>Ga0310690_10000010_pt1 | contig 433984 bp, 356 predicted proteins | sample AusTroGonzalo_MG_2_FD_207661 | JGI IMG/M metagenome (GOLD analysis project Ga0310690, IMG submission 207661) | Bovine rumen microbial communities from tropical cattle in Woodstock, Queensland, Australia - Gonzalo_04 (v2) (version 2) | ecosystem: Host-associated > Mammals > Digestive system >...
TATCAGGTACTTGCTTAATACAAACTATAATATTCATAATCCTTCCCTCCTATTTAAATAAATGACCGGCGATAACCATTCTCTGAACCTCTGATGTACCTTCGTAGATCTCGGTAATCTTGGCGTCACGCATCATGCGCTCGACCGGATATTCACGTGTGTAGCCATAGCCGCCGTGGAACTGGACTGCCTTTGTAGTCACTTCCATTGCTGTCTCAGCTGCGAAGAGTTTTGCCATTGCTGCATCTGCCGAATATGGGAGACCTTTGTCTTTCTTCCATGCTGCGCTTCTGACGAGCAAACGAGCTGCCTCGACCTTAGTCTTGAGGTCGGCCATCTGGAACTGTGTGTTCTGGAACTGGGCGATAGCCTTGCCGAACTGCTTACGTTCCTTGGTGTATTTCACTGTCTCATCCATAGCGCCTTGAGCGATGCCGAGAGCCTGTGAAGCGATACCGATACGGCCGCCGTCGAGGGTCTTCATAGCGATGTTGAAGCCTTTTCCGAGAGGTCCGAGGAGGTTTTCCTTCGGCACTTCGCAGTTTTCGAAAATCAACTCGCAGGTCGCGCTGCCGCGGATACCCATCTTCAACTCTTTCTTACCGATGCTGAAGCCCTTGAAGCCTTTCTCAACGATGAATGCCGAGATGCCTTTGGTGCCTTTGCTCTTGTCGGTCATTGCCATGACGATGAACACATCGGCGTAAGCTGCGTTGGTGATGAAAATCTTTGTTCCGTTGAGGATGTATTTGTCGCCAGCGTCAACAGCCATTGTCTGCTGCATGGCGGCGTCGGTACCGGCGTTAGGCTCGGTGAGACCGAAAGCGCCGATCCATTCGCCTGATGCGAGCTTCGGCAAATATTTCATCTTCTGTTCCTCTGTTCCGTTTTCGAGGATAGGTGCCATGCACAATGATGTGTGAGCCGAGAGGATAACGCCTGTGGTGGCGCACACTCTTGAGAGCTCCTCAACAGCCATGATGTACATCTGCACTGATCCGCCGGCGCCGCCGTACTGGCGTGGTACCGGGATGCCCATCAAACCTAATTTCGCCATCTTCTTGACGGTCTCCATAGGGAAACGTTCTGTCTCGTCAACTTCGGCTGCCAAAGGCTTGACCTCGTTCTCCGCAAATGATCTGATCATCTGCAGGAACAATTCTTCTGTCTTTGAATAGCTAAAATCCATTTCAATTAATATTTATAAAATCCTTCTCCAGTTTTTCTACCGAGCAAACCAGCTCTCACCATCTTGCGGAGGAGTGGATGTGGACGGTACTTAGGATCACCGAATTCGTTGTAAAGCACCTCCATGATGGCGAGGTTGACATCGTTTCCGATGAGGTCGGCCAATGCGAGAGGTCCCATTGGGTGATTTGCGCCAAGCATCATGCACTTGTCGATATCCTCTGCTGATGCGATGCCGTCGGCCAAGATACCAACTGCCTCGTTGATCATAGGGATGAGGATGCGGTTGACTACGAAACCTGGGGCTTCCTTCACCTCGACCGGCTGTTTGCCGATTGATGTGGCGAGGTCAACGATGCATTTTGTCACTTCGTCGCTTGTGAGCTGTCCCTTGATGACTTCCACCAATGCCATTCTGTCGGCCGGGTTGAAGAAGTGCATGCCGATGAACTGTGCAGGACGTGTTGTGCAGGCAGCGATTTCTGTAATTGAAAGTGATGATGAGTTGGTTGCGAAGATTGCTTCCGGCTTGCAGATCTTGTCGAGTTCAGTGAACACCTCTTTCTTGAGAGCCATATCTTCTGATGCAGCCTCGATTACGAGGTCGGCGTCTTTGAATGTGGCGTAGTCGGTGGTTGTGGTGATGTTCTTCAAAAGAGCGTCGACGTCTTCTTGAGTCATCTTGCCTTTTTCGACGAGTTTAGCGTAACCTTTTGCGATTGAACCCATTGCCTTGTCGATGCTGGCCTGAGTTCTGCTCTTCATGACGACTGGCATCTTAGCCGCGAAAGCCTTCACGATGCCTTTTGCCATGGTTCCTGTTCCGATAACGTATACTTTCATGATATTTGAATTAAATTATTTTCCTTTAAAATTTGCTTTTCCTTTATTAAGAAACGCAGTCATTCCTTCTTTTTGGTCTTCTGTTGCGAAGCATTTTCCGAAGTTGCGGTTCTCCAGTTCGATGGCGTCGGCTGCAACCATGTCGTAGCTCTCGTTGATGCATTCCTTGGCATATTTGATAGCCAAAGGCGCGTTAGCGACGATCTTCTGAGCTGTCTCAATGACTTTTTCCATCAGAACTTCAGGCTCATACATAGCGTTCACCAAGCCGATGCGCAGTGCTTCGTCGGCACGAATGGCCTTGCCAGTGTAAATCATCTCCTTGGCGTAGCCTTGTCCGATGAGCTTTGCGAGACGGTATGTGCCGCTGAAACCAGGTGTGATGCCCAGTCCCACCTCTGGCTGACCGAACTTGGCATTGCTTGAGGCATAACGGAAGTCGCATGCCATCGCCAGCTCGCATCCGCCGCCGAGGCAGAATCCGTTGACGGCAGCTATCACAGGAATCGGGAGCAGCTCTATCTTACGGAAAGCGATGGCGCCGAGTTTACTGAACTCATAGCCTTCTTTCTCGTAGAGATGCACCATCTCTGAGATATCAGCGCCAGCCACGAACGATTTCTCGCCGTCACCAGTGATGATGAGAACGCGAGTCTTCTTGGTGTCGATGTTGCTGACGAAGTCGTCGATTTCCTTCAAAACCGTTGAATTCAATGCATTCAACGATTTAGGAGCCGACACCGTCATGATGCAGATACCGTCTTCCCTGTTTTCGCTTTTTAAATATTGATATTCCATGATTAGTCAACCATTGATTTGAGGTTCGGGCTGATAATGAGCTTAGCCTCTGTTGCTTCCTGCACCTGTTCGACGGTGAATTCAGGATGGATTTCGGTGAGGACGATGCCTTCTTTTGTGATTTCCATCACACCCATCTCGGTGATGATCATGTTGACCTGACCTGCTGCTGTGAGAGGCAGTGTGCATTCCTTCAAGATCTTTGGAGCACCTTTCTGTGTGTGTTCCATGGTGAGGATAACGCGTTTTGCACCGACCACGAGGTCCATAGCGCCGCCCATACCTGGGGCCATCTTGCCTGGGATGATCCAGTTGGCGAGGTTACCCTTCTCATCAACCTGCAATGCGCCGAGGAACGACACGTTGACGTGACCGCCGCGGATGATTGCAAATGATGTTGCCGAATCGAATGTGCAAGCGCCTGGTGTCAAGGTGATGAAACCGCCGCCAGCGTTGATGAGGTTCTTGTCTTCCTTGCCTTCTTCAGGTGTCGGGCCCATGCCCATAGCGCCGTTCTCGGTTTGCAGCGTCACTGAAACGCCTTTTGGAAGGTAGTTAGGAATCAATGTCGGGATACCGATACCAAGGTTCACTACATCGCCGTCATGGAGCTCTTTTGCCGCTCTCTTGGCGATAACTTCTCTCATTTCATTTTTATCCATATTCTGAAATATTTAATTGTTAATTTGTATCTTTTTTTTTGAGATTTCTCCACTCCGCTTCGCTTCGGTCGAAATGACGACTAATGGCTAACGGCTAATAGCTAATAGCTATTTCATTCCACGTTTGACCATTTCCTGAACCACAAATGATGCCACGTCGTCGGCGTAGGTGTTCATTCCGAAGCCGGCGTCAAAACCGAGTTCCTTAGCCAATTCATGCGAGATACGGGCGCCACCGCAGCAGCATATCATCTTGTCACGCAAGCCTTCAGCCTCCATCAGCTCAATGAAGTTGGTCATATTCTTGATGTGAACGTCCTTCTGAGTAACTGTCTGCGAGACGAGCAACGCATCGGCGTGAAGCTCAACGCCTTTCGCGATGAACTCTTCATTTGGCACCTGCGAACCGAGGTTGTATGCCTCAATCATCTCGTAACGCTCAAGTCCGTAGTGGCCAGCATAGCCTTTCATGTTCATGATAGCGTCAATACCCACGGTATGAGCGTCGGTACCTGTACTTGCGCCCACGATGACAATCTTACGTCCTATGTTTTCCTTGATATACTGGTCTGTCTCATACATATCCATTGTATTAGATTCGACCTTCGGAACGTAAATTGTGCTATAGTTGACGGTATGTGTGCAGCTTCCGTAGCAGTTGAAGAATGTGAATCCAGGTGTCAACTCTTTGTAATACACCACGATAGGATTCTCGAAACCCATAGTTTTGAGGAGTTGTTTTGCCGCCTCGACAGCTTCTGCGCCGCATGGCACCGGTAATGTGAAACTCAGCTGGGTTTTACCGTCGTTCATGGTGTCGCCATACGGCTTGATTTTGGTTAAGTCTAAGGTTTTGTCGAAATCCTTAGCTTCCATTGAATATAATCCTTCGCTCATATATAATATAATTTATTCTTTTTCAATAAGTTAAAACACAAGACTTGATAAAAGCCACTACACCTTTATCCTGTCTGCAAATATATTAAATATTTTTAAAATAAAACAAAAAAAATAATGAATTTTTAATGGAAATTATAAGACCTCTCTCGAATTACTCTCAGTACCCTGTGGTAAGTCGTAATTCTGCGAGAGGTACTTATAATTTCTGCAAATGACACCAATATCACTAAAGTCTAAAACCTAGTGGCTAATGGCTAATAACTAATGGCTCTTCTTGAAGATTTTCTTTCTGAACATGAACAAATTAAATATGATAAAAACGACAATCAGGATGCCTAAAGTGATGAGTGCTTGGATGAAGCCTTGAGGAGCGTAGCTTACTAGAAGCAGCACTGGAAAACCTAGGGCGACAGCTGGAAGTGACTGCAAAACAAGGTTGTTCGCGGCTGGTGTCTCAAATTTAGGGTCAATCTCGCGAAGGAGAATCATACCGTTGGAAGCTGTGCCGGTGAGCATACCGAACATGCTGAAAAATCCTTCGTAAGTGTAGTTTGGATAGAGATGTTTGCAAACTTTCTTGACAAACCAGAATGTAGCGATGGCCCCGAGACCGCAAACAAGTATGTATGGTATCGCAAATCCTTTGAATTCGCTGAAGTTTATAGCTGCTGTACCTGCCACAATCATGATGTCGAAAAATAATCCGCTGATGCGGTTCAGAAGGTAGTTGTTGATGTACTCACGTTTCATGATCTGTCTTTTTCTCAACACTTTGATAATGCCTTTAATCATGATGCCGAACAGCGTTCCGAGCAGGAAGTTGAAGCCCCACATGAGAGGCATAAGGGTCTTCTCGCCAAAGTTACCTAGATCCAAAGTCTGCAGGAAATGATTGAAAAGATAAACCAGAAGATAAGTCAAAAGTACCAGACCAATCTGAATTGACAACTTGTCAACTGATTCAGTATCAGGGATTTCGTTATCACCCACATAGTCGCTGAGCTTGTTTTCCTGTTTCTCGCGAATTGCGGAAATATTTATTTTGCCTTTCTTTTTCAAAATGTTGAGATAAATCACGCCGATGACGCAACCGACTATGAAACCCATTGCCGCAATTGACAATCCGAAGTCTTTTCCAGGGAAGATAATGCCCTGTTCGAACGCCCGGTCCATATAGATGGTGCCGAAATTCAGAGCTTGTCCGGGACCCTGACCATAACCCATCGGGAGAAGCAATCCTGCGGCATAGAAAATCTTCTTTCCAAAATAGTACATCGGGATTGTAACCAACAGACCCACAATGCCTTGAATGATATATGTGCTTGCTGTGAGAGTGCCGGTCTCAACAACTTTTATAGTGCTGGATTTCGACTCCACTTTGTTGTTTTTCAATGCTAAAGCCACAAATCCGAGACCTAAGGCGTGGTATGTTATGACTTCCATGGTCGATTTGTCGATTAAGTCAACCCAGCCGAATAAGTCAGCGTATATCGCCTTGAAAATCAATATCAAAGCACCGCCAATTAATGCTGACGGGATTAAACTTTTCTGCATAAACGGAATTTTGGTTCGCACGATGTTACCTGCCAGAAGTCCCACCGCTATGATACCCAATTGTATCATGACGTTCCATACTGCGTCTGTTCCGAAAAATGGTACTGCTAATGTGTTCATATTCAATCAATTTTATGTAATTTCTCTTCTAAAGCGACGATGATGTCACGATATTTTGCCGCATTCATGAAATCGAGTTCCTTGACAGATTTTTCCATCTCTTTCTTGGCTTCCATGATTGCTTTTTTGATGTCTTTTGGCGAACGGTAGACCGCGACCTTTTCTTCCGCCATACTCCTCACCTGCTCTTCAGTTGTCTCATAATCAACGGGTTTGTGGCTGTTGATGGTTTCGCTCCAAGCAGTGTCGAGTGGCTTGATGATAGTCTTCGGGACAATTCCGTGTTCGCTGTTATATGCCATCTGTTTTTCGCGCCGCCTCAGTGTCTCGTCTATTGTCTTGCGCATCGAATCGGTGATTTTGTCAGCGTACATTATCACTTTACTGTCCGCGTTGCGGGCGGCGCGTCCTGCTGTTTGAGTCAGCGAGCGTTCCGAGCGCAAGAATCCTTCTTTGTCAGCGTCCAGTATTGCAACTAATTGAACCTCTGGAAGATCCAATCCCTCACGAAGCAGGTTGACTCCTACCAAAACGTCAAAATCGCCTTTGCGGAGACCCATCATGATGTCCACACGATCAAGGGTGTCAACATCTGAATGAATGTATCTCGTCTTGATATTCAAGTTGTTAAGATAGTTGGTAAGCTCCTCGGCCATACGTTTCGTCAGCGTTGTCACAAGCACACGCTGTTTGTTGCCTAGCACGCGTATTATCTCGTCAACGAGGTCATCTACCTGATTGGTGCACGGGCGCACTTCAATTATCGGGTCAAGAAGGCCTGTCGGGCGAATGAGTTGCTCCACGTAAACGCCTTGAGTCTGCTGCATCTCGTAGTCTCCAGGCGTAGCGCTGACATATATTGTCTGCCCCGTAAGTGCCTCAAACTCATCGAATTTCAATGGGCGGTTATCGAGCGCCGACGGCAGTCGGAAGCCGTATTCGACGAGGGTCTGTTTCCTTGAACGGTCGCCACCGTACATGCCACGAATCTGCGACACCGTGACGTGACTTTCGTCAATGATCGTGATGAAATCGTCAGGAAAGAAATCAAGCAGACAGAACGGGCGCGTGCCGGCGGCGCGTCCATCGAAATATCGTGAATAGTTCTCGATTCCTGAGCAGTAGCCAAGCTCGCGAATCATCTCAACATCATGATTTACACGGTCTTCCAGGCGCTTCGCATCCTCATATTTGCCAATTTCACGAAAATACTCGGCTTGCGTGAACATATCAAGCAGAATCTCTTCAGTTGCCTGTTTTATCTTTTCTTTCGACGTTACAAAAATATTTGCCGGGAACAGAGTGATGTTTTGCAAACTCTCGATTCTGGTGCCGTTTATAGGGTCAAACGACTCCAATTCTTCGATCTCATTATCCCAAAATATGATTCTGAAGGGCGTCTCGGAATAAGCCGGAAAAACGTCGACAGTATCGCCTTTCACACGGAATCTGCCTCTGGCGAACTCTATGTCATTTCTGCTGTAAAGCGCATTCGAGAGGTTAAAAAGCAGATCGTCACGACGAATCTTCTGACCAATCTCGATGTTTATCACGTTTTTGCTGAAATCTTCAGGGTTTCCGATGCCGTAAATGCAAGACACTGATGACACTACAATCACGTCACGCCTTCCGGACAGTAATGCCGATGTGGTGCTCAGTCGCAAGCGGTCAATCTCATCATTAATCGACAAATCTTTCTCAATATAAGTGTTTGTCTGCGGAATAAACGCCTCAGGTTGATAGTAGTCGTAATACGATACGAAATATTCCACTCTGTTTTCAGGAAAAAACTGCTTGAACTCGCTGTAAAGCTGTGCCGCCAATGTCTTGTTGTGGCTGAGTATCAATGCCGGACGATTCAGCTTCGCCAGCATGTTCGCAATTGTAAACGTCTTGCCGGATCCAGTCACACCCATCAAAGTCTGATACCTCTCCCCCGCCAAAATGCCGTTTTTCAGCTGTTCTATGGCCTGAGGCTGGTCGCCGGTGGGCTTAAACTCCGATGCAAGCTTGAAATTCATCAGTTTTTCTTACTTTGCTTAAACAAGAACTCCTTCTCTTCTTTGGTCAGACTGTCATAACCGCCTTTGCTGATTTTGTCAAGGATTTCGTCAGTGCGGCGGTCGTCATCAGAACGTTCTTTGTTGTAATCCCAATCTGATTTGGGACGTCCTGCCTCATATCCCTGATTTTTCTTGAAATTTATGTGAAAGTCGGGTCTCCAATCTCCCATTTTGTAACGCCAATACATAATTAACAGGAATCCGAAAAGCATACCTCCAACATGAGCGAAATGCGCCACGTTGTCGACTGACGAAAAGCCTGAGAAAAGCTCAATTAAACCGTAAATTATCACGAACCATTTCGCTTTGATCGGGATGGCGAAGTAAATGTAAATCCTTGAGTCAGGCCACATCATACCGAAAGCAAGAAGTATGCCGTAGACAGCTCCGGAAGCGCCAACCGTAGTCAGCATATTGAGATAATCATCGACAGGAATGCTTCGGTTGCCCATCTTAACATACTGGTAATTCTCGACTATATCCGAAAGTTGGATGTATTGCACGAGCTCTTGTGTCAATCCGGCGCCGATGCCGCAAACGAAATAAAAAATGAGGAATCTCTTTGGACCCCATACATTTTCGATGCTGTTTCCAAACATCCACAGCGCGAACATGTTAAAGAAAAGATGAGCGAAACCTCCATGCATGAACATGTACGTCACGAACTGATACGGTCTGAAATCTGATGCGCCGATGTAGTGCAAGCCGAGATAATCCGACAAATCGATGCGCCAAACTGTCTCCGCCGCCCATGTCGCGAGGAAGAATATAACATTGATTATCAATAAGTTCTTTACCACTGGTGGTAAAATCGAAAAGCCTTGCGGTCTAAATTGATTGTCCATTAGTTCAAACGTGTTTTTATGTCGTCAGCATTGATGATTGTGAAGATTCTCCTGCCATTTGGCGCTATTTCCGCCACTGCGCAGCCGAAAAGCCTGTCTATGATGTCCTGCATCTCCACGGCGTTCAACGTCTGACCAGCTTTCACTGCCATCTGTGATGCCAGTGAACGTGCTAAATTCAACTTTTTATCTGATTGATTACCAGAGAGATTGGTCTTGTAATCCTCTAAAATTTTCTCAATAATCGAGACAGCGTCACTGCCTTTGCAGTCTACAGGCGTTCCATTGATCACGAAGGTTGTGTTGTTCATCGGCTCGAGGCGGAAACCAATTTTTTCAAGCTCTGGTTTCAACTCTTTCAAAATCGACGCATCATTAATATTCAATGAGATATGTTGCGGAAACAGCTCTTGTTGCGATGCCTTGATGTCTATTGCCATCTCTTTCAAATACTTTTCATAAAGTATCCTTTCGTGCGCCAGATGCTGATCCACAACAAGTATTCCTGACTTCACCGCTGTCACTATGTATGCCTGTTGCAACTGAATAAACAGGCTCTTCTGTTCATCTTCTAAAGGTTTGTTTTCACTGGCATCTTCTGCGATTTCTGAGTTCGACACAGTGTCATTGCTCGTATCGTAAGCTATTCTCCAATTTTGTTGTTGATGTCTTATCGGATTGATTTTGAATGGGTTGAAGTTCGGATCAAAATCAACTTTCGGAGCAACGATTGGTCTGTCCATACGACTCGCCTCGCCGAAATCTATGCCCATATTCGGGTTGATGTCGAAGTCCAAAGTCGGAGCCAAGTTATTCTGTCCTATGGCTTTACGAACCGCCGAATGCATGATGGCATAAATCAACTTCACATCAATGAAATTGACTTCAGTCTTTGTCGGATGGATGTTGATATCAATTTCTTTAGGATCAATCTGAATATCAAGGAAATAGCCGGGAAAACAATCTTGTGGAATTAGTTCCTTGTAAGCATTTTCCACCGCATGATGCAGGTAGGCGTGTTTGATGAAACGGCGGTTCACGAAGAAATACTGCTCGCCTCGTGTTTTCTTTGAAAATTCAGGTTTTACAATAAATCCGTCGATTGTCACAGATTCGGTTATCTGATTTACTGGCAATAACTTGCTGTCATAATCTTTGCCGAAAAGTCCGACAATGCGCTGTTTTAAAGTGCCAGGATACAGATGGAAAAGATCTTTATCATTACTCACAAAAGTAAACCCGATTTCTGGATTCATTATCGTGATACGGAAAAACTCCTCGTTGATATGACGAAGCTCTGCCTCATTGGATTTCAAAAAGTTACGTCGTGCCGGCACGTTGAAAAACAGGTTTTTCACTGTAAAATTCGTGCCCACCGACATCGGTTTTGGCAGCTGTTCGACCACCTTTGAACCTTCGATGCGGATTTTCGTGCCGACTTCGTCTTCTTTACGTCTTGTTGTCAATTCAACCTGTGCGACCGCTGCTATTGATGCGAGTGCTTCTCCGCGGAATCCCATGGTGCGGATGGCGAAAAGGTCGTCGGCGCATTGTATTTTCGACGTTGCATGACGCTCAAAACATAATCGCGCGTCGGTTTCGGACATTCCGCAGCCGTTATCGATGACGGTGATGAGTGTGCGTCCGGCATCTTTCACAATCAGGTCAATTTGTGTAGCGCCGGCATCTATCGCGTTCTCTATCAGTTCTTTAACGACTGAAGCCGGCCGCTGGATGACCTCGCCCGCAGCAATTTGATTCGCTACAGAATCTGGAAGTAACTTGATGATATCCAACGACATAGCTACTTACCTCCCATTTTCAGGAACATCGTTACGAAATTCTCCAAAAACGGAGTGAAAAATATAATTGATATCAAAAATGCCGAAATACCAATGATTATTGCATATTTCAACCATTTGAAAGAATAACCCTGCTTTAGATTCTTACCATCGTTGATATTTCTTCCCCATCTCTGTCGCATTTGAACTCTAAGTCTCTCACTGTCAGAAAGTTTAGAATCCAAACCCATGGCAGCCTTCCTCTTTTCCAACTCCTCTTTCTCTGGGTTGTAATACCTCGGAATATAATTGAATTTAGGCATTTCAGGCCTGTGAAACATGAAAATTCCCATAATTGATCATTTTAAACTGCAAAGATAAACATTTATTTTGAGATTTCGGCCATTATTTTGTAAATAAATATTATTATCTTTGCAGTTTAAAGTTGTAAAACCATTCATACAATGAGAAAACTGCTACTCATCTGTTTGTCAATGACTTGCATATTGTTTTCGTGTGTCGACGGCTCAAATAACACAAAAAATGAGTCGTGCAGCGGAAATGATAATCTGATGAAATATACAAGTTATATCGATATAACTCATTATAAATCAGGATATTATATAAACGTTTCAAATCCATGGAATGATAAATCGCTTGGCGAGTTTTATCTTTATCCAGACACTTTGAATCTTCCAAATGAGTTGGAAAATAAAACTGTCATACGCACTCCGGTGAAAAATGTTATAGCGTATTCGTCAACGCAATGGTCGGTGTTTCTTGAGCTTAACGAAATTGACAGAGTTAAAGGCATATTAGAAAGCAACTATACTGATAATGTGGAAATAAAGAGGCTTTTGGATAAAAAAAAGATTGAGGATGTGGGTATCGAGACGAGTTTGAAGACTGAAATCGTGATAAACCTCCACCCTGACGTGATACTGTATACGCCATATTCAACGGTGCCTAAGACGGAAATTGGTGAATTGACAGGTGCTGTCATGTTTCCTTTTGCCGATTATCTTGAAAATCATCCCCTTGGACGTGCCGAATGGCTAAAAGTCATTGGTTATCTTACCTGTCGGGAAAAAGATACTGATGAATGGTTTGATGGTATTGTAAGTCGTTATGACTCAATGAAAAAACTCTGCGAAAACGTTGAAAACCGTCCTACTGTATTCTCTGATCTGCCATTTGAGGGACAGTGGTATTTGCCTGGCGGCGCAAGCTATATCGCACAGATATTCCACGATGCCGGCGCTGATTATATCTGGAAAGACAACAATTCCACAGCCAGTTTGCCAGTTGACGCCGAGACTGTGCTGTCAAAAGCCCGTGACGCTGATTACTGGCGTGTGATGAACTCGACTAATCACAAGTTCACTTATGAGAGCTTAGCTGCTGAAAATGAATTATATACGTATTTTAAGGCATATAAAAACCGTAATGTTATTGTGTGCGACATCCGTGAAAGCGGCTATTTCGAAAAGTCGGAATACGAACCTGATTTGCTTTTGAAGGATTTTGTTTACGCTTTCCATCCGGAAATGCTTGAAAATGAAGACTATACGCCTAAATATTTTTACAAGTTGAAAGATGAAAAATAGAAGGATAACAATCGGAATTTTAGGGATTATCATCCTTGGAATCGTGCTATTTGCGCTGAATTTGTTTGTCGGATCTGTTATGGTTCCGTTTGAAGATATATTTAAAGTATTACTTAAAAATGATGCTGATAAGACTCTGAGTGTCATTATATTCAACTATAGACTTCCGCAAGCTTTAACGGCGCTTCTCGCTGGCGCCGCGTTAGCCGTTGCAGGTCTTCTGATGCAAACTTTGTTCCGCAATCCGCTGGCAGATCCTTCAATGTTGGGTATAAGCAGCGGCGCCAGCTTGGGTGTCGGCATAGTGATACTTCTCACTGGAGCAATATCAGGTGCCGCCGTATCGTCTTTTGGCTGGTGGTCGACCCTCGGAGTGAGTCTGGCAGCGTTTATTGGTGCTGTGCTAGTGCTCTTCGTCATGATGGCGTTCAGCTCTCGAATGAAAAACATGACTACATTGATAATCATCGGCTTGATGATTGCATATATGGCGGGCTCAATTACTGATATTTTGAAGTTTTTCAGTCTTAAGGAAGATATCCATGCTTTCGTGATTTGGGGCATGGGCAGTTTTTCAGGTGTTGGAACATCAAAGATGTTGGTTTTCGCTATCAGCATCATTATCGGCTTGACAGCGACTTTCTTCCTTTCGAAAAACCTGAATATCCTGCTTTTAGGCGAAATGTACGCCGAGAATTTAGGATTGAACATCCGTAAGAACAGTGTGATTATCATTCTCGTCTCAGGTTATCTCACAGCCATCGTGACAGCTTATTGCGGTCCGATAGCCTTTGTAGGTCTTGCTATGCCGCATATCGCGCGATTCCTGTTCAAATGCAGCGACCATCGCCTACTAATCCCCGCCACAATGCTAATAGGAATGGATATGGCTCTATTCTGCAATCTTATTGCGCGCATGCCTGGTTTTGACGGCAATCTTCCAATAAATGCTGTAACAGCGTTCATAGGCGCTCCGGTGGTCATCTCAGTAATTATGAAAAGTAAGAAATAAATGGAAATATTAAAAACATCGTCATTATCAATCGGTTACGATAGCAAAACAATAGCTTCCGACATCAACGTAACTCTAAGCGCAGGAGACATCATCGCGTTAGTTGGTCCGAATGGTGCTGGAAAATCTACGCTTTTCAAGACTTTTTCAACTCATATCAAGCCTGTTGGCGGCAAGATAGAACTGTTTGGCAAGGATTTGATGTCATATTCACCCAAAGAGCGGGCCAAGCTGCTTGGCATAGTCCTCACGGAACGTCCTGACGATATGTTTTTAAAGGTGTTCGACGTTGTGGCTGCTGGGCGTTATCCATACACTGGCATGTTCGGAAAGCTGAACGAAAATGATGAAAAAGAGATTAAAGCGTCACTTGAGTTAGTAGGTGTTAATCATTTGGCCAACAGAGTGTTTAACACATTATCAGATGGAGAAAAACAGAAGGTTATGATAGCCAAGGCGATAGCACAAAACACTCCTGTCATCATGCTCGACGAGCCAACCGCTTTTTTGGATTATCCAAGCAAAATAGAACTCTTCTCTTTGCTTAAACAGCTTGCTAAAGAACAGAAAAAAGCCATTCTTTTCAGCTCGCACGACCTTGAACTATTGCTCCGTTACACGGACAACCTTTGGATTATGGCGAAAAACAAGCCATTTGTGGCGGGTCAGAGTTCAGAATTACTTAAAAATGGAGTCATAAAAGAATATTTTAAATTAAAAGACATTGATAATCATTATCTTATGAGTGAAATCAATTAAAATGAAAAAATTTGCATATATACTAATAATGTTTGCATTGTTATCATGCAGTAAGACAAAAGTCGACCTGATTGTACACAACGCCAACGTTTATACCGTTGATAATCAATTTAATAAGGCACAAGCTTTTGCTGTTAAAGACGGAAAATTTGTAGCTGCAGGCTCTGACAAAGACATTTTAAAGCATTATTCGGCTGCCTATACTCTTGATGCTCAAGGACAAAGCATCTATCCTGGCTTCATAGACGGCCACTGCCATTTTGTTGGCTATGGCGAGACTAAAGTCCGCTACGCCGACCTGAACGGTTGCAAATCATTTGATGAAGTTCTTGAAAAGCTTGCAAGACATAACGCAAGCAACGATTCGGAATGGCTTCTTGGCCGTGGCTGGGACCAGAACCTCTGGGAAGTTAAGGAATTTCCGGCAAATACTGAACTTAACAAACGTTTTCCTAATAAGAAGGTGCTAATCACCAGAGTTGATGGTCATGCGGTGCTTGTAAGCGACAATGTGTTGAAACTCATTGGTTTAAACAAAGATTCAAAAGTTGATGGTGGTGATATCATACTTAAAAAAGGCAAGCCATCGGGCATACTTCTCGATAACGCCGCCGATATGGCAAAAGCCATAATACCACCTCTCAATAACCAACAGAGAATCAATGCATTAAAGATTGCACAGCGAGATTGTTTCAGGCATGGTCTAACAAGTGTCACCGATGCCGGTCTCGATATCAAATCCATAGCACTGATTAACAGTTTGCAGCAACAGGGCATCTTGAAGATGAGAGTCAACGCCATGGTGAATCCTGACGATGAGACCATGGATTACTTCATGAAGTTCGGAGTCATTGAGAAAGAGCGACTTACGGTGCGTTCAGTGAAGATTTATGCTGATGGCGCACTCGGCTCGCGTGGTGCCCGACTGCTTGAACCTTACACCGATATGCCTGACACTCAAGGACTTATCGTTGAAAACGAAGATTTCTATGACCATGTCTGCGAAAAAGCCTACAATGCCGGTTACCAGGTCTGCTGCCATGCCATCGGCGACGGCGGCGTGAGAATGATTCTCAACGAATACGCAAAATACTTGAAAGGCGGAAATGACTTAAGATGGCGAATTGAACATTCACAAGTCGTTGACATACAAGATTTTGCGCTATACAAAGAATACAACATCATTCCATCGATTCAAGCCACGCACTGTACATCAGATATGCCATGGGCGGAGGATCGTCTTGGTTCTGAACGCATTAAGAATGCTTACGCTTACAAAACATTGCTTGAGCAGAATGGATGGCTTATCAATGGTACCGACTTTCCTATTGAGCACATCTCTCCTATCAAGACGTTTTATGCGTCAGTCGCACGCAAACATCTGATTGACAATAAATTAACTCGTGAAGAAGCCTTGAGATCTATGACAATCTGGGCTGCAAAAGGTTACTTCGCAGAAGAACGCAAAGGTAGCATCGAAATCGGCAAAGAAGCTGATTTTGTTATACTTTCCGCTGATATCATGACTGTTGAAGATGAAAAAATCCCTGAAGTAAAAGTTGTTAATACTTTTATCAACGGAGAGATGGTTTATTAGTCACAGATTTGTCTATTCCATCAACACTTCCGATATAATTGTTGCCATCTGCTTATTGTTCAACTGGTCACGAAATACAACGTCATAGCCGTCTAATTTTAACTGCTCAAAGAACTTCTTTGCACAATCAATCTTTGTCAATTCTTCTCCCCTTAAATCCGCTTTACCTTCAACGGCCTTTGTCTCGACAATGATATTAAGCTCTTTCTTGCCATTATTCTTTTTGACAACATACATAAAATCAGGGCTGTATGTACTATTTGCTATTGTTGGAATAGAAATACTTTTACGTGGAATTTTTCCATAAACCACAACAGATTCAATATCCGACTTGATGTTTTGTAATTCCAAATCCGAATCGTATGCAATTGTGTCATATAAATACTTTTCAGATACGTTTCCTTTTTCTATATGAATTCCAACACTTCCCTGAACTATTTCATCCTTAATTGAACCGTCAGCATTAGTAAGAGCCGTAGAATTTAGGTCATATTTAGCTTGTTTATAGTTAAATCTGCCCATAAGGTTCTTGTTTTTCCAATCATTGAAACTGCTTATTACTCTTGCCAATGACTGCTCATTAATCATACCCGGTTTGATATTATCACTTGCATTTATATTAACCATGGCTTTATGAATAACAGAAATAGGCAAACTTGTCGCACGATTCAACCTTTTCAGAAACTCATTATATGGCAAAGCATGACCCTCAACGACATAACTAACACCACTATCATTTACAATGAACATTTCATTTTCATCTGATTTTATTTCCTGTCTCTGGCTCGTCATCACATTATATGAGAATATGCCACCTCTCAATAAAAGACTTAAATCTTTTTCAATCAAACTATTAATCTCATTGTCATAAAAAAGGATATACTTTTTATTAATCGCTTTCCAAAGTTCTTTAAGCTCTTCAAAACGTGCTTTCCTAATTTTAACAGTATTCTTAATATTTTTATTCCTGTCGATAACCTTGCCCCTACTGACGCCAACATTATTAAACTCAGGATATTGGTCAAAAAACTCATCCAACAAAGATTCGTTTATCGAACAATTGATGTCGGTTATGAATTTCTTGTTGTATAATTCCATCATAAGAGCCATAGCATCAATACCACGCAATGCAGCAACACGTTCAATATCTTCTTTGCCAATAACATTAGACACTGCATCAGGTAACTGACCGTTGATTTGTGCCACCAGTTTGTTAGCGAAATCCTTTTCAGTGAAATCAACGATATAATTCAACATAAACTCCTCATTCCCGATTCTATTTCCGTATTCATCAACTGGCAGACGCAATCCTCGCCCAACTTCCTGAATCTTACTGTTTTCGCTTCCGCTTGAACGCAGTTTTGCGATGGTGAAAACATTAGGATTGTCCCAGCCTTCTTTCAATGTCCATTTTGAAAACAGAAATCGTCTCGTATTATAAGTTCCGTCATTGTTTTTAAAAGAAAGCAGATGTTTCTTGTTATGCAATATATCTTCAACTTCATCAGCCACAGCTTCATCGCTATCATTGTTGTCTTGGGCAAAATAGCCTGCCCGACAAGCAGATATATTAGCCAAACTCGCTTTAAGATATTCCTTATATTCTTCACTGTTTTCACCATCCAACTCTTTTTCCAGACGTTCTTTAAGCAATCTGTCGAAAACCTCCCTCAACCATGCTCCTTTACCTTCGTCATCTCCACGATATGATTCAATATTGTCAATAAAAAACAAAGCGAGAGTCTTTATTTTGATTTGACGTTCAAAATTCTTTCTTTCAGTCTCAAAATGACGATGTATTGCCAATCTTATCATTTGTTCCTGATATGACTCGGAATAAATATCTACAGTAAATTCTTCTCCAGTCCGCTTTTCCTGTCCGTTTGACAATTCAATATAGCCATTACCGATACCAGATATAGAAAGCCCTGCCAAATCTTGATTAATCAAACCTAAAGATTCTCCAGCCTGCAATGTAAACGTTTTACTTGAAGATGTTGTTTTATAATTAAATGTCACTGATTTTTTACTGTCAATTGACAATATTTTAACTTTCTCATCCTTGTTTGACAAAGGCTCAAAATGTTCCTTTGCGACACCCTTTATCAAATTCTGATTAAACGCATCACAAGCATTCAAATCATACAATAGATTCAAATAATCAGTTTTTTCGACCTTATTCTTGCCACGTCCTTCTGTAGTGGAAGGAAATGTTGCTCCATAACGTATTATACACTGCGGTTTCAATTCATCGATTATTGCTTTATATGCGTTTTGCTCTCTGGAAAAACGATGAGGCTCGTCAATGATAACAAAAGGTTTTGTCGCCCTCAATGCCTCAAACGGCCTATAGAATCCAAGAACCCCATAATCATAATCATCTCTGTCCAACACCTTTGCGGAGGTCATCAATGACATATTCAGCAACAAAACGTATATTTTATTACGTGTTTGAAAAGAACCTTCTACAAAATCGCGGATTACTGACGGGAAAAAATTCTTTCCTTTCTTCTTTTTCTGGGCATTAAGCACACAAAGATTAATATCTGCGCCATAACCACATGTGTTGTGAAAATGCTTCAAAACATAAGGTTCGGCAATAAATTGTTGTGTACCTGCTTTTATTGGCAGTGTCGGCACCGCAATAACAAACTTATTAATACCGTATCTTCTGTGTAATTCATATATTGTATGAGTATAAACATAAGTTTTACCGGTTCCTGTCTCCATCTTTATATCAAGATTCAGACAACTTACAGGCTTCGTAAAACCTCTTTGAGATATATGCAACCCATTGTTTTTCTGTATCTTTTCAATATTTAACTTAAGATTTACGTCCTGCAAATCAACAATAGGATTCTCAAAAAACTGATTCGGTGATGATATCTGGACACCATTAAAGACATCCCCAATAGCATCAACTGGTATTTGTTGATGCTCAAGTCCGGTCTGTAGTATTAATTCCATATCACTTAATATCTGACATCAACATTTACTTTCTTATTCTTAATACCATCATTCAAAGTGATGAGATTATGTTGTAACATATCCAACTGGGCAAAAGTGAAGCTATATCCGAAAACTACAATATTCTCAGGATTAAACCCGGTCTCTCCATTATATTTATCAATAAGAGCCACCATATCATCCTTGTCAAAATCGGTATCCACGAGATACAAATGGTTATCCATCAAATATGCAGTGTATTCGTCCAACTTCACAGGTTTGACCTTTGCGCCAAAACCATACCCGTCTTTCACCATCCAAGTTTCAAGAATTGTATCCCTGCCAAATAGCGACAAAATGTTGTCATCTGTATAGGTGACATTTTTATCAAAGCGCTCTAATTTATCCAATGTTTGCTCTGTTTGTTCTTCTAATGTATAATGTTTGAAGCCTACATCAACACTATCAGAATATGATTGATTGTTGACAATCTCTTTTCCCACTCTTTTTATTCTTTCCATACCAATCTCGTCCAATTTGTGTGGTTTTTTTAATGTATCAAGAAAATCAATCACATTTTTTATTTTCGGTTTATCAGTCGCATCTGCTTTTTTATAATTATCATCTAAATCTTCAGGCAATTGGACCAATATGTATTTGACATTACTATCTGTGTTATCTGCGTTATATTGCATTACAGCATGAGCTGTCGTAGCTGAACCAGAGAAAAAGTCAAGGACAATCGACTCCTCTGGTTGATTGCTTTTAATAAGATTATATATAAGTTTCACAGGTTTTGCATAATCAAAATATGAAGCGCCAAAAATATGCTTTATTTCATCATCACTCTCTTGATTGTCACCCCATTCTGACAAAAGCAAGTCCGTTATTGATTTCCTTTTTCCTATTTCATCTTTAGATACATCCCTTCTCAAACCCTTTTGTGCGGTAATAAACAACAAACCATCGTCTATATACGACGTTATTTTCTCTTGAGAAACAGAAAAACGCGACAAAACATCAACATCATTTTCCGTATAACCATTGTTATAATAAACGTCATTTAAATATTCAACTTCCATAGTCCTAATTTTATATCTTCCTGCCGGTATTACTCCATCTCCAGGTAATTTAACTCTCGTATGTGATTTAAAATGACGTATTGATTCTCCATTTGAAATATTAATAACCTTTTTGGTGAAATCAGATGTTCCTTCTATTGATAGCTTTTGCAATGATGAACTGTTTTTTGAATAAACAAGTATATATTCCATCACATTAGCTGTATGTATAGCTAAAAAAGACGGTTGTTTCTTCCTCTTCCACTTAAGAACTGCAATAAAATTCTCTTCTCCGAATATATTATCGCATAACAATTTCAAATTTGCCTGTTCATTATCATCTATTGAAATAAAAATAACTCCATCATTCGTCAGCAAATCCCTTGCAATTTGCAGACGCGGAGCCATAAACGTTAGCCATGCTGAATGTGATGCAGAACCACGACTGGTCATATCAAGAATTTTAACGGCCTGTTCATGGTCAACACTTAATCTATCCTCCAAAGTATCAGCTGTAAAATTGAATTTGTCATTATATACAAAACCATCACTTCCCGTATTATATGGAGGATCAATGTAAATACACTTCACTCCACCATTATAAGATTTCAACAAATGTTTAAGAGCATCCAAGTTATCACCGCTAATGTAAATATTCTTGCTGTCTTTATTTTCAGGTTTGCTATTATGCTCAACATCAGGCTTGATAACAGTTGTAGTATCTATCGAAGCCAACAATTTCGCATAGCTTTTACCTAAGAAATCAAGATTATATCCTTCGTGAATTATATTAGTATTATCACTAATCAACTCCTTGAACTTGTCAATATCAAATTCATTCTTTGAATTAAAACATTGTGGAAAATACTTGTGAAGAATATCCATTTCTTTCGTATTCGACTTCACATTTTCATTTGCATCAACAATATCTTCTATCATATTAAATTATTTTATTCATTTTTGTCTATTAGATCTTTATTTGTATTTTTTGCAAGATTCAAAATCTTTGAACAATTTCAATTCTTCAAAAATATAACAAAGAATTAAAACAACTCTTTCAAATCCTCCGTCGTGAGACCATTGAAATCTCCAGAGCTCATGAAGCCGCCAACCATGTTTTCACGTTTTAGGCCATTTAACAGTTTCACAAGCTCCTCTTTCGAATGAACTACCTGTAAATCAGGGCGTTGGAAGCCTTTGATGATACGTTCGTCGGTCATCATATCAAGCTTTTTAATTGCCACTGCATGTGGGTCGTAGAAAACAACGGCCTTGTCGCAATTATCGAGGCAGTGAGCATAATGGTCGATAAACACCTCGCTGAGGCTGCTGTAGGTGTGTAACTCAAAGACTACCAATAAGTTCTTGTTTGCATATTGCTCACGCAAAGCTTTCACAGTAGCCAAAACTTTTGACGGAGCGTGAGCGAAATCGCGGAACACAAGATTGCCTTTTTCCTTATTTTCAAACAATAGTTCCAGTCTTCTCGCAGCGCCTTTGAACGTCTTTATTGCCTCGTAAAACTGCTCGTCGCTGATGCCAACCTGTTTAGACACATAACGTGCAGCATTGATATTCTTCATGTTATGCTCTCCGAAAATCTGCACCTTCTCCTCTTTTCCATTTGGCAAAATCAAAATGGTGTCGTCGCCTTCGGTTTTATAAGGATGGATGTCATAGCCATATGTAGAAACCTTAGCATTCGCTGCTATTTTAGCTGCTTCAGCATCATTGCCGTCATAAATCAGGCAGCCGCCTTTTTCAATAGTGTTGACAAAGATTCTGAACTGCTCGAGATAGCTGTCGAAGGTCGGGAAAACATTGACATGATCCCAGCCGATGCCCGAAATCACTGCAATATGCGGATGATATTTGTGGAACTTCGGCACTCTGTCGATTGGCGAAGTGAGGTATTCGTCCCCCTCAATCACCATATATTTTGCTGTCTCGCTGAGGCGAACCATAACATCAAAGCCTTCAAGTTGTGCTCCGACCATAAAATCAGTCTCTATGCCAGCTTGTTTCATCACATGCAAAATCATTGAAGTGATAGTGGTCTTTCCGTGACTTCCGCCAATCACAATGCGGATTTTGTCTTTACTTTGCTCATAAAGATATTCCGGATATGAATAAATTTTAAGTCCAAGTTCTTGAGCACGAATGAGTTCCGGATTGTCAATGCGGGCATGCATACCCAAAATGACAGCTTCATATGAGTCGTTTAAAACCTCAGGATGCCAACCGAATTCCTTTGGCAAAATACCTTCTTTTTCAAGTCGTGTACGTGATGGCTCAAAAATCTCATCATCCGAACCTGTAACTTCGTAACCCTTTCTGTGTAAGGCGATTGCAAGATTGTGCATTGCGCTTCCGCCTACTGCGATAAAATGGACTTTCTTCATATTTTCAATATTTGTCACTGCAAAGTTACAAAAAAAAATAAAATCTTGAATGTATTGTTGATTTTTAATGCCCTTTTCGAAATGCTAAACAGTACCCCGTGGTAGGTCGCATTTCTGCAAAGAGCATTAAAATCTATGTTGTAAGTCGTATTTATTTTTTTAGTATTTTTGTGGAGAGATTTATTATGTTACTCGATAAGAACTTGATCAAGCATTTCAGCGATTATCTGCGCCTTGAGCAGTCGTTGTCAGACAATACAATTAACTCGTATTGCCATGATATTGAATTGTTTAGACAGTATCTTGAAGGTGAAGGCAAATCGCTTTCAGTAACGGAAATATCGCATCACGATATTGAAGATTTCTTCGCAAAGTTGTTTGAATTGGGCATGGTGGCATCGTCGCAAGCCCGCATATTGTCTGGTTTAAAGAGTTTTTACAGATATTTGATCCAAGAAAGGATTTGCGAAAATGATCCAACCCTGCTTGTCAGTTTTCCCTCTATTGGTCGCCATATTCCTGAGGTTTTAAGTTATGAAGAAATCGTCAGTATGCTTGATTGCATCGATTTAAGTCAGCAATTCGGGCATCGTAACAAGGCGATAATTGATGTGATGTACGGCTGCGGACTTCGCGTTTCTGAAGTTATTTCATTGAATATCAGTGATATTTATGCAAAAGATGAATTTATCCGAATCATCGGCAAGGGCGACAAGGAAAGACTGGTTCCGATTGGCAAGAAAACGCTGAAAGAACTGCATAATTACACGCAAGGCGAACGTCTTCATCAAGATATCCAACCGAAATTTACCGACAAGGTTTTCATTAGTGCACGTGGAACTGCTCTGACTCGCCAGAGTGTGTTTCTTTTGGTGAAAAGTCTGGCCGAAAAAGCAGGAATAAAGAAGACCATAAGCCCTCATACGCTGCGTCACTCGTTTGCGACACATCTCCTTGAAGGCGGTGCTGATCTGCGTGCTGTCCAGCAAATGCTGGGACATTCAAGCATCTCAACGACAGAAATATACACCCATGTATCAGACGAATATCTGCGTCAGGTGATTATGGAGTATCATCCGCGCTGGCACTCCCAGAATATCTCAACTAATTGATTATTATCGAAGTAGAAGTCCATATTGAGTTCCTCAAAAGTGATGCAGTCACCGTCTTCCTTGTCCTCGACAAAATCCTCATAACCGTTTTGTTTCATCAATTCAACGACCTCATCTTTGTTAAGATCAAAGATTTTTGCGCCGAAAAGTTCGGTTTTTTCGTTAAAAGTATAGAAATTGGTGAGTTTCATCGTGGTGTCACCTTCGAAGTAAGCCGAAAAATCATTATCTTCGAAGTCAAGGACAACTACATGGCTGTCGTCTTCATATGCCGACTCAATCTCCTCTTGATTGGTAGGCTGACCGAGTATCTCAACGACATCGTCGATAGGCATGCCGAACTGAAGCTCGCCGTATCCTTTTAAAGGTTCAATTTTGAAATTTTCCATCATGATGTTTATGTTTTTAAACTATTCGAATCTTATTGATTTTGAAGGTCTTACATTGTTAATTAGCATGGTTGGCAAAAGCAGCATCAGCACCCATAGAATCATTGTGCCGACGTTCAAAGCCAGGATGTGCCATATGTTCAGCTCAATCGGAACTGCCGAAAGATAGTATGATTCGGGCGACAGCGAGATGAGATTGGTGTATTTTTGAATTAGGCACAGCCCTATCCCTATCACATTTCCGATGACCATACCTATTAATAATATGCGGCACGAACGCTTTAGGAATATGCTTCTTATGAGTCCGTTGCTCGCTCCCATAGCCTTGAGCAACCCGATGGTCGACGTACGTTCTAGTATGATTATCAATAACATACTGATGATTGTAATTCCTGCAACAAGAAGCATCAGCGCTATGATGATCACAACATTCATGTCTTGAAGAGCCAGCCAGTCGAATATCTGCGGATAAGTCTCCATTGCCGAATAAGACACCAGATTCGTCGGTATGTTGTAATAAATCTGCTGATTGTAGTCATTGATAAGTGATTCATTATCAACCCAAATCTCAAGATGACCGATTTCATTGTTATTCCATCCGTTCAATCTCCTGATTTGGTTCAAATCACAATAAACATAACGGTCATCGCATTCTTGCAGACCTGTTTCGTATATTCCTTTCACATTGAATTTTCTGCCGCGCGCCTTCATCTCCGTGTCGACAAACCAAATTCGGACATCATCACCCACACCAAGTTTCATCTTGTGAGCAATGACATTCGATATCAAAACGTCATTAGAGCGTTCATTTTCAATGTATTGCGGAATATCTCCATTTGTGATATATGAATCTATATAGTTCCAATTGTAATCATGGTCAACGCCTTTCAGAATAATAGCCTGAATCTCCTCATCCGTCTTGATTATGCCGGCTTTGTTAGCTGTTTCATGCATTTCAGTGATAAATGGCTTGTCAAGACGTGATCTCAAGACACTATCGATGATAAACGGGGTCTCCTCTATCGACTCATTTTGGTTCAGAGCTTGGATATGAATCGGGGCAACAAAACCGACAACCTTATCCTTGATCTGATTCTTGAATCCGACAACTACCGCTATGGAAATCAACATGATAGCTATTCCCAAAGCCACGCTGGCAACTGCAATGCGCATCACTGTCGAAGACAGGTTCTCCTTCGACAACGAAAAAATTCTTTTCGATATGAATGTCGCCGCGTTCATTTTTTTCTTATCATTGCAAAAATAAAAAAAATATTGAATATGCCAAGAAAAATTTTGGTTTTATTTACGATATTATTATTTATCTCATTGAATATCAAAGCACAAGAGATTGAATTACTTGATGCTAAAGACGCTTGCGTTGGAGCGATGCAGATGGAGAAATACCTCCCGATGTTGGAAGACAAGGCTGTCGGTATTGTGGCAAACCAGAGCAGCATTATGGATAACGGCACGCATCTTGTTGATACCCTTTTAAGTTATGATGTTAGTGTGGTCAAGCTTTTCACTCCGGAACATGGCTTTCGTGGCACGGCTGAGGCTGGTGCTCTTGTGGCTTCCGGAATTGATGAAAAGACAGGAATCACCATAGTTTCACTTTACGGAAAGAATAAGAAGCCTACCGCAGAACAGTTGCAAGACATTGATATTCTTGTATTTGACCTTCAAGATGTCGGATGCCGTTTCTACACGTATATTTCCACTATGACTTATGTGATGGAGGCCGCGGCAGAAAACGACATCCCTATGATAGTGCTTGACCGTCCTAATCCGAATGGTTTTTATGTGGATGGCCCGGTGCTTGAGCCAGCGAATAAATCATTTGTGGGAATGCATTGTGTGCCGATAGTTTACGGCTTAACAATAGGAGAATACGCCTTGATGGTCAATGGCGAAAAATGGCTCGCTGAAGGTTTGCAATGTAATTTGACAGTCATTCCGCTCGGCAACTACAAACGAAACGCGATTTATAAACTGCCGGTCAAGCCTTCTCCAAATCTGCCGAACTGGGAAGCCGTTTATCTATACCCTTCCTTGTGCTTGTTTGAAGGCACAGATGTCGGGGTCGGACGTGGAACTAAGTTGCCTTTTCAAATTTACACTTTGCCGGTTGTCAATGACACGGTGAACCTTACGGAATATGCGCATCGTTATCGTTTCAACGAGCAAAAGCTGAATCTTTCGTGGATTCTCGACGCCCGGAAACGACTTGAAAACGACCCTAAATTCTTCAATGATTATTTCATAAAACTGGTTGGCGTTTCCGACCTGCAACAAAAAATCGATTCCGCCTTGTCAGAGGATGAGATTCGTTCATCGTGGCAGGACGGAATCGATAACTATCTGAAAATCAGAGAGAAATATCTGATTTATTAGTACATTCTCTTACCAGGATACACTTCGAGAGCTTTTCCGAGAATCATCATAGCGTCTTTCAAATCGTCGCAGTTAAGGCAGTAGCTCAAACGCACTTCCTGACGGCCGAGACCGATTGTTGAGTAGAATCCGCTTGCTGGCGCGAGCATCACAGTCTTGCCTTCATAGTTGAAGTCGGTAAGCATCCATTTGCAGAACTTGTCTGAATCATCAATCGGCAAGTGAGCAACGATATAGAAAGCACCTTTAGGGGTCGGGCAATATGCTCCCGGGATCTTGTTGATACCCTCAACGCAGACGTCACGACGTTTCACGTATTCGGCCACGATGGCATCGAAATATGAAACAGGAGTATCGAGAGCAGCTTCACCAGCCACCTGACCGTATGTCGGAGGCGACAGACGAGCCTGAGCGAATTTCATTGCTGTGTTGATGACTTCGCGGTTGCGTGTCACCATACGACCGACGCGGATACCGCAAGCGCTGAAACGCTTTGAGACAGAGTCAATCAAAATCACGTTATCGTCAACGCCTTTGAGGCTCATCGCTGAATGATGCACTGAACCGTCATAGCAGAACTCACGATAAACCTCGTCAGAAATCAAGTAAAGGTCATATTTCAAGATGATCTGACGCAGACGTTCCATTTCCTCTTCTGAATAAAGATAACCAGTAGGGTTGTTAGGGTTGCAGATGAGGATAGCCTTTGTGTGCTCGGTGATAGCTTTCTCGAAGTCCTCGATTGGAGGCAGTGCGAAACCGTTGCTGATCTCTGAATAAATCGGGCGTACGCGCACTCCTGCTGTCTGGGCGAAACCATTGTAATTCGCATAGAACGGTTCCGGGATGACGATCTCATCATCTGGGTCCATGATTGTCTGGAATGCAATCGACAGAGCCTCAGAAGCGCCGTTTGTAACGATGATATCATCTGGAGTTACGTGGATGTTCAATCTGTCATAATATTCACAGAGTTTCTTTCTGTATGAAAGAGTACCTGCTGAATGGGTATATTTAATAACTTTTTCGTCATAATTCTTGACAGCTTCAAGTGCGTATGGAGTTGTCGCGATATCTGGCTGACCGATATTCAGGTGATACACATGAATACCTCTTGATTTTGCTTCGTCTGCGAAAGGAACGAGCTTTCTGATTGGCGAAGCCGGCATAAACTGGCCTTTTTTAGAAATTTTCGGCATAATATAATTAGGTATTAGATTTAATTATTATTCATTACTGGTGATCCGACACCTTCCATCTTCAGCGGAGTCGCATCTATTGGCTGAGGCTCGACGGTTCCCTTGATATGAAGTTTTATTTCATTGTTAATCAACGCGTTAGAAAACACCGTAACATATTTGTTAAAGCCACCCGGACGGTCGGTGTTTTTATAAGTAACCTTAATGACGTTTGATTCGCCTGGGAGAATTGGTTGTTTTGGCCATTCTGGAACAGTGCAGCCGCATGATGACTTAGGCTGCGTGAGGATAAGCGGTTCATTGCCTGTGTTGACAAATACGAATTCATACGAGCCGTTGCCTTTGAAAGGGATATTGCCGAAATCATGGCTTGTCTCCTTGAACATGATTTCAGGGCCGTTTTGCGCAAATGCCAGTGTACACATAACAAACAGTGCACTTATTAAAACAAATAACTTTTTCATATTTGACGTTTTAACAATTATTTCAACCTACAAAAATACATATTTTTCTAATATGTGATGCGAAAAATTATTTTTTTAAAAAAATGAAAAAAAATGTTGCGGGTATTGAAAAATGGTGTATTTTTGCACTCCGAAAACGGCGGGGTAGCTCAGTTGGTTAGAGCGTCGGATTCATAACCCGGAGGTCATGAGTTCAATTCTCATCCCCGCTACAAAAAAACAGCGACTTTTCAGTCGCTGTTTTTTATTTTCTTGCCACTGCCTTTTTGACTGCCTCGACTATATCCGGAGTATCCAAATGATAATGTTTCAGCAGTTCGTCAGGGGTGCCGCTCTGACCGAAGACGTCGTTGACGGCGACCATTTCCAATGGACGAGGATTGTTCAAGGCAAGAACCTGTGCGATGCTGTCGCCGAGACCGCCATTGCGCATGTGCTCCTCAGCTGTGACCACGCAACCTGTCTTGGCCACTGACTTCAACACTGCCTCGACATCCAACGGCTTGATGGTGTGAATGTTGATCAATTCTGCATTTATGCCCATTTCCTTCAAAATCGGGAGTGCCTCAATAGCTTTCCACACGAGGTGACCGCAAGCAAATATTGACACGTCAGTGCCTTCCTGAATCATCTGGGCTTTGCCAATAATGAACGGCTCGTCAGCTGGAGTGAAATTAGCAACTTTCGGGCGACCGAAACGAAGATAGACAGGGCCATCGTGCTCAGCTGCAGCGATGGTAGCCGCCTTGGTTTGATTGTAATCGCAAGGAACCAAAACTGTCATGTTTGGCAACATCTTCATCATGCCGATGTCTTCGAGAGTCTGGTGAGTTGCGCCGTCTTCGCCAAGGGTGACGCCAGCATGCGACGCGGCAATTTTCACATTTTTGTTGGAATATGAAACCACCATACGAATCTGGTCGTAGATTCTTGCTGATGAGAAATTGGCGAAGGTGCCTGTGAACGGAATATAGCCACCAATGGCCAATCCTGCTGCCAAACCGACCATGTTAGCCTCGGCAATACCCACTTGGAAGAATCTCTCCGGAAATGCTTTGGCAAAGTCACCCATCTTAAGCGATCCTGTGAGGTCAGCGGTAAGGCCGACAACCTTCGGATTGCGCTTTCCGGCCTCGAGTAAACCGTCACCGAAGCCGCTTCTTGTATCTTTGTAGTTTTGAACTTCTATCTTCATATCAATAATCTCCCAATGTTTCTTTTAATTGACTCAATGCAATGGCCGCCTGCTCGTCATTCGGAGGAGTGCCGTGCCATTTGTGCGTTCCCATCATGAAATCGACGCCGAATCCCATCTCCGTGTGAGCGAGGATGACTTGCGACTGTCCTTTGTGAGCGTTTTTGCGTGTGATATTTAGAGTATCAACGATTTGCTGCATGTCGTTACCGTTGCATTCATACACTTTCCATCCGAATGCCTCATATTTAGCCTTGAGGTCGCCGAGGTTCATCACTTCGTCGGTCGGACCGTCAATCTGTTTTTTATTGTAATCGACGATAGCTACAAGGTTGTCTACATTCTTTGCCGGGGCGTACATCACGGCTTCCCAGATTTGACCTTCCTCCTGCTCTCCATCACCCATGAGGCAGAACACGAGATGATTGTCGCTATTGAGTTTCTTAGCCTGTGCAACGCCTGCAGCCACTGACAATCCCTGACCAAGCGAGCCGCTAGCCACGCGTATGCCCGGAAGTCCCTCGACAGGTGTAGGATGACCTTGTAAACGAGTACCCAAACGGCGGAAAGTGGCGAGCTCGCTTACCGGGAAGTAACCCCGTCGAGCGAGAATACTGTACAGCATCGGGCTGATGTGACCGTTTGAAAGGAAAAACATATCCTCTCCTGCCCCATCCATCTTAAAGTTCTTAGGATCGATCTGCATCTGGTCGAAATACAAGGCTGTCACAATATCGGTAGCGCCGAGCGAGCCGCCCGGATGCCCCGACTGACAACCATGAACCATTCTGATAATATCACGTCTGACTTGCGACGCAACATCTTTTAATTCATTGATAGTCATATTTTTATCAAAGTATTGTGATTAATTCTTTTTCTGATGCAAATTTAAACATTTTTATTAAAAATTTGAAAAAATTAATTATTTTTGTGTAAATTAATTTTTCTATGGGAGAAAAGAAAGACAACAAACCTAAAGATTTGATATTCAAGGTGTTGGAATCAGATACACTTTTGCCTTTTATCATGAAGAAGATGAACGGCATCAGTCGCAACAAGGCCAAGAATATACTTTCGGGAGGTTCGGTTTTTATCGACGGCAAAAAGGTGACGCAACACGATTTTGAGCTTAAACCCGGCACGGAAGTCAAGATAGGGCGCAACCAGACTGGCGAAACGCTTAACAGCCATTTGGTTAGGATAGTGTATGAAGACCAGCATCTTTTCGTGGTTGAAAAACGTAACGGCATTCTCTGCAACTCTCCACACCTGGATGAAGAGACAGTGCAAAGCATTCTTAATCAATATCTTGAGAGAAATCATCAGAGATGCCATGCACATACAATTCATCGTCTTGACAGAGACACTTCTGGTTTGCTGCTTTTTGCAAAAGATAAGAAAGTGGCGTTGAAATTTGAAGAAGACTGGAAGAAGACGGTTTATGACCGCCGTTATGTGGCGTTGGTACATGGTGAAATGCGGAAACAGGAAGGCACGATCAGTTCCTGGCTCAAAGATAATGCCCAATTTGTGACATTTTCGAGCAAGACCGACAACGGCGGCAAGTTTGCAACGACACACTATAAATTAATAAAGGTGTCGAACGGATACTCTTTGGTAGAGTTAAGACTGGATACCGGTCGAAAGAATCAGATTCGCGTTCACTTGGCGGATATAGGTTTTCCGGTGGTTGGCGACCCAAAATACGGTGATGGTGACGACAAGATCGGACGACTTGGATTACATGCATACAAACTCTGTTTCATCCATCCTGTCACCGGAGAAGATTTGCAATTTGAAACCCCTATACCACTGTCATTTCGACTGTAGCGAAGCGGAATGGAGAAATCTTAGGATTTCTCGACTTCGCTCGAAATTACAGAATTAATTTGTTTGTTAAAAATAATAATTGTATATTTGCAGAAATTTAAATCATATAAATTATGGAAATTTATCAGATTTGGTTATTGGTTGCGGCTGTGTTTGTGGTGATTGAGATATTCACCGCAGGATTCGCAGTGGCTTGTTTTTCTGTAGGTTGCGTTTGTGGCGCTGTAGTGGCGGCATGCGACGCATCGCTGACATGGCAAATCGTGGCGTTTGCAATAGGAACGTTTCTGGCGTTTGTGTTCATCCGCCCTTTCGTGATGAAAATCATCGACAAAAAGACTAACGACAATCATGTGAAAACCAATATGGACAACATCATTGGGAAAATTGCCGTTGTCACTGAACGTATTGAGGAAAACGGATTCGGACGTGTAAAAATCGACGGCGATGACTGGAAAGCGCAAACAAGCGAAGGCTCTGCGGCTGAAGTCGGCGAGAAAGTTAAAATAGAATCATTTGAAAGCATTATATTAACCGTTAAAAAACTATAGTCATGTTAGCAGTTGTAATTGTTATAGCAGCGATTGTAATAATTTTCGCTTTGGCGGGTTTGAAAGTCGTCCCGCAATCAGAAACAAGAGTAATCGAACGCCTCGGCAAGTTCCACAAGGTGCTTCCTGCAGGTTTGAATATCATTTGGCCTATCATCGACCGTCCGAAAATCATAGTGACAAGAAAGGTTGTGGAAGGCTATCAAGGTCGCCAGATTGTGCGCATGAGCGAGACAGCAAAGATCGACCTGCGCGAACAGGTGTACGACTTCCCGAAACAAAACGTGATCACCAAAGATAACGTTACGACAGAGATCAACGCCTTGCTTTATTTCCAAATTGTTGACCCGATAAAGTCAGTTTACGAGATCGACAACCTTCCGAATGCCATCGAAAAGCTGACGCAGACTACGCTTCGTAACGTCATTGGAGAACTGGAACTTGACGAGACTTTGACATCACGCGACACTATCAACGCTAAGCTCCGTGCCGTATTGGATGATGCAACAAACAAATGGGGCGTGAAAGTGAACCGCGTTGAGCTTCAGGATATTACACCTCCTGAGACAGTACGTCAGGCAATGGAGAAACAGATGCAGGCCGAACGTAACCGTCGTGCCGAAATCTTGAAGGCTGAGGGTGAGAAACAGTCGGCGATTCTGAATTCAGAAGGTGAAAAGACATCGGCGATCAACAAGGCTGAAGCTGTGAAACAATCGACATTGCTTGAAGCGGAAGGTATCGCGAAAGCAAAGATCATGCAAGCCGAAGCAGAGGCTCAGGCCATCCAGCTGGTCGCTGACGCGATCAAAGCAACAAAAACCGACCCGGCATCGTATCTTTTGGCGACGAAATATATCGAGACACTGAAAGAAATGACCAGCGGCAAGGATAACAAGACAGTTTATCTGCCGTATGAGGCAACGAATTTGCTGGGAAGTATTGGTGGGATTAAGGAAATATTCAAATAATGTCAGAACACGAACTATCAGATCGACAGAAAAAAGTAGTCGACAAGCTGAATGAATTGGGCATTCCGTTTAAGTTGATATTCCATCCGGCGCTGCCGACCATCGAGGATGCTTTGAACTATTGGGGGAAGTTTGAATGGACGCATTGCAAGAACCTCTTTTTCAGGAATCACAAGGGAAACCGCCATTATCTGGTGATTTTCGATTGCATGCAACAGCTCGCCATCCATGATTTGGAGCATCGTCTGAAGCAGGGGAAACTGAGTTTCGCGTCGGAAGCCCGCATGGACAAATACCTCGGTTTGAAGCCGGGCAGCGTATCGCCTTTCGGTATCATCAACGATGAAGAGCATCACGTGTATCTTTATCTCGACAAAAATCTTCTTGATAGAGAATACATCAGCTTCCATCCGAATGACAACACAGGCACATGCGTCATCAAAACGACTGATTTGGTGAAGTTTTTGGATGCTATGGGAAACGGATACGAATTTATTGAACTATACTAGTCATAAGTTTTTTCTTTTTTTTCAAAAAAAAGTTGTAATTTTGCAGTCAAATTAAAAGAGTTTTTTATGGATTATTTTCGATGCATAAAACCATGTGTTGAATCAGAAATTGGTAAACTGGAATATGTCATTTTGCACGCTCCTGGCCGGGAAATCGAGCATATGACACCTGAAAACGCCCACAAATTCCTTTTCAGTGACATTTTAAACTATCGTGAAGCGTCAGAAAACTACAGAGATTTCGAAGGAACTCTCATGAAAGTGACTAACGTGTTGAAATTCAAGGATTTGTTGGTAGATATCTTAAAAGATACCGAAGTCAAGGAAAACCTTGTATCCAGGATATGTGAACGAGAAAACCTGCCGTATCTCACCGAGATGCTTTGTGGTTTTAGCGCGGAAAAACTGGCGACTGCACTCATTGAGGGCTACGATAACAAGAGTCTCAAGGAACGTTATATATTCCCTCCTATCCCGAATCTTTTCTTCATGCGCGACGCCGCATTCACGATGTACAACAACGTGATGATCAGCAAGATGGCAACAGATGTCCGCGATCGTGAGACCATGATTTGGACAGCTATTTTCAAACATTCCAGAATCATTGACGTTGAAGGAATCAACCCAATCAACCGCTACAGCATGAACGGAATCGGTTCTGTTGAAGGCGGAGACGTGGAGATTGCCCGTCACGATATTATTTTGAGCGGCTGTGGATCAAGAACAAGCAAAGAAGGCGTCAAGGCGCTGCTTGAACATCTTAGAAGCCTAGGCGGAGTGCGTCATCTCATAACACAGGAACTTCCGCTGCAGCCTGAGTCGTTCATCCACCTCGACATGGTGTTCACCTTCCTCGACAGAGACCGTTGCATGGCATATAAGCCAGTGATAATGAACGACAATTTCAAGACTGTTCACTACGAAGTGAATGGCCACGAATATACAAGGGTCTCAGAAGAGACTAACATCATAGAAGCTTTAGGTAAGCTCGGCATGACCCTCGACCCGATTTTCTGTGGCGGCGGTGACGACTACTACGGACCGCGCGAGCAGTGGCACAGCGGAGCCAACTTCTTCGCATTCGCACCAGGTAAAGTTCTCGGATATGCCAGAAATTACAATACCATCGAAGCCCTTAACCAAAACGGTTTCGAGGTGTTGAAAGCCGCAGATGTAGCGTCTGGCAAGGTGTCGGTTGACGACTACAAACGCTGTGTTGTGGCTTTCGAAGGCAACGAACTCTCACGTGGCGGCGGCGGCGCGCGATGCATGACCATGCCTCTGGTCAGACAGGCTTTATAGTATGGATTACAAACGTATTACTCCCGACAGGATTATTGCTCTCAAGCCAAATGAGGTTTTTGTCTTTGGAAGCAATTTACAAGGTATTCATGCCGGTGGCGCAGCTTTCATAGCCCGCATGGAATTTGGCGCCAAGATGGGTGTAGGCATCGGATTGCAAGGTCAGTCGTATGCCATTCCTACTATGCAAGGCGGAGTTGATACCATAAAACCTTACGTGGATGATTTTATAAAATTCGCCAGCGAGCATCCAGAGAAGGATTTCCTCGTGACACGCATAGGCTGCGGCATCGCGGGATTCAGCCCCGAAGAAATTGCGCCTCTTTTCAAAGACGCGATACATATTAATAATATATGGTTGCCTGAGGAGTTCCTTAATGTTTTGTTCCGATAAGCACTCCGCTCACCATCCAGTGTGAGAAACTTCCGCCTTCATCAGCACCCTGTGGGATAGCCACAGTTATAGTATGATGTCCCGGTTTTATATCGTTTAAGTCAAAATATACAGGATTCGTTGCCGTTCCCGGACACCAGCCGGAGCGGGATAAATCGGATGATGACACTCCATTCCAAAAGTTTCCTGATACAGGGTTAAACTCACGGTAAGTCGCACAATCACAACGCCATGGAGTATATTTAAAGACTTTTTCGCCGTCAACAATGATGGTATTTTCCTTCGGGTTGAACTCGTCGCCTCCACCCCAGCCTCCGTGACCGGTTGTGATATATCTAAGTCTAAGATTTTCAACGCCTTCCGGTACATCAAACTCAACTTTCAAGCTATCTGTTTGGAACAAACGGCCATAGTTCTGTCCAGACATTTCCATCACGTTGCAAGTGTTGAACAACGGCAGACTCCAACGGCTGTTTTTCGACGCATCGCCATCATATTCCTGAGGATATGCGACCAGATCAAGCGTGATTTTATGTCCGCCGCCATCATAATTGCCTATGAAAGCACCTATCAAAACATCACCTGAGAGACGGTCGGAAAGCTCTGAAACTTCCATCTTGTAATATGCCTCGTCGGCCCATTCCAAGCCGTCAATCTGAACCCTGTCATTGAAGTGGTTCACACCAAACGGAGTAAAGAAACGCATCAGCTCAACAACTGGCAGATAATCGTCTTCAATACATATTCCTTGATACTTTTTGTTGTTGTTATCATATTGATAAGGAATAACTTGAATGCTATCAATTAAAGCATTACTTAAAGATAATTCCCTATCCATTGGAATGACAAAAACAGAACCTGAACGGTCGTAAGCGTCGCCATTTGAACGCTGATGAAGCTCGGCGAAAATCTGATAATGCTCCGGCAAAACGGGCAGATTAACACGCTTCAGAACAATGGTTCCCCACGAAAAATGAATCACGGTGTCGAACGGAATCTCGCCATGGAATTTCTCAATCTTTGCAAAATGAATCTGCTCGTCATCAAAAATACGAGTTCTGACAATCAACTTATCTTTATTAATTTGATTCAGCTCCTTCCCCGTCTTCCTAATTCCCAAATCCTCTGGAATTATTCCCTTCTTATCCTTCTTATCTTTCAAAATGTTTTTAAGTTCAAGAATGCGGTTCCCGTTAATCGCCTGACGCACCATAACTCCTTTCAAATAGCCGCGCGAAGTCACTGGAGATGCGTCAAAACCTAGGGATTCCGTCATCCAAACTTCAATGGTGTTGGAATTAATCGATGTTTTATACTTTTTGCAATTATATCCCAGAATCTTTTCCTCGCCTTTTTCCTCAAATATCACATCATTGGTTTTCAACGGGTAAGCGTAAAAATATGATTCTCCATCCTGGTAATTCATCTGATAATAGGCCGAATCGGCATCATAATCAACATAAGTGAAATCTGTCGAGATGCCATCAATCAACTTTCCTTTAAATTCTTGAATATCATTGATTCTCAATTGATTTTTATAACGTTTTACTTCACGGAAAGTAGTGTCGCCACTATCCGAGCCGAGCATATATGATTGATACACAAGACGTTGCTGAGCCGATGAAGTCATCGCCACGAAGACAAGAGCTAATATTAATAATGTGCGCTTCATATGAAAAATTTTTGCAAAGTTAATAATTCTTCGTAAATTTGCAAAACAAAATAGAATATTAAATTTTAAGCATATGAAAAAGTTATTACTGCCTATTGCATTGATACTGTTAATGTTACAGTCATGCGGTGACGCTTCGAAGCCTAAAGCTCCGGTGCGCGAGAAAATCAAACTTACATCCGACATCCAAACTCCTGAAGTGCTTTGGAGTATGGGACGAATCGGAGAGTTTTCAGTCTCTGCCGATGCTCAGAAAGTCGTTTATAACGTAACTGACTATGACGTCGCAAACAACAAAGGATTCTCGAGAATCTACATAATGGATGTTGACGGAAACAACGTAACATGCCTTACTGACGGTGCTTTCAGCGAATACAGTCCGATATTTACGCCAACCGGCAAAATCGCGTTCATGACAGCCAAGAGTGGCGATATGCAGCTATGGGAAATGGATGCCCAAGGCAAGAATCGCACGCAAATCACTGATATTCATGATGGTATCACGGGATTTAAGTACAGTCCTGATGGCAGCCAGATCGTTTATTCAGCTGAAGTCAAGATTAAAGAAACTGTCGCTGACCTCTATCCTGACCTTCAGCTTTCGTCTGGAAGAATCAACAATGACTTGATGTATCGCCATTGGGACCAATGGGTTGACACATACAGTCATCTTTTCGTCGCGAAACTCGGCAACGGCATGGTTACCAATGGTAAAGACATTCTCAAAGGTGAGCCTTGGGAGTCGCCTGTAAGACCTTGGGGAGGTATGGAACAGGTAGCTTGGACAGAAGACAACAGCGCTATCCTCTACTGCTGCCGCAAGAAAGAAGGCAAAGACTATGCGACATCAACAAACACTGACATTTACAGATATAGCATCGCTGCAGACATGACTGCAAACATCACAGAAGGCATGATGGGTTACGACCTCAACATAAGCGTTGCTCCTACCGGCAATAAAATGGCTTGGGAGAGCATGGAACGCGATGGCTATGAGGCTGATAAACAAAGACTTTATGTCATGGACTTGACCACTGGCGAAAAGAGCGACCACAGCATCGGATTCGACCAGAACTCAACATCTTTGACATGGTCGGCTGACGGAACCAAGATTTATTTCATCAGCGACATCCACGCAACAGATCAGATTTACGAGTTAAGCCTCAACACTGGCACAATCCGCAAGATTACCAACGGAAAACATAACTTCGTGTCATTGGCAGTGGCTGGCGACAAACTCATTGGCGGTATGCAATCGATGAGTCATCCTACCGAGCTTTACAGCATCGACCCGAAGACAGGCGCTTTTGAGCAAATAACTCATGTTAATGATAACATTTTCAATCAGTTGACAACAGCCGAGGTTGAGGAACGTTGGATCAAGACTACCGATGACAAGATGATGCTCACCTGGGTCATCTATCCTCCTCATTTCGACAAAAACAAGAAATATCCTACACTTCTTTACTGCGAAGGAGGCCCACAAAGCACGGTTAGCCAGTTCTGGTCATATCGTTGGAACTTCCAGCAGATGGCGGCAAACGGCTACATAGTTGTCGCTCCTAACAGACGCGGTCTGCCGGGCTTCGGTCAGGAATGGAACGAGGAAATCAGCGGTGACTACGGCGGACAGTGCATGAAAGACTACTTATCGGCCATCGACGCTTTGGCAAAAGAACCGTTTGTTGACGAAGAAAGACTTGGTGCTGTCGGCGCCAGCTTCGGAGGATTCTCGGTGTTCTGGTTAGCAGGTCATCACGATGGACGTTTTAAAGCTTTGATCGCTCACGATGGTATGTTCAACCTTGACGCCCAATATCTTGAGACAGAAGAGATGTGGTTTGTTAACTGGGATCTCGGCGGACCATATTGGGACAAGGATAACCCTGTGGTACAGTGGTCATACTCAAACTCACCGCATTTGTTCGTCGACAAGTGGACTGCTCCAATCATGGTTATCCATGGTGGTTTGGACTACAGAATCTCATACACACAAGGTATGCAGGCTTACAATGCGGCTGTTTTGCGCGGTATTCCGGCAGAATTCCTCTACTTCCCGGATGAGAACCACTGGGTGTTACAGCCTCAGAACGGAATCCTGTGGCAACGCAGATTCAAGAATTGGTTGGATACCTACTTGAAATAACAAAAAAGAAGAACCGATCGATTGACCGGTTCTTCTTTTATCTTGTGCCCATGAGAAGACTCGAACTTCCAAGAGCGTCCGCTCACTACACCCTGAATGTAGCGTGTTTACCAATTTCACCACATGGGCTTAGGGTGGAACTTTGGTGCCCAGGACAAGAGTCGAACTTGCACGACGCAATCGTCACTACCCCCTCAAAGTAGCGTGTCTACCAATTTCACCACCTGGGCAAGGGTCTGCTTTTGATTTCTCAAAAGCGTTGCAAAAATACACGTTTTTTTAATACGAAAAACAAAATTTTTAAAAAATTTTTTACATATTGATAATCAAGCGTTTAAAGCTAATTCTTGTATATTTTTGAGATACCTTTATTAATATTAATGGATTTTTTTGTAATTTTGCATCGTTATGAGAATAGATATTATCACGATTTTTCCTGAAATGTTCGAGGGTCCGTTCACTGAATCGATTGTGAAACGGGCAATCAACAAGGGTTTGGTGGAAATACATCTTCACAATCTTCGCGATTACAGCAACGACAAGCACAAACGTGTTGACGACTACCCTTTTTCGGCTGGTGCCGGTATGGTGATGATGATTGAACCTGTCGACAACTGCATTACTAAGCTGAAATCGGAACGCGAATACGACGAGGTTATTTACATGAGCCCTGATGGCGAGTTGTTGACCCAACCTGTAGTAAACAAATTATCATTGAATGAGAATCTGATAATGCTTTGCGGCCATTACAAAGGCATAGACGAGAGAATCCGCGAGCATCTCATTACAAAAGAGATTTCGATCGGTGATTATGTTTTGTCGGGTGGAGAACTAGCCGCAGCGGTGCTAACCGACAGCCTCGTGCGCTTGATTCCGGGTGCTTTGAGCGATGAAACTTCGGCACTTTCCGACTCATTTCAGGACGGAATGGTGTCGCCACCAGTGTATACAAGGCCTCGTGAATACAAAGGATGGGCTGTTCCAGAGGTGCTTCTGTCGGGAAACGATCAAGTTATTAACGATTGGAAATACCAGCAAGCACTGGAAAGAACAAAGATTCGCCGTCCAGAGATGTACGAAAAAATAAAAAAAATAAAATAAATGTTGGCGGTATTGAAAAGTTTTGTATTTTTGCATGCTTTTTTAGAGGATAAAAAAATAAGATAAAAATACAACAGAGATGAAAAACGCGTTAATTCAATTCGTTGAAGATCAAGTACAAGTAAAGGAATTCCCACAGTTCAAGTCAGGTGACACAATCACCGTCACTTATAAGATTGTTGAGGGAAACAAGGAACGTTTGCAGAAATTCCAGGGTGTTGTGTTACAGCGCGCAGGTCAGGGCAAGAGTGCAACTTTCACAGTTAGAAAGATTTCTAACAACATCGGTGTTGAAAGAATCTTCCCTATCGCTGACCCAATGATTGACAGCATCGAAGTCAACAAAGAAGGTGCAGTCCGTAGAGCTAGAATTTACTACCTCAGAGGTCTCCGCGGTAAGAAAGCCCGTATCAAAGAAGTTCTTAAGAAGAAAGAAAACTAATTGGTACTTGAAAATCAAAAAAAAGAGCGACGCTGCAGCATCGCTCTTTTTTTATGCGGACATACTACATTTGCCTCTGTCGGACAACCTCAAACGTGACGATTCCTGTGGCTACACTGACATTAAGCGAATCGATGTCACCAGGCATCGGGATGACCAGATGGTCGTCTACACGTTTCAGATATGCCTCACTAATTCCGTCTTCCTCAGAACCCATCATGATGGCTATTGGTCCGGTAAGATCGGCCTGCCAGATGGTTTGTTTGCCTTTTTCAGAAAACGCTATCACTTTCAAGCCGCTAGCCTTCAGAAAATCAATGGTGTCTTTGATGTTTTCCACGCGACATACATTAATTAATGATAAAGCGCCGGCAGACGTCTTCATAGCATCGCCATTTATCAGTGCGCTTCCTCGTGAAGGGATGACAATGGCATCGACACCTGCGGCGTAACAGGTACGAGCGATAGCGCCGAAATTACGCACATCCGTGACGCGGTCCAGAATAACAACAAACGGCATACGGCCATCGTCATAGACCATCGGGACGACATTTTCGATTGTCTGATAAGAAATTGGGCACACAAACGCTACTATTCCCTGATGGTTTTTACGCGTGAGGCGATTCAGTTTCTCAATCGGGACAAACTGTACCGGAACTTCATGTTCTTTTGCATATTTCACGATATCCGAAATCTGCTGCGAACGCAGTCCCGACTGCACAAATACCTTTTCAAGCTCCTTCCCTGCCTTTATTACCTCTTCGACAGGATGAACACCGAAGACCATGTTGTCGTCTTCTTTTTTTGTAGTATTATACTTCATCATTGATTCAATTAATTTGAATGAGATTCCCCGCCTCTGCTAGGCTTGGAATGACATAACAAAAATACATTTTTTTTGCATACCATTTAAAAATTTTATAAATTTGCGGTGTTTAATCCGATTTAAAACATTAGAAATATGAAAATTACAAAGATAATTTCTGTTTTTATCGTATTGATAATCACTTCGTTAGGATTAAATCTTAACGCACAGACCAAGGCTCCTGAACCAAAATGCGGATTTGCTTTAACAAAGAAAATCATCCAGCACCACCTCATCTATCCGCTGGAAGCTCTTGATAAAAAAGGTGGAAAAATCACTGTTTATTACGATGTTGACGCGGATGGAAACGCCAGTAATTACAGAGTTGAGAATGCTTTCAACGAACAATGTGCGGCTGAAGCGATCCGACTGGTTAAGATGATCGAATGGAATCCGGCATTAAAAAACGGCAAACCAACGGCTTTCAACGATTACTATACCGTTGAGTTCTCTCCTAAAAGCTATAAGAAATCCGAAGAGAAAAATCCTCGTCTGATGCTTCCGGAACAAGAATATCCGGCCCAGAAAAGCAATATGATCTATAATTTGAAGGATTTACATCAGACTCCGAGACCATATTTCGCGAATCCTCAGGTTACGATGGCGGCATATCTGCGCACCAATCTGCAATTTCCGGAGCAGGCCAAAGAATTTGAGATTCAGGGAACTGTGACACTGAGTTTTGTGGTCGAGACAGACGGCAGAGCGTCAAACATTATGGTCGAAAACAGTGTTGGCGGAGGCTGTGATAACGAAGCTATCAGATTGATACAGAATATGGTATGGATTCCTGGTGTAAAAAACGACAGTCTTGTGAGAACCAGGACCACCCAAGACATCACGTTCCAGATCGGAGAACGAAACTATCATGAAGGAAACAAGTACTAACTAAATTTTTATAATATGAAAAAGTTATTTTTACCTTTGATCGCGTTGCTGCTTTCAGTGAATGTGGCATTCGCGCAGGACGGTGGCATTGAGTCACCATGGACACATGGTGGAACTATTGGTTTCAATATGGCGCAGAGTCATTTCGACAACTGGTCGGCTGGTGGTCAGGACAACATCAATTTCCTGGGATTGATGAAGTACGACATCAACTACATGAAAGGGCTCCACAAGTGGGACAATAGTATCGACTTGCAGTTGGGTTACAACTATTTTAACGTCGACATGAAGCCTATCAAGACTGACGACCGTATCTTTTTCAGTTCATTGTATGGTTACGACCTCATAAACGACCACTGGTATGCAACAGCCAATTTCACATTCCAGAGCCAGTTTACAAACGGTTACAACTATGCTGCCGACAGCACAAACCGCATTTCAGGTTTCATGGCTCCAGGTTACCTTACTTTAGGTCTTGGTATTCAGTGGGTTCCTAACGAGCACTTTAAAGTGAATGTCTCCCCTCTCACTGGCAAGATGATCATTGTCAACGACAAAACTTTAGCTGATGAAGGCGCTTTTGGCGTGAACGGTGCAGAATATGAAGAAGATGAAAACGGCGAGTATTACAAAGACGGTCACAAATACAAACTATATTCACAATATACAGGAACAGAACCCGTTACACGTTACAACATGACCAAGCACGGTGAGAAAATCCGTTGGGAACTTGGTGCACAGCTCATCGCTGAGTTCAACTATGAGATTTTCAAAAATGTGACATTTTCATCTAAACTCATCGCATTCTATGATTATTTTCATAAATCATCAGATTTGAACGCTCTAGACGAGAAATACACCTGCCCTATCTATTTCGACTGGGACAACCTGCTTGTGATGAAGGTTAACGACTGGTTGAGTTGCAACATCTCCGCACGTCTGGTCTATGACGAGGATGTCGCTCCATTGAGTAACGTCGAAGGCACAACCTTCCGTCAGTTCAAGGAAGTGTTGAGTCTCGGCATTTCTTATAAGATTCCGTAATCATGAAAAAGATAGGATTATTGTCAGACACACACGGATGGCTTAATCCTGCGGTCTTTGACTTTTTCAAAGACTGCGACGAGATATGGCATGTCGGCGACATCGGTGGAACCGATGTCGCCGACGCTTTGTTGGCATTCAAACCGTTACGCGCGGTGTACGGCAACATTGACGATCAAAAGGTACGCCTGATGTTCCCGAGAATCAACATCTTCAGCATCGAAAACGTGAAGGTGATGATGACCCACATCGGCGGCTATCCGAACCATTATGAACCTGGAATTAAAGAACTGATAATCAAAGAGAAACCTAATATTTTCATTAGCGGGCACTCTCACATTCTGAAGGTGATGAACGACCATAACCTAGGCTTGCTACACATCAATCCAGGAGCGGCCGGAAACACCGGATTTCACAAGGTGATAACAATGGTGAGATTCCAGATTAATGGAAGTGAGATCAAGAATATGGAATTATACGAGAAAAAGCGGTAATTACAATGAGATTCCTCGCCTCTACGAGGTTCGGAATGACAGCAGTTTGGGTGGATTTACCTTAGTCTGTCGATAGATTTAAGAAGTTCGATATCTTTCTTAATTCCACGGATTGCGAGAATTTCAAGGATGAGATTTACCAACGGGATTCCCATGCCGATGAAATACGCGACCTCGAGTTGGTAAGTGTCGCCTTCGACAGCAGATATGACTTCCAATAAATCAGCCTCATAATATAAAAACACCATGCCGACAAAAACAATGGTCAAAAGCATATCGAGATGGCACATCTTAACCTGATGCTGACGTTTCTTATATCTTAATAAGGTGTAAATCGGGAGAATTGTCATAAGAACAGCCAAGACAATCAAAGGCCAAGTGTATGATTGTGAGAGTGTTATCATGTCAGCAGGATTCTCTATTCCAAAAATTGTAAAATTCATAACAGAATTGCCGTCATCGAATGACGCCAATGGTGTAAAAAACAGCAAAGCGCTAATGATTGCTGATAAAAGCATGAAAATTGTCTGTCTTCTTTGAATCATATCTAAAAATTTTTGGCAAAATTAATAAAAATATTGGTTGTATGAAAAAAAATTGTATCTTTGCAACGTCATATGGACGAAAGACCATGTAATTCAGATTATAATTCTTAAAACTTCAGTCTTTAATAATTGACTTTTATGTATGATATTTTTGAACTAAACGACAAATCCTTGGCGGAGCTGAAGGAGATTGCTTTGAAGCTTGGTATTGAGAAAGTTAGCATGCCAAAGGAAAATCTGGTGTACAGCATCATCGAGAGACAGTCTGCATCGCAGGAAGCGCCTGAAATAGCGGAAAAACCGAAAGGCAGACCTGGCAGAAAGAAAAAAGTGGCCACGTCAAACCCTGATGCCGAACAAGAGAAACCAATTGAGAATGAACCTATTACTCCTCCGACATATACTGAAGAAAACGTTGTGACAGAAGCTCCTAAACGCGGCAGACGTCCAAGAATCGGCAAACGTACGGATGTTATAAAGACAACTTTTGACGATAACAGCGAGATCAACGAGAGACCGCACCGTGTATCGTATCCGAAACCGAAGCCTGCAGTTGTTGACGTAGCCAACGAGATACTTAACGAGAATAACGAGGAAGAGCTTGAGATTCCGGAAGTGGAGCCAGTGGAACAGACTGTTCCGATGCTTGAGGAAAAACAAGAGGTTTATGAGGCCAGACCACAACAACAGTCTCAACCGAAGCGTGACGAACTCATCAGTGAGTTCGACGGCGTGGTTCAAGCTGAAGGCGTACTCGAAATCATGCCTGACGGCTATGGATTCCTGCGTTCAGCCGACTATAACTACCTCAACTCCCCTGACGATATTTATGTTTCTCAATCACAGATTAAGTTGTTTGGACTCAAGACAGGCGACACAGTCCTTGGAATGATCCGTCCGCCAAAGAATGGTGAGAAATATTTCCCATTGGTGAAGGTTGACAAGATTAACGGACGTAATCCTGATGAGGTGCGTGACCGTATCCCGTTCGACTTCCTCACTCCATTGTTCCCGGATGAGAAATTCAAGATCACAGGACATCAGGGAGGCACAGTGTCGACTCGCATCATGGATCTTTTCGCTCCTATCGGCAAAGGTCAGCGCGGATTGATTGTGGCACAGCCTAAAACAGGTAAGACAGTTTTGCTTAAGGAAGTGGCAAACGCCATCGCCGCCAACCATCCGGAGGTATACCTTATTATATTATTGATTGACGAGCGTCCGGAAGAGGTTACAGACATGGCACGCAGCGTAAAAGCTGAGGTTATTTCATCAACATTCGACGAGCCGGCTGACAAACACGTGAAGATTGCAAACATCGTGCTCGAGAAGGCGAAACGTTTGACAGAATGCGGCCACGATGTGGTGATTTTGCTCGATTCAATCACTAGATTGGCCCGTGCTTACAACACTGTATCTCCTGCATCAGGCAAGGTGCTTTCGGGTGGTGTTGAAGCCAACGCCTTGCAGAAGCCGAAACGTTTCTTCGGTGCCGCGCGTAACATTGAAGGTGGCGGTTCACTGACAATATTGGCGACAGCACTTATTGATACAGGTTCAAAGATGGATGAGGTTATTTTCGAGGAATTCAAGGGAACCGGTAATATGGAGCTCCAGCTAGACCGTCGTCTTTCGAACAAGCGCATCTACCCTGCTATTGACATTGTGGCATCAGGTACGCGTCGTGACGACCTCCTTGTCGATGAAAGGACACTGGCACGCGTGTGGGCGCTGCGTAACCACTTCGCCGACATGACGCCTGTTGAAGCCATGGAATTCCTGAAAGACAGGATATCAAAGACAATATCTAACGAAGAGTTTTTGGCGACAATAGACAAATAATATGAAAAGAACTGCTTTATTATTGATAATCACGATGTTATTCATTTCATGCACACGAAATGAACAAAGTGATTTCGAAAAGCATTTCTTAGATAAAACATTGAGAATCAATCTTATACACACTGGAGACGCCGGCATGGAGTCGTTTAAGGTCGACAAGATCTTTGATGACGGTTTGTGGTACGGACGTACGAAAAATCTGGTAAATCCATATCGTTTAGGCACATATTACTACGAAGTGAGGGATGTGGAGACTGACGAACTGCTTTATTCTGATGGCGTAAGCACTGTTTTCGGCGAATGGCGAATGACAGAAGACGCTAAAAACAAAAAGTCGTTCCATGAATCAATACGTGTCCCCTATCCTAATAAAATGGCCAAGATTACGATGTATAAGGTTGATTCTATTGATGTTACAGAACCAGTTTGGGAATATGTGATTGATAGAAAAACCAGATCATTAATGGAACCTACAAAAAACCACAACTACAGGATTATGCGACTGCTTGACAGTGGCAATCCAAAGGAAAAAGTTGACATTCTGATACTTGGAGACGGCTACACTCTCAATGAGATTAAGCGATTTGACAAAGACGCGATTCTGTTTTACAACAGTTTTATCAACACTGAGCCGTTTAAAAGCAGAAAAAGCGATTTCAACGTTCACGCTGTACAAATACCACCTGTCGACGAAGTAAACACGCTTAAGACATCTGACGGCTTTTTTGGTCACGACAGATATGCTTTAACAAGTGACGAATGGGCTTTTCGTGAGTACGCCACACAAGCGCCTTATGATTATGCCGTCATTCTGATGAATACTGACAAGAGCTCAGGCGGGAGTTTGTATAATTTGTATATAACCACTGCAATACGTTCACAATCAATTGATTATGTGATGACACATGAGTTGGGTCATCATATAGCTGGAGCGGCCGATAAGTTTTATTCCAACACAACAGATTGTGATTCATTATGTTATGAATCATATTCTTATGGTTTGGATACTATGATTAGAAACATTCTGGATCTTCATACTAAATAATTATGCTAAGAGAGACGATAAAAAAGACCAGGATGTACTCCGGAATCAAGCAGTCGGATATGGCGAAGGCGCTGCTGATGTCAGAATCGAATTACAACAGAAAAGAAAACGGTCAGTTGAAGATAGAGCTTTATGAAGCGAGAAAGATGGCAAAGCTGTTGGAACTCAATGAGAAAGTAGTGGTTAAATATTGGCTTGCCGACAGGTTATACGAGTTGATGAAGATTGACAAGGAGCTGATGTATGAGGCTTTGCAGATTGTCGACATGTATTATGACGAATATGAGAGTTTTATCGAGTTGCCCAGCAAAAACTGCAGTTACAGCAGCTTAGCGGAAAGGTTGCAACGTCGCAGAAAGAAATTATAAAATTTTTTGAGGTATGACATTATTCATGTTTTTGAAGCTTTTAGGATGCCTAGCGCTCCTGATGTTTGGTATGAAATCCATGAGTGACGCCTTGCAGAAAATGGCGGGACCGCAGTTGCGTCACGTGTTAGGCACCATGACAACCAACCGTTTCACCGGAATGTTGACCGGCATTTTTGTCACAGCAATGGTACAGTCGTCAACAGCCACCACCCTTCTTACGGTTTCATTTGTCAATGCCGGGCTTCTCACTTTGGCGCAGTCAATCTCAGTAATCATGGGAGCGCATATCGGAACCACAGTGACAGCATGGATCATGTCGCTCGGTTTTTCGTTTAACATAACCAACTTCGTTTATCCGGCGTTTTTGGTCGGAATCATCTTGATTTACATGAAGAAACGTCGTATTATCGGCGACTTTTTGTTTGGTATAGCGTTTTTGTTTTTAGGTCTTGCGACACTTAAAGAGACCGGATTCTCTGTTATTCAGGATCCCGCCGCCAATGCGGCTATCAGCTCGTTCTTCCAACGTTTTAACGAGCCGACAATTTGGAACACATTCTTCTTCCTGTTTATGGGAACAGCGCTCACATTATGCGTGCAGTCGAGTGCGGCTATCATGGCTATCACCATGATTTTGTGCTCAACAGGCGTACTCCATATCGATCAGGGAATTATGCTTGTGCTTGGAGAGAATATAGGAACAACTATCACTGCCAATATTTTGGCGCTGGGAGCGAACACACAAGCACGCCGAGCAGCTTTTGCGCACTTGAGCATCAATGTGATAGGTGTTATTTGGGCCTTGATAGTGCTGCAACCGTTTGTCAATTTGGTTTGCGGATTTGTCGGCTTTGACAGAAATATGCTTCCCGAAGACCCTGGTTATGCTGAGAATCTCGCCATGATATCAGTGGTTCTGGCAACATTCCACTCGACATTCAACATTACGAACACCTTGCTTCAAATAGGATTTGTCAAATATATCGAACGTTTTGTGTGCCGTGTCATAAAGCCGAGAATCTCTGAAGAAGACGAGGAATCAAGATTGAAATTCATCTCCGGCGGTCTTCTCTCCACAGCCGAGCTTTCAATACTACAGGCACAGAAGGAAATCAGTCTGTTTTCCACAAGAACAAATAAGATGTTCGGTTTCATCCCGACATTGCTTTTTGAGACAAAAAATGACGAGGATTTCAGCAAATTATACGCGAGAATTGAGAAATACGAGCAAATTTCCGACAATATGGAGATTGAAATTGCCAACTATCTGAATAAAGTGACGGAAGGTCATCTCAGTCCGGAGAGTAAGACAAAGATACGTTATATGCTTCGTGAAGTCGGCGAGCTCGAGAGCATTGGCGACAGCTGTTATAATCTGGCCCGAACAATAAACCAAAAACATACTAAAAACGAGCATTTTACCGACGAGCAAAAAGTGCACATCAGACATATGTTTGAACTTTGTCGGAAGTCGTTGGAACATATGCAAAAAGTCCTTGATGATGACAAAGGTCTTATTGATGCCAATGAATCGTTAAACATTGAGAATGAAATCAATAACTATCGTACACAGCTTAAGGAAGGCAATGTGAGCGACATCAACGAGCATCATTACAACTACCAAGCAGGTGTTCAGTATATGGATATCGTATGTGAGTGCGAGAAGTTAGGCGACTACGTAATCAATGTAGTTGAGGCTCATGAACATAAGAAGCTAACAGTGTAAGTTTTAAAATAAAAACGACACCAGTTTTTCAAGATAAGACTTGTCAGTTTCATCAAAATTGGCAAGTCTTTCGCTATCTATATCGAGCACCGCAACTACTTCGCCATCATTAAAAACCGGCACCACTATCTCCGATTTCGACAAGCTGCTGCATGCGATATGTCCAGGAAATTCGTCAACATCAGCGACTATCACTGTTTCAGCATTTTGCCACGCTGTTCCGCAGACACCTTTGCCTTTTTTTATGCGGGTGCAAGCCAACGGACCTTGGAAAGGACCCAGCACCAATTCGTCGGCGATGACACGATAAAAACCGACCCACCAGAAGTTGAAAGTGTCTTTCAAACATGCGGAAATGTTGGCCATATTGGCAATGGCATCATTTTCGCCCTCAACCAGTGATTTTATCTGCGGAAGCAGATTTTCGTATAATTCTTTCTTGGAATCACCTTTAATTATTAAGTTTTCCGACATTTTATATTAAGTATAATGTTATTGACAATGCAAAAATTATCGCTTCGAGTGACGACATACCAATCAATTTATTGAGTTCGGCGCCTTCAGATTTGGAGAATTTCAAATCCACGAAAATGGAATAAGCCAAAAACGGAATCAGGTACAACAATACAGTTGTGTTAAAGATCAGGCAGGCCAAAATAACAGCCATAAGCGGATTCAAGAAATAAACGCATTTCATGAAGCATTTCCCAAAGACAGTGACTGTGGTATGCTTCCTGTTGCTTTCATCCTGTTCTGCATCACGATAGTTATTGACAATCAATAAGTTGTTTGCCACAATGCCGATTGCAAGGCCTGCGATAATAATCTGATTATTGACAAATCCCGTTTGGATGAAAAACGTCAAAACTACCGGCGCCACGCCATAAAACAACACCACCGCGACATCGCCAAGAGCATGGCGCGACAACGGGAAAGGCCCTGTTGAATATGCCAAAGCGCATATTAGTATAATTACACCAAATGGCAATAGTATCCAGCCGCCGTAAAACAGCAATGTGCAGCCACATAAGAATGTCAACAAGCTCCAAACAATTATTCCTTGGCGCATTTTTTGAGGCGAAATCAAGCCTGAAGCCACCATACGTTGCGGCCCTAGACGCCCATTGTCCGCACCTTTCACACCATCAGCGTAGTCATTTACAAAATTAGACAAAATCTGCGCCATCAAAGCGAAAACCATACATATTACAGCCGGCAACCAATTGATTTCGTTATAGATAGATGCATATGCCACCGCCATAACGACAGGAGCCATTGAAACCAACAAAGTCTTTGGTCTGGCTGCCTGAATCCAATATTTGAAGTTCACTTCACTCATTTTGTGCTTTTTTTGCTTGATAAATCCGACATAATCCGTAAGTTAAAGCTTTGTGTTTCAATTGTTTATAACCACAAGCATCCAACAACGCCAGAAACTCATTCGGCATCGGGAACTTTTCAACAGTCTGTTGGAGATAACGATATGCAGCGCCATTGCCCGAGACGTGTTTTCCGATAAATGGAAGGATATTTTTAAAATACAGATTATAAAACCATCGCACTATAACATTTTGAGGCTCAGAAAGTTCTAGCACCAACAATGTTCCGTTCGGCTTTAAAACGCGCAAAATCTCTTGCAATCCTTTCTTTCTGTCTGAAAAGTTACGCACACCAAAAGACACCATCACAGCATCAAACATATCATCTTGAAAATCAATATTTTCAGCTGAAGATTTTGAGAAAACTATTCTATCTTGCAACCCTAGTTTTTTGACCTTCTCCTCTCCTATTTTAATCATTCCATTTGAAATATCGATGCCTTCAACACGCACATTATCATTGATTTGCGCAAGCGCGACAGTGGAATCGGCAGTGCCGCAAGCGACATCAAGTATCAGAGGGTTTTCGATACCAGTGACTGCATCCATAACTCGCCGTACAGCTTTTCTTCGCCACGACTTGTCGACATTCAGCGACAGGATATGGTTCAACTTGTCGTAAGTTGGAGCTATATCATTGAACATCAGCGCTATATGGTCTTGACTAGTAGCCATATTTATCTTTCCATTTTGCTTTAAGCGAACGCCTCAACTCCATCTCTTTCGGGTTATCTTGAGGTGAATACAGACGTGTTCCGGAAATCTCTTCAGGCAAAAACTCCTGTTCGACGAAATTACCCGGATAGCTGTGCGCATATTTGTAACCATCGTGATACCCAATATCTTTCATCAGTCTTGTAGGTGCGTTACGAAGATGCAGAGGCACACTTAGGTTGCCTGTTTTACGCACCAATGCCTGTGCCGAATCTATAGCAACGACAGCAGCGTTACTTTTTGCTGACGAAGCGAGATAAGTCACTGTCTGTGATAGGATTATCCTGCTCTCCGGCCATCCTATTTTGTTGACGGCGTCGAAACATGCATTTGCAAGCAACAGAGCGTTTGGATTAGCGTTCCCAATGTCTTCAGATGCCAAAATCAGCATTCTTCTGGCAATAAAAAGCGGATCCTCACCTGCCTCAATCATACGTGCAAGATAATAAACAGCCGCATTCGGGTCGCTGCCGCGTATAGATTTTATGAATGCCGAGATTATATCATAATGCATCTCACCAAGGCGGTCGTATTTCAGCAGGTTACTCTGAATATATTGCGTCGTAACTTCATTATTTACAACGAGTTTCTCGGCATTAGAATCAGCATCGTCGAGCATTCCAACAACCAAATCTATGGCATTGAGAAGTTTCCTTGCATCGCCACCGCTTATCTGCATCAAAGCCGCGTCTTCCTCAATGATGATTTCTTTTTTATAATCTTCCTTAAGAACTTCTACTGCATTGACAATCAATTTCTTAAGATCATTTTTTTCAAGTTCCTTCAAAATATACACCTGACATCTGGAAAGCAAAGGCGAGATAACCTCAAAGCTAGGGTTTTCCGTGGTAGCGCCTATCAAAGTAACCAGACCTTTCTCGACGGCACCAAGCAACGAATCCTGCTGTGCCTTGGAAAATCTGTGAATCTCATCGATGAACAGTATCGGTGGTTCAGGAGCCATACGCGCTCGGTCATAGACCTCGCGCACGTCCTTCACGCCGCTGCTCACAGCACTCAGCACGAAAAACTGGCGCTTCACCTGCTTCGAGATGATGTAGGCAAGCGTGGTCTTTCCCACTCCTGGAGGTCCCCAGAAAATCATCGACGGGATATGACCGCTCTCGATGGCGCGACGCAACACGGCATTTGGACCAATAAGATGCTCCTGACCGATGTAGCCATCCAACGTAGTTGGGCGCAAACGTTCCGCTAAAGGTGTAGTCGTTCTCATAATTATCGTTTAAACCTGTCTCCTGTCTCTTCAATGACTTGTTTCTTCCAAGAATCAGGATATCCCGGCTGTTTCGGCTTTGCCGGATATCCATGACCATTACGTTTAAACTCACCGTTCTCCTCTTGTTTTACATTGCTATCCAAGTATTTGACTAACAAATAGTTATCCAATTCATTCCATCTGCTGACGGTATTCGCTCCTGATTTCGCCGCAAAATCTGTTAGAAATGCTATTGCCTCATCTGTTTTACCTTCGTTTATCATTTTAACCGCCTTATTATCAACATCTTTCACTTGTTCCTGATAGCTATTTTCAAGTTCGTTTTGAACTTTTTGAATGTCGCCGATCACCCTATTATAAAATAGGTATTTGAAATGCGCCAGACGGTTAAACACCCAGAAAGCGGCGTTGTCGGAATACGTCAAAATGTCGCCATTCCCTTGTCTGAACTCTATCGGAACTTCAGAAATTGAGCTATAGAAAGGTGTGTAAACCGTTGAGCCGGTGTCGTCTACACCGAACCAGATGATTCCGCCAACCTGATCAGGCAGCCAATTTCTTGACTGTGCGATAAACGAAAAACCGGTCTGAACTGTCTCGGTGCTACGCTCGTTGAAATATTTCTCGCCATTATACTCCCAATACAACGGATTGCAGCGATAAGGCGAACCGAACGGACCTGCGCCGGCATCAAGGGTTTTATCAAGTTCAGTTCCCTGATAATGATTACGCATGAACGACATCATATCGCTTAAAGAGATCTTGTGGTTAGGCTTGACATACAAAGGCATACGTTCATGTTCCAGGTCTTTACCAGTCACGTAATCCCAGTATTGATCCATGCCGTCACAAACCTCATTAAACATTGCCCAAACTCTTAAATCGCAGATACGGGCAGCCGAGAAATCGACAGGAGCATAAGCAGCGCTGAAGTCAAAATCCTTGTCTTTTCCGCTATAGTAGCCCTTTTTCTTTGCAAATGTAATGATGTCGTGTTTGTAAATGACCTCTACCTCTGGTTTATAAAGCTTTTTCCAGTCATTATCGGTTATTGATTTCTTGCCGTCTCTCTGCGGGAAAGTCTGTATTCTAGCGGCATTTGCGTGACCTGAGATATATCCGTCAGGGATGCGGATGGCTACCCAAACAGCGCCTTTTTCCTCTCCTTTGCCAATAATTTCCATGTACCACACTTCGTCTTTGTCAGAAATTGAAAACGATTCTCCATCACTGCCGTAGCCATATTCCTCGACCAAATCGGCAATAACTTTGATAGCTTCGCGAGCAGATTTGCTACGTTCCAGAGCCATAAACATCAGGCTACCGTAATCGATAAGTCCATTTTGATCGATAAGTTCTTCTCGTCCTCCGAAAGTAGTCTCGCCCATAGCCACTTGATATTCATTGATATAACCCACCACCTGATAAGTATGAGCCGGCTGAGGCACATATCCTCTAACGGCATTGGTGCTACGATCGTAAATTGTACGCATACTGCCTTCTGCCCAATCAGCTGCAGGAGTGAAGTAAAGTTCGCCATATCTGATATGCGAGTCTGCGGCGTATGTTATGAAATTTGAACCATCAACCGAAGCACCCTTTGTAACCAAAAAGTTAGTGCAGGCCATGGATTCTATTCCATAAACGACAAACAATGTCAATAGTATAGATTTAAATGTTTTCATTTTATATAAATGCATTTATTATTTCCTTTATTACATAAAAACCGACGACAAAGGTATAGACAATCTTCATGAAAGTGCCAGCCAAAAAACCGATGAACGAGCCGAAAGCTGAACGCCACGCGCGATTGTCAGGAGTACCACCCATCTTCTCGCCTATGTATGCGCCGACAAACGGTCCGCCCAAGATTCCCAAGATGCCGAAAGGTCCGAGGACAATGCCAAGCATCGGGAGCACTAAAATGCCGACAATCAATCCGATAGTGCTGCCACGTGTGCCCGCTTTTGTGCCTCCAAACTTCTTAGTGCCCCAAACAGGAACCACATAATCCAAAACCGTTATCAACACGCACAACAATCCAGTAATTACCAAAAACTGAGACGAATATTGCACTTTATCCGTCCATTGGACAAGCAATAAAGCCAGATAACTCACTGGAGTGCCGGGAATTCCCGGGATTATGTCACCAATCAGACCTATAATCAGCGCTAAAACAGCCAAAACAATCAATAAATAATCCATAATCAAAATTTTGCACAAAGTTAATAATTTTTGATGACATTTCAGAAAAAAAGTGTATCTTTGCAGAAAATAACAAAAACTAAACATAATGAGAAGAAACCTTTTATTAATAGGTATCATCCTATTCAGTTTCAAATGCTTTTCCTGGGATTTGTCAGGTATTGCAGGTACTCGCAGCAATGCGACTGGTGGTTGCTCAGTGTCGTTAAACGATTTTTGGAGCATACAAAACAATCCGGCTGGCATGGCCGACTATCAAATTTTTGGCGTCGGATTATCTTATGAGAATAGGTTTTTCATGAAAGAGCTAAGTTTCTACAACACCGCTTTCGTATTGCCAGTCAAATTTGGCACGATCGGACTGTCTTTCAACCGATTCGGCTTTGAGAATTACAATGAGAACAAACTCGGATTAGCCTATGCGCGTGTGTTCTGTCCTTATCTAAAAATGGGTTTAAAGCTTGATTATCTGTGGTTTAAGTTCTCCAATGAATATGAGAAACGACGATCCGCGACCTTCGAATTTGGCATACAATCCGACATCACACAAGATTTATGCATCGGAGTTTATATCTTCAACCCTATCAATGTCAAACTGAAAACCATTCACAACGAGCACATCCCTATAATCTTCAGATTTGGCTTATCATATCATGTCACTAAGGATTTTTTGGCGACATCGGAAGTGGAATATAGTACAGACAAAAACATGGATTACCGCTTCGGTTTGGAATATAACGCATTGAAAGAGTTATATTTACGAGTCGGATTACATACTAATCCAGCGACTGCGAGCTTTGGTGTCGGTTATACAATAGACCACGTAACTATTGATATTTCAGCGACGATGAATCAACATACAGGCGTATCTTTTCAAAGCAGCTTGATTTTTAAGATCAAAGAACCGAAAATATGAAACAGATTTTAATAATTATTTTGTTAATGCTTCCACCTCTGGTTTGGGCACAAAATACAATCAACGAAGAAATAATCGTCGACCAGATTGAGCGGATGCTTGAAAACTCTGAAAATGAAGACGATGTCGATATAACTGGACTTCTGGAGGAATATTGGTCGGCTTGTGAAAACAAAATCAATATCAACAATCCTGATGAATTAAACCAACTAATTGAATTACATTTAGTTAACGTATTTATTATTGAGAACATCAACAACTATCGGAAAAATTTCGGTAACATCATGATGTTCGAAGAACTAAGTTTTGTAGATGGCATGGATGAGATGACTCTGAATATACTCAAGCCCTTGATTTGCTTTGACAAACCATCAACAAAAGAGAAGTTGCGATTTAAAGATATGCTTAAATATGGAAAACATCAAACTATATTTCAATTGGAGCAATGTTTTAACGAGAAAGCCGGCTATAAGGAAGAAAAATATGCGGGAAGTCCGCAGAAACTGCTTTTGAGATACGGTTTTACATCAAAAAACAAGCTGGAATTCGGCTTTGCGACTGAGAAAGATGCTGGTGAGCGACATTTCGATTTCGTGTCGTTTCATGGTGTCATTCATGATCTGAAGTTTATAAAGACTTTGGCAATCGGTGATTACCAACTTGCTTTTGGACAAGGAGTTACGATGGGTTCAGGGATGGCGTTTTCTGCCGGAGGTGGCTCTCTTATGAGAAAAACAAAGAAAATACGTGCTTCAAAATCGGCAAACGAAACCAGATATCTTAGAGGCGTCGCCACAACATTAAATTACAGAAATGTCGAGTTGACATTGTTCTATTCAAACAAGAAAGCCGATGCCAATTTAAGCGGTTCAGGATTACACCGTACAGAAACAGAACTCCTTAACAGACACAAGTTTACGCAGCAATTGGTTGGTGGCAACCTCAGTTATCGTAGTTCAAATTTTCAAATCGGATATACTATTTATAAAACTTTTCTAAGTCAAGCATTGAATCCAAATCCTCGATTGTACAACACTTTTTATTTTCGTGGTCAAACACTTGTAAATCAAGGAGTGGATTTTTATTATGTCTTGAAAAAATTTGCGTTTTATGGCGAGGCGGCAATCAGTGACAACTTGGCTTCTGCTTACCTGATAGGAACAACGGTACAACCTGCGGGATATATTGATTTTACTGTGCTTTACAGATATTACGACAAGAAATATCAAAACCTGTACAGCAATGCGTTCGCTTCAAATAGCGGTACACGAAACGAGAAGGGGGTGTACCTGTCAACGTCCATAACTTTTGCGCCTTTATGGAGACTTGTTGCCACCGCTGATTTGCCACAATCTGATTGGGTAAAATCCAATGCATACGCACCAAGTCGAACACAGGAGTATAACTTGCGAATTGAACACCAAATCAATAAAACATCATTGTTCTTCATTCAGTTACGATACAAAGACAAAGAAAAAAACGATTCAAGCGACGATACATATATGAGAAGTTTGATTCATGACCGCAAAATGTCGCTACGTTTTCACATCACCTACCCTATTGGTAACGATTTTATTCTGAAAAATCGTGTTGAATTTAGTACAAATAAAGATGTGCTAAAAAACGGCACATGTTATCTGATTTATCAGGATATTCTGTATAATCCGGAGACTAGGCCTTACAGTTTGGCGTTCAGATACGCTTTGTTCGATAGTCCTAATGGCGCCGTTTATGCCTACGAAAACGATGTTTTGAATTCGTTTTCAATTGGCAGTTTTTACCATAAAGGCATGAGAATCTATCTGTTAGGAAAAGTCAATCTCCGATGTGGCTTAGCAATAAACGCGAAAATAGGCTGCACTATTTACAGTGACGTCAACGAGATTGGCAGCGGTTTGGAAAAGATTGAAGGAAATGTAAAAACTGATGGAAAGCTGCAACTGGTTTGGAAGTTGTAGCAACTCGATTAGTAAAGCTTTTGTCTTTTAATGAGATAAGCGGTCAGCACCTGGTCATACAGCTTGTTGATGTCGGCTTCAATGTAGTCGATTTGGTATTGGTAACAGTGGCGCAAAAGCTCGTCTTTCCGTGCCTTCATGATTTGCTCGTATTTCTCCTTAACCTCAGTCGGGTTGAGTTTCACGACATCACCCGATTCGAGGTCGACAAAACGATATGGACGGTTCTCGAACTCAAGTTTTTGCTCAAGAAGACCATCGTGCACATGGAACAGCACCACCTCGTGCTTGTTGTAACGCAGATGCTCGAGTGCTGCAAACAAGTCGTCATGCGATTGCAAATTGTCAATCATGTCGCTGAAAATGATGACAAGCGAGCGTTTGTGCGTCATCTCCGCAATCTTGTGAAGACAAGCAGTGGCGTTGGTTTCTTTCTTTTCGTTCTTGTTGTAAGGCAGCAAAAGCTTCTCCAACTCATTGTAAATCATATTGATATGAACTGGAGCAAGCTTCGCCTCGGTATGAATACTTACATCATCATCAAACAAATCGAGCCCAACAGCGTCACGTTGGCGGCGCATCAGCTCCATCAAAGAAGCGGCACTATAAACGGAAAACCACAACTTGTTTGGATTCTGATAGTCAAGCTTTTGCTTTACAGGGAAATACATGCTTGAGCTAGTGTCAATCACAAGCTGACAACGGAGGTTTGTCTCCTCCTCGTAACGTTTCACAAACAGTTTTTCAGTTCGTCCATAAAGTTTCCAGTCGATATTACGGATCGGCTCACCTGTGTTGTACAAGCGATGTTCCGCAAACTCGACTGAAAACCCATGAAACGGACTCTTGTGAAGTCCCGTTATGAAGCCTTCGACAATCTGCCGGGCATGGAACTCAAGACTTCCAAGAGGTGCGATGTTGCTTTTTTCAAGCACTTATTAATATTTTAAGTTTTTAGTCGTCATTCTTTAGTTGCCACCTTTCTTCGAAAGCTGAAGGCTAAAGAATTAACGACTAAAAACATTAATTAGTGATTATAAAAACTTTTTCAGTTTTTCCTCGAATGTCGCCTTTGGAGCAGCTCCGACGTTTTTGTCGACGATTTCGCCGTTCTTGAAAATGAGGACTGTAGGAACGTTTCTGATGCCATATTTTGCAGCGATTCCAGGGCATTCGTCGACGTCAGCTTTTGCTACGACTGCCTTGCCTGCGAATTCGTCTGAAAGTTGTTCCATATAAGGAGCAATCATGCGGCACGGACCGCACCATGTTGCGCCAAAGTCAACCATTACCGGGAGTTCTGATTTCAAAACTTCAGCTTCGAAGTTTTCTTCTGTGATATGTACTGCCATAGTTTTAATTATTTAAATTTTTGCAAAGATAATTATTTTAACAAATCGTAAGTTACAAAATCGCTATAATTGTTCATTTTTTTGAAAACCGCCTCAGCATTGATCTTGCCTTTTTCAGGATGAGTCGAGCAAGTCATGTTATGACCTTTGTCTACAAGCAGAATCGAATACGGCTGATTCCCCGGATTATCCTTGATGATATCAATAATATCCTTAACATTTTCGCTATTTAACTTATTGATATCCAATACAAATTTAGCTTCACGTTTCGATTTTTTAAAGACTTCATCAAGAAGCGTAACATCCAAAACTTTCAACTCATTCGGGCGCTTTTTGTCATCCGGCAAATCCCTATTGTAATAAGGTTCCTGGACAATCCCTGTAATCATCAAAGGCGTTCCTACAATAAAGAAATGTCTGAACTTCATATAAGTCTCGCCAAATAACGCAAAATCATAGCTACCTGTCTGATCCTCAATGGAATATTTACCGAAAGGTTTACCCGTCTTGGTGGTCATCTCCGCCGAATTTGTCACCAAACCTACAATATGAATCGTAGTGCCTTTCTTTGTATCGATAACATTTTGCAGATGTTCAAGCTTGGTATCGATAAAATACTTTATCGTATATTCGTAAGCGTCAAGCGGATGCGAGCTAAGATAGAAACCGATGGCCTCTTTTTCCTCATCCAACATCTTGATGTTCGACCAATGCTCGCAATCCGGGATGTCAAGTTTAAACATATCATCGCCACCTGCAGCCTCAAGTTCACCAAAAAGATCGATTTGCGCATTGTTTTTGCGCTCATTACTTGCATTAACTTGCTTAATCGACTTCTCGATGAAATTCATCTTCTCTCCAGGTGCGATATAAAAATACGCGGCACGATGCAATTCAGTGAAATCGCTGAAAGCACCAGCTCTTGCAAGCTGTTCCAGCACTTTACGGTTAAGACTCTTTGCTCCCACTCTAGCCATAAAATCAGCAAAACTGGTAAACCGACCATTAGCCTCACGTTCAGATTTAATTGCATCAGCCACCTCTCCTATGCCTTTGATACCACCAAATCCATAGTAGATATTACCATTTTCATCGACAGTGAATTTATATTCAGACTTATTGACATTCGGTGGCAACACATTGATTTTCATTCGCTTACACTCATCAAGCATAAAGATAACCTCTTCAGCGTCACGGATGCTTGAATTCAAAACAGCAGCCATAAACTCAGCCGGATAATGAGCCTTCAGATATGCTGTCTGATAAGCGACCCAAGAATAGCAAGTAGCATGCGATTTGTTGAAGGCGTAAGAAGCAAATTTCTCCCAATCGTTCCAAATTTTCTCAAGGATTTTCGCGTCATGACCGAGTTCCTGACCTTGTTTCATGAACTTGTCCTTGAGCTCCATCATCTTCGCAATCTGCTTCTTACCCATAGCTTTACGCAATGTGTCCGACTCGCCACGAGTAAAGTTTGCAAGCTGTCGCGACAGAAGCATCACCTGCTCCTGATAAACAGTTACGCCGTAAGTATCCTTGAGATATTTCTCCATCTCCGGGAAGTCGTATTCAATCGGCTCCCTGCCCTGCTTACGCGCGATAAACTTCGGGATGTAATCCATCGGACCCGGACGATAGAGCGCATTCATAGCGATAAGGTCTTCAAACACAGTTGGTTGCAGCTCTTTCAGATACTTCTGCATTCCCGACGATTCAAACTGGAACGTACCAATTGTGTTGCCCGAACTGAACAATTCAAAAGTCTCCTTATCGTCAATCGGGATATGATCGATGTCGAGATCGATGCCGTGAGTTTTCTTGATATTTGCCAGAGCGTCCTTGATTTGTGTCAAAGTTTTCAAGCCAAGAAAGTCCATTTTGATAAGACCTACGTTCTCCACCACGTGTCCATCGTATTGAGTAACAAGCACATCCTCGCCTGTATCCTTATCTTTGATGGTGCAAACAGGAGCAAACTTGGTCAAGTCATCAGCACCGATGATGACTCCGCAGGCATGAATACCCACCTGACGGTTCGTGTCCTCAAGTTCGCTGGCATATGTCAGCATTGACGACACATTCTCATCGTCGCCATTAAGCAGATTCTTCAGTTCCGGAACGTATTTGTAGCAGTTTTTGAGGTTCACCTTGGGCGACTTGCCCTTCTCATCTTTGATGTTATCCGGGAAGCTCCTATCCGGAATGTAACTCTTGATTGTAGCAACTTCAGGCAATGGAATCTTTTGCACGCGGCTCACATCCTGAATAGCCGATTTCGCAGCCATTGTGCCGTAAGTGATGATATGCGCCACCTTCTCCTTGCCGTATTTTCGTGTAATCCAATCGAGAACCTTACCGCGACCGTCATCATCAAAGTCGACGTCGATATCCGGTAATGAGATACGGTCAGGGTTGAGAAAACGCTCGAACAGCAAGTCGTATTTAAGAGGATCCACATCAGTGATTTTCAAGCAGTAAGCAACTACAGAACCTGCCGCCGAGCCACGACCCGGACCGACAGAAACGCCAAGTTCCTCACGAGCACCACGGATATAATCTGCCACGATCAGGAAGTATCCCGGGAATCCCATTGATTTCATGGTATGCAACTCAAAATTGATGCGTTCCTTCTGCTCGTCGGTGAGGTTATCGCCGTAACGCATCTTAGCGCCTTCCCAAGCCAGTTTTGAGAGATAATCTGCCTCAAGCTTGATACGATACAGCTTCTCATAGCCGCCCATTTTCTTGATCTTCTTCTCGCCTGCCTCGCGGCTCATCACCTCGTTGCCATGCTCGTCACGCGTGAATTCATTATATAAATCCTCCTCGGTGAACTTTTCCTTGTATTCCTCAACCGTTCCAAACTCTTTAGGAATGTCAAATTCCGGCATAATCGGGTCGGAATTGATGGAATATGTCTCAACCTTGTCGGCGATTTCCATAGTGTTTGCAAGCGCTTCCGGAATATCCGAGAAAATTTTGTACATTTCCTCAGGCGTCTTCAGCCACTCCTGCTTGGTGTAATGCATTCGTGTCGGGTCATCTAGGTCTTTGCCCGTGCTCAAGCAGATAAGTCGATCATGAGCCTCACCATGCTCTTCCTCAACAAAATGCGCATCGTTGGTGCAAATAATTTTAGTATTTGTCTTTTTTGCCAACTCCAAAATCACCTTATTGACCTCCACCTGACGAGCGTAAACTTCTTGATCACCACCTGGCTTGTCGGTCTTATGTCGTTGAATTTCAAGGTAATAATCATCACCAAAGAGCGACTTAAACCACATTATAGTCTCCTCCGCCCCTTTGATGTCGCCGTTCATGATTTTCTGCGGCACCTCACCACCAAGACAAGCCGAACTTGCAATAATTCCTTCGTGATATTTCTCGAGTAAAGAATGGTCGATACGCGGATTATAGTAGAAACCGTCTGTATATGCTATAGATGCGAGCTTACAAAGATTCTTATATCCAGTCTTGTTCTTTGCCAATAAAATAAGATGCCAGCCACGGTCGGTTCGACCTTCACGTTTGGCAATATTAACAGGTGCGCAGTAAGCTTCGGTACCGAAAATCGGCTTGAAAAACTGCCCTTTCAGTTTCTCAATCTCTTGATTAACAGCAGTTTTCTCCTCTTCCGTTGCATCCTCTTTCTTAAGAATCGCCTCCTGCTCCTTAATCTTATCTTTAATCTTGCCATTAACCTTGTCGGAATAATCGGCCAACTCCTTGATTCCAAACATGTTACCATGATCGGTAAGGGCCATGGCATACATTTTATATTTCAAACATTTATCAACCAAATCCGGAATCTTCGACATTCCATCCAGTATCGAGAAATGCGAGTGCACATGCAAATGCGTAAACTTGATGTCATCAGTTTTTTCTGGCGTTTCCGCAGGTTTCTCCTCTTTTATCTTTTTATCTGTTATCTCTTTATCTATAATCTCATAATTCGGCTTAATCTCAATCCCTGCCGCCTTCATCACATCCGGATTCGCCTCACGGAACTTTTTGAAGAACTCCTCTCCTTCCGGAATGTCAGTATTATCAAGTACTCCAAGACGGACGCATTCGAGAAATACTCGTGCTGTAGCCTCGACATCGGCGCAGGCGTTATGTGCCGAGCTGAAATCTTCTCCAAACAGAAGTTTATGAAAATCAATAAGTTTAGGCAGTTTAAAACGTCCATGACTACCACCGGGAAATTTGCAAAACTCAGCGGTTTTTTCGGTACATGTATCAACAACTTTCCAATTCGGCAGCGGATTATCGCCACGATCGCGCAGAAACTCGCATCCTACAATGCTCAAGTCGAAGTTAATGTTATGACCGACAAGGTATTTCGCCTTTTTACAAGCTTCAAGAAACATGTTCAAGACATCCGTTAGCGGTTCGCCGTGTTCGAGAGCATATTCTGTCGAAATTCCGTGCACCATCTTGGCATTTATCGGAATCTCGAAGCCTTCCGGTCGCACAATATGGTTCTGAGCCTCAACGAAATTGCCGAGTTCATCGTGCAGTTGCCAAGCAATCTGAACCATTCGCGGCCAGTTGTCGAAGTTGGTCAGCGGAGCATTCTTCAGTAGTGGCAATCCAGTGGTCTCGGTGTCGAAAATCAGAAACATATTGTTAGTCTTTAGCCATTAGCCGTTAGCTGTTGGCGATTATTATTTAATTTTCATTGAAAATCAATGCTATTTTTGCAATGAAATCAACTTTCAAAGATAAGGAATTTTTGTGAAAAATGTCATTAATTTTGAAAATTTTTCAATGGTTTGAAAATCAGAGATTTATGAAATATTTTTATGAAAATGTTGATGATGTTGAAAATTTTTGTACTTTTGCAGCCGCAAACCTCGGGTAGGTTTGAGTTAACTAATTATAAATCAATTAAAAAAGTAATTTTATGCCAGCAAAAATCAGATTACAGAGACATGGTAAAAAGGGTCAGCCTTTCTATCACATTGTAATTGCAGACGGTCGCGCACCTCGTGATGGTAGATTTATTGAAAAAATCGGAACTTACAATCCTGTAACAGTTCCAGCTGAGATCAATTTGAATTTTGACAAAGCTCTTGATTGGTTAAACAAGGGTGCTCAGCCAACCGACACAGTCCGTTCAATCCTTTCAAAAAAGGGTGTCATGCTCAAGAAGCACCTCATGATTGGTGTTCAGAAGGGCGCTATGACAGCTGAACAGGCTGAAGTCAAATTCCAGACATGGATGAAAGAAAAAGAAGCCAAGTTAGCTAACGAAATCAAGGCAAAAGCTGAGAAGAGCAGAGCTGACCACAAGGCAAGAATCGAAGCAGAAAGCAAGGTTAACGCAGCACGCGCTGAAGCTATCGCCAAGAAACAGGCTGAAGCAGCACAGGCAGCAGCCGCAGCAGCAGCTGAAAACGCTGAGGAAGCACCTGCAGAAGAGGCTCCAGCTGAGGAAGAACCAGCAGCAGAAACCGAAGCATAATCGTTTCGAAAGATTCAAAAACAACAAAAAGCACCGAGGAATCGGTGCTTTTTTAGTTTACAACAACTCCCTCGCTATCCAGGCGCAAGCCTCTGCATCTGCTAATGCATGGTGATGATTTTCAAGATGATAACCACAGGCTTCTGCAACAGTGTGAAGTTGATGATTAGGAAGCGACTTACCAAAATGTTTTCTTGAAGCTCGACAAGTGCAAAAGAATTGATAATCAGGATAATCCATTTGATAACAACGAAAAACTGCTTTGAGGCAGCCTTCATCAAACGGGCTGTTATGCGCTACGAGTGGTAAACCTTCGATTAAAGGTTCTATCTTTTCCCAAACGTAAGGAAATACCAGGGCATCCTCGGTATCTCTCTGAGTTAAGCCATGTACTCTGGTATTCCAATAATTATAGTAATTCGGCTCAGGCTGAATCAGCGAATAGAAACTATCTGTAAAAACGCCATCGCGAACAACGACAATTCCCACACTGCAAACGCTGGTCGGCTCGCAGTTGGCAGTTTCAAAATCGATGGCGGCAAAATTAAGCATCAAATAAACCACGAATTATTTCATCACCACCACTTTTCGACAGAAATTATTGCCACTCTTTATGAGGTATAAACCTGTTTGCGGAATATCAATAATCACTTCATCACCTTGAGCGGAAGCAATCAAACGACCAGTAATATCAAGCACAAAAACCTCTTCCGTTGCGCCACGGACGACGATTTGACCGGCACGAGCATTGACTTCCATGCTGTTGACATCATCATTTTCAAAAACAGCGCTGCAATCCTCAACGATATTGGGAAAATAATAATACCAAGGCAATGTCTCTCTGTAATATGACGACGATTCGCAAGGAACTGTCAATTTTGAATTTTCAGGGATACCCATAAAGACATACATTTCGCACGCCGGAGGATAAACAGCTTTAATTATGACGTCGCTAAGCATATTACATTTAGAAAAAGCCTCGTCTTCGATAGTATTTATTGAGCTTCCAATAGTGACTGATTCCATTATTTTGCAATTAAAAAAAGCCCTCCAACCGATAAAAGTGATAGGATCTGGAGTGAACATCCTTGTTAGATTCCAACATTGAGCAAAAGCCTCATCATCAATGATTTCGACAGAATTACCCATATTGACTGAAGCTAAATTATGACATTCAAAAAAAGCACGCTGTCCGATTGTAACAACAGAATTCGGGATGGCGATTTCTGTTAAGCCTTCGCAGCCGTAAAACGCACCAGGACCGATGGTTTCAACCGAATTTCCAATAGTGACTGAAGTCATACCTGTGCACAAAATAAATGCCGAATCGCCAATGGTGATTACAGAATCAGGAATAATGACAGAGGTCAGACCCGGGCAAATGCTAAATGCGGATTGACCGATTGTAATTAGCGAATTTCCAAGATTGAGTAATGAAATATTGATGCAACTTGCAAACGCCGTCTTCCCTATAGAGGTGACATTATCATTGATTGTTACTGAAGTAAGGCCTCTACAGCTATGAAAAGTAAAAGGTTTGATTTCCGTCACAGAGTCAGGAACCACCAACGAAGTAACCTCGACGTTATTAATAATAAGATGATAACAATATGATAGTGGATTTGACTGATCGTCAACGAAAGTTATTCCGCACCAATCAGCCAATGTGCCTGTAAAATTCATTGAACTCAGCTCCTGACATCCATAGAAAGCGTGTCCGCCGATGTAATTAACCGAATTTCCAATTGTTATTGATGACATGCCCTCGCAAGCCCAAAACGCACAACTCTCAATTGTGGTAACGGAATTGGGCATCTCGATCGAAGTCAATTCATAGCAAAGGTTGAAAGCATTTTCACCAATAGATGTGACGGAATAGTTGTTGCCATTATGGTCAACCGTTGATGGAATAATGAGGTCTCCTGCAGGTGCAACGGTATAATACGGTTCATCGTCGTTTTCATGGGTCACTTGCGCCTCGCCGTTCACAATATTGTAATATAATGTTTGTCCGCTTGGAGCAACTGCGCTGAAGTCATACGCGCAAGCCCGATTCAAGCCCGTAAATAAGCATAGAATCAGAAAAAAACTTACTAATGCAAATCTTTTCATAGTATTTTAATTTAGGATTATTGTTTAATAGTTGATGCAAAGATACTATTTTTTAGTATGCGAACAAAAAAAAGATATAAAAAAACATCCACAGCTTGTAAAAACCATGGATGTTTTAATTACAGAAATGACGGATTTTTAGTTCTTGAATACCAATCCGTTGCCGTCGAAATCAACTGTAATCGGCTTGTCTTTGTTGACCTTGTCGGCGATGATCATTCGTGACAACTCATTTAGCATTTCACGCTGCATCATACGTTTCACTGGACGAGCACCGTATTGCGGGTCGTAGCTGATCTTTGCCATGTACTGCATCGCAGCGTCGGTCATGTTTATGTCGATGCCGTTTGGTTTCAACATCTCTTTAACCTTATTAAACTGCATTGCGACAACGCTAACTATCTGTTCCTCAGTGAGTTGCTTGAACACAATGATATCATCGATACGGTTCAGGAACTCTGGACGGAAATGATTCCTCAACTCACCTTCAGGCACGTTCGAAGTCATGATGATGATGGTGTTCTTGAAGTCGACCAAACGACCTTTGTTGTCGGTCAGACGGCCATCGTCAAGGACTTGCAGCAAGATATTGAACACATCTGGATGAGCCTTTTCGATCTCGTCGAGAAGTACCACGGAATATGGCTTACGACGCACAGCCTCAGTGAGTTGGCCACTCTCTTCATAGCCCACATATCCTGGAGGCGCACCAATCAAACGCGACACGGTGTGACGCTCCTGATACTCCGACATATCTATACGAACCATGTTGTTCTCGTTGTCGAATAAAAACTCCGCCAAGGCCTTTGCCAGCTCGGTTTTACCGACACCGGTAGTTCCTAAGAAAATGAACGAGCCTATCGGTCGTTTAGAGTCCTGCAACCCTGCCCTGCTCCTTCTGATAGCATCGGAAACAGCAGCGATTGCGTCGTCTTGTCCTACGACACGTTTATGAAGTTCTGTCTCAAGATTCAAGAGCTTTTCACGCTCGCTTTGCATCATCTTGTGAACTGGAATTCCAGTCCAACGTGATACAATTTCAGCCACATCGTCGGCAGAGACTTCCTCGTCTACTAATGGGTTATCTCCTTGAACCTTAATGAGTTGATCCTTCGCTTTGGCTATTGCAGCCTCCGACTCAGCAATCTTACCATAACGCAGTTCAGCTACCTTGCCGTAGTTGCCTTCACGTTCGGCCACCGTTGCCTGATATTTGTAGTTCTCGATATTCTGTTTCTCTTTCTGAATCTGCTCCACAAAGCCTCGCTCGGTTTCCCAACGCATGCGGATATCCTGACGTTGCTTATCCAACTCGTTGATAGTCTTCGTCAATTCCTCAACTTTCTTCTTGTCGTTCTCACGTTTGATAGCCTCGCGCTCAATCTCGAGCTGACGAATCTTACGTTGCACGTCTTCAAGTTCCTCAGGAACCGAATTTATCTGCAAACGCAGACGTGAAGCAGCCTCATCGATCAAGTCGATAGCCTTATCAGGCAGGAAACGGTCGGAAATGTAACGGATTGACAAATCCACAGCTGCGATGATAGCCTCATCGAGGATACGAACCTGGTGATGTGTCTCGTATTTCTCTTTCAAACCTCGCAAAATCGATATTGCCGACTGCTCATCAGGCTCGTCGATCATCACTATCTGAAAACGACGCTCAAGAGCCTTATCCTGTTCGAAATATTTCTGATATTCGTTGAGGGTCGTAGCACCGATAGCTCGCAACTCGCCACGCGCCAGAGCCGGTTTCAAGATGTTTGCCGCATCCATTGCACCCTGACCTCCGCCAGCACCCACCAAAGTGTGAATCTCATCGATGAAAAGTATCACCTCGCCATCGCTCTCAACCACCTCTTTGATGACCGACTTCAGACGTTCCTCAAACTCGCCCTTGTACATTGCACCTGCAATAAGCGCACCCATATCAAGGGAATACACTTTTTTCGACTTCAGGTTTTCAGGCACATCGCCGCTCACGATACGCTGAGCCAAACCTTCAGCTATTGCAGTCTTACCCACACCAGGTTCACCTATTAATATAGGGTTGTTCTTGGTACGACGCGACAGAATCTGAAGCACACGACGGATCTCCTCATCACGGCCGATCACCGGGTCGAGTTTGCCTTTCTCTGCAAGCTCGTTGAGGTTTCGGGCGAACCTGTCCAACGCTTTCTCCTGTCCGTTTTGTTGATTGTTAAACTGGTTGTTATTCATTGTTTTTTCTCCTTTCTATTGTTTTGCCTGAAATACATCAAAAAGTAATCCAAACCATAGAAACTGACATTTTGACAGGAGTCATGTCATACAAAACAGAGTGGATGAATACCGGACTAAGTAGATGAGATTTCTCGCTTCGCTCGGAATGACATAAATTGTACAATAAATTCACAATTTCTTCATTAATTAAAAAATAATTTGTATTTTTGCAAATTAAACTAATTGGAAAATGAAAAAACTGTCTTCGACATATAAATTCATCGTTTTAGCCGTTGCCATCTTATTCTCTATCAATGAGATAAAGGCGCAATGCGATATTCATATATCCGACGAAATCATCATGCCGGTTTGTTATGGGGAAATGGTGGATATGTGGATAACATCTTACCTCAGCGACAGTATTGTGTGGAAGCATAATGACACCTATCTCGATGAGGGCCAAAGTATTAGCGTCGCCATTAAAGGCGAGGAACCGTATAACACTTATGCGGTTTCGGTGCACGTTTACGACAGAGCCACTCATTCAGAGATTTGTTCAAGCGACAGGACTTTCACTTCCAAACCTAAGATTAACATCACTTTCGAACAGCTTAGATTGACGTGTTCGAACAGTTCAAATGATAATGGTCAAACCGGACAAGTCAAAGCCATCGCTTCGGGAGGCGGCTCCTCGTCGTATGTTTATCACTGGAATCCACCAATCAATGAATATTTGCTGGTAGATCCGCAGATTGCAGTCAGTTTGTGCGCTTACACTGACTACAGCATTACAGTTGAAAACGACGGTTGCTTTCAGACTGATACTGTGCGACTTAAGGCTCATTTGAATCCGAATATCGAGCTTTCGTCCGACCCAGCCGACACAGTCTTTCTCGACAATCCGTTTGTCACCTGGTCGTTTAAAAACAAGAGACACGAAGATCCTGACACCATCATCGATTACGATGCCGCGACAATTTCATGGAAATTCAACGGATATTCCGAAAACACGCATATTGCCAACCCTTCGGTGACATATACATCAACAGGCGACGGAATAGCCCGACTGACTGTGGTCAGCGAACAAGGTTGCGATACAACTTACACATCAAGCATTACGGTAGCGCCAGTAAAACTTAAGATTCCCAACATCTTCACACCTAATGGTGACGGCACTAATGATTATTTCGAGATCGGATGTTTGGATCAAAATGGCAAGGTAATGCCGCTAAATGATTTGAACAAGTATTTCTTGAGCCACAAGCTGGTTGTCTTCAACAGATGGGGCCGAATTGTCTATGAATCCAATGATTATAAAAACGATTGGGACGGCGGCAATTTGCCTGACGGAACATATTTCTATGTTTTGACTTGCAAAGGAGAGACTCAGGATTATAGTTACAAAGGTTCGGTGATGATTTGGAATTCAAACAGATAATAAAAGATAAGCAGGATAAAAAGGATAAGATGGATAAGATATGAAAAAAGTATTATTATCAGTATTTGTTGCGATTTTGATGTGGTCTTGCGGTGGTGACGATGGCAAGATCAATACAGAGTTGGTTAATAATCCGGCATCGGCGACCGAGAGTGCCAACACCAGAGAGCCTAAGATTGAATTCAACGTCACTGAACATGATTTCGGCAAGCTTATTCAAGGTGAACAGGTATCGTACACATATAAATTCAAGAACATTGGCAATGCCCCGTTGATTATCTCAGCCGTTGAGAAGACCTGCGGATGTACCGACACCAAATTTCCTAAAACACCAATAAAACCAGGCGAAGAAGGAAGCATCAGCATCACTTACGACAGCAAGGGACACAAAGGATTTCAAAACAAACGAGTCATTGTGAAAGCCAATACCAACCCTTCTGAGACAATTCTTCGCTTCAAAGCGAGAGTCGAGACAATAGACAATTTTTAATCTAGAATGTTAAATCTATAAATATTTGAATATGAACACATTAAACATGTTTTTACTTCAGGCTCAACAGCCTCAGCAAGGCGGCAGTTATTCAGGACTTATCATGATCGTTTTGATATTCGTGGTGTTCTGGTTATTCTTCATCCGTCCACAGAATAAGAAACAAAAAGAGGAACAGAAATTCCGCGAATCACTGCAGAAAGGTGACGATGTTGTGACAATCGGCGGCATCCACGGAAAAGTGGTTGAAGTCAAAGAGACAACAGTGATGGTTTCTATCGACAGCAACGTGAAAATCGAGGTCGAAAAGTCAGCTATCGTTGCTACACCTGCTCAAGCAGCACGCAAATAATACATTAAAGTAATACTTTAAATAGAATGGCAGAAGTAGAACAGCATCATAGTTTTAGACGTCTTAGCGGAATGATAGTTTTCATTCTGGTGGCTGCATTATTGTGGCTCATTATCAAGCTATCAGACACCTACACTGTGACCGTTCCTTTTGCCATTCATTATGTTGACGTACCGGCGTCGCAGCTCATCCAGGAGAAGGATCAGGAGATCAACGCAACAGTCACCACAACGGGTTTTAAACTGCTGAATTACTATTTCAGCAAGCCGGCCAAACGCAAGATTGACATCTCGTTGAAGGAAGTGAAATACAAGAAAACCGACGACAAAGTATATTCATACAGCAGCCGTTTTATCATCGATCAAATTGCCGAATATCTCGCGTCAAACTCAAATGAGATTGTTCTGACAGAGGACGTGCAGTATTTCACCATGAACCGTCTCGCCTCGAAAAGGGTTAAGATTGTCCCTGAAACCAATTTGATGTTTGAGAAGCAGTACAACTATTATGGCGAACCGACGTCAACGCCTGATTCCATTACTATTTACGGAGCTGTTAATGACGTTAACAGAACCAAAGAAGTAAAAACCAAAGTCATCACCAGAAAAAATGTGAACCAAAACATTGAAACCACAGCCGAAATAGACCTTGACGAGGCTTTGACAGCCGACATCAGCGATGTGGAAGTATCAGTAAATGTTGAGAAATACACAGAATCTGAAGTCGTTGTGCCAGTCGAGATTCCGGAAAGCCTACACATGCACCTCTATCCTAACAAGGCCAGCGTGAGATACATAGTGGCGATGAAAGACTACGCAATCATTAACAGCTTGTCTTTCAAAGCGATAGCAGACACAACAGATATGTTTTTCAACGATGTTTTGCCTGTAAAGCTGGTGCTTTACCCAAACAACACCCAGATTATCGACATCAACCCGAAAGAAGTTGAATACATCATCGTCAAATAATGAAAAAGATTGGCATAACCGGTAACATCGGCAGTGGCAAGAGCTACGTGTGCAAGATGTTTGAAAACCTAGGCATCCCAGTGTTTTATTCCGATGACGAGACAAAGAAACTGTATTTGATTCCTGAGGTTAAAAAACTGATAATCAATCGTTTTGGAGAAGAGGTTTATTTCGATGACGGCACTTTGAACCGCAAACTCCTATCCTACCATCTTTTCAAGAACGAGGATGCGATGAGGTTCATCGAATCGGTGCTCTACCCTGCCCTGAACCAGCAATTTGACGAGTGGTGCGAGCTGCAGACAACGCCATACGTTCTTTACGAGTCGGCTATTTTGTTTGAAAAAAACTATCAGAAGTTTTTTGACAGCATAATTTTCGTTTCAGCTTCGGAAGACATTCGTTTACAACGTGTTATGAAACGTGACGACTGCTCTGAAGAAAACGTCAGATCGAGAATGAGGCTGCAATTGAGCGAAGATTTGAAGATTTCAAAAGCCGATTTCGTGATTTACAATGACGGCATAAAGGCTGTCGAGCCACAAGTTGAAGCCATCAATAAGCTTCTATGTTGCTGATACACAACGGTCCGCGACTCTCCTCAAAATACACAATCAACTTGTCAACTTTCACAGGATCGAAGCGCACAATCCGTTTATAGCCGATTGTTGTTGTGGTGTCGTAAGCACGAATCGGGAAATACTCGCCATCCAGAGCGCCTTCAAGGTAAAACGATTTCACCCTTTGACCCAGTTTCACATATTCCTGGAGCATCAGGCGGCTCAGAATCACAGGATTATCCATTGAAAACGATAAAGTTCCATAGGGATAGTCGTCGTCGGTGGCCCAAAACGTTTCAGGATCGTTGTCGATGACTCTCGAGGCGGAGTAGCGACTGCCCCGTTCATTGTCGGCCCTAACTCTTGCATTAGCTAACAGATTGTGACTCAATTCATTAGTTATCGTTTGATGAAACTCAATCGCGCGAGCGGAATCGGTCGGATGAATCTTTCCGTTGAGCGCAACAGGAAAATTCAGGAGCAAATTAGCATTATGCCCGACGCTGTTGTAGTAGATATCGCACAGATTTTCGACGGTTTTAACCTTATCATCCTCGTTTTGATGATAGAACCAGCCCGGACGGATAGAAACGTCAACCTCAACAGGCAGCCAATCTGTACCGTTTTCGGTCACGTGACACCAGTTCGTCGAATAAGCGAAACCTTTTTCATTGCCAACCCAGCGGACCGTCTGGTAAGGCCCACCGAATATCATCGCTTGGGGATGCATTGAAAGAACAGTACCCTTCGCGCGTTGATAATCATAATACTTGTTATGATCTATGGAACGTGTTTCGTTAGCGCCTCCGTAGTAACCATCGCCGCCATTGGCGCCATCGAACCAGAATTCAAAAAGTGATCCATAATTGCTAGTAAGTTCCTGAATCTGTTGATGATATGTCTCAACATATTCCGGATAAGCGTAACGGGCGTTGTTTCTATCCCATGGCGAGCAGTAAATGCCGAATTTCAAACCATATCTCTTGCAAGCCTCAGAGAGCTCTTTTACAACATCACCTTTCCCATCTTTATATGGCGATTTTGAAATATTGTAATCAGTTGATTTTGTTGGCCAAAGACAAAAGCCATCATGATGTTTTGTTGTCAAAATCACGCCTTTCATGCCAGCGGCTTTGAGAGTCGCCGCCCATTGATCGCAATCGAGGTCCTTTGGATTGAAAGTGGCTGCCGGAGTATCGCCATAGCCCCATTCCATATCGTTGAAAGTGTTGAGCCCAAAATGGATGAAAGCATATGTCTCCAGCTGTTGCCATTCGAGCTGATCCTCAGAAGGTACTGGGTAAATCGACAACGGAGCCTTGGTGCATGAGGCCAGCGACAATGCAATTAAAGATGTCAGAACTATTTTTTTCATGACACAAAAATACAAATTTTTCTTGTTTTTCTCAAAAATCATTTCTAATTTTGTAGGTTAATTAATTTTTGGAGAAAATCTTAAATAATGAAAAATATGAGAAAACTTTACTTTACGATTATCGCATTGTTTATCAGCATGATGGCTTTTTCGCAAGTCATTGTGAATGAAGGATTTGAAACAGGTAACACGGTCGATCAGACTCCTATTGGCTGGATTTGCAGTGATAACGGCTGGAAAGCAGGCATCACCATTCCTGACGATAACATAGCCCGCGGACGTCAGCCGCATACTGGCGACTGGTACATGTATGCCACCTATAACACCGACGTTTGGACTTACAAGGAAATCAGCGTGACAGCTGGCGAATATTATCGTGTTTCGTTCTGGTATGTAACATGGCATACCGATCACTTCAACCTTGAAGTCAAAGCCGGTGCAAGTGCCAATCCGGCGGCGATGACAACAAATGTTGTTCCGATGTTTGTTATCGACAACACAGAATATCAGCAGATTTCAGGAGTTTTCCAAGCTACAAGCACGGGCAGCTATTATGTGGGATTCCATAGCTCGGCCAATAACTTCGCATGGTATTTGTCAATTGATGATGTCGTGATTGAACACACTTCACAATATAATTTCAATGTGGAGCAACTCACAGCCGACACAACGGTTTACTTCGGAGAATCAGCCAATCTGCGTTTCTTGCTCAGCAACACCGGCGAACAGTCTGATACATACCAGTTTGCCAACACAAGTTCATTACCTATAGAATTTTATCAAAACGGCACTCCTATTACTCAGATTAGCTTGAATTACAACACTTCTGTGGAATTGGTCGCGAAAGCAACTTTGCCTATGAACTTGACCAATAATCAGGAACTGCATGCCACTTTCAATGTGACATCAGCACATACAGCGCCTGCACAGTCGGCCGATTTCACCATCACTGCCTTGGCTCCGTTCAACGATTTCCCGATGATGGAAGGTTTTGAAAGCACAATATTCCCTCCGACAGGCTGGCAAAACGTGGCTACTAACGGCAATTACGTCTTTGAACGCAAGACCTCCAACGACTGGCCGAATTGCACGCCACATGACGAAAGCGCAGGAATGGCCAGATTTTACTGCTATACAAGTCCGGCCGGCAGTTCTTGCAACTTGGTTTCACCGAAACTGCAGCTCAGCGCTACCGACAACACAGTGCGTTACTGGATTTTCCGCAACTTCAACAATAACATCATGGGGCCAGACAGGATTAACGTATACTACTCCCCGACCACCAACATCGCTGACGGAACTTTGCTCGGAACTGTTCACCGCAACACCATGCTTGAGCCTGTGGTCGGCGAAGTCAGCGACTGGTACGAGTACAGCTATACGTTCAACAGTCCTGAAGGCTATGGATTTGTCATTTTTGAAGCTGTCAGCGGTTACGGATGGAACCTCTGCATCGACGACATCTACATCAACTCGACATCTGTCGACAACAATCCGCCTACAGTGGTATCGCTCAAAGGCACACAGACATGGGCGGAAACTTCGATGGATTTGACGTTAAGAGTTTACGACGAGTCAGGTGTTCCGAACCAGATGCAGGCAACGTACACTATTGACGGTCAAGCATATGACGTAACATTGACTAAATCAGCGAAAGCAAATTACGATTACACTGCAACCTTACCGGCACAGCCAAACCACACCACTGCAAGCATAGTGTTCCACCTTGCTGACGACCTCGGGCATACGGCGGATTCAGACCCATACGAGCTTCATTGGGACTGGCAGGCGCCCATTCTCCTTGAAGGCTTTGAGGACGAGCAGTTCCCTCCAGAGGGCTGGTCTATACAATCACTCAACATGAGCTGGTTCAGCTGGTACAGATTTAGAGCGGAATATGCCACCAACTATTTCGGTGACGAATACTATGTCGTGCCTCCGCAAGGCGAAAGAATGGCCGGCGTTGAATGGGACGAGTCTGAAGAATGGGGTCCTCAGGACGAAGCACTAGTAACTCCATTGATGGCAATCAACCGCCCGACTGCACTCACCTTCGAAACCTTCTGCCAATACGGAATCGCCGAGTATTATGACCACTATAAAGTGGATGTTTTGAACACCAACACAGGCGAGTGGGTAACACTTTGGGATGCTGTGAACCAGCCGACATGGGTTAACGAGTTCCAAGAGCCAGTCCAAATCGACCTGTCAGCTTACCAAGGCCAAAACATCAGACTGAGATGGCGCGCACACAACAACGGCAGCGATGTTTTGACATATTCATGGTTTATCGACAATGTGAAAGTCGTGGCAACCGACACTATCACATCGGTTAACGAGAATTATCTTGAGACGAAACTCTTCCCGAATCCTGTAGATAACATGCTGACTATCAGTACTGAAGAAAACATGCAACGCATCAGCATCTACAACATTCTTTCCGTCAAGGTGATGGAGATGGTGATTAACAACAAGGAAGCCGTCCTCGATCTCTCAAGTCTTGAAGCAGGTATGTATCTCATTGAGATTCAAGGTGAAAAGGAAAAGAGTATTAAGACATTTATCAAGAAATAATGGATATCAAAACTATAAAAGACAAGTTTAACTCGTTGTTTGGCAACGAGTTTCGCATATACACCTCGCCTGGTCGTGTCAACCTTATAGGTGAACACACCGATTATAATGGTGGCTTTGTGTTTCCGGGAGCTATCGACAAAGGCATTTACACGGCGATAAACCCCAATGGAACTGACAAGATAAGAGCCTTTTCAATTGATTATCAGGCAATGAGCGAATTTGGAATGCGTGAAGAAGACGCTCCGAAAGAGCCTTGGGCACGATACATCTTCGGTGTGGTGCGTGAGATGCAGAAACGCGGCTTTGAGCCGAAAGGATTCGATGCAGTCTTTGCCGGTGACGTCCCGCTTGGTGCAGGAATGTCGTCATCGGCTGCGTTGGAGAGCACCTTCGCGTTCGCTTTGAATGACATTTATAATCTGGGTATCGATAAATTTGAACTTGCAAGAATCGGGCAATCGACTGAGCACAACTATTGTGGTGTGAAATGCGGCATCATGGACCAGTTCGCATCAATTTTCGGCAAGAAAGGCCACTTGATGCGCCTCAACTGCGCCACCATGGAGTTCGAGTATTTCCTGTTTGATCCAAAAGATTACAAAGTGGTGTTGCTCGACACCGTTGTAAAGCATGAACTGGCGTCTTCAGCCTACAACAAACGCCGTGAATCGTGCGAAAATGCCTGTGCACATATTGCAAAACATCATCCTGAGGTAAAATATCTCAGCGATGCCACTATGCAGATGCTTGACGAGGTTAAAAACGAGATTTCACAAGAAGATTACATTCGTGCGAAGTACGTAATCGGTGAAAAACAGCGTGTTTTAGATGTCTGCGACGCGCTTGAAAAAGGCGATTATGAGACCGTCGGTGACCGCATGTACGGCACACATTACGGCATGAGCAAGGAATATGAAGTCAGCTGCGACGAGCTCGATTTCCTGAATGACATTGCTAAAGAATGCGGTGTCACTGGTTCGCGCGTGATGGGCGGCGGCTTTGGCGGATGCACGATAAACCTCGTGAAAGAAGATTTATATGACAAGTTTATAGCAACAGCAAAAGAAAAATTCAATAAAAAATTCGGACATGAGCCGAAGATCTATGATGTAATCATATCTGATGGTGCAAGAAAATTAAATTTATAATACAATGAAGCCAACGTTATTAGTTTTAGCAGCTGGAATGGGCTCACGATATGGAGCCCTGAAGCAGATGGACGGTGTAGGTCCAAACAATGAAGCGATTTTGGATTATTCGATTTACGACGCCAAGCGTGCGGGCTTCGGCAAGGTCGTGTTCGTCATCAGAAAAGATTTCGCTGAGGCGTTCGAAAAAGTGAACAGCAGCGCGAAGTTCGGAATCACGGTAGAGTATGTCTACCAAGGACTTGAGTGTCTTCCAAAAGGCTATACAGTTCCAGAAGGCCGTGTAAAACCTTGGGGAACAGGTCACGCAGTGCTGATGGCCGCCAACGTCATCAAAGAGCCTTTCGCAGTGATCAACGCTGACGATTTCTATGGCAAAGAGGCATTCGAGGTGATGGCTAAGTATCTCGTGGAATGCGAAGGAAAGAAAGGCGCATATTCGATGGTAGCTTATAAGCTACAGAACACTTTGTCGGATTTCGGAACAGTGTCACGTGGCGTTTGCACATCAAACAGATGTAATTATTTGCAGACAATAGTGGAGCGCACTTCAATAGCCAAAACAGCTGAAGGAGCAGCATACACTGACGAAACAGGCGAGCACTCTCTCCCACTCGACACCCTCGTTTCAATGAACTTCTTCGGCTTTACACCTGATTTCTTGGGATATCTCGAAGACGGATTCAAGACATTCTTGGATGGTCCGGCTCAGACCAACATTAAGGCTGAATTTTATATCCCATTGATGGTCAACAACCTGATTAACGCAAAGAAAGCGAAATTGAAAGTCTTGTCAAGCGATGCTGTCTGGTTTGGCGTTACATATAAAGAAGATAAACCGGATGTGGTGAAGAAGATTCAAAATCTTATTGATAAAGGAGTTTATCCGAAAAACCTTTGGTAATTGAAAATTAAAAGTCACGACGGAAAACTATGCAAATAATTGCGCCTGTGAGACCTCAAAGGATCACCTGAAGCAATTATTGCATAGTTTGGAGTCATAAAATTTTGAATTCAAAAATTAGAAACAAATAGTTAAAAGTTCATAAAAATGGCAGAAAAAGCAAAACAATGGGGAGCGATCATAGTTATGATAGCCCTCTTCGCGATGATAGCCTTCGTAACGAACCTCTGTTCTCCTATGGCAGTTATTGTTAAAAACCAGTTCGGCGCAAGCAATTTCCTTTCGCAGATTGGCAATTACGGCAACTTCATCGCATACCTCGTCATGGGTATCCCTTCTGGTATGCTTATCAAGAGATACGGTTATAAAAAGACCTCGCTGATTGCATTAGCGGTAGGTATTATTGGTATTTTGGTACAATGGGCCAGCGGCTGGGCAGGTTTCGGCGTGTATCTCATCGGTGCTTTCATCGCGGGATTCTGCATGTGCATGCTCAACACTGTTGTCAATCCTATGCTTAACCTACTGGGAGGCGGCGGCAACAAAGGCAACCAGCTCATTCAGATAGGCGGCGTGTTCAACTCAGCAGCAGCAGTGGCAGTCTACATCATCATGGGCGCCCTCATCGGAGAGGCAACAAAAGCTAAGATTTCCGACGCCACCCCTGCTTTGATGATAGCATTGGCCATCTTCGTCATCGGATTCATCGTGATTCTATTTACAAAGATTGAGGAACCTGCACAACCGGTTGAGGTGAAATCGGAAGTTAAGGATAAATACAGCGCCTTCTCATTCCGACATTTCAAGCTTGGTATCCTCGCCATATTCCTGTACGGCGGCATCGAGGTTGGAACGCCTACTTACATTATGCAGTATCTCACAGCAACGCCTGAAGCCACTACTCCAGGCATCGGCATGAGCGGCACAATAGCAGGTCTTATCGTGGCTGTCTACTGGCTGATGATGCTCGTGGGTCGTTTCGTAGGCGGCGCTATAGGCGGCAAAGTATCGTCTAAAGCAATGGTGACAACTGTTTCCATCGCTTCGATAGTGCTTGTGTTGTTCGGGATGTTCGCTCCGACAGACATCTTGGTTAAAGTTCCCGGTATCGACTGGGCTAACGTTTCGGTCATCTGGGCTGAAGTTCCTGTAGGAATCTTCGCTTTCATCCTTGTAGGTCTCTGCACCTCTGTGATGTGGGGCAGCATCTTTAATCTCGCGACTGAAGGCTTAGGCAAATACACCGCAATGGCATCGGGCATCTTCATGACAATGGTGTTCGGTTTCGCCATCATGGTCGGTTTGCAGGGTCTCGTCGCGGACTGGACTGGCAGCTACATGACAAGCTACGTCGTGGTGTTGTTCTGCGCCGCATACATTTTGTACTATGCGCTACTCGGACATAAAAACGTGAATAAGGATATTCCTACGGAATAAGATTCGCCTCCGCACGTTCAAACAAACGCCATTGCGCTTTTGTTCGGACGAGGTTGTGTTCAGGGTATTTTATTTTATAATAGGTGTCGCCATTGATATAATCCGCTAGGAAACGGACGGTTTGCATATATGGAAACAGCAGCGCCGCATACGGAAGGTTTTCTTTTTCTATTGGAAGGAGGAAATCTTTCGTACCTTCTAGGTAACCTTTTGTAAACGCATTGTAAATCTCCATGTTGAAGTCGATATTGTCGAGATTCGGGTCGTCTTCCAAGCCTGTATTGGCTGCAGTGCGCAAAAAATCGCCGTAATCTGAGAAGACAAAACTCGGCATAACAGTATCCAAGTCAATGATACACAGAACATTACCTTCTTTATCGAAAAGCATATTATTGACTTTAGTATCGCAATGACATACACGCTTAGGCAGCTTACCTTCACGGAAAAGACGCTCGCCAAGAGTCATTTTCTTTTCATGTTTGAAGATCTCGTCAAGATAATATTGAACTTCTTTGACTCGACCTACCCTATCATCTGCAACGGCATCGCGCAATTGTTTCAAACGGAATTCGATATTATGAAAATCGGGAATTATCTCGCCAAGAGGCTCTTTCAAATCTGACAGAAGCGATTCAAACTCACCGAAAGATTTGCCGGCAATATAGGAATATTCAGGCGTAACCGCTTGATAGGTAATGGAATCCGGTACAAAATCCATTAACCTCCAATACGTTTCGCCATCCTTTTTTGTGTCATTTAGACCGACCGTTGGGAGTGGAGAAATCTCACTCAAATAATAAAGCTTATTTGATTTTGTAGGATAAAACCGTAGTGTATTTTTCCCTTTCTTCCGAATATGTTCTGTCACCTTATTAATATTGTCCATCAGCATGTCGACATCTTGAAAAATGGCGTTGTTTATTCGCTGCAGCACATATTTCGGTTTGTCTGAACCATTCACAAAAACCTTGTAAGTATCGTTAATCAGGCCCTCGCCCATGGGTTTAACATCAGTCACTTTGCCAGTGATTTCAAATCTTGAGACAATATCAATAAGCTTTTCCATGATAAATTTTTTTGTAAAAATAGAAAAAATTGTCGAACGGATGCAAAAATTTTGTATTTTTACATTTCAAATCATTTAACTATGAAAAACATAAAACTAATTAACTTTCTTCCTGTGATGGTTTTAGTTATGGCAATCACTATAAGTGGTTGCAAATGCGACAACAATAACGGAAAAAATTATCAGATTAAAGACAACGTAATTGTTTTTGCAGAGCCGCAACGTGTTGAGGGTCAGACGAGTATGCTTGAGTTTGCTGCCGAACCTATTGAGAATGTGCGTATCGGTTTTATCGGTCTCGGAATGCGTGGTCCAGACGCCGTCTACCGCATGACTTTCATCGACGGCGTTGAGATTGTTGCGTTGTGCGACCTCCTTCCGGAAAACGTGGAAAAGGTTCAAACAGGTATTCTTGAAGCCAAAGGATTGCCACGCGCCGCTGAATATATAGGTCCTACCGCATACAAACAGCTATGTGAACGCGATGACATTGATCTTGTGTATATCGCAACTAACTGGCAGACACATGTCGAGATGGCAGTGTATGCTATGCAACATGGCAAACACGTGGCTGTTGAAGTGCCTGCGGCTACATCTGTTGAGGATTGCTGGAAGCTTGTCGACGTTTCCGAACAGACTCGCAAACACTGCATGATGCTCGAAAACTGCACATATGACTTCTTTGAGATGACAGCCCTCAACATGGCAAAATTAGGTATGTTAGGCGAAGTCATTCATGGCGAGGGAGCTTATATCCACAACCTTGAGCCGTATTGGGCTGAGTATCAAGACAATTGGCGTCTCGACTACAATCAGAAACATAGCGGCGATGTATATGCCACACACGGACTAGGACCAATCTGTCAGGTTATGGACATCCACCGCGGTGACAAGATGGATTATTTGGTATCAATGAGCACACCTTCGTATAACGGAAAGGAAATAGCCAAAGAGATGATGGGTACCGATCAATTCGCAAATGGCGACATGACCACCACTATGATTGAGACTCATAAAGGCAAGACCATCTTGATCGAGCATAATGTCTACACATATCGTCCTTACAACAGACTTTACCAACTCACTGGTACTGAAGGATTTGCAAACAAATATCCTATCGAAGGCTTCACTTTGATGGAGAAAAACCTACCTGAAGGATTTCTTGAAGAAGGACAGCAGCTCAATGTTCACGGTTTCGTTCCTGCTTCAGTACGCGACAAGATCCTGAAAGAATTCCTCCACCCTATTGCCAAGGATGTTGAGGAGCTTGCAAAACAAGTGGGCGGTCACGGCGGCATGGACTTTATCATGGATTACCGCTTGATTTACTGCTTGCAGAATGGTTTGCCACTTGATGAGGACGTTTACGACGCGGCTGAATGGTCATGCATCGGAGAACTCAGCGCAGCCTCAATCGAAAATCACGGTATGCCGGTGAAAATGCCTGATTTCACTCGTGGCGACTGGAATAAAGTTCAAGGATACAAACATGCAATTAAATAATTTCTAAACTAAAAATAAATATCATGAAGAAAAAATTTGTGTGTCCGATTTGCGGATACGTTCACGAAGGAGATGAAGCTCCTGAAAGATGCCCACAGTGCAAACAGGTTGTTGAATGGAAGGTTCTCGACGAGAGTGCTTCCCTTAACTTTGTGACCGAGCATGTTATCGGTATCGCCAAAGGCACTGGTGATGAGATGATCAAAGATTTGAATGCCCAGTTTATGGGAGAGGCAACAGAGGTCGGTATGTATCTGGCGATGAGCCGTCAAGCCGACCGAGAGGGATACCCAGAGATTGCTGAGGCGTTCAGACGCTATGCTTTTGAAGAGGCTGACCACTGCGCACGTTTCGCTGAACTGCTTGGCGAGGTGGTTTGGGACACTAAGACCAACGTTTACAAACGTATGGTTGCCGAATGTGGCGCCTGCGAAGAGAAGATGCGCATTGCCCGCGTGGCAAAGGAACGTAACCTCGACGCCATCCACGACACCGTCCATGAGATGGCAAAGGACGAAGCCCGTCATGGCAAAGGCTTTGAAGGACTGTATAACAGATACTTCAAATAGTTAGTCAGTTAATCAGTTAGTCAGTTAATCAGTTCAACTGAACAACTGACTAACTGAACAACTGAATAACTAATAATTGTATCCGTTTCCGAGTTGTATTTTTTCGGTGGCGTAATGCCCTAAATAGACCAAGCCCAGATTTCCGTCGATTGCAATTTTATCGCCAGCTTTGAGTTCGTGGCCGTTCAGTTCGGCGCAATGTTTCTCGTCATTGACCATGAGCTCGACGCAGCTCACCACGCAGACTTTTCCAAGACGCACTGCCGTGACTGCAGCATGCGATGTGGCGCCGCCGCGAGCCGTGAGCAATCCGTCGGTATCAAAGATGAGACCAATATCGTCCGGAACGGTGTCAGGACGAACCAATATCACATTTTCATCCGGATATTTGTGGCGTAACAACTTGATATCCTGCTCGTTAAATGCCACGAGACCATTCATGGCACCTCCACCGATACCCATACCACGACCTATTTGGTTCATCTCTGTGGGCGACTGTACGAAGGCGTTTACAGTATCCTCAAGTTTCAGGTCTTGGTCGCGAATCTGCAGGATATGGAAGTCTTCAGGCCTATCGGATTCAAATGTAAACTCCATCTCCTGCGGAGCATATCCGAGATCTTCTGTCAGCGTAGTCGCGATGGAATAAATCTTCTTGTAAATCTCCGGCAGCGCAGTCTGCATTGAGGGCCCTTCGAGGTTAGCGGCGATACGCTGTGTCTCGCCTATCGGCAAAGGCTTCACCAATCCGCCAACTATGTCCTCGCCTTGGCTGCGCATGGTGAAATCACCGTAAAGATGCACACCTGGACGCTCACGATGCGGATTCTGGGTGAAAACCACACCTGTGCCCGACACCTCGCTGATGTTTCCGTAAATCATCTGCTGAACTATGACAGCCGTTCCCCAATTCTCAGATATTCCAAGATGACGACGATAAGCCAGCGCACGCTCGGAATTCCACGAGTCAAACACCATGTTCACACAATCGACAATCTGTTTGAACGGGTCATTTTCAATCACAACACCATGATTTTCAAGGATTTTCTTATATGAATAAGCTATCTCACGCATCTGCTCGGCCTTGAAATCAACTTTTTGCTTGATTTTATATTTCGATTTGAATTTATTGATATCTTCGTCAAACAAGTCACGATGGATGCCTTTCGCCATACCCCAACTCTGCAGGAAACGACGGTATGAATCCCAGATAGCCCAAGCTTTCGTCGGGTCTTCGGCAAATTTCTCAACAAGCGCGTCGTTCAAACCGACATTCAGGAAAGTGTCCATAGCGCCAGGCATAGAGATTGCGGTACCTGAACGCACCGAGACGAGCAGCGGCACTTCCGGGCTGTTGAATTTACGGCCTGAAATGTGCTCAAGCTCTTCCATATAATGCTTCAGCATACCGTGAATCTCAGTTCTCAACTCAGGGATTGTGTTGATGGTTTCGTTACGACGGAAAGCCTCGGTGGTTATGACAAATCCTGGAGGCACAGGTAATCCCTTCAGATACAAGGTCTTCAGATTATTCGCCTTGTTACCGATAAACACCTGGTTATCAATTTTCGGTGTCGGCGTCCAGAACGGACTGATCAGCATATCGGAGTTATACGTCATGATGTCGTTGATGAGCTTCGGGTCAAGCGTAGCCTCCATCGTACGTAACGAGGTCAAAATCCTGCCGATAAAATTATCAAGCGGCTGCATCAAAAACGCGTCGGAGAGCATATCACGATGAAACTCCTCGGATTTCTTACTAATTAATGACACAATATCACGCTCGTTAAGCTTGTTGTCAGGGTCGAAAAGCTGCGGGATGACAACCTTCAACGGATATTCGTAAGATTTCAGGAAGTACTTGATAATGATACGTCTGACGTCTTCCGCGATAAACTGAAAGATGTTGATGTACTGACCAAACGAAAAACTGCGCGATGTGAGACTGTATCGCAGCATATCGAGTTTCGAATTGAAGCTTTGGTTGGTGATTCCGTCAAGAGCCAGACCGTCGCGGAAATATCGCAAGATTATATAAATTTGATTCAGCGTACGCTCCGAGATATACTCCAGGTTGATGCTTTGAACCACCTGCTCCATAAGCTGCGTCGCCACACGCTCAAGCCTGAACGTCAAGCCCATAGCCTCGAATTTGTTCTCACGATAAGTGCCGTACATCGACGGAATTCCGATTGCGATATGCCGTTTATGATAAATATTTTCCCAGCCTTCACTTTGCTCAGGATTGAAGATTATTTCCTTCAACTTGCTCATGAAAGCATAAATCATGCTTAGCGACTTGCCGAAGTTTTTCTCTTTATAAACCTTCTCGAAATCGTCGATCTCCTTGTCAGGAATGAACGGAAAATTACGCAAATACGCGAAAATATTGACACTTTCAAAGCTGTATTTCTCACGAAGATAAGCATAGAGGTCGCGGATATCCATCAGGCGAAGATGCTCACGATCATAGAGTTTTTCATCAAGATTGATTTTGTCGGACGCTTTCTTGATGAGGCTTTCATAATCATCACGTGAGAGCATCAGAATATCCTCAGGATTCAGGCACGAAATCTCGCACATTGTCTGCACGAGGTTATGAATGTGAACAAAATACTCGCTTTCCATGTCGATAGCATCGAACACATTCTTCGGCAATATAGGCTTCAAGGCCTCCAAATTACCGTCGCTCCAGAATTTGAACACGTCAAATGTCAGGCGAATGAGGGTGTTATTGCTCTCGGTATGGACCTGTTTCCTTAAAAAATGCACTAGTTTGTCCTGTCTGAAACCGATTTCATCCATGTTGGTGGTGACGTTACGGATCTCACCTTCTGCCCCTATCTCGTTGAAATACACCGGAAAGATACGCGAGAGCTGTTTCACCTTTTTATAATAGGGCGAGATGTTCGAATTCAGAATCTTCGTGATTTCACGTTGGAAAAGATCAGTGTCGCTGATGAAAATACCACCCAACTTCAGGTTAACAATCAAGGAGGACAGCAGCTTGTCAAGAGGCGTCTTCGAGTATTCGATCAGCTCGAGCCACACACGGATATTCTTGATATGGTCAGTGTTTACTGACAGTTGCCAATCTTCATTGACAAACACATTACCAGGCGTGACAAATCCGAATTCAATCAATCGTTTTTCAAAATGATTGACGATCTCCTTCATCTCGGTGGTGTCGACGTCTATTATTTTTTTACCCAAAGTGAGCTGAAAATCTAGCACAGCCGAAGTGTAATTCTTGCGTAATTCCTTGGCCAGATTGAAGATGGTGTCGATAAACGGTATCAGCTGATCCTGCGGCATCTCGTCGATGGCGTCGCGCATCATACGATCCATGTTCCAAATAAGACGCTCGCGCTGATTCTCCATCCCCGGAAGGTGCAGCAAATAAAACACATAATGAAATTTCGTAATGAAGTGGCCAAACAACTGCTCCGACTCAGTAAAACGCTTCGCCACCTGTTCAAAATGAGGCATTTCAGCCAAAGCATCCCATGTTTGGGCAGTTTCCAAATCAGCGTTTAATGTATCGAAATATGGCGCTCCAACCTCATTGATTATCAACGTATTTTCTTCATCAGAAAGCAAGCCTTTATTATCAGAAACCCACTTCTCAACTTCTGTTGTCGACTGCCAGTAAAGATAGTTTTCATGGAGCATCAAACGCAAAATGTGACATGCCGAATCCGTGAATCTCTCATCTTTCGCCACCTTGTCGAGATAACGTTCAGCATGCTTGGTGGCAAGAATAAAACAATCTTTGTTTAATTCGAATTTGTCTTCCAAGATATTGAATGTCAGCTCAATAAGACTGGAATACTTCGGCGATTTCGCATAAACCTGATCTGCAAATTCCAGCAAAGTGACAACGATATTCAATCTAAGTTTCAGAGCCACTTCGGGTTTCATCAGGCTTCGCATCATCTCGAGAGGCAGTTTTAAAGTATCAGCCGGGACATCGTCGCGAGTGTAGAACCATAAATCGTCCATTAAAATCTTACGCAGTTCCTCGGTCACGAAGGTATGGTTCGAAAGCGGATGATGGTATTCGGTAATGCACTCCGAAGCCCGTTTGTTGATTCCGAAGTAATTGGCACTCAGCGCAATAAATGCCTTGTGCTCTTCCGGAATAAAGATGTCTTTATATCTTGTCTGCGCTAAATTTGCCTCCAGCGCCTGTGATTTGAATGTCTCGCTCATGATTAAAAACTATTTCTATATAAATCTTGTATATTCTTGATGTGACGATCTTTTACATAAATAAAAACAAATGACCAACAAAATAATATAACTATTCTATTCCATTTCGTTTTCTAAGTTCTTGAGTGTCATGTATTACTGGTATTGCCATATTATTCAATGCTCGATCATAATGAAACACCCTTACAGGTACTTGTCCATTAACCAGTTTTTCAACAAGTAAACACTCTTTGCTACAACAAGAAGTTAAATATACAGCATTGATTGCTCCTTCTATTTTTAAAAAATTATGGTCTTTACTTAACACCCTAAACTCATTTTCACCAGCCCAACCACTCTGTTTAGTAAAAAATAACTCATTTTGTAATTTTCTTATTAAGTATTGGATCCCTTTTTCCGTTTTAATTCGCGGGCTGATAATATGATGCATTTTTAATATCTGTTTATATTTTATAATACCTTTTAAAACACTATCATCAAAATTCAGCTTATCATAATCTAATTCAATACACACCCCTTTTCGTTTATCTGCATACAATCCCCACATCATCGGAGACATACATCCTTTCATATAAGAATCATAATCCATAGTAAAACTTATTTGTTTATAAGCTAACCTAGTATTGTTAAGGAGTATTGCAAGATCTGTCTGTTTAGGATCTATAATTGACGATGATACGAACGCTTCCTGTATATCATTTACATTAGTAATCGGAGAAAAAAGAAGATTTTTGTTTAGCCATATTTTTACAAAAGAATCAAATGATGTGTAATGATATAGCTTTTTATATCTGTCTTTGCCCATTAGTTTCTTCCCAGGAAAAACATTATTGTTTGCAAAGTAATTTTTTTTCATATTCTATAATCCTAATGCTTTATCAACTAATTGTTGATACATTTTAAATAGCTCTGCAACACATTGACTTTCTGTAAATGTTGATTTTACCGGAAATCCATATGCTTGCATCACAGCTCTATCATTCTCTTGATGAGCTTTCCTAAGTTCGGATGGCATCGTAACCTCATCATACAAATCAGCTAAAGAAGAATCAGGATACTTGGAGCGAGCATCAAGAATGGCTTGAGCTGTTCTCTCTATTTTAGATTTCTGCTCATATGTAGGTGTTGGCCATGGGAAAGTATTATACACCTGCTCCTTGCTATAGCGATATCGCATTTCTAATCTACCACAAACTACTCGCATCCATGCCATATGAACGTTAGAAGTAAGTACTCCAAAGTGATAAAGTGTAGCATTCGGTATTATCTGGACTGCATTAGAAGAAACAACATCTGCTCTCATGAATCCTATTGGCACATATCTTCTACGCTCAGAAGACACTGACGGTACAATAAGATAGTCATGACCTTCGGGCTGAGTTATCTGAGCAAACAAATGAGGCACTTTTGCATAACCTTGTGTAGTTTTAGCAGAAGAAGCCAATCTGAATTCACGCACCGCTTGAACCTTATCATAGATAATCTTACTTTGTTTAATATCAAAAGGCTGGGCATAGCGGAGCCATAAACAGTAACGTGTCTTTTGCTTTATAAACTCCTCTGCGCCAATATAAGGGCGAATCCACTTTTTTATTGCTGGTTCTTGTTGAATCAAAGATTCTTTTTCCTCTTCAGTTAACACAAAATAACCTCCGTCGCGTGGTTGGTTACCGAAATTCATTTGAGGCACATCACAAAGTGGTGTCTTCTGACTGACTGCAAAGGTATTATCACCTTCAAATAGATAAGGACTAATATTGCTTACCTTTTGCATTTGACCACCAGATGTAAAAATAAACTTATTCTTAACCTCATCAGTACTAAATCCAATAATAACACAATGCACTGCTGCTTTTTCACTGGCTTCGCTATACCATTTAAACGTCTGATATGCAAAATTAATATGTACATTGAAGTCATTAAAGAGTACATCCCAGAGAATAGGTACCTGAGAACCTTGGCAAATACTATTAGTAGAAACAAAGCCAGTTCTTGTATGAGAATTTTGCATTATCTGAGCAGCTTTCTTATACCAGCAACATACGTAGTCAAGGTCCTGAACGTCTTTGATCTTTCCAAACAGATTCTCGACATCTTTCTTTTGCGAACTACCCTGTGCCATCATCCTTGCACCAACAAATGGTGGATTTCCCATGATGTAATCAAAATCAACATAGTGGAATTTTGTTTCTTTAGGCTTATTAAAAGTTGTTGACTCTTCAGCATAAACATTAACTGTGTCGTAGATCATTTGAGCCTCACCGACCATACTCACAGATTCTTCCTGTCGAGGATATACAAAAACTCTTTTTGCTACAATCGATGGATTAGTATCAATATTTTCCCATTCGTTCCACGAAAGTCTCAATGCATTACCTTCTTTGATATTTGCATAACTCTTCAGTGGCAAAAAATCGATATCATGTTGAATAATACGTTCTGTTTCTGTAAGCATCTGTGATTCGGAAATCCATAGAGCTGTAGTCGCAACTGTTACAGCAAAATCGTTAATTTCAATACCATAAAACTGATGAATGCTAACTTTAATCGGATTCAAAAATTCACCCATCATCATCTGGCCATGATACATTTCACGTATAGCCTCGTTTTCCAAACGACGTAGTGACAGGTATGTTTCGGTCAAGAAATTACCACTTCCGCATGCCGGATCGAGGAACTTCAATGAAGCTAGTTTATCCTGATAGGCTTCAAGCTTTTTAACACGTTGTTTTTCAATCTTTTCTTCCAATATATGATCCAATTCACGACGTAAGTCGTTCAAAAACAATGGGTCTATAACCTTATGAATGTTTTCAATCGAAGTGTAATGCATGCCCCCACTACGACGAGTCTCTGGGTTCAATGTTGATTCAAATACAGCACCAAAAATTGTGGGAGAAATATCACTCCAATCAAAATCAAGACTGGCATTTTTCAATAACGTTTGCTTTAATTCATCTGTGAACTGGGGAATTTCTATTTCCTCTTCAAACAAACCACCATTGGTATATGGGAAAGCCTTTAAATCATCTTGCAGATACTTGCTTCGCTCATTATATGGTTTGTTCAAAGTTTCAAACAAGTCGCTCAACGCTCTGCGCAAATCTTTCACCTCATAGGAAACTAAAAAATCATGGAATTGGTCGTGATTAAATATACCTGCATCTTCGGCATAAAGACAAAAAACTATTCGGACACATAGAATATTCAACCAACGTTGAACCTCTGGCGAGTTATCATTATACTGTTTTAGCAAAGCATCGTATATTTTGCCAACGATTTCACCAGCCTTAATCGACACTTCCATCTCCTTAGTAATGTGCTCACTCTTAGCATCAACAAGGAAACGTAAACGATAGTACTCTTTACCTAAATCTTTCAGTAATAATTGTTCTGGTTCTCTATTAGGTTGTTCCATATCATAAATCAGGAACTCTGCAAAATTACAAGTAACAATCCAGCGTGGATGCTGTGATAAAGGCATGTTCGCCACGTATTTCTTTGCTTGCTGGAATGGTGTAAGCAGAGAACCGTCGCTCTGACGTCGGGCTGCACGCAAATTCTCCTGTATTGATTTCTGTTCAATTAAAACCTTAGTGGATGATATATGTCCATCAATAAAGTTGGTGTTATCAACTTTAACTTGTTCTTCAAATCGAATGAATTCGCTTGTATTTTCAATACCAAATACTTGTGTCAACAACTCCATCCAAAAGGGTTGTGAATCACCTTTTTCATATCCGCGACTCGCCCAACGTTTCGCGAATTTTTTAGCTGCATTAGCCTGAATTTTCTCACTTTTCATATTTTTCAGTTTTTGTTAAACATTTTAAAACCTTTTGCAAAAATAATATTTATTTTCCAATCGCCATCAACTGTTCTTCAAGAAACTCTGCGGCATCGGCCACGCAGTCGGAGCATTCACGGAGCACCATACCTGTGTCGATACCTTTCAGTAAACGGCATTGTGTGGCGCCGTTACGGAACTGAAACTTCGTCATTATCTGTTTCATGCCACGAATCGCCTTCACTCTATCAGCTGATGCGAGGCTCAGCACCATGCCGGCACCAGTTATAGCACCACAAGTGCCTTCCATGTTGCCCATTCCAAGTCCGAACGCACTGCCGAGGTTACGAGCCGTTTCCTCATCTAATCCAGCCAAATCACAATATGCACAGATAACAGCCTGCGCACAGTTATAGCCACATTTTTTCTTCTCAACCGATGTAGAAATTCTTGATTCCATCATGTACTTTTTTAGTTAAACCAGCAGTTATCCCTAATAAAATTACAAAGATAGAATTTTTTCAGAAACAAAACAAATAATCGGGAATTTATTTTATCGTTCTTCAAACGTCACGTGAACTGTATCACCAAAAGTCTTCCCTATCTTTTTGCGGATATCTTTCCGTAATCCTATTATATAACACGGCGTTCCCATCTTCACAATCTGGCCATCGTAAGGCTCGCCATCGAAGGTGGTATGAACCGACAAACGACCTTTGCCAAAAATTTCCTTAATATCAAAAGGCACCTCGACATACGCCGCATCCATATCTTCATTTCGAATAATAACCGCGTCAAACTCAAATATGTCGTTCATAATTCCAACTCTTATCTCACTATCACCTGTTTCTTCCCATTTACAATATAAACGCCTGATGGCAACGACTCTAAACTCTTTGCGTTATGCAAAACTTTCTTGCCATCGATGGTAAAAACATTATAACGTAACGTCTCAGGGTCCGGGGTTTCCGGAGTGATCTCGTTGACTCCAGTAACATCGATATCGATGAGGTTATATTGCGTCACGCCAAGTCCAATCTCTTCAGCGTATTCAATGATATGCGTTCCGTGTAACTCAGTTATTCTGTCGATCAGCGGCTGCGGATTGTTGCCTGGTGTAGGATTGTAGTCGAAAATCAGATCAAGACAGGCTTTGTCGAGAGCTATGGGGTCAGTCGAGGCCAAGATGCCTATGTCGGCAATTTCCGGCGCTGCCGGCAAAGGATTACAGTCGCAGTCAACAGACAGATTGTTCATCACGTCGATATAAACAATATCTTTACCCGGCTGTTTGAAATAGTTATGCACAGCCTGCGCCGCAGCTGCCATAGACTCCAAAAACGAGTCTTGAGTGTTGCTTCCAGATATCGTCGTAGTGCTCTCGCCAGCCGTGTGAATATAACATTTGCCGCTTCTTGCCGCCACGCCGATGCTCTGATTCTTAAGCACCCCGCCATATCCGCCTCTCGCATGTCCCTTGAAATGCGCAAGATTAATCATGAAATCATAAAGTGCCAGATGTGAACCCACAATATCGTGTTTAATCCAAGTGGTATCGCTCACTGGAATCTCCATTTCTCCTTCCGAATCCATTATATCAACCTTCGCGATCTCGTCAAAACCATGGTTCTTGATAATCTGCAGATGACTCTGCGTAGCGTCACGCATCCCTCCATACGCCGTATTGCATTCCACGATAGTGGCATTCGTGGCATTAACCAAACCGACAATCAATTCAGGCCTCAGATAGTTGCTCTTCGCCGACTCACCAGTCGATATCTTCACTGCCACACTACCTGTCGGGCTCACGCCAAGCGCCTGGAAAATCCTTACAAGCGACTCCGAGGTGATCTCACTTGTAAAATAAACGTTGCTTTGTGCGAAAACGCATCCGCAAATGACAATAGCGAACATCAAAAGTAATGATTTCTTCATGATTATCAATTTTGAAAACACAAAGATAGTGAAATTTGTTGGAATTTTTGTTTTTTATTCGTATTTTTGCAAAAATATTTAAAACATAACATACTATGAAAACTCGCAACTTATTACTCGTCATAGCTTTAACGGTATTTTTTGGCTTTCGTGGCTTTGCTCAGATCCAGACTATCGAATGGCAGGGTATACAAAGGCAATATCTCGTAAAAACACCGGAAAACTATGAATCATTGCCTGTTTTGTTTTTCCTTCACGGATTGGGCGACAATATCACACATGTCAACAGCGAGCACAACTTTCAGCAGGTTGCCAATAAATACAACTGGATGGTTGTCATCCCCCAGGCTATCAACGAGGGCAACGGCACGATGTGGAACGCGGCGCTTATGAACAGCACCATCGATGACTCCGGATTCCTTATGGCTCTCCTCGACTCATTGGCAGTGCAATATCCTGTTAATCAAGACAGCGTATTCTTCACCGGCTTTTCTATGGGTGGTTTCATGTCGCATCGCATGGCAATAGAGCATGGCGACCGCATCAACGCCGCCGCTCCAGTAAGCGGTCTGATAACTCATGCCATGGCAGCACAAAACGCGGTGGCACCAGTGAGATTGCTTCACATACATGGCACAAACGACAACGTGGTTGGCGATGACGGCAACTCCCAGTATTTCGGCGGCAACTTGGGACTTGGTGTGGAAGCCATCCTTGACTACTGGAGAAACGCCAACGGATGCACCGACGAGCCTGTCATCGACAGCTTGCCAGACACACACAATGACGGCCTGAGATTCGTGCAATACATATATTCAGGCACAAAAGAAGTGCGATTCCTGAAAGCCATCGGAGGCACACACAGCTGGTATCGCAACGCAAATCAACATGATATCGATTATATGGACTACATCCACGACTTCTTCACAGGCAAACACCAAATCAACAAGGTAAACAGCCCTACAACCGGAAGTCTGAATGTTTATCCCAATCCTACCAATGGACAAATAAAAATCGAATTGAACTCCCCTACTTCAATAGAAATCATTGATATCCAAGGAAATACAATACTTCAGAAACAATTTGAGTCAGGCATCACGTATTTGGATCTTCAAGGAATTGACAGTGGAATATATTTCGTGAAAGGTGACGGAATAACAGAGAAAATTATTCTACAATCCTTCTGACTCCAGGAATTTTACGAATGATTTTCACCATGTAAAGGCTCATAACAAAAGTGATTATGCATATCAACGGAAGACTTACAGCATGATTGCATAAATCACGGATAATATCTTTATTCACTAACATCAGCCACATCGGATGTACGAGATAAATGCCGAAGAGGTCGTTTTTGACATAGTCAACAAACCGGCGAACTCGAACACCAATATTTGTCGAATTCTCCTTCACAAAAACAAACAATGCCGCCGACATCATCGCGACATGAAGACTCAGGTACGACAGATATAATTCGTCCAATCCGCCAATCGTTATCATAATCCCGATAATCCCCAAGATATAAACCGAAACTCTTTGCATTCTTGAAAAAATGGTATCCGAAAGGTAATAACCAAGCAAAAAATAGCCTGAATAACCAATGAGAATATGTACTACATAAAGTGGCGTTATCCGTTTGATTTCATTAGTAAAAACGAAGATTACAAGAAGATAAACGGCCCAAATCAACAATACACTAACCAAAAGTTTTCTGTCAGACGCTATCTTACGCAAAACGGGAATGAGCAGATACACACCAATGAGCATCGGCAGAAACCACAGATGATAATGAGGCATAACCCAATCAGTCTGAACAGGTTCGTTTTTGAGAAAATGCCATACCACAACTATCGCCGCCGCGTAAATAAACCACCATGCGATATAAGCAGTCAACAGTCGCGGCACTTTTTTAGTCAACACATTTTTATATAAGACCGTTTTCTCCGGATTCAAAAACAGAGCGCCGCTAATCATCACAAATACAGGTACCGCCCAACGCACAAGGCCGTCGCCGACCATTGCAACATACCAGTTGTAACTCATTGTCAGACAAGACAATCCGTCAGCTGTTATATGTATGAATATAACGCCTAATGTCGCCAAAACGCGAAGAATGTCCAGATATGCAATCCGTTTGGTTTCCTGTCCCACCATTTTCAATAATCTTACATCTTGCAAAGATACCTATTTTTTATAAGATTTTGAAAAATTTTTCCGAAATATTGGTGTTTTCATAAAAATTTTGTATATTTGCATTTTATATCAAACAGGTTTAAAAAGGATTAAAATTTAGATAAAATGGAAAAGATTAAAGTAGGTATCAATGGATTCGGTCGTATCGGCCGTAACGTTTTTCGCATCTGCTGCGAGCGCCCAAACCTTGAAGTTGTGGGCATCAACGATCTTACAAGCACCAAAGTTTTGGCGCATCTTCTGAAATATGACTCAACACAGGGCAAGTTCCCTGGCACAGTGGATTATGACGAGACAGCTTTGATTGTCAACGGCGTACGCGTACCTGTCACAGCCGAACGCGCTCCTATCAACATCAAATGGGCTAAGACTCCAGACGTTGTTGTCGAGTCAACAGGTATTTTCCGCGCAAAGGAAAGCAGCAAGGGCGGCTACGGCGACCACCTCAAGAACGGCGCCAAGAAAGTCATACTTTCAGCTCCTGCTAAAGACACCATCGACGCAACAATAGTTGTCGGCGTCAACAACAATGACCTCACCGATGAGATCGAATGCGTCAGCAACGCTTCTTGCACCACAAACTGCCTCGCTCCGGTAGCAAAGGTTTTGAATGACCGTTTCGGCATCGAGCAGGGTTACATCACCACAATCCACAGCTACACCAACGATCAGGTGATCTTGGACGGTCCACACAGCGACCTTCGTCGCGCGCGTTCAGCCGCCATGTCGCAGATTCCTACAACAACAGGCGCTGCAAAGGCTGTGGGTATCGTAATTCCTGAACTTAACGGCAAACTCGACGGCATCGCTGTACGTGTCCCTACCCCTACCGGCTCACTAGTCGACCTCGTGTGCACACTTAAAACAGAAGCGACTAAGGAACAGATCAACGCCGCGATGAGAGAAGCCGCTGAAGGCCCAATGAAAGGCGTTCTCGAATATACCGAAGACGAAATCGTAAGCGTCGATGTCATCCACAACCCGCATTCATCAATATTTGATGCAAAGAGCACTATGGTGATGGGCAAGATGGTGAAAATCATGTCGTGGTACGATAACGAATGGGGTTATTCAAACCGAATGGTCGACCTCATCGAGATGATGAAATACTAAAAATGAAAAAAGCTCAGCGAATGCTGAGCTTTTTTTTATTTGATTTTGTTCATGAGATCCGGTAGCATTCTCACGCACGCCATCTCTCTCCACTTCTTCTTGGCTTCCATAGCAGGCATTCCGAAATATGTCATGCCCGGCTCTGTGTCCTTATCGACAGCTGTGTAAGCCAAAACTGTTGTGCCTTCAGCGATGACTAGGTCTTTGTTGATTGCCGACATCGACCAAATCGACACATTGTCCTTAACTCTCGAAACGCCACCGATAGCACAGTGTGCTCCGAGGAAGCAGTTCTTGCCGATCTTAGCGTCATGACCAACCTGAACATGGTTATCAGTCTTGGTGCCTCTGCCAATCACGGTGTCGCTGGTGACTCCGATGTCGATTGCGCACAAAGCTCCGATCTCGACATCGTCTTCGATAACGACTCTACCGCATGATTCGAACTTCACCTGACGGTCTTTGCCGCGATGCTGGAAATAACATGCATCTGCCGCTATTACTGTACCGCTGTTGATGATGACGTTGTCGCCAATGACTGTCCAGTTGTTAATGGTCACGTTAGCGTGAATGATGCAGTTTTTACCGATCTTCACGTGATCTGCCACGAATGCTCCCGGTTCGATGATAGTACCCTCTCCGATTTCGGCTTTATGGCTTACCATACATGATGCCGGCTCGAAATGACGGTACGACAGGATAACCTTGTTGAACGCGTCGAAAGGACAATCGTGGACGATGAGTGTCTTACCTGCAGGGCACTCGACATCAGCTGTGTTGATGATGACGACTGTAGCCGCAGATTCAAGAACTCTCTGATAGTATTTAGGATGATCGACGAAAGTGATGTCACCCGCCTCAACCTCATGAAGCTCGTTGAGCCCCGTGATGACTTGGTTCGGGTCGCCGATAATCTTGGACGCGCCAATAAAATCAGCGATGCACTTTACTGTCGTTGCTGGTTCAATTCTCATATTATTCTCTTACTCTTTCTGCGTACTCACCGGTACGTGTGTCAACTCTAATCTTATCGCCTGTGTTGATGAACAGAGGAACTCTGACCTTTGCACCTGTCTCAACTGTAGCCTCTTTCATGGCGTTGGTTGCTGTGTTACCTTTCTCACCTGGCTCTGTGTAGGTCACCTCGAGAACAGTCTTCACTGGCAATTCAGCGAACAGCACTGTGTCTGTTGATGTGTCGAAGATAACGTCGCAAACGTCACTTTCCTTAAGGAAATCAACACCCGTAATAAGATCTTTCATAAGAGGGATCTGCTCGTAGTCTTCCTGATTCATGAAAATATAATCATCACCTTCTTTGTAAAGGTACTGATACTGACGATGTTCAACGCGAACGTCTTCAAGTTTTTCACCGATATCGAAACGGCGCTCAAGTGTACGGCCGTCGACCACGCTCTTCAGTTTGATACGCATGATAGTGTTACCTTTGCCCGGTTTCACGTGCTGGAAATCAACGCAAAAATAAAGTTTACCATCCATTCTGATGCAGCTTCCGATCTTAATGTCTTGTGAGTTAATCATATTACGTATTTTTTATAAGTTACTAAAAAAACAAAAATCGGCGCAAAGATACAAAATATTTTTTATATTATAACAATATCTTTTAAAATTTCATTCTCAACCTTTGAATTCAAGCTTTTCAACAGCATAGACTTGGCATAAAGAAGCTCGTTTTTCAAAGAATCGGCATCCACTTTTACGTAAAACACACCGTTTTTGATGCTGGTTTTCAAGGTGTGAGCGTTAATGAAATCGCCAACCACATCTTTCCACGAATCCAGAATTCTCTGCTCGTCTAAAGCGTCATCTCTTTGATTATCATGATAGAACGCTTTTATCACCTCGCCCAATGTCGTCAAATTCGGATCACTCATCGCTCTTAACCTCCCCGTGTTCAACTTCAAAAATCTTATGATTCCCTTCTATGTTTTCCAAAAGATATTGTATTCTATGTCGCTGAGTATCTGTAATAAACACCTGTCCGAAATAGTCATTACCGACCAACTTCACCAACTGCGCCACCCGATTGTCATCCAATTTGTCAAATATATCATCAAGCAACAAAATGGGCTTGAAACCTATTTTCTGATAGTTGAAATCGAACTGTGCCAACTTGATCGCCACCACAAATGATTTCTGCTGTCCCTGCGAACCGAATTTCTTAACCTGATGATTATCAATAAGAAAACTCAAGTCATCTTTATGAATTCCAACATTGGTATATGAAGAATATCTGTCTTTTTCAAGACTTTCCCGCAACAGCTGCTCCATAGTTTTGTCGTGAAGCGCGCTGTCGTAAACAATATCAACCTTTTCCGACGTGCCCGACACTATGTCGTAATACTTTTGGAAAATAGGCATGAAATCTTTCAGGAACGCTTTTCTTTTCTCATAAATCGGAGTGGCGTAACGAATAATCTGATCGTCCCAAAGCGCCAACAGACTGGCATCAAAATAATGATTTTCCCAAAACTGTTTCAACTGGGTGTTACGCTGCGCCAAAACCTTGTTATATTGCAGCAGATCGCCGAGATATACCGAGTCGAACTGCGAAATGACGCCGTCGATGAACTTCCTTCGCAAATCGCTGCCGTCATTGATCAAATCACGGTCGTAAGGCGAAATCATCACCAACGGGATTTTCCCTATGTGGTCGGCAAGCCGCTCATACTCTTTTTTATTGCATTTAAACGATTTTTTTGTCGCTTCCTTCTGCACACACGATATGGTTTCAGTCTCATCGTTATCGGTCACAAATTCTCCGTGAATGGCAAAGAAATCCTGACCATGACGTATGTTTTGCTTATCGGTGGCAGTGAAATAACTCTTGCAGAAAGCGAGGTAGTAAATGGCATCTAGAATATTTGTCTTGCCAGCTCCGTTAAGCCCGACGAAGCAGTTGATCTTCTCTGAGAACTGCATGTCGGCCGACTCACAGTTCTTGAAATTAGTCAACTTTAACTCTTTGAGAAACATTTACTTTGCTTTATTTACAAAACGGTCAAGATTTGTCGATATGGTGATATAATTCGGCGAACCGTATATATGCATTTCCGACCTCGAATAGTTGATGCTGAGCTTCCATATCCTCAGTCCGACACCATATGAAAAACCGCACATACCCTTTGCTGTCGGCGTCTTGAGGTTCTGACGCATACCATAGTTATATGCGGCGCGCAACACCAGGTTTTTCCCGATGTATATCTCACCACCGATAACGATATGACGCATCAGATTATCAGCGAATTTGGCTATCTCCGACTCTTCCTTTTTCTCACCCGTCAACGGATCGTAATTACCTTCCAGATCTAGCGGATCTTCATAACTCAAGTCCCATTTCTGGATGTTCTCGTACACTATACTGAACAAAAAAGGCACATGTTCCAAACGTTTTGAAACTCCAGCCGACAAACGGAACGGAAGCTTATTGCGGTCGCCTTCAAAGTTGGAATACAGCTCATAGCCAATGTTTCTTGCCGTTACAGCAAACATCCAACCTTTTGTGGCTCTGTAACTTGCAGCGACATCAGCGGCGAGAGCGAATGTCTTAAAACGCTCATACTGGATTCCGGCAAACTTCACGTTGGCGCCAATGCTCCAATGCGGCGTAAGCTGACGCCCCCACCCTATCATGATGTTAAAATCAGACGGCGAGAACGTGCTTCCATCAGCATTTCCTTGCTCATCGGCATATTTCATACTGCCATAGCCGTGATACATCACCGTTCCGGTAAAAGTGCCCAGCTTTTTAAAACTGCGGCCATATTGCATCATAGCATGGTTTATGTCGGCATAATAATTGACATATGAAAGCACGAGAGCGTTATGCATCTCGCTGTTAATCAACGATGGATTGTAGATTCCGAGTTCGATGTCATTGTCATAAATCGACAAGTCTGTGTTACCTAAGGCAGCCACCCTAGCCGAACTCGTCATATCTAGAAAGTTATATGTGCCATTTGACGTTTGTCCTTGAATATCAACAACAAACAATGTTAAAACAAACAATATCAAATGGCGTGGCTTTATCATTTGTCAAGTAAACCTAATCCTTTTTTGTTTATCGCGCCGCTATCGGCAAGTTTCTTCGCCAGCTTGTCTAGGATTCCGTTGACGAAAATCTTACTCTTCGGTGTGCTGAAATATTTCGAAATCTCTATGTATTCGTTCATCGTAACCTTCACCGGAATGTATGGGAAACACTCGAATTCGGTGATTGCCATCTTGAGGATTATCATGTCCATCAAGCAGATACGCTCTTTTTCCCAGTTGTTGGTGTTGTCGGCGATAAGCTTTCCGAATTCCTCGTAGTGATTCATAGTTTGGCGGAACAACTCCTGGATAAACTGCTCGTCAGCGTTAGGATCGGCAGTGTCGGTCTTGTAAATTGAAGGCAGTGGTGAATTTACGTCGAAGTCCTTCATCTTGCTCAAGAATTCGATAAGCATCGAGCTAACCAGATGATAATCATCACAGAAGTAAATGCTCTTGTCCTCATAGAAATCCTGAAGCACGTCGAGGTCAGCGAAATAATTGGTTATCATCGTGACGATGAATTTCTTGTCGGCCGCGAAGTTATCGGTCTTATCCGCCATATATTTCTTGTATTCCTGGGTCTCGCGCATCATATTGTAGTATTTTTTTACCACTTCCTGCGGATCATCAGCCCAGTTAATCTTCAGCGCCGCCTCGTGTTTCTTGAAGTCGACGTTGTCTTCAATAAGGTTAAGCAGACGGTTGTTGACATACTTCATGTTAGGATGCAGATCATCGTATGTCGGAATGTATTTGTGCTTGTTTTCGGTGATTTTATTCTCCGCAAAACGTTTGGTCTCAACGAGAAACGACAACTGCCAGATAAAAAGCTCATACAGCTTGTAGATGCTTTCGTACAAATTCTTAATTCCGTTGTTGATGTTGGTTTCACCCGACTCGATATAAGCATAAAGAGCCTGTAACACTTTGATTCTCAAAAACCTTCTGTTTAACATAATCCTTATTTAATAAAAAATTTGAGTCTGCAAAAATACAAAAATTATCGTTTCAGCAACATTCTGAACAATATATTAAAATCTTTCAAAACAGTATAGTCGCGGGCATACATTATGTTCAGCTTGTTTCGCGCCTCGTCGTCAAGCTCGCCAACTACTATGGAAGCCGGGTTATAAATACCTTTCCTGATCTTCGGAAGTCGTTGACCGTCAGTAACTTCCGCAGGACAATAACCCACCCAGGAATAACCTCCGAACATCACTTTGAAGCAGTTGCCCAGGAATTGCAACGGGTTTCTTACGAAGCAAGCAGCAAAAATCCAGAAAACTATTCCGAAAAATGATATCGATAAGTCTAAAAGACGTTTTTTTCTACGGTTTGGGACTGTGTTAATCGTACGAATATCAACGGTATAGAGGTCGCCGCGAGTGTTTATGGAGTTGCTTCCGATAATAGACAACGTATCGACCGGCGCGATTTTGTAATCGAGCTTGCTGGCGTGCCACTCCACCATCTTATCGATGATCTCCTGATGTGTGATATCCTTCGAGCAGAAAATGATCTCAGTGATTTTATATATGCTGATTATATCAGGCACCTGCTCAAGGTTTCCAAGATAGTTTTCAGGCACTTCCTTACCATGATTCGGAGTCACAAGACCGATGAAATCTGGCTTGATGGAGGTACTCTTCAGCAGCTGCTCCACGCGTTGCGTTTCGTCTGAATTACCAATAACCAAGAAGCGTTTCTTTGCATTTCTACCATATTGAAAATCAGATAGTTTAAGCAAGTAACCTAAAGTTCTACTTAAAGTCATCTGAAGCGCCATCCAAATCGTTCCGAAGAGTATAATAGCTCTTGAAACACGCAAGCTTGTCGGCAGCAAAGCATAGAGCATAAGGATGAGGATACTGCCTATCATGACACCGCCAACCGAAGGATAAATCCGGTATGGTTTGTCGTAGCCACCGGTGAAATACGACGTTGTCAGCCATATCAAAATGTACAGCGGCAAGATTATCGTGAACAAAGGCGTTATCGGATATGACCCGATGCCATCGTAAATCATGTAATGTCCCCAGAAATAACTGATGGTTGCGAGGCCGGAGTAACCTAACACGGCATCGATAAGAGGCATATATACCTTACCCAAAAACTGTGACATCAAAGCCAAGAAAGCTCTGAAATATATGGCGAAGTTGATGACAAACGAAAACAGCCGCGCACGTTGCTGACCGAAGTGTTTCTTCGCGAAGATCTCCATCGCCTTGTAAAACACCAACACATAGTTTACGCTGGTTTTCTTTGTGCTTTCACCTTTATAATGTATGATACGCGTCTCCGGAAAATAGTAGTTTTTGTATCCGGCCAAGGTAATGCGGTACGACAGGTCGATATCTTCGCCATACATGAAGAACGTCTCGTCGAGAAGTCCGCATTTGTCAAGGGTTTCACGACGCATGAGCATATAAGCGCCGGCCAGAATATCAACAGCATTCACCTCGTCTACTGGCAGATATCCAAGATGATATTTCGAGAAGCGTTTCGAATGCGGGAACAGCTTGGAAAGCCCAAAAATTTTATAGAAAGCGGTCATCGGAGTCGGCAGTCCGCGCTTCGACTCAGGCAAAAACTGACCTTTACCGTCAACCATCTTCACACCCAGACCTCCGGCATCAGGATGAGAATCCATAAAAGCCAAGCATTTGCTGAAAGTGTCGTCTTCAACCACCGTATCCGGATTCAGCAACAGCACATACTCCCCTTTCGATATCCTTATCGCCTGATTGTTAGCCTTCGCAAAGCCCACATTGTCTTTATTGGCGATAACTTTAACTTCAGGGAACTTCGCCGCCAGCATCTTCAAAGATCCGTCGACGGAGTTGTTATCCACCACAAACACCTCACCATCAATGCCTTGCATAGCGCGACGCACTGAATAAAGACATTGTTCGAGAAAATGCTCGACGTTATAATTCACTATGACGACCGATAGCTTCATAATTTCATATATAAACTGCAAAAATACGCAAAATATTATTGCGATGATTTATAATTTTGTAAAATAATTTCGTTATCTTTGCAGATTGAAATGATTAAAAAGATTTTTGGCACTTTCGGAACCCGCATGCTCAACGCGCTCTGTAATTTCATCACGTTGTGGTTCGGTACGCACTACCTTGGCGCCGAGGCTTGGGGCATTGGCGGCATCGTGATTCTCGACGTGTCGCTGCTTCTTATCGGCGTAGAGCTTCTCGCCGGTCCGGGCTTGGTGTATTTCACCCCGCGAAAGTCATTTCGTACCTTGTTTGAGATATCGTATGTGTGGGCAGCAATGGTTGTGGCTTTGTATGCCATCGTGATGTACCTCTTCACATTCATCCCCATCCCAGGCAGAATGAGATTCATTCCTGAAGGCTATCATGGCATGATTTTGCTGATGGTTTTCATTTATAGTCTCCACAATTTCAATCTTAACACCCTTCTCGGAAAAGAGCGTGTCGGCACGAATAACATATTGTTTATCATACAGTTCCTGACACAGATATGCTCGATGCTGTTCTATATTTTCGTGATGGACATACGCAATGCTGACGCCTTTGTATTCTCTCTCCTCACGGGATATATCGTCAGTTATCTCTGCGGTTTGACGCAAATCTGGCAGTATCTCAAAGACAAGCGTGACGAATCGTTGTGGAAAACCATCAAAGAAATGTTCAAATTCGGCACCATCTTACAGCTCACCAACATGGTCTCAATGCTCAACAAACGTCTCAGTTTCTTGATTATCAAAGGATTTTGGGGCGATGCACATGTAGGAGTTTACAGCGCCGGTTCTCAGGTGGCAGAGTCACCGAAGATAATCGGACAGAGCATTGCCATGGTTCAGTTTTCGAAAATCAGCAACCTGACTGACAACGACTTGGCTGGCAAGATTACCGTACAGCTGCTTAAGACGGCGACAATACTCACAGCAATTTGCATGGTTGTGGTCTGCGTCATCCCGACCAGTGTCTATTCTTGGGTTTTCACCGACAATTTCGCCCAGATGCGCGCTGTGATGATATCTTTGGCGCCCGGCATGGTGTTTATGTCGGCTCACACAGTTTTCTGTCATTTCTTCTCGGGCGTCAATATGCCGAAACATAACCTCTACGCGGCTTTAGTTGGATTTGTGGTAACGATTCCATCGCTTTATCTTTTGATTCCTACTTTTGGCATGGTCGGAGCCGGAATCTCAGTCTCAATCACCAACCTTGCCATCATCATTTACCAATGGATAGTCTTTAAAAAAGCTATTAAAATATCCGCCAAGGAGTTGCTTGTGACTAAAGATGACGTGAAATCATTAGTTGCAGAAATCAAAGCTATAGTTGCCAGTAAATAATAAGATTAAGGATATACTAAAAAACAGGCCGCGAAGCTAACGCTTCAAATGCCTGTTTTTTAGTATATCCTTAATCTTTGGGATGGTATGCTGTGATTATTACTGCGCTGAGAATCAGTACTATACCAATTGCAAGGCGTAGGCCGAATGCTTCATTGAATACGAAAATTCCGATTAACACTGCTGTCAAAGGCTCAAGGGCGCCGAGAATTGCTGTAGGCGTGGCTCCAACGTATTTTGAGGCGTAAACCATCAGAACAAGCGACAATGTTGCCGGAACGACAGCTAGCCATGCTGAATAGAACCAGCTCACGGCATTGTGCGGGAGTCGCAAAGGTTGTCCGGTAAGCCAAGCGAATACTGCCATTCCGATGGCGCAGTAAAGCACCACATAAAAGTTGATTTTAAACGATGACATCTCAAGCGGACAACGGTTTACCACGATGATGTAAATAGCATATGTTAGTGCCGAAACGAGCACCAGAATCACACCGAGAGTGTTTAAAGCGCCACCGGCATCGCTCCAGTAAAGCAAAAGTACGCCAACAAGCGACAAAACTATCGCGACGATTGTTTTAAAACCGGCTTTCTCCTTGAAAAACAAGCCCATAATCACCGCTGTCATGATGGGATAAGTGAACAAAAGCGTCGATGCGACTCCTGCCGCGATGTATTTGAAGCTGAAATACAGCGTCATTGAAGAAGCTGTGAAAAGCAGTCCGAGCGCTGTTAGAACGCCAAACTCCCTTTTGCTGACCTTCAAACTTTCTTTCCTGATAATCAATATGATAGAGATGATAATCCACGCCATGCTGAAGCGGCTGAAAAGCACCGAATTGGTGTTCATGCCCTGCTCGTAAAGTTTCAGTGCTCCAAGAGGATTGGTGCCATAGAACACCGCCGCCAAGATTCCGCAAATCGTTCCGAAAAACTTTTTATTAGAAGTAATTGTTTGTTTCATTAAAATTATTTCCTCAAAAAAACGTGCAAAAATAAGATATTTTTTACTAACTTTGCACAAAGAATTTTTTGAGAAAATGGCGGAAGAAATTATTGACGATAACGTATTGGAAGACAACGAGTTAGACTTCACCACAAATATTAACCCTGTCGATTATACCGATGATGCCATCCAGCACTTGTCATGGAACGAGCACATCCGTAAGCGTCTGGGCATGTACATCGGCAAGGCGGGCGACGGCTCGGCTCACGACGACGGTATTTATATTTTATTGAAAGAGATTGTCGACAACAGCATTGACGAGTTCAACATGGGCGCCGGAAAAGTCATCGAGATCGATATCAACGACGGACGTGTGCATGTGCGCGACTACGGGCGTGGCATTCCTCTCGCCTCTCTCAAAGATTGTATGGGTCAGATGAACACTGGCGGCAAGTACAACAACGAGGCTTTCAAAAAATCGGTGGGTCTCAACGGCGTGGGCGCTAAAGCCACCAACGCGGCCTCATCGTATTTCAAAGCTCAGTCGTACCGCGACGGAAAGACAAAAATCGTCGAATTCTCGAAAGGTGAGCTAACCTCCGAGTCGGATTTCCTGCCAACAGATCAGAAAAACGGCACCGAGATCACATTCGTACCCGATGCCGAGTTGTTCGGAAACTACCACTTCCTTATGGAATACGTCGATGAGATGGTGTGGAACTACGCTTTTCTCAATAGCGGCTTATCTTTGATTCTCAACGGACAGAAATATCAGGCAAAGAACGGTTTGCTCGACCTGCTGACACGTAAAATCGGCAAACTCGACACCTGCGCCTACCCTGTCATCCATATCAAAGAAGGCGATTTCGAGTGTGCGTTCACACATTCCAACATAACATCAAACGAAGAGTATTTCCCATTCGCCAACGGTCAGTACAACCCACTAGGCGGCACTCATCTCAACGTGTTTCGTGAGGCTATTGCCAAAACTATCAGAGAGTTCTACAACAAAGAATACGAAACGTCAGATATCCGCAGCTCGTTTATCGCGGCTTTGTCTATAAAAGTTGACAACCCTGAGTTTGAAGGTCAGACCAAGACAAAATTCTCATCAAACTACGTCGACAAGGATAATGAAACGACCATCAGGGCATACATCACCGACATCATCAAGAGACATTTCGACAAGTTTTTGCATATGAACGGCGATGTTGCAGAAGCTTTGATGCGCAAGATCATCCAGAACGAGAAAGAGCGCAAAGGCATGGCGAACATCAAAAAACTTGCTAGAGAAAGCGCCAAGAAAGTCAGTCTGAACAACCGCAAGCTTCGCGACTGCCGCATACATTACAACACCAACCAGGAGAAACGTCTCGAGTCGACGCTGTTCATCACCGAGGGTGACTCGGCATCCGGAAGCATCACCAAGAGCCGCGACGCCCAGACACAGGCGGTGTTCAGCCTTCGTGGAAAACCGCTTAACTGCTATGGTCTGACGAAGAAAATCGTCTACGAAAACGAGGAATTCAACCTTTTGCAGGCGGCTTTGAATATTGACGAATCAATTGAAAATCTTAGATACAACAACATTGTTATCGCAACCGATGCCGATGTCGACGGTATGCACATCAGACTGCTGATGCTCACTTTCTTCCTGCAGTTCTACCCCGACGTGGTCCGCGGCGGACACCTTTATATCCTGCAGACTCCGTTGTTCCGCGTTAGAAACAAGAAAGAAACGCGTTATTGCTACACCGACGAGGAACGTGTCGACGCCATCAAGTCGCTTGGTGCGCATCCTGAAATCACTCGATTTAAAGGTCTTGGCGAGATTTCACCAGACGAGTTCAGCTATTTCATCGGTCCGAATATGCGCTTGGAGCCTATTATCCTGCGCCACGACATGACGATTCCTGAACTTTTGAAATATTACATGGGAAAGAACACCGACCAACGTCAGAAGTTCATCATTGATAATTTGAGAGTTGAAGACGATTCAAATATCGATAAACTGGATTAAAGCCTAAAATCCAAATTTTTAGTTATATCGCCAGCGATCATCGCCTCCATACCGAGTTTTTCAGCAGCCTTATCCCCTGCTCTGCCGTGCATGAAAATACCAATGATTGCAGCTTCTTCGGGAGTGTAACGCTGCGCCAGAAGCGATAAGATTATTCCTGTCAAAACATCACCACTGCCTGCTGTAGCCATCCCTGGATTTCCAGTCGAGTTGAAGAAACAGCTGCCATTCGGGAACGTGACCGATGTGTTGGCACCTTTCAAAACAATGATGATCTTGTATTGTTTCGACATTTCACGCTGAAACTCAAGACGTTGCTGTGAATTGTCGGTCTTGCCGAACAAGCGCTCAAACTCTTTCGGATGCGGTGTAATTATAGTCCTTTCAGGTAAAAACGACAGCCAAGTCTTGTTTTCAGAAATTATATTCAAAGCATCAGCATCCAAAACCATCGGCACTTTAACTTCTTGAATTAGTTGCTTCAGAGCGTTGACAGTCTCCTTTTCCTTTCCAAGACCAGGTCCAACTCCAACAGCATTATACGGCTGCAAATCAGGTACTTGCGAAAAGCAATTATCCGATTTGTCAGGACTTATCATTGCCTCCGGCAAATAAACCTGCAACGGCAGCATCGCCTGTTTCGGCAAATGTGTCGTCAACAAGCCTACACCAGAGCGCAGACATGATTCAGATGCCAACAATGCTGCTCCGGTTTTGCCAGTCGAACCAGCTATCAGCAAGGCGTGACCATAAGTGCCTTTATGAGAATGTTTTCCTCGCCTGTGTAACAATGGCTTTATGACGTCTTCTGTGGTATAAAAATCAGTTGTCTCAAGATTCTCAATGTAATCTGGATGAATTTTTATATCGAGCACCTCCCATTTCCCCACAAACGGCTCGTTTTCCGGATACAGAAACGCCATCTTCGGAAACTGCATCGAAACGGTATAATCTGGACGGAAGATGACACCACCATTGTTTATCAAATCACCATTCAATCCCGAAGCAATATCAATCGCAACTCTAACAGCCTGATTATCATTGATATGATTCACCATTTCGGCAGCCAACCCTTTCAACGGACGGCTCAAACCAGATCCGAACAGCGCATCTATGATAATATCGTCATCTGAAATTTTCGGGAAATCGTCTTTTGAGAGGATGTCGTACATCGGGACCTCTGAAACATCCTTCAAACGCTCGTAATTTACCGCGCAATCGTGACTGAAAATCTCGCTTACATGAACGATATAAACCTGTGCAAAAATATCGTTTGTCGCCAGCAATCTTGCCAAAACAAGCCCGTCGCCGCCATTGTTGCCCATTCCACAGAAAATCTTTATCGACACTTCCTTAGACTTAAGGTTGCGCATCAGCCAAAAATATATCTGAGTAGCAGCGCGCTCCATCAAGTCAACAGAGCTAATAGGCTCATTTTCAATGGTATAAGCGTCAGCAGTGCGAGCAGATTGGATGTTTGGAATTTTCATAGCGACAATTTTTCTGCAAAGATAATAATTTTGTATTTTTGCAGCATGAAAAAAGTAAAGCAACCCCAATATATTGAAGACGTCGAGATAATCGACGCCGGAGCGGAAGGCATGAGCATTGCCAAGCCGGAAGAAAAAGTAGTGTTTATTCCATTTGGCGCACCAGGCGATATCGTTGATATTCAAGTATTTAAGAAGAAATCAAACTGCTTCGACGGCAAGATTCTCAACATTAAAAAAGAGTCCGACAAGCGAGTGAAGCCTGTCTGCCAACACTTCGGTCTTTGCGGCGGTTGCAAGTGGCAACATCTTGATTATCAATGGCAACTGTACTACAAACAGAAACAGATTAAAGATAATTTTGACCGCATCGGGAAGATTGAATACCCCGAGATGATGCCGATTTTGGGCTGCGAAAAACAGTTTTTCTATCGCAACAAACTCGAATACAGCTTCTCAAACCGCAAATGGCTCACCGACGGCGCTCCAGCAGGCACATATACCGAGGAAGACTGCAAAGGTTTCGGCTACCATCTGCCAGGACTGTATGACCGCGTTTTAGACATAGATAAATGCTATCTTCAAGCAGACCCATCAAATGATATCCGCTTGTTTATCAAGGATTTCACGATGAATCACAAGCTCTCGTATCATAATGTGAAAGCTCATGTCGGAACCATGCGCAACGTCATCATCCGTTGCAACGGCAAAGGCGAGTTCATGGTCATCATAGTGATAAACGAAGAGAACGACATCGTCAGAAATGAGCTCATCCCTGCCCTTTCGATGAATTTCCCGCAGATAATCTCGTTGATGCTCGTTATCAACAATAAGTTCAACGACACCATATCTGATTTGCCGTTTGAATGCCTCAAAGGCGAGCCTTATCTGGTGGAAACAATGAAATCTCCTCGTCCTGGCTCCGACGACCTGAAGTTCCGTGTCGGTCCGGTTTCGTTTTTCCAAACCAATGTGTATCAAGCTGAAAGACTTTACAAAGCAGCTTTCGACCTCGCTAACGTGAAGGGCGACGAGCTGATGTACGACCTCTACACCGGAACTGGCACAATTGCCTTGTATTTCTCGCGTTTCGTGAAAAAAGTTGTCGGCATCGAATACGTTGAGGAAGCCATCGTCGACGCGAAAATCAACGAACAGTTCAACAACATTACTAACACAAGTTTCTTTGCCGGCGACATGGCCAAGGTGCTCACCGACGAGTTCATCGCCGAGCACGGCAAACCTGATTTCATCGTCACCGACCCGCCTCGCGCAGGCATGGCCGACAAAGTCATCGAACAGCTTAAGAAGATTAAAGCTAAAAAGATTGTTTACGTTAGCTGTAATCCAGCCACGCAAGCCCGAGATTTGCAAATGCTTGATGATTTGTACGCTGTAAGGGCCGTTCAGCCTGTCGACATGTTCCCGCACACCCAGCATGTCGAGAATGTGGTGCTGTTAGAGTTGCGATAGGTAATTCATCACCTCTTCAATATCGATGTTCTCGCCTTTTACGATAAATTGTGCCTTCTCATAGATAGGCAGACGCGAATTATAATGATTCTCAACGTATTGGCGCAGTTCGTCTTCTGTCTTCCCATAAACTAACGGACGCTTGCGTTTCGCGTTCATAATTCTATGGAACGAAGTCAATGGGCTGGTCTTTACGAAGATTGTGAGCCCGTTGTCGTTCATCCATTGCATATTATCAAAAAAACAAGGCGTTCCGCCGCCTGTGGACACAACCACATGGTGTTTCTCGCCTGTCTTTTTCAAAATCTCCGATTCAAATTTACGGAAATAATCCTCGCCATATTTCTCGAAGAAATCCTGAACACATATATGATACCTCTCTTCGAACAAATCATCGGTGTCGAATGGCTCGTAACCCAGCCGCGCCGCCAATTTCCGAGAGATCGACGACTTCCCGGAACACATATAACCGATAATGTATATTCTATCAGGAAGCATTATTTCTTCCTCTGCATTTGTTGCTGTTGTCTCTGCAGTTCCTCGAGTCGTTTCTGGAATCCCGACTTCTTTACCGGCCTCTGCTTTGCCAGTTCGATTTTCTTACGCAGCTTATCATCATCTAAGAAGACTCTGAACAAGTACATCTGCAGGAATGTGATGATGTTGACGAGCATGTAATAATAGCTCAAGCCGGCTGAATAGCTGTTGAACAATCCGAGGAACATGATTGGCATGATATACATCATAATCTTCATGCCTTGCATACCCTGCTGGTTTGTCGCAGCCATCTGTTTATTATTAATATAGGTGTAAAGAATCGTCGTTACAGTCATCAATAATGTGAACAAACTGACGTGATCGCCGTAGAATGGGATGTTGAAGCCAAGGTCGAGGATGCTGTCGTAAGTCGAGAGGTCGTCGGCCCAGAGGAACGGCTGTTGGCGAAGCTCAATACTTGACGGGAAGAAACGGAAGATTGCCCACAAAATCGGGAGCTGCAGCAACATCGGCAAGCATCCTGCTGTCGGGCTTGCACCTGCTTTCTTGTAGAGATCCATGATCGCCTGCTGTTTCTTCATATTATCCTTCTCATCAGGATATTTCGCGTTGATTTCGTCAATTTCAGGCTTCAAGACACGCATCTTGGCTGTCGACTGGTATGATTTGAACGCGAACGGCATCAAAGCTATCTTGATAATGAGCGTAAGTATCAGAATAACAATACCATAGCTCCAACCGTAGCTTCCGAGCCAATTGAACACGTTAACAACGATATATCTGTTGATCCAACCCACGAGTTTACCGCCGAGAGGAATCTGCTTGTCAAGGTCAATATCATATTTGTCCATGATTTTCAGACTGTTAGGTCCGAAATAGAACTGCATAGGCAAAGTATTGTTCTCTTGGAAAGCGTCAAAAGGCACATCAACAGTGGCGTACATCGTTTTAAGATAACGAGGATTGTTCTGTTTGATATCGGTCTTCATGCCGATAACCGCCGAGTTGAATCTGTCTTTTGATATCAAAGAATAACTGAAGAAACGCTGCTTGAACGACAACCATTTCAAGTTCTGACGAAGATCTTTACTGCCGTCTTTCTCGCCCCCACGATCACCACTAAGCGATTCAACATCATCGTTTAAGAATTTATAATAAACGTTCGAGCCGTTGTAACGGTCGACAGCTTTTTCCTGTTTCAAAAGGTCGACATACCAATCGATTGTAACGAAATTGGTGTTCGATGCGATCACATTTTTCATGTTCACTGTCTTCACATCGAAATCCACCATATACTCATCTTTTGTGAGAGTGTACGTAAACTCAATATATTCATTCGGATTCAGCACATCTGTCAGATCATCGGCAAAAGCTCTCATGCTGAATGATACCGGTTTTTCGCCAACCACAATGTTTTCATCTCCTTCGTAAGGATAATTATTCAAATATGGTGTGAAGAATAAATCAATAGTATTGATATTTCTGTTAGAGGCGAAAAACGACAGATTGAACTTGGTCGTATTCTCGTCAAAGCCAATGAGTGGAAGGGAATCCCATGTTTTATAATCCTTCAGTTCCACTGTCTTGACATAAGCGCCTTTCGCACTTAAAGTCAGCTTCAAGACATCGTTTTCAATAGTGTAGGTTTTCTCCTCGCCATTGGCTGCTGTTGTAAATACGCCATACTTGTCGCGCATTACGACGGTCGACAGCTCTGTATTGCTATCCTGTTGATATACAGCTTGTTCAGCGGCTTTTTGAGCTTCTGCAAAACTTATGGAGTCTTGAATGTAACGAGCTCTGTTTACACGATATATAGAGTCTTGAATCTCTCTTTGTCTTGCTATCTCCTCCTTCGAAGGTGTCACCCAAATCGACCACCCGACTAAAATTCCAATAATAAGGATAATTCCAATAATTGAGTTTTTATTCATATAGTTAATATTTCCTTAAATTAAGGTGCAAAAATACTACTTTTTAGTCATCATTCAACACATGCAGCAAACTTTTTTTCGAGCGGGTTCTTAATTTCTTCAGAGCTTTATCCTTGACCTGCCGCACCCGTTCACGAGTCATGTCCATCATATAACCGATTTCCTCAAGCGTGTAGGCATGATTATTCGAATCGAGACCAAAATAATATATTATCACCTGCCTCTCTCTTTCTGAAAGCACTGATAATGAGCGCTTTATCTCTGCCGACTCAGTTTCGGAAACAATCTCCTTGTCTGCGTCATTATTGTCGTCAGGCACAACGGTATCAATGAAAGTCAGGTCATCGTCGCTGCTGACCGGCGCATCCATCGAAACCTCTTTTGAGTTGATTTTCATTATCGCCTCAATCTTATCCTCAGGCATATCGAGCTCGTCGGCGATCTCTTTAATTGTCGGCTTACGCTGATACAGTTGCTCGAGATACGAAGACGTCTTTTTCACACGACTCAGGAATCCCACCTGGTTCAACGGAAGGCGCACCATTCTCGACTGTTCCGCTACGGCTTGCAATATGGCTTGGCGAATCCACCACACGGCGTAAGATATGAATTTGAAGCCTTTCGTTTCATCGAAGCGTTGCGCCGCCTTGATAAGTCCGACATTGCCTTCGTTAATCAAATCGGCAAGACTAAGCCCTTGATTTTGATATTGTTTTGCAACAGAAACCACGAAACGGAGATTGGCCCGCACAAGTTTGTCGAGAGCTATCTGGTCGCCCATCTTGATTCTTTGAGCGAGTTCAACTTCTTCGTCAGGGCTGATCATAGGCTCCTTCGCTATGTCGGCGAGGTACTTGTCAAGAGCGCCCTGCTCGCGGTTAGTAATTGATTTTGAAATCTTTAATTGTCTCATATCTAATTGTTTTTTATTGTTTTATCATCTGCTGTAGAATTCAAACACAGTGAGGAAGTCGCCGGAAATATCCGTCATTTCTATACGAACCTTTCCGTTACGACCACTACTCAACGCCGTATTCAATTCTTGCTCAGAACTGACTTTTTGATTATTAACAGTCAAGATGATACAATCATTGTTCAGGCCTTTTCTCTTGAAAATTCCGTCTTTGACCTCAACAATTTTAAGGCCATAATTCTTTTTGACGGTATTTTTCATCTCCTGTGACAGAGGCTCGAGAACCAGTCCAAGTCTCTCGTTATAGAACGACTCGCCGCCTTTCACTATGCTCTCTTTTCCATGCATATTCGCCAAAGTGACAGTGATATTACGCTCCTTATCGCCACGCATCACCTTCACAACAACTTTGTCGCCCGGCCTATACTGACCAATAGCGCCAATGAGCTGTGCTCTTGTATCAACAGTTATATCATTTATACTCAATATAATATCTCCTTTTTTGATTCCTGCTTTCTGGGCTGCGCCATCATCATAAACATCGTTGACATATACGCCTGACAGCATGTCAAGATTCTTTTGCTCGGCAAGCTCTTCGGTGATCTCAGCCGGAACAATTCCGAGATATGCGCGTTGCAGCGAGCCATACAGCAAGAAATCTTCCACAACTTTCTTTGCGATATTTGAAGGAATTGCAAACGAATAACCTTCGTAACTACCTGTACGTGAAGCGATCGCCGCATTGATACCAATCAGGTCGCCGTTGATGTTAACCAAGGCGCCGCCACTGTTTCCCGGGTTCACGGCAGCGTCAGTCTGAATGAATGACTCGATAGTGCCTTCACCTAAGATATTGATATTCCTTGCTTTAGCGCTCACAATACCAGCCGTCACAGTTGATGTCAGGTTAAACGGGTTACCGACCGCGAGCACCCACTCGCCCACTCTCACCTTGTCGGAATCGCCAAACGTAAGAAATTCCAAATCAGTGGCCTCCACCTTAATTAAAGCGATATCAGTTGTAGGATCAGTACCGATAATCCTGGCTTCTCTCTTGTGTTTATCGTTGAATGTCACCACAATTTTTCTCGCGTTTTCCACAACGTGGTTGTTTGTCACGATATAACCGTCAGGAGAAATCACGACGCCTGAGCCGAAACCAACTGACACATTGTCAGGCACTTGAATCCTTCCGCCGTAAATCTGTTCGAGCAAAGGACCGAAGAAATCATAATAACTATTACCTCTTGTTACAATTTCCGCTTGAATATGAACCACCGTATTCACAGTCTTTTCAGCAGCATCCGCAAAATTAACACCGTCTGCCCTACCTTGTAGAGCAACGATCATAACACAAATCAAAAAAAACACCTTTTTCATAACAAATAATGATTAAGTTTCTTAAAGCTATAACGCAAAAAATTTAAAAATCTTATTTTTATTACAAAAATTATTCAAATTTTTATTATTTTTACATCAAATTTCTTGCCAAACTTTCATTTGGAATGAAATAATTTTTACTTATTATGCAAAATATTGATAATCAAGGAATTAAATTCAGCAAATATCATGGAGCGGGCAACGATTTTGTCATGATTAATGCGATAAAGTCGGCTGTCAGTTTGTCGGACGATGATGTTAAAGCGATTTGTGACCGCAGGACTGGAGTCGGCGCCGACGGATTGATTATGGTGCTGCCATCTGAAAAGTATGATTTCCGGATGAAATACTACAACTGTGATGGTCATGAGAGCACTTTCTGCGGGAATGGCGGCCGATGCATAGCAGCCTTCGCCGTTGAAGAGGGTTTGGTTCCGCAAAATATTGAATATGAAGCTGTTGATGGTATTCATAAAGCATTGTTGACTAAAAATTCCGACAACGAATTCATGGTTTCCATAACTATGCGTGATATCGAGAGTTTTGATTTGAACGACAACAGGCTTCTTATCAACACAGGGTCGCCGCATTATGTGACAAGAGTTGAGAATCTCAAGAGTTACAATGTCAGAAGACATGGCGCTGAAATCCGCAACAACAAGAGCATCTCGAAAGACGGTGTCAATGTCGATTTTATGGAATTTATTGACAATCAATATTGTATTAGAACTTTTGAACGTGGCGTTGAGGATGAGACCTTGGCCTGCGGCACCGGCGTGACTGCTTCGGCAATAGCGGCTGCATTGTGGTATGGCGGCAACGACATCAACATCAGGACCACCCTCGCAACACTTAATGTGAAGTTCGAAAGGGCAGGAAACTCAATTAGAAACATAGTTTTATCCGGTCCGGCGACGCACGTCTTCGACGGGGTATATTTCTTGGAAAAATGATGTTCATCAAAAACAACATAGTGTCATTGCGTATCGCTGAGCCTAACGATGCCGAAAAGATTTACCATTGGGAAAATGATACGGAAGTCTGGCTCGACAGCGAGACACGAGTACCCTACTCCATGCGTCAAATTGAGCAGTTTTTATTGAATAACAACGACTTGTTAAGCGAGAAACAGCTACGTCTGATGGTTGAAGACGCCAAAACAGGCGCTCAAGTCGGATGCATCGACATCTATGATTATGACGAATTCAACTCAAGAGCGGGATTCGGCATACTCATTGACAAAAAATACCGCGGCAACGGTTATGCCAAAAATGCAATCACATTATTAATGAATTATTGCTTTAACACATTATTACTCAATCAGATATACGCCTTGGTATTAGCCTCTAACTTAGGAAGCCAGCTACTTTTCGAATCGATAGGCTTTGAGCGCTGCGGAGTTAAAAAACAATGGTGCAAAACTGCCAACGGCTTCACGGATCAGATTGAATATCAATTTATTAAGAAGAAATGAGCGGTTATAGATCGACATATAAGACAAGAAGGCAAAAAGAACGCATAAAAAGGCGCAGAATCATGCTGTTTATATTCCTGATTATCTGTATTGCCATTGCGTTTTTTACAAGAGACTATCTGTACATCACAAAGCCGATAATCCAGACCGCTGACGGCAAAGACGTCTCTCTATATATCCCGACAAACTCTGATTATCAATATGTTAAGAACGAGATATCGTCATTAAATGTTTTAAAAAGCAAAAGAGCTTTCAATTGGCTGGCCAAGAGATTGCATTATGACGAAAACGTGCATCCCGGCAGATATGTTTTGGTTGACGGCATGACTAACCAGCAGTTAATCAATATGTTACGCATGGGTTATCAGACTCCGGTGAAGGTTGTTTTCAACAACATGAGGAATGTGGAACAACTTGCGGGGCGCATCAGTGAGCAGATCGAGGCTGATTCCTTGTCGATTATCAACGAGATAAATTCAAAAGAAGACGTTGACGCAACTACTTTTATACCAAACACTTACGAGTTTTATTGGAACACCGGCGCGGAAGATTTCGTGGCGAAGATGGTTGCCGAACACAATCGTTTTTGGAATGAGAACAGACTACACAAGGCCGACGTCTTGAAACTCACACCACGACAGATCAGCATATTGGCCTCCATCATCGACAAAGAAACTGTAAAGACGTCGGAGATGCCAAGAATAGCTGGCGTTTACATCAACAGACTACTCAAACGCTGGCCACTTCAAGCCGACCCAACCCTCGTCTTCGCATTGGGCGATTACAACATCCGAAGGGTTCTGGACATTCACAAAAACATCGATTCTCCTTATAATACATACAAATACGCAGGGCTGCCACCAGGGCCTATTTGCATACCTTCGATAGCGGCCATCGACGCTGTTCTCAACGCCGAAAAACACAATTATTTTTATTTCTGCGCGAAGGACGACCTCTCGGGATACCACGTATTTGCCAGAAATATCACTGAACACAACAAAAACGCTGAAAAATACAGAAGAGCACTAAACAAAAACAAAATATACAAATGAAAGCATTTAAAGCATACGACATCAGAGGAGTTTGGGGCACAGACCTCAACGAAGAGATAGCATACAGGATCGGTTACTTCCTGCCGGACGTGCTTCCTGCCAAGACATATTTAGTCGGCAGAGATATGCGTCTATCGTCAGACACAGCATTTGCGCAGCTTACCAAAGGATTGAACGACCGTGGAGTCAATGTGGACAGCGTTGGGCTCTCCACCACCCCATTGATTTACTGGACAACGGCAAAATATGGTTACGAGGCATCGGTGATGATTACAGCATCGCATAACCCGTCTAACCACAACGGATTCAAAATCAGTGCTAAAGACGCGAAACCTGTCGGATATGACACTGGTCTGAACAAACTCGAGGCGTTGGTGGCATCTGACAAAAAGACTGGCGTAGCAGATACAAGAGGCGTAACTAAAGACATCGACGTTTATGCTCAATACATTGATTATCAGCGCCAATATCTTGGTAACATCAGCAATCTGAAGGTGGCGGTCGACTGCAGCAACGGAGCTTCGAACATCTTCATCAAGAAACTGCTCGGCGACACACCTTATTATATTAATGACACGCTTGACGGACGCTTCCCTGGTCATGAGCCTAATCCGCTTGAAGCCGAGAATCAGGAGCAAATCAAGGAACTGGTGCTGAAACATAAATGCGACATCGGTCTACTTTTTGATGGTGACGCCGACCGCATCACATTCATTGATGAAAAAGGCCAGTTTATATCCCCCGACTTGATCATCGCCTTCTTAGGCAACTATTTCCTTGGCGAGAAAAAACAGAAGGGCATTGTGCTTCAAGACATCAGATCGTCACGTGCCATCCAGGAATACGTTGGAAAACTTTACAATGCAAAAGTCGAGACTTGGCGAGTCGGTCGTGCCTACGCCGCCTTGAAACTCCGTGAACTTGACGGCTGCTTCGGTGGCGAGCTTGCCGGACATTACTACTTCCGCGACTTCTACTATTCCGACTCAGGCATCATGGCAGCCTTGCTGGTGTTACGCCTGTTGTCGCAGTTCAAAGCCGAAGGCAAGTGTATGTCACAGATTATCAAAGAGATATCAGGCTATCATAACTCAGGCGAGATCAACTTTACCATCGAGAAGAAAAAAGAAGCGATGGATGCGGTGCGCGACCATTTCATGAACATCGAGAAGCCTGAACGCTTCCTCGATTTCGACGGCTATCGTCTTGATTATCATGACTGGTGGCTTAACATCAGACCATCTAACACCGAGCCGTATCTGAGGTTTTTGTGCGAGGCAAAAGACGAGAAAAAGTTGAGAGAGATTATTGAAACGGTAACAAAAATAGTAAAGGAATACACGAAATAAGAGATTTCTCGACAAGTTTGGAATGACATAATGAAAAGGGCGTGTTTGGCGATATTATTGATTCTATGCGTGTTCTCTGCCACAGCACAAGACACTTTAAGGGATGACGCGCGTGTCAGGAGAAATGTAAAAACAGTTCTCGGCATCGAGGCGGCGTTATACGCCGCCTCGATGACAGGCTTGTATTTCGCATGGTACGCCGACTACCCGCAATCGTCATTCCATTTTTACAACGACAACGCCGAATGGATGCTGATGGACAAAGGTGGTCATCTCGCGACCTCGTATATCGTTGGAAACTTTGGCTATCAAGCACTTAGAGAGGCTGGCCTTGACGAGACACGCTCCATTTGGTATGGCGGCACGCTGGGTCTAGCCTTTCTCACCACAGTGGAGGTGTTCGACGGATTCTCCAAAGGCTGGGGCTTTTCGTGGGGCGACATGGCGGCAAACACTCTTGGCGCCGGACTTTTCATAGGACAACAGTTTTTGTGGCATGAGCAGCGTATCCTGGTAAAATATTCATTCCATACAACCGAATTCCCAAAATATCGTCCGGATTTGTTGGGTGAAAACTTTGTCCAACAGACTATCAAAGACTACAACGGCATCAGCATCTGGGCTTCGTGTAACTTTAAGTCGTTGTTTCTCAATAAGGAAAGCAAGTTTCCGGCATGGCTCAACTTCGCGTTCGGATATGGAGCTACAGGCATGACAGGCGGCTTTGACAACTCATTGGAATATAAGGGCAACCCAATCCCTCCTTACGAGCGGAAACAGCAGTTCTATCTTTCCATGGACATTGATTTTACAAGAATTCCGACAAACAATAAATTTTTAAAATACACGTTTAAAGTACTGAATATCTTCAAGCTTCCATTCCCGACAATAGAATATAACACTGGCAATGAATGGGTTTGGCATTGGATTTATTTTTAATTGAAAATTAGTAAAAATATGAGAAAAGCGTTGTTTTTTGCAAGTTTAGCAATGGTGTTTTTGATGGTTAGCTGCGGACCGAATCCTGAAAAATCGAGACTTTATCTGGACAAAGGCATAGATTACCTTTACACTTCGCAGTTTGATGAGTCAATTGAGTTTTTGACACAAGCCATCAAATATGATGAAAACAACTACGAGGCGTATTATTATCGCGGATGCGCATACAAGAATAATTTCAAGAAAGACAAAGCTTTAAGCGATTGGCACAAAGCCATAGAGATAAAGTTTGATTATCCTGATCCGTATTTTAATATCGGTCTGTATTATCGAAGCATCAACGACTACGCAATGGCCTGCTATTACTTCAAATTAGCCCAAAAATACGGTCGAAAGAACATGGATGATTACGTGAAATATTGCGAATATTACGAATAATATGGCTGAATATTCTTCAATATTACTCGAAAAAGCAGTCGACGAGCTGGCGAAACTACCTGGAATAGGCAGAAAAACCGCTTTGCGACTGGCTTTGCATCTTCTTGGCGAAGAAAAAGTCGTAACTGACTCACTATCACAGTCTTTGCTGAATATGCGCAACAACATTGTTTTATGTAAACGCTGCTACAACATCAGTGATGAGGAGCAATGCTCTATCTGTTCCAACCCCAAGAGAGACAACGACTTATTATGTGTCGTCGCCGATATGCGCGATGTTATGGCGATTGAGAGAACAGGATCATACAACGGCTTATATCATGTGCTTGGCGGCGTCATCGATCCGATTAACGGCATCTCGCCTAACGACTTGAGAATCAAAGAATTAGTCGAAAGAAGCATATATGAGAGCTTCCGTGAGATAATATTAGCCCTGCCAGCCACTATTGAGGGTGACACAACTAACTATTACATTTTCAAGATGTTACAACATTTTGAAGGTCAGGTGACAACTATCGCGAAAGGTATCTCTGTCGGCGACGCTTTAGAGTTTGCCGACGAGGTGACATTAGGACGCTCGATTAAAAACAGAATCCCGTTTAACAGGTAGTTTCGTCTTCAAACAGATTCAACTGATTCTCACAGAGATACAGTTCCTCTGGCACACCATATTCATAGTGTGAGATAAATCGCTCAATGTTTTTCTTGATCAACTTTATCGGCGTGGTACGACGCGCCTTGCAGTAGTTTTTGAGCGATTTGAACTGACCCTGCGACAATTTGAATGTTATCGCGTGGTACTTGTAACTACGATGGTGATGTTTTTTCATCTTTACATAAGTTTCTTTGCTTCATCAAGCATCATCTGCGCAAGTCTGTCGGCTTCGGCTTCAGATTTTCCTTCAGAATATACGCGGATGATAGGCTCTGTATTCGATTTACGAAGATGCACCCAGCCGTCGGCGAAGTCAATCTTCACACCATCGATGGTGGTCACCTGCTCGTTCTTAAACTTGTCGGCGAGTTTAGCCAAGATACCGTCAACATCGGTCTGAGGCGTGAGCTGGATCTTGTTCTTCGACATATAATACAGAGGGAATTTCTTTTTGAGTTCCGACACAGTGCATTTGTTCTCGCACAGATATGTCAGGAAGAGTCCCACGCCAACGAGAGCGTCGCGGCCGTAGTGAATCTCAGGATAAATGACGCCTCCATTACCTTCACCGCCTATGACAGCGTTCACTTCTTTCATCTTGGCCACCACGTTGACTTCACCCACTGCCGCCGCTGAGTATTTTCCGCCGGCAGCGATGGTAACGTCACGCAAAGCACGTGTTGATGAGAGGTTAGATACAGTGTTGCCTTTCTTATGTTCAAGGATATACGATGCCACTGTCACGAGGGTGTATTCTTCGCCATACATCTCCCCTTTTTCATTGATGAACGCAAGACGGTCCACATCCGGGTCGACGACAATGCCGAGGTCAGCACCACATTCTTTTACTTTGGCGCAGGTGTCGACAAGGTTGACTGCCAACGGCTCAGGGTTATGAGCGAATTTACCTGTCACCTCGCAGTTGAGCTCGATAACATTTTTCACTCCCAACTTCTTGAGTAACATAGGAATAGCCATACCGCCCGTTGAATTGACACCGTCAACCACGACTTTGAGGTTAGCCTTTTCGATAAGCTCTTTTTTCACCAATGGCAATTTGCAAACCATGTCGGCATGACGTTCAATCCAGCCTTCAGCGAGTGTGTATGTTCCTATCTCATCAATTGGAGAGAATTCATATTCGTCTTTAGCGGCCTTCTCGAGCAGCCATTTTCCGTCGGCGGCGTCGATAAACTCACCTTTATTATCCAGAAGCTTGAGGGCGTTCCATTCCTTCGGGTTGTGCGATGCAGTCAAAATGACGCCGCCGTCGGCCTTCAATTCTGTGACAGCAATCTCTGTCGTTGGTGTGGTGCTGAGTCCAATATCGATGACATCGGCACCCATAGCCTGCAGATTACCGCAGACCAATTGGTTAACCATTGTCCCTGAAAGGCGGCCGTCGCGACCGACCACAATGCGAGGGCGCTGTACGCCACCACGTCTGATCAAACAAATAAAAGCTGAGGTCAGCTTGACAATATCTATCGGGGTCAACCCGTCGTCCGGTCTGCCGCCAATAGTGCCGCGGAATCCGGAAATTGATTTAATCAATGGCATAATTCTAAAATTTTCTGCAAAAATATGGTATTTATTTGATATTTGCAAATAATAGTGGGGACTTTTTTGTATCTTTGCAAAAAATTTTGCAAATGTTCGACGATGACAATTTTATGGACGACGACCTTGACGTGAAGGAGCTTGTTGACCGTTTTGAGAAGATGGTCAAGCAGCACCAGTCATGCTATTTCGACGTCGATGAGTTGAACGTCATTTTAGAACATTATCTGCAGCAAAACAACATCAAAAAGGCTAATTTAGCGGCCGATATCGCAGTAAAATACCATCCTAACAACCCAATTATCAATATCATAAAGGCAAAACAGCTTTTGGCTAATTCGCATGCGCAGGAAGCCCTTTCAACGCTTACCAATGCTGATTTGGACCGCAATGACGCCGATTATCTTCTCACTCTAGGAGCTTGTTATTCAGATCTTGGAGAGCATCAGAAAGCCATAAAAGCCTATATGAAAGCCGCGAAAGAGTTTGAATTTAAGGATTGTGAGGACATCTACAATTTCATAGCTGTAGAATACGAGAATCTTGGCGAAACAGAACAAGCGCTTAAGTTTTTCATTTTAGGCATCGACAAGGCTGAAGATATTGACAATCAATATTTTGAGATAAGAAACTGCTATTCCATCCTTCATAAAATGGATGAGGGAATAGAGTTTTTTAAAAAAGAAATAGATAAAAATCCATACAGCGTGTCAGCTTGGATGGCTCTCGGAAACTGCTATGTGCGTCTGGGCGACCTCGAAAACGCCATCGACCAGTTTGAGTATGCCGTGGCCATCGACCCTCATTATAAAAAAGGTTATGTCGACATCGCAACGGCGTTCAATGAGTTGGACAGGTTTCAGGAAACTATTGATATTGTTGAGGAAGCCAAGAGATATAACGCTGTTTCGGCTCTGCTACTTTGCTTGTATGGCGAAGCGTATGCGAAACTCGGGAACAACGAGGAAGCGCTGAAGATTTACCAGAAAGCCTTGAAGATGGACGATAAGATTCCGGAGGCTTATGCAGGCATCGGATTCGTGCTGAGCGACGAAAACAACCCCGAGTCGGCTGTAAAATTCCTGAAACACGCCCACACCCTATCGCCGTACAACACCGACTACATGTACGTGATCATAGAGGAATACAACAAACTTGAAGAATACGACAACGCTTTGAAGTTCGTAAATGAGATTTTGGATATCAATCCTTATGACGAGAACGTCTACATCGCGATGATGGAGTGTTATGTGCTAAAAGACAACCCAGACAACGCCATGGAGTCGCTCGAGCGAGGACTTAGGATACTTCCGAACAACGCGGCACTGCTCTATCGCAAGGCGTTCCTGTATTTCGCGCAAGAGAAAGAAGAGTCGGGACTGCTGACCTTAGACATGGCTCTAAGCTCAGATTACAACGGACATATCGAGTTTCTGAACTTCGACGCCGAGAATCTCACAAGTAATCCGAATATCATGGATTTGATTGAAGAACATAGAAGAAAACGATCATGAAAAACTACATTTACATTTTCCTTATCGCAATGGTGCCACTCATCGAGCTTCGTGGAGCTTTGCCTGTGGCTTACGGCATACACACCGCCAACCCTGACTTCAGTCTGCTATGGAGTTACGTCATCATCGCAATAGGCAACATACTTCCGGTTCCTTTCATATATCTGTTCGCCCGCAAGGTGCTGGAATGGGGCAAAGACAAACGTTACATCGGCAGATTCTTCACTTGGTGCCTCGAGAAAGGCGAAAAAGGCGGCCAGAAATTGCAGGCGAAGGCCGGTCGGGGACTTTACTGGGCTTTGGTGCTTTTCGTAGGCATCCCGCTTCCCGGCACAGGCGCTTGGACAGGCACACTTGCGGCCAGCTTCCTTGACATGGGCTTCAAAAAAAGCGTGATAGCCGTAATCGGAGGTGTCGTACTTGCCAGTGTCATCGTCGGACTGGTTTGTACATTAGGATTTGGAGCGTTTTTCGGAATAAACTAAAATAATGCGATACTTCGGACTCATCGGACATCCTTTAAGTCATTCATTTTCAAAAGCTTATTTTGAAGATAAATTCAAAAATGAAGCTTTGGACTGTTTTTTTGTGAATTTTGACATCGAAAAGCTTGAAAGCATCAAAGATATCATAATCCAATACCCTGATTTACAAGGTTTTACGATAACACATCCATACAAAAAAGCTATTTTTGATTATCTAGATTCAGTTGTTTGCGACGCCAAAGAAATCGGAGCAGTTAATGTGGTCAAGATTATTGACAGAAAACTCCACGGATTCAACACCGATTACATTGGTTTTCAAGGTCTTCTGGAAGAAGCCATCGGTGGCAAAGCCATTACAAAAGCATATATCTGCGGCACTGGCGGCGCCTCGGAAGCGGTGAAATTTGTGTTAAAAAACAAAGGCATAGATATTGAAGTTTTATCTAGGAAAAACAGATCGTATGATAATTTAAGAAAGACTGGTTTTCATGATAATGAATTGATAATCAACGCCACGCCTGTCGGGATGTATCCTAAAAGTGACGAGTTGCTTGATTTGCCATACGAGACAGCTAATGCCACCGACATCTTCATCGATCTGATCTACAATCCGGAAGAAACCAGGTTTATGCAAGAGGCCAAAAAACGTGGAGCAAGGGCGTTTAATGGATTGAAAATGTTAAAGTTACAAGCAGAAGCAGCATGGAGAATATGGATTTTGTAAATAAAATATCTAAAGAGTTTGGGGTCACGACGAGAGTGGCTGAAAACGTGATCAAACTGCTCAGCGAAGGCGCTACAGTGCCTTTTATCGCACGTTATCGCAAGGAGATGACCAACACGATGAACGAGGAGACCGTGGCGGAAGTGAAGAAACGCCTCGAGCAACTCGACGAACTTGAGAAACGTAAGGAATTCGTGCTGAAATCGATTGCAGAACAAGACAAACTGACACCTGAACTCGAGAAACAGATAAATAACGCTGAGACATTGCAGGATGTCGAGGATTTGTATCTCCCTTACAAGCCGAAACGCCGCACCAAGGCCGAGATTGCTCGCCAGAAAGGACTGGAACCTTTGGCAAGAATGATCATGGCACAAAACAGCGACGATGTCAACGGAATGGCCAAACGCTTCATTAACAAGGAAAAAGAAGTCAACAACGAGGAAGAAGCGTTAAAAGGCGCATGCGACATCATGGCGGAATGGATATCTGAAAACATCAACGGGCGCAACAGAATCCGCAAGATTTATCATCGCGATGGTGTCATTTCATCAACTTTGGTAAAAAGCAAAGAAGCTGAAGCGCAAACATACAAACAATATTTCGACTTCAACGAGCCTATCGCCAAGGCACCGTCTCACCGAATTTTAGCGCTGTTCCGCGCTGAAGACGAGGGACTTTTGAAGGTTAAACTCAGCATCAACGCTGACGATGCACTTAACGTGCTTGACAGTATCTTCCTAAAAAATGACAATGCCTCCACAGACCTCGTTCAGAACGCAATAGACGATGCCTGGAAACGCCTTCTGGAACCGTCACTCGAAACGGAGATGCGCGCGCTTTACAAAGAAAAAGCTGACGAAGTGGCGGTGAAGGTATTCGCCGAAAACCTGCGGCAATTGTTGTTAGCCGCTCCTTTGGGCAAAAAACGCGTCCTGGCCCTCGACCCTGGATTCCGCACAGGATGCAAGGTGGTGATTTTAAATGAATTAGGTGCTTTGATTCATAATGAAACCATCTACCCTCACCCACCGCAAAACGAAACTGGCAAGTCGGCCGCCAAAATAGCGCATCTAGTGCAGGCATACAAGATTGACGTAATCGCCATCGGCAACGGCACGGCCGGAAGAGAGACCGAAGACTTCATCAAGAGCATCAAATTCGACAGAGACATCACTGCGGTGATGGTCAACGAGAGCGGCGCATCGATTTACTCGGCAAGCAAAGTTGCAAGAGACGAGTTCCCTGACTATGACATCACTGTGCGTGGTGCAGTCAGCATCGGAAGACGTCTCATGGATCCTTTGGCGGAGCTCGTGAAGATCGACCCGAAATCCATAGGCGTTGGACAATACCAGCATGATGTGAACCAGAAAATGCTCGGCGACGAACTGAACACAGTTGTCGAGAGCTGCGTCAACGCTGTGGGTGTGGAACTCAACTCCGCAAGTGAGCAGCTGCTTTCATATGTGAGCGGCGTTGGACCTCAGTTGGCAAGCTCGATTGTCAAATACCGCAACGAAAACGGAGGCTTCACCAGCCGCAAGCAACTTTTACAAGTGCCAAGACTGGGCTCCAAGGCGTACGAGCAATGCGCCGGATTTTTGCGGATACATGGTGCGGAACAGCCACTAGACGCCAGCGCCGTGCATCCCGAGAGCTATCATATAGTTGAGAAAATGGCTAGGAAACTCGGTGTAAAAGTCGAGGAACTCATTGGCAATGAAGATCTTATCGCCAAGATAAATTCAAAAGAATACATCGAGAAAGACTTCGGTATCGAGACGATAAACGACATCATCGACGAGCTCAAAAAACCTGGACGTGACCCGAGAAAATCGTTCGAAGTGTTCGAATTTGACAAGAACATCCGCACCATCAACGACCTGAGACAAGGTATGCAACTCGTCGGAATAGTCACAAATATCACGGCTTTCGGATGTTTCGTCGACGTCGGAGTGCATCAGGATGGACTGGTGCACATCAGCCAGATGTCGAACAGCTACATCTCCGACCCTAATCAGGTGGTGAAACTCAACCAGAAAGTGAAAGTTACTGTCACCGATGTAGATATACCAAGAAAACGCATCAGTTTGAGCATGAAATGAAATAATTTTATAATTTTGGCGTTGTAAAAGTATGAAAAAGTACATCATAATAGGATTATTCATGGCTGCCGCCGTCCTGACAAACACTGCCAAAGCCCAGATTTTCTTGGGCGAAGCGTTTGTAGGATATAACATGAGCCAAGTCGACTACGACCACTACGGAGTGATGGGATTTCACCGCTCAGGTGTCCAAGCCGGCGTCGGCGTCATCACCCCTATCTGGAAAAAGAACAACTTCAGTATCGACCTCTCACTTGAGGTGCTTTTCAACCAGAAAGGATCTCTGCAAGGCAAGAAATACAAGGACGGCGTAACTATCATCAGCCCAACAACCGGCGACACCACCGTCGTCACTGGCGAATATGACCTGCGTCTGCATTATGGCGAAGTGCCGTTTATGATTTATTTCAACGACAAAAACGTGGTTTCGGCCGGTATCGGCATCTCATACGCCCGTCTGACAAAAGTAAGTTTTAAAGAACATGGCGTGGATATTACCGACAAGAAACGTGATGAATTCAACAAAAACGAGTTCAACATCCTTGCCGACGTTAAAATCAGGCTTTATAAAAGAATCAAGCTCGGATTCAGATATTCCTATTCGTTAACTCCTTTAAGGACAATTGATTATAACGAGTACAACCCGACATTATACGCTGAAGGAAATCAATCTGACGAGACCTTTGACCAACGCAACCAGCTGTTTACCATTAGATTAACTTACGTTTTCAACGAACGACGCGATAATCTCCAACGCAAGGAGTATCAATATACCGGCGACAATCCTAAGTATCACGACAAAGCCCTCGACCGTCAGCGCAAGAAACTTGAACGCCAGAGAGCAAGAGAGGAAAGAAGGAACAAAAAAAATGGCGAATGAAACATTCGCCATTTTTTTTATTTAATCACTGTTACCAGCTTTTCAAGTTCCTTCATCGTCTCATCGTGACCTTTCTTATCGACATAACCGAGACCAGGAACGAGAAGTTCGATGTTGTGACCTGCGTTGAGGAACTCCATCAAGGTGTTTTTGACGCAGTATTCAGTAGCTATACCGCTGATAACCAAATCTTTACCAACACATTGCGAGAGCAATCTGCCATCAGGACCAACCGACTCGAAGCCTGAATACTGCTCCTTGTCGACCTGTTCGCCTTTACGGAAGATGTTTCTATTCGGATCAGGACGGTTTGCAGGATTGATGACATCGGTGTAAAACGCTTCGTGGATAGCGCCGCCGTGTGTTCCCTGTACACAGTGAACCGGCCATATTCCGCCGTTTTCAGCGAAAGAGCTGTGATTTGCCGGATGGTAGTCGGTGATGTAGATCACACGTTCTTCCGGATGCGCGTTGATGTATTTCACAACCTCGTGAACAGCGTTTTCAGCGTTACCGCAAGCCAAACTGCCATCGATAAAGTCGTAAAGCATATCAACGACAAGATGCTCTGGAGCGTCATGATTTTCCTCGACGAAACTGTAATTCTTGCCGTAATCGAGATGCTGTTTCAAGAAATCGCATGGATAATTGACTTGATAATCAACAACTTTACCGCCTTTCACCACTGGAACGATATCAGGATTGATGAATCCGCCGTAAGGTTTCAGATCGAGTGCCTCGTAACGAGCCTTCACCTCTTTGTGGAGGTCGATGTCGATTTTCACAGCGTAAGACTCAATAAGACGTTTTCCTTCTTCATAGTCACCTTCCGACTTAACTCTTTGAATCTCAGCGAGCAAGTCACCAAACAAGCCACGGAGCTTCTCGTAATCGTTGATAACGAAATATGTCTTGCCGTCGCGGACTTTCTTCTCGATGACGTTGTCTTTCAAACCTTTTTCATAGCACCACCAGCTGATGAGAGCGCGGTCCTGCATGTGAGCCTCAGTGATGTTCTTGCCGAGTTCGATACGTGCGAGCTGGCTCATGAGGCCGTTGCGGATGAAGTCAGCGTACTGAGCCTTATAGCACTCCATGTTAGGAAGGATGCCGAGTTCCACCATCTTAGGATCGGCGCAGTAGTACAAGCCAAAGAGGTCTGCGCGTGCTTCCTCGAGTGCCGAGCTGTATTCCTTCAGTGCGTTCTGTGGGGTTGTAGGCAGCAGCTGACCAGAGCCGTGACCGAGGCATTCGTGCAAGTCTGTGTGCAAAACGTCAGCTATGCTGCTGTATTTCTTGCAGAGGTCGATTTCTTCCTGTGAGTATGCGAACTCAGCCAAGACGCTCTTTGGAGACTCGTTTGCAGCCTTGTCGTAAGCATCCATCAAGTTGGTGATAGTCACCGACTTAGAACCGTAATCCTTGCGGATCCAGTCGGCATTCGGAAGGTTGATTCCGATTGGAGGTGCCGGGAAACAGTCACCAGCCAAGGTTGTGACGATGATGCCTTTAGCGCTCACGCCCTTGCATTCTTTTTTCTTGAAGCGTGGATCGACCGGTGAGTTGTCCTCGAACCACTGAGCGTTCGCGCTGATGATCTCAGAACGTTTGGTAGCTTCCATATCTTTGAAATCAACTATCGCTTCCCAAGTTGCTTTCATGCCCATAGGGTCGTTGTAGTCCTCGATGAAGCCGTTCACGAAGTCGATATTCGAAATCGAGTCTTGTACCCAAGCGATGTTATACTCATCCCATTTCTTAAGGCAACCAGTTGTGTAATAATCAATTAACAGATTAGTGTAGTTGCGCTGGGTTTCGTTTTCTGCCACTTCATTAGCTTTCTTGAGCCAGTAAATAATCTGCTCTATTGCCTTACCGTAAAGGCCGTCAACCTTGTAAACATCCTCATGAAGCTTGCCGTTTTCCTTAACAAGCTTGGAATTCAAACCGTAAGAAATAGGCTGTGCGTCGTTAGGCTTGCGCTGTGCATTGTAAAATGCCTCGACTTCACCTTTTGTAATATTACCTTTATAGAAATTGACGCATGAGTTTTGGATGATATCCTCTTCCCCACTGCGGCGCATCTTATACAAATCCTTGTCAAAAATAACAGGAGTGATGAAATTGACAAACTCTTCGACTGTCTCGCCTTCAGCAAGTGGAAGATATTGAATATCAGAGTTTTTCACCAGCTGAGCGAAATATTCCCTCGAAATCTCAGGGAACATTTTATCCTCAGCGTAATGATGATGAATGCCGTTGCTGAAGAAAACTCGCTTCGCATAAACCACAAAGTTTTGATAATCAGCGCATTTTTTGTCGCCATCGTACGAATTCAGGATAGCCTCGAGAGTCTTGCGGACGGTGAGGTTATACTTGAAATTCTGGTCAGCCAGAATGTCGCGGCCACATTTAGCGGCTTCGCCAAGATAATAGATATACTCTTTCTGCTGCAGCGTCATTTCGTCCCAGTTAGGGATCTGATAACGCATAACCTTAAGGTCGGCGAACTCGTCTACCAGATACTTGAATTCTTCATTTTGAGCCTTCTTACCGCTTGGCGCACAAGCAGTTAGAAGTCCTGCAATACCTAAAAACATGATAATTCTTTTCATTTATTTTATTTTTAATAATTAATTCCATAATAAGAGTGCAAAATTATCGTTTTTTTTATTATCTTTGCAAAAATTAACAAATTAAAAAATTATTAGGTATGGAATACACACAACAGACTGGTTATCAACAGAATAAGCCATCAAACAGCAAAAAATACGGTCCGTTAATTCTGATCGGCGTCATCGTTTTACTGCTCATCATTTTCTGGAGTCGCATCACTGTGACGATCCCAGCCGGTCACGGTGGAGTGCTTTACCGCTTGTTTGGCGGCGGTATCGACACATCGAAGACCTACGAGGAAGGCTTCCATTTCATCGCTCCTTGGAACAGCATGACGCTTTATGAGACACGTCAGCAGGTGGCCGACGAAGAGATGAGCGCTCTTTCGTCTAACGGATTGGAAATCAAGATAGAATTCTCAACTTGGTACCAGCCAATGTGGCAGGAATTAGGCCAACTGCACGCCACCATCGGCACCCAGTACCTCACCAGAGCAGTCTATCCGGCCATGCGTTCTGCCGCGAGAAGCGTCCTCGGACGTTATACTCCAGAACAGATCTACTCGACCAAGCGCGACGCTATCCAGGAAGAGATCTTCATCGAGACGAAAAACCTCTTGGAAGGCAAGCATATTCAGCTCAACCAGGTGCTCATCCGCTCGGTCACGCTCCCTCCTACCATCAAATCGGCTATCGAGAGCAAACTGAAACAGGAACAAGAGGCATTGGAATACGAGTTCAAGCTCGAGAAAGCATCGCAAGAGGCTGAGCGTCAACGTGTTGAAGCTGAAGGTAAGGCAAGAGCCAACAATATCGTAAGCGCCAGTATCAACGACAAGATTTTGCGTGAAAAAGGTATTGACGCGACATTAAAACTCGCTGAATCGCCGAATACGAAGGTTGTCATCATTGGCAATAGCAAAGACGGCATGCCGCTGATTTTAGGAGATATCAAGTAATGGCTAACAAGGTCAAACAGGTAAAGATAAGCATCAAAAACAAGCGTGCGTCGTTCGAGTATTTCCTCATCGACCGCTACACCGCCGGCATCGTCCTGACAGGCACGGAGATCAAGAGCATACGCGAAGGCAAGGCAAGCCTCGTCGACTCATACTGCACCTTCATCGGGAATGAGCTGTTCGTCGTGGGCATGCATATTGCGGAATACCGCTTCGGGACATACAACAACCATGTGCCTAAACGCGACCGCAAACTACTGTTGACCATGAAGGAACTGCGCAAACTCAAGGCAAAAAGCGCGGAAAAAGGCTACACCATAGTGCCTATCGAGATGTTCGTCAACGACAGAGGACTTGCAAAAATGGAAATCGCACTGGCAAAAGGTAAGCATTTCTACGACAAGAGAGACAGCCTCAAAGAGAAAGATTCGAAAAAGGAAATACGAGAATATTAACATGTCGTAAAGAGGATTTCTCGACAAGCTCGAAATGACAAAAAAATGAAAAAACTATTATTAACATTAGCGATCATAGCATCCTTTGGTTTCTGTAACGCACAGAATATCAATTGGATGACATTCCAAGAGGCAGTGGAGTTGAATAGGACGGCACCCAAGAAAATCTTCATCGACATGTACACCGACTGGTGCGGATGGTGCAAACGCATGGACCAGACGACGTTTCAAAATCCTGAGGTCATCAGCTACATGAATGAGAACTATTACGCGGTGAAATTCGATGCCGAGAGAAACGACACCATAGTTTTCGGAGGCTACACCTACGTCAACGAAGGCGGAATGAACGGTCGCAAAGGCACACATCAGCTGGCGGCAGCCTTGCTCCAAGGCAGGCTGTCATACCCTTCGTACGTCTTCATGAACGAGAAAAACCAAGTCCTCACAGTGGCTCCAGGATACATGGATGCCAGTCAGTTTTTGCCGGTTTTGAAGTATATCGGCACTGATGCATACTTAAAACAAAGCTTCAAGGATTACATTAAATAAACATGCGTAATTTACTGGTTATCATATTATTATCATTATCGATTATTACAATTTCCTGTCGCAAGGAATTGAAATATTCCGACAGCCCGTCAAAGAGCATTAGCCTGTCGACCGACACCATCTCTTTCGACACTGTGTTCACCGCCATCGGCTCTTCGACGAGAGTGCTGATGGTTTACAACAACAATTCTGATAACCTGAAAATAAACTCGATACGACTTGAGGGCGGCAGCAACTCACCATACAGCATCAACGTCGACGGACAGTCGGGAACTGTCTTTTCCGACAAGGAGATTTACGCAAAAGACAGCCTCTACGTGTTTGTCAAGGTCACAATCAACCCGAATGACGTGGACAACCCGTTTTTCGTCGAAGACCGCCTGATTTTCAATACAAACGGCAACGAGAGCGTGGTCCATCTGACCGCTTACGGCCAAAATGCCAACTATATCATCGGAAATCAAACGATGTATAAAATAATTGGCGATCACAAATACGCCTTTGCCAACTGCTACAAAATCACAGATGCAGAACACCTCGACATTCACTGGACTGCAGAAAAGCCTTATGTCATATACAATACAGCTGTTATTGACTCATGCGGCACATTGACAATAGAGCCTGGCACACATGTCTATTTCCACAACGGCGCTGGCCTCTGGGCATGGAGCGAAGGACAGCTAATAGTGAACGGCACGGCAGAGGAACCTGTTGTGTTTCAAGGAGATAGACTCGAGCACTATTATGATGACCAGCCCGGACAATGGGACCGCATCTGGCTTATGGAGGCTCGTGCGGGACACGGACATATTATCGACCACGCAATCATAAAAAACGGCTTCATTGGCCTGCAATTCGAGATCGTAGAGAAGCCTAACATGGATTATTCCACCGTCACCAACACAATCATAGAAAACCACACAGGATGGGGCATCTACGCCCGTTGCTACAACATATGGATGGGGAATGCTGTAATCGATAACTGCGGACAGAGCTGCGTAGCCTTAAACTGGGGCGGAGAATACAGTATAACTCATTGTACCATAGCGAATTACTGGACTGGCTCGACACGTAAGGCGCCGGCATTGTTTTTCAACAACTACTTCTCATCAAACGGCGAATACTACTCTATACCGTTTACCTGCGACATCGTCAACAGCATCATTTACGGCAGCAAAGACGACGAATTCAACACAGACTTCCATTCAGCCTCAGACACCACGTATAAGTTCAAAAACAGCCTGATTCGCAGCTTCAGGCCACATAATGACGAGAATTTGTACGAGGCCTGTGTGTTCAACAAAGCGCCTAAGTTCAAGAATAGCAGCGAATTCAACTTCCACATCGACACCTTGTCGGCAGCGATCGGAATCGGTAATCCGTGCTACACAACAGGATTATTACAGTTCGACTTGGATGGTGTCGACAGAGGCGGCATCCCTGACGCCGGCGCATACCAATACGTCACTCACGAATGATATTGTAACAACGTTTTGTCTCGTTGCCAACTCCATCAGTGACAACGATTTCCATCTTATTGTTACCTTTTTTCAGATTACTGTCAACATCATAGAATAAGAGATCATTCTTGGCATCATACGCGCCTATCACCCACTTTCCGTTAATGTAGATATCGTATTTATCAATGCCCGATTCATCATCTTTAATCTTGACTTTCAATCGTTTACAATTGACAACCTTTGTATTGTTCTTAAAATTCAACGGAACTACAGAGGGTTTAACATTATCGACCGCCAAGGCGAAAGTACCAAAAGCACGCACCTTGGCACCGACCATCCCATCAGCGACTTTTCCGCCTTGAGCTACAAACTTTCCGTTTTTAGCGACAGAAACCACATACAACTTATCTGACGAGGCATATTTTTCTGACGGACGAATCTTTATTTCGATGTTTTTCTGAACCGGAATATTTTCACTTCCAAGCACATACGCGAAATCAGAAGCGATGTTCCCGACGGTGTCGATCTGACGCGCCAAAACATATTCATAGCGATATAATGCTTTCTCTGGGATCTCTGCCGTGAAACCGTCAAGGTTTACTTCGACCTTATCCTTGCCATCAACCCTATAATAGCTTCTACTATATAGATTCTCGGAGAATTCCGTTAATGGCTTGTCGCCCAACAAAGTGAATTTTAAAGTTGAGACATTGCCAAAATAATCCTTGACAATGTATTTCATCTCAACCCTATCGCCATCTTTTAAGGTAATACCATCAGTTTTTTCCTCATACAGATCAAGGATATTGAACTCATCAACCTCGGTTCTCACATATCTTATCTTATCGTTAACAAACTTCTTATAATCAATCAAACTGTTGATATATCTGGTCTCATCGTAAGAATATGTATCGGATATAATACTGAATATCAATCTGTTATCCGCATATAGCTCTATGGAATACACTCCGTTATTATTCTCAGAGCCGTCAGCCTTATCGAAAGTGGAGATACCGAAATGCACCTTACCATTGACTTTGATATCTCCTGATTTCACTGAAAAAATCCCATTATTGTTAACCACTTCTAAATACGTGTCAGTGTCTTTGCCGTTTACCGATGACATTTCTGCCGGATAAAGCGCTATCCCATTTATTGTCGGCCGTCTTTTATCGTTGATTTTAAAGCCGAAAAAGAAAGGATTCACCGGATGTTGGTTGGCATCACGAAGCTCATAATGCAGATGCGGGCCGCCCGATCCGCCTGAATCACCGCTAAGTCCAAGAAAATCACCGGCTTTCACTGGTATTTCATTTTTCTCGAGGAACAGATTTTGCTTGAACGACTTGCTTGCGAACTGCTTTTCCCGAACGTATTTGCCAATCTTATTATTGAAGCTTTCGAGATGTGCGTAAACCGACATAAAACCATCATTATGAGTAACATACACCACGTTACCATATCCATAAGGCGACACACCGATGCGGCTCACGTAGCCATCAGCCACAGCATACACCTTCTTGCCTATCTCACCGCCAGTCTTTATATCCACACCAGCATGAAAAGCGTTGTTGCGAAGCTCCCCAAATGTAGCTGAAAGATAAATCGGGATCTTCACCGGATTGGGATAAACTGGATAACAGGGTTTGTCTTGTGCACTTAAAACACTGGTAATCAATAAAATACAAAACAAAAACTTAAATCTCATTTTCAATAAATTTGAATTACAAAAATAAAAGTTTTTTTATATATTTGCAAAAATTTACAATATGTTTTCGAGTAAGGAATTACCATTGTGGAAAGTCTTCGTCATCCGCCTCGGCGCGATGCTTATGCTTCTGGCATTAAGCCGGTGGCTGTTATTCCTTTTCAACACTGGAAACTTCCCTGGAGTAGGTGTCAGCGAACAGTTCCGATTGTTTTTTATCGGGATGCGATTCGATATCTGGACGCTTATCATGACGAACCTCATATTCCTTGTTTTTTATGGTATTCCATTAGAATTTAAGTATAACAAAGTATATTGTAAAGTTATTGATATTCTTTTTGTTATAACAAATACTTTAAGTATTACTTTAAATATCATCGACGTCATTTATTACCGCTATATCGACAAGAGAATGACCTCTGAACTCTTCGGATTCGCCCAACATACCGATGACAATCAAGGGGGATTGATCAAACAATTTCTGGTCGATTTCTGGTTCATGGTGGTCGTGTTCGCCATCTTCCTTTTCATAATCATCATCTTGACAAGAAAGACAAGAGTTAAACCGGCGGTGATAACTAACCGGAAAAGTTGGTATTTCACAAGTACACTGATATTTATAGCGCTTGTCGCTGCCTCAATAATCGGACTCAGAGGCGGTTTGCAGAACAAGCCGATAAGCATAATCACCGCCGCTAATTACACTAAAACACAGAACATTCCGTTGGTTTTGAATACCCCTTACACTATCGGACGAGGCTCGTCGGGGGCGGTTTTAAAACCACTTCATTTTTATGATGACGAAGAACTTGAACAGATATACTCCCCTATTCGCAACGATTTGAGAATCAATCGCTTCATTGAAGGAGACGCTAAAAATTTCAATATCTTCATCATCATTTTAGAGAGTCACGGACAAGAAATGGTGCGCTATTATAACCATAGGCGCGAAACTACGCTGACCCCGTTCCTTGACTCGCTTCTCTCACAAAGCCTAGTATTCGACGGAATGGCAAACGGCCGACAGTCGATAGAAGCGCTGACATCCATCCTCTCGGGTTTGCCATCACTGATGTCGAAAGACTATGTGGAATCGCGTTACGCAGCCAACCGACTTGATGGAATAGGCAGTATTTTAAAACGTCACGGCTACTCTACCGCTTTCTTCCATGGCGGCAACAACGGCACAATGAACTTTAACGCATCGTCAATTACAGCCGGATTTGACAGCTATTACGGGCGCAATGAATACGGTAATGACGACGATTATGACGGCACATGGGGCATTTCCGATATGCCGTTCCTGCAATATACCGCCGAAAAGGTTAATGAAATGAAAAAGCCTTTTGCAGCTGGTGTTTTCACGCTTTCTTCACATCACCCGTTCAAGCTTCCAAAAGGTTACGAATTGCCTGAAGGCGACTATAAAACTGATTTTGAGAAAACTGTGCGTTATACCGATGACTCAATGCGCTATTTCTTCGAGACAATGAGCAATCACAGCTGGTTCGACAGCACCATATTCGTCATCGTGGGCGATCATGTGAACCCTGAGCACCGTTACGATAACTACCTCAACGGCTACGGACAATATCAAATTGTGACGGCATTTTATGCGCCTGGCCTTATCAAGCCATTGAATACCAATATTTTAGTACAGCAGACAGATATCGGAATCAGTCTTCTGGCGGCACTTGGGCATAACGACACCGTATTCACATTCGGCAGAAATGTGTTCGACAGCCTGCAAGAGCCTTGTTTTACAAGTTATCTCAACAATATTTTTCAATATTCGGATGGTCATTATATTTTGCAGTCTGACGGCCAAAACATCACATCGGTGTTCGACATTAAAGAAGACCCTTGCCTTACGAATAATCTATATAAACAAGGTGATGACGCAAGATGGAATGACCTTGACAGCAAGTTCAAAATGCATTTACAGCAATATACTAACAGAATGATTAACAACAAGTTATATATAAAATGAAAGAAAAAATATTGTTTATTGTCAACCCCATCTCGGGTCATCACGACAAGTCGGGATTTCCTTCGATTGTTGAGAAATGGATTGACAAAGACAAATATGACCACACAATACAGTTGACAGAATACGGCGGTCACGCCACTGCCCTTACACAGCAAGCGATTAAAGACGATTACGACATCATAGTGGCTGTGGGCGGCGATGGCACCATAAATGAGGTGGCGACGAATATGATCGGAGCTCGTCAGACCTTCGCAATAGTGCCATACGGCTCAGGAAACGGACTCGCACGACATCTGCATCTGCCTTTAAAACCTAAGAAAGTCATCACTGAAGTGATCAATAAAGGAGTGAAATCCAAGATCGACACGGTCACCATGAACGGAGTGCCATACATCAGCATCGCCGGCGTGGGATTCGACGCCATAATCGCAGATTACTTTGCAAAAGACCCAAACAGAGGCTTTAAGACTTACTTTAAACTTATCACAGAGAAATATTTCAAGTTCAAGCCTGAGAAATATCACCTGATTCTTGACGACAAAGAGGCGATCGACTGTGAACCGCTGTTTGTCTCGTTTGCCAACAGCAACCAGTTCGGATTCAACGCCGCTGTCTCCCCTCACGCCTCGCTTAACGACGGACTTATCGATGTCTGTATATTCAAGAAGCCGAATTTACTGGCAGTTCCTTACGTCGCGGAACGCCTTATGACGCAGCATATCGACAAAACCCATTTCGTCGAAATCCATAAAGCAGGCAAAATCAAGGTTTTGAGAGAAAAAGAAGACATCGCCAACATCGACGGCGAGGCCATAATGATGCCAAAAGACGTCTTGATTGAGATCAAACCATTGTCATTGAACATATTGCTACCAAATAAAGAATAAAAACATAACATTATGATTAACAAATATTTATCCATTTTAGAAAAGCTATTTTCGGGTATGCGTTTAGACGCTGAACTCGCTAGCGATTTAGCTCAAGGAATAGGTATCATCACTCTTCTTGCGGTATCATTTTTATTGTTCCTTATCGTAAAACAACTGTTGAAAAAATATGTCGGCAAGCTTATCAGAAAGAGCAAATTCAAGTATGACGACTATTTCCTCGGCAAGAAACTGGAAAAACGAATAGCATTCCTAATCCCTGTTTATATGATCCAAGGGCTGATTTACGCTGTAGCCCCTGATTTGGATATGTTGGACGCATTTATTTTCGCTTTGGCACGAATTGGTGAGATAACCACATTCACAGGCATAGTCATTTCCATAACAGATTCAGTGTCAGAGATTTACAACTCATTTGATGTCTCCAAGAACAAACCGATGAAGGGCTTTATGCAGGTGGCGAAAATCTTTGCCATCATGATTTGCATATTGCTGGTTATCGGGGTGATTATCAACAAAAACATGAGTGACATTATGATGGGATTAGGTGCTTTGTCGGCAGTGATGATGCTCGTTTTCAAAGACCCTATTCTCGGCTTCGTCGGAGGCATCCAGTTGACTACCAATGACATGGTGCGTATCGGCGACTGGATTGTGAAAGGCAGCGCTGACGGTACCGTCATCGATATCGGACTTACCACGGTGAAAGTTCAAAATTGGGACAACACCATTTCAACCATCCCGACCTATTCGATGATTACCGACCCGTTTGTCAACTGGCGTGGCATGAATGAATCGGGAGGCAGAAGAATATCACGTTCTATCATCATCGACCTCGACACCATCAAATTCTGCACTCCTGAAATGCTTGAAAGATACAAACATTTCCAACTTGTCAAGGATTATATCGTCAAAACCGAGGCGGAAATCGAGGAATATAACAAATCGAACCATATCGACACCACCAGCCTCGTCAACGGACGCCGCCAGACAAATATCGGTATTTTCAGGGCTTATCTCACGGCTTATCTCAAGCAGAACAAAGAGTTAAACCATAATCTCACGCTGCTGGTGCGCCAGAAAGACCCTACAGAATTCGGTGTGCCGCTGCAGATTTACTGCTTCAGTTCAAAGACCGACTTGCTCTCGTACGAAGCGATCCAGAACGACATATTCGACCATATCTATGCCGTCATCAATCAGTTCGACCTGAAGGTGTACCAGAGACCTTCATCGTACTCGATTAACATGATGCATGCAAACAACTAGATTATTTTTTGTTCCAGAATGTCGGAGTGAAGATCAGCAGCACTGTATAGATCTCGAGACGTCCGACAAGCATTAGGAATGACATCACCCACTTTGCCATGACCGAAAGGTCGGAGAAAGTGGTGGCCGGACCAGTGTTACCGACACCTGGTCCCATATTGCTCAATGCTGTGATGGCATTGAATATGCTCTCTTTGAATTCGCATCCGCTGATTGACAGCAGAATAACGCTAACCATACAGATTATAACGTAGAAAAACAGGAAATTCAAGGTTCTGAGAAGGATATCGTTCGACACTACATCTTTTGAGACTTTCACTGTAAACACCGCATTAGGATGCAGGAACTGTCTGATAGTGATGCGGATAGACTTCAAGCATACCATCCAGCGTATGATTTTGATACCTCCAGATGTTGATCCTGCACATGAACCGCTCAGCATCAGAAGCAAGGTCGGGAACAGAAACAATCCGCCCCAAAGAGTGTAGTCGTAATACGATCCTTGGTAGCCTGTCGACGAGAGAATTGCCACCACGTGGAACAAAGCGGCGCGGAATCTCGATTCGAATGTAGGCTCGGGATACGCTGAAGTGTCGGTGGCGATGGTCTGAACATTCGGGGCATAGTAAAACAATGCGGTCATTATTGTCACCATAATCACGATGATTCCGAAAAACCAGCGTAACTCTTCGTTTTTCAAGAAATCCTTCACCTCTCCTCTTGACAGTAAATAATAGAGTGAGAAGTTGATACCGGACAATATCATAAACAAGACGCAGAAATACTCGACATAGCTCGAATTGAAATATCCGATACTTGCCTGATGTGTGCTGAATCCGCCGCTTGACATTGTGGTTAATGCATGACACACAGCGTCGTAAAGATTCATAGGACCTGCCCAATACACCAAAGCACAGACAACCGTCAGGAACATATAAATAATCCATAAATGACGCGCTGTGACTGCCATCTTTGGATGCAGTTTCTTGACGCTGAGACCCGACATCTCCGCAGCATACAAGGTCGTTTTGTTGGAGTTTTTGTTTAAAGCAGGAATGATGGCAAGGAAAAGCACAATGATACCCAAGCCACCCAACCATTGAGTCACACTACGCCAGAATAATATTCCATGTGGTTGAGAATCAATATTATTCATGATTGTGGCTCCTGTAGTGGTGAATCCGGACATCGACTCGAAGAAGGCATCGGTGACATTATCTATGGCGCCTGTGAAAATGAACGGCAGCATGCCGAACACGGCGAACAGCACCCATGCCACAGTGACGAGCACGAAAGAATCTTTCATCGTGAGGTTGTCTATCTTCTTCACGCGGTCGTCTCCCCTACGAGCTTTTTCACGTCCTGCCGAAAGGAGAATGAAGCCGAAGATACCGGTAATCATAGTGGCTGCGAGCAACGACACCACGTCTTTTTCGCCGCCGTGCACGTTGTAATACAACGCCACCATCGAGGCTATAAACATAAAGAACGCCTCGACCAGAATAAAGACACCGTAAATCTTCGCTTTCATTTTTCAAAAATTGTACGCTTGCAAAAATATAAATTTTTTAAACACGAATCAAAAAATGTTTTTCCGGAGAATAATTCACATCACTTCAATTGAAATGACGAATACCCCTTCTGAAACGCCAAAATTCGCTTGTGAAAAGTTGGTTTTCATTTAAAATCGTTTGCAAAAAAGCATTATTTTTGCGACCTATTATTAATAGGTGAAAAATAGAATAAAAATTAAGATAAAATGTGTAAATTGAAATGTATTTTGACAACGGTTTTATGCCTCACTACGGTTATGTTGAGCAACATTTCCAAAGCCCAGCAGGCTCAGGACTCGCTCATTATCACCCTTGAACAGGCAATAGAAATCGCATTTGAGGAAAGTAACAGCGTGAAGATCGCCGACCTCACCATCGAGAAGTCGGGATATGCGAAAAAAGGCACCTACGCAGCACTTTACCCTAACATCACTGCATCGGGAAGCTATCAGCGCACGCTGAAGAAACAAGTTATGGCAATGGATTTCGGCGGACAGTCGATGGAAATCTCAGTTGGTAAATGGAACAACGTGAACGCCGGAGTAAGTGCATCAATGCCGCTCATCAACGCACAGCTATGGCAGTCGCTGAAGCTTTCGGCATTAGACGTGGAACTCGCCGTCGAGCAGGCCCGCTCATCGAAAATAGCGATGGTGTCACAAGTAAAACAGGCTTATTACGCAGTGTTGTTGGCGCAACAAGTTTACAACGTATACAATGACGTGTATGAAAACGCCGCCAAAAACTTCGAGCACACCGAGCAACTTTATAACGCCGGCAAGACCTCTGAATACGAGTACCTACGCGCTCAAGTCAACGTGCGCAACGCCGAGCCTAACGTTTTCAGCTCATTGGCTGCTATCGACCTCGCAATATGGCAACTCAAAGCCGTGATGGGCATAGACCTGAACACAAAATTAGGTGTGGCTGGCGAGATAGACATGTACAAAGACGAGATGATGGCATACAACGCAGACCTCATGACACCTAGCCTCGACAACAACAGCACACTCATGCAACTCAACATCCAAAGCCAACAGCTGGAACGCACATTAAAGATGACGAAATACCAGTACATCCCTACCCTCGCGGCCTCGTTCGCATATAACTACATAGCTATGGGCGACGACTTTAAGTTTAAATGGAATCCTTATTCAGTGGTTGGCCTCAGCCTCAACATCCCTATCTTCGACGGTTTCTCAAAGCATAATAATATCAAGCAATTCAAAGCTTCGCAAGACATACTTCAACTCAGCATTGAAGACACTGAACGCAATCTGCGCATAGCTCTCAAGAATTACAATAACTTGATTGACACATATATCAAAAATTACATGGCAGCTGAGTCGACATTGGAGATGGCTCAGAAGAGCTACGATATAGCAGAGAAGATGTATGAATTGGGAAAAGCCACACTGGTGGAACTCAACGACGCTCAGCTGGCACTGGTTCAAGCACAGCTCACGATGAGCCAGGCAGTTTACAACTTCATGGTGACAAAAGCCTCAATCGAAGAATTAGCAGGAAATGAAGAATAATAAAACACACAATATGAAAACATTCAACACATTATTAATCACCGCATCAGCCATCATTTTGATGTCATGCGCACAAAAAACGCAAAACAATCAGCAGGTCGTGATGGAAAATCCGAAAGTAACAGTAACGACAGTCAATGCTGAATATGTATCACAGCTTCAGGTCTACCCTACTACCATCGAAGCCGACATCGTAAACAACATCGCCCCACAGTCGGCGGCACGTATCAGCAAGATTTACGTTGAAATCGGCGACAAAGTCGAGGCAGGCAAGACTCTCGCTTTAATGGACGAGGTAAATCTCGAAAAGGCACGCCTTCAGCTCATCAACGACTCTATAGAGTTCGGCCGTATCGAGCAACTGCATCAGATTGGAGCAACCTCACAGTCAGATTACGAGGCGATGACTTTGAAGTATGATGTCACGAAAAAGACTTATAAAAACCTTTTGGAAAACACTATCCTGAAGAGCCCTATCAGCGGCATCGTTACAGCCCGTAACTACGACGAAGGCGATATGTATGCGATGGCTCAGCCGCTCTTCGTAATCCAGAAGATCAACCCTGTGAAGATGCTCATCAACATCTCGGAAAGCAAGTATTCACAGATAAAGAAAGGTATGGAAGTCGACATAACCACCGACGCTTATGGCGACCAAGTTTTCAAAGGCACGGTTGACCTCATCTACCCAACCATCAACTCGATGACGCACACTTTCCCTGTAGAGGTGAAATTTGCAAACAAAGATTTGACCTTACGTCCAGGCATGTTCGCTCGCGTAACCGTCAACTATGGAGACAACTTCCGTGTGGTTGTCCCTGACAGGGCTGTCATTAAACAAGTAGGCTCTGGCGAGCAATATGTCTATGTCCTCAATGAAGACGGCACTGTAACATACAGCGTCGTAGAACTAGGTCGCAGGATGGGCGACAGATACGAGGTGATCAGCGGCTTGGACGACAACGCCACTGTTGTTTTGACAGGTCAGACAAAATTAAAGAACGGCATCACTGTCGACGTAGTGAAATAATCTTGTAAAACACAGAGAATCATGAGTTTATATAGAACATCAGTAAATCATCCGGTCACGGTATCGTTGGTCTTCATCACGGTAGCGATTCTTGGTGTTTTCGCACTGAGCAAACTGTCAATCAACCTTTTCCCAGATATGGGAACGAACGCCATCATGGTGATGACATCGTATTCGGGAGCCAGCGCGGAAGATATTGAAACGAATATCACCAAGACTTTGGAGAACTCCTTGAACGGCGTGAGCGACCTTAAGCACCTCTCGTCATCATCAAAGGAAAATGTCTCCGTCATAACACTTCAGTTTGAGTATGGTATTGACATTGAAGCGGCCACGAACAATGTGCGAGACAAACTCGATATGGTGAAGCAGTATCTGCCCGACGGAGCAGGTAACCCTACCATCTTCAAGTTCAGCATGGAGGACATCCCGATTATGTTCCTCTCCGTCACGGCTGAAGAGAGTCTGGCTGGTCTAGACAAGATTCTTGACGACAAGGTCGCAACGCCTCTGGCACGTGTGTCAGGCGTTGGTACAGTATCAGTGTCTGGTGCGCCTAAACGTGAAATCCAAGTCTTCGTCGACCCTAACAAACTCGAGGCATACAACCTCACCGTGGAGCAGATTTCAACAGCTCTGGCTTATGAAAACAAGAACACCCCTGCCGGAAATATCGACATAGGATCAAACACATATGCTGTGCGCGTTGAGAAAGAGTTCAAGTCGGCGAAAGAAATGCTCGACGTGGTTGTCGGGACATTCAACGGCACACCAATCTACTTGAAAGATGTCGCAAGAGTCAATGACGGCGAGCAGGAACGTTTACAGAAAGTGTTTTCAAACGGCATCCAAGGTGCCATGATCACCATCCAGAAGCAGACCGACGCCAACTCGGTTCAGGTGTCAAAAGGTGTGAAGAAAGAGCTCGCGAAGATTGCTAAAACGCTGCCTTCCGACATCACCATAAACATGATCAACGACACCAGCGACAGCATCATCAACACAATCGACTCTTTGAAAGAAACTATCTTTATCACATTTATGGTTGTTATGCTTGTGGTGTTCATCTTCCTCGGCAGATGGAGAGCCACAATCATCATCGTGCTGTCAATCCCAATCTCATTGGTAGCCTCTGTCGTTTATCTATTCGCAACAGGCAACACACTTAATATCATATCAATGAGTGCTTTGACCATAGCCATCGGTATGGTTGTTGACGACGCTATAGTGGTTTTGGAAAATATCACATCTCACATCGACAGAGGCGCTAAACCAAAAGAAGCAGCAGTGCATGCCACTCAGGAGGTGTCAATCTCCGTTATCGCCTCTACCCTCACCATGTTGGCGGTGTTCCTGCCACTCACCATGGTCAACGGCGCTGTCGGCGTGTTCTTCCATCAGCTGGGCTGGATCGTCAGTATCATCATGATAGTGTCAACATCAGCCGCTTTGACGTTGGTGCCTATGATGTGTTCGAAGATGCTCAAGAGAAATCCGCAGACACATGCATGGCATCGTATAGTTTTCACACCTATTAATAAAGGTCTCGACGCACTTAGCCGCGGATACGGCCGCCTCATCAACTGGGCTGTGACACACCGCGCGCTCACACTCATCATCGCAATAGTGGTGTTTGTGGTGACAATTGTCACGACTATGCCTGGACTTAAGACAGAATATCTGCCGAGCATGGACCAAGGCCGTCTGACCGTAAACATCGAATTGCCTGTCGGTACTCAAGAAGATATCACAGGCAAACTCGGCGCTGAGCTTGCTGAGAAATACATCAAGGAAATCCCTGAAATCAGAGTGATGAACTTCCGTTACGGTGTCGCTGACGAAGACAACGCCTTCGCCTCGATGCAGAGCAATGGTACACATATCTTGGCGATGAACCTGAACTTGGGTAGCAAAGAAACTCGTAAGAGAAGCACTCAGGAGATTGCGGAATACATACGTAAAGACTTGAAAAACAACGCTTTGATTAAGAAATACAACGTCTCTGAAGGTATGGGCATGGGCTCCACTTCAAGTGTCAAGGTCGAAATCTACGGTTACGACTTCAACACTTCTGACCGTATCGCCAACGAAATCGCTGCCGAGATGCGTGAACGCCCCGAAATTTCGCAGGTTCTCATCAGCCGCGACGAATACACACCTGAGATTCACGTCGATTTCGACCGTGAGAAGCTGATGCTCAACGGCATCAATATCACCACCGCCTCGCAATATGTCAGAAACCGTATCAACGGCTCCATCATGACATTCTTCCGTGAAGACGGTGACGAATACAACATCCGTGTGCGTTACGCCCCTGAGTTCCGTCAAGGCTACGAAGACATTGAAAACATCGTGCTTTACGGCTCATCAGGACAAGCGGTACGCCTCAATGATGTGGCAAAAATCGTGGAAGGCCATACGCCTCCTACCATCGAACGTAAAGACCGTGAACGCATCATAACCATCACCGGTATCGTTGCCAAGGGTTACGCTTTGAGCGACGCGGTAGCTGTATCAGAACAATGTATCGACAATGCTGAAATCCCTGCAGAGTTCATGGCAAAAATCGCCGGTGACTATGAAGACCAGCAAGACGCGTTCAAAGACATGTTCACGCTTATCTTGTTGATTATCATCCTTGTCTACGTGGTGATGGCCTCGCAGTTTGAATCGCTCCTCGACCCGTTCGTCATCATGTTCTCTGTCCCGTTTGCCGTCACCGGCGTGCTCATCGGACTTAGAGTTCACGGAATGGTACTAGGCGTCATGGCTCTCATCGGCATCATGATCCTCATGGGTATAGTGGTGAAAAACGGTATAGTGCTTATCGACTACACTCGTCTCTGCCTCGAACGCGGCATGGGTGTCAACGAATCGGTTGTGACAGCATCTCGCCAGCGTCTGCGTCCTATCCTCATGACAACGCTCACCACAGTGCTCGGTATGATTCCTATGGCTATCGGCACCGGCGAAGGAGCGGAGATGTGGAACGGACTTGGTGTCGTTGTGGCATGGGGCTTGTCGGTGTCAACACTCATCACACTCGTGCTCATCCCGACATTGTACGCAATTTTCATTTCAAGAAGAATCAGACGTCAAAACAAAAAAGCAGCACGTCTCGCAATGGCTAACTAAATCTGAATAAAAATGACAGCAATTTTCATAGCATATAATCAGGCTTATTACGAAGAAATATCCGAACTCCTTGAGAAACAAGGAGTTCGGGGATTCACCCGCTGGAACGAAATAACAGGAAGAGGCTCGGAATCAGGCGAGGCTCATTACGGCACACACACCTGGCCTACGTTCAACGATGCCATCCTCACCTTCGTCGACGACGAAAAAGTGGACATCATCATGAACACACTGCACGAGCATGACCTTCAGACACCAGAGTTGGGTCTAAGGGCCTTTTCTTGGAAAATCGACAAAACTGTTTAATTATTTCTTCACACCAAAGCGATAAACGCAGGCGTGACGATACTCCTCACCCGGTCTTAACACCGTGCTCGGGAAGTTTGGCTGATTTGGAGAATCAGGGAATTGTTGCGTCTCAAGGGCGAACGCCAAATACTTGACATCGAAGAAGTTACCACTATAGAACTGCATACCAGGCTGATCGGTAATGACATCCATTGTTCTACCCGAAATCGGTTCGCAGACACTTGCAGCCAAGCCCATCTGACCGATAGGTTTATTTAAAACCCAGTTGAAATCATAGCCACCGCCATTCTCCATCTGCGGATGATATTTCTGTATATCTCTGCCTATTGGCTTGCTGACAGTGAAATCCATAGGAGTATCCTTAACAGGAATGAAGCTGCCTGTCGGGATAAGCTTCTCGTCAATAACAGTTATGAGTTTGCTGTTTATCATCATCTCATGACCAAGAATATTGCCTGTGCCTCTAAGGTTAAAGAATGAGTGATGTGACAGGTTACACACCGTCGGAGCGTCTGTAGTGGCTTTATAATCAACATGAAACTCGTTGTCAGGTGTCAAGGCGTAAGTCATGGTGATGTCGAGATTTCCCGGGAAACCATCCATACCGTCAGGCAAAACAAGGTGCAAAACTATGGCGGTGTCGGTTACTGAAGTAACATCCCACACCAATCTGTCGATGCCGAACTCACCACCATGAAGAGTATTGCCGTTGTCATTTTTATAAAGCTCATATTTCTTTCCGTCAAGCGTAAACTCGCCATGCTCGATACGGTTGGCATAACGTCCCACCGGCGCGCCCAGATATCTCTCACCTTTATTATTAATATAGCTGCCAATATTATCGTAGCCAAGCACAATATTATCGTAATTGCCTTTGGAATCCGGAGCCCACAGCGAAACTACACGACCGCCATAATTCGTGACCTGCATCGTCAAAGAGCCATTTTTCAAAGTGTAAAGCGACACTTTCTTTCCGTTCACTTCCGTATTAAAGTCATTGACATTCATAAGCTTAACTTCTCTTTTATTTGTACAACCGATTAAAAACATCGCGCAAAGCGCCAAAACCAAAAATTTTCTCATATTTTAAAAATTAATTGCGCAAATTTATAAATTATTTCTGATATCTGCGGATTTTTTAGTAATTTTGTCACGATGAGAGAAGTAAAATTCATAAGAAAACACTATGAAAGCCGCGTCCGTTGGGAGGCTGTGGTGATATACGTCATGACAATCATCATCTGCGCTTTCATGATTTATTACATTTCCAATCTCAAGAAATCCATTCTGAATCAACGAGTTGCGATTGACCGAAACGAGATGGTGCTTAACTTCACCAACGAGCTCATTCAAGATGTGAACGAAGCGCAGTCGCACGCCCAACTCTACACCATATCAGGAAATCATGAACATCTTATAAGTTTCAGTGAGAATCTTCAGAAGACCACTGCAATCAAAGATTCTATAGTTTTCTATTCTGAAAAAGACACCAAAAACGAGAAAATCCTCAATGATATCGTCGATCTTCTGCATCGTAAAGAAATCATTATCAAGGAGATAACTCATCAATACGACGTTTTCAACCCTTACGATGAGATTTATAAAATCCTCATGAATTACAAGCCGAAAGAGAAGACGACACGTATTGTGGCGGTCACAAAACAGGACACCATCATCAGAAAAGCCGACAAACAGGGCTTCTTCCAACGTGTTTTCAACTCAGAGACACCTCGCGACAGTGTCATTTTCGTCACCACCACTACTTACGACACCATAACCGAGGAGTCGCCAGCCAGCCGTATCGACCTCATGGAAGGTATAAAAATCTATACCGACAAAGGCAAGCAGGAGTATCTCAAGAGGCTGCAAACAATTGAAAATCAATATCAAAGCTTTATAAAATCAGACCAAGAGATTTCTGAAGAAATTTCAGGCCTTCTAATCGTGCTCCACAAGCAGACGCTCACTTCAGTGATGACAGCGATACAGAAGAGCGAGTCGATGATACAACGAAGCCTCAACTACTCGATTTACGGAGGTACAGTCGCCCTCATCAGCCTTTTATTGTTTATCTTCTTGATTTCCAGAGACATACAACGAGTCGCCCGCGCCCGAAGAGCCATGGAAGAAGCACAGAGACGCACCGAGGAGATCATGGAGAGCCGCCACAGGCTGCTTCTTTCGGTGTCACACGACATCAAAGCGCCACTGTCGTCGGTCATCGGATACATCGAGCTGATGCAGATGGAACAGCATAACGAAAACGACAGACAGCGCCTGAACTCGATGAAGTACTCGTCGCAGCATATTCTTTCGCTGCTCTCGAATTTGCTGGAGTTCTCAAGCCTCGAACAAGGCAAACAATTCATACGTCGCGCCGATTTCAACGTGTCGGAACTATGCGACCAGTTGGCATCAATGTTCCAACCTATTGCCGAAAACAAACAGCTCAAGTTCTTCTATCATAAAAACATAGCCGACGACCTTTACGTCAACTCTGACGCACTGAAAATCAAGCAGGTGGTTAGCAACATCATCTCCAACGCTGTCAAATACACCATCGAAGGCGAAGTGCATTTCGGCGTGTATCTCGTCAATAACAAGTTGATTTTCAACATTATAGACCAAGGCATCGGCATTCCTAACGAAAAAATCGAAGAGATGTTCAAACCATTCAGCAAGGCTGAAAACAACACCGGCTTGGCCGAAGGCAACGGCTTCGGACTCTTCGTCGTGAAAGGTCTGCTCGAAATTCTAGGCGGAAACATCAAGGTGATGTCAGAACTTGAAAAAGGCAGCCATTTCGAGATCACTATACCAGTCAAGCAGGTCGAGAATGTTCAAGAAGATAAGCAGGAACACCCTGACACTCAATCTGTGATAAAACAGAAAAAGCTTCACATCCTGCTTGTCGATGACGACAACAGCTTGCTCGCCGTCATCGATGCCATGCTCAATAAAATCGGTCACACCTCAGATATCTGCCGTTCTTACATTGAGTTTAACAAGTATATCAATGAGCTTGACCGTTACGACATGGTTCTCACCGACCGCGAAATGGGCACTTTCTCGGGTAACGACGTCATGAAGACAATCAAATCGGTCGACAAGGATAAGAAAGTCATCCTAATGACTGCCAGCGACGAGTATTCCGAGAAATACGCCATCAGCGAAGGCTTCGACGGATACATCAAGAAACCATTCAGTATCAAAGACTTGGCATTATTATTAAACGACAACTGGACTGAAGACGAACGACCGGAGTGCGAGTTCTCAACCGATTTCCCGCAGCTTTGCGCCATGTTTGACAACGACAGCGACGCTATCCGTGAGATCCTACAGACTTTCGTGAACAGCACATCAGACAACCTCGTGATTCTCAACGACACCATCACCGACCACGATTTCGTGAAAGCTCAGGCTGTCTGTCATAAAATGCGTCCGATGTTTATCCAGCTGGAACAAGCGTCGGCACAGTATCTCAACGATATGGACAACCATCGCGGACAAGACGCCTCTTCCCTGCCCGACTGGGAAGAAAAAGGCATCGACTTCATGAATCAAGCCGATGCCCTCTTGGCTATGTTAGCCGATAAATATGACATTTCCGATTAGTCACTGACCTCCTCGCTGTGACGTCCGCTACGCTTGCGCTCGATCTCGTCAAGGATGATCTTACGAAGACGCAGACTCTTCGGAGTCACCTCAAGATACTCGTCATCGCGGATGTATTCCATATATTCCTCAAGCGACATCCTTACCGGCGGGATAAGCACGATCTTATCGTCTGAACCAGAAGCACGCACGTTGGTCAAGTGTTTGGTCTTGTTGATATTCAACACGATATCGTTAGCACGGGTGTTTTCACCTATGACCTCACCCATATACACATCCTCATTAGGCTGAACGAAGAACTTGCCGCGATCCTGAAGTTTCCACAGGGCGTATGGCACTGCTGTACCTGTCTCCATAGCTATCAATGCACCGACTTCATGAGTATCCATCTCGCCTTTCCATGGCTCGTAATCTTTGAAACGATGCGACATCACAGCCTCACCTTCTGTTGCGGTAAGCATGGCGCTTCTCAATCCGATCAAACCTCTTGCAGGAATATCGAAATCAAGGTTCATACGGTCGCCCTTAGGACTCATGTTGGTCATCTCGCCCTTATGCTGTGATGCCAATTCTATGACGCGTCCGGCGAAGTTTTCAGGCACCTGTACGTTCATCACCTCAATAGGCTCGCATTTCTTGCCGTCGATTTCCTTAAGAAGCACCTTCGGTTGACCAATCTGGAACTCGTAACCCTCACGGCGCATCGTCTCAACCAAAATACTGAGGTGAAGGATACCACGACCGTAAACCATCAATGAATCCGGCGAATCAGTGTCTTCAACCTTCAGTGCGAGGTTCTTCTCAGTCTCTCTGTAAAGACGCTCACGCAAATGGCGTGATGTCACAAACTTGCCTTCACGACCGAAGAATGGCGAATTGTTGATGGTGAACAACATACTCATCGTAGGCTCATCCACATGGATTGGCGGCAACGCTTCAGGATTTTCAAAATCTGCAACGGTATCACCGATTTCAAAGTTCTCCAGACCCATCACTGCGACGATATCGCCAGCCATTACAGGCTTTTTCGTTCTTTCCTTGCCCAGACCTTCAAACGTATACAGTTCCTTGATCTGGTTCTTTTCAATGGTGCCGTCACGTTTAACCAACGAGACATTCATGCCAGCCTGCAGTATACCGCGTTTCAGACGGCCAACGGCGATACGGCCTACGTATGAGCTGTAATCCAACGATGTGATAAGCATCTGAGGTGTTCCCTCTTCATATTTAGCCTCAGGAATGGTGTCGATGATGACATCCAAAAGATATGAGACGTCGCTGGTGACGTGTGTCCAATGGTCTGACATCCAGCCTTGCTTTGACGATCCGAACACTGTCGGGAAATCAAGCTGGTCGTCGTTAGCGCCGAGGTTATACATCAAATCAAAGACAGCTTCCTGAGTCTCTTCAGGCGTGCAGTTTGGCTTGTCAACTTTATTGACAACCACTATAGGTTTCAGCCCCAGCTGAATAGCTTTCTCAAGCACGAAACGTGTCTGTGGCATCGGGCCCTCGAAGGCGTCCACGAGAAGCAAAACGCCATCTGCCATATTCAAGACGCGTTCCACCTCACCACCGAAATCACTGTGGCCAGGAGTATCTATAATGTTGATTTTCACATCTTTATAACGTACTGAGACGTTCTTCGACAAGATGGTGATACCTCGTTCACGCTCCAAGTCGTTGTTATCCAGAATCAAATCTCCATTATCTTTATCTTCCCTAAACAGCTTTGATTGATACAGGATTCTATCCACCAATGTGGTCTTTCCGTGGTCAACGTGAGCGATAATTGCAACATTACGAATACTTGTCATTTTTTCTAAATTTCAAAAAATCGGGCGCAAAAATACGAAAATTTTGCAAATAATCGTTATCTTTGCAAAAAAATATTACATGAGTGAACTGACAAGATCGGTTTTGGTGAAATACTGGGGTTATCCTTCGTTCCGTCCGATGCAGGAAGACATTGTCGATTCTGTCATCGAAGGGCACGACACACTTGCGCTTCTGCCGACTGGCGGCGGCAAGTCGATATGTTTCCAAGTTCCTGCCCTCGCGATGGATGGCGTCTGCATTGTCGTCACGCCTCTCATCTCACTCATGAAAGACCAAGTGCAGCACCTGAAAGCCATCAATATCGCCGCATCGGCAATCTATTCTGGCATGCATCCAAACGAGGTGGAGATAGCTTACAACAAAGCCGTCTTCGGCAACCTGAAATTCCTCTACGTGTCGCCGGAGCGCCTAATGACCGACGCATTCATCGAGGCAGTGAAAAAAATGAAGGTCTGCCTCCTCGCCATAGACGAGTCTCATTGCATATCACAATGGGGCTACGACTTCAGGCCGCCTTATCTGAAGATTGCTGAAATCAGGCCGTACATACCAAACACGCCTGTTCTGGCGCTAACTGCCACCGCCACCCCGAAAGTCGTGGAAGACATCCAATACCGTCTCGGCTTCAAGCGACAGAACGTATTCCAGACCAGCTACGAACGCAAAAACGTCACATATAACGTCATCAAAGTCGCTGACAAATATGGACTTATGTACCGTCTCTTCATGAAGATGGAGTCAGGTAGCGGCATTGTGTATGTCCGCAGCCGCAAACGCACCAAGATCATCGCCGACTGGCTGCAATCTGCCGGCATCAGCGCCACGTTCTATCATGCGGGCATAGACGCCAAGACTCGCGACGAGCGCCAGAAACTGTGGATGGACGGACGCATCAAAGTGATTGTCGCCACTAACGCCTTCGGAATGGGCATCGACAAACCTGACGTGCGCGTGGTAATCCACATGGATCTGCCCGACAGCCTCGAGGCGTATTTCCAAGAAGCAGGACGCGCCGGGCGTGACCTCAAGCCTTCTGAAGCGTTTCTGCTGGTATCCGACAGCGATATAAAACAACTGAAAGACAACCTGCAGCAGTCGTATCCCGAACTGGACCGTATAAAAACAATCTACGACACTCTCGGCAATTATTTGCAGATTCCTGTTGGCGCAGGCAACGGACAAAGCTACGCCTTCGACATGAACGAGTTCGCGACAAACTATAATTTCTCGCTGCTGGAAGTGTTCAACTCATTGAAACTCATGGAGAGAGAAGGCTTGTTCGCTCTCTCTGAAGCCATGGACGCACCTTCGCAGCTGTTCATAAAAGCAAGCCGCGAAGACCTGTACCGCTTCCAGGTGGAATACGCCGAGTTCGACGCCATGATAAAATATCTGCTTCGCAACTACCCTGGCATCCTCTCCGACTTCGTCAAGATAAAAGAGGAACAGATTAGCCATAAAATGGGCATCAGTGTGGAACAAGTGGAGCAAACGCTAAAACGACTCGAAAAATACAACTTCCTTACATATATCCCGCGCAACGACAAGCCTCAGATTCAATATCTCACCGAACGCCAGGACACAGGGCATTTCGCGCTGTCCGACGAGGTTTACAAAGACCGCAAAGACGATGCAACCAAACGCGTTCAGGCTGTCATCGACTTCGTCAACAACGACACCGAATGCCGTAGCGTACAGCTGCTGAGGTATTTTGGCGAGAAAATCAAGACACGTTGCGGGAAATGTGACGTCTGCAATATTCGTAACCAGATGAATATCAACGACGAAGAATACAAAAACATCAGTGAGCTGATATTGGAAGAGCTAAAGAAACGCGTAGTGCCATTATACGAGACACCCTCCCTGGCCAAGAACTATCTAGAGGAGAAGGTGCTGGAGACAGTGCGCTGGATGCTCGACAGCGGAACCATCGAGCAGGATGAGAACGGCAACCTGAAAGAGAAAGGCCGTCAAAGGTCACTGTTCTAAACAAAAAAAGGTCGCTTTATGGCGACCCTTTTGTCAAAGTAAAAACCTTATTTTACTAAGTCTGCGCTAGCTTTGAACTTCACAACTGTCTTAGCGGCAATCATGATTTCTTTGCCAGTCTGTGGGTTACGGCCTTTACGTGCAGGACGTTTTGTTGTTGACAATGTGCCGAAACCGACTAATGAGATACGATCACCTTTACGGATTGCACCTGTTGCTGCGCAAATAAAAGCGTCCAATGCTTTCTTAGCGTCTACCTTTGTGAGGCCAGCTTTTTCAGCCATCACATTTACTAATTCTGCCTTATTCATTTTGTAAGTATTTAAGTTTGTAAATTTTTGACAATGCAAATATAACATAAAAATCAGTCACTTACAACTTTTTTTATTTTTTTTTTGATTTTTTTCAAAAAAAATTTTCCCAACTTACTTCAAAACTAATTGCCAATTTTCGGAAACCCTTGTTCCTCTTAGAAATTCCGCAATTTGCATAGCTTTTTTACCAGCCTGCTGAATTTCGATAATTTTTATGTAAGAATCCTTTAAAACCACTGCCAGATATGTTTTCTGGTCGGTTTTTATGCTTAAAACAGCCTCGTTTCCGTCTGTTTTAGGTATTAATTCCGTCGCAAAAATCTTCAAATCAAGGATTTCTCCGCTCGGATTTTGTATCTTGGCATGCGCCGCAGGATATGGCGACAGGCCTCTGACAAAATTATATATATCCTCTCCCGACTTATTCCAGTCGATGTAACAGTCGTCCTTGAAGATTTTCGGTGCCGGTTTCAGCGTCAGATTCTGATGTTTTATCATCACGCTCTGTTTCATCGCTTGCGCCGTGCCATCCTCCATCTTTTTGATGGTATCCACAATGACCTTGTTACCAAGATGCATCAGGGCGTCATGAAGCTCACCGGCGTTCATTGTCTTGCCAATCGGCAGCTCTTCCCGCATAATCACAGCTCCGGTGTCGATTTCCTTGTCGAGTATGAAAGTCGTCAAGCCTGTCTTGGTCTCTCCATTGATAATGGCATGGTTTATAGGCGCCGCGCCACGATATTGAGGCAGCAACGAAGCGTGCAGGTTGATGGTTTTCATCGGCGGCATATCCCAAATCTCCTTAGGAAGCATCCTGAACGCCACCACAACAAAGAGATCGGCATTATATGAACGCAGCTGCTCAATAAACACCTCATCTTTCAGTTTCTCAGGCTGTAACACCGGCAGTCCGTGTTTCAAGGCGCACTCCTTAACTTCCGAAGAGTGCAGTTGCTTGCCACGTCCCGCAGGCTTGTCGGGAGTGGTAATAACAGCTGCGACATCATAACCTGCCGCTAAAATAGCCTCAAGTTGTGATGCCGCAAACTCTGGTGTACCGAAAAATACTATTCTCATTCAGCCATCTTTGCCTCGATGTAAGCAATATTCTTCATTACATAGAATCCTTCGTTGCTTGTAGGATACTCGTCTCTGATGATATTGTACATCTCCAATGCTTTCTTATAGTTTTCAACCATCTCGTAAGCATAAGCGGCTTTTGTGAGGAACATTGGGCTTGTGATGATGTTCTTGGTGTCTTTAGCGGCTTTTTCATAGCATTTTGCAGCTTCAGCGGCATTGTCGAGTTCCATATAAGCATCGCCCATAGCACCTGTTGCCAATGGTTTCACGAACTGATCTTTACCTTTATAATCGCTCAAGAATTTGATGGCGTTGTTGAAATCACCCATGTTGAGGTAGCAGATACCAGCATAGTATCTTGCGAGATTTCCTGACTTTGTACCACCATATTCATTGATAATATTGAGGAAACCATCGATATTGCCGTCACCGTTAAGAGCTGTTGCGAAATCATCTTTCTCGAAAAGCTGTTCAGCATGGTAAATAGCCTGATCCGCATTAGCCTCACGTGGCTCCATGACGAATTTCTTAAATCCAAAAATAGCCAAAACGACCACGATAACAGCAGCGACTACAATTGTGATAGCCTTGCTATGGTCTTCAATAAACATTTCTGTTTTACCTAAAGTTGTCTCAATCTGTTCAAGACGTTCTTCGTCTCTCTTTACGTTTTCTTTTGCCATATCTATACAATTTTTCGAACTGCAAAAATACGTTTTTTTTCTATACGATTGAACATTTTTTTCATTATATTTGTAAAAAATTTCAAAAGAGGGTAATTAACACGTAAATCATTCATTTTGAACGCAAAAGAACAAAAATTGTACGAGTTTCTCTCGGATTACATCACCGATGAGAGAAAACAGCGCTTCGAACAGGTGCTCGAATATCGCACACGCCACCTTACGATAGTACTCGAAGACATTTACCAGTCGCATAACGCCAGCGCAGTGTTGCGCAGTTGCGACCTCACCGGCGTGCAGGATATCCATATCATTGAGAACAAATGGGTTTACGACATCAACCCCGACATTGTTGTGGGCTCAAGCAAATGGCTAGAACTTCACAAGTATAACGTCAACGAGTTCAACACACCTGAAGCTTTCGATTATCTCCACAGCAAAGGCTATAAGATTGTCGCCACCTGCCCTCATCAGAATGACTACACCCTCGACACTCTCCCACTCGACCAGCCAATTGCGGTAGTGTTCGGCACCGAAAAAACCGGCCTCACCGACTACGCCCTCGAGCATTCGGATATGTATGTGCAGATTCCCATGCACGGATTCACCGAAAGCTTCAATATCAGTGTTTCCGCGGCTTTGCTGATGTATACACTCACTCAGAGATTACACAAAAGCGACATCAACTGGCATCTCACCGAAGAGGAGAAACAGCAGATACGCCTCGACTGGACACGCAAATCGCTGAATCGCGTCCGTGCCTTCGAGAATAAGTTTTACGAAATGTATCCTGAGTTTAAGTAAGGTCGATACCCAACAGATGCATCTTGTTATACAACGTCTTACGGTCAATTTGAAGCAATTTGGCCGCCACAGTCTTATTGCCGCGAGCCTTCTTTAATGCCGCCAGAATCTGCTCCTTCTCGTCGCCAGGTTGCAATGCCATGTCGTCGGCATCATGAACCACCTGCGCCTTATTTTTCAAAACCGGCAGATTTTCAGCCTTAACCTCTTGATTCTCAGCGAATAGCACTGATCGACGTATTACATTTCTAAGCTCACGGAGATTGCCGTCCCAACGATATTGCTTCATTACATCCAAAGCCTCGTCGGATATATGTTTCACATCTTTACCGAGCTCATCGTCGGCCTGCGCCAGAAAATGGTAAGCAAACTCTTCAAGGTCGTCAATACGGTCACGCAATGGTGGCACCTCTATCGAGAACTCATTGATTCTGTGATACAGATCCTGACGGAATCTACCGTCTTCTATTGCTTTTTCAAGATTTTCATTTGTCGCTGCTATTATTCTGACATCCACATTCACATCTTGCGCCGATCCCACTGGCCTTACTTTCTGTTCCTGCAAGGCTCGCAGCAGCTGCTTCTGCACTTCGTACGGCAAGTTTCCAACCTCATCAAGGAATACCGTACCGCCTTTGGCTTCTTCAAAAACACCTCGTTTATCAGCGATAGCAGAGGTAAACGATCCTTTTTTATGTCCGAACAACTCTGAAGGCGCCAGTTCCATCGAAAGACTTCCGCAGTCGACAGCGATAAACGGCTTGTCCTTGCGTCCGCTTTGGTCGTGAATCATTCGCGCGATGTATTCCTTTCCCGTTCCGCTCTCTCCGAGAACCAATACAGACATCTTGGTCGGAGCAACCAACGCCACATGAGTGTAAACCCTTTGAATCACAGGGCTCTTGCCCTTCACCATCATCGCCACCTCCTTCTTATCCCTCTTATCCTCTTTATCCTTCTTTTCCTCTTGTTTCAGTGCCAATTCAATCTTTTGCTGCAGCACCTCAGGGATGATAGGTTTCTTCAGATAGTCGAAAGCGCCTAGTTTTATTGCGTTGACAGCCGTTTGAACGTCGGCGTAGCCAGTCATTATAATAAAAGGTGTCTTGATTTTCTTCTCACGAAGATATGTCAGAAACATGATACCGTCACCGTCAGGGAGACGCAAATCACTGAGTATCAAATCAAATTGCGATAACACCGAGACTTGTTGCGCTTGTTCCAGACTTGAATTCAGCACCGTTTCCCAGCCGTTTTTCTGGAACCATGTTTTCAGCATCACGCCAAAGGCGACGTCATCATCGACTATTAGAATTCTTTTTGACATAAATAATTTTCCACTCGTTTTGCAAAAATATATATTTTATCGTTACGGACGACAAAAATTTCCATAAAAATAGAAATCCGGCGCCAGGCGGCGCCGGATTTCCGTAAATATTGAAAACGAGCAGAAAAATTACTTGGTTAGAACAACCAAATATTTTGTTACACTCCAGAATGCCTCTGGATCTGTAATTTCAAGTGTCATTATCTTCTTACCTTCTGCGTTAGTACCTTTAACGAGATTGTAAGTTCCTGTTGGATGATTCGAGATAACCTTTGCACCTTTTGCAACGAACTCAATTGAGTTAACCTGACGTTTGTCAGCTGCTGTGAATGCCTCTGAAGGAACACCATCAACCAAGACTTTCTTAGGAGTGAGGATAACACCCTGTGCCTTGAGTTCTTTCTTTGTTGCGCCAATGTAATAAACTGTGTTCAACTCATTAATCTGAGATGTGAGATTCTCGTTGAGGTTAGCAATCTCGTTGTTGGCGTTGTTAAGGTTGGTGTTAAGGTTAGCGACCTCTGTGTTCAAGTTAGCGATCTGACCATCTTTTTCAGCGATCTGAGCCTGAAGATTGTTGATCATCTCTTCTTTCTCAGCGATCTGGGCCTGCAATTTCTTCACTTGAGCGCGAAGGTTAGCATTGTTTCTGTTTGATTTAGCAAGAACTTCATTCAATGAATCCAAACGTGCATGGTTAACAGCCATAACTTCCTTAACCTGGATGAGTTCAGCAACGATCTGATCTCTATCATTACCCTCTTGTTTAACCACAAGGATACTCTCCGCATCACGGATAGCCTGAAGATTATTCTCAACCTCATTGAGGATGCCCATTGTAGCATTGAATTCATTTTCAATGTTCTGGTTCTCAACTGCGAGAGCTTCCTTCTCTGCTAATAATGCTTTGTACTTCTTTGAACTCTCAACGCATGAGCTTAATAAAAGAGCTACTAATGCGACAGATAAAATTGTTAATGTCTTTTTCATTTTGTTATAATTTTGAATTAGTCGATGCTAACATAATAAGTTTGTGCCAAAATCGTGCCAAACTGTAAATTTTTAAAAAAATTTTACTAAATTATTGATTACCAATACTTTATAAAACCAAATCTTCTCGCTGTCTTTTTTCTTGATTGTGGAAAATCGTGGAATTGATACACAACTTTCCACACCCCCTCGTTTCAACAATGCAAATGTACGAAAATATTTGATACACAACGCAATATTTTTTTATTTTTGCATAAAAATTTTTAGTGAATCGCTCAATTTTAAAACTAGCCATCCCAAACATTATCAGCAATATAACCATTCCATTGCTGGGTTTGGTCGATATGATACTCATGGGACACCTGAGCTCACCTATTTATATAGGCGCCATCGCCCTCGGAGGTACCATATTCAGCGTGCTATACTCATTTTTCAGCTTTCTGCGTGCCGGAACAACAGGTTTCACCGCCCAGTCGTACGGCGCAAACGACATTTCAGAAGTCAGCTACTCACTCTACCGGTCAGCGACAATAGCTATTCTGGCGTTCATATTGATTTTATGCATACAGGAACCAATCGCCAGACTCAGTTTAGTTCTGCTGGACGGCAGCGATGATGTGAAAAATTTGGCGATTACATATTTCTTCGTAAGAATTTGGGCGGCACCGGCCAACATGATGCTTTACTGTCTCAACGGATGGTTTATCGGAATGCAAAACACCAAGATCCCGATGGCTATCGCCATAATAATAAACGTATTAAACATCATATTCAGCATATTTTTTGTAATAGTGATGAATCAAGACGTCGTTGGCGTGGCTCTCGGCACTGTCATCGCTCAATATTGTGGTCTGATCACCGCCTTAATATTCATTTTCATAAAATACAAGCGATATCTAATCAAGATTGACATCCACACCTTATTGAATATCAACAAATTAAAGAGGTTTTTCAAGGTTAACACCGACTTAATGATAAGAAGTATACTTCTCGTTTTAACCATAGCTTTCTTTACCAACCAATCAGCAAGACTAGGAGATAACATTCTGAGTATCAATATGATACTCTTACAATTCTTCTACATCTTCTCGTATTTCACCGATGGTTTCGCTTATGCCGGAGAGGCGCTGGTCGGGAAGTTCATTGGCGCAAGGGACGAGGTTAGCCTGAAAAGCGTGGTGACACATCTCTTCAAATGGGGCGCATACATCTGCGTGCCGTTCGCCATCCTCTACGCGCTTTTCCCTACCCCATTTGTGAAAATAATTTCTGACAGCCCGATAATTCTTGAAGAAATCACACCTTATTATATATATATGGCGCTGATTCCACTCATAACTTTCGCAGCATTTCTATGGGACGGCATCTACATCGGCGCCACTGCCTCCAAAGCCATCCGCAACACCATGATCATCTCGTCAATCCTGGTTTTCCTGCCATTGTGGTACATACTCATGCCAATTTACGGCAACCACGGCCTCTGGATCGCTTTCCTCGGCTTTATGCTGGCAAGAGGTGTCTCCATGACGTTTTTCGCGAAGAAAAATATCTTACAACTACCTAATAATCAATAAGATGCATATTCTGTCCAAATCGACATACATCAAAGGCGAACAATGCGAAAAAGCCTTGTATCTCTTCAAAAACCGACCGTTTCTGCGTGATAAGCTAAGCATGGAACAACGCGCGAAGTTCAAACGTGGTGTCGATGTCGGATTGCTGGCTCAACAGTATTTTCCAGGCGGCATCAACATGACTCCGAGCTCACCGTCACAGTTCAGCAAAAAAGTCGTGGAAACGCTGAATAACCTGACGAATCCAGATGTCAATGTGATGTACGAGGCCGTGTTTCAATACGACGACACTCTGATAATGCTCGACATCATTGTGCGAGACGGCGACAAATGGCGCGCGATAGAAGTGAAAAGCTCGCTAAACCTCAGCCCCACATATATGAAAGACGCCGCCCTGCAGTACTACGTGCTGAAAGGCTGCGAGCTGCCTCTGTCCGACATCCAGCTGATGTACATAAACGCTAATTACATAAGAAAAGGAGATTTGGATTTATCGCAACTTTTTGTTTTTCAATCAGTTAAAGAATATGCCGAACAATATCAGGATGTGATAGCGAAAAACATAGCACATTTTAAATATATCATCAAACAGCCGCATTCACCGAAGATTCCGATTGGAAACCAGTGCGACAACCCTTATCGCTGCGAGTTCCACGGTCACTGTTGGAAAGACGTCCCTACCGAAGCCGACAAACCGTATTCCATTGATTATAAATTACTTTACGATCTGATCGGCGACCGCAACAAGTCGACAGCATTCCTGAATCTGCTGTTTTATCGTCCTGCCGTGCCTCTGTTCGACGGCGACAAGCCTTATACCGAGTTCATCATCGGCTTCTCAATACTCACAAACAACGGAAAGTACGACAAAATCTACGACTGGAACTGCCTCGAGGATATGTCGGGATGGAAAGATTGTCTGCCAATTTTGACAGAGCAGCTTGCCGGCTTCGAACGCGTCATATGTTTTGGTTGGTCCAACTTATTGAATTCCAAAGATTTAAACTATAAAATACTAAACTTCAAAGATGTGCTGCAACAGTCAGGCTTCCATCATGAGAAGGTGAAAACCGACTTCTCTTTGAAAAACGTCTACGAGAGCGTCTTCCCCGACAAAAGCCTTTTCGAGCACAGCCGCATCATCCTGAACGCCCTCAGCGACAACGCGATGGAAAAGAGTCTCATAACCAATGACTTAGAAGACGAGAACAAAGCTTTGCGTGAGATTTTCAAAAAAGTTATCAACATCTTATAAACAAACAATCATTATTCATAATTTTGTGGTATGAATAATGAAAGCATAAAAAAATCGGGTTTTGTCAGGTCACAAGCCGCTGCTCCGAGCGTGGATGTGCTTAACAGTCAAGGCCGTATACCGCCTCAAGCTGTCGACTTGGAAGAAGTAGTATTAGGTGCGCTCATGCTCGAAAAAGAAGCCGTGAACGCCGTGATTGACATTTTGTCGCCGGAGGTATTTTACAAAGAGGCGCATCAGATAATATTCGCTGCTATCAAGGATCTGTTCACCAAGTCAGAACCTGTTGATATTCTTACGGTTACAAATCATTTAAAGTCAACTGGCGACCTTGAGGCAGTAGGCGGTCCGTACTATATATCACAGCTGACCAACCGTGTGGTTTCTTCAGCAAACATTGAGTATCACTCAAGAATCATCCTGCAGAAATATATTCAGCGTCAGCTGATTCAGATCTCTTCGGAGACTATTAAAGACGCCTACGAAGACTCAGCCGACGTGTTCGATTTGCTCGACACAGCCGAAAACAAGCTGTTTCAGATCAGCGAGAACAACCTGCGACGTAATTACGACCAGATGCCTGACCTCGTGAAGTTGGCCATCGATGATATCGAGAAGGCTAAAAATGCCGATTCTTCGTTACGTGGAGTGCCTTCGGGTTATACCGAACTCGACCGCATTACTCAAGGCTGGCAGAAATCCGACCTCATCATCCTCGCCGCACGTCCGAGTATGGGTAAAACGGCTTTCGCACTCAATATGGCGCGCAATGCCGCTGTCGATTTCAACAAACCTATCGCTTTCTTCTCACTCGAGATGTCATCAGTGCAGCTTGTGACACGTCTTATATCTTCGGAAACCTCACTGACAGCTGACAAACTGCGTTCAGGTCAGCTTGCCGAATATGAGTGGCAGCAGCTTAACACAAAAGTTTCGCCTCTCATAAACGCCAAACTGTATATCGACGACACCCCGCAGCTTTCGGTGTTCGACCTTCGTGCAAAATGCCGCCGACTCAAACAACAACACGACATTCAGATGATTTTCATTGATTATCTGCAACTTATGACTGCCAAGACTGAGAAAAACGGCAACCGTGAGCAGGAAATCAGTAATATTTCGCGTTCGTTGAAGAGCTTGGCTAAAGAGCTGAACATTCCGGTTTTGGCGCTTTCGCAGTTGTCTCGTAGTGTTGAGACTCGTCCGGGTTCAAAGAAGCCTATTCTTTCAGACCTTCGTGAGTCGGGTGCCATCGAGCAGGACGCTGATATGGTGTTATTCATCTATCGTCCTGAGTATTATGGACTTAGCGAAGACGAAGACCATACTTCGACAAAAGGAAAAGCAGTGGTGAGCATCGCTAAGCACCGTAACGGTAAACTCGGCGACGTTGAGCTACGTTTCGTGGGTCAGTATGCGCGTTTCGAGGATCTCGAGCAGGATTACACCAAGAGTTTTGGAGGCAACGGCAACTCAGGTGGCAACGACCAGCCGTCACAGTTTGCGCCTAATGCCAACTTCAACGCTCCAAACGAAAGAAGAATCGGTTCGAAAATGAACGACGATGTCCCATTCTAGCGCGTGATTCTCGTTCCTGCATTAGGATTACCAAGGCTTGTAGCGTCTGTTATAACAGCATCATGTCCTGTTTCTTCAACAAACTTGATAGCAGCACGCATCTTTGGTGCCATCGAACCTTCGGTAAACTGTCCTTCTTCGAGGTATTTCTTAGCCTCAGCGACAGTGATTCTGCCGAGAGCCTTCTCATTTTCCTTACGGAAGTTGATGTAAGCCTGCGGAACGTCTGTCAAGATATAGAACTCGTCAGCTTTAGTCTGCACAGCAACCAGCGATGATGCAAGGTCTTTGTCGATAACAGCCTCAACGCCAACATAGTAGCCGTCTTTTTCAACGACCGGGATGCCGCCGCCACCTGCCGTGACAACGATGTTACCCTGTCTAGCGAGCAACTCAACAAGTTCAATATTATTTATTTCCAATGGTTTGGGTGATGCCACGACTTTACGCCAGCCCCTGCCTTTCGGGTCTTCCTTAAAGATTGCACCGGTGGCGGCGGCATATTCCTCAGCCTCTTCCTTCTCATAATAAGGACCAACAGGCTTGGTAGGATTCTTGAACATAGGGTCGTTACCGTCAACCAAAACGCGTGTCACCAAAGTGACGATGTTATGCTTAAAGCCATGTTTTGAAAGCACTTTACGGAATCCTGTCTCAATAAGATATCCGATAGAACCTTGGGTTTCCGACACGCAGAAATCCATTGGCATAGCCTGCACGTCAAACATCTTGGCGCCAGCCTCATGCTGAAGCATCACGTTGCCAACCTGCGGGCCGTTGCCGTGACCGATAATAAGGTTATCTCCGTTCTTGATGAAGCTCATCAGAGCCTCACAAGTCTCACTGACATTCTCAATCTGTTCTTTGTAAGTGCCTTTTTGATTGCTTCTCAACAAAGCGTTACCGCCGAGAGCTACAACAACTAATTTACTCATATTTAATTAATTTTATCTTTTCTTATACGTAATGGAATATCCTGACTGTGAAAGAGTCAACTCATTATCTGTCACATTTTCAATGATAAGGGTGTCAGAAAACTCGCCTTTCACCGAACCGATATTCTCACCTTTCAAAATAAGCATGTCGCCCTTCTTTTCCCATGATTTGAAACGCACATAATCCAAGTTGATATCAGATGCGCTGCCGTCCTTAGCCAACACAAAACCCTGCTCCTGTGTATAATTGGTTCTAGGCTGCACCCATGTTCCGACCAGCGGATTAGTGCACGAAATCATCGATAATAAAAGTGCAAAAGCACTGAATAACAATACTTTTTTCATATTCAATCAAACTATCTTGCTATCATTCCAACGCCAAGCATCACGAAGAAGACGCCGGCCCATCTCACGACCGGGATGGCTTCTCCAAGGAAGAACATCGCCAAAAGCATCGTGAAGACATAACTGATGCTTGTCAACGGATAAATCACCGAAAGCTCATAATGTTTCAGCATAAACATGTAGATCACCATGCCGATGATGTATAAAATGAGCGCCAAGCCCATCTGCCAATTCAGAAAACTTCTGAAAAAGGTCCACGACATGCTGTAATCCACAACCCTGTCCATCCCAATCTTCATGAAATATTGGGCAAGGGCAAGGAATGCCGATTGAATTATCGCTTCAATTATCAGTTTAAACATCAAAAATTTTTTGCAAAATTACTACTTTTTTCAATCCAAATAATAATCTTTTAAAAAGTCTTTATAATATTTTGTAAAGGAATGGTCTGGGGTTCGCAGCACAAAAGTCTCGCTTTCAATATTATCAATTTGATTTACAACGAGTTGCATATTTATTCTGTTTGGTTCTTTGCCTTCTATGGGCACTATTTTCATCTCTTTTTGAAGATAAAATCCTTGATTTTCAGCGTCTTTCAAAAACGTGAGCGATTCCCGGGCAGGAAGCACCAAAGCGAAACGTCCGTCAGGTTTGAGTAGTTTCTTTACCGACGTCAGCAAATCATTGTAACTCAATGTATTAGTATGACGCGCCAGACCTTTTTTCGCCTTTTCGGGAATGTTGTCGCCAAAGAAAAACGGAGGGTTCGACACTATCAGATCGTATTTTTTTTCACAACGCGCCGCATAGTCTTTCACATCCCCGTTGATGGCAAAAAGCCGAGATTTCCACGCCGAATTGCTGAAATTTTGCGCCGCTTCCTCATAAGAGTCCTTGTCTATTTCCACCGCATCGGCACTTTTAATGCCTTTCTGCGCCAGCATCAGCGGAATGAGTCCGCAGCCCGTACCAATGTCAAGAACATCATCATTTTCTGATACTTCCACCCATCTGGCAAGCAAAATCGCATCAGTCCCGATCTTCATGGTCGAGCGATGATGAAACAATGCGAATTTCTTGAAAAAAAACGGGCGGCAATCCATGATCACATATTGAGATACATATCTATCAAGCCTTCAGGAGCCTTGACAGTCAATGTTTTAGCTTTCTTATTCACTTTTTGGATAATATCATCATGGATAGGAATCAATATCTCCTTGCCATCTTTCATCACTTGGATGACAGCCTGCGTCGGGTACTCCAGAACATCGGATATCTCCCCTATCTCGCCCTTCACCATATCAACAAGTTTGAAACCGACTATTTCCTTATAATAGAACTCATCCTCGTCGAGCTCAGGCATCATCTCGTTAGGCAAAAACACAGCCTTTCCGAGGAAAGCGGCAGCCTGTTCAACTCTAGTGACATCCTGAAACTGCACAAACATTTTATCACCGTTAATCTTCTGATTTTCAATAAAATACGGAATAAGATTCCCTCTATCCTCAATCAAGACATATCTCAGCTCGGCAAAATCGGCAGGATTCGCCACGTCGAGTTTTATGGTGACCTCACCTTTCAAACCGTGAGTTTTTGTGATCTTTCCAAAGAAAAAGCAGTCGTTTCTTGTCATAATTTATGTTTTTTCGTCATTTCGACCGGCCGCAGGGAGCGGAGAAATCTCCTACAATATAAGATGGATATTTCTCCATTCCGCTTCGCTTCATTCTAAATGACGGTTTGGTTTATATTCCCAATAATAATCCCCCTATTCCAATAATAATTCCAATTACGATTTTTATGCTTTTCGAAAGCAAAAATGCCTTTCGTGACTCAGCCAGCAGCGGCAACGCACCATGTCCGTCCTGAACGATGGAGTTGGCGAGCAATATGCTGAACGGCAATGTTCCGTTGGCAAACAGCAGCACAAAAACCAAATGCGGTCCTGACTGCGGAATAATGCCTACGAGTATGGCCATCAGCAGGACAATATAAGGATTTGCGTTCACAAGTCCTTGAATATCAACATAATGCTCAAGAATTGTTATAACCAATATCACTCCGAAACTCCACAAAAATATTTTCGGAAGGTGAACCTTGATGACGTGCTCCCAGAGATGTTCCTGCAGGAAATGCTCTTTTGCCACCGCCACAATGACGAGAATGACAGAAAACATTGCAATTAGCGAATAGCGGATCCATTCCTCGTCACCGCCATGCTCATGACCATGTTCATGGCCTTCGTCGATAACGCCGCCTAGTATCAAACCCAGCACCAATACACACATCGCGATAAGCAGAGCCCTTACGAAAGTGATGTTTTTAAAGTTATTTCTCACTGTATGCTCATGATGATGGTGATGGCATTCAGGCTCGTCATGCAACGGAAACGACTTCTCGGAAAGTCCGATATATTTGTCTTTCATCACAAGTTGAAGGACAGCTCCAACCACCACAGCAGCGACAAACATTATCAGCGTTATCCTCAGTGCGTCGCCAGGAAACATCGAGAACATGAAGAATGCCTCATCGCCAGCGGTAGCTATCAAAGCCGCCATAAGAGCCGGGAAATTCACCACACGGTGAATATACAGTGAAACTATGGTGTAAGTGCCAAGACAGCCAGGAATCACCCCCATCAGCGCCCCTATCAGGATTTGCACCCAAGGCGAAGCCTGCAGCCTCTTCGACCACAATCCGTCGGTTTTAACATTGACAAACTCAATAATCATCATCATTCCGATGACAAATGCCGTTATTGTAAGTGTTTGTTGCAGAATACTATACAGATGTTCAAACATCGTTTTCAAATTTTTTGCAAAGGTACTGTTTTTTTGGTTATGATTCATTAAAAAAATGTAGGGGCAAATAATGATCTGCCCCTACAAATTATCAATTGTCGATTCTCAATTACAGAACATCAATGTTCTTTGAAATCTTCATCTCTTTCTTTGTTTTCTTTGGCAGTACAACGGTTAAAATGCCGTGTTCAACCTTAGCTGAGATGCCATCTTTGTCGACATCCTCTGGCAATGTGTAGTTCTGTTCGTAGTTTGTGTACGAGAACTCGCGGCGCAGATAATGATGCTTGTGGTCTTCGTCTTTGTGTTCCGTCTTGTTTTCGATGGCGATGTTCAAATTACCGTCTTCGTTGATGTTCACACGGCAAAACTCTTTTCTGATACCCGGAGCCGCAACCTCCATTGTGTAGGCCTTGTCATCCTCTTTCACATTCACTGCCGGTGCTGTTGTGTTGGCACGAGGCATTAAATCATTGTCAAAGAATTCATCAAATACTGTTGGGAACCAACTGTTTTTAAATACTGGTAACATAATTTATACCTCCAAATTTGTTAAACATTAGTTAAATTCACTTGGAAATATTCAAATTATGTGCCAAAGGCCGTTTTGTGTCATTTTGGCATTAAAAATGCCAAAATGACACAAAAACATATCATTTTTTCCTCTTTCGAGCCACTGCATATCCCGCGCCGAGAGCGCCGAGGATGATAAGGCCGCTGCCGAGAGGTGCCGGAGTGTCATAATCATTGCCATGAGATGACGGCAAGGTGAAAGCAGGGTCCAGATCATCCAGGCGATCGTTCATGCTGTAATCCCAGTTGTAGAAGAAGCCGTCCTGTGCATTGGCGCAAAGACCCATTGTCATAACTAATGCGATTGCGAATATTATCTTTTTCATTGTATTTTCCTCCTATTTTAATTATCTAACAATAATTTTCTGTGTCTTCTCATTCAATTTCATGATGTAAACACCCTGTGCGTTGACGTTGACGGTTTGGACACCGCTGACATACTGTGTCTTCACTTTACGTCCCATCACGTCGAAGATCTGTAATTCGCCCTCGCCGCTGACGATGATGTCGCTGCCAGATTGATAAGCGAAAATATCGGCCCCTGAGCCTGTCGAAGGGCTGAACACTATCTTGAATCTCTCGGCCTTGTCGGCTGGTGATCCGATGAATGTGTAGCTTGGATCGACGCTCAAATCGATTTCCTCCTCAGCCAGCATATCGATGAGGCAGACACCCTTAAGATCCATGTTGTCGCCTTCGAAACTGATGGTGTACATACCGGCTTCTGTTGTCTTGAAATTCAATGGCATATCACCCTGACGGTTTGAGAACGCTATTGCGTAGTCTTCACCGTTTTGAGGGATGTATAATTTAGCGTTGCCGCCAAGCATATTGAACTTAGGCATGCCGCTGTTGTTACTGAAGCTGACAACTGCATTATCAATAACCTTTGACGACTCAACGCCTCTTGTTGTGACTGTCTGTGACAATGTCATCTGCAATGAATTATTGTTGCTTGGAGCGGCAGCATTCTGGGATGCGGCTTTGGTGAATGTAACCTCATCGCCAGCATTTCCATAAACAGCAATACCTTGGTAAGGATTGATAACGCTGCCAGATGTTTTTGTGGTAGTCGAAGCAGCACCATTTAATTCGTCGAAGCCACAGCTTACTGTTACTTTACATGTTAGCGGGTTACCAATGAGGTTCCAACCTGTTGTTGCAAGAGTAACTGTTGCGTTGTCACTATTTGAAAGAGGTTGAATCTCACCAGCTACGCTGAGGGTGTTTCCAGCCTCGCTAGCGTAGAGATAACCCGTACCGCGCTGGAAGCCATTAGCAAACAGTTCAGCGTGCTCATTGTTCTTTTTATTAAGCCACTGAGACGTAGCCCAGTCTAACATGTATAGGTCATAATCGTTGTTGTCTCCCGATGTTATTGCAGTGTTGAAGCTTGCGTTATTCACTGGTGAAGCGATGAAGTACCAGCCATTTGGTGTATATGGATGCTCTGGGTCTTGTTCTCCCCATGCAGCTGCTGCAGCAACATTCTTTTTCACTGTGGCTTTGACACCACTTGATTTAGTGACAAGAACACCTCCGTCTTCGATGATGAGGTTGGCTGCATTGGTATTGGTTAGCTCATAGTTACCCATATCCAAAACCGTACCGCTCTCAATAATTGTTGGACCATTGATAGTTATATTGTCTTCAACAACTGAGCCAGACGGGAATACTTGAGTATAACGGCCTGTTACCGCTATACCTGAATAGTAAATTATAATATTGTCAAGATATCCTGCATTAGTTCCATTTGTTAACACAAAATAGCCATAACTGTATTCTGACAAATCAAAAGTATATTCAGTACCATTTTGTTCGTATGAAGGATTTATTGTTGTTCCACCAGTAGGATTTACAGCATCACCAGCTTTAATAGTAAAGTTTTTGTTACTGTCACTACTATTGTAATTAAGCACAATTGAAGAAATTACGCCAAAGTTATCACTATTATATATTGTACCAGTTCCATTCTTATGGCCAGACGCTCTAAACTGAAGCATTCCGTTAGTACTATTAGTAGAAAACACTTGTTGAATCATAAATGTTTTACCATTAAGCACGCACTCATCAAAATTATTAGCCGTTCCATATTCATCTGGGAAGTTTTCTGTTGACGCATTGATTGTCATCGAAGTTGCGATTTGTTGGTGTCTATCATATACTGCATAGAACACGACATTAGTATTAATAGTATAGTCATCACCACTAGCATAAAGATTGTTACTATCAACATTATTTGGATTTGTCGTCCAACCTACAAATGTGTGATACTCATCAATATTTGAACCATCGGCTAATGTTATGTCAGTACCATAATCAGCAGTTTGTATATCGCCTAATACACCATTGATAGAATATGCATAGTTCACTTGTGTTGGAGCTGTAGTAAATGTAGCAGATACTGTCACATTATGTGCTGGCATATTGAACTTATTATTGGTTACTGTCACAGGTTCTGGGTTTTCTCCATTCATCCAATACACATTCCATTCACTGAAGATATAACCACTATACGGAGTATTAGTCAATGTGATTTCTGTACCAGCTGGAACGCTCAATGAAACAGGAATGCCCGAGCCGTCCTCAATACCAACCGTACCATTTTCAATATTGTCTGCAACAGTAGCAGTGTAAAGTTGAACCCACTGTGCATATAATGTAAGATCTTCAGTTATGGTTATTGATTCACCATCAGTATAAGATATAATACCCGTACCATCTGATTCATTATTCCAACCATTGAAAGCGAAACCATCTCTAGTAAAATTGTTTTCATCAAGATTACTTGCGACTCCTGAAGGGACGGTTTGTGTATATGTCGAAGCAGAATTGTATGTTCCACCGTTGCCGTCAAAGGTTACAGTAACACCTTTAGTAAGATGAATATTACCTAAAGCTACATTGCCGTTATACTTAGTAGTATAAACCCACTTGATGTATCTTACATCGGAAGCAAGATTATTTATGGTTTTACTTTCTGTAGATCCAGAAATAGATGTATAAGAAGTATTGGTTTCATACGTAATACCATCTGTTGATGTCATTACACTAAACTCATAGCTTCCACTCATACCATTACCTTTAATATCAAAGGTTAATTCGCCTGGAGTTTCGTTAATCTTGAGAATTAAATAACAGCCCTCGGTTTTGAATTTTAGTTTAGGTGAAGAACTATAATCGCTATTGTCAATACCATTTTGGGTCAAACCAATTGTGTTTTCAATATCAGCTTTGCCGCCGTCAAATTCGAACGGCAGCGTGGCGTAGTCAACCACCTCATTAACAGTAATGGCCTGTGTGGTGGTTTTGGCAACGTTGTTTTCGGTATAGCTGATAGTAATTTCGGTGTCAGAAGTTGTCAGTGGCCTGTTGGGCGTCCACGTACACGATGCCGTCACATCATCTGTGGTAGCATTGCTGTATGTTGCAGTCACCACCATGCCAGCAGGATCAAATGTTTCGCCTTCAGAGTATGTTATTTTTGTCGGAGGTGTAGTAATCGCGATGCTGATCAGTGTAAGAGCCGCGTTGACGGTAATTGTGGCTGAGGCTTCACCTGCATTATAGGAACCTGCTGCTTCTTGTGAAGCCTTTACTGTAACACTACCAACAGCGACACCTGTTAATATGCTGTTATCAGTACCACTCAGCGAGGCATAAGAGTTGCCTTCGGTAATCGAGTAGGTGACTGTGCCAGTACTGTTACTAGAAAACAGTGTGCTTAGGTCAAGTGTCTTGCCGACATTTACGCTGCCATTATTGAAGGTGATGGATGGCTCGGTTGTGCTTCCTGCCTTATAAAATTCAGCTTGTGTAAACTGGAGATAACTTGCAGAATTACCAGTGGCTGTGACACTATATTCGATACGATAAAAACAATTAGCCCAACTTGAGTTATCTTGTTTTGTAATGGTGACCCAATCATTGGCGGCAAATGTAGGAGTAAAAGATGCTACAATATTATTTGTGGAACCAGATGCAGCATCGGCAGCAGTCGAATACACTTTTACAGCCATTGAATTTACTGTAAGCGTACTAGTACTACCATGCTGGATTTTTATTTCTGTAATATTATCCGATATTGCAGTTTTACTATAAAGAGCCCTTGTAATAGTCGTGCCGTTATTGTTTTTTGGAAGGCCAATACGCCATGGCTGCGTTGTGGAATTGCCTGTCAAATTCCATGTAATACCGCTTATTATGATATCGCAATTTCCAGCGTAAGAATTGTTTGAACCTGATGCAGGTGTTAACGTATAGGTTAGAACATTTGACCTTGTCTGTCCAATCACCTTCACAGGCTGGGCCATCATCAATATCGCTGCAATCGCTGCGATTAAGATTGTAAAAGTTTTTTTCATTTTGTTTTGTGTAGTTTTAGTTAATTATTTTGTTTGTTTAATAATCACATCAGCTACCAAAATGAACAATGATTACGCTTTTTCCGTAAAATCAGCACATATTACAACAGTCATCCGGGCATGGCATACCCGTATAACGTGTTGTAAATCAGTAATTTAATAAAACAATCCTTCTTTACACGAAATCATCTTCAAAATGGCGCACAAAGATACGATTAATTTTTGAATCTAACGGTAAAAAATGATTTAAATGAAAAAAATTCCGACAACTCATTTTTATGAATCATCGGAATTCCCTTGTTTTACTGGCGGAGAGAAAGGGATTCGAACCCTTGGAACGCGAAAGCGTTCAACGGTTTTCGAGACCGCCCCATTCGACCACTCTGGCATCTCTCCAACACCCAATTTATAAAAGAAAAGCAACCCATGTGAGTTGCTCTCAGCGGAGACAGAGGGATTCGAACCCCCGATACATTTCTGTATAACGGTTTTCAAGACCGCCGCGATCGACCGCTCTGCCATATCTCCGCTGCAAAAATACAAAAGTTTTCAATGCGACAACATTTTTTTAGAAAAAATTTTACTTTTTCAGAAGATTTTCACTATCTTTGTTCCCGATTATGAAGATATTTTATCGACATATTGCTTTTATCTCGTTGCTAATCACGATGTTATGTCTAACATCCTGCAACAATAAATCCATTCCAACAGAGATGATGGATTTCAAAAACAATTATGAAAACTCAGATGAATATCTCCAGAACTTGGCAAAAATCGCCGACAGCTGCACCAAAAATTACGCCGGCAACCCGATTTTTCTTGAAAAAAAATCACAAATTTTCTTTCAAAAAGGACGCAACGAGCATAAAAACACCGACTATCTGAATGCCATAAAATCGTTCATCGAGTCGTACAACGCGCAAAAAGCGCTCGTCAACATGAAGAAAGAGTCGGACAACGATGACATCCACTATCTCGGACAGATTTTCGAGAACATCGGCGACATTTACTCCGACGTAAACAGCCTTAAGCCCGCCTCATATTTCTACGACGAGGCGCTGTCAAGATTCGAAAAAGCGAGCCGCCAGCACGAGGTGATCGACATCTTATTAAAAATAGGTGATATCTACCAACAGAACCATATCTCGAACATCGCGCTGCTTAACTACGAGATCGCCGAAGGAAAGAAAAACCTCACCGAAGAGCAGTTTAACCTCATACAAATTAAGAAAGGCATAGCGTTATACGACATTTTCGACCTGGTTTCGGCCGATTCGCTATATGGAAGAATATCGACAAAATCGCTGCATTCAATTGAATATCATTATTTTAAAGCATGCCATTTTTATTATAACAACAGATATGAGGAATCTTTGCCACATCTGCTGAAATGTTTCGAGGAAGGCGACACAAAAATCAAGGTTGCAGCCGCCGAAATGCTTGCCAGCGTGTACTTTTCATTGAACAATCACGACAAGGAACTCTACTACGCCCAGTATCAGGCTAAAGCCCAATCGGCGGAGGCACGCCTGACGCCAGTGAAGATGGAATTGGACACAATTTATGAGAACTTTGTTTTGGCAAACAGCCCGAAAAGCTCAGATAAATCTAACGGTTACAGAGGCTTGATTTGGGTTCTTGTCATTATAATCATATTATTAATAGGTGTAATAGCATCAATAATATATGCGAGAAAGCATGTTGTCGAGTCAGAAACTCCATCTACAAATCAGAGTGAAATACCGAAAAGAACTTTTGAAGAGAGTTACAATATCTTTGTAAACACCAAGATTTACAAGGAGATCAAAGAATCACTCGAGGGCAAGGAGATACTTATAAAAACAGTTGGCGATTACCCTCGCCTGGCGCTCACAAGAAACAAAATCGTGACGCTGACAACTACATTCAACGAGGCATTCCCTAACTTAACACACTCATTATCAAAAGCTTATCCTGGCTTAACACAAGCCGATATCAGATTTATCATACTGAGTCTCATGGGCTTCTCCGACCTTGAAATAGCCGTTTTACTGAAACAGACATACAGCTCGACCAACAAACGAGGCAACCGCTTGGAAAATATTTTCGGTACACAAGTCGAGATGAATCATTTCATTTTAGGTTTTTTAAGCACTTTCGAGTATTAAAAACGGCATAGCGTAATTATCTTAATATCAGATAGTTACAAAGATTTCTTCCATATTTTTCGATAAAATACCGGGCTAAAATCCTTGACAAAATTTTTTCGTGATTGTAATTTTGCACCGAGACAAAATTATGTGCATCATGAAAAGATTATTTTTGGTTTGTTTAATGGCAGTGATCGGATTCACGGCAAACGCCCAGCAGAAGAAGACTCTGAACTCATATATATCATACGCCACCTTCAACATGCCTGGCAATGGCACTCCATACGTTGAGACATATATCACTTTCGACAAAAGCAGCCTCGCCTACGTGAAAAACGCGGAAGGCCAGTTCAGCGCAACCATCGACGTGACAATAATGTTTAAACAAGGTGAGTCGGTGAAAAACTTCGGAAAGTATTCATTGTCAAGCCCTTCTGTAGCCGACACAGCCAACGTCAGCGGTTTCTTCATGGATATGCAGCGTTACAGCCTCGAAAACGGCACATATACTTTAGAGGTGATACTTGAAGACGAGAACAACAAGACCGAGAAGCCGATAACCGTCGAGGATCAGCTGATTATGGACTTCCCAGAGAAATTCTGTTTCTCGAGCATTCTCGGCCTCGAAAGCTTCTCAAAAGCCGAAAGCGACGGCAGCAACACCAAGAACGGCTACAACCTCATCCCTATGATCATGCCTTTCTATCCGGAGACGATGAACAAGCTCACATTCTACGCGGAAATTTACAACGCTAAGAAACAGCTGGGTGAAGGCGAGAAATACCTGCTTAACACATACATCTGCGCTTTTGAGAACAACGCCAAGCTGAGCAACTACTTCTTCACAAAGCGCATGAACGCCAAGGACATAGATGTCATCATCAACAGCATGGACATCACAAACCTCCCGTCAGGCAACTATTACCTCGTCATCGAGGCTCGAGACAGAAACAACGAAGTCATCGGTTTGAACAGATATTTCTTCCAGAGAAGCAATCCTTACTATCAGATTGACAACAGCTTGCTAGCCACCATCAATCCTGAAAATGTCTTCTCCGGAAAGATCAACAATATCGACACAATCCGTGAATATATCAAGACCCTCGCCCCTATCTCGACTCTGGTTGAGAAAGACTATGCCGAAGAGTTGCGCAAGACCGAAGACATCAAGACAATGCAGCAGTATTTCTTCACCTTCTGGTCAAGCAGAAACAAGGTCGATCCGCAGCAGGCTTGGGAAGACTACTACGCACAGGTCAAGAGAGTCAACGCCTCGTTCAACACCATAAACTGCAAGGGTTACGAGTCAGACAGAGGCATAGTGTTCCTGAAATACGGCGCTCCAGACAGAATAGTCCAGAGCTACAACGAGCCAGGCGCATACCCTTACGAGATCTGGCATTACTACACTCTCGGCAGCCAGCGCAACAAGAAGTTCGTGTTCATGACACTGGATATCGTTACCAACGACTTCAAGCTCATCCATTCAGACGCTATCGGCGAGATCAACAACTTCAGATGGACCACGGAGATCTATCAGAGAACATACGGAACCTACTACGATTACGGTGTTGACGGTGCGGCCGATCCGGATTCATATGGCGATAAAGCAGCGGACTACTACTACAATCCAAGATAATCTTGAGTAATTTTTAAACATACCACATACCACACATACTTTGTTTCGATAATGGGGCTTGATGAAAATCGAGCTCCTTATCATTTATTTATAATTTGATTTTAAAATATAATATAAAAATTTTTTGTATTTTTGCAGGAATGAAAAAAGTCGCGGTAGTCATATTGAATTATAACGGGAAGAAGTTCCTCGAGAAGTTCCTTCCGACAGTCATCGAGCACAGTTCGGATGTCGCCAACATCATTGTGGCTGACAACGCATCCACCGATGACTCCGTGGCTTTCATGAGGGAGACTTTCCCTGATATCAGATTGATTATCAACGACTCCAACGGCGGTTTCTCGACCGGTTACAACATCGCTTTGCGTCAGGTTGAGGCCGAGTATTATTGCTTGCTCAACTCCGACATCGAGGTTACGCCACATTGGATTGATCCTGTCATCGAGCTTATGGACAGCGACGCCAACATAGCGGCATGCCAGCCCAAACTTCTCTCCTACCACGACAAGACTATGTTTGAATATGCTGGCGCTGGCGGCGGTTTCATCGATAAATACGGCTATCCGTTCTGCCGCGGCAGGGTGTTTCAGCATCTGGAGAAAGACCTCGGTCAGTATGATGATGTGAAAGAGGTGTTCTGGGCAACAGGCGCCTGTATGTTTGTGCGTTCAGACATCTACCATAAATTCGGTGGCTTGGACGACAGTTTCTTCGCTCATATGGAAGAAATAGATTTCTGCTGGCGCATGAAAAACATGGGGTACAAAGTGATGTACTGTCCGCAGTCGAAAGTCTATCACATAGGCGGCGGCACATTACCGAAAAGCTCAGCGAGAAAGACATACCTCAACTTCCGCAACAACCTGTCGCTGCTGATGAAAAATCTTCCTGAAGGCTCGGTTTTCCTCACAATTTCATACAGAATACTACTCGATTGGGTAGCAGGACTGAAGTTCCTCTTCGACGGCTGTTTCGCTGACGTTTGGGCGGTGACCAGAGCGCATCTAAGCTTCTACAGACATCTGCCTATGCTGAGGAAAAAGAGAAGGAATCTGCCTCACAAGAAGGTGTCGATGGTTTACCAGAAAAACATAGTTTTCAAGCATTTCTTGGAGAAAAAGAAGCTTTATACAGAGCTTAACGAGAAAGATTTTACTGCTTAACAACAGTTTTTCGGTCATCATTTTTCGGCTGCCACCTCTCTTCGAGAGCTGAAGGCCTTCAAAATTGATGACTAAAAACTTTATAATTGAAGCAAATACCGAATTGCTTCAGCGTAACCTTCCAAACCGCGGCCAACAACAGATTTCACCGCTGCTTCGGCGGTGTAGGAATGATGACGATACTCTTCCCTTTCGTAGATATTTGAGATATGAACCTCAACGACAGGAATCTTTATAGCTCTGATAGTGTCAGCCAGCGCTATTGAAGTGTGAGCATATCCTCCCGGGTTAAACACCACGCCATCGTATTTTCCCATCGCTTCCTGCAACTTATCGATCAGCACACCCTCATGATTCGACTGGAAAGAGTCGATCACGCAATCCGGAAAACGCTGTCTGACAGTCACAAAGAAATCGTCAAGTGATTGAGTACCATATATTTCAGGCTCTCTTTTACCGATAAGATTCAGGTTCGGTCCGTTTAAAATCAATATCTTCATAGTTATTTACTTCCTTTTTATCAGTCGTATCAGCTCACCGATAATGATGACCGGGCTTGTCGCAAAGAGGCAGATAAGCCAGTCCTGCCATTTCAAAGGCTCTACGCTGAACATCTCGCCGCCGAAATTCACGATTAGGAACTGCCCGACAAGGATGATCACCAAGGCAAGCTCGAAACCACCGAAAGCCATGCCAGGATTACGGAAAGCTGACATTCCGGTGTGATAAGCCTTAGCGTTGAAGAGGTTCCAAAACTGCAGGAACACGAACAAGGTGAATGTCAGGGAATGCTCGTAGGTGGTGTAGCTCCTAGCGTCCGCTATCTTGAAATTGAAGAAGTTGGCGAGATAATCGCGCAGGGAGAAGTCGGTGAGCGAGTTCACCTCCATATGTTTGAAATACTGCACAAATCCCAGCATTATCAGCACAAAAACGATACCAACCGTGAAAATGGAGTTTATCATCGGTTTTGTGAGGATATGAGCGTCTTTCGAGCGCGGCTTCTCGTTCATCACGCTCTCTGACGGAGGCAGCGACGCCAATGCCAGAGCCGCGAAAGTATCCATAATCAGGTTCACCCACAGCATCTGTGTGACAGTGAGGACAGCGTCGGTGCCAAGCAATGCGCCGAACATCACGACGAGGCATGCCGCCACATTGATGGTCATCTGGAACAGCACGAAACGCTGAATATTCAAGTAGAGCGAGCGACCCCACATCACGGCACGGCCAATGCTGCTGAACGAGTTATCGAGTATGGTGATGTCGGATGCTTCCTTTGCCACCGTTGTTCCGTCGCCCATCGACAGGCCCACTTGAGCGGCTTTCAGAGCGGGCGCGTCATTGGTGCCGTCGCCTGTCACCGCTACCACTTCCCCACTCTGCTGCTGCAGTCGCACCAAACGTTCCTTGTCCATAGGACGCGCCCGCGACATTATCTTTATCATCGGGATGCGCCGGCGTGCCTCGGCATCGGACAGCACCTCGAAATCTTTTCCAGAGATATGGTTGAAGTCTTTCTGGTCGGTGTCTTTCCAAAGTCCCAGCTGACGTCCGATCTCGATGGCCGTGCCAGGAGTGTCGCCAGTCACAATCTTCACATCGATACCTGCATTCATGCATTTTCTGACGGCATCAGCGACATCAGGACGGATAGGATCAGCAATGGCAACAGCAGCCAGGAAGATGAGGTTTTCAGCTACGAGCTCGTCGGTTTTCGGATCGAACGACTGTTCGTCAGGATTGGCCTCTTTGTAAGCCAGAGCCAGAGTTCTCATCGCTCTATCGCTATATCTGTTCAGTTGATTCTCAATATCTTTACGATAAGAATCAATATCCTCGATGCCGGACTCAGTGGCGATTTTATTACAGTGCTTCAGGATTATTTCCGGAGCGCCTTTTACGTAAAACATCGGTTTGTTGAATGTTTTGGATTCAACCACCGTTGCCATAAACTTATATTTTGTTGAGAAAGGCACCTGCTGATAAAGTGCAGTATCATCACGATATTCGAGATAATTGGCACCTTGGCCGTGAAGCCACAGCAGCAGTGCGCCTTCTGTAGGATTTCCGATAACCTTTATTTTTTTTGTGTCAGAAAAGTCGAGAAACGCCGTGGTGTTTACAGCTATGCATTCCTCAAGCAGCTTTTTCGACTTGCTGAACATATACAAGTCATTGACACTCATTTGGTTTTGTGTCAAAGTGCCTGTTTTGTCGGTACAAATTACCGTTGCAGCGCCCATAGTCTCGCAGGCGTGCATTTTTCTGACTAAGTTGTTGGTAGTCAGCATTCTGCGCATACTGAGGGCTAGGCTCAGCGTGACGCTCATAGGGAGGCCTTCCGGCACTGCCACCACTATAATTGTGACGGCAATCATCAGAGTGTTGAGGGCATATTGCGCGAACTTCAGCCATTCTATGCCGTCGCTGATGCTGTCGAGATGGACAAAATACATGACAAAACGTGTCACGAGAATCACTGCGGCTATGATGTAGCTCGCATAGCAAATCACCTGACCCAGCTTGTCGAGTTGAATGTTAAGAGGAGTCTTTATATTGTTATCGATTTGTGAGCCTTTGTACACCTTGCCCCATTCGGTGGCGTCGCCTACTCTCTCGACCTGCATAACGCCATGACCGTCAATAACTTTACTACCTCGCATCACCCAGTTTGAAGGATATGTCGCCTCGTCGTTGAAGTCTTTCTCGTCGATGGTTTTTCGCGCCATCGGTTCGCCTGTCAGGTCTGACTCATTCACCTGCAACGAGAACGCGTCGAGCAATATGCCGTCGGCTGGCACTTCGTCGCCGGTCTCTATCATCACGATATCGCCCACAACGACCTCGCGACGCGGTATCAGAGTGACGTTGCCGTCACGCACCACTTTCACCGTCTCCTCATCGTTGACTTGGTTGAGGATATCGAATTTTTTGTTGGCGCTGAGTTCGAAGATGAATCCCACGCAGGTAGCCAACATTATAGCCACGAATATGCCGAGCGGCTCAAAAAGAACGCTCAGTCCGTCGTCGGTGGTAAGATATTGATATATAGCCACTCCAATCGACAGAGCGAGAGCAATCAGAAGTATCTGAATTATAGGATCCTTGAATTTGCCCAGAAACTGGTGAAACACCGACTCCTTTTGGGGTGGTGTAAGAATATTAAAGCCGTGCAAAGCACGGCTTTTTTCTACCTGTTTCTTATCAAGTCCTTGATAATACATTATTAATTATTGCTGTATTCTTCGAGGGCTTTGTAGAAGTCGTTCTTGTACTGCTCCTGTTTGAAGTCGATCTTCAACTCGGTATCAGCGCTCATTGTCTCGACCACTGTGTTAAGAACTTCTTCGCCTGAGTATTCAACGCAAACGTAGACAGAGATCTTACCAGGTGTGAGTGTGCTTGGTTTTGCGTCCCAGCATGTCACAGGAGTATTTTTGATCTTACCTTTGATAACACCGATTGACTGGATGGTACCTTTTGCGATGTTCTTAACATTTGTGCCATCGCGGTGTTCCTGTGTGAATTGGTCGACTGATCTTTGAACGACTGACTCAATCATTGCCTGGAGTCCGTCACGAGCGTTCTGCTCTGCGAAGATACGAGCTGACTGGATGTCATATTCGCTTTCAGCCACACCCTGTGCCAGGTATTTGAAGCTAGTGCTTGTAGCTGTACAGTTTGGACATGGCATTGATGCAGGCTGTGTTTGTGGCTGTGGCTGCTGTGCAGCTTCTTTGCTTGAGCCGCAAGAAACAACGAATAAAGAAACCAAGGCGATTCCTAAAAGTAAGTTGATCTTTTTCATGATAATTTGATTTTAGTTAATAATAAGTTTATTTTACTTTAAAAAACACTTTTTCTTTGACGTATTTTGATCCGAATTTAAAGCGGACTTCGATGGAATTGTCATCCTGACTGTAGCAGTAGTCTGACATATAGGTCACAACTTTGGTGTCATCAACATCTTTAACAGTGAACTGAGTGGCGCAGTTTGACGAGAGACGCGGTTTCTGTGCCGAGAGTATGGGTTTGCCGTTGTACATCAGCCTGACAACGAGTCTATCTGTCTCATTCTCAACGATTTCGATGATTATATTGGTGTAGACCTGATTAAACTTTTTGATGAGGCCTTCCACGTTGAAATATCTTGAATCATCATCGCCCAGCTCTTGTTTAAGCGCTGTGAGGCCTGTTATCGCCTGATCGACCTGCTCGACGCTCTCGATATTCTCGAATTCATTCTCAAAACCTGCGATTTTATCGTTCAACTCCTGATCATGTTTTTCGTAAGCGGTAACAAGTTCCACAAGATCGAACTGGGAGAAAGGATATTTTACATAAAGATTATAATATTGTTCGCCTGTCTTGGAATTTCTGAACAGTTCCTGATAAGTCTCGGCCTTTGTGATGCTAACACCTTGAATAGCAGGCATTCTCGCAATTTTTGACGTAGATTCTATCGACAGTGTCGCGTTGGTGCTTGCGTCGGTTCCGCTGACAGTTTTCTGTGTGTAGGAGTTCACAGTGCGCGATACGTTGGTAGCCACTGATGACGCTATCTCGGCGCGTACCTTATCCATTGCATCGGCTTTGACTGCCTCAAGCGTAGGTTTATCTGATTGGACGATAATAAAGCCTTGCACGCTGCCTTTTCCCACCCATTCAGGTTTCGGACCGCTTTTCTCGACGAGTTTGAAGCCTTTTTTCTGAGCAAAACCGCAAACCGGAAGCAAAATCGCGAAAGCTATGATCAATAATTTCTTCATAATTTATAAAATGTCTAATTATCAATCTGCAAACATAAACAATTTTTTAATACGAAGCAAGAAAAAAGTGATTTTTCTACAGCACGAACTTTGTAATCTCCTGATTTGGCTCGAGTTCAACCGGCTCTTTGCCATACTGGAAAATCATCATTTTCTTGCCGCCTTTGAGGAAATATTTGTCACCGACAACCCAGATTGCAGTGGCTTCACGCAAACCGACCACCTTCATCTCCTGACGCACGGCGAGATATTCGTTGATACGATCCTGACGGGTTTCGCCGCCGTGTTTTATCATCTTGTCAATCTCAGGATGCGGATCAAGGTAGTGAGGATTGATCTGGAACGGTATGAGATTCAATGTGTTAAAGCTTGCCGGCTGCACGATTGGCATATCGTTTGTGGTGCAAAGTGTAGGGCAAGCGATGTTCGAGCCGGCGCTCCAACCGATGTAAGGCGTACCGTTGTTTGCGCATTCGGCTATTGCCTGCATCAAGCCGAATTTGTGCAACTCAGCGACAAGATGGAAGGTGTTTCCGCCACCGACAACGATGCAGTCAGCTGTTTTGACCAAACCGACTTTATCTTCAACTTCGTGAACTGAAACAAACTTTTTAACACCGAGTTTTTCGTTAAAAACTTTCTTAACCTTCTCAGTATAAGCGTCATAGCTCTTCGGATAAGGATTGCCGCCGATGAAAACGCCAGCGAAAGGCACAAAGGCCACCTTGCTGTCGGCACCGAGTTTGTTCTTGTCAAAAAACTGTTCGAGCTGTGTCATCGCCCAAGCCAAATATGTTTCACCAAAATTCGTGGAATTGCTGATTAAAAGTAAGTTTCTCATAATTTAACTTTTTAAATTTTTTACAAAAATAATTATTTTTTGAATATGAAACGATTTTTGGCATATTTTTGTCTTAAAAATTAACATCATGAAAAAACTTGTTTTATTTTTAGCTGGTTTAGTTTTGATTTGTGGTATTAATAAGTCTTATGGAGCTGATAAGACCAATAATACAGAATATGATTTAAAATCACCAAATGGGAAGATTGAAATAAAAATTAGTATCGGGGAGGAGGTGAAGTATTCGGTGAAGCATGGGAACACGGTAGTAATCAGTGAGTCGGAAATTTTGATGGAGTTGGGAGATGGAAGGATTTTAGGACAAATGGGATCAATAAAAAGCGTGAAGACAAATGAGGTTAATGAGGTTATTGATGCTGATTTTTACAAAAAAGCTAAAGTTGAGAATAATTATAACGAATTGATTATCAATTTTAAAGGAAATTACAAACTGACTTTCAGGGCTTTTGACGACGGGGTGGCTTACAGGTTTTCGACGAGTTTCAAGAAGCCGATCATTGTGAAGAAAGAGAAGGTGAATTATTGTTTTGACGACGATTACGTGACTTATATCCCGTACGTGAACGCCAGAAAAGGCGAAGGCGACTTCCTGACGCAGCAGTTTTTCACATCATTTGAGAGCCAGTATACAATTGATTCGATTTCGAAAATGGATGAGGAGCGCATTGCGTTCACACCTATATTAATATGTCTGAAAGACGGCAAAAAAGCTGTCATTGTGGAGTCGGATCTGGAAGATTATCCAGGAACATTTTTCAGAAAAGGGGTTGGAAACAGTCTCGAGGCGGTACAGTCGACATATCCGAAAACGGAGGTACAAGGCGGACATAATATGCTTCAGATGGTGGTGACAGAAAGAGAAGAATTTGTCGCTAAGGTCAATGGGACAAGGGATTTCCCATGGAGAGCCATTGTGATTTCGGAGAACGATGCCGAACTGATGAACAGCGATATGGTTTACAAATTGGCATCGCCTTCAAGAGTGAAAGACGTGAGCTGGATCAAGCCAGGAAAGGTGGCTTGGGACTGGTGGAACAACTGGAACATCTGGGGTGTTGACTTCAAGGCCGGAATAAACAACGACACCTATAAATATTATATTGATTTCGCTTCGAAAAACGGAATAGAATATGTGATTCTCGACGAAGGCTGGGCCGTGAACAAGCAAGCCGACTTGTTCCAGGTGGTGCCGGAAATTGACCTTGAGGAGCTGGTGGAATACGGCAACGAACGCAATGTCGGACTGGTGCTTTGGGCAGGATATGTTGCCATTGACAGAGACATGGAGCATGTTTGCAAACACTACAGCGAGATGGGGATCAAGGGGTTCAAAGTCGATTTTATGGATCGTGACGACCAGAAAGTGGTTGATTTCTACTACAGAATGGCGGCGATGGCGGCGAAATATCACCTGTTCGTTGATTTTCACGGAGCTTACAAGCCTACAGGTTTGAGCCGCACCTACCCTAACGTGCTGAATTTTGAGGGAGTTTACGGATTAGAGCAGTCGAAATGGGATGATGACCTCAACCAAGTGAACTACGAGTGTATGATTCCGTACATCAGAATGGTGGCTGGAAACTTGGATTACACTCAGGGAGCGATGGACAATGCCACGAAATATCATTTCAGAGCCATCTACACAAACCCGATGAGCCAAGGGACAAGATGCAGACAACTCGCTGAGTATGTGATATTTGAGTCGCCATTCAACATGATGTGCGACAGCCCGACGAAGTATATGCAAAACCCTGAGTGCGTGGAGCTTATCTCTGAAATTCCGACTGTTTGGGACGAGACTGTCGCTTTGGATGGAAAACTTGGTGAATATGCTGTGATTGCAAGAAGAAAAGGTGATACTTGGTATATTGGGGCGATAACGAATTGGGAAGCGAGAACTATAGAAATTGAGGTTCCTCGCTCCGCTCGGAATGACAATAGTGCTATTGTATATCAGGATGGAATTAATGCTAATCGCAACGCTGAAGATTATATGATAACTGAACAAAAAATAATAAATAATAAAATATTGATTGATTTGAAGAGTGGCGGCGGAGCAGTGATAATATTATAAGCTTATCGCAAGGTCTGCTTTTCAGCTTTACGCAATGTCTGCTTTCATTGCATAGTGTTTTTGTTTTTAATATGTCACTTCTTCAAGAAACAGAGCGTGGGCGGGCATTGATGTACCGGCGGAGCAGCGGTCTTTTTGCTCGATGATGGCACGGAAGCCTTCGAGGGTGAGTTTCCCCTTCCCAACTTCGAGAAGTGTGCCTACGATGGCGCGCACCATATTTCGGAGGAAACGGTCGGCTTTGATGTGGAAGACAAGAAGTCCGTTTTGTTCAAACCAATAAGCCTCCATGATTTTACAGTTGTTTGTCTTAACTTGTGTATGAAGCTTTGAAAAGCTTGTAAAGTCTTGATATTCAAAGAGAATCTTAGCAGCATCGTTCATCTTTGGGACATCGAGCGGACCATATATATATAAGGTGTCGTCGGTGTGGAACGGATTCTTGGTGCGGGTGACGTAATAATGATATGTTCGTGACTTAGCGTCGAAGCGGGCGTGAAAGTACGGATCGACTTGCCAGCAGCGGTACACCACTATATCATCCGGTAGGAAGATATTCAACTGATACACAAAGTTTTGCAAATCTTCGATAGGCTCGCTCTCGAAATGAGCGTAGAAATTACGGGCGTTGACGCCGGTGTCGGTGCGGCCGCATCCGGTGACTGACACTGTCTGTTTCAACTTAAGGCTGATACATTTTTCGAGCACCTCCTGAACGCTGACATCGCCTGGTTGAATTTGCCAGCCATGATAGGCTTTCCCGTTATACGCCATATGTAAAAAATACCTGTTCATAAAGACTTTTTCACTGCAAAATTAAAAAAAACGGACAAAAAACTTGCATTATTCGAAAATTATTTTTATCTTTGTGGTGAAATTTAACCTCAAAATCGTAAAGCTATGCCAGTATACATGCTAAAAGACGAGGTATATAATTTTCCGTCGGTGAGTCGGTCGACAAAAGACGGATTACTTGCGATTGGTGGAGATTTATCGCCCGAGAGGCTGCTCGTCGCCTACTCATCGGGCATTTTCCCATGGTATACAGACGGAGAGCCTATCTTGTGGTGGGCGTTAGATCCGAGGATGGTGTTGAAACCGACGGACTTGAAAGTGACGAAATCGTTGTGGAAAACATTGGAGTCAAACAAATACTCGTGTTCGTTTGACGCTGACTTTGAGGGAGTTATACGCGCTTGTGCCACTGTTCCGCGCACTGACGAGCCGTTGGAGGAAGAGGATGATCAGGACGAGCCCAGTCCATGGATTAGTGAGGACATGATAGCGGCATATTGCGATTTGCATGAGATGGGATTCGCCCATTCTGTTGAGGTTTACCAAGACAACGAGCTTGTTGGCGGTCTGTACGGCGTAGCCATAGGAAAAGTGTTTTGCGCCGAGTCAATGTTCCACACCAAGACAGACGCCTCTAAGGTGGCGCTGTATAACTTATGCCAATTTTTGATAAGAAACGGATTTGAACTCATTGACGCTCAGCAGGAAACAGGTCATATGCGCAGAATGGGCGCGACTCCGATTCCGAGAAAGGAGTTCATGAAAATGCTGAAGCCGCTGGTGAAAGCGGAATCGTTGGTCGGAAACTGGGGCGATGGGAGCGCCGAAATCATGAAGTTAGAAGTTTGAAGTTGTTCAGTTAGTCAGTTATTCAGTTAAACTGACTAACTATTATAATGCTTTTTTGATTTTTACGAGTTTTTCGAGCAGTGGTTCCACTAGGTCGAGGCGGAGCATGTTGGCGCCGTCGGATTTGGCGATGGACGGATTGGGATGGGTTTCCATGAAGAGACCATCGGTGCCGACAGCGATTGCTGCCTTGGAGATGAGTTCTATCAATTCAGGTTTGCCTCCGGTGACACCGCCTGATTGGTTAGGCTGCTGCAGAGAATGCGTGACATCCATGATGACCGGCACATTGTTTTTCTGCATATCGTAGATGTTGCGATAATCCACCACAAGATCCTGATAACCGAAGAAATTACCTCTATCTGTAAGCATAACACTATGATTGCCAGACTGTTGCACCTTATCAACAGCAAAACGCATGGAGTCTCCCGAGAGGAACTGGCCTTTTTTAATATTAACCACCTTACCAGTTTTAGCGGCGGCAACCAGAAGATCGGTCTGACGGCAAAGGAATGCCGGAATTTGAAGCACATCGACGTATTCAGCGGCCATAGCTGCTTCTTCGCAAGAGTGAATATCGGTGACGACCGGAACATTGAACTCTTTTGAAATATTTTTCAGCACATTGAGAGCCTTCTCATCACCTATCCCCTGAAACGAATCGAGGCGCGAGCGGTTAGCTTTACGATATGAGCCTTTAAATATATAAGGTATATCGAGGCTACGGGTGATTTTCACCAAAGTCTCGGCGATTTTGAACGGCGACTCTTCATCTTCGATTACACAAGGACCAGCGAGGAGGAAGAAACGGTTCGACTTCAGATTTTTCAGAAAAGGATAGTTGTTTACAGCAAACATCGTTAAAATATTTTTTTGCAAAGATAGTGTTTTTTTTAAATTTTTTGTTTGATGTTTAAAATTTTTGTGTATTTTTGCTTCGTACTATGTACAGAAAACAACTAAATTCATTAATAACTAAATTCAATTCTTATGAAGAAAGTTTTTACATTAGCACTTGTGATGGCCATGACCATTACAACTTTCGCTCAGGTAAAGGGCGTTAAGAGACAGTTACAGAAGGACTTAACACCTGCACAGACTGTTCAAGTGACAGGTATGGAAGAGCTTAGCGCAACATACCCTGCACAAGCAAGAAACATGATGACAGCTCCGGAGGAGACAACATTAAGCTTCACAGCTTATGACTGGCAGACAAACGCAGCTTCAAGAAACTTCACAGCAGTATGGCCTGACGGTTTTGCAGTAGTGTGCTACACACAAGCTACACAGCAAAACTTCAGCGACCGTGGTACTGGCCTCTCAATTTGGGATCCGGCTGTCGGCGAATGGGAGTTCACAGAAACTCATGCTGAAGATTTCTCATCATTACCGGCATCAGAACGTAAGACAGGTTTCGGATCAATCTCACGCTGGAGACAGAACGGTCTCGTTATCGCTGCTCACTCAGCAAATCAATGCCACCTGTTCTTCTGCGAAGATTTCCGCAATGGTAGCCGTGATTTCAGCACAGTGGTTACACTTCCTAACGAATGGGAGCCATGCTGGGCATCAGTTCAGTGCTCAGGTGAAAACCTCGACATCGTTCACGTCCTTGCAACACAGTACAGCTCAACAGATCCATTTGAAAACGCAATTCGTTACTATCGTTATGAAAACGGTCAGTGGACAGCTGATGCAGAGCTTCTTGAACCTCTCAATGCAGATCACATGGGCGGCAGTGGTTCTAACATCACCTACTTCCTGGCATACAATCCAGAGAAACCAAACCGTGTATCATTTGTTGTTAACGACGCATGGGTTGATGGTAAAGTTGTTATTTCAGAAGACAATGGCGCTTCATGGAGCGAGAGAGTGTTCTATCAACACCCAGGTATCCACACCACATTTGGAGATGATGAAGATTTCTTCTATCCTCGTTGGGTCAGCGCACAGTTTGACGAAAATGACGAAATCAATTTGATTTACGAATGGAACGGTTCAAATGGCGAGCCAGGTTCAGGTAATTATTATCCGACAATCGGTGGTGTCAGCTTCTGGAGCGAGTCACTTCCAAAGAACGAGATGTGCCGTGGCGGTATCGGTGAAGTCGGCCAGCCATTTATCATGGATTCCAGCTATATTCAAAGCGACCTTTACTATTCAGAGTGGTACTGGTCAGATGCAATACACGACCCACTTCCGGAATACTTCGGCGAGCTTCAGATCCTCGACACAGATTACAATGTATTCCCATGGTGGGAAGAAGAATATCCAGAAACATACTACTGGGTCAATCTTGATCTGAAAGAGCACGGTTCATACAATAGCGGTATCGCAGCATTCCCATCAATGCACATGGACGGCGACAGAATCTTCGCATTCTGGTCAATGATTGCAGGTGATGAAACTGTATTCTATGATCAGGGACGTAACAATTACAGATTGTTCGCATGTATGTCAGACGACCGCGGCCGCACATGGCACACCCCAGTACACCTTATCACCGATTTCATGGCTTTATTCGATGAAATGGTTTATGGTCAGCTTGTTCCTTACGTTTACAGCGACGATCAAGGTGAATACTTATGGTATCTCTACATGAATGACGGATGCTCAGGTGCATACGTAATGTTCAACGACAACGGTGAGGATCCTGATTGGGACGACGCATACTACAGAGCAGTTAAGGTTTATATCAGCTTCATCGATGAAGTTGAGGAGAACACATTGACAGTTGCTCCAACCATCAACGTCTATCCTAACCCGGCTAACGGTTCATTCAACGTAGCACTCAACAGCGAGAGCGATGTTAATATCTTCAACACAGTTGGTCAGTTGGTTAAGACCTACAACAACGTGACAACAGTTAACGTCAACCTCGAATCAGGTGTTTACTTCGTGAACGCTAACAACCAGACAGTTAAGGTTGTTGTCAAATAATCGACAATTGATAATTGACAATTTGTAGGGACGTGGAACGCCGCGTCCCTACATTTTTAATAGGACAAACAGGTCTTAATAGGACATATAAGATTGATAGGATGAATAGTATTAAAGATTATTTGGAAGAATTGGTGGCGAGGAATAACACTGAGGGGTTTATAAAAGATGATCCGGTACAGTTTGTGCACAGGTATTCTGATATTCATGATATTGAGATTGTGGCGTTTTTGGTTGCAACGATAGCGTGGGGCAATAGGAAAATGATATTGAACAACGCCAATAAGATGCTGGATATCATGGGAAAGTCGCCGTATGACTATGTGATGTCGGGTGGATGGGAGAAATTAGAGGACGGAAAATGCGTACACAGGACGTTTTTTGGCAGAGATTTGAAGTATTATTGCAGGGGGATAAGGGAGATTTATAGGGCCAACAGGGCTGATAGGACGAATAGTTTGGAGGATGTGTTTTTTAATGAAGAGCATGATGTGTGGAGAGGAATTCAGAACTTCAGGGATATGATGGCGGAGGCGAATGGAGGAACGAGCAAACACATATCGAATCCGTGTTGCGAGGCGCCGATGAAAGGCTCGGCTTGCAAGAGACTGCATATGGCTTTGAGATGGCTGGTAAGAGACGACGGCATTGTTGACTTAGGCGTTTGGAAGAGACTGAAACCAAAAGATTTGATGATACCTTTGGATGTGCATGTGGCAAGGGTATCAAGGAATTTGGGATTGCTTGACAGGAAGAGCAATGACAGGATGACAGTGGAGATGCTGACTTCCAAGTTGAGGGAGTTTGACAAAGAGGATCCTGTGAAATATGATTTCGCGTTGTTTGGAGTGGAAGTGATGGAGTAATAGGACTCATAGGACAATAGGACCAATAGGGCGAATAATGTTGATAACTTTGCGATTTGGAGGAGTTATCAACATTTTGTTGATAACTTATTTATTAATTATTTATAAATAAGACCAAAAACCAGTGGGAATTTCCTATTTTTGCATATTGGATTAGACTACCCTTACCAAGAGTAATAGGACTAATTGGATTTATATGATAAATTATTGAAAATAAAACAATTAACTAATAAATTAAGTACAATGAATAGAAAATTATTTTTGATGTTAGCGGCATGTTTTATGCTGATGACTAATTTCGTTTGGGGACAGACGAGAAATGAAGCCTCAATCACATTCTCTGAACAAGGCTATACAAATGCTCAGAGTTTGGATGGTATTCCTATTGCTTTGGATAATAGCATCACTATCCAATTTGACAAGAACACAGGCAGCACTGCTCCTGCTTATTACAACACAGGAGCTGCTGCACGTTTGTATGGCGGTAACACATTAACAATCACACCAGCCAGTGGATGCACCATTACGAGCATGACCTTAACATTTAGTTCTACAAGTAACGTTGGTACATTAAGTGCATCAACTGGAACTTATTCTTTAAATTCAACAACTGGAACTTGGACAGGATCTTCAACTGCTCCAATTGTTATAACCAACACAGCCTCCAGTGGTCACGCACGTTTAAAAATATTATCAGTAACATACTCAGCAGGCGGTACACCGAGCGTTGCCACTCCGACATTCTCTCCAGCTGCTGGTACATATACTTCAGCACAGAATGTGACAATCAGTTGCACAACAACAGGCGCAACGATTTATTACACAACAGACGGCACTGCACCTACGACATCGAGCGCAGTGTACTCCTCTCCTATCGCCATCAGCGAGACTACCACAGTGAAGGCTATGGCAGCAAAGTCAGGAATGACCAACAGTAGCGTAGCTACGGCGACATATACCATTACGCAATTGACAGAAATCACAACAATAGCGGGACTTTGGGAATTTGCGAGCACAGTAGGAACAACAGCCACACAAGTTAGTGTGACATTTAACGACTGGTACGTTTCAGGTGTGAAAAGCAGTCAGGCAATAATCACCGACGGACAGTATGGTTTTGTGATTTACCAGAGCGGTCACGGATTCACAGCCGGCGACAAACTCAATGGCACAGTGGTTTGCAACGCATTAATGTATCAAAACCATTATGCAGAGCTCACAGGCGTTAAAGCAACAGATTTGACAGTAACATCAGGGCAAGATGTGCCAGCTTTAACAACAACAATCAACGATCTTGAAGTGAGAAACTACGGTACTCCTATCAATTTAGGTACATTGACATACAACGGCACGGCATTTGTTGACGGATCGCTGAACACCATAACTCCATACAATAACTTCAATCTTAGCCCGAACCCAATTTCATCATTGGTAAGTGACAAACAATACACCGTTAAAGGCGTTTACATTGTTTATTGGCAGAGCGGCAATCCTGTCAAGCAAGTCGCTCCACGCAGCGCAGATGACTTTGAAGAATACATTGCCCCTACATATTTCGATGTATATGTTGCGTCAGGTATTGCCAACGGCACTGTTAGCGTTGATCCTACATCAGCTGCGGAAGGCGCCACCATCACAGTGACAGCGACTCCAAACGATACATACTATTTGGAGACTTTAACATACTCATACGAGAGCAACAGTTTCGACATTGACCAAAGCACAATGCAGTTCACTATGCCTGCTGCCGATGTCACCGTCAACGCCACGTTCTCACAACTGCCACAGGTTGCGACACCAACATTCACTCCAGAGCCGGGATATTTCACAGCGGCACAAAACGTGGCAATAGCATGTACTACAGCAGATGCAACTATTTATTACACCTTAGACGGTTCAGACCCAACAACCACAAGTGCTGTATATACCGAGTCGATAGAAGTGAGTGAGACCACAACCATCAAAGCATTTGCAGTGAAAGACGGAATGCTTGACAGTGAGATAGCTACCGGTTTGTTCACCATTGAGATTCCTACATTGACATTCAACAAGTTGGCGACCCACACTGATGTCACAAACAATGGCATCTATATGATTGTTGATGTTGCTGGCGGTTATGCTTTGACAAGTGCCAAAGGCTCAAGTGCAGCACCTACAGCAGTTGCAGTGACCATTGAGAACGATGCCATCACAGGCAATATTGCAGACGCCTTACAGTGGAACTTCACCGCTGTTGATGGTGGTTACAAAATCAATCCTATCAACGATACAGTAAACTTCCTTTACAGCACCAGCTCCAATAATGGTGTAAGAGTTGGCACAAACAGCAACAATGTTTGGGAATTAAACATCACTGACGGTGCAAATTACCACGGCTTCAAGAACGTTGCAACAAACCGTTACATCGGTGTTTACAACAATCAAGACTGGCGCACATACACAACGATCCACGACAACATCAAGAACACTCAGATGGAGATTTTCGTTCTCGGCGAAGCACCGGTTCACACCTATTATAATGTCAATGTTGCCGGCAGTATTGCCAATGGAACTGTATCCGTGGATCATACCACAGCCGAGGCTGGCAACACAATCACTGTGACAGCTACACCTGACGCAGGTTATGAGTTGACAGCTTTGACATACTTATACGCATCGAATTCATACAACATCAACATGGAGACGATGCAGTTCACAATGCCGGCAGGTGACGTGACAGTCAACGCCACATTCACCGAGCTCGCACATGTCGCAACTCCAACATTCACACCGGCAGCAGGTTCATACATAAGCGTACAGACCGTGACAATTGCATGCGCAACAGAAGGCGCTACTGTTTACTACACATTAGACGGTACAGACCCGACAACGGAAAGCGAAGTTTACGCCGAAGCATTCACGGTAAGCGAGACTACAACAGTCAAGGCATATGCCGTTAAGGAAGGCATGAACGACAGCGATATCGCTGAAATAACATACACCATCATCGAGCCTATGACAATCGCAGCAGCCAGAGCTTTGGAAAACAACCAGTATGCCTTGGTTCAGGGTGTTGTCACATTCATTGATGGCAGAAATATTTACGTGCAAGACGCTACCGCAGGTATCGATTTGTATCTCAACAGCAACACCGTTCCTTCAACATTAGCCATGGGCGACATGGTGAAAGGCTATGGTAAGAAAACAGTGTACAACGGTCTCACAGAGCTCACCGCTATCAATGGTGGTGATGAGAACCAGTTCCTGGTATTGTCGAGCGGCAATCCGCTTCCTGTAGCGATCAAGACGATCGAAGAGATTTTGGCAGACCACAACGGCGACAAGATGTTACAGTCGACACGCGTTCAGATTGTGGACGCCATAGTAGGCACAATCAATACAAGCAACAACACTCCTATCACACAAGGCGAGAGCACAGTGAACATCTACAAGATGCCAGTTGTGGAAGGTCTTGAACAAGGCGACATCGCAACTGTTACAGGTGTCATCGGATGCTACAACAACCCACAGCTCCGCGTCGCCAACGCAGCTGATGTGACATTCACACATCCGGCAGGCATCACTGTCAATCCGGCAACGTTGTCAGGATTCAACTATGTGTATGAAGAAGGTCCTTCGACAGTGAAGACATTCAACATCAGTGCAAGAAGCCTCACTGCTCCGACATACATCTACGCGTCAGAAAACTATGAGATTTCATCATTCCCTGGCGAGAGTTTCTATCCGGAGAGCGTAATTACCATCAACACATACACCGGCATTTACAATTACACCATTAAGGTGAGATTGAAAGCAGGTTTGGAAGTTGGCGATTACAACGAAAGCCTTATGATTTGCCAAGAGCAAATCGACACTTTGTATGTGACACTGAGCGGTAACGTTACAAGCACTCCACCTCAGCCACAAGGCGATTACACTCGTCTCAGCGACCTCTCACAGTTGACAAGCGGTTCGAAAGTCATCTTCGCGGCACGTTACAACGAGGTAGCAAACGAGTATTTCGCAATGACAGCAACAGCATCAGGAAAGCCGGAAGGCGTTTTGTTCACAAGTTTGGAAACCAATGGCGAGACATTGCCGGCAGCAATCACCGATGTGGAAGATACATTCTACTGGACTGTTGACGTTAACGGTGCCAACTACACCTTCACCAACGCCAACGGCGACGTGCTCGGATACACCAGCGGCACCAACTTCGCGGCTGGCGGCGACAACACCGCGTGGACCATCACATTCCAAACATCAGAGGCTTCAGCAATGGTTCCGAACTACAGCGCTTTCGTAATCAACAACGTCAACAACGCAGTCAGAGCCTTCGCTTTGAACAGCAACCACAACTACGGTCCATACCACACACAGAACATGACAAGCGACCAATACAACTTCTTCATCGACATGTTCGCAACAGTTGGCGGCGGCACTATGATATGTGCAACGCCTACATTCACACCAGAAGCTGGCACATATTATGAGGCTCAAGAGGTTACAATCGCTTGCAGCACAGCTGACGCCACAATCTACTACACAACAGACGGCACAGATCCTGACGAGAACAGCGAGGTTTACACCGAACCAATCGCAGTCGGATCAAGCATGACAATCAAGGCCATCGCAATGAAGGAAGGCTATGAGAACAGTACCATCGCAACTGCAGATTATACTATTATATTAGGTGCAGTCACCATCTTCCAGCAAGACTGGGAAGGCGACATGAACGGCTGGACATTTGTGACAGTGGAAGGCATCAAGCCATGGACAATCGCCTCATACAGCGGCAACCACTACGCTTACGGCAACGGCTACAACGGCGGCGCCAACGAGCAGTGGTGCATCTCCCCTGCTTTCGACCTCAACGTCTACAGCAACGTCAGCTTGACATTCAGAAACGCAAAGAACTACACCGGCCCGGATATGCAGGTCTACTTCTCGAATGATTATGATGGTGAGAATCCTTCAGATGCGACATGGACAGAACTCGAATATAACAAGTCGACAGGTTCATTCGCATGGGCTGAGTCAGGCACTATCGACCTCGCCAACTTCGCAGGCGACGAGTGCTACATCGGATTCAAGTACACCTCAACAGAAACCGAAGCAGCGGCTTGGGAAGTTGACGACGTGACATTGATGGGATTCACAACAGAGCCATATCTGACAGTGACACCTAACGCTTTGAGCGGATTCAGTTATATCGTTGGAAATGGTCCATCAGCGGCACAGACATTCACCGTATCAGGTGGCAATTTGCCTCCAGCGCCAGGTGGAACTTCAGGCGGAGTTAATATCTCAATCAGCAACAGCAATTTTGAGCTCTCTCTCGACGGAGAAGTATATTCGAATAATTTAAGCATCGAAGTTGTTGGAACCCTTGAGCCAACTACAGTTTATGTAAGACTTGAAGCAGGTTTGCCTGTCTATGAGTATATCGGCATGATATTCATTGAAGACGGCGGAACCATAGTTTCAGTTAGCGTAATCGGTAATGTTATTGAAGAACCGCAACCAGGTGGTGACTGGAACAGGATCTATGCTCTCAGCGACCTCAACGATGGCGATCAGATCATTCTTGCAGCACGTTACGACGCAACAGTCGGTGACGGTTACTACGCGATGACAGCAGGCGTTTCAGGTAAACCTGACGGAGTCCTCTTCACATCAGTCAACAACGCCGGCATTGAGCAGCTCCCGGCTGAGATTGCCGACGATGCGGAGACATATCTCTGGACCGTGACATTAAACGGTGACGTCATCACATTGACCAATGCAGCCGGCGACGCTCTCGGATACAGCAGCAGCACCAACTTCGCAGGTAACGAAAACATCGAGTGGAACATAGCTCTTCAGACATCAGAGGAAGGCGCTTTGATCCCGAACTACACAGGTTTCGTCATCACCAATGTTACCACGACAAACCGTGGCATCGCAAAGAACGCCTCGAACAAGTTCGGAGCTTATTCGACAAGCAACATCAGCAATCCTGACTACAACTTCTACCTCGACATCTTCGTACAAGGCGGAGTGGTGACACCTACAGTGGCAACGCCGGTGTTCAGCATGGCATCAGGCACATATTACGAAACTATAGAAGTTGAAATCACATGCGCAACAGAAGGCGCGACGATTTACTACACAACAGACGGCACAGACCCGACAGCTGAGTCAGACATCTACACCGAGGCTATCATTGTGGAAGAAGACATGACTATCAAGGCCATCGCAATGATGGAAGGTTATGACGACAGCGGCATCGCGACCGCAAGTTACGTAATCATGAGCGGCGTTGAGATTTTGGTAAGCCAAGACTGGGAAGGCGACATGAACGGCTGGACATTCGTGACAATTGAAGGTAACAAGCCGTGGGTCATCGGTCAGTTCAACAACAACCACTACGCCAACGCCAACGGTTACAATGACGATGTCGACAACGAGCAGTGGTGCATCTCCCCTGCCTTCGACTTGACTAACCGTCCAGACCACAACGTGACATTGACATTCATGAACGCCACCAAGTTCAATGGTCCGGCACTTGAACTCTACATCAGCACCGATTATGACGGACAGGATCCTACCGCAGCGTCATGGGAGCCATTGGAGTACATCGCATCAGAAGGCGACTACAATTGGACAGAGTCTGGTGAGATTTCGTTGAACAATTACATCGGCAACACCTGCCACATCGGCTTCAGATACATCAGCACCATCGAAGACGGAGCAGCAGCTTGGGAAATCGATGACATCATGATTGTTTCTGAGGTTATCACAAGCACAATCACAACCGAGGTCACACTGAATGTTGAGGTTTGGAACAGCCACAACGAGTTGATGATCGAGAACGGCAGCAACGAGACAATGAACGTTGTCGTTTACAACATCGTCGGCCAGCCAGTGTTAAGCCAGACAATCAGTGCAGGCAGCAACGTAATCCGTCACAACCTCGCAGAAGGCGTCTACATTGTAAGAATCGCCAATGGCAAGGAGATGAAGGGAGTTAAGGTACTCGTGAGACATTAGACCTTAGACTTTAGTCATTAGTTTTTAGCCGTTAGACTGTACAGTCTAACGGCTTTTTTTATAAATAGTTAAAAAATAAGAGCCGTTTCAATCGAAACGGCTCTACTAAAGTCTAAAGTCTAAGGTCTAAAGACTAAGGTCTCTATTCCATCACGCGGCATACCAGATTTCTGTCGCCGAAGGCGTCGTCGATTCTGGTGACGTGTGGGAAGTATTTGTCCTGGACATCGCTCTTGAGTGGGAAGCCAGCTTCTTCACGGCTGAATGGGAAGTTCCATTCGTTGGCCATCAACATCTCGGCTGTGTAAGGAGCGTGTGAGATGATGTTGTCGCCCTGAGGTGCCTTGCCATCTTCGATGTCCTTGATTTCCTGACGGATCTTTATCATAGCGTCGACGAATCTGTCAAGTTCTGCCAATGGCTCGCTCTCGGTAGGTTCAACCATTAATGTCTCGTGAACCGGGAATGCCACTGTCGGTGCGTGGAAGCCGTAGTCCATCAGACGTTTCGCGATGTCGATAGCCGCAACGCCGGTAGCCTTGTTGATGCCGTTGATGTCGAGAATCATCTCGTGTGCAACGTGGCCGTGGTTGCCGGTATAGAGTATCGGATAGTAATCTTTGAGTCTGTCTTTCAGGTAGTTAGCGTTGAGGATAGCGCCCATTGTTGCTTTCTTCAATCCCTCGCCGCCCAACATCTTGAGATAGCAGTAGGTGATTGTGAGGATCTGTGCGCTTCCGAATGGTGCTGCTGACACAGCACCCATCTGTTTCTCGCCGCCAGTCTTGAAGCAGACGTGACTTGGGAGGAACGGGACAAGGTGTGCTGCAACGCCGATAGGACCAACGCCTGGACCGCCACCACCGTGAGGGATGGCAAATGTCTTATGCAGGTTGAGGTGGCATACGTCAGCGCCAATGAAGCCTGGGCATGTCAAACCGACCTGAGCGTTCATATTAGCACCGTCCATGTAGACCTGACCGCCGTTGTCGTGAACGAGTTTCACGAGGGTGCGGATGCCGTCTTCGTAGATACCGTGTGTTGAAGGATATGTCACCATGAATGCGGCGAGAGTGTCCTTATATTGCTCAGCTTTCTCTTTAGCGTCAGCGAGGTCGATGTTACCGTGGTCATCGCATTTCACGACGACAACCTGCAGACCTGCCATGGCTGCTGATGCAGGGTTGGTTCCGTGTGCTGATGCAGGAATCAAGCAGATGTTACGGTTGCCTTCGCCTTTAGCCTCCTGGTAACGGCGGATAGTCATCAATCCTGCGTATTCACCGCTAGCACCTGAGTTAGGCATGAATGAGATGCCTTTGAAACCTGTGATTTCGCAGAGGTCTTTCTCCATCTCTTTGATCATCTCGAGATAACCTTCAGCCTGCTCTGCCGGCACGAATGGGTGGATGTTACCGAATTCTGGCCAGCTGAGTGCGAACATTGATGTTGCCGGGTTCAGCTTCATTGTGCATGAGCCAAGAGGAATCATGCAACGGTTCAAGCTGAGGTCGCGGTTCTCAAGCTGTTTCATATAACGCATCATGTCGGTCTCGCTGCGATACTTTGAGAACACTGGGGCTGTCAAGAATGCCGAGGTTCTTCTCATGCCTTCCTGGATGCCGCAGAAGTTCTGGCAGTTAGGGTCGCAAACGAGTGGCTGATGTTTCTTGCCGAGAGCTTCAGCGATGACCATTCCGATCTCGTCGAGGTCTTCGCGGCATGTTGTCTCATCGATGCTGATGCCGAAGTGCTGCTTGTCGATGATACGGAAGTTCATACAGTGTTTCTCAGCGGCTTCCTTCACTTTGCATGTGCAAGCGCCTTCCGGCAACTCGAACAACAATGTGTCGAAGAAGTATTTGTTTAGCTGTTTCACGCCGTATTTCTCCAACTCTTTAGCGAGTTTTCCGGCGAGGCAGTTGATATGATGTGCGATTTCTTTGATGCCGTCCTGTCCGTGATATATTGCGTAGAATCCAGACATGATGGCGAGCAATGCCTGAGCTGTACAGATGTTTGAAGTAGCTTTCTCACGTTTGATGTGCTGTTCACGTGTCTGCAATGCGAGACGATAAGCTGGGTTGCCAAGAGCGTCTTTCGAGATACCGATGATACGACCTGGCATTGAGCGTTTATAAGCTTCAGTTGTTGCGAAGTATCCTGCATGAGGACCGCCGAAGCCCATCGGGAGACCGAAACGCTGGTTGCTGCCGAACACCACGTCAGCACCCCATTCGCCTGGAGGTGTGATGAGAGCCAAGCTCATCAAGTCGGCTGCGACACCAACCTGCATGCCTTTTTCTTTCCAAACCTTAACTGATTCGCGATAGTCGATGACTTCTCCAAACTGGTTAGGATTCTGGACGATGACGCCGAAGTATTCCTCACCTGCGCTGAAGTTCTTGATATCGTCAACAACGACTTCAATTCCGAGGAAGTGAGCTCTTGTCTTGATGACCTCGATTGTCTGTGGGAACATGTCGTTTGCCACAAAAATCTTCTTAACATCGGCTTTCACCTGAGCGCGTGTACGCTCGTGGTAGAACATGAGCATTGTCTCAGCAGCTGCTGTAGCCTCATCGAGCAACGAAGCGTTTGCCAAAGGCATTGCGGTCATGTCGCTGATAACAGTCTGGAAGTTCAGCAAAGCCTCGAGACGACCCTGTGAAACCTCAGCCTGATATGGAGTATATGATGTGTACCAACCTGGGTTCTCAAGGATGTTGCGTGTGATGACGCCTGGAGTGATCACGTTGTAGTAACCCATTCCGATGTAGCTGCGGAACTGTTTGTTCTTTGCGCCGAGAGCCTTGAGGTGGCTGATGCATTCGTATTCGTTCATTCCGCGACCGATATTGAGGTCTTTTTTAAGACGTATATCCGGAGAAATGATCTCATCGACGAGCTGTTCGGTCGATTTCACGCCAATGACCTTGAGCATTTTTTCAACATCTGCTTCTGTCGGGCCATTGTGACGTTTAATGAAGTTGTTGTTAATCATAGAGTTATATTTTGATTTGTTATTAATCATAAAAACGTGCAAATTTATATTTTTTTATTCAATTTTCCGAATTATTTTTATAATTTTGCATCATAAAATTTTGATCTATGAAAAAGTCATTATTATTTCTCATGATGTTGGCTGTGATAGTCACAGGATGCAAGAAAGACAAGTCAAAATCGTTGGAATACAATGACAGCGACCCGATTAAACTTGTTCTGCACGAGGAGCATCAGATTCAGGTGACATCGGAATATGACATCACTTACACTACAATCAACAGCGACCCGAATGCCAAAGTGATTTCTATGCCTGTTGAAGGTTGCTTGTTCGGCATGTTACCGGGAACGGCGAAGGTCATTATTGACAACGGTTATGAAAACCGCACCGTCAACGTCAAGGTTGACCTGTTCAGACAGCCGACTTTCGATTTCGGATGCAACACCAGCAAAATCAGATCAATTTACGGAACACCTACAAAATCACAATATGTTGACACGGTTTTGGTATACCGTTATATGAACAAGACATCTCTCGGATACTATTCATATTCGTGCTATGAGTTGCGTTTCTGCTTCATCGAGGGCAAGTACAACTTCTCACAGGCTTTCATCAGAAACGACATGGAGTATATGTTAGACAATTACTTAACCGATAACTTCAACTTTTTCAAGACGGTGCAGAACTTCTATTACGACGATACAATTACCCACGATTCAGTTCCGGCTGACGTGTTCAAATATAGACTTGACACGACAGTATTCTGCTGCAAATACCATCATGGCAATCAGTTTGATGATATCTGTCTGTATTACTTTCAGAACGAGCCGGATTCACGGGCTAACGCTTTGAAAATCGACCCGCGTTCCTCAAAATTACGGTATTGATCATAGCTTGCGGCGGCCGGAGACAAAAGGCAAACGTCGCCGTTTTTCGATAAACTTCTAATAATTTCAAAGGCTTCATTGAGGTCTTTGAAATTTTTTATATCCCCTTGATAACCAGCATTTTGCAACATATCGAACATACGAGCGCCCGCTTTTCCGGTGTAAAGGATATGCTTGACCGGATTCTTGGCAAGAAACTCTATCAAAGAGCTGTAATCGATCTCACGGTCATAGCCTCCGAGCAGTAAAAAGGTCACATTTTTGATGGTCTGCAGCGCCGCGATGGCAGCCTGCGGAATTGTTGAAATACTATCATTATAATAGGTGACGCCGCCGAAAGTGCCCACCAGCTCCTGACGATGCTCCAAAGGTTGGAATGTGTACAGATATGGCATCACCTCGTCAACAGGGATGCCGTAAGCATATATCGCACACAAGGCGGCCTTGATATTCAGTTTGTTATGCTCGCCACGAAGCGGTACAGAGTCCCAATCCACGCCAAAATCGTAATACTGGTAATTGAGTGAATGCACCATCATTTCGGCGGCATAAAAATCGAACTCACCAGTCGTGACAGCCCAATCCTTCTCGCCCATTTTCCTGATAATGTTCAACTTAGCATCACGATAAACATCAAAAGTACCAAAATGGTCGAGATGCTCCTCAAAGACATTCAGCAAAATTCCGATGTGAGGGCTGCGATGAATGAACTGCAGTTGATGCGCCGAGAGTTCAAAAACTATTATCGATTTATTGTTGATCCTCTCGATTATATCAAATATCGGAATACCAATGTTTCCAGCCAAAATCGCGTCTTTTCCTGATTCCTTCAAAAGATGATAAATCAATGTCGAAGTGGTCGATTTACCTTTCGTGCCGGTAATTCCAATGATCTGATTATGGAACTCCTCAAGGAACAGATCAGTCTGCGACGTTATCTTTGTAATGTCTACATCTTTGTCTTTCAATGAGATACCTGGCGTTTTCAGGACTATATCGTAATCATTGATAGCATCAAAATAGTTATCGCCGAAGTATAATTTAGCATCAGTTTGTAAATCCTTGAAAGCGGATTCGTTTTTATCGGCGATGCCAACTTCGGCATGAGGCAGGAATTTTTTGATGAATGCCAGCGACGACTTGCCTTCGCGTCCGAACCCGAGAATCAGGATGCGCTTTCCGCGAAGCCGTTTGAATATGACATTCATGCTAAGCATTAAGCCCCTCCTTCAAAATATTTTCAAACAATTTCGGAAGGTTGTTGCCTTCATCGTATTGCGCGATGAAATCTTCAACCGTCGGATCATCTGTTCTCTCGACCTTATCAAGAATCGTATCTCTCAGATTATCATCGGTTTGCAGAATCTTATTGACGCAAGCCCTCACCTCGCCCACCGTCCCGACGCACTCAAATGGCTTAACTTCCACAGAGCCGTCAAGTTGATCAAGAATTGGACGTAAATCATTGTCAATCAACAAGTCTTTTCCAAAAATCTCTTTCAGTTCGCTTCTTGAGATAAACGGCGACAAAGCCAGCCATGTGAACAGACATTTAGGGCAACGGCCGCACCACGAATCGGTCTTGGAGCCTGCATTGCAGCTTTTGAACACTTTGCGGTACTCTTTCGCGCGACTGAAAAGCATGGCGATCTGCAGCTCATTCAATGGCCTCAGGAAGCTAAAGTATTGAATATCAGCGTCAATATACTTAGCGACATAATGTCTGAAGTCGTTTTCAAACGCAAATGATTTGCTGTACTGGTGGTTGATTTCAGTGTCAGGCACAGTTGGCTCGTTGGCCGATGACTCGTTCGACAGCGCTATATATCTTGATTTCGTTGCAAATCCCAGCAAAATAGTATAAAACGCCAGCATCGCCGAGAATGGAGTATGGCCATTCAGATAGCCTTCAGCGTTCATTTTAAGCATAGTCGGATCGAGGGTACGTTGGATGATTGCTGTTTGCGACATATCGAATCCGGCAGCGGCGACACATTCTTTTGTAGCGCCTCTAGGATTGATAATCAACGGAATAGCTGACACACGGTTTTTCAAGAGTTCAAGCGTGACTACAGAGTCTTTGCCACCGCCGACGGGAATCAATGTTTGTTCATGTAACAAATTGGACGCGCCATGGCACGTCCCTACAGATCGATTCGACGAAAATGTGATAGTCATGAAATCATTGATATTCGTCTTGATTCCGTTGACGTAGAAAAACTCTCCTAAACCATTGAAATACAGCTTCTTCCACCAACTGATCTGCTCATCGTCGAGAGCATAGGGTTTTATCACGACCTGCCTCGGGCATGCGATTTTCCAGTAGCTTATCAGCTCTATCATGCCTATGTGGAAAATGAGGTTGTCGAGAAGAGGTTTCTGAATCGAATCCCAGTGATAAAAACTTCTAAACGGTATGAGAAACGTTGGATGAAACTCCACTGATTTTTGGAGATTCCCCGACTTCGCTTCGCTGCGCTCGGAATGACAAGGGGATTTTGGAAGCAACACAAAGTCAAAACTGGCAAAAAAGTCGCCGTTTTCCATAGAATAATGGAAATCTTGGTAACAGAACGTTTCGAACTGCTGCCTTAAAGAATCAAATTTTGCCTGGTTTGACATTGCCTTTTATTGCGCTTACAATACGAAGTACAAAATTAAAGAAAAAAATTCAATTGTGAATCTTTTTTGGAAAAAAAGATAATTAATCGGGTGAGATTCCTCGCTGCGCTCGGAATGACATGGATTATTTCACTGCTTCGTAGAATAATTCGTGAATCTTCGTTCTGATGTCGTTTTTCGCGAGTTTATTGTTGTTCGCATCGGGATAAACTCTGTTGGACAAGAACACCACAATCAGGTTGTTTTCAGGATCAGCCCATGCGAAAGTACCAGTAAAACCTGTATGTCCGAAGCTTTTCAACGATGACTGTTTCGCTGGAGTGTAGAAGGTCACCGACGGATCGACTTCCGGCTTGTCGAAGCCGATGCCGCGACGGTTCAGATTGTCTTTGAACGGCGCCGAAGTAAACTTCCTGATTGTGAAATCCGACAAGAACTGCCTGTTGTTAGCATATCCTTCATCAAGCAGCAACTGCATCATCACGGCGAGGTCGCGCGCATTGGCGAAAAGGCCCGCATGCCCCGACACACCTCCAAACAGTGCAGCCGCCTGATCGTGAACGTCGCCTTGCAACAGTTGCATCCTGAAAATTGTGTCGTATTCGGTCGGAGCAATTTTATCCAAGTCAGTGTGCCTCAACGGTTTATAATAGATATGATTCAAATTCAAAGGCTTGTAGAAATTGTCTTCAAGATATTTCTCAAACGGCTGGTTGGTGACCATCTCCACAATCTGCGGCAAGAGGAAAAATCCCAAATCGCTGTATCTGTATTTCTTATCGCCCATAGCCGACACCTTCACCGTCTCAAAAATGTCAAACTTGAAGTCTTTCGAGATGTAAAGATCCTTTGCTACTCGCACGGTATGATCCTCGTCGATGCTTGTTCTGAAGATTTCCGGATCTGGCTTGCCGTTTTTGAGCATCGACTGGTAAATCGGAATCCAGCCGACAAAGCCCGCCTGATGCGTCATAACCTCAACCAGCTTGATGTCGCCTTTATCAGTATTTCTTAGGTATGGGAAATAGTCGCCCAGCTTGCTGTCCATACTTATCTTACCGTCGTCGTATAGCTTCATGATGGCGAAAGTGGTCGCGAAAACCTTCGTCAGCGAGGCGATATCGTAGACATCATCACTTTGAACCTCATGTTCGCCGTCGTAGGTGAAATGACCGAAACACTTGTCATATATGACTATTCCGTCTTTCATGGCAAAAATCTGGCAGCCAGGATAAGCGCCAATTTCAATACCATTCATCGCGATAGAATCGATTTCTTGAATAAACTCATTGCCTATCAACTCAGTAGATAAAGTTTCCGGAGTCAGAAAGCCTTCAAAGCTGATGCCGTCGCCGCATCTGTACTTTTTATTTATCGTGACAGGCAGCTTTCCAGTAGGATTGACATTGCCAATCATCACGTCAACCACAGCATTTACTGCACATGGCACATCTTCATAACCAATGATTATTGCCGACGGAGTCTTCTTGAACGTGAACTGATTCAAAGCATACGGACAAGCGAAAAGGTTTAAGACAATTCTGCTGTTTTTGCTGATGGCTTTTACCATTTCCACTGCCTCATCAGTTATGCCGAAGTTTTTCGTGGCGTAGATTGAGGTGTTCTGGATGTTGACAACGACCAGTTGGTAATTCTTCAACTCATTGATAATCCGCGACTTTCTTCCTTCATTAATCTTGCCCGAGATGAGATGGCTGCACACGTCATAGCCTGAGTTTTTGAGTTTTCCGGCAACGTCATCTTTCTTGCCGAAAGTCACAACCGCTATCTTTTGCGATTTGTCGAGCGGCAATGCGCCGTTTTCATTTCTAAGCATCGTAACTGCCTCATTATAAAGACGTTGCTTCAAAATCTCATACTTCGCTTGATGCAAGTCGTTTTCCACAAAAAGCTCCGACTGCGGCTGATAATCCGCTATCCCGAGACGATATTTATATCTCAAGACCTTCTTGCAGCTCTCCTCCACCCTATTGCGGACATCTTCGTCATCTAATTGATTAATAATAGCTTGGATGGTGCTTTTAGGATTCAGCGGCATCAATATGACATCCACGCCAGCCATGATAGCCTTCAGACCAACGCTGTCGGGATGTATGCCTTTGTACGCTCCTTTCATCTCCATAGCGTCGCTGAAAATTATGCCCTCGAAACCCATCTCTTCTTTCAGCAAGCCTGTGACGACATTTTCAGATATAGACGATGACAGGTTTTTCACCGGCTCGATGGCAGGCATGTAAAGATGTCCGACCATTGCTCCAGCGACACCCTTATGTATCAGATAATCAAAAGGATATAACTCAATTTTCTTCAGTTCCTTGAGTTTTTTATCCACTTTCGGAAGTGTCTCATGCGAGTCGGTCTTTGTGTCACCGTGACCGGGAAAATGTTTCATCGTAGGCAGCACTCCGTTGTTCTGAAGCCCAAGCGCATATTGTGTACCGCGTTCTGCCACCGCCTTAGGGTCAGAGCCGAAGCTACGCATCCCGATAACCGGATTTTTCGGCTCGTTGTTGACATCGATGTCAGGTGCGAAGTCGATGTTGATTCCGATGCGACGGCACTGCTCAGCGATCTGGCCAGCCATCTCGCCTATAAGTTCCTGATTCTGAATCGCTCCAAGCGTCATCTGATATGGATACGAGATGCCGTCATTCAAACGCATTCCAAGTCCCCACTCCCCGTCTATGGCTATCATCAAAGGCGTCTGAGCCAAACGTTGCCATTCGTTTACCTGCTTCAAAAGAGGTGTCGCATCAGTGCGGAAAAAAGTCACACCACCGATGTTGTAATTCTCAATAAGTTCCTGAACCTCAGCGAAATACGCTCCATTCGGCAGGTTAGCGCGCACGTTTATCAGCTGCCCGACACGTTGCTCCATCGTCAGCGAGTTGTAAACAGAATCAACCCAGCGATCCTCGTCAATGGATTGAGCGTTTACAACGAGACCCAACAACAAAAACAATATTGAAATATACAATTTTCTCATAATTCAACACTATTTAAAATATCGTCAATATCAAATGGTTTACTCAAGATAAGCTTGTTTTCATCAAGCAGGAACATCGACGGCGTCATGTCAACCGCATAATCCTCAACAACTTGGGAGTCCCAACCCTTGCCGTCACAGATGTTATACGCCTTCGCCAAACCTGATTTTTTCAGAAAGCGCTTCACCGGCTTAAGTTCACCGGAGACATTAAACGTAACCACAGTAAAATCTTTGTTTTTAGCAGTAAAATCTGCCAGTTCCTTGATCAAATCGCGGCAATGCGGACAGTTGTACGACCAAAACAGCACTATCGTAAACCTACTTTTCACATTTGAAAGGCTGAAATCCTTGCCATCAACAGTAACACATTGTATATCAGGCGCTTGATATCCTATTTTAACTCTGTTATACCGTTCAGCGACTCCTATTATATAATTAATCTGATCCGAATCAGCATCTGTATACTCAAGATGAGGCATACGTCTCAGATAATCGACCACCATATTTGCTCCTAGTTCCGAGAAACCGCTGATAAGATATTGATACACAAAGTTATACATTTCAAAAGAAGTGCATTTGCTCAAGATATTATCAGTCGCCAAAATGTAATTATACATCTGATTCTTAGCCGACAGCTGCGGATTTTGAGCAGAATCGATATATTCAGCAAGCTTCTTTTCAAAAAAATCACTATCGACAAGCGTGGTGTCATTAAAATCTATTTTCTCGAGCAAAGCGTCATCCATCTGCCCTCTCAGCGGCGAAAAGACAGAAAGCAATGCTATGATTATCAGAAGCTTACATCTCATTTACACAGAATATTATTTTAATACTTCCTGAATTCTGGCGGCATATTTTTCGTCTTCCACTAGAAGCAACGCCTCTTTTGCCTCTTCTTTATAATTGCCATGCTGGTAAGCCTCAATCAGCTTATCGACACACAAATCTGTTCCGAAATATGCGAAAACATTGTAAAAACGCGGCATCACATCGGCTCTCACATGTTTCATGGTCGAAACGAACTCATCTTTTTTGTCAGCGGAAGATTGCGCCATTGCATCTCTTAGCGCAATCTGAACGTCGGCCACATATTTCTCATCGCAATAATCCATCAAAGCTTTCAAAAAGTCAGCGTCTGTTGGGATTACCACAAATTTCAACACCTTAAACGCCTCATCTTTAATAGCTTGATTATTGGAGCTTGTCAAAGTTTTAACACGTTCTCTAAGATTCAGAACCGGGCGGTTTTCAAATATCTGAAGCCCTACAAGTTTTTGATTATCATTGCCTTTCGTCAAAATATCATTAAGCAACGACTGATAATCGCCTTCGTAAACTATCATCGATTCTTTGATAACATCTTGATAATCACCGCCAAACATAGGCTTCACAACATTAATTCCTTCAGCATTGTCAATCTTAAACATAGCACGAATAGTAGCTTCCACCACCTTAGGATCATCCGATGACAACTGTTTGATCAGGAACTCCATCTGCGAGTCATCTTTTATGTCGCCAAGCCAATTGATCGCATCCGCCAGAGCCTCACCATTTTTGCATTTCTTCAGCACTTTTTTCACAACTTCCTGATTTGCATATGGTTTCAACAGCTCAAGCGCCCCTCTTCTAACATCTCCGTTCTTATCTTTAAGTGCTTTATAAAGCATAGGCACAGCTTTCTCGCCATAAAGCGCATTCCAAATCCTCAGTCCGCCTATGCGATACACATAATTGTCGTTTTTAATGAGTCTTTTCGCTCCTTTTTTAATGACAGCAACAGTTTTTTTGTTAGTTTTAATCACCACCAGAGCATTATAAATCTCATATTTTGTCTTTTCATCAGCATCTTTAAGCCATGAAACCAGCACATCTTCCATTGATGTAATGTTCTGTTTTCCAACAGCATAAGCCCAAGCCGCTTTGTGAGTAATGCCATCCTTGTGCTTCAGGATATACTTTTCGATATAGCCGGCCGATTCATATATGTCACCGATAATTCTAATCGCGGAATCAGCAAGTTCGTCAATTTCAGTCAGGCGCATGATATCTTTTATATCAGATCCATTGCAAACAGCCGAAAGATATGATAACAACACACCATTATATTCACTCTGTCTGAACTTCTCCACATACATCATAATCGGTTGAACCAAGATGTCATGCAATCTGCTATCGCCCGATATACGGGCTTCTTCCACAATATCAAATATGTTTTGCCCGGCTTCAGCCACCACAACAGTGTCGTTTGAATTGAGATTAAGCAGCAACTCAAACACACAATCCACATTCATACACCTGCTTTTCGTATCATTTTGAGCGAAAATCCGCGACGGAAGAATCACCATCAAGGCGACAATCATAATGACATTTTTCAAATTTTTCATAAAAAAACACTTATTAAACTCTTAATTTTCAATTATTTACAAATCAAAACGCATTCAGCGCCCAAAGATTTTTCAAACTACAAATATAATAATTTAAACGCAAATCACATCAGAAAATTTTGTAATTTTGCATCGAAATTATGAGTGCAAGCATATCTACAAAAGAAATCTGGCGTATCGCGATCCCGATTATGATCGGAGGTCTCGCGCAGACGCTCATCACCTTCACCGACACTGCGTTTCTGGGTCACCTTGGCGTCGTTGCCCTTGGCGCCTCGATGATGGCGGGCATGTATTATTTCGTGTTCACCACCATGGCGATGGGCTTGGCCATTGGCATTCAGATCATTATAGCCCGACGTTTCGGAGCTCAAGAATACAGTAAAATCGGCAGCATTTTCCAGCACGGAGCCGCTTCGATACTCATTTTCGGACTGCTTCTGTTCATGATAATGTGGCTGTTTTCCGGTCCGCTCCTCGATTTCATCATTGCGTCCGACAATATCTACGCCGGCGCGATGGAATACATCAACGTGCGCCAGTTCGGTATCGTTTTCGTCTGTTTTAACTACCTGTTCCGCTCGTTGTACACAGGACTTTCAAACACCAAAGTCATCACTTATTCGACCATAATCATGGCTTCGGTCAACATAGTCCTTGACTACTGCCTGATTTTCGGAAAATTCGGTTTCCCGGAAATGGGAATCGCCGGTGCCGCCTTAGCTTCGCTGATTGCCGAAATCACCGCGACTTCATTCTTCTTCATCTACACCTATATTAAATTAGGCAAACGCGAATACGAGCTTTTTAAGCCCCACGGGATGAATAAAGAGTTGATTATCAACATTTTCAAGATCGCTACGCCAACCATGTTCCAGAAACTTTTCTCGTTCAGCGCATGGTTTATCTTCTTCATCATGATTGAAAAGATGGGCGAAGAGGCAATCGGCATATCATCGATAGCGCGTAGCGTCTACATGATTCTGTTCATTCCGGTTTTCGGATTCCTGGCCACATCCAACACCCTGACGAGTCGCATCATCGGAGCTGGACATTCCGACGAAGTGCTAAAAACAGTGTTCAGAATCGTTTTCAACTGCATACTTTGCTGCATTCCGCTGATTTTAGTGTGCCTTTTCTTCCCAACCACCGTTATGGGAATCTACACTGATGACATGGTACTTGCAAGCGCGGCAATTCCTTCGATTTACGTGATTTGCGGAGCCATCATCATGCAAGCCATCGGAGCCGTGATGTTCGAGGCCGTATCAGGAACAGGCAACACCAACGCGGCTTTATGGTTGGAGTTCGGCATCCTGATACTCTACATCGTTTATGTCTGGATGCTTACCAATCTCACTACCAAGGTCGAATGGGTATGGACATGCGAATACATCTACGGAGGTTTAATCGGTTTAGTATCAATGGTTTACATAAAATACGCAAACTGGCATAAATTAAAAATATGAAAAAAATTGAAATAAAAGATTTCGAGCTTTACACCACTGGAATCATCAGTATTGCCTGGAAAGAAGGTAAAAAAGACATGTTTTTGAACGTCGACCTCGACCTTGCGGCGATGATGAAGCTGTGCAAAATCGAAGGTATCTCATACGAAACGGTGCAGAAACTGTCGGCTGACCAAAAGCCTCTGACATTCCACAAGGCATCGGTTTATCTTTTCCAGGAAGACGACCGTCCGGGTCAGTATTGTCTGAGTGAAGCAATGTTTGAAGACGATGGCATCGACATCTACTACTGCGAAATCAAAGCCTGACGACATCTTACCCGACCTCCCCGACTTCGTCGCAATCGACTTCGAGGCAGCCAATGGTGTCACCACTAGTGTGTGCAGCATGGGCGTTGTCATCGTGCGCAACCGCGAGATCGTAGAGGAGTTTTACAGTTTGGTTAAGCCAGTGCCAAACTACTACGACTTTTACACCACAAAGATTCACGGTCTCAAGAAGAAAGACACCGACAACGCGCCGATTTTTCCTCAGATTTGGAATCATATTGAAAAGAAACTCAAAGGATTGCCATTCGTGGCACACGGTTACGAATTTGAAAAACGCTGTCTGAACTCGTTGTTTGAATATTACAAAATGGGGCGCAAACGCTTCAAGATTTACGACACAAAACGAGCTTCAGAAATTGTGTTTCCAGATTTAGAAAACCACAAACTACAAACCGTAGCATCTGAATGCGGCTATGATTTCAACAAAAAGAACAAACACCACAATGCCTTAGCCGATGCCGAAGCCTGCGCAGCTATTGCAATGGAGGTATTCCGTAATAACTACTAACTCCTAACTTCAAACTCCAAACTGCTGAAGCCACTCCCCGATTTCATGTTTTACATAGCTCTCGCTGATGATATGCGACGGCAATGTCTTTTTCGGGCACATTTTGCGGTTCTTGAAGATTTTCTCGTAGTCGCGTTTTATATCGTCGCCTAAAAGCTCGTCATGCTCGGTATGATGGCAGGTAACGTTATCTCCAGCAGTGAATTTGAATTTCTTGAACTCAAACAAATCCTGCATCGTGAATTTAAACGAGGTGGCACCGTCGCTCCGTCGAGCGTGATATTGCACAGTCCCGACGCTCTTTTTCAACGACTTCATCGGCTCGATAACAGGGTTTATCACCAGCTTCGGACCAGTAAAGTCGCTGCAGAGGACGTAGAAACCACCCAGCGAAGTGCCAATCATGGCGAAAACATCGTTTTCCTTCGCGAAATCGTTGATTTTCTTTATAGAATCTCCCGCATGATGGTCAACTTCAAGCGCACACCATTCATAATCAGGATAATAGAGGTTCATAAAGCCGACCGTCTGGGTGAACGGCGAGCCTCCGAAACCGTGAATATACACTATCTTTTTCTTTTCCATTTCTATTCAACATCTAGAACAAGGCGAACACTGTTGCCATTCCATTGATAGTCACTAAAAGTGGCGCCCAAATATGCATCATCAAAATTAACAAGATATGAACGATTGTCACTTTCTGACGTTGATGTCCAGTAATTGCCCTCCAAACCGACAAACCTGACTGTATTATCATCACGATGACCGGCCGCAGGTATAAAAACCGCTCCATTAGCTTCAAACTTCTTTTTCCAGTCTTTTGCCGAAATACGGTTTTTATTGAACAAACCATTAAACTTATTAGTATTTGCCAATTCATAATTAGATGGATTCCAATTATCTGGGAGCAAAATTATTCCTTTAACATCATTAACGATTGCTTTGGCATATCTGTCACCAGAAACTGTATTTCTTTTTGTCAACAAATACTCCCATTCCGTTTTAGTCAAAGCTCTCCATTCATTATTACCAATACTTGCCACAGTAAAATCCGACCATTTAAACAGATCTAACCAACCGTTATAAATATTTGTTTTGGAATTAGCGTCACCAATAACATCCCATTGGTTTTTCGCAAAACGGTATTGATTTGTCGTCTCATTATACTGCAAATTTCCACTCGAAAAACACACTGTATATGCATCGCCGACAGAAAATTTACCATTCAAACATTTTAATGAGGCATCCTCAACTGTCTGATTCTCAGCCAATTGTTCATTATTTATTTCAGATTCTGTCGCTTCTTTAACTAAGTCAAAACTCAATTCAATTTCATTGTCTTTTTCAATAGAAACTCTTTTTGCCTCAAGTTCGTAACCTTCCAAATTAACAGAAATCTTATGGTTACCAACAACTATACTTTCTGATAGATATGGAGTTACGCCAACAATTTTATTATCAACCAATACATAGGCGCCTTTCGGAGTACTCTTCACAGTGATATAGCCGACTTCTTCAACGATGACAGGCTCGGCGACCTTCACCACCACAGGCTCAGGCTTGGCCTCATTCTTGGCATTCTCAAGCTTTTCAAGTCTTTTGATAATGTCCTCGTCAACACCCGACTTGTTTACAAGAGTCATCTCATACCCTTTCTTAGGCTCCAAATCGTATGGCAATGTAAACTCTATCGAGCTGAAATCAGGATGCGAAATCTTAAGATAATCGGCATATTTTGCTGTAAGATAAACCCAAACCTCACCGTCTTTGTACTCCAACACGATAAAAGTGGCGGCATTACCGCTAAATCCCAGCTCCCTACGCTGTTTGTCATTAATGTTTTCCGTCCTGACTTTGATAACAGCAAAAGGCAAATCGTTGTCATCAGTCTGATAATTGGCATCAGGATTAATATTGACAAACCCAGGCACTTCCCTGAAAGAGCCCTGCTTCACCTCAAGCTGAGCAAATGCTGAGATTGACAGAAACAACGAAAATATGACTAATAATAGTTTTCTCATAATTAACATTACTAAATCCATTTCACCAACGGCAGATCTTGTCTGTGCGGCAACATGGCGTTTGTAGGGAATATTCTGAACGTGTAATTGAACACTCCCGCCCTGTTGATTGGCAAGCTGATGTAATAACGTGCCCAACCGTCGCCGGCATCGACCAACTGTAGCTGCTCGACACGCACGAGTTTGTCTATCACGTCGTTAGTCTTCTCAGCGGCGATAAACTCTATTCCGACATCGCCTTTTTTCAATCCTGGCGTCTTCAAGGTGATTTCAGCAATCATCACCTCGCCATAGTTCAACGGACGCACATCCGGGTCAGGCACTTTGATTGACTCCACTTCGATCTTGTCCCAGTTTGCCTCAATATTGCGTTTCCAATCGACAATTTCGAACGCCTTGGCGTATCTATTGGCCTTCATCCAGTTGGTGCGCTCAATGAGTTTGTTGTAATACTGGCTGAAATAGTCGTCTAGCATACGCTTCATGGTGTAGAACGGCGCGATATTCATCATATCGTTCTTCATGTACTGAATCCAGTCGCATGGCACGCCGTCCTTATCTCTGTTGAAATACAACGGGATAACCTCATTTTCGAAGGTGTTGTAAATCGTCTCGGCGTCGAGCTCATCCTGATAACGCTGGTCGTCGTATGTCCTCTCCTCCTGGATAGCCCAGCCTGCCTTCGGACGATAGCCTTCAGCCCACCATCCGTCGAGAACCGAGAAGTTGAGAGTTCCATTCATAGCCGCCTTCTCACCCGATGTTCCCGATGCCTCCAGCGGACGTGTGGGAGTGTTCATCCAGACATCGACACTCGAAGTCAGAAGCTTACCGATTTCCATGTCGTAGTTATTGAGGAACAGCACTTTACCGATAAATTCCTTCCTTCTGCTGACCTCGATGATATTCTTTATCAAATCCTGACCTGCCTTGTCATTCGGGTGCGCCTTGCCTGCAAACAGAAAGATTACCGGACGTTTAGGATCGTTGACAATTTCCGCCAGTCGCTCAAGGTTGCTGAACAGCAGATGAGCGCGTTTGTATGTGGCGAAACGTCTCGCAAAGCCGATGATCAAAGCGTTTTCGTTGAGTTTCTCCATGGTTTCCATGATAAGTTTCGGACTTTCCGAACGGCGGCGCATATCATCTGTCAATTTTACCTTGATAAACTCTATCAGATTGTGTTTCAATTCTTTACGAATAGCCCAGAAGTCTTTTTCAGGAACGTTTTGTATCTTCTCCCAAACGGTAGGATCCGACTGGTTAGCGAGATAATCCTCACCTAACACCTTTTTATACAAACTCTGCCAACGCTTGTCGGCCCATGTCGGGAGATGCACGCCGTTGGTGACGTAACCGATGTGGTTCTCCTCGGCGAAATAGCCAGGCCACATCTGCCGAAACATCTCGCGGCTCACGCGGCCGTGAATCTTGCTCACACCGTTGACTTCCTGACTGAGGTTCACCGCCAAAACGCTCATCGAGAACTTCTCGTTCGGGTCATCGTGATGAATACGCCCCATGTTCATGAACTCTTCCCATGAAATGTTGACTCTGCCCGGGAAATGCGACAGATATGTCCTCATAAGGTTCTCCTCAAAAGCGTCGTGACCTGCCGGAACTGGAGTATGTGTCGTGAATAATGTCGAAGTCCTGACAAGTTCTTTCGCCACATCAAAGTCAAGGTTATGCTTTGTGACATAGTTGCTAAGTCTCTCGAGACCACAGAATGCTGCATGGCCTTCGTTGCAATGATATATCGTCGGCTTGATATTCAATGCGTTAAGCATCCTGATGCCGCCAATGCCGAGGAACACCTCCTGCTTGATTCGCATCTCGCTGTCACCGCCGTAAAGCTGTCCGGTAATGGCTCTGTCTTCAGGTGAATTCTGTTCGATATCGGTGTCAAGCAAGTAAAGACTTATCCTGCCCACATTGACTTTCCACGCTTTCGCGATAACATTTCTGCCAGGGAATGCGATACTGATTGTCACCCAATTGCCTTCCTCGTCGCGGACAGGCTCTATCGGAAGCATCGAGAACTTCTGAGGCAGATATTGCGAAAGTTGGTCGCCCCAAACCGAGAGTTCCTGATTGAAGTAGCCATAACGATATAACAGTCCGATAGCCAATAAGTTAGCGTTCGAATCGGAGGCCTGTTTGAGATAGTCGCCTGCCAAGATGCCGAGGCCGCCTGAATAAATCTTCAACGACTTCTGCAAACCGTATTCCATTGAGAAATAAGCGATTTTGTTGTCGTCGGCAGGCTTCACCGACATATATTTCTTAAATCTGTCATAAACGTTATTCAGTCTGTCGATAAACTTCGCATCTTGTTCAAGATCCTCAATCTGCGATCTGGTTAGGTTGCGCATCAGCGCTATCGGGTTCTGCTCAAGGCGCTCAAACGCGACAGGGTCGATACTTTCAAACAATTCGATGGCATCATCGTTCCAACACCACCACAGGTTGTTCGCGAGTTCCTGCAACTTCTTCATCTCATCCGAATACACCGGCTCAATCAAAATCTTCTTCCATGTCGGCGCATCCTGTTTTTTAAAGTCAAAATTCCTTAACACTTCCGAATATTTTCTACTCTGTTTTAAATAATCTTTTCCTCCTGATTTTCTGACTGCCAAGTCATAGGCATCCAAATAATTGACAATCAAGTCTTTCCATGTCAATGACGATGCTATCTCAAGGGCTTTTTTCGAAATCTCAGCGTTTTCTTTCTCAGAATGAGACGCCATCTTCAAGACTATTTTTGTCATCTCATCGACCACTGAATTATCATTTCCCTCCTCTCGATGAATAACCGTAACAGCTTCATTATCAATCTTTTTACCTTGGATATATTTACCAAAGCCCGAAACGTCCATCGTTATCGTCGGGATACCATGCGCTACGCTCTCAAGCGGAGTGTAACCCCATGGCTCATAATACGACGGGAACACCGAAAGGTCGAATCCGTATAGGAATTCGTTGTATTTGATATTGAAAACGCCGTCATTTCCATTCAGATAAGCCGGAATGAACATCACCTTCACACGATCACCTTCATTGTTTTGCAGACCATTGTCACGCAACGCATTCAGCACCATATCCCATTGATAATCATGAATATAATGAGTACAAGGATAATCGGTATGGCCTTTTATCTCGACTTCTTTATTAAGACGATGCATAAGATCCTTAGACGGACCGGCGATATTGCCCGGGACAGCTATCACAGCCACAATGTCACGTATCAGGTTCGTATCATGGTTCAGCTTCGCTAACATCTTGATATACAAGTCAATACCTTTGTTATGAAACTCGTAGCGACCGCTGTTTATCAACAACATAGAATCTCTTGAGACTTCTTTTCCGCAAAGGGCATCAATGATTTCGAAAATTCTTTGTCTTGACGTTGAGACGTACGGCCGCACGTCTTTACAATTTTTATCAAAATCCGAATTGATTCCGTTTATCGTGATAAAATCAGGTTTTCTCAACAAAAACTGTTCGCATTCCTGTGCCGTGATGTCGCTCACAGTGGTGAAAACGTCAGCGTTTTGTGCCGATTTCATCTCCATCGACTGTTGCGATACTATGTTGAAACGGCTAGCCATATTTTGCCAGTTGTATGAGCCCAATTCACGATAAAGCGGCAGTCCGTTGCCACTGACAGCTCTTCCCAAATATGTGGCGTGAGTGGTGAAAACCGTTGAGATATAAGGGCAATGCTCTTTTATGTAAAGCACTCCCGCGCCAGTCATCCACTCGTGGAACTGAGCCACAACATTGTTGTCCTGCCCCACATTCCATTCCACAAAATGCTCAATGACTTTTCCGGCGGCATAGCCGAACACCACAGGCTCGATGTAGTCCCACTGACCTTGAATCGAGTCGAGCTGATATTTCTCCCAAAGATGCGCAAGTATCTCATTCTTAATGGAATACATAGAGGTATAGTCAATAAGGATGGCTATCGGTTTGGCCGAAATCTTCCATCTTCCAATGCGCACCTTCACTCCCAGCTGCTCCGACACCTTCTCGCGCCATTCCGGGAACAGCGCTGTGTCTTCAATAAAATACATGGTCTCGTGGGCTTCTTTCACCACATCTGGACCAATGGTAATATAATGATCGTCAAGAAGTTGCTTGATTTCTTCAGCTTTTGTCGAGATGACGGTGTAAATACCGCCAACCATGTTGCAGACTTCCCAACTCGTTTCAAATAAATAATCAGGGTTCATTATTTCATTCTGTTAATAAAATCCGTTAAAACATTCATGTAATTGATGTAGTAGTCGTACGGTGTACCGCCCTGATGCTTTGTGCACATCCCGGCGAAATTCTCTGCCGCCTGAAGTGCCCGCCAGTCGCGCATAAGTTCTTCGTCCTTAGAGGCTTTCACCTTCTTGAAGCATCCGTACAACGTCGCCAGGGCGTCGTCTTGCATATCGTTGCCCATCCAGTTGGAGAGGTCGCGTTCCTCGTCGCAACAAGAGAGAGGCATAGGTGCGTCAAACACTCCCGTAGGCTGTATCTTATCCACAGTCTGATGCGGCGTAACTAACTGAAAATCAGTGTATTTCAACACCGCATCCGGCAGATAGTCCATAAAGTCAAATATGCCTGTCGAAGCGTCCAAGCCTTCGCCAAAGGTCTCGTAATCAACGAAAATGTTGACCACCTCCTCCTCTTTCGGGATAGAGTTGAGCCAATTGACGAAATCCTCCACCTTGAATGTCTCGTGCGCGAACTTCAAAGTGATCTCGTCACTCATCTTCCAGTTACGAAGCATCACTTTAAGTTTTGGATTTATTGCATTGACATACAGATAGTTAGGACTCTTCCAACCAAGCACGTGCTTTGCTCCTTCTGTCATCATGAGGTCGAAACCCATCTCCGCCACGTCAGCACCGATTTCGTTCGAATAAATGAGCTCGGTGTTATGGAATGTCTTCGGACGAACGTTGAAAACATCTTTCATAAGTCGTTTATGATCAGCGACTTCCATCTTAAAAGCGTCTTTATTCATCAACGATGAAACCGAATGCGAATATGTCTCGGCCAGCACCTCCACATTGCCTGTAGCGACAAGCTTTTTGAAGCTTTCCAAGGCATACGGCGCATACACTTCCATCTGTTCGATGGCCGTTCCAGAAAACGAAATCGCGAACTTCATCTTGTTGCCAAGTTCGGCTATCTTCTTGAGCATCAAGTTGTTCATCGGAATATAGCATCGCTCTGCAACGCGCTGTATAGTGATGCGGTTGTTGTAGTCGTCATAGTAAAAATGACGTTTCCCGATATCGAAGAAACGATACGTGCGGAGCCTGTACGGCTGATGCACCTGGAAATTCAAACATAATGACCTCATATTATTTAGTTTTATTTATTGCCAATTCATAAACATTTTTAATTTTCTTCGCGGCGTATTCCCATTTAAGGTTATCGACCTCCTCTTTTCCTTCCTTGCGGAAAATATCGTTCACCGCTTTGTATTTGCACAAGCCATAGATTGCGTCGGCGAGTCCGTTGATGTCCCAGAAATCGACTTTCAAAGCATGCTCAACCACTTCCGAAACACCAGACTGCTTCGAAATGACCACCGGCACTTTCAGTCGCATGGCTTCCAGAGGGACAATACCGAAAGGCTCTGATATTGAAGGCATTACAAAAACATCTGTCATGGCGAACATCTGGTCGACATCGTTGCCTTTGAGGAAGCCTGTGAAATGGAAGTTAGCTCCGATCTTCAGCTGTGACACACGTTTTATCATCTTCTGCATGAGATCGCCTGTGCCTGCCATCACGAAATGTATGCTCGGGTCGACTTGCAGAATCTTATATGCAGCCTCAACGAAATATTCCGGACCTTTCTGGTAAGTGATACGTCCGAGGAAGGTCACGACCTTGTTTTTCAGGCCGCTGCGTTCGTATTCGTCGAGTGACTTGTCGCTTGGCTCAACCGCATTGTGCACCGTGATGACCTTATCCGGATTGATGCCGTACTTCTCGATGACGATGTTTCTCGTCCAGTCGCTCACTGTAATCACCAAGTCGGCCGCCTCCATTCCGCGACGTTCGATGGCGTAAACATCGGTGTTGATATTTTCGCCCGAGCGGTCGAACTCGGTGGCATGCATATGCACTACAAGAGGCTTGCCTGTCGTCTCTTTTGCGGCGATTCCTGCCGAATACGTGAGCCAGTCGTGAGCATGGATGACATCGAAGTCGTATTGGGTGGCGAGCGAAGACCCGATTAAGGCGTAACGTGCCACCTCTTCCATCAGGTTAGCGCCATATTTGCCTGAAAACTCGTATCTTGGCGCGAAAACCGAACTGTGGAAACTTTGCGTTGCATGCCGCTGTTCCTCATACATAGTCGCAAACTGCTCAGGTCCCACATAAGGAATGATGTTCGAGCCAATTTCCATGTATTGCACTCTGTCCCAATAGCTTCGCTCCGTTTCATGATCGATGTCGACAGTCACGTCGGAAGCGTTTAAAAGCCGCACGCTTGTCTGATCCTCGTCGCCATGAGCCTTAGGCACCACAAAGAGCACCTCCACGCCATTCTTAGCCAAACCTTTTGTCATGCCGAAGCAAGCTGTTCCGAGACCGCCTGTGATATGAGGCGGGAACTCCCAACCAAACATCAAGACTCTCATAGTTTATTAGTTTTTGAGTTATTATCACCAAAGACATGATGAATCGCATACAACGGGTCATCATTCTTCAGATAATTGATTACATGATTCAGATATAGCAGGGCCGCCACGCTAGTCGATTGCGAAATGCAGCCTCGAGCTTCGTGCGGCGGGTTGCCGTCGTAAATCTCCGAAATACTGCCGATTCCGTTCTCGAAGATAGCGCTTTCGAAGCCGTTGTACAGATCCTCGAGATACGGGAGCGCTGTCCTGCCATAGATTCGCACGCACAAATCGACATAAGGCATTATCAGCCAAGGAAATACAGTACCCATATGATATGCCTGCTCACGTTCACGATGGTTGCCGATAGTCACGCCTTTATAATGCTCATCACGTGGAGAAAGCGAGCGCAAACCTCTGATTGTCAGCAATTCGGAACGTGTGATATCCAAGATGCGTTTCTTCATCTTGTCGTCGAGTGGCGAGTAACGCAGCGAGCCTGCCAGAAGCATGTTAGGGCGCACCATCTCGTTTTTCTCCTTCTCGTTGATGAAATCGTAGAACATATTGTTCTTTTCATCATAAAACACTGGTAAAAACGACTTCTCGACCTTGTCGGCGACCTCCTGCCAAGTCTTCAGATGCGGATTTTTCTTGTCAGCCGCCTTCAAAAGCTCGATACCATATCGCAAAGCGTTGTACCACAATGCGTTAACCTCGATTGCGTATCCTGTTCTCGGTGTCCACGGTTTACCGTCGCAGAACACGTTCATCCAAGTGAGAGCGAGGTTTTCGTTGCCAGCGTAAAGCAGTCCATTGTCCTGCGCCTTCACGTTGAAATCAGTTCCGTTTATAAAGCTGTCGAGTATGGTTGTGATTACCTTGCCATATTCACGCCAGATGGCTTTTCGCTCTTTGCCCAGCATCGACTCATATTTCTGAAGGTTCATGAAAAACCACAACGGCGAGTCGACAGCGGTGTAATAAAGGCTCTTTTGGTAGTACTTATGCGGGAAGAACGCGCCTTGCATCCTTTCAATCATGTATTTCAGCATCTCACGGAACGTTTTCTCGTCGTTGTTTGCCAGACAGATGCCCGGCAACGACAGGAAGATGTCGCGGCTGCACGAGCCGAACCACGGGAAGCCGGCGAACATACGTGTGCCATCCTCGTCGCGTATAATAAACTGCTGCGCCGAATTCTGCAGACAATGCACGAAACTGTTGCGTGGGATGCGGTGTTCTATCTGATTAACAAACTGTTTCTTGAACAAAGCCGGATTCTTCTCCTCCAAACCAGCCGACACGACCACGCATTCACCTTTTTTCATCGTAACTTCAAAGAAACCAGGCACATAGAGGTCTTCAACGGCATCGTAGCCACGCTCGAACTCACGGATGTAAAAGATATTTTTATACCACAACGGACAGTGCGTATATTCGTTAGCTTTCGAAATCTGGAGGCACAGCGTGTCGTAGTTCTCATACATCTGCCATGCTGCGCCGTTTTTCAGCGGGGTATATTTACGGTTGGCGGCATAGTTCTCATGCGTAAGCATATGGACGTTACGGAACGCCAGGAACGGCGTGAGTCTCAGCGTGATAGGCTGCATAGCGTCCTCAAGCGTATAGCGGATAAGGATTCGAGGCTCTTTCTCCTCGAAGATATACTCTTTTGTGAGAATCGAGCTTCCGACACGGTATCTCAGCTTAGGAATCGGCTCGGCGGTAAACTCGCGCAGGTATTTATGTCCGCGTGGCGCCACTGTGCCGTCCTGATACTCATGCACTCCGAGGTGGAACTCTTCCTTGTTCGCGATAATCGTCTCGTCAATTTGCGACAGCAGCACATGGTTGTTGTTGTCAAGCTGAGGCTGCGGAACTACCAGCAGACCGTGGTATTTCCTTGTGTTACAGCCGATTATCGTGGTGTTGTAGAAAGCTCCCGAGCGGTTGGAGCGCAGAATCTCCTTGTTCATCGTGAACTCGAGGTTCACCATTTGCCGTTTGTCGAAAGAGATATATGCCATGTTTCAAAAAATTTTAACCCAAATTATGAAACTGCAAATATACCACATTCGATTTAAAAAAACAAGAAAAAAAGTATTTTTTTGACTGATATTTTTTCATATCTTTGCAATCTCTACAAACATCGTAAAATCATGAAAATTAAAAACGTCTTAATCATTTTGGCAATGAGTATTGTAGGTTTAACATCTTGTAACTCAAACAGTTGCAACGACAATCCATTTTTCTCCGACTATGGGACTTATCTCGAGGCTCCGGCTTTCGACAAAATAAAAAACGAGCATTATATGCCGGCGTTTATTGAAGGAATGAAGCAGCAAAAAGCTGAAATCGAGGCTATCTGCGACAACACCGAGACCCCGACTTTCAAGAACACAATTTGGGCATACGACAAATCGGGCGAGCTGCTCAGCAAGGTAGGCGGAGTGTTTTTCAACATGATGGAATGCATGAGCGATGACGAGATGCTGCGAATCGCCGAAGAGGTGATGCCTATGATGTCGGCACATGGCGACGATATCGCAATGAATCCTGTGCTTTTCGAGAAGATCAAATATGTCTACGACCACCGCGCCGAGATGAACCTCGACGACCAGCAAAACCGCGTGGTTGAGAAATATTACAACGATTTCATCCGCAGAGGCGCCGCCTTGAATGAGGAAAACCAGGCAAAACTGCGTGAAATCAACGAGAGACTGTCGATTTTGAGCCTGCAGTTCGGCAACAACCTTCTGAAGGAAAACAGTAATTTCAAACTCGTCATCGACAACGAGAAAGACCTTGCGGGACTGCCACAGAGCAGCATTGACGCGGCAGCCGAACAGGCCAAGAAAGACGGCATGTATGGAAAATGGGTGTTCACCTTGAGCAAACCGAGCCTCATCCCGTTCCTGACATATTCCGACAATCCGATGTTGCGCGAAAAGATGTATAACGCATATTACAACCGCTGTGACAACAACAACGAATACGACAACAAGGCCATCATCAAGGAAATGCTGGCGTTGAGACTGCAGAAGGCTCAGCTTTTCGGCTATGGCAACTACGCCGACTATGTTTTGGCTGTCAATATGGCTCAAAATTCAAAAACAGTCGACAAATTCCTCAGCGACATCTTCTATCCTGCCAACGAATTGGCTAAGAAAGAACGTCATGAGATGCAAAATTTAGCTGGTAATGGCGGCGCACATGCCGAACCTGTTGAGATTCAACGTTCTGACTGGTGGTATTTTGCCGAGAAGCTTCGCAAAGCCAAATATGACTTCGACGAGAATCAAATCCGTCCTTACCTCTCGCTGGATAACGTACGCAACGGTATGTTCATGGCTGCCAATAAGTTATACGGCGTCACCTTTGAGAAGAGAAACGATATTCCGGTCTATTTTGACGGTGTCGAAACATACGAGGTGAACGACTTCGACGGCTCGACATTAGGACTTCTTTACCTCGACTTTTATCCGCGCGAATCGAAGAGCAGCGGCGCATGGTGCACTTCGTTCCGCGAAGGCGGCTACGACATCAACGATGTATGGCAACCTGCTCTTATTCAATTGGTTATGAACTTCACACCAGCATCAGGCGACGCCCCCGCCCTGCTCGACTGGGACGAGACCGAGACCATGTGGCATGAGTTCGGACACTCGCTGCACGCCTTCTTCTCGAAAGGCAGATACAGCAGAACCTGCGGCAACGTGCCTCACGACTATGTGGAACTTCCATCTCAGATTATGGAAAACTGGGCCGGCGAGCCTGAGGTCATCAGGATGTACGCAAAGCACTACCAGACTGGCGAAGTCATGCCTGATTCGTTGATAAACAAGATTGAAAACAGCGCTTTGTTCAACCAGGGCTTCAACACCACAGAGCTCATAGCGGCCTCGATTTTGGACATGAAATATCATGAATTGAGCAATATCGACGACATCAACAATCTTGACATAGATGAGTTTGAAAGCCAGCAAATGCAAGCCATCGGCCTGATTCACGAGATCCAGCCACGCTACCGCAGCACCAACTTCTCGCATGTGTTCAGCGGCGGCTACAGTGCAGGATACTACGCCTACACTTGGGCCGAGGTACTCGACAAAGACGCTTTCAACTATTTCAAGAAATCGGGCGACCTGTTCAACCCAGAACTTGCCAAATCATTCAGAATCAACTGCTTGCAGGAATGCGGCAACGACGAGGGAATGGTTCAGTACAAGAAGTTCCGCGGTCAGGAGCCAGACATTGAGCCATATTTGAAAGCACGTGGTTTGAAATAACATAAATCATTGACAATCATGACAGTAGATCTCTTTGTATCTTGCATCATCGACCAGTTTTACCCGATGACGGCGATGAACACCATGAAGCTGCTCAAAGCGGCAGGCGTGGATGTGGAATACAACCCCGAGCAGACATGCTGTGGCAAGTTCGCGTTCAACAGCGGCTACCTGGAGGAGTCGAAGCGACTCGGCGAGAAGTTTTTGCGCGACTTCCCAAACAACCGTCCTATCGTGGGCATCAGCGCATCGTGCGTGGGATTCATCAAGACTAGATACAAAGAGCTTTTCTACAACACAAGCATGCACTTGGAGCACAAACGTCTGGTGGCCAACATTTATGAGATCACGGATTTTCTTGTAAATAAAGTGCATAAAGACTATTTCTCGTCAGTTTTCCATTATAAATGCGCCTATCTTGACTCTTGCTCCGCATTACGTGAACTAGGTCTGAAAAACGAGGCGCGACAACTGCTTTCGAAGGTCAACGGACTGGAATTGGTTGAGCTGAAACATCCGGAGATTTGCTGCGGCATGGGAAAAGGAATGTTTCCACTGCAGCACGAGACGATTTCAGCGGCAATGGCTGACCAGAAACTCAAAGACGCTATAGACTCTGGCGCTGAGTATTTGATTACCAACGACATATCGTGCCTGATGCATCTCAGCTCATATGCGAAGAAGCAGGGACTGCCGATTGAAGTCATTCACATTGTTGATGTTTTGGCTAACGGCTGGGAATAAACGTCATTTCGAGGTCGAAATGACGCTATCAATCTCTTTCCAGAAATTAGGATAAGATTTAGAAACAACTTCGGCGTTATTGATTTCAATGGCGCCGATTTTCATTGCCAGAGGCGCTAACGCCATGGCGATGCGGTGATCGTTGTGGGAATCGAAAACATTGTTTTTTGCCAATTCCATTGCCATCGCCGCCACCCGATCAGATTCCTTGTGTTTGAGATTGCGCAACCCGGTGAACCTGCCTTCTACGCCTAATCCCGCGCAGGTGGCGGCGATTGTAGGGTATAAATCCGGGTTGTTGATGAAATCAAATTGTAATTTGCGATTATTATTTTGAGACGTTTCAGGAAACGTCTTTACATGGGTGATAACGACGTCGTTGCCGTCCTGAATGGAAGTCACGCCGAAATTCTCAAACCATTTGGCGACAATTGCGTCACCCTGTTTGGAATCCAATCGCAAATTTCGCAATCTGGCGCGACCGTTTTCGCTGAATGCGACCATTTCATACCAATACGAGGCACAGGTCCAATCGGATTCCACAGCATATTCAACATCTTGATAATCAGAGGCTTGCACTGATATATCACGACCATCACGATGCACGTCAACACCAAATTTTCGCATCACGTCGATGGTCATATCAATGTATGGCATTGATGACAGGTCGCCATCCAACCGTAGAGAGGCGCCATGGCATGTCTCTACAACAGGCAAGGCTAATAATAATGACGAGGCGAATTGCGAGCTGCGTGATATATCGATGTGAATAGGTAGAGACGTTTCCTGAAACGTCTCTACAGCGATTGTACCCTGGATTTTTAAAGGCGGGAATCCATCCTGCCCTAAATATTCGATGCTGGCGCCAATTTGGCGCAATGAATCTACGAGATCACCGACAGGACGCTGCTTCATTCGGTCGGAACCAGTCAATATCCACTCACCTTCACGCAATGACAATGCAGTCATTAGGAAACGGAAGACGGTACCGGCGTTGGCGCAGTCGAGCTCCTTAGGATAAGGAGGATAAGATGGATAAGAAAGATTATCTAGAATCTTTTTTAATAAGACGGTGTCGTCGGATTCTGAGAGGTTCTTGATGCGGGGTTTGAAGCCGCCGTAATAGGCGATCATGAGGGCGCGGTTTGATTCGCTCTTGCTGCCCACAAGGTCGACTGTCAGGTCGAAATCCTTATTTAGTCCAGTAATTCGCATCATTCAGATAATCAATAAGATAATTGATAGAATCTAGAATATACTTTAAGTCTACAACCACATCAAAAACAGGCTTCCCGATGTCTTCGATCAGCACAAAACGTATGTCGCCGCCCTCGTTTTTTTTGTCGTGACGCATAATCTCAACCAATTCGTCAACAGGAATATTGTTAAGGTTGAATCTGTTGAAATTCTTCGCGTACAAATCCTTATAAAAGGCCAACCATTTAGGATCAAGATTACAATATTTTTCCGACAGATACAGCGCCGGAATCATGCCCAGGGCCACTCCTTCCCCATGGCGTATCTCCTGATTATGATCGTTGAGATATGTCTCCAAAGCGTGACCGATGGTGTGACCGAAGTTCAATATCTTACGCCTGCCATGCTCGGTGGTGTCGTTACGGGTAATCTCGTCCTTAACAGCAATGGCTTTCTCGATAAATATAGGATAAAGAGGATAAGGAGGACAAGAAATCAGCTTAGCGTCCAAGAAACACCTATCAACAATGAAGCCGTATTTTATAATCTCCGCCAAACCTGAGAGCAGTTCGCGTTTTGGCAATGTTTCAAGAAAATCATACAAAATCACCACTGCGAGCGGCTGTGAAAATACTCCGATTTGATTTTTAAATCCTTGAAAATCAATGCCTGTCTTCCCTCCAACGGCAGCATCAATCATACCCAACAGCGTTGTTGGAACGTTGATGAAATCAATTCCCCGCTGATAGCACGATGCCGCAAACCCTCCGATATCGGTCACCATACCGCCACCGACGTTAATCAGCAAGGCTTTTCTATCAGCATGATTCTCAACAAGTTTCGACCAAATAAACTGAACAGTCTCAATGTTTTTATGCTGTTCGTCTGCAGAGATAACTATTTTTATAACATTTTGAAAATCAATGTCTTTCAAAACATTAAGGCAATACTTTTCGGTGTTCTCATCCAAAAGGAGAAAAACTTTTGTGTGAGAAGAAACTAATTCCGTTACTTGGGCAATATCGTTTTTATAGAGAATCATCGTATTTCATTGAGGTTTCTCGCACTTCGTGCTCGGAATGACAACGTTTTACATTATTGTACATTTAATTATCCTAGCGTTGTCGCTATCTCCCAGCGCTATTTCGACTTTTATGAAGTGGTCAGGCATCAGTGGGTCGATGAGCTCGGGCCATTCCAATAGGCAGAGGCGGCCGCTGTAGAAATAATCCTCGTAGCCGATGTCGTAAACTTCCTCCAACTTCTTGATTCTGTAGAAATCGAAGTGGAAAATTGAGTCTTCAATTGGCGTAGGATATTCATTTACAAGGGCAAATGTAGGACTGTTGACCTCGTCTGTCACCCCAAGTTTATGGCACAGATTTTTAATCAAAGTGGTCTTACCAGCTCCCATCGGACCGTAAAAAGCGATGATATTCGATTTCTCTCTCCAGGATATTAACAACTCTGAAACCTGTGAAAGTTCATCTACACTGTTGATTATGAACGTTTTTTCTGTCATTTTGCCTTCAAATGTATGATAGGAATCATCATCTCATTCATGGAGATGCCGCCATGCTGGAAGGTGTTCCTGTAATAATTCACGTAATAGTTGTAATTGTTAGGATATGCGAAGAAATCATTGGCACGCGCGAAGACATACGATGTCGAGACGTTGATGCGAGGCAGGAAAATCTTCTCGGGATCTTTAATCTCAAACACATCTTTCGCATTGTAATTCAATGATTTACCATATTTATATCTCAAATTTGTGTTCACAGCCTTATCGCCCAAAATCTTGACCGGATTTTTCACCCAAACAGAGCCGTGGTCAGTGGTCACGATGGCGTCACAGCCTTTGTTTGCTATGAATTTCATCATATCGAACAGTGATGAATGCTCAAACCACGACAGCATGAGCGAGCGGTATGCCACCTCATCGTCAGCCAACTCACGGATAATCTCCATCTCGGTGCGGGCGTGCGATAGCATATCGACGAAATTGTACACGATGACGTTTAACTTATTCTGCATCAAGTTGTTCATCTGCTCGTAGAGCTTCTTGCCCGCAGCCAGATTCAGCACTTTATTGTACGAATACTTGATGTTTTTGCCGTAACGGCGCAGCTGCTCGCCCAGAAGTTCGCCTTCAAACTGGTTCTTTGTACCTTCATCCTCCTCATCGACCCAGTATTTCGGGTAATGACGACGTATTTCAAGCGGCATCAGACCGGCGAAGATAGAATTACGGGCATATTGCGTGGTAGTCGGCAGGATGCTGTAATAAATATCATCATCTGCCACACGGAAATAGCTCTCCACAAGCGGCTGAATCGCCTTCCACTGGTCGTAGCGAAGATTGTCTATCAATATGAAAAACAACGGCTTATCGTTACTATCCAGACGAGGAAACACCTTGTCTTTCATGACTGTATGCGACATCGTCGGCTTGTTGACGACCTTGCCCGACACCCAGTCGCAGTAATTCTTCTCAACATAACGTGAAAACTGCAGGTTAGCCTCGTTTTTCTGCATGAAAAGTACCTCTTTGATGCCTTCATCAGTAGATTTCTGCAACTCCAGCTCCCAACGAGTCAGGTTCTTGTAAACTCCGATCCACTCTTTATGGTCGAGATTGTTGTTGAGATCCATTCCGATTTTACGGAACTCCTGCTGATACAATGAAGTAGATTTCTCGTCAACGAGTTTTTTATTCTCGAGATTACGCTTCAGCGAAAGCAAAATCTGATTCGGATTGACCGGTTTTATCAGATAATCCGCTATATTGCTGCCGATTGCATCCTCCATAATGCGTTCCTCCTCGCTCTTTGTGATCATCACGACAGGCAAGTTCGGAAAATCGGCTTTAATCTTCTCCAGAGCCTCAACGCCGGAAATTCCAGGCATTTGCTCATCTAGGAAAACGATGTCAAAGTGTTCATTATGAACCATTTCCACCGCGTCACTGCCATTATTGGCAGTTTCCACCACATAACCCTTCTGTTCCAGAAACATAATATGCGGCTTTAGAAGCTCTATCTCATCGTCAGCCCAAAGAATTCTTGTGTTTGCCATAATATTCGTTTTTAAATAGAACGTGAAAGGTCTGTTTTTGTTTTACAAATCCTAAAATAATTTCAATTGAATCGACATATTGAATGTCTTGCGGTGATACGGCGACATTCCGTGCTCAGCCACAGCGTTTTTATGCTCAATGGTCGGATAACCCTTATTTTTCTTCCAATTATATGCAGGATATTTAGTGTCAAGATCTTCCATTATGTGATCACGGGTCGTTTTCGCCAAAATGGAAGCCGCTGCTATAGATTGATACTTCGCGTCACCGCCCACGATGCACTGATGTTTTATGTCGTGATATTTGTTGAAACGATTTCCGTCAATTAACAGCAACTCCGGCCTGATTTTCAACTGATCGATAGCGCGATGCATCGCCAAAAACGAAGCGTTGAGGATGTTTATCTCATCAATCTCTTCTGCTGAAACAATTCCGACGCCATACGCAGCGGCATTCTCCAACACCTTGATTCTCAGCTTCTCACGTTGTTTTTCGGTAAGTTTTTTCGAATCATCGAACTCAGGGAAATCCATTCCACGAGGAAGTATGACAGCAGCAGCCACCACCGGACCAGCAATACATCCTCGACCGGCTTCATCACAACCGGCTTCTATTAGATTTTCGGTGAAAAACGGCTTCAGATTCATATTTTTATCCCAAATAACGGCAAATATTGGTTCACAATGGTGGCAACCATCATCATAATCAATACAATATCAATGAGTTTGGTCTTTTTCACATAGCATAAAGCCATAGACATAAGTATCGCCACCATCATGAAAAAATAACCGTTGCTCATCACTGGATTTTGCATAAAAAGCATCAAAAAACTTAAGATAAACAGCACTAGCGTAACCCTCTTCCTATGTCTTGTACTGACGAGATTATTAACATTACTCGACCAAATCTTAAGAACGGAGAGTGCCGAAAGCAAAACCATAACCAACAGAACCGCTTTCTCCATCGTTGTGATATCAAGTTTCGTCAAACTCATGCTGGTAAACGCATCGGTATAATCATTTATGAATTCAAGCGAATTACCTGAGATATAGATTATGGTTGTCATAAGAAAATATGGTGTTACAAGTCCTAAAAAGGGAATTATATACAGCCTCATATCTCTGACACCATGCACTATCAAAGCAAATAAAACCCACAGTATCATCAAGATGGCAGGAATATAAAACATCGAACCGACAGCGATAAAAATACCCGTATTCATCAAGTATCTCTCAGGTTTTTCAACGTTATAGATAAGAAAGACGGTCTGCTGAGCCATCACCATTAACGGCAGCGCTATCAGAAACGGATAATATTCGTTGGTTATTGGCACACAGCACATGCACAACACCATCATAAATGAGAAAATACTGCTGTATCGAGTGACCAAGTTGTCGACGGTCATCATCGAATTAAAAAGGAACACACACGCGCCAAACAACAACATAACAAAGACTGTCATAGCTATGTTGGAATTACCCATCAGACTCAACAGAAAATCATACATCGGAGTCGTCGGATATTCATAAGCTTGGTCGTTCGACTGGGTCAGGAACGCAGGAATCCACAGCACTGCTATCAGCAGCACTATCACGACAGCCTGCGCTATGTAACTGTGTCGGAAGAACTTAAGCATGATAATTCATCAAATCCAGACCGATATCGTGGCGGTAATTTTTACCTTCAAACAAAATCTGTTTGGCGTTGTGATAAGCTTTCTCGCGAGCCTCCTCTATGTTCTTGCCGTGAGCTGTCACCGCGATGACTCGACCACCAGACGTAACTATATCATTGCCATCGAGTTTAGTGCCAGCGTGCGCTACGAAACAGCAAGGGCAAACATTCTCAAGACCGGAAATCTTCATGCCTTTCTTGTATGCCTCAGGATAACCGCCTGACACGAGCATCACCGTGACCGAAGTCTCCGGGCTGGCCTGATAATGAGCCTCATTTATCTTGCTTTGAGCGCATTTGTCGAGCAGCACCGCAAAGTCAGAGTCTATGCGGGTCATCACGCCTTCGGTCTCAGGATCGCCCATACGGACGTTGTATTCGATTACATAAGGATCGCCGCCACAATTCATCAAACCCAGGAAAATAAAGCCTTTATAATCGATTTTCTCTTGTTTTAGACCGGAAATGGTTGGCTTTATGATGCGATTTTCAACTTTAGCGACAAACTCCGGGGTTACGAAAGGCACGGGAGACACAGCGCCCATACCGCCGGTGTTCAAACCAGTGTCGCCATCGCCAATCCGCTTGTAATCCTTGGCTTCCGGAAGAATGACGTAGTTTTCGCCATCAGTCAAGACAAACATCGAAACCTCGATTCCTTTCAGGAACTGCTCGATGACCACTTTTGCGGAAGCTGAGCCGAATTTACCTGACAGCATCTCTTTCAATTCAGCTTTCGCTTCAACTAAATCATTGAGTATCAGCACTCCCTTGCCTGCCGCGAGACCATCGGCTTTGAGAACGTACGGTGCTTCAAGCGTATCGAGATATTTCAAGCCGTCATTAAGATTCTCAGCTGTCACGGTGAAGCATTTCGCAGTCGGGATGCCGTATTTCTCCATGAATTGTTTAGCGAACGCTTTGGAGCCTTCCAACTGTGCGCCACGTTTGTCCGGACCGATGATTTTCACATCTTTCAAGTCATCGTCAGCTTTGAAAAAATCGACTATGCCATCGACGAGAGGCTGCTCCGGACCCACCACAACAAGGTTAATGCGATACTTTAAGACAACAGCCTTAACAGATTGAAAATCAGATATATCTATTGACAAATTCAAACCAACAGAGGCCGTCCCCGCATTACCTGGAGCGATATATACTTTTGACACATTTTCGCTTTGAGCGATCTTCCATGCGAGAGCATGCTCGCGACCGCCGGAGCCCAGCACCAAGACATTTCGCTCGACTGCTGTGATAAATTGAGCTTGTATATCTTTATAGTTCACAGTATCTTTTGTGACCTCACCAGGATACATAATGATTTCTTCCATATTTTTAGTTTTTAATTGTTATCAAATTTAGTTATGACTTTCCACCAGCCTTCTGCGGCTTTATCCCAAGAGAAATCGTTTCGGCGGATGCGCCCCTTCTCTATCAATGAGTTACGGACATTTTCATCCATCACAAGCTCCATTCCGCTGGCGATAGACTCGACATCGAACGGATCGACAAGAATTGCGGCATCGCCTGCCACTTCCGGCATTGAGGTTACGTTTGACGTTATCACCGGCACGTCGCATTTGTAAGCCTCCACTATCGGAATGCCAAAGCCTTCGAAATATGAGACGTATACCGACGCCAGTGCAGCCGCTGTCACCCGATGCAGTTCGTCCATCTGCAAATGACCGACAAACACCACGTCGTCCTTATGTTTCATCGCCTCGTAAGCCTTCTGGATAGGCTCAGTCCACCAGCGTTTCTCCCCCACTATCAACAACTTAACGTCTGAGCCCGTGCGTTCCTTAAACAAATCATAAGCCGGGAACAACCTTGCCAGATTTTTGCGCGGATGCAGCGAGCCTACAAACATAAAGTACTGATAACCAGCGGTATATTGATTTCTAATATTATTTATTTCTTTTTCAGAAAGAGGTTTGAAACCCTCGTTGGCACCGTTGTAAACGACGTCAATCTTATCAGGTTCAACCTTATAATTATCAATGATATCCTGCTTTGAAAACTCCGAAACTGTTATGATTTTCTTGGCTTTACGGGCAAATTTCGGGAAAAATTTCTTATAATGCCATAAAGCTAACTTTGGAAAATCCTGTGGAAAATGCTCGAAGTTAATATCATGAAACACAGCAATTTGCGGCATTTTAGAGCCCAAGCTGAGATAAGCGTCCGTCGAGATGAAGACATCCGGTTTTATCTTGCGAAGAGCACGGCGGACTGAAATTTCGAAGTAAATTATATATAAAAACGGGTGTCTCGCCTGCGGGAAAAGCACGACTGGCTTGACGTTTTCAGCAAAAATAAACTTCGGGTCAGGCTTGCGGTCGAAAAGGAAGTAAAACTCATCATCGGGATGTGCCTGGACGATACGGCTAAGGCATTCATAAGCCACCCAGCCAATGCCTTCTAGCTTGTCTTTCAACAGCAAACGAGTATTTACAGCGATTTTCAAAGCAAATTCTTTTTTGCAAAGATACAAAAAAAATAAAAACCAGCAAAAAATTTGTTCTTAGCTGACGTATTACTTAACCAGCGTTATCGTTGACAGTTCTCTACCAACAGAGCGAATACCATCCTGGATACGAAGAACCTGTTCTTCTGAAATGTACTGTCCCTGCTTGTATTGGCGCATCAGCGACGAATTGATGTTAAGACGTTTGGCCAATTTGCTGACATTCAGATAAGGATGTGCATTGTAAAATGCTGAAATATCGTATCTGTACTCAAATTCAATGTCTTTCAGTTCCTCAGGGACAGGCTTACCGTCGTCGATATAAGTTTCAACCATTTCCTGATAGCCTTCAAGGAAGTCTTCTTTGGCTTCATCAACGGTTTCGCCACTTCCGATGATGACGTTATCCAGTTCCGGAGCGTGCACTCCGAATAATCCGTCCTCTCCTTTTTCGATTAATGCGATAACTTTTTTCATATTTCTTTTCAGATTTGTTTTAATATCTTATTACAAATACCATTTCTAACCTCCTGAGAATCATGTCGTTCCATCTCAATAAAATAGTTTTTATCTGGATGATAATAAATATCATGTTTCTTACCATGTCTCTTCAATCGCCAGCCATTTGCCTCCGCAATTCTTCTTAATTCGCTCCATTTCATAAACAATAGTTTTTATTCCGCTGCAAAGATATAACAAAAATGTTATATATACAAGAAAAATGTTTTTTATTGCAAAATTATAACGAATTTTTTGAAGAAAATCAATTGTAAAAAAGAATTAACTTAAATTGCAGAAAAAAGAATTTTGTGTTAAAAAGTTTTAACATATTCAACGCGATTATCTTCTTTTAACTTTTTATGAAGACATGAAGGTATTAAAGATTCAAAATGAGAACGAGTGCCTTGAGGAATAATTATACTAGATATCGGCTCAAAAACCAAAGATTCACCTTCTGGTACACCATATTTTTCGAATAATTGGAGATAGATACTGCGCAGGCCGCTATCCATCTGTTCTTCAACTGTAAAAGCATTAGCACCTATTCTTTTTAAACTCGCTGGCAGTTTAATGCAAGACAGATTGTAACATCCCCCAAATGCCCCATTTCCAATACTTATTAAACTATTTGGTAAGACAACATTTGAGAGATTTTTGCAATCCTTAAATGCAAAATCGTCAATATGAGTTACTCCATCAGGTATCTTTATACTGGTAATTTCACTTCCATAAAACGCTGATTTCCCAATTATTGTTATCCCTGCAACCAAATTAATCTCCTGTTTTTTAGACAAGCATGTGATTAATTTCTTGTTTTCTTTATCAATTAAACAATCATTTGTATAGATATAATATGGAGAATAGCAATCTACAGTGTTAATACCTGTTAATGTAAAGGCCTCATCACCAATATGCTTGAGTTGTGGGGATATGTTTATATGAGTTAATCGTTGACAATTCCAAAATGATTTATTTCCAATATAGCTTAAACTTTGGGGAAGTTTAATATCTATTAGATTTGAACACCCATCAAAAGAATTGTTCCCAATATATTTTAAACCATAAGAGAATTTAACAAGTGATAGTTTTTCGCAGTAGGCGAAAGCATAATCACCGATACTTTCCAAGTCTTCTGGGAAAATGACAGAAGATAGATTTTTATGGTCTAAAAAAGCGTAGTCACCTATTTGGGTTATATTAGCCGGAATTATAACATTTTGATCATCTGACAAATAAACTATTAATCTTTTTTCTTTGTTATCAATCAGACAATTATCATGTATTGCAAAAGTAGGGCTGTTACTTCTCACATGTTTTATTCTGCTATCAATTGCACCTCTACCAACGTGTTTTAGATTTATTGGCAATGTTATATAAGCCGACAAGCAAGAACTAAATGCACCATCACCAATATATATGAGGCTGTTTGGAAGATTAATATTAACAAGATTCCAACAATCGCTAAAAGCTCCGTTTCCAATATGTGTTAGACCTTCTGGTAATCTTATTGATGTAATATAATTACACCCAGAAAAAGCCTGATCACATATCACCTTACATGTTGGCTTTACAGTATATTCTTCAATATCATAATTACCAAAACTAATCAAGTATTTACCATCACGACTATATCGAGCATCATCCTCATCATATACTGCATTTATCAACTCATCATATGATACTTCTGTTAAAGTGTGAAACATGGCTTCATTAATAGCAACATTGTAATCAGCGTCATTTTCTTCAATTTGATATATCATATCACAATACAAATCTTCGTCTGATGTATTAACAAACAATAAATCTTGTTTACCTTTACGAACTTCAATATTGAAGTATTTCCCAGGAGTTGCGACACCTTTTTCTTCATCGAATAGGAATACCTTGCATTCCACTTCTGTTTTGATATGTAATATAGATGTTCCCATAGTTATTATGGCAATGAATTGTACATTAATAAACTTGTGCCTTTGGAGTGATAGACTTGATTTACTGTGTCGATGAGTTTTTGGCAGCTTTCCTCATTTGCGTCTTCTCCGTAAAGAGTTTCGATGACTTGACCGTTTATTGTATAGACAAAATATGGCGGATTTGCATCATGCCAAACTGCTTCGGTATGAAGGATTTCCGTAAAAACTCCTTTATTGAGTTCAAGAATGTGGTCACCATAATACCCATATTTTGCGTAACCATCATCTATTAAACCACTTCGTTCGATGTAATGTGGTGACCAATAACACTGGTGTTGGGTAACGGTTCCTGCATATTGTGACAAAATTATTGAACCTTCAAAATAACATGTGCCGAACAAACACAATTCGGGGATACTATCATCATCTACGTAACATGTTGAGATTGTTATATAAACGGTAGTATCAATGTTGTCGTAAATATAATTCTCATAAATAGACATCCAATCTTCATTTTTGTCAAGATTGTAATCATATGAGATAAGAGATAATATTAACAATACAAGAATATATAGATATTTCATGATATTAAACTGCTTATTATTTAATCAGATGCAAAGTTAGACAAAGGAAAACATAAATCAAAATTAATTATTGCAAAGTTTTCAACAATTTACACTTCATGGCTTCGCCCCCACGTCGCTTTGCGGTGCGGTGGGACGGCCCGAATCGCGGAGCAGCGGGGGCCATAGAGACTGGCTAAGGCGCTGATACTCAAGACAGGTCGATTCTGAAGGAATCTCTACACGCTGTCATGAGTATCACAGCCTTAGCTCGGCTGCAGCGGGGGCCGATTATTCGGGCCTTGACTTTTTGGATACTTTTTTGTCAAGAAAAAAGTATCAAGAAATCTAGCCCGAGAGGGCGTAAAAATCAAAATTTTAACTATCTTTGCAAAACAAAACACCTCTTGTTATGGCTAAAGATTTAAAACCTCATATTGGGATTTTCGGGCGGATGAATAATGGTAAAAGCTCTATAATCAACAAGTTAACAGGACAACCGATGGCGATAGTGTCGGAGCAGGCAGGAACGACAACCGACCCTGTGAAGAAATCAATCGAGATTTTCGGGATTGGTCCTGTGGTGCTGATCGATACTGCCGGCATTGACGATGTGAGCGAACTCGGAAAACAGCGCGTTGAGAAGACATATCAGGTGCTGAAAGAGATTGATTGCGCGATACTTGTTATCACAGGAGAAGATTGGGGGGAGCCGGAAAGGGAGATTATTAAGGAGTTTAAGAAGCATGAGGTGCCGTTTTTGATTGTGCACAATAAATCGGAGATTGCGGAGCTCTCAGAGAACTCGAGGGCTCGGATTGAAAGCGAATTTTTCACTAAAGTGCTGGAATTCAGTGCTTTAAAAGATGATGCAAAAATTTTACAAGAAGCACTGAAAAAAGCCATTCCTGAGAGTGCCTATAAAAAAGCGTCATTGCTCGGAGGTATAATAAAACCTGGAGAATTGGTTCTTTTAGTAACGCCTATTGATGCTGAAGCTCCAGAAGGCCGAATGATTTTGCCTCAAGTGATGGCAATCCGCGACGTGCTTGATAACGACTGCATTTGCGTGGTTTTGAAAGAGACAAATCTGAAGCAATATTTCGAATCCAGAATGCCTAAGCCTAACCTCGTTGTCACTGATTCTCAAGTATTTAAACTCGTCAATGAGATTGTGCCTAAAGATGTGATGCTTACCAGTTTTAGCATCATATTGGCTCGTTTGAGAGGCGATTTCGAGAATTATCTGAAAGGTACTCCTTACCTATCTGATTTAAAAGACGGCGACAAAATCCTGATGCTCGAGTCGTGCACTCACGAAATCAGCTGCGGCGACATCGGACGAGTGAAACTGCCTAATCTCATTAGGAAATTCTCAGGAAAGAACATCGAATTCACCTATCTTTCAGGCCTCACGCCTATTGAAAACATCCATCAATACGCGATGGCGATACAATGCGGCGGCTGCATGGCGACACGCAAACAGCTCATCAACCGCACGAACATGGCGGTCGAAAACGGCATCCCAGTCAGCAACTACGGCATGGCGATTGCGTACATGAACGGGATTTTTGAAAGAGTGACAAGAGTCTTTAGTCTTTAGTCGTTAGTTTTTAGTTTTTAGCCATTAGCTATTAGCCATTAGTTTTTTAAAAATAATTTGGTTTAATTGAAAAAATAAGTATCTTTGCAAGACCAACCAACAATAGTTTGTAGATGACCTAAAGTCGAGATATATTATTGAGACTAAGGGCTTTACAGATAAAGAATCAGAGTCGGAAGACGTAAAAATCTGACGGCAAGGGAATTGAACCACTTCTTTTCTCAGCTGAATTTTGTTGTTTTAACATGGAAAAATAACAAATAAAAAGCTAAAAATATGCAATTTCATCCAGAAAAATGTCGCATCCCAGACGAGCCTAACCGCCCGTTTATCTCATCGGAAGAGATTTGGGACTACATCAACAACACAAAGAGCACACCAGAGCGCGTGCACGAAATCATCGAGAAATCACTGAACAAGAACCGTCTGACGATGGAAGAGACTGCGGTTTTGGTCAACACAACCGATCCGAAACTGGTCGAAGAAATCAAGGAAGGCGCACGTGAGTTGAAACGCCGCATCTACGGCAACCGTATCGTGCTCTTCGCCCCTCTTTACGTGGGCAACTATTGCGTAAACAACTGCAGCTACTGCGGTTTCCGCTCATCTAACAAAGAACAGATTCGTACCACTTTGACCGACGAAGAGCTCGTCCGCAACGTGGAAGCTTTGGAGGAAGACGGTCAGAAACGACTCATCCTGGTTTATGGCGAGTCGCCGAAATATTCGCCGGAATATATCGCCCACACAGTGAAAGTGACTTACAACACCAAGAAAAACAAAGGTAGCATCCGTCGTGTGAACATCAACGCAGCTCCGCTCGATGTTGAAGGCTTCCGCACAGTGAAAGAGGCCGGCATCGGTACATATCAGATCTTCCAGGAGACATACTGCCCTGAGATTTACAACGAATATCACCCGAAGAACACGCTGAAAGGCAACTACGACTACCGTCTCACCGCTATGGACCGCGCTCAGCAGGCTGGCATTGACGACAACGGTCTGGGCATCCTCTTTGGCTTGTACGACTGGCGTTACGAGGTTTTGGCAATGATTCGTCACACTAACCACCTCGAGGCTTGCTTCAACGTCGGACCGCACACCATCTCGTTCCCGCGTATCAAAGACGCATCAGGATTGAGCATCGACAAGAAATATTTCGTCGACGACGACACATTTGAAAAGATCATCGCCATCTTCCGTCTGGCAGTGCCTTACACCGGCATGATTCTGACCGCCCGCGAAGATGCCGCATTCCGCGCAAAAGCCATTGAATACGGCATCTCGCAGATCGACGGCGGCACCAACCTGCAGATTGGCGACTACAAATATCACCACGAGGAAGAGGAAAAGAACAGCGACAAGCAGGAAAATCAGAACCTGCACCGCGAGCAGTTCAAGATTGGCGACGACCGCACTTTGGGCGACATCATCGACGAGCTTTTGGACCACGACTTCATCCCGAGCTTCTGCACAGCATGCTATCGTTTGGGCAGAACCGGCGAGCATTTCATGGAGTTCAGCGTGCCGGGCTTCATCAAGCGCTATTGCACCCCGAATGCAATCCTCACTTTGACAGAATACCTTGTTGACTACGCAACACCTGAAGTCGCCGCAAAAGGCTGGAAAACCATCGAAAACAACTTCAAGAACGTTGACCCGCAGTTCCTCGATGAGCTCAAGAAGAGAATTGAGAGAATTAAACAGGGTGAAAGAGACTTGTACTTTTAATCAAGTCTTTAGTTTTTAGTCTTTAGTCGTTAGTTTTGACCTTCGTTAATACTAAAGTCTAAAGACTAGCGACTAACGACTAAGAAAATGATTTTACTTCAATTTGGATTATATAATGAATGATTGTAAAAAAGGCGATCGAGGTCGCCTTTTTTTAATGTCTGCTTGTAAACGCCTTCGAGTCTCCCCAAGCATTGTAGAGTATCTTATGCCCTATCGATTCCATGCGGAGGTCGAGACAGGTTTGGCATTGGTCGGGTTTGTCCTTGACGCAGGCCTTGTCGGGATATATGAGGTAATTCTCGCGGAACTCGTTTGGTGTGAGGTTCGGCATGATGACGTTAGCGCCCACCATAATGGCTTTTTCGCGACCGAGAGGATCGACAGTCTGGTTGGCTGTGGCTGCCACCATGTTGATTTCGGGCATCATCAGGCGAAGAACGGCAATCATCTTCAAAGTGAGGTTCATGCGGTCTTTTGCCGATGGAATCTGGTCTTTATATTGATAAAGAGGTGTGTCGGGATGCGGAATGAACGGACCCATTCCAACCATGGCGACGTCTTTTTTCTTGAAGAAAAGAAGGTCATCGGCTAGATTATCCATAGTTTGGAACGGCAAGCCTACCATTACGCCTGTACCAGTCTGATAACCAATGCTTAACAGTGAATCAATGCAAGCGAGACGTTTATGAAAATCGTGTTTTTTATCTTTTGGATGAATCTTATAATACAAATCCTCATCGGAGGCCTCAATTCGAAGCAGATAACGGTGGGCTCCGGCTTCAAACCAGCGGCGGTAGGTCTCTTCGGTCTGCTCGCCCAACGATAGCGTGATTCCGAGGCTTCCGTTGTCGATTTTCTTGATTTCCTTGACGAGATATTCGATTTTATCAACAAATTCCTTATCATCGCGCTCGCCGCTTTGGATAGCGACGGAGCCATAACCCAAATCATGAGCTAAACGGGCGCATTCCAACACTTCCTCGTCGCTCAAAGTGTAACGCTCAACCTTGGTGTTTTTGCCACGCACGCCGCAGTAAAAGCAATATTTCGCGCAGCGGTTGCTGTATTCAATCAAACCACGAAGATGCACGTAGTTATCGAGGTATTTGAGCTTGGTTTTCAGTGCCTTGTCGAAAAGACGAGACATCTCCTCGCCTTCCGCAGCAAGAAGAAGTTTCAGCTCATCGTGGGTGAACTCGTTTTTTGATAATATTTCGTCGAAGATTGACATCGAATTATTTTTTGCAAATATATAAAAAATGTAGAGACGCACCATGGCACGTCTCTACAATTTTTCAAATCGAATGACCGATTAGATGATACCCTGAGCTAACATAGCTTTTGCAACGCGCATGAAGCCGGCGATGTTAGCGCCCTTCACGTAGTTGATAGTACCGTCAGCCTGTTTACCATACTCAACGCACATGTCATAAATGTCGTTCATGATCTTGTGGAGTTTCTGGTCAACTTCTGGAGCTGTCCAGTTGATGTGAGCTGCGTTCTGGCAGATCTCGAGACCTGATGTAGCAACACCACCTGCGTTGACAGCCTTACCTGGAGCGAATGGAATACCTGCCTTCTGGAATGCCTCGATAGCACCTGGCTGGCAACCCATGTTAGAAACTTCAGCGACATATTTCACGCCGTTCTTGAGCAATTCCTTAGCATCTTCTTCTGCCATTTCATTCTGGAATGCGCATGGGCATGCGATATCGCATTTCACTGACCAAGCTTTCTTACCAGCGGTGAATTTAGCTTTGCCTGGGAATTTGTCGGCCATATCCTGAACCTTGTTGCGGTTTGAAGCACGCATATCGAGCATGTAGTCGATCATTTCGCTTGTGATACCGTCAGCGATTTCGCAAACGCCGTCTGGGCCAGAGATAGCGACGACCTTAGCGCCGAGTTCTGTAGCTTTGATAGCTGCACCCCATGCCACGTTACCGAAGCCTGAGAGAGCGACTTTCTTGCCCTGCATTGTCTCACCTTTCTGGTGAACCATGCGGTCAACATAGTACATTGCACCGAAACCTGTAGCTTCTGGACGGATCAAAGAACCACCCCAGCCATAGCTCTTACCTGTAAGAGCGCCTGTGCTGTGCTCGCGAGCGAGTTTCTTGTAAGCACCGTAGAGGTAACCGATTTCACGGCCGCCGACGCCGACGTCACCAGCTGGTGAATCCTGGTCAGCACCGATGTTTCTCCAAAGCTCATACATGAAAGCCTGGCAGAAACGCATGATTTCAGCGTCTGATTTGCCTGTTGGGTCGAAGTCAGCACCACCTTTACCACCACCGAGTGGGAGGTTTGTCAATGAGTTCTTGAAGATCTGCTCGAAGCCCAAGAACTTAAGCATTGAAACGTTGACAGCCGGGTGGAAACGGAGACCGCCTTTGTATGCGCCGAGAGCGGCGTTGTACTGTACACGGTAACCTAAGTTAACCTGCACCTGACCTTTGTCGTCAACCCATGTCACGCGGAATGTGAAGATACGATCCGGTTCAACTAAACGCTCAACGATCTTAGCTGCTTCAAATTCTGGATGTTTGTTGTAAACTTCTTCGATTGATTCGAGCACTTCGCGAACTGCCTGCAAATACTCTTTTTCGCCTGGATGTTTCTTTTCCAGGTTTTCCATGATAGTTTGTACTTTCATTACTTTTGTATTTAAAGTTAATTAATACGTTTATGAATTTTCCTTTAAAATTTTCTGCAAAATTAGTACTTTATTTTATATATAACAATTAATTTCAAATTTTTTTTTATTTCTCTTTTCCGACATATTCTCCCCTATCCCAAATCATGATTTCCTCAATGCTGCCTTCCATATTAAACCTGATTTCCCTACCATCTTTGAGGTTATCTTTGTAATGAATCTCGGCATTCTGATAAAGTCCGCCCTCACTGTAGCCTTTCTGAACTCCCGTCCCCCTGTCATAAACAGCGCTGCTGCCAATACTTCCGTCCTGATAATACATGATCCAGGCGCCGTGCATCATGCCATCGAGATACTCGCCCTCGACAAATGGCTTTCCGTTGTCGTAATACTGATAAAACGGACCGTTCAAAACTCCTTTGTTATAAGTCGATTTCTTGGTCAAAGTGCCGAAAACATTATACTCTTCAACAAGTCCATCATATTGATTATCAATATAATATGCTTTCTCTTCAAGTTTACCGTTCTCATACCATCTGGTTGCCTCGCCGTTAAGGACATTCATCGAATAATGCACCTCCATCGAAGGAGTGCCCTCTTTGTAATACCATTTGCAAAGACCGTCCAACTTGCCGTCGGTGTAGCGCAACTCTGATTTCAACTTTCCGTCGGGCCAATATGTGACAACAGCATTGTCTTTTTCTTTGCAAGAAATAAAGAAAATATTGATTATCAATAATATAGAAATAAAAAACTTATTTCTCATAACCCGTTTTCAAAACGACCTTGTTGTATCCTTTAAATTGATAAACGTTCCAGAAAGTGTTTTCGTATCCGGATTCTTCAGATTTTTGCTTGAAATTTAATCTGGTCTGAAGCAATGGGATATCGTAATCCGGCAGATTTTCAGTCATCCTGTCGCCAAACAAATCCAAGGCATTCAGGAAATACCAGCCAATGTCGAAGCCTTGATAGGCGTAATCCAACGGCTCGGTTTCGTATCTGTTTCTGAACTTACAGATGAAGCTCTGCACCCTAATATTTTGATAATCAAGATAATGGTCATCAAAATAGATCGCATGCATCTTCATCAGGTTGTCGTTAAACAATCCTGTAAACTTGCTCCATTCAGGCAACATGATAACTGTAATCGGATAATTCTCAATGAGTTTGGTAACCTTATTCACAATCTCGTTGGCGAAAACCTTATCGTTGCCGTAGACTATGAAAAGATTGTTACGCATTGATGAGGCGTAATCATTCACAAAATTGAGACTGTCGCGCTCGTAATTGATGTTAACTACATGATTATCAAATGCTGTGCTATCATCTTGATTATGTTTCAGATAATCGATATCCAAAGCGATATTGTCGGTCAGGAACTCTGTCTCAGAGAACTCAATTTTAAGATATTTCCATCGTTTATGGTTGCTTTTTATCACCTTTGTGATATGTTTGTTGGCGACGTACGATACCGAGTCGATATTTCTCTCCACCATCTCATTTATCTTATTGATAATCAATGTGTCGCTATATTTGTTTTCTCTGATCACAAACACATTGTTGGCGTGATAATATTTTTTAATTAGGCTGTCGAGTGGTGCCAACTGACTATCCATTGACGGTTTTACTTTTATCACATTTGGTTGATTATCAACGATTTCGGAGCGTTGTGTTATCGGATTCACTATCGGGATGTTATGCTCAACGGCGAACTGCTTCACCACATTGAAAGGCTTTAGGTAAAACGGTCCGATGATGAGGTCGACATTGGCTAGTGTCGAGTCGGTCAATGCTTCGTGCGCCTTCTTAACGTCATTGTCAACGTCGTACACCTTGAGGTCTAGTTTCATATTGCGGCTGCTCACCACCGAGTCGGCCGCTATCATGAAGCCCTCGTAGAAATGCAGGAACGAGAACGGCTTGGTGAGCAACGTCTTGTTTGACGGCTCAGCCTCGAAAAACGTCTCATCCACCTGCTCGAGATAGAGCGGCACCATGAGCGCGACATGGCAAGTGTCCTGTGCCTTGACCTCCACGGAAGCTAAGAAACACAGGCACAATGCAATATTTAAAAGTCTTTTTATCATTATTTATCTTTATGCGGGAGCGGCACAAAGCCGTTGCCCATAACTTCAGCGCTCTCAATCACGTTGACGAACGCGTTCGGGTCGATGCTGCGCAAGTTCAGCTTAAGCTTAACCAAATCAGCGCGGTTGAGGTTGGTGTAGATCATCTTACGCTCCTGACCTTTGAATAATCCTGTTCCGGCGAAGCATGTTCCACCTCTATCCAAGTCATTGATAATGAATTGTCTGACCTCTTCAACCTTATCGGTAATGATGAACGCTGTCTTGTAGCTCTTGATACCGTCAACAACCAAGTCGATGATCTTGCTTTCAATCACAATCAGGAGGATTGAGTAGATTGGCAGGCGGATCTGACCAAGCAGAAGCGATGTCAAGGTGATTATCGAGTCAACTATCATCACTAACGTGCCGAGAGAGATTTTAGTATATTTGTGCAGAATCATTGAGATGATGTCGCTGCCGCCTGATGTTGCGCCCGATTTGAACACGAAACCGATTGCGAGACCGTAGATACCGCCGGAAACGAGGGTGTTCAGGAAGTAGTCTGGTTTGAAATACATGTTAGAGCCAAGGATTTCGAGCATCGACTTGTCGATTGCCTGACCTTCTGTAACCTCATGCATGAATTCGAAAATCACAGGTTTGTAGCCCCATGTCGACTCAAGGATGAATGTGCATCCGAAGATGAGGAATGTAGAAAGAATCGTCTTGAATCCGAATTTAGGACCAAGAATCCATGTTCCGATGATGAGCAGAGGCACGTCCATACACAAAGCGTAGAGTGACACTTTCCACGGATACAAAGCGTTGATGACGTTGGAGAGACCGTAGGTGCCGCCTGGCGCGAGGTGATAAGGGTTAACGAACATCACGTCGCCCACAGCGAACAATGCGCTTCCGAAGATCAGGAAGGCGTAGGAGATTATTTCCTGTTTCCAGTTGATTTGTTTTGTCATAATAGTAAATTTTATTCCCATTCGATGGTCGCTGGCGGTTTCGACGAGATGTCGTAGCACACACGGTTCACGCCTTTGACTTTGTTAATAATGTCGTTTGAAACTTTCGCCATAAACTCGTACGGCAGATGCACCCAGTCGGCGGTCATTCCATCGGTTGAGATGACTGCACGGAGGGCAATGGTGTATTCGTAGCTGCGCTCATCCCCCATCACGCCGACGCTCTTCACCGGAAGAAGCATTGTTCCTGCTTGCCAGATGCTGTCGTAAAGATTGTCAGCCATCTCGTTTGGATACGACGCACTCGGCAATTCACATTTCCACTCACGCAAACCACTAATAAAGATATCATCAGCATCGCGAAGGATACGGAGTTTCTCTTCCGTCACCTCGCCAAGGATACGGATTCCGAGGCTCGGTCCCGGGAAAGGATGACGACCAACGAGCTCGCGTTTGATGCCTAATGCGCGACCCACACGACGAACCTCGTCTTTGAATAATGTGCGCAGTGGCTCCACAATCTTGAGGTTCATCTTCTCAGGAAGTCCGCCCACGTTGTGATGCGACTTGATTTTGCAACTTGGTCCGTTGACGCTCACACTCTCGATAACATCAGGATAGATGGTGCCTTGTGCGAGCCATTTTGCGCCTTCAATCTTCTTAGCTTCTGCCTCGAAAACATCGATAAATGTTGAACCGATAGCTTTACGTTTTGCCTCTGGATCGGTCACACCCGCGAGTTTGCTTAAGAATAGGTTTCCTGCATGAACGCCTATCACGTTGAGACCGAGGTCTTTATATGAATCGAGAACGTCTTCAAATTCGTTTTTGCGAAGAAGTCCGTTGTCGACGAAGATACAAGTCAGGTTTTTACCGATAGCCTTGTTAAGCAACACAGCGGCCACAGTACTGTCGACGCCGCCTGAAAGTCCCAGGATAACCTTGTCGTTTCCGAGTTTAGCGCGCATCGCATCAACTGTAGTGTCGATAAATGAATCAGGAGTCCAGTTACCGTGGCAATGGCAGATGTTCATTGCGAAGTTTTCAAGCATCTTCGGGCCTTCCTTGCTATGGAACACCTCCGGATGAAACTGCACTGCCCAAGTGTCCTCGCCGTCAATTTTATAAGCGGCATTCTCAACGTCGTCAGTCTTTGCGATAACATGAGCATTCTTAGGTAATTTAGCGATGGTGTCACCGTGCGACATCCACACTTGTGAAGTCTTTGAAACGCCTTTGAAAAGGATATTATCTTCCTCGACCACTGTCAGCATGGCGCGGCCGTATTCACGAGCCAATGAAGAATTCACTTCGCCGCCAAAATGATGCGCCATAAATTGCGCTCCGTAGCAGATTCCGAGAAGCGGCAGCTTGCCTTTTATGTTCGACAAATCGGCAAAAGGAGCCTTCTCATCGCGAACTGATGACGGACTTCCGCTAAGGATCACGCCTTTGATATCGTCAGTAATTGCCGGGATTTTGTTGTATGGATGGATTTCACAATAGACGTTGAGCTCGCGCAAACGGCGGCCTATCAGTTGTGTCACTTGTGAACCGAAATCTAAAATCAGAATTGTTTCCTGCATGGTCGTTAAATTTTCGGTGCAAAAATACAAAAATTATGGTGATATTTTACATCATTATTTAAAAAAATGTTATCTTTGCAACGTTAAAGCCATTAGCTATTAGCTACTAGCCATTAGGATTATCCGTAGACAACCTAAGCTAATGGCTAACGGCTAAGGCTAACGGCTAAAAAAGAAAAAATATGGCAAAAAAAGCACCTAAACCGGCAAGCAATCCGAAGAAAAAAGGCTCGTCTAAAAAGAAAAAATCAGGCAATATCTTCACTAAAATTTTAGTGATTGTTATAGTTTTGGTCTTAATCACCTTTTTCGCCTTCAAATATATAGCCGGGCCTAATAATAACGTACAACATATTGATAACCAAAAAGTTAACAGCAAAGAAACCGTAAGTAAAAAAGAGATAAAAGAAACGACAAAAATCGTTGAAAGGAACATCACCGGCAGTTGGATGAGCAGTTCGGAAGGCGCAATCCTCATAATGAAAGACCACGACTATCGCATTGATTTTATGGGTGTTGACAGCGATCAGCCAATCATTGGAACCTATAAAGTAGATGGCGACAACATCACTTTTGTCAATAAAAAAGACCCTTGCGCTGAAGCAAAAGGTCTTTATGAGGTGTCTTACAAAGACAAGGAAATCAGTTTTAAGTGCAAGAGCGACAATTGTTTACAACGTAAGTCGACTCTCACCACCGAGTGGGAATGGATCGACATTGACGAGTAATCACTCGAACCACTGCTTCTTCTTGAAGAAGGTGGTGTAGACAAACATCAGCACCGTCATGAACACAAGCCCGATGCGCGAGGCTTTGTAGTCGCCTGCAAGGTCGTAAACGATGAAATCACGAACGACAAAGCACACTATTCCCAACATAATAAAAAGGAATACAACATTCAATTTGTTAATGACCGCTCGTCTGCGATCAATGTCGTAAATCCTTTTTGCAACAGCAGGCATGCCGAAATAAAGCACCACATAAGCGGTGATCAATGTCAACTCGATAATTCTTTCAATATCCATTTTTAAATCCTTTTATTTTTCTTAAGTGCTTCAGTTATAATCCATTGGATCTGTCCGTTGATGGAACGGAACTCGTCCGCCGCCCATTTCTCAACGGCATCCATCGTCTTGGCGTCGAGACGCAAAACGAAATTCTTGGTATTTTCCTTTTCTTTAGACATATTTAAATCATTACAGGAAGCAGGCCAATCACCATTGTAATTGCAATAAATACAACCACGATCGCCCAACTTCTCATGTCCGTAATCACCCTACAATCAACGAGTTCTGTTTCGTTTAAAATCTTAACATTCCTTGTCATCTCGTCGTAAAGCTGATGGGTTTGCTCCCTATCTTTGAAGTTAATGTAAACGCTTTCTCTTACAGTCTCAATCTTGATAATCGGACCTTTGTGATGGTCTTCGACATAGAGCAGAACGCGTTTGCCGCCAATAATCCTGAATATTCCTTTCCATGTCTTTAATCCGCCATAGCCGTTTGATCTCATAGTGACTTTCGGCAGTTTCTCCACCAAACTGATTGATTTTATCGCATAATTCGGGATTTTTGCCGGATAGGCGAAATCGCGGATAACTATGAGGTCGTCGAAAACCTCGAATCCAGTGCGTTTTTTAAATAAAAGGAGCAAAATTATCGTCAGGACGAAAATCAGTCCCATCATCACCCAGCTAATTGTCATATCGTTCATAGTTTGTTATTTTTAATGAAGAGACGCACGGCCGTGCGTCTTTACAATTATTGATACAAAGTTCCAGTGTTTACTACAGGTTGAGCGGCATCGTCAGCGCAGAGCACAACCATCAGGTTGCTGACCATAGCGGCTTTCTTGTCGTCGTCAAGTTCCACAACTTCCTCGTCTTTGAGCTTATCGAGAGCCATTTTAACCATCGAGACGGCGCCTTCAACAATCTTTTCACGTGCTGCGATGATAGCCGCAGCCTGCTGACGACGAAGCATAACCGCTGCAATTTCAGGAGAATAAGCCAAGTAGTTGATTCTCGCTTCGATGACTTCAAGGCCTGACATCGCGAGACGGTCATTGAGTTTTTTCAAAAGGATATCGTTGATTTCCGAACCGCCGGCACGCAAAGTTAAATCGCCATTGTTGATGTCGCCGTTTTCGTCGTAAGCAAACATACCTGCGACCTCACGTAAAGCAGCATCGCTCTGCACCCTCACGAAGCTCTCGAAAGCGCGCATACGGCTCATCACGGCAACGCTATTGCCCACTCCCGAAGGATTGGCGGCCATAGTCTGCGAGTCGATTTCGAACATCGCTTTGTAAGTGTCTTTCAGCTTCCAAACAAGAATCTGACCAATCATAATCGGGTTACCGGTTTTGTCGTTAACCTTAATCGGGTCGACGTTGAGGTTACGGGCACGAAGAGAAACTTTCTTTGAAGAATAGAACGGGTTCACCCAGTTGAAACCGACTTTTGTCATGGTTCCCTGATATTTTCCGAAAAACACCATCACCATCGCTTCATTCGGCTCGAGCATACGGAAACCGAGGCACATAATGAAGTCGACAACCATCATCGCGATTCCGCCAAAGAGCAGCCACAGCGGCTCGCCTTCTGTCAATTGTGTAAATCCGTAGATTATCAAAGCAACGATTGCAATAACCACAAACAGCATCAAGAATCCATTGATTCTCAATCCTTTAAATTCAAATTCTTTGTTTTCCATAGTTGTATTTTTTAAGATGATTACTTTTATTTTGTGATATTATTTTGATATCATTTTCACATCGCAAATATACAACAATTTTTTAATATGCAACAAAAAATTTAAAAATTTTTAAAAGAAATTAAATAATGTGATTTTCAGCAAGTTTCGCGAATGCAATCTTAAACCAAGCGGTATAATTTTGAGGATTTTGCTCGATATCCTTTTTGATATTCTCGATAGTTTCGTATTTATACGATTCCACTTCTGCCCTATTAATAATAGGTGTCGCGTCGGTGGTGCCAATGAAAACATGATCGAACTCATGCTCGGTGAGGCCTTGCATCACGTCGGCTTTGTAAATGAAGCTGAACGCCTCTTTGAGGTCACACTCCATCCCCATCTCCTCCATCAGGCGGCGTTTCGTGGCTTGTTCAAGCGACTCGCCGTCACGAGGATGGCTGCAGCAGGTGTTGGTCCACAATCCCGGGGTATGATACTTTGTGAGAGCACGCTGTTGAAGCAGCATCTCCCCTTTGCTGTTGAAGATGAAAATCGAGAAGGCACGATGCAGCGTCGGGTTGATGTGAGCGGCTTGCTTCTCCATCAATCCAATCTGTTTATCTTGATTATCAACGAGGACGACGTATTCAGTCATAATTAGACATTAAATCTGATATTGATGATATCACCATCTTTGACGACGTAGTTTTTGCCTTCGACGGCGAATTTGCCAGCTTCTTTGACGGCCTGTTCTGAGCCGTAGTGCAGGAAGTCTTCGCAACTCATAACCTCGGCGCGGATGAAGCCACGCTGGAGGTCGCTATGGATGACGCCGGCAGCCTCAGGAGCGGTGTCGCCGATGTGAATTGTCCATGCACGTGTCTCGTCGGGACCAGTGGTGAAGAACGACTGCAGTTTCAGCGTGCTGTATGCCAGTCGTACCAGCTTGTTGACGCCAGGCTCGGTCAATCCGGCATCTTCCATGAAGATGGCACGGTCGGCCTCGTCGAGTTCAGCAATCTCCGACTCGAGTTTTCCAGCAAGGATGATCATATCCTCGCCATGAAGAGCGGCTTTCACAGCCTCGGTATATTTGTTGCCGGTAAGCGCCGATGCGTCGTCGACGTTGCAGACATACATTATCGGCTTGACAGTAAGCAATTGAATATCTTGGATATACTTCTTATCTTCCTCAGGTACATTAGCGGTGCGGGCGTTCTGCATGTTCTCGAGGCATTCCTTGTAAATGGTCAGCACTTCGAAGGCACGTTTGTTGTCTTTGTCGCCGTTTTTGAGCAGTTTCTCAACGCGTTGCAGTTTACGTGTGACGAGGTCGAGGTCGCGCACCTGAAGCTCGAGGTCAACAAGTTCCATATCGCGCACCGGGTCGATGCTGCCCTCGCTATGCGGCACGTTCGGGTCGTCGAAGCAGCGCAACACATGGATGAGAGCATCGACAGTCTGCACCTCGGCGAGGAGTTTGTTGCCGACACCCTGTCCGCCTTTGCTCAGTCCCGGAAGGTCGACGATTTCGACGGTGGCGGGCACGATACGCTTCGAATGCGAGATATTGTCGATAAGTTTGAGACGTTCGTCGCGCACCTCGCACATTCCGATGTTCGACTTTGTGGCGAAGCCAATCTCCGCCTTAGTGTTTGATATACAATTGAATATGGTTGTTTTTCCAGTGTTGGATAGTCCGATAATTCCGCAATTCAGTGCCATAGCAATTCAAATTTTTTGCAAAGATACAAAAAAGTTTGTAAAAATCAGGATTTTTGAAAAATTATCGTTTAGCCCTAACGGGCGGTTTCTTGTTACTTTTCCCTTGATGGAAAAGTAACCAAAAGATCAAGCGCCAGCCGAAGCTCTAACCGCCGTCTGGCGCGGGCCCGTGCTGTAAACCACGTGGGGGCGAAGCCTCGATGAAACAAGCTAAAGCACTGATTCTACAAACACTTTAATATCAACAAAATCTTTTTTATAATTTTGATTTATTATTCATGGAAAAAGTGTATATTGCCCACAAAAAACAGGGATTATTTACTTAATCTACTACACATATTGTTTTATTAAATACTGTTTATTATGGATAATAAAAAAGCTTGTTTAAGAATTATTGTAAGTTATTTTGGCTTTCAAGATTATTATAAAGAAAACCGCATTCTTATATATGGAATATTAGGATTAAATTCTTTATTAGTAACAGATAATTTTGATTGTTCTAAAATACTATGTATTTGTATTGATGAACCAATTCCTAAGACACAAATAGAATTGGCCATTCATCGTTTTGCAGAAAAACTAAAAAATGCAGGTGCTATTGGCGCATATAATGTCCATCCTATGGGAGTACCAAATGACAGCAGTGGAGTGCTTTTCGATGATGTATATTCAACGGATGATACCATTAAACAATTTAGATACGTTATTGATTATGCAAGAATTAAGTAAGAGGACATCAGCTGATGTCCTCTTTTTATAAATATCTTGTTTAGTCCGTCGCACCTTTCATAGTGTACACTTATTCTTGGGTTAGTTGTTCTTTAAACTTTGTGTGCAAATATTCTGGTAATAAATCCTCATATAGTGCTTTCGTACCTAAAGGAATACAAATACTAAATGACGCACTACCACAACATCTAAATGCATCTTGATCTACATGTTCCAATCCTTTTGGAAGATTAACGCGAGCAAGTTTTAAGCATAAATCAAAAACGTTAGATCCAATATACAACAAGGAACTAGGAAAAGTAACACTAGTGAGATTATCACATTTTGAAAATGCATAATTTTCAATAGTTGTTACACCTTCAGGCACTACAATGGCTTCTATAATTTTATTCCCCCCGAATGCACTACTTCCAATGTGTGTAATTCCTTTGGGCAATTCGATCATTTTATCATTTGCAAAACAAGCAACTAATGATTTCGAATTTTTATCAATTAAACAACCCTTGATATAATCAATATATGGAGATAAGTTGGTAACTTTATTTATCTTTGTTTCTGAAAAAGCACCATATCCAACATTTTTCAAACTTGGAGGGAATGTGATATCCCTTAATCTTATACAATGTAAAAAAGAGTATTTCCCTATTGAGGTCAATCCATTATTTAATGCAACGCTGGATATTGCGGTCCCCAAAAACGCATCGTCACCAATACTTTTTATGTAACTTGGAATTGTCACATCAGTACTTAATGATAAAAAAGACAATATTTTTTTATACTTCACATCAATAAGGAGGCCATTTTCGAATAAAAAAGAGGAAGAATTACTTATCACAGAGGTAATATGTGTATGTATAAAAGCACAAGTCCCAATATGTATTAATGAAGAAGGAAGCGTTATGCTTGTTAAATTTTTACATCCGCCAAACGCATAACTACCTATATGTGTTATGGTATTGGGCAAAGATATAGAAGATATCGAATTAAGAGTAAATGCCCAGTCTCTGATTACCATACAGCCTTGTCTTACCTGATAATGCCCCAAATTCCTATAACCTTGATATTTTAATAGATGCAAGCCATCATAACTATAAACAACTCCAAATTCATCTGCAATACCATTTGCAATCTCTTCATCCGAAGCCTTTGCTGTTAATAATTCATGGGTGGAAACAAAATAGTCTTTTTTAATTACAATATTGTAATCACGGTCAAGTTCTTCAACGTTATATAACAGATGGTATTGGTAGTATTCATCATCAGTGCAGACAAATTGAAGTTCTTGTTCACCTTTATGGACTTCAAGATTGAAGTATCTCCCAGGTGTTGCTATACCTTTCTCTTCATCGAATAGGAATACTTTACATTCCACTTCTGTTTTGATATGTAATATAGATGTTCCCATAGTTATTATGGCAATGAATTGTACATTAATAAACTTATGCCTTTGGAGTGATAGACTTGATTGACAGTATCGATAAGCTTTTGGCAGCTTTCCTCATTTGCGTCTTCTCCGTAAAGAGTTTCGATGACTTGACCGTTTATTGTATAGACAAAATATGGCGGATTTGCATCATGCCAAACTGCTTCGGTATGAAGGATTTCCGTAAAAACTCCTTTATTGAGTTCAAGAATGTGGTCACCATAATACCCATATTTTGCGTAACCATCATCTATTAAACCACTTCGTTCGATGTAATGTGGTGACCAATAACACTGGTGTTGGGTAACGGTTCCTGCATATTGTGACAAAATTATTGAACCTTCAAAATAACATGTGCCGAACAAACACAATTCGGGGATACTATCATCATCTACGTAACATGTTGAGATTGTTATATAAACGGTAGTATCAATGTTGTCGTAAATATAATTCTCATAAATAGACATCCAATCTTCATTTTTGTCAAGATTGTAATCATATGAGATAAGAGATAATATTAACAATATAAAAATATATAGATATTTCATGATATTAAACTGCTTATTATTTAATCAGATGCAAAGTTAGACAAAGGAAAACATAAATCAAAATTAATTATTGCAAAGTTTTCAACAATTTACAATTCATAACAAAACGTCCCGCTTTCACATTAACGCAGTCAGTTACAAAGTACAATCTTTTCAATAAATTCATGTAAATCAAGCATTTACGCACATATTATCATGTTGCTGACGTCAGCAAGATGATCGACCTCCGTAAACCGCTTGTTTTTAATGGGAATTCAGCCCTTCAATCTCCTTCACATGCGAAAATGTCTGCTCCAAATAATACATTTTTATCGTCAAGCCGTCAACAACTGAATAATAGTTATCAATATCAAAAGTTATAAAAAGCTCAGTTTTTCTGAAAATAATATACAATTTCAATCGGTGACAAAATGTCACCAGTTCAAAAAGTCTCCGCGGCGGAGACAATGTAACATAAAAGTGTACGCATGCGTACACTTTTTCTAAATTAATCAACAATTTCAGTTGGTAACAATTTGTAAACAACTGGATTTACTCCTCAATATATCCTACTTCCTCCTTTTTCTCTGGCAAAGTGAAATCACTTGCTTTTGAAGGAGAAATAATGCTTCGCCCTAATTTGGATTCAAGCTGATTGCGAGCGGCTTTTGCGACACTTCCACCATCCTTTGCAGTTTTTGTCTGCTGCTGAAAACCGCGAGGATCTCTTTGTTTCGACAACTCTGTTGCAGAAGCTTCAGCAAGAATATTCAACGCAATCTCAAGATTGGTCATATTGTCGCGCAAATTCTCTTTTTTCAAACCTTTAAACTGCTTATACTGCTTTGTCGTAAAACCGCTCCACTCCTTAGTTATTATATCAGTCAACGAAGCATATTCAAAACCTTCTTGAACCCCAGTGCGTCTCCATTCATCGGTCAATTCTTTCCTAACTTCAATGGATTTCACTCTCTGATTAATCCATTCTTCAGAATAACCAAGACGACGATAATCGGCTATTGCCTGATTTATTGACAATTCCGGATCTTGCATCTGGTCTAAACGAGTTGCCGCCACTTTAGCCATCCATTCCTTAAACGGCTCTGCTTTTTTCGATGGAATTGATTGAATTAGGCGCAAAAGTTGTTCAGTATCAGCGACATCAGTCATTCGCATTTTTCCATCTATGGCTTTCATTTTCAAACCGTGACAATTTGTCACGGTTTCATTTCCTTCTTCTTTTAATCTTTGTTTTAACTTTCGCCAATAAGCTGTTGGATCAGCACTATCTGTCAAAACAGCAACCACATCTACAATGGAAAAATACCATTTTTCTTCTTCATCGTCCCACACTGTGCGAACATTTTTTCTCTCAAATAATTGAAGTGCCTCTTTTTTCGTCATAACTAGAATGTTTTAAAGTTTCATTAAAAATAGCTTTAATTCATCATAGCAAAAATAAACAAATTTTTCCAAAAAACAGCCTCCATTTTCAAAAAGTTATCAACAATTATCATCGCAATTTTTCGATTATAATCACCTAATTTAAAAATATTTCAAAAAACACCTTATTCCTATTAATATTTTTTGTATCTTTGCAGTCCATTTTCGAGCCTTATTCCGAAATTGGTTTTTATAATTGAAAATCAATGACTTGAGATGAAAAATAAAAGTTTAACAATCCTCGATTGCCTAATTCGGAAGAGCCGTCGGGTACAATTTTAAGTAAAAATTATAATGAGCGAATTAGAAAACACCGAAAAAATCCAGAAAGTGAAACCGGTTCCATCAGAAGACTTCGACTGGAGCAGCGACGCTAAGAAACACGACAGCTACAAAGCTGAAGACCGCGCACGCATGGAAGCCATGTACGAGAAGACAATGAGCCAGATCGGCGATCACGAAGTTATCGAAGGAACAGTTGTCGCAAAGACTTCACGCGAAGTCGTCGTCAACATCGGATTCAAATCAGATGGTGTTATTCCGATTTCAGAATTCCGTCACAACCCAGACCTTAAGGTGGGTGACAAAATCGAAGTTTACGTGGAGAACCAGGAAGGCATCAACGGCCAGCTCGTCCTTTCACACAAGAAGGCTCGCCTTCTCAAGTCATGGGACCGCGTCAACGAGGCATTCGACAGCCAGGAGATCGTCCGCGGCTTCGTCAAGAGCCGTACAAAAGGCGGCTTGATCGTCGACGTGTTCGGCATCGAGGCATTCTTGCCAGGTTCACAGATCGATGTCAAACCTATCCGCGATTACGACGTATTCGTCAACAGCACAATGGAATTCAAGGTTGTTAAGATCAACCAGGAGTACAAGAACGTGGTCGTTTCACACAAAGCCCTCATCGAAGACGAAATCGAGCAGCAGAAGAGCGAAATCATCAGCAAGCTTGAAAAAGGTCAGGTTCTCGAAGGCGTTGTCAAGAACATCACCAACTACGGCGTGTTCATCGACCTCGGCGGTGTTGACGGTCTTATCCACATCACCGACCTTTCATGGGGCCGTATCAACGATCCTAAGGAAATCGTCCAACTCGACCAGCAGATCAAGGTCGTTATCCTCGACTTCGACGACAGCAAGAAACGCATCGCCCTCGGTCTCAAGCAGCTCACCCCACATCCATGGGATGCTCTCGACCCGAACCTCAAAGTTGGTGACGTCGTTAAGGGTAAAGTCGTTGTCCTCGCCGACTACGGCGCGTTCATCGAGATCGCTCCAGGCGTTGAAGGTCTCATCCATGTTTCAGAAATGTCATGGTCACAGCACCTCCGCACAGCTCAGGACTTCCTGAAGATTGGCGACGAAGTGGAAGCCAAGGTCCTCACCCTCGACCGCGAAGAGCGCAAGATGAGCCTCGGTATGAAGCAGCTCGTTCCGGATCCATGGGAGAACATCCAGGAGCGTTATCCAAAGGGTTCAAAACACACCGCCACAGTGCGCAACTTCACTAACTTCGGCATCTTCGTCGAACTTGAAGAAGGCGTTGACGGTATGATTCACATCTCAGACCTCAGCTGGTCGAAGAAGATCAAACATCCGGCAGAGTTCACCAAGATTGGTGACAAGATCGATGTCGTGGTCCTTGACGTTGACCAGGAGATCCGCCGCTTGAGCCTCGGCCACAAGCAGCTTGAAGAGAACCCATGGGATGTGTTCGAGAGCATCTTCACAGTCGGTTCAATCCAACAGGGAACAATCATCAGCACAAGCGACAAGGGCGTCATCGTCTCATTGCCATATGGTGTTGAAGGTTTCTGCCCGAACCGTCATCTGAAGAAAGAAGACGGCACAACAGCCAAGGTTGACGAGACTTTGGATTTCAAGGTCATCGAGTTCTCGAAAGAAAACAAGAAGATCATCCTCAGCCACTCACGCATCTGGGAAGACAAGCAGAATGCTGCAACAGAAGCTGAGACAGCCGAGAAAGAGAAAGCCGCAAAGAACACCAAGCGCGCCGTGAAGCAGATCAACGACAACGTTGAGCGCACAACATTAGGCGACCTCGATGTCCTCGCAACATTGAAAGAAAACCTCGAGAAAGAGGAAAAAGGCGGAAAATAAGACTTTAGACGTTAGTCGTTAGACTTTAGTCTTTAGTTTTTAGACCTTAGTAGAGACGTTTCATGAAACGTCTCTACATTTTTTATATATTTGCAGAAAAAATTTAACAACTATGATTAAAGAATACAAAACCGACGATCTGACTATCATCTGGCAGCCGGAGAAATGCACACACGCCGGAGTCTGTGTGTATCAATTGCCTAAAGTTTACAACGTGAACGAACGCCCATGGTGCAAGCCGCAAAACGCAACGACAGAAGAACTTATAGCTCAAATCAAATTATGCCCTTCGGGAGCTTTGACTTATAAATTGAACAAATAATGGAAATCACTCATAAAAACAATTCAAGAGACGGCTACTTCATAGCCGAGGAAAACGGCAAACGGATGGGATACATCTCCTACGAATGGATGAACGAATCAGTCTTTGCCATCATGCACACCGTCGTTGAGCCGGCATTTCAAGGCAGAGGCATCGCCAAAGCGCTCCTCGACGCCGCCGTGGCATACGCCAGAGAAAATGGCCTCAAAATCCATGCCGTATGCTCGTATGTGGTGAGACAGTTTGAGAAGACGGAGTATGATGATGTGAATAGTAGGAAGTAATGATAATGAACAGTTTTCATCATGGCAAGCAATCATGATTTTGTACAATATATCGCCGACCAGTGCGGAGGGGCTGGTGAAATAATGGTCAAAAAGCTGTTTGGCGACTACGGCATCTATTGCGACGGCATCATTTTCGGCCTCATTTGCGACAACTGTTTCTATCTGAAACCGACAGAAGCCGGCCGGGCTATGCTCCGCATTGTCGATATGCGCCCACCATACGACGGAGCGAAAGACTATTTCTTCATCGAAGATGTCGACGACCGCGACTATATGTCGGAACTGGTTAAAACAACCTGCAAGGAATTGGCAATTCAGAAACCGAAAAGGAAAAAATAATTGATTTCATTATGAAAAAAATTGTCATAATAATCACAATAATCCTATCGTTGTTTGCATTTTTTTGTTGCAACAATGTAGGGACGCGCCATGGCACGTCCCTACAGCAAACCGAAACCGCATTGAAAGAATTCCGCAACGACCATTTCGGGATGTTTATTCATTACGGAGTATATTCGAAATTAGGTGGCGTGTGGAAAGGTGAGAAAATTCCTTACTACGCCGAGCAGATAATGAACCACGCGAGGATTACCATTCCTGAATATGAAGCGGTGGCAAGGGAATTCAACCCCACCGATTTCAACGCCGATGAGATTGTGCTTCTCGCCAAAAACGCCGAAATGAAATATATCGTTTTCACCACAAAACATCACGATGGGTTCTGCATGTTCGACACGCAAACAACTGATTATGATATAGTTGACTTCACACCTTACGGCAAGGACATCGTGAAAGAGCTCGCCGAGGCTTGTCACCGTCACGGGATGAAACTCGGTTTGTACTACTCCCTCCCCGACTGGCATTTTCCCCACGGGATTCCGCGCCTCGAGCCTGATTCAACGACAAATTGCACCGAATACGTGAACCAGGTTTACTCGCCTCTCGAGATTATCACGCCCGAACTTGAGGACTATATCGTGGCTCAGATCACCGAACTGCTCACAAACTACGGCGAGATTTACACTATGTGGTTCGATATGGGACTCGTCACCCTCGAACAGAGCCGTCGTTTCCGCGAGACTGTGAAATCCATTCAGCCTCAATGCCTTATCAACGGTCGCATCATGAACAACATGGGCGATTACATGACGCTGCCCGACAACGGCAACATCTCATCGTACGGCGACATCTATTGGGATAACCCTGCATCTCTCTATAACTCATGGGGTTACAAATCGTGGATTGACCGCCCGGAGCTTTGTCAACAAATTGAAACTCAGAAACAACGCCTACTGACAACAGTCGTCAACGGCGGTAATTTCCTGCTCAACATCGGTCCTGATGGCACTGGCAAAGTGATTGATTATGAGAAATATGTACTAAATGGAATCGGCGATTTCCTGAGAAAGCATCCTGACACTCTAAACCGTCTCCAGCCATGCCCAATCGACTGCATCATCGGCGTCGGCAAAGACGGCTACATCCCTACTCTGACACCTCAAGACTGCAAGCAACATTCCGCCATCGACGGCACTGGCTACATGAGCGTACAGCCCGTTTCGTGGCTTTCATGGCAACTCGACTCCCAAACATCAGGCGAATACGATGTTTTCATTGTTTATAAACCCGAAAACGATGCCAAAGAATACACTCTCACCTGCAATGGAGTCTCAACAACGCGTGTGCTTCCTGGCGTTGACTGCATGTTGCAGACCTCCTATTTCGGCACCTTATTAATAAAAGAAGGCTATAATTATATCACCCTCGACCAGACGGAACGCTGCAATCCGCTCGAGCCGCTGGGATTGGAATTGGAACGGATTATTTTACGGAAACGATAATAAAAACAAAAAGATTATTGGTGTCATTCGCAGAATTACGACTTACCACAGGGTACTGAGAGTAATTCGAGAATGATACCAATAATCTTTTCAATCTATAGTCTAAGGTCTAAAGTCTAATGTCTTACTTCAGCGCTGATGCCTGATGATACTGCCTTGCTCCCAATTCCTTATCGAACATAAACAGTCCTAATGCGTTGTCGCCGATAGCCTTCAAAGCCTCGAGGTTCTTGCCGGCCTCTTCCTCTTCTTCAACCTGCTCGTCTATAAACCACACCATGCGGTTCTGGGTTGCGTAATCTTTTTCCTTAATAGCTAACTCATTGATTTTGTGAATCATTTCGGTCACTTTCTTCTCGTGAGCGAGTGTGTCTTCAAATGCCTCAACCGGCGATTTCCAGTCGGTCTGCACCTTCGCGATAGGCTTCAAAACCACGCGCGCGCCACGGCTCTGCATGTATTTGTAGAAAATCATGGCGTGGTCCTGCTCCTCCTTGAACTGAACCTCAAACCAGTTGGCGATGCCGTCCAAACCCTTCGCGCGGAAGTTGGTTCCCATTGACAAATAAAGGTATGCCGACCATAATTCAGCATTAATCTGCGCATTGATTGCGTCTTCAATCTTCTTGTTCATATCATTAATTTTTAAAGTTAAACTTCATTTTGATACGCAAAATTACACCTATTTTCGAACTTTGTCAACATTTTTCAAAAAATTTTTCTTTTAAATAAAAAAATGCTATAACTTTGTAAAGATTAAATTTTGATATCATGACAACACTCTCTTCTGCCGACAAACAGCAACTCGAAGCTTTAGGAATTTCAGCGCAACAAGTTGAAAATCAAATAGTTCAGTTTAAAAACGGATTTGCTTTCAGCGACCTTATCGCGCCTGCCACAATAGGGAAAGGCATCGTCCGTTTCAACGATAATGAGATAAAAGACCTTGTCAGGCAGTTCGACGAGGACAAAAAATACTACGATATCATTAAATTTGTGCCGGCTTCAGGCGCCGCGAGCCGCATGTTCAAGAACCTCTACTCTTTCGTCGAGGAATACAAAAATCAGGCGATTCCAGCTGATTTCCTCAAAAAAGAGAAGATAAAACCCGATTCCGTCGAGAATTTCTTCATGGGAATCCACGATTTCGCCTTCTTCGAAGACTTGAAAAACACGCTAAAAGCGAAAGGCAAAGACATAGAGAAGATGTTGAAAGACAACGAGTTGGTGGAGATAGCAGAAGCATTGCTCAACGCCGACGGCATGAACTACGGCAGCCTTCCGAAAGCATTGCTAAAGTTCCATAAATACGGCGACGACGCTCGTCTCGCTATGGAAGAGCATCTCGTGGAGGCAGCCGAATACAGCAAATCAGCCGACGGGAAGACCGCCCAGCTGCATTTCACGGTGTCACAGGAGCATCTCGACATCTTCAAGAAGATGGTCGAGGTTGTGGTTCCAAAATACGAAAAACTCTTTGGCATTCAATATGTTATCACCTTCTCAGTGCAGAAGCCTTCAACTGACACCATCGCTGCCACCATGGACAACGAGCCATTCCGTGACAAGAACGGCAAGCTGGTGTTCCGTCCTGGCGGTCACGGTGCTTTGATACAGAACCTCAACGACTTACACAAGGAAATCATCTTCATAAAGAACATCGACAATGTGGTTCCCGACAAGCTCAAGCCGACCACTTATAAATATAAAAAGGTGTTGGGCGGCTATCTTTTCCGCCTCCAGCAGCAGCAGTTCGAGTACCTCGAGATGCTCGATGCCGGCGACATCACCAACGCCGAGCTTGACGAGATCACCGCTTTCGCGAAGAACCAGTTGATGATCGACATCCCTGATTTCTTCAGCACCTACAACGAAATTGAGAAAATCGACTTCCTTTACGGCAAGCTGAACCGCCCGATGCGAGTGTGCGGCATGGTGAAAAACGAGGGCGAGCCAGGCGGAGGTCCTTATTTCACCCGCAACAGCAGCGATGAGATCTCGCTTCAGATTGTGGAGTCGTCACAGATCGACCACAAAAACGAGAAGCAGGAAGCGATGTTCCGCTCCTCCACCCACTTCAACCCTGTCGATCTGGTCTGTGCCACCCAGGATTTCAAGGGCAATTCATTCAACTTGCCAGACTACGTTGACCCCGAGACCGGCTTCATCTCCTTGAAGTCGAAAGACGGCCGCGACCTGAAAGCCATGGAGCTCCCCGGCCTCTGGAACGGTGCCATGGCCGACTGGATCACCATCTTCGTCGAAGTCCCGATTTTAACATTTAATCCGGTAAAGACAGTGAATGATTTGCTGCGGGAGACGCATCAGTAGGGTAAAAACGCACAATCATTATGCAATTTTTGCATAATTCGCAAAATTTCTATGCAAAATTTGCATATTTCACAAAAATTGTGTATCTTTGCATTGTTAAAATATGCATTGATATGTTACAAAGTGTTGAATTAAATCAGGCTCAATTGAGCATATTGAGGCTTCTCGAAAGGATGAACACAATGGAGAAGGTTGACGAGCTTCGCCAGGTCATCTCAAATTATTATGCCAGAAAAGCTACTGAAGAGATGGACCGTTTGTGGGATTCCGGCGAATGGAGTGAAGCCAAAAATGAGGCAGTTCTTGAGGAACATCTACGCACACTTTGATAATGTATGTTTTTTTAAAACTTTTAAAATAATTTTAATCAAATCACATTAAGAAACAGACAGTTATAAAACTATAAAGACATATAATTAAGGCGTTTTCGCTTTTCTTGTAAAACGGAAATCTGGAAAATTTCAATATTACCAATAAGAGAGTGAAAAGTCTGCGAAGTTTATCGTGGGCTTTCTTGTTTTGGTAATAGGGCATTCCAGAGCCTCCGTTTCAAACAGAAGTTCACGATATTTTTGAAAATATAAAACGATGAAGAAATATATACTCCTGCTTTTCACCTTAATCCTCTCCCTCCCACTCGTTGCCCAGCTTGAAGTGAAAGAAGGATCGTTTAAGGAAGTTCCAGGTTTTGTTAACATCAACACCGAAAAGATGTATGATGACAACGACAAACCATACGCCGTATTGAAGATCAAAACCGAAAACATCAGCAGCAAAGAACGTCACGAACTGAATTTCAAAGGTGATGCCCAAACATTTTTTGAGGTTGAATACAAAGACGGTGAAGTCTGGCTTTATATAAGCTACTACGCCACCTATATTAAGATATCACACGATGAGTTCAGTTCCACAGAGTTTCATTTTCCTTTTGATATGAAACCGAAATGCGGATATGAATTAACATTAATAAATAATTTTATATGGAATAACAAGAACGTTTCAAGAACAACAGACAACAATCGCGAATTTTCAATAAGAATTAGTGATTATTACGAAGAATTATATGTTAACAACCAGTATGTCGGCCTATATCCACTAGATGAAAAAACGGCTTATGATTATAACCTTTCATGCAAGTATGAAGATTCTATAAACTCATATAGAATAAAAGCACTTGAAGGCGATCCTGTTGCACAAAATAATTATGGCGCTTGTTATTATAAAGGCTATGGCATTGAACAAAATTATGAAAATGCCGCAAAATGGTTTAAAGCATCTGCGGAACAAGGAAATGCTATAGGCCAGATTAATTTAGCAATTTGTTATTTTTATGGAGAGGGGGTCGATAACGATTCTTTAGCAAGTTTGAAGTATTGTCAAGCTGCTATAAATCAAGGAATAGCTGGAGCAGAGAATTTTTATGGAAGTGTATTTTGCAGCAATGATGAAGAAAGCTATATTTGGTGGGAAAAAGCAGCAGAAAAGAACTGTGCTATAGCACAGAATAATATTGGTACATACAATTTGAACAAAGATAATTATGATGAAGCAGTAATGTATTATCGCGAAGCATCAAAACAGGGTTTAAGTATAGCACAGTATAATTTAGGCCTCTGTTATTATAAAGGTCAAGGTGTACGTGAAGATAAAACAGAAGCATTGAAACTTATAAAAACATCTGCAGATAAAGGTTGTGATCATGCAGAATTTTTATTAGGATATTATTATTATGTCGGCGATATGGTTGCTCAAAATTATCATGAAGCGTTTAAATGGTTTATAAGAGCATCAGATAATGATTATGATAAAGCGGTTTTTTGGGTTGGTGAGTGCTATTATTATGGGAATGGTATATCACAGAATTATTCAGAAGCATTTAAATGGTATTACAAATCTGCCATAAAAAACAACAAAAAAGCTCAATATAGTCTTGGTTATTGTTATTATAAAGGCCATGGCGTTGAGCAGAATTATAATGAAGCTTTTAAATGGTTTGAAAAGTCGGCTAAAAAGAATTATGCACCAGCACAACAAATGCTTGGGCAATGCTATAAGAAAGGTTATGGTGTAACAAGAAACAAAAAGTTAGCTAATCAATGGTATAAAGCTTACGAAAAAGGGTTCAAGAATTAAAACTTATATGGTCAAAATACATAAATAATTATTAAATATGCTTATATGTAATGAATTTTGGACTGCTTTAGGATCAATTGCAACTACGGTGATGGTTGCATTAGCATTGTATAATATGCATATTACTAAACTGCAGATTTATGATAATTATCTTTTACAACTAATCAATATATTTAAAGAAAACAGAAATGCTTTAAGTATTATTCATGATGGTGAGATGGTATTTGGATGTGAGGCTGTAAAAAATGCGATACAACAGTTTTACAATTCAAAAAATTATGATGAAAATATGCTACCTACATATAATTCAAATCTATATATGGTTAACAAAGATATTAAAAATATTACGCCATATTACGATTCAATACTATATCTTATTGAGCGTGCAGAAAAATTTAATAGAAACAAGTATTATTTTCGAACAATCATGAATATTCTTACCGAGGAAGAGCGTCTATGGTTTCAATTGTTGCTGAAATATGGTTCAGATAATATGTATTCTGATTACGGTTTGTTGAGAAAAAAATTGACATTGCTAGGATTAAAAGCATAACGAACTATCATAATAAATAAAATGTTTATAAATATTATAATTGTTAGTACATCATCACCACTATACAGCTCAGCATGCGTGTTATGACATCTTTTCCTGAAAAATTTATAGTGACTGTTAATGGTGACACAAAGCAAGCTTTTCTTGTAGACATTTTATGACTTTCCGAGCCTGCGCATAACGAGCAACAACAGGCTTGAGGGAATATTCTATGACATGAAGACCAATATGAGGATACAGTGCGGATTAAGCAGGGGAAAACACAGAAAGATTATTTACGAGTATCTAGTGAAGCATTATTAATTATACCATACAAAATGTCCATTATTATGTTTTTGAGATAGTGTAAATTAAACTGTGTCAGGTAAAAGTACTGACAAAGTTTAATTTAAACTCTCACACATAAAAATCTTCTGCAACCGAGCATTTACTTCTATGACTTTGGCAATGAACTTTACTATTTCTGCTTGGTCTTTTACAATGCGTGGATAATAAGGATCCGAGGTCATTTTTGACATGTCATATTGTTCAGCTTCTTCAAGTAACAAGTCAATGTCACGCTTCTTTTGCTCTTTTTCTTCATCAGCAAGTTTATCATTTTGCTCAATTGTTCTTTTATAAATTGCTTTGAAAAAATTGTATAGCTGATGAAGATCGTTTTTTGTAAAAGGAATTGTCCATGGGCACATTACAGAATTCCAAGAATTCATTACAGCCATAGCACCCGAACTATTTCCTATAATTTCAGCTTCGTAATATCTTATTTTTTCAATATTCATATTTAATACAATTATAACTGGACAAAAATATGAATAAAGGATGTTCTGAAATGGATAAAAAGGCTCATTTCTTATTCATTGTTTTTTGTTCTCTTCTCCACTACCCTTTCCCAGACCTCGTCAAAATACTCATTAACGGTCATCCTTCCCGGCTTGCTAACACTGCCATTCGACACATCATTATTTATATCTTTGTATCTCTTCATAAATTTAATCGTCCATTTTTGCAAAATTACAATTATTTCTTGTTCGTACAGCCTAATTGTGAGTATTTTTTAATCATGCGATTAAACCGCCTTAACCACCCTAAGCGGCTGCCTTAAGGGCTTTAACGGCGCTAAGGGCATTAACGCCATTAAGGTTGCCGCTTTTTAAAGAGATAAAGGCTACCCTATCGGTCTCACAATTTCAATCCTCAACCCTAAAGCCGTAATTATGCTATACAATGTAGAAATTGTCGGATCAATCAAACCGTTTTCAATGCGCGATATGTAGCTTTTATTTGCTCCGATGCGCCTTCCAAGTTCCGATTGTGAAATCTTTTCCTCCTTCCTCGCCTCACGGATCACCTGCCCCATATAATAAGCATATGCCTCTTTACGGAAATTTTCTCGCTCTGGAGTGCCGACTTTACCATACATGGCATCCAAAACCTCATCATAACTCTGAATCTTGCTCTCTTTTGTATTCATAATACTCATGTTTAATCCTTAACGCTTTTTCAATTTCTTTAATTGGTGTTTTCTGTGTCTTCTTTTGAAATCCATTGAATAAGACGACTATGTTCCCTTCATCAAAAATGAAAAACACCCTGTAAATGTTTCCTTCCCATTCAATTCGCAACTCAAATAATCCATCTCCAATATGTTTTACAAATTTTGAATTAATTTTCTTCAAACTTTTCAACATATCAAGCACATAATCAATCTTTTTCCTCACTTCTTCATCTAAAGATTTAACAAAATCCTTAAAATAATCTCCAAACAAAACAATCTTTCTTTCCATCGGCAAAAATACAAAAAGTTTCAATATATTGCAACATTTTTAAAATTTATTTTATAAATTCTAAAAACAAAAACATAAAATTGCGGAAATTTTAATATAAAGATTCCACAAATTCAGTTTCTGTTTTACATTGCAAAAATACAAAACTTTTCATAAAAAGTCAAGGATTTATTAAAATTATTTTAAGTTTTCTCGCCCCCACTCCGTTCCGCTCGAAATGACGCCGCCAGGCGACTCCCCCTCGTCGCTCCGCGCCTCTTGGCTCCGCACCACAGGGTTTACAGCACGGAGCCTGCGCAAAAAGTGCGGTTAGAGCTTATTTTTGCGCTTGATCTTTTCGGTTCCTTTTTCCTTGATGGAAAAGGAACAAAAAAAGCCGCTGCTTTGTGGGATCATCAACCTTCCCGAAATAATCGCAACGGCGCCAGCATCATGCTTGACGTTGCAAATATACAACAAATTTTATATTTTGTCAAGTGGTTTTTAATAAATTTTACAAAAAAAAGCTGGCATCACTGCCAGCTTTCTATACACTCATTCTTTTGAAAACATTATTTTATTTTTTCAACAATAGCTTTGAAAGCTTCCGGGTTGTTGAGAGCCAGGTCGGCCAAAACCTTGCGGTTCAAGTCGATGTTGGCTGCATGAATCTTACCCATGAACGTACTGTATGTCATTCCGTACTCGTGTGCGGCGGCATTGATACGTACAATCCAAAGGCTTCTGAAATCACGTTTCTTGGCCTTTCTGTCACGATAGGCGTAGGTCAAACCCTTTTCCCATGAGTTCTTCGCCACTGTCCACACGTTCTTACGAGCGCTGAACTGGCCTTTCGTCTGTTTTAATACTTTTTTGCGTCTTGCTCTTGAAGCGACTGCATTAACTGATCTTGGCATATTTTTCTAATTTTATTCCGTAAGAGCGCCCCGCATCTTCCCGGGAACTTTCTTCCGCTCTTACAAGAGTTAAACAATTTTGTTGATTACATGAGAAGCATCTCTCTCACGGCTGCCATGTTGGCCTGCTCGACAATTGTCTGATGACCGAGAGCGCGTTTGCGTTTGTTGGTCTTCTTGGTCAAAATGTGGCTGTGATAAGCGTGTTTTCTCTTCACTAAACCGGTGCCAGTAATTCTGAAACGTTTCTTGGCAGCGGATTTTGTTTTCATTTTAGGCATTTTAAATACTATTTTAAATTTACAAATGAGTGTATTCTATCTTATTTCTTAGGAGCGATGATCATCAACATGCGCTTGCCTTCCAACTTTGGCAACGACTCCACCTTGCCCACATCCTCCAAAGCCTGGGCGAACTTCAACAATACCAGCTCTCCCTGCTCCTTGTAAGCGATTGATCGTCCGTGGAAGAACACATCGACCTTCACCTTCGCACCGTCCTCGAGGAACTTCTTGGCGTGATTCAACTTAAACTCAAAATCGCTGTCGCCAATCTGTGCTCCCAGACGTAACTCTTTGATAACCACTTTGGTAGCCTTGGCTTTAATCTCTTTCTGCTTCTTTTTCTGGTCAAACAAGAACTTCTTGTAGTCCATGATTTTGCAGACCGGCGGGTTGGCGCTCGGTGAAATCTCCACAAGGTCGAGACCTGCCTCGTCAGCCATTCTTATGGCCTCGCGAATCGGGTGAATCTCGTTGTCACCGGCCTCGCCGACGACTCTTACCATTGGTGCCGTGATCCTGTTGTTTATTCTGTGCGGATCATCGTTCTGTTGTTTTCTTGGAGGTCTGTTAGTATTGTTGTTATTGTTGCCTCCTGGGATAAACGGTGCTATGTTAATTATCTCCTATATTAGTTAAACAATCTATTAATATTCCACTTTCTGCTCTTCAGCAACCTGGTCGTTGACCAACTTGGCGAAGTCGGCGATTGGCATCGAGCCGAGATCACCGGTGCCGCGCTTACGCACCGACACGAGGCCTTCGCCCTCTTCCTTCTCGCCCACGATGAGCATATAAGGTATTTTCTTCAATTCAGCGTCACGGATCTTACGACCGATCTTCTCGCTTCTGTCGTCGAGCAAGCATCTCACGTCGGCGGCGTTAAGCATCTCGCGCACCTTCTCAGCATATTCCTGATATTTCTCAGAGATAGGCAGGATGATAGCCTGGTCTGGAGCGAGCCACAACGGGAAGTCGCCAGCGCAGTGCTCGAGCAACACAGCCACGAAACGCTCCATCGAGCCGAATGGTGCTCTGTGAATCATCACTGGACGGTGTTTCTCGTTGTCCGAACCTATGTATGTCAGGTCGAAACGCTCTGGGAGGTTGTAGTCAACCTGGATAGTACCGAGCTGCCAACGACGACCAAGGGCGTCTTTCACCATGAAGTCGAGCTTAGGACCATAGAATGCGGCCTCGCCGAGCTCTTCTTTTGCCGGAAGGTTCTTCTCAGCACATGCCTCTTTGATAGCCTGCTCTGCTCTTGCCCAGTTCTCGTCGGTTCCCACATATTTTGTGGTGTTGCTTGGGTCGCGCAATGAAATCTGTGCCTCAAAGTTCTCGAATTTCAAAGCTTTGAAGATGATTTCGATGATGTTCATCACGCGGAGGAACTCATCTTTCACCTGGTCAGGACGGCAGAAGATGTGAGCGTCGTCTTGTGTGAACGAACGTACACGTGTCAAGCCATGCAACTCGCCGCTCTGCTCGTAACGATACACTGTACCGAACTCTGCCAAACGAAGCGGGAGGTCTTTGTAAGAACGTGGCTGCCATTTGTAAATCATACAGTGATGAGGACAGTTCATTGGCTTCAGCAAGTAAATCTCGCCTTCCTCAGGTGTTGTGATAGGCTGGAAGCTGTCCTTGCCGTAATGATCCCAGTGACCTGATGTCACATAGAGGTTCTTATTTCCGATATGAGGGGTTATAACCTGCTCATAACCATAGTGTTTCTGAATCTTTGTAAGGTATTCCTGAAGGCGGTTGCGCAATGCGGTGCCTTTCGGGAGCCACATCGGGAGGCCCTTGCCCACCATGTCGGTGAACATAAACAGTTCGAGCTCACGACCAAGTTTGCGGTGGTCGCGTTTCTTGGCTTCCTCAAGAAGAACGAGGTAATCCTCGAGGTCTTTCTTCTTCGGGAATGTGATGCCATAGATACGTGTCAACTGCTTGCGGTTCTCGTCGCCACGCCAGTAAGCGCCAGCGATTGACGTCAGCTTCACTGCCTTGATGCATGATGTGTCAGGGATGTGAGGTCCGCGGCACAAATCAGTGAAACTTCCTGATTTATAATATGTTATAGTACCGTCTTCAAGCTCGTTGATAAGCTCTACTTTATACTCATCGCCTTTCTCTGTGAAATACTTGAGAGCGTCAGCCTTGCACACGTCAACACGCTCAAATGCCTGTTTTTCCTTGGCAAGCTCGAGCATCTTGTTCTCAATCTTCACGAGGTCGTCCTCTGTCAATGTGATGTCGCCTGTGTCGATGTCATAATAGAAACCGTTCTCGATGGCCGGACCGATACCGAACTTCACGCCTTTATAAAGCTGTTCGATGGCCTCTGCCATGAGGTGAGCCGAAGAATGCCACACTGTAGCCTTTCCTTCAGGGTCGTTCCATGTGAAAAGTTGCACATTCGCGTCCTCGTTTATCGGACGAAGAGCATCCCACATCTTGTCATTCACCTTTGCTGACAACACGTTGCGAGCCAAGCCTTCGCTTATGCTTTTGGCAATGTCCATTGGCGTTACGCCCGCTTCAAACTGTCTGACTCCACCGTCAGGAAATGTAATATTTATCATATCAAATTATTTTTCGCAAAAAAGCGCTGCAAAATTACGAAATTTTTTAACACGAAATTCACTGATTATCAAAAATTTTTCAATCAATTTTAACACGCCTCAAATCCAGTAAATTCACGGGGTTTCCGTCGAATCCGCTCACCCTTTTGTTGACAAACCGCAGCACCTCGTCGTAAAACAGTATCACAACTGGCGCCTCAGTCATCATCAAAGAGTCCATCTCGTGATATATTTCGGCTCTGGTTTTCAAGTCGTTAGTGGCAATCGCTTTCGCGTAAAGCTCGTCAAATTTCGGGTTCGAATAATGGGTGTAGTTCGGACCTTTCGGAGCAAAATTTTCGGTCGTGAAAAGCGAGAGATAATTCTCAGCATCGGGATAATCGGCCACCCATGAACTGCGGAAGAACGGCAGACTGCATTGGGCACGCTTCTCGCGCAAAGCCGCAGGCATCATCTCCTCGACTTTGCAAACTAGCCCGACATCGGTCACCGACGACTGCACAAACTTCGCCAAATCGATGTAATCCTTTGTGGTATAAAGCTTTATCTCGCTTCCTTGCAGATGATGTTTCTCGATAATCTCGAACGATTTCTGCTGATTGAAAGCATATCCGATTTGTCCCAAAGAATCGTATCCGGGCAATCCCGCAGGTATGATTCCGCCGTTTCCAGGAGTTCCGATGCCGTTTCTCAGATATCGCAGCATCTTCTCCCTGTCAATCGAATAATTCACCGCCTTACGCAACGCCACTTGACGTTCTTTATCGCCTCTTTCCTCTTGATTATCAATATAAAACGAAAGATATTCAGTATTCAGATATGGCTCACGAATCAGATAAAAACGGTCTTCATATTTGCTTCTCAAAAAGCCATCGCGAGTCAGAAGTTCATCCTTGTAACGCGCATCGACGCCCGACATGAAATCGGTTTTTCCTTTCACAAACTCCATGAAAGCCACCTGCTTGTCGATAAGAAAACTCACCGAAACAGCATCAATATATGGCAACCGTTGACCATTTTCAGACTCGAAATACTCAGGATTTTTGCGCATTACAAGGCGCACGCCTTCCTTCCAATATTGAAATCTAAACGGACCGGTTCCAACTGGATGGCGACCGAAATTCTCGCCATAAAACTCAACCGCTTCGTGAGGCACTACCGAGGCGTAAGTCATTGATAATATGCCAAGAAAAGCCGGAAATGGCTCTTTCAATTCAACCTGAAAAACGCTGTCATTCAATGCTTTGAAAGCACATCCGTTTTCATCTTGTTTAACTTGAGCAAAAATCCAGGTTCCTGGCGAACTTAACTTCCTGTCAATCAACCGGTTGAATGAGTATTCGAAATCTTGAGCCACCACTCTCCTACTCTGACCATTGAAGCAGCTGTCATTGTGGAAAAACACGTCGTCACGAAGCAAAAAAGTGTAGGTTTTTCCGTCTTCAGAGATATCCCAACTCTTTGCCACCGCCGGCACCACATTCATCTCGTTGTCGAAGGCTACTAGGCTGTTATACAATTGGTTACAAGCCCAAATATGCGGCTGATCTTTGGCATAAATCGGGTCCAAAGTGAGAATTCCCGCCGCCTCGTTGTACTTGAAAATCTTCAAGTTCGAATCGGCGTCGCGTCTTCCGCAGGAAGCGAGTAGTAATAATGTTATCGATATTAATAATAATTTCTTCATAATTTAATGAGATTCCTCCACTTCGGTCGGAATGACAACTTCCTGTCATTTCGACTGGAGCAAAGCGGAACTGAGAAATCTCCTGCAAAAGTAATTAAAAATTTCTGTATTTTTGCAAAAATTTTTCAAGAAATGCGCATTAAAGAAATCCACGTCGACCGCGGCATCCTCGTCATCACCGATTTCGGTGACCGCACGATGATTATACCATTGAACAACCGCGACAAACTGCTGAGTTTCATGCGCTCAAACGCCACCAACGTGCCGCTTTTCCCAATGGAAGTCATTGACAGTCTTGCAGATGTGGCATCGCATAAGGTGCAAATCAAGATGGAGGCGAAGAAAATCCTTCCCGAGTGGCCTTATTTTATTATCGACTTAAATTTCAGATACTCAAAGAGTTACGACATCTCATTCGAGGAGCCGTTTTTCAAGGTCTCCCACCCTTTCGACGATGGCACTGACTTCTTCCGCCTCGAATACGAGGAAATTGATAGCGACTTCGAGCCGAACGGCAAATACCGTGGTGCCCACGCCCGCCGCTACCGCCTTGACGAGATAATGGAAAATCTGGAATATCTCGCCAAAGACACCCCAGATTTAACTATGGAAGCCGTCATCCAGACCACCGCCGGCGAAGTTTATACTTCAGAAAAGGTTTTATTCAAACAGGATTTACAAGATTAACAGGTTTTTGGGCCATTCATTTCAACACAAAAGCCCTTGTCATTTCGACCGAAGCGAAGCGTAGTGGAGAAATCTCATATAAAAACTTTCAAAAAAGGTTGCATATATCAATAATATTTGTATCTTTGCGAAAATTTTAAAACACAAAAAATATGAATAGAGAACTAATCATCAAAAGAAGAAGCCTCAGAGAAAACAGAAGGAGTTTTAATAATTTTGTGCTTGAGAGGGAATTGAGAAACAGCGTTGAGCCAGAGGTGTTTAGGGATAAATTGTTGGAATGTGTAGCCAAGCATTATGAAAACTTACAAAGTTAAATTCTCCAGAAAAGTTTACGACAAGATAGAAAGTATAGCAGATTACATAACATCAATAAACACTGTCGAATCAAGCATTCGATACACCAATTCTCTTATTGATGAGATACTAACCTTATCTTATCGTGCTGATACAATACCTCCACTACAATGGGAGACATTGTATAATACATATCCTTATTCTAAGCGTTTGCTTGTAAAAAAGGGTAAACTAACCGTGTTTTTTATCATATACAAAGATTACGTAATTGTGTATGACATTGTTCCTTCATCGTTGGCAACAAAAGAAGTGGATTCTACGCCTTAAATCCCGTAACCTTACGATGCGAATCCACCAGGAACTTATTGTAATCCAACGCGTTAACCTCTTGTTCCTTCTCCAATGCGAGATCCAAAACATCGAGCATGTTGTCGACGAAATGGAACTGCAGGCCTTCGATGTATTCTGGCTTGATGTCCATGAAATCGCGCTCGTTGTCACGTGACAAAATGACATCTGTCACGTCGTTGCGCTTGGCTGCCAACATCTTCTCCTGAATGCCGCCAACAGGCAAAACTCTGCCACGAAGCGTGATTTCGCCTGTCATCGCGAGCTTGTCCTTGACACGACGCTGCGTGAATGCAGACGTCAACGCGGTGAGCATGGTGATGCCTGCCGACGGACCGTCCTTAGGCGTAGCACCCTCCGGAACGTGGATGTGAACGTTCCATTCCTCAAACACTATCGGATTTATTTTCAATTCATTAGCATGCGCCTTAATGAATTCGTATGCTATTGTGGCTGACTCCTTCATCACGTCGCCAAGGTTGCCTGTCATGTTCAGCGCTCCCCTGCCCCTACTCAAGCTAACCTCAATCGACAGAATCTCTCCTCCGACCGGTGTCCATGCAAGACCAATAGCGACGCCAGGCATTGTGTGTTTCACCTCGTCCTCATCGTGATGCATAGGCACGCCAAGGGCTTTCTTCAAATCGTCCTCTGTGACTTTCTTCTCGTAATTGCCACCAATGACAATAGCTTTCGCCTTCTTGCGAATCACGTCAGCGATTTTGCGCTCAAGTGAACGCACGCCTGCTTCACGAGTGTAGTCGTCAATGATTTTATAGACGATTTCTTCAGAAAACACTACATCTTTCGACTTCAAACCATGCTCCTTCAATTGTTTAGGAATCAAATGGCGTTTCGCAATCTCGTATTTCTCTTCGCGCAAATAGCCGTTCAAATCAATGATTTCCATTCTGTCGCGCAAGGCCGGATGGATGGTTTGAAGGTTATTCGCTGTGGCGATAAACATCACCTTCGAGAGGTCATAATCCAACTCGATGAAGTTATCATTGAATGTGTTATTCTGTTCAGGATCAAGGATTTCGAGCAATGCAGCCTGCGGGTCACCGTTGATGTTGTTGCCGCTCACCTTGTCGATTTCGTCAAGCACAAAAACAGGATTCGACGACTTCGCCTTCTTCAAATTCTGAATGATTCTGCCCGGCATTGCACCGATGTACGTCTTACGGTGTCCACGCAACTCTGACTCGTCGCGAACGCCGCCCAACGACATGCGTATGTATTTTCGCCCCAACGCTTTAGCTATCGACTTACCCAGCGAAGTCTTACCAACTCCAGGAGGTCCGACCAAGCACAAAATCGGGGCTTTCATATCGTTTTTCAGCTTCAAAACAGCTAAATGCTCAACAATTCTGTCCTTGATTTTCTCGAGGCCAAAATGATCTTTATCGAGCACTTTTTGAGCGTGTTCAAGGTCAAAATTATCCTTGGTGTATTCGTTCCAAGGGAGTTCAACCAGATATTCGAGATAATTATGCTGAACGCCATAATCTGCGGCTTGAGGGTTCATTCTTTGCAGCTTCTGAAGCTCTTTATCAAACACCTCCGCCACTTCCTTGCTCCATTTTTTCTTCGCAGCCTTTGCCTTCAAATCCTTAACATCCTGCTCGTTAGGCGTGCCACCCAACTCTTCCTGAATGGTTCTAAGTTGTTGATTCAGAAGATATTCTCGCTGTTGCTTGTCGAGGTCGGTCTTCACCTTGCTTTGAATCTGCTGTTTCAAATCAACCATCTGCATCTCGTTGTTGAGAAGCTTCAACAATTCATTTGCGAACTTAGTTATATCGTTGATTTCCAGCAACTTCTGACGGTCTTCCATCTTCGCCACGAGGTTGCTTCCGATGAAGTTGACCATAAACCAAGGGCTCTCGATGTTTCTGATGGCAAATGTAGCCTCAAACGGCACTGCCCCCGACTTCTGCACTATCTGCATCGCCATGTCCTTGATGCTCTGAATCAAAGCCTTGAATTGGCGGTCGCGAGGCACTGGTGAGCTATCACCAAACGGCGTAATTCTGCCTCTCAGATATGGCTCTGTGGCAGTTATCTCCTCCAGCTTGAAGCGGCGTTTTCCCTGAATGATGACGGTGGTGTTTCCATCGGGCATCTGAAGCGTTTTCATCACCTGGGCGATGGTTCCGATCTCAAAAAGGTCGGCCTGCATTGGCTCTTCCACCTTAGCGTCGCGCTGGGTGATGACACCGATGTCCATACCTTTTTTATATGCGTCCTTCACCAGGCGGATGGTCTTGTTTCGGCCTACCGTAATCGGGATGACGACGCCAGGAAACAGCACGGCATTACGCAATGCCATAATTGGCAGTTCCTCAGGCAGTTGCGCGTCGATCATGCGTTTCTCGTCTTCCGGCGAAAACAGCGGAATATATTCTGTATCAGCTTCAATGATGTCGCTGAGAATTATTTCTGGGTTTACTTTATCACTCATAAAAATCTTTTTTCAAAAGACTTCCATCAAAAATCGTGCCAAGACATTTTGTCATGAAAAAGCCCTTGTCATTTCTGGCAAGGGCAAAACTTCATTATGAAAAATTTAACAAACCTATTCTGGGATTATTTTTTCTTAGCTTCCTGGAATTTTTTGTATTTGTTGTTGAATTTATCAACGCGACCTGCTGTGTCAACAAGTTTCATCTTACCTGTGTAGAACGGGTGTGATGTGTTTGAAATCTCAAGCTTCACCAGTGGATACTCGTTACCGTCTTCCCAAACGATAGTTTCCTTCGTATTGATGGTGGAACGTGACATAAAAGCGTGGTCGTTTGACATGTCTTTAAACACGACCAGTCTGTAATTCTTTGGATGTATGTCTTTTTTCATTGCTGTATAATTTTCTTTCAATCGGGCTGCAAAATTACAACATTTTTTAATACGAAAAATATTTTTTTGAAAAATTTTTTAAAAAATTTATTTTCATTGATTTTTGTGCACCATATAAATATATTTACTACCTTTGCACCGTAGAAAAACGCATAAAATAAATAAGGTATAAATATTAACAACTTAAAATATAACGTAATGAAACACAATTTCAATGCGGGACCATGCGTCCTTCCAAAAGAAGCCGTTGAATCAACAATCAACGCAATTCGCAATTTTGACAACACAGGTATCGGTTTGATGGAAATTTCACACCGTACTCCAGGTTGGGAGCGTATCATGGAAGAAACACGTCAGTTATGGCGCGACATCCTCAATATTCCTGCAGAATATGAGGTCCTCTTCCTCGGTGGTGGCGCAAGCACACAGTTCTTCACAGTGCCAGCTAACCTTCTGAAGACAAAGGCTGCTTACCTCCAGACAGGCGTTTGGGCAAAGAAAGCCGCTAAAGAAGCTAAATTGTTCGGTAAAGTCGATATCGTCGCTTCATCAGAAGACAAGAACTACACATACATCCCGAAGGGCTACACCATCCCAACAGATGCTGACTACTTCCACATCACAACAAACAACACAATCTACGGTACAGAGATCCGCACCGATATGGATTGCCCAGTGACACTCGTTGCTGATATGTCATCAGATATCATGAGCCGTCCAGTTGACGTGAAGAAATATGGTTTGATCTACGGTGGCGCTCAGAAGAACGTCGGTCCTGCTGGCGTGACATTCGTCATCGTCCGTAAAGACCTCCTTGGCAACATCGGCGACCGCGCTTATATGAACCCACTTCCAACAATGGTTGACTACAGAACACACGCTGCAGAAGAAGCCAAGAACGTCTCTATGTTCAACACACCTCCAGTACTTCCTATCTTCGTCATGCACGAGACATTGACATGGTTGAAGAACACCATCGGTGGTGTCGAGGCTATGAACAAACTCGCAGTCAAGAAGTCAAACCTCCTCTACGAAGAAATCGACCGCAACTCAATGTTCGTCGGTACAGCTGAGAAAGACTCACGTTCAATCATGAACCACTGCTGGGTGATGGCTCCAGGTCGTGAAGACCTCCAGGATGCTTTCATGGCATTCGCAAAAGAACGCGGCATGGTCGGTATCAAGGGTCACCGTTCAGTCGGCGGCTTCCGCGCTTCATTATACAACGCCTGCCCAATCGAGTCAGTTGAGGCTCTCGTTCAGTGCATGCAAGACTTTGAAAAAGCTAATAAATAAGACTTTAGACGTTAGACTTTAGACCTTAGTCATCAGATTAGGGTTTAAAGTCTTTCAAAATTTGATAAATACAAAAATCATGAAGGTATTAGTTGCAACAGAAAAGCCATTCTCAGCAGCAGCTGTCAATGGAATCCAGAAAATAGTTGAAGAAGCTGGTTACAACTTCGCAAAACTCGAGAAATACACCGACGTGCAGCAGTTCTACGATGCAGTCGCTGACGCTGACGCTCTCATCGTGCGTTCAGACAAGGTGACTAAGGAAGTCATCGACCACGCCAAGAACCTCAAGATCGTGGTTCGCGCCGGCGCAGGTTTCGACAACCTCGACCTCGCAGCTTGCACAGCAAGAGGCATCGTGGCAATGAACACTCCAGGTCAGAACTCAAACGCAGTCGCTGAGTTGGCAATCGGTATGATGATCTACATGGCCCGTAACACATTCAAACCTGGCACAGGTTGCGAATTGAAGGGCAAGAGAGTCGGTATCCAGGCCTACGGTAACGTCGGTCGCCTCGTGGCTGAAAAAGCTAAGGCTCTCGGTATGGAAGTCTGGGCATTCGACCCATTCGTACCAACTGAGAAGATGGAAGCTGAAGGCGTTCACGTTCCTGCAACACTCGAGGAACTATACGCACACTGCGACTACATCTCATTGCACATCCCTGCAAACGACCAGACAAAGAACAGCATCAACTACGCTCTTCTTTCGAAGATGCCAAAGGGTGGCTGCTTAGTCAACACAGCTCGTAAGGAAGTCATCAACGAGGCTGACATGGAAAAGATGCTTGCTGAAAGAGCAGATTTCAAGTATGTCACCGATATCGCTCCAGCAAACGCAGAGGCATTGGCACAGTTCGCTCCACGTTTCTTCGCAACACCTAAGAAACAGGGTGCTGAGACAGCTGAGGCTAACATGAACGCAGGTCTTGCAGCAGCTCGTCAGATCGTGGGCTTCTTCAAAGACGGTTGCACAAAATTCCAGGTTAACAAATAAAATCGAAACAATATGTCAGTTATAAGACCTTTCAAAGGATATCGTCCACCGGTTGATATCGTTGAGAAATTAGCTTCAAGACCATACGATGTTTTGAACACAGAGGAAGCACGCGAGGAATGCAAAGGCAATCCTTACAGCCTTCTCCACGTGACCAAGGCTGAAATCGACCTTCCAGCCGGCCACAAAGACAGCGACCTTGAGACTTACATCAAAGTTGTTGAGAACTTCAACATGTTCAAAGACTACGGATGGCTCGTACAGGACAACGAAGAGAAGCTATACATCTACGCTCAGAGCATGAACCCGAAAGATGCCAACGCACACTGGCAGTATGGTATCGTGGCATGCGCATGGAGCGAGGACTACATCAACAAAGTGATCAAGAAGCACGAGTTGACACGTAAGGACAAGGAAGAGGACCGTATGAAACACGTCCGCATCACCAACGCCAACGTGGAGCCTGTGTTCTTTGCATATCCGGCAGTGAACGAGATTGACGCCATCGTCAACAACATCGTCCGCCACGAGAAACCAATCTACGACTTCATCGCCAAGGAAGACGGCTTCGGTCACCGTTTCTGGGTCATCGACGACAAGGCTACCATCGCCAAGTTAGTTGAGTTGTTCGACAAGAAAGTCCCTGCAATGTACATCGCCGACGGTCACCACCGCAGCGCTGCAGCAGCATTGGTCGGACAGGAAAAGAAAGAACATAACCCACACCACACTGGCAAAGAGGAATACAACTTCTTCATGACAGTTATCTTCCCTGACAACCAGCTGAACGTCATCGACTACAACCGCGTTGTTAAGGATTTGAACGGCTTGAGCAAAGACGAGTTCATCAAGGCTCTCGGCAAGACATATGATGTCACCGACATGGGAACAGAGATCTACAAGCCAGCCAAATTGCATGAGCACAGCATGTACCTCGACGGTCACTGGTACAAGATGTCAGCAAAACCTGGCACTTACAACGACAGCGACCCAATCGGCGTTCTCGATGTTACAATCTTGAGCAACAACGTGTTGGACAACATCCTCGGCATCAAGGACCTCCGCACCGACAAGCGCATCGACTTCGTTGGCGGTATCCGCGGCCTCGGCGAGTTAAAACGTCGTGTTGACAACGGTGAGATGAAGGTTGCATTCGCAATGTATCCTGTTTCAATGAAACAGATCATCGACATCGCTGACACCGGCAACATCATGCCACCAAAGACCACATGGTTTGAGCCGAAACTCAGATCAGGTTTGGTGATCCACACATTGGAATAAAGACCTTAGTCTTTAGACCTTAGACTTTAGTAGAGACGCCACAAATAAGTGACGTCTCTATTTTTTATTCTAAAACTAAAGTCTAAAGTCTAATGTCTAAAGTCTTTTTTGTATTTTTGCAAAAATTTTCAATTATGGCGGAAAAATCTTTTGACCCGAATGCGGCGGCGGCTTTAGGCTCCGGAATTTATGGACTGCCGTGCACGGCTGAGGAAGCCGAGATTATCATCATCCCTGTAGAATGGGAGTTGACCACGAGTTACAACCGCGGCACTGTCGACGGTCCGAGCGCGGTGTTCGACGGCTCGATGCAGGTTGATTTGTGCCATCACGACTACCCGGATTTGTGGCAACGTGGCATCTGGATGGATGAGTTTCCGAAAGAATTAAGAGCATTGCATGATAAACTCGCACCTGTCAGCGAAGAAATCATCGAAGGCATCGAAAACGGTGAAGTCGACGAGTTCCCATGGAAATATGAGGCGAAATATAAAGCCATAGAAGACGGATTCGAGAAGATGTTTGCCTGGCTGCGCGAACGCATCGAATTTTGGAAGAAACAAGGCAAGAAGGTTGGACTTCTGGGTGGCGACCACAGCACCCCCCTGCCCTATCATCAATACCTAAATTATAAAGGTGTGCAGTACGGCATTCTGCACATCGATGCACATAGCGACCTCAGAGAATGTTTTGAAGGCTTTGAATATTCACATGCTTCGATATTCTATAATGTCTTGAAACTTGAAAAAGTCGAAAAATTAGTGCAAGTGGCAATCCGCGACTACTGCCATCAGGAAAAACAGCTGATTCAGGACTCAAACGGACGAATCAAGGTCTTTTACGACCGCGACAACCGCCGCCGTATGTACGAAGGCGCCAACTGGAAGCAAATTTGCGATGAAATCATAAACGCATTGTCTGAAAAGGTTTATATTTCAGTCGATATCGACGGTTTAGACCCGAAGCTTTGTCCAAACACCGGCACTCCGGTTCCTGGCGGCATGGAATACGAAGAGTTGATGTATTTGCTCAACAAAATCAAGGATTCAGGAAAAGAGATCATCGGCTTCGACCTCTGCGAGGTCTCACCTGGTGAAGGCACTGAATGGGACGGAAATGTGGGAGCAAGGGTGCTGTATCACCTTTGTGGAGTTATCTGATCAAAACTTTCTGAGTCTTAACGTCGTTTCCTAACAAACGTAAAACATAAACACCAGTTTGAGACGGTTTGCGAATCGTCTCTACCCCATTCACATAATGATTGGAGACCATTCGGCCTGTGACGTCGAATATCTGCAAGACACCTTCGCCTGAAACGACGATATCGTTGCCATTTTGATAAGCGAAGATGGAATTATCCGATGAATCAAAGCTATCAGACAGCTCGATACGAACCACAAAACGCTCAGCGGCATCAGATGGCGAGCCAATGAAAGAATATTCACGTTCGGCAAGCATATCGACATCATACCCAGTAAACTTATCTATGAGGTGAAGATATCTAAAACCACCTTCCGCATTGATTCTCAAAGTATAAAAACCAGTTTTCGCAGCCTCGAAATTCAGATTTATCAACTTCGTCAGCTCATCGATATCAGCGACAGCGAAATCTTCGCCATTGTGACGGATATAAAGCATCTGAGCATCTTCGTTACGATGCTCGATCTTGTTCAAGCCTCGTCCTTCTTTGATGACAGCGAAGGCCACATCTTCAAAATCTTTGTTAGAAACCGTGAATTTTATGGTATTCATAGCATCTTTGGAAACGCCTGAAGCCGTCGTGTTGACAAAAAACATAATATAATTGGATGTAACGAAGTCTTTGGCCTGCACCAGTATCGCCTCGCAAGGCTTGATTGGCGTGGAATTATCGGCACCAGCCTGCCAAGTGCCGTTGGTCTGCAAAGTGTAAAAGCCGTCCTCGAGATAATTATAGTTATAAAATGCGGTATTCGCGCCTTTATATATATTATGAGTATACGGATTTCCGATAAGATGGAATCCTTTAAAACTGCCGCTAGCGGTGGTGTACGACAGAGGATATCCGACATATGAAGTGTTGAAAACGCCATTAAAACCTAATATTGCCGCTTCATTTCGACGATACAGATAGCCGCGTCCGCTATCAAATTCATCGAACAGATTGCCTTCATATTGACAATTTTCCCAAGTCGCGGTAGCCTCGTTGTAACGGTAGACATTGTAAGCTGTAGCGTTGGTCAGATTGGTAACATCTTCAAACTTCAAATTGTCAACAGGAGTAGACACGGCATACCAACCATTATCATAAGGCGTTGTAGTCCAATTGATTACATCTTTTTGAACTGTTCCAGAGATGCCTTGTGTAAGGTTAACAAGCTGTCCGCCGTCCTCGATGACAATCTTGGATCCGGGCAGCTGCGCTATAGTACCGGTCACTGTCAATTTTTTACCGGATTTAACCGTAAGTATCACATCATCATAGAGATTAAGCGTCTTTACAGTAACATTGACATCGACATTGGCATCAGATTTGATATCAGCGATAGACGTTGAGGCTGGGAGCGTTCCAGACGCCCAGTTCGCGGTATTGCTCCACGAAGCGTTGCTGTTGCCATTAAAAACAATGTCCGAGCTGCCATCACAGTTCACTTTGAAAGTGTAGGAATAGCCCACTTCGACAGAAGGTTTGTCATAAAACACAACTCCATTGCCATATTTCAGCGAGAACCTGCATTCATTGATTAAAAGACCCAGTGTCCATGAGAGATCAATCTGACTGCCATCCTGCACTTTTCTTGCAAAAGAAGTGGCTGTGCCCACCTTAGGCTCCAGCGACTCAGTGAATGTCTTCTCGTAATTCACGTTAAGTGTATTGCCATTCCAGCCGTCTTTATAAAAATCGTCGAGTGTGAAAATCAGCTCGCAGACATTCTCGTCTGGAACGAAACGCGCTGTAAGATCGCGGTTTCCGGTAACAGTTAAATCATATGGATTATCAGAAGAAACTATATTTGTGCCGTCAAGCCAATAGAAAAATGTGTAGCCTGTGCTTGGTGTAGCCGACAATTGTGCTGTGGTACCATAACTATAATTGCCACCGCCAGACACTGTGCCGCCGGTATCGCCATAAACCGAAACATTGACAGCGATATTGTCAGGCTCAGCAAACACTGCCTGAATATTACGGCTGTAATACACCTTAAAAGTATATTCCGCTTCATTTGACACAATGCCTCCATTCTCTGACCAATAACAGAAAACATTATCACCCTTGGCTGTAGCGGTTATGGTTATCTCATTCCCATCTTGTACATCGGCAACACTTTCTGATACAGAACCCAGATTCGTGTCATTAGCAGTAAGGCTGACATTATGCAGCGTCGGAGTTTCACTCCTCGGATGAATATTAAAGATAGCGCCATTGTTGTAATAATAATGGTTTGTAGCTGTTCCAACGGCATTTACAGCACAGTAACAATTATTGGAGCCGCTCCATCCCCAGTTGAAATGCAACATATCGCCATCATCATAGCCGTCGCACACGAAAGCATGTCCGGCAGCAGCGCCACTCTCAGGTTTTACTCGTGTTCCCGAATAATACACCGGACGTCCCAGGTCGAGACTCGCTTTTATTCTTGCCAGCCAAACCAAGTCATCATATCGGTCTTTCTCATCATATCTCAATTCATCAGAATAATCGAAATACTCGGTAAAGGCATACGGAGCATCTGTGGAATAGGCGCCAGAGCCCCCCGCGCCATACATCATATCGACGGATATTCCGCAATGCCATAGCAAGGTAGCAACCGCATTGATTTGATCCGTAGTCGATGTGCTTGTCAACTTATCGACCATGTTATTCCAATCATAGTTGGTCTGACCGAAATTAGCAGTCTGGGTCGGAAATCCGGCAGGTGTATAAGTGTGCGAGCCATGCCCTGTAACAGGTTTTTTGTAATAATACATAATCTGTCCCATAGCAGTAGCGACACAGCCTGCATAGGCATGACCATCCGGACCGCCTGATGCCACAGGACATTTCCTGTTATAATATTTGTTTTGATCCCATGAAGATTTCAGAAGAGGTCCGACAACGGGTGTGTTTCTGTTTTCAACAGTCTTGTCGGTGTTTGCATATCCTGCGATATTATTGACGATGCAGTATTCTATCTGTTCGACGAAACCGTAGAGATAATCTTGCATCTGAATCGGGATGTTTTCCACATCGAAGCTTCCCTCGTCGGAATAAGCAAGGATAGGCTTGGCGCAGTCATCAGCGGCGACTATAACGAATCCGTTGTCATTGCTGAAAACATAAAACGCCGCATCTCCCCTGCCGATATTGTATGTCGACACAAGTTGCAGATTCTCAGTGGATTTTATATTGGTCGACGCATGCAGGAATTTCTTTCCCGTTTCCTTTGCGGTGCTGACATCCACAGGATTTGCGCCAACTACAAAAAACGCTGCCAGAAGCAGCGTTAAAAATATCGATTTTTTCATCTTTTACTCCATGTTGGTGTAAACAGCCTGCACGTCCTCGTCATCTTCGACTTTGTCGAGGAAGTTCATGATGCTCTCGATCTGTTCGTCATTGAAAGCAACAGGGTTGTTGGCGAAACGCTGGAGGTTAGCCTTTATGATGTTGACCTTCATGCCTTCCAATGCCTCGTGCATTGTGCCGTATGATGTCCAGTCACTGTAGGCGAAGGTGCCGTCTTCAGTCTCCTCAATCTCTTCAAGACCTGCGTCGATAAGTTCGAGCTCGAGGTCGTCCTTGCTCATTCCGGCAGGGATTTCAATTTGGAACACAGCCTTACGTGTGAACATATATTCAAGCTGACCAGTCTTGAGAAGCTCGCCACCAGCCTTGTTGAAATAAGAACGGACGTTAGCGACTGTACGTGTTGTATTGTCTGTAGCGCATTCCACCACGCAGAGGACTCCGTGAGGACCCTTGCCTTCGTACACGATTTCCACCATATCAGCCGTGCTCTTATCGGTAGCACGTTTGATAGCTGCATCGATGTTATCTTTTGGCATGTTTTCCGCCTTAGCGTTCAAGATAGCCTGACGGAGTTTAGGGTTCATATCTGGATCCGGACCGCCTTCTTTTGCTGCGATTGTGATAATTTTTCCAAGTTTCGGGAACACTCTTGACATGTGACCCCATCTTTTCATCTTAGCCGCCTTGCGGTATTCAAATGCTCTTCCCATTTTTTTACAATTTTATTTTTCGGGCGCAAAATTAATAAAAATTTTGTTTGATAACTATTTTATTAAAAAAAATAGTTTATGGTAATAGTGTATATATGCAGAAAGTTCGGTATATTCTTCAAATTCTTGGGCCGATAACCCAGAATTTTCAGAATTATACCGGACTTTCTTTATGATCCTCAGTTGGAGGAGTGTTTTGACGACGAGGAGTTATCGGCTCCGGAGTCGGAAAAATATTCCGGAAACGTATTATTCGATACTAAATCAGGTCTTCTGTTTCTTCTTTTTTGCTGCTGGAAACAGCACATTATTCAATATCAAACGATATCCGGGTGAATTCGGGTGCATGTCGAGCTCAGTCGGTGGATCGCCAACAAGGTGCTGGTAATCCTCAGGGTCGTGACCGCCGAGGAAAGTCCAGAAGCCGTTGCCGTAGTCACCGTGGATGTAGCGATCTTCTTCAAGAGCGGCGTTGTCGCCCAAAACCACCACCGTAGGTTTTACGTAACGTTTATCAAAGGCTGTGGTCTGTCCCATGAACGCTTTTATCAGTTTTTCGTGGTCTTGCGTAAGCATGGTAGGAACTGGATCCCACTTTGCTGAGAAATCAAACAGTAAAAAGAAATCATTGCCTTCTTTCACAGATTTCGGGCGTGTCAGCGTTACATCAATGTTCGAAACCTCGTATTCCTGCGGATTGGTTGAGACAGTAAAATCAGTGAAAGCGAAACAGTTATCGTAATTCAGGCGTTGTGGATCGCCGGGACGGATAGCGTCGCCGTCGAACATAACGTCGCAGATATCCAAGCCTTCTGCCGCCAGGGCGATATCGAAGCTATCAGGAGCTGAACACATCGCAAAAAGATAGCCTCCTCCAGCCACAAAATCACGGATTTTCTTTGCTACAGCGAGTTTCAGCTGCGAAACCTTTGTAAAACCATGCCGACGTGCTGTTTCTTCTTGCTTTTGGACATCTTCTTTATACCATGGATAATTTCTGTATCTTGCCCAAAATTTTCCGTATTGACCAGTAAAATCTTCGTGATGCATGTGGAGCCAGTCGTAAGTTGGCAGAACGCCGTCCAAAACCTCGTCATCGTAAATGATATCGTAAGGAATTTCAGCATAAGTCAGCACCAAAGTCACTGCATCATCCCAAGGAAGGATGTTTTTCGGGGCGTAGACCGCCAATCGAGGCACTTTTTGGAGTTTCATCTCGTCCATATTCACGCCTGGATCAGCGATTTCAGCAAGAATGCCTTGTGCCTGAACGTCGGCTATGACCTGATACGACACGTTTCTGAGCTTGCACTCACGCTCAAACATATCGTGATACGGCATCAAATAACTACCACCTTTATAATTAAGAAGCCAACTAATCTCCACTTCGCGTTGCAGCACCCAATAAGCCACTCCATAGGCCTTCAAGTGGTTGGTCTGCGTCTCATCCATCGGAATCAGAATGTAGGCGGCAAAAATTCTAGGCACCGCCAACATCATGATAATCAAGAGAATAATATATTTATTAAACTTTTTCATCTTTATCAAAATAATAATGCAAAGATAACAAAAAATTTTACTATTTTTGCAGGTTGAAATATTGAAAATTAAATTTATATACGTAATAATATGGAAAACACAACATTGAAAAAGACTGCATTGAACGCAATGCACTATGAAATGGGCGCCAAGATGGTTCCATTTGCAGGTTTCGACATGCCGGTTCAGTTTGAAGGCGTGAACGTTGAACACGAGACAGTCCGCAAGGGCGTTGGTGTTTTCGACGTGTCACACATGGGCGAGTTCCGCGCAAAAGGTCCTAAGGCTTTCGCATTGGTACAGCGCTGCACATCAAACGACGTGGCAGCATTGGTTGACGGCAAGGTCCAGTACACCTGCCTCCCGAACGGCAAAGGCGGCATCGTCGACGATATGCTCGTTTACCGCGTGTCAGCTGACGAATATTTCATGGTTCCTAATGCAGCCAATATCGATAAAGACTGGGCTTGGATGTCGAAAGTCGCTGAAGAGATGGGCATGAAACTCGGCGTTGACTTCATCAACGAGAGCAACCAGTGGTCACAGCTCGCAGTGCAGGGCCCTCTCGCACTCAAAGCTATGCAGAAGCTCACAAAAGCTAACGTCGTCGATATGGAATACTACACATTCCAAATCATCGAGTTCGCCGGCGTAAAAGACATCATCTTCTCAACAACAGGTTACACCGGCGCAGGCGGATGCGAGATCTACATCCCGAATGCAGAAGCAGTGAACGTTTACAAACAGGTTCTCGAAGCCGGCAAAGAGTTCGGTATCAAACCTATCGGCCTCGGCGCTCGCGACACTCTCCGTCTCGAGATGGGATTCTGCCTCTATGGCAACGACATCTGCGACACCACCTCACCTATCGAGGCTGGTCTCGGCTGGATCACCAAGTTCGTTGACGGCAACGACTTCATCGACCGTGCATACAACGAGAAACAGAAAGCTGAAGGCGTCACACGCAAGCTCGTCGCTTTCGAGGTGACAGGCAAAGGCATCGCACGTCACGAATACGAGATCTGCGACGCTGAAGGCAACCACATCGGCGAAGTGACATCAGGCACAATGGCTCCATCAGTGAAGAAAGCTATCGGTATGGGCTACGTGAAGAAAGACTTCTCAAAGGTCGGAAGCGAAATCTTCATCAAGGTGAGAGACAAACTCATCCCGGCAGTCGTAGTGAAATTACCTTTCTACAAAGGATAAATAAAAAAAGCGGCGAATGCCGCTTTTTTTTATTTCTGATATTGTCCTATCGTCCAGACGATTCCGAATCGGAATCCTGATGTCTGGTATGCCGTGGCGAACTCAACAACCGGCGAGGCGATTTTTGTCGTTGCCAAGATGTTATCTGACACAGCATAGATATTGAACGGTCCAGCATGGAAACCGATACCCAAACCCAAGGCACTACCTGTATAATTAGATAAGGTGTAGCTCAATGAGAGGTTCAGATGATTCCAGAACGCTCCGCTGTATGCGAGTGTGATGGCTGGTTTCATGCCGTTTCTCATCTTGTACAGCTGACCGATAGCCGTGAAACGCACCATCGGGTTAAGCTCGTAATATCCTTGAAGCATGATTCTGGTCTTGAGCGATGTCTTATACTCATTGCCAGCCTCCAAAGAGTCGTTGCCCCACACAGCATCCACCACGTCGTTAAGCATCGATGAGTAGTCGAGTTTCAGATCCTTGAGGTCTTTATAATCGTCAAACAGCTGGTCGTTGACGCTCACGTTGGTCTTTTCAACTTTCTTGACCTTTGCGTCACGCCATTTGATGTAGCCGAGATCGTAGACACCTGCCGCCACACCGAACTTGCTGTTAAACTTGTACGAAGCTCCAAGGTCGACGCCGAAGCCGATGTTTTCCTTGATATCGATGGCGTTTCCAGCCTCAAAATTATCAAAGATACTGGTGATATTTCCAATACGGTTCAAATCAGATTTAAGAACCGATGCCAACTTGATGTCAAGATCCACGTCGGCGGAGATTGCATAAGTGTTAGGATCAGTGTAAATCTTGGTGTTTTCGTTAGTAACGGTGACGTTGGCGATACCGCAGAGAAGTTTCGGACGGACGCCGATTGTGAGATGCTCGTTGATGTCATATTGAACACCCACGCCCAATTCGGTGAATGCCATAGCGTCAATGCCGATATTGAAATCACAAGGATTGTCGTTACCGAGATAATGTCCGTTACCTAAGATGAAGAATCCGAGGAAATCCTTTGAATACTGGAAGTCAGCGTTGACTCTCATCCTATAGTCGATGTTGAAAAACAACTTGTTGATTCTGAATCCGGCGTTCACAAGATCCATCGAGAAGTTGAAGTTGAAGTAATTGTCCTGTTCCTGCAGGCTGTTGACGAACTTCAGACCGTCGATCACGTCTTCGCCGTTTTGTGTGCTGAAGATATTGGTATATTTCAGACTTGAATTATAGATTGACATGTTGATGTTTGAGAATCCCACGCCAACTATGCCGTTGTAAGGCACTCTGATACCAGGGTTCATGTAATTGCTGTAAGGCATCTGAGGCAGAAGGGTGAACACCACGCCGTCATTCTGGGCTTTTGTCACAAATGATGAGCAGACCAATGCCGCGACAATCAAAAATCTATATAATTTTTTCATAACTCGCCCTCCTTATTATAATATATCATCAAGATTAATCTCGCTGGTTTTAGTACGCATCCTCATCCGAAGAGCTATGCCGTCAGATTCCCTCAGTGTCACCATTACAGGATCTCTGTCGAAATCTGTTGTCACGTTAAGCCGCAATATCAGATGATCGGCTCTCGTCACATTATGCAGTTTATCGCCATCGATAACGCACACCATTTCTGATGCCTCGTTGTACTCAATGGTAGCCGGACCTGCGTCAAACAACGAGTCGACAACATGGTTGTTCCTCACAAACAGGCCTTGCATCCGCACCTCCAGTGGGATTTGGTTAAAAGTATTGATAATGAACCTAACCTCATCAAGATAGCTTTGATCATCGAGACCGTCGCCAAGACTAAGCGCAATGGTGTCCATATAACGCATATCGCTGATTTTGAACGACATAGGCATATCCACGTTTGCAATCACATCGACAGTCGAAGTGTCGGATATCGAGATATGCTCGCCCGGCATCGCCATATTCAAGGCTCCGGAGAAGTCGAGGCGTGTGTAGCCTGCCAGAGCGTCAATCTCCTCTTGGAATCCTTCGATGATGAAGCTGCGGTATTCTCCGTTTGTCGGCTCGATATCAATATCGACATGGTCTCCAATGAGAAAGTCAGTAATCTGACCTGTCTTGCCGCTGTAGAAGTCCATCTTTGTGAAATCGCCCGACGCTGTCAGTCCGAAGGTGTTACGGTAAGTGATGGCGATTGTAGGGACAGGAAGCATGGCACTGCCGCTGAGTCCGTTGATACCGAAGTCGATGTCCTGCGAGTCGTCGAAGATAGAGTCGAGAGACTTTGTCACTATAGCGTACACGGTCTTGAATCCCACTCCGGTGAGTCCGCCAGACGACACACATTCATAATCGCCGCCTTCGTAAATACCCTCACAATGCAAGGTGACACGAGCGCCGAACGCAACGGTGTCATCCACAGGATAAACATGATAGTCCGACAGATCAACACTATGATCACCTTTATTATTATAGTCGATGGCGATTACCAGTGTATCGCCTGAAGGTGAAACGATATCATTCGAATAAAGCTCTATCCTTCTGAGCATATCCGCTTCCAGATTCACCTCGAAGCCGAAGCTCATCACGCCTTTACGGATTATCACCTCCTCGATGTTGAAACCGTCATAATTGAACGGCACCGTCATGAACTTCTCCACGTTAACGGTGGTGTCATTAACGTTGGTCAGCTCCATCCAAGGCATTGTGAAACCAGTCGAAGTGGTGAAATCGATATCCTCGAGACCACCAAGCATGTCGCTCGCCTTAAGCACTCCGTTGATGGTGTCGGCATAATAGGCGCTCAGCGAGCCGTCCTCATTGACACGAAGCCATGAGTTGGTTGTGCTATCCATATCGTTGATAAGATCCTTGATCAGAACAGTGTCGTTAAACAACGAGATGGCGAATTGGTTGTCGACTACGATTTTCTTAACCGCCCTCTTCTTGCACGACGTTGCTGTCAATGCCAAAAGAGCGGCGATAACCGTCATAAATGTCATTGTAAAAATCCTTCTCATTTTATTTGAATTTTGTTAATTATCATTTTAAACTACAAAGATAAACAATAATTCGATATTAACACTAAAAACAGACATTTTTCTTTTTAAATTTTTTTTGAAAATTTTTGTTTTTCGTATATAAAAAAGTTGTAATTTTGCAGTCCGAAAAATTTAGAGAAAAAAGATAGATATGTATTTAACTGCAGAAAAGAAACAAGAGATTTTTGCAAAGTACGGTAAAAACGCACAGGATACCGGCTCAGCAGAAGGACAAATTGCATTGTTCACATTCAGAATCAAGAATTTAACAGAGCACATGAAGACCAGCAAGAAGGACATCGCAACAATGCGTTCACTGGTTTCTCTCGTAGGTAAGAGAAGAAAACTCCTCGCCTATCTGAAGAAAAATGATATTGAGAGATATCGTGCTATCATCAAAGAATTAGGTATCAGAAAATAATAGCATTGACTATCAATGCCCTTGCGAAAAAAGGCAATGTTTGTTGCCTTTTTTTGCATTGTTGTATGCCTAAAAAAAAGCGGTTTATTAATTAATTATTAAAAGATTTTATCATGGGTCCAGAAGGTATTAGACAGACCATACAAACTGGTAAGGACATTATTACCATCGAGACAGGACGTCTGGCCAAGCAGGCCGACGGTGCAGCGGTTGTGACATGCGGCAAGACAGTGTTGCTCGCGACAGTGGTTGCGGCAAAAGAAGCGAAAGACGATGTCGATTTCCTGCCTCTTTCAGTCGATTATAAAGAAAAATACGCCGCCACAGGCAAGTTCCCTGGCGGTTTCTTCAAACGCGAAGGCAAGCCATCAGACTATGAGATTTTGATCTCACGTCTGGTTGACCGTGCCATCCGTCCATTATTCCCTGATGATTTCCACGCAGAAATCCAGGTACAGATCACATTGCTCTCAGGTGAGACCAACGTGCTTCCGGATGCTTACGCAGCATTGGCAGCATCAGCAGCTATCGCAGTGTCAGACATACCGTTCCACGGTCCTATCTCAGAAGTCCGCGTGGCAATGATCAACGGCGAATACGTCATCAATCCGCGTGCTGACGAACTCGAAAACGCCGACCTTGAACTCATGGTGGGTGCCACAATGAAAGACATCTGCATGGTGGAAGGCGAATCGAAAGAAATCTCAGAAGCACAGATGATCGGCGCTTTGAAGGCCGCTCACGAGGCCATCAAAGGTCAGGTGCAGGCACAGCTCGACCTCGCTTCAAGAGTCGAGAAGGCTAACCCTAAACGCGAATATTGCCACGAAGTCAACGACGAAGATTTGCGCGCCGACATGATGGAGTGCTGCTACAAGCCATGCTACGACTTCGCACTCACTGGCAACGCCAACAAACACGAGCGCGAGGACGCATTCCAGGCAATCCTTGACAATTATCTCACAAAATACACCGAAGAGGAACTCGAAGAGAAGACCTCCATGGCAAAACGTTACTTCCACGACATCGAGCGTAAGGCAGTGCGTGACGCTATCTTGATCGAGCGCAAACGTCTCGACGGCCGTAAACTCGACCAGATCCGTCCTATCTGGACAGAAGTAGATGTGTTGCCTTCATGCCACGGCTCAGCCATCTTCACACGTGGTGAGACACAGGCTTTGGTGACAGTTACTTTGGGCACCAAGCTCGACGAGCAGACCATTGACGGCGCTGTCGTTGAAGGCACAAGCAACTTCATGCTGCACTACAACTTCCCGAGCTTCGCAACAGGCGAATGCAAGGCCAGCCGCGGTGTCAGCCGTCGTGAGATCGGTCACGGCAACCTCGCTGAGAGAGCATTGAAGAACATGATTCCTGGTGGTGAAGAGAATCCCTACACCATCCGCGTGGTTTCTGACATCCTCGAGTCAAACGGCTCATCATCAATGGCTTCGGTGTGCGGCGGCACATTGGCATTGATGGACGCAGGTGTCAAAATGAGAAAACCTGTCGCAGGTATCGCAATGGGACTTATCACCGACAATGAGAAATACGCTGTTTTGTCAGATATTCTTGGCGATGAAGACCACCTCGGCGATATGGACTTCAAGGTCACCGGTACCGTCGACGGCATCACAGCATGCCAGATGGATATCAAGGTTGACGGCCTTTCATACGAAGTGTTGAGCGAGGCTCTCGAACAGGCAAAGGCAGGCAGAATGCACATCCTCGGCGAGATGGCCAAGACCATCAGCGAGCCACGTGCTGACTACAAAGAGTTCGTGCCACGTATCGAGAAGATCGTCATTCCTAAAGACTTCATCGGCGCCGTTATCGGACCTGGCGGAAAAGTCGTTCAAGAGATTCAGAAGAGCACTAACACCGTCATCGTCATCACTGAAGACGAGAAATGCGGCATGGTTGAGATCGCTTCTACCAACAAGGACGACCTCGAGGCAGCCAAGGCAAGAGTTAAGGCTATCGTGGCTGTTCCTGAGGTTGGCGAGATTTACGACGGCACAGTGAAGAGCATCATGCCATTTGGCGCTTTCGTCGAGATCCTTCCTGGCAAAGACGGACTGCTCCACATCTCTGAGATCGACTACAAACGTCTCGAGACTATGGACGGCGTGTTGAAAGAAGGCGACAAGATCCAGGTGAAGCTCATCGAAATCGACTCGAAGACTGGCAAGCTCCGTCTCTCACGCAAGGCTTTGCTCCCGAAACCAGAAGGTTACGTCGAGAAGCCGGAGAGACCGCGTGGCGAGCGCAAAGGTGGCGATCACAAAGGTGGTGAGCACCGTGGTCCAAGACGCGAGAAGAAATAGTTTGAAGTTTGAAGTGTGAAGTTTGCAGTTTTATTTAACTTCACACTTCAAACTCCAAACTTCAAACTTGAAAATAATCCTAAATAAAATAGTATGAGGCAGTTAAAGATTACCAAACAAGTTACCAACAGGGAAACCGCTTCTTTGGATAAGTATCTCCAGGAGATTGGTAAGGTTGAATTGATAACGGCTGACGAGGAAGTCGAGCTTGCGCAGCGTATCCGTCAGGGCGACATGGCCGCTTTGGAGAAGCTCACGAAAGCCAACTTGCGTTTCGTCGTGTCAGTGTCGAAACAGTACCAAAATCAGGGATTAAGCCTCCCCGACCTCATCAATGAGGGCAACCTCGGCCTCATCAAGGCGGCACGCCGTTTTGACGAGACAAGAGGTTTCAAGTTCATCTCTTACGCTGTGTGGTGGATCCGTCAGTCCATCCTCCAGGCTCTTGCAGAACAATCACGTATCGTCCGACTTCCATTGAACAAGATCGGCTCGATCAACAAAATCAACAAGACATACGCAAAGCTGGAGCAGGAATTTGAGCGCGAGCCGAACGCCGAAGAGATAGCTGAAGTCCTCGACTTGACCGAAGCCGAAGTCAAGGAATCGATGAAGAACGCAGGCCGTCACGTGTCAATGGACGCACCGCTCGTGCAGGATGAAGACAACAATATGTACGACGTCTTGAAGAGTGACGAAGTGGTGACACCTGAGACACAATTGCTTTACGAGTCATTACGTAAGGAAATCGACCGCGCCATCTCTACTTTGACACAACGCGAGGCCGACGTCGTCCGTCTCTATTTCGGACTCAACGGCGGTCACCCGATGACTTTGGAGGAAATTGGCGAGAAGTTTGACCTCACGCGCGAGCGTGTGCGTCAGATCAAGGAGAAGGCAATCCGCCGCTTGAAGCACACAAGCAGGAGCAAGATTCTCAAGAGTTATCTTGGTTGATCTTACATTATTTGATTATTGAGGGATTAACAGGGCTGGAAACGGTCCTGTTATTTTTTTATAACGATATTACATTATAACGAAAAAAACTTTACAGGCTCCTCGTCCCGTTGCAATTCGGATAATCTGAGCAGCTCCAGAAAGCATTGCCGGCATTTTTGCCTTTTTTCGCGACGCGCTTTATCATTGGCTTTCCGCATTTGGGGCATGATGGGGCATCACTTTGGACGCTTTGCTCTGTTTTGAATGCCAGCCTTTCTGCCGTTAACGCTTCAGTAAAACCTCCTTCTTTTTTAAAGTTTTCAAGCAAAATCTCAAGATGTTTGCCCAGCATCATGATGAGACGGTTGCAAAGCACGATGAGGCAGTTGGCTTCCATTAAAGAATCTTTTGAGAGAAACCACTCGTCAAACTTGTGCTTTTGCTTTAAAATATGCAGACTGCTCTCATACTGCACATCATCTTTATATGTTGGCCTGTCAAGCTGGATGCTTGTAATTTTTTTATGCTCATTTGATTTTACAGACCATGGTGCTTTTTCATGATGCAACAGCCAATTGATATAATCATTGGCAAGTTCCGAGAGGCTTGCACGAGCCACATCGGTGAGACGCATCTCAGTTTCCTTTGATGTGGCATGACGCGAGTTCCCCTCAGCTATATTTGCCGTAACCGAACGAGCAGCCTGTGTCATTTGGTCATACTGCCTTCCGCAGGGATCGTTAGTGCGGTTAAGGTAGTGGGTACAGAAATCTTGTGTGGCAAGTTGTATGACATTTGCCAAAATCCATGTGTCTAACCAATAATATCCAAAACGTTTTAATTCCATAAATTTCTTTTTTAAAAAACGTTTAACAATAAACTTCCTGACGCAATTTGGTTTTTGCTTCAAAATCGAGGCAAAGATACAAAAAGTATTCCAATTAAGAACTACGATTTGATAATTATTTGAAATAAAAAAGGGGATTTGACTCCCCTATTTAGTTAATTCGTTGACAATAGCGCTTCCACGGGTATTGTGCTGTCCATCAGTCCGATGCGTTTGTCTTCGGAATGTTTGTTAACGCCTGTATATTCTAATGAGGCATCTTCATAGCGTCGGAACTTTAGGATAGCGTCGTTCATTTGGGCGCGGTTGAAGACACCGACACGCAAAAGCAAGTCGAAATCATCGATGGTCAGGCCTGTGACACGCTCAAATAATGAAGGTTCCAACTTACGGATTACGTCTTCGAGGCTTTCTTCACGATAATCTGTAAGATACATGAAGATTGGGATGCGCGTTGCGAACTTCATCAGTTTTTCCTGTACCTCACGCCGTTTGGAACGATATTCCTTTTCCTCGGCTGTAAGTTCTTTCTTCTTTTTAGAATCGTTTTTATCCCCTACTTCACGCTTCAGTTTCTTTATTTTTTCAGAACGGTTTACTATATTTTCAATAATATCACCACCCAAAGCGCGGAAACCCTCGATTTTCATGATAGTTGCCAAAGCCTGTGGATTATCTAACACTCTTTGCAAAGTGGCGTTATCCACATTCACCAATTGTGCACTATTCCAACGACGAGCCAACAATGTGCCGCTAGTGCCGTTATCAACAAAGTCAAGGATTTCGGTAGCATCCACACGCTTCATTGAGCTGCCATCAAACTGAAGAATAGGCAGGAAATTGATAAACTCGGCCACTTTGTCGGTGATACGGCGGTTGTTATCGACATCCAACTGGTTAGCGTAAGTAACCACCTCGCGCAAAGCACGGTTTGGAGCAAAATCAAATACATAACATGTAGGTTTCAATATGGTTCTCTTCGTGGGGTCGTCCTTATCGGTAGCTGTCCAAGGACTCTGCACACGGAAAGCGGTTTGGAAATACGTCTCCGGACTTGAACAATTACGCAGCATCAGCAAGCCGCCCAACGGACGTAATGTAACGCCAGTGGTCAACTTACCGCAAGTTAGCGTAATAGTACGTGTCTTTAAAGGGTTGTCGCCCATGGCATCACGCACTGGACCGAGGGCGTCCACTCCGATACCTGCCTTTGTACCACTGCAGTTGATAATGGTGTAGTTTTGATAAAACCCGTTGGCTGGACGCTGAAGCAGTGCTTCCATGGCATCGCACGAGGCTACATTGGGCAGGAACCACATCGTGTGGGCGCAGAGGTCGAGCAAGCGCGTGTCCTCGAAAGGCAATGCTGGACGTACGTTAAGCGGAGAGCTACCATCGCCGAAGATAGGTGCCTTGCCTCGGATAATGTCGAGCCATTTTTGAACAGCTTTTTCATGAATGAACTTCTTGCCTTCTGCTCTAAAGAACTCATTGAGGTCGAAACCATCCATGTCCCATTGCTCAATCATTGCTCCGAGGTCTTGCGGCATCTGGTAAGTCATCATCACCATTGTAGGCATTTCCAGATATGGTCCACCAACGGTCTCTTTCTGTGCCTGCTCATCCTGATAAGTCCAGTTAAAAATCTGGTTTTCCATAAATTCGCCCGTAGCCAATGCCCGGAACGGCGTTCCGCTGAGGTAAAGATAATGTTTGCCTGTAATTGGCACATCGCTGTCATCCCAAGCGCGACCGCTTTCCACATCGATACCGCTCTCACTCATCACTTCGTCCTCCTCTGTCTGTCGCTTTTTGGCATCGGCATCTCCAAGGTCGAGCAGACTCTTGGCATTGTTGTTCCATGCCCCGAAATGATACTCGTCCAAAACAATTAAATCCCAGTTAATGCTGTGCACCCACTCGTTTTTCGGTTTGATGTTGCCGTACTTATCTCTGCCAAGATAATCTTGAAATGAGCCAAATACAACCAATGGCGACTGCGATGACAACGATGGAAAACGCTCATCCATCCTACTACTATAATACCTCCATCCTTCAAAATCGCGGTGTCTCATAAGGTCTTCCCGCCATGAATCCTCCACGGCAGGTTTGAATGTGAGCACCAGCACACGTTTCGCTCCCATGCGTTTTGCGAGTTGATAGGTTGCAAAAGTCTTTCCAAAACGCATCTTGGCGTTCCAGAGGTAATGGCTGGGGCGATTGGGCTCATCCACGTCCATCTTTGCGAAATAATCCGCTGTCTGCTTAACTGCCGATGCCTGCTCATCGCGCATAGTGTAATCCAAATCGCGAACCGTTTCAATATCTGTGTCGCGATGGCGCACTGCCACGTATGCCGCTTGTGCTTCACGTAGTGAACAATGGCACCACTCGCCTATCAGCTCCTTGCCCATACGGCGCAGACACTCGTGCAATTCGTGGTCACTGAAACTCTCACCGCTGCCATCGGCATAAAAAGCGTTGTCATGCCACAGTAAGTGGTAGGTTTTATGTGGTTCGGTGATGGGATGCTGCTCATCGATGCGCACATTAACATCTTTACGGGTAGTCTGCCCTATTTTTATCCAACCAGGAAACGAGGTGTCATCATACATATATATTTGCGGCACTGCACGTCGATTGTTTGGAAGTATCTGGTCTATCGTCTGCATAGTCTTATTTCTTTGGTTATTCCATCGGGCGAATCATGCTCTCGATAAAGGCAATCTCGTCCTTGTCCAAGTCGTATTTCTTGTAAAGCATATCGTCAGTCCATGGGTGGGAGAAGTCTTGCATGGGAACGAATTGGTAGACTCCACGCATGGCGTCCTGCGCATTTTTCTTCTGTAAGACCAAGAATCTGAATAATTTTGTTTTGATATATGATATTAAATTATCCGCCTCTTTTTTGTCTTTTAATGGGCCTATTACCAAATAGCTTTGGTTGCACACAGTGTTAGGTTCTCCGTAAAAAGGTGTACCAATAACCATATGAGGAAACGCCATACCACCGCCGTATGCTTTTGATATATATACTTTATGCCATCCAATCATTTCCTTTCCTTTTGATACCTTGTCTATAGGACAAAAAGCACTTCCGCCTTTGTATTCTTTCTCGTTGCCACTGATATACATTTTCAAGTCATTTTTATTCAAGGGTTTTTGCGTTCCTTTATAACTTGTAATTAGGCCAAATGGAGTTTGTGGACTTACCAATTGTGAGAAAGAGGGTTCTCTGTTCTTTCGTATTTTTCGTAAAATGATGACAGATTGATTGTATCGTATAAGTGTTTGACAATTGTTTTCAAGCAGTGGACGACTCATTGGTTCACTTGATATATTTACATTGTGAGTTATTATTTGACAATCACCTTTGTTGTCTCTGTTCCATAAAAAGAAACAAACGCCACCTTGTATCTCAACCCCAGGAAAACAATCAATTGATTCTGGAAAATCATGTATCACACGAATGCTACTATCATGTAGCATTTCATCTCTAAACTCATCAAGACCACGACCTCCTGCATACCATCTTGCTGGTATAATCATGCAAAGATATCGTGGGTTGAGTTTCTTGGCTTGTTGTACAAACTTATGGTAAATAGCGATCGCATAGTTCTCTTTCTCTACACCCACATTCATCTGATAAGGCGGATTGCCAATAATTACATCGAATTGCATATCTTTCTTGAATATTTCTTTGATACTTTTGTGAATAAATGGATAAGCGTATGTCTCACGTGTTTCTGCACGAAGATACTCACCTTGGCTGGCGCCACAATGCTCGCAACGTCCTTGTGCATTCCAAGTATGGCGACAACGTTCATATTTCAGGTTACCTTGCACATCGTGGAATGCCGTTGTAACGCTATACTCACCGTTTGCCTGCTTGGTGCAATAAAGCGTGCGGCGGCTCATCTCGGCAGTGATATCGGTGCAGGCAATGCCAAATACTTGCCTTGACATGATATGGTCGATACGCTGCTGAAGGTCCGGGATCTGTTTTTCGAGACCTACAAGCAAGCGTTTGGTAATCTCACGCAGAAATACTCCACTTTTGCTACAAGGATCGAGGAAACGTGTCTTGGAACTGCGAAACAACTCCTGTGGCAGCAAATCAAGCATACGGTTGGCAAGTTCGGGCGAAGTAAACACCTCGTCGCTACTCAGATTCGCCAAGCAATTGAGGATGTCGGGGCTATACGTGTTCTTCATATCGATAGAGTTGGGTGTAATGCAATGGTGGATAGGAACGCACAGGTTCGTCGAAGCTCTGAACCTCGCCTTGCTCATCGAAAAGGCTGTACTGGTGGCTCTGTGTGACAAGGAAATCAAACTGGAAGTCGCGCCGCGAGAACTGCATGCTGCCCGCGATGGGTGTCCACTCACAGAAAGTGATGGGCTTGTCCTCAGCTGTGCGATAGGTCAGCGCATCGCCGCAGACGATATTTTTCTTCAGCATGTATCGGAGGCTTTCTTCATAGCCATTAGTACGAGCCTTGTTGCCAATTCGGTTAACCACTTCGGCAAAAAGTCTTTCGCGACAAGCCTCGGCATTGTCGGGCAGAATGTCAATGCCGTAGCAGGAGCCTACGGCAATCAGGCTCTTGAACTCCAATTCCGTTTGGGATTTGATGTCTTGCAAAAGGGAGAGTTTTCGGTGCAGAATCTCGATAAGGAAATTGCCGTCGCCGCAAGCAGGCTCAAGGAAACGACTATCGAGTCGATACGATTCGTCGCGCACAAGGTCAAGCATTGCGTTTACCTCACGTGGATTGGTAAACACCTCGCCATGGTCGGCCACACGTTGGCGGCTTTTGATTTGTTTTGTGTTTTCGTTGTCAGGCATAAAAAATCGTGGAACTTTGCTTACGTCCACTTAGGTGTTCCACGACCTGCCTGACAAGTAAGTAAAGCCCACGACTACTCGCAGGCGCTTACCGCTTTCTTTGTCAGGCTTGTTTGTGGAACTTCAAGTGAACAGGTTAGAGCGAAAACGCTTTATAATATGTGTTTAATTCTTAATCTTTCTTCTATATGTTACGTTTAATTAATGTTTGTCGTTGCAAAGATAATAAATATTTTTAGAGCAGGGAAAATATTTTTCGGGAAGAGGTTATGTTATTAAAATAAATTCAATTCCTCTTTATACTAATAATACTTTATCCTACCATTATACTTATAGTTATTATCCACTGTGAATTAACGAATATATGGTTCATATTCCTTACGTAAAAAGTCATAGATCCACTTTAATAAAACAAATACAAAAGTTAACGGAATATCAAAATCATCTTTATCATCCAAAGCGATATTGCTGACACTCAATCCATGGACATTTTGAGAAAAGAAGGAGAATATGTAACCATTATTTTTTATATCTAATAGGTTGTACATTTCATTCCAATTATATGCATCTTTTTGCTTTGGCTTATCAATAGTTTTAAACTTCCAGTTCCGTTTTTTTATTAATTCATCAATAGAAGATTTATGAACCGAATAACAAGGAAGTGTTTTAATAGAATTGGTACAAAAATTGATACAACCCACAGCATTTTCCTTTATTTCCTGTGCTCGAGCATATAATGTATCATATGCTTCTTTTTGAATACTACCATCGTAGGGTCTTGGATGGTCGTTCAAATACTCATAACGTGTTACGACTCCATCCATCACATATAACAAATGGCGTAAAATCTTTTCATTTACATCTTCTGAAGCATATATCAAATTCATAGTTGAAACATTATCCGCCAGGATGCGCACCAATGAGCATAAAGTATTATAGTCTTCTCTCTCATGTGCGACTTTAACCAAAGTTGTTGCCTGAACAATCGTTTTTCGACAAAACTCCAATGCATAACCAGGCACATCATTCACTGATGTACTTGGGTACACCTTTTTTGCTTTTTCTATAATTAGATTACAATAATTGATTACACCACACAAGGCATTTTCTATATTACCAAAACACTCTTCAACTTCTGGTATTGGTATCTTCATGGAATTATGTTTAAATACTTTAACAAATCTCTTTTCAACTTACTTAATGGTCTGTCCAGTGTGTGCTCAGACAAATATTCTGTGCCAAATACCATACGATACACATCCTCAATTGTATATCCCTTTGTAGAAAAATCTTTCAAAACATTATTGAATAAATCTCGCAAATAGTTACATGTATATCCGGTAGCAAAATTCATTAAATCTTTTACTTCCAAATCACCATGCGCATCGTATATATCATCTAGCTTAAATGATTTAATAGTATTATCTTCTTTACTGTCTTTGTCCCGGCTCAATATCACCGTCCAATCCCTACCCTCTTCTGTAGAAATCCCTGGGAGAAACTTAAAGTTTGGTTCGTTTTCAGTTTGAAGATATGGATGTATATGTGTGTCTAAACCAAAAACTTCTCTACCTTTAGCTGTGCTATTACAAATTGAGCAACTTGGAATCAAATTATAGAGGTTCAATGATAATAATGGGAACTTCTCTTTGGGAAACCAATGGTCGAATTGAGGTCGCGTAATATTTAGTGCGTTGTCATCGCAACCTACTGTAAAAGTATACTGTCTATTGCAATATGTACAGGTGTTATGCCCAACCCTGCGTGCTAGCCAATATGAATTCTCTTTATTTTTCGAGATAACACCTTCATAGTTAATAACTTTTTCTATCCTTTTCAACTTTATTTTATGAGGTTTCAATGTGTCAAGATCATCCACATCATAATCGGGAAATATTTGTCGCATCAAGTCATTATTAAGATCTAAAGCCTGCTTGGGTTTGGCTGTAAGCAATTTTTCAACAATATCAAGTTTAACAGGCTTTCTTGTGGTATAATCCGGAATCAATATTTTCTTAATATTTTTCGACAAATTGTTTTTTCCGACACCATTAATAATCCTATTAACAAGCTTGTCTTCAAACCGTATAATATACTCCTTTTCTATAGATGCATCAATTTTCAACTTCCACATAATTCTAATCATTTAGTTCATCCAACTGATTTTGTATATTTTGAATCATCTGCATCAGTGAGTTTTTATACCTATTATCATCTGGAAATGTTCTATGATAATCATCTAACAGCAAACGTTTAATAACTGGTTCTTCTATCAGGTTTATCAAACGTAAAAGCCTTTCTTTTCCATAAACCTCTTCAAAAGCGATAGTATTAAACGCCTTACCATCTATTACCTGTTTAAAATCCTTCAAGAATACATATTCTTCCGACAATTCTCCAATCAGTGACGGGAAATATTCAGGAGCATTTTCACGCCTATTCATCCATCTATGAACACGCAAGCATTGAGCTATTCGTTTAATCAGCCATGACGCGAAGTCTCCAAGCGTGCCGTTTTCCATGAAAAAAGTATTACGAAGCATTTCATGGATATTAGCGCCGAAACAATCAATAGCTGCAATGTCATTACTTGTTTTACGTAATGCTAGCACATTCTCTTTGGGAATGTCTGATAGCACAAAAGGCGAATGAGTTACAATACGAATATCAATCCATTTAATGTCCTGAAATTTCATTTGAGATAGTCCATTCAACAAGTTTTTTACAAATTCTTTTTGCAACTGCGGATGGTAATACAATTCAACCTCCTCCAACACAATATGTATCCTCGGGTATATTATACGTTCACTATTATATGTGTCTTTTCCAACCGAATCCAGATTATTTAGATGGTATAATAACGAACTGATAGTGTATGCCTGCTGTTTCTCACCAGAACTCAATGTTTCAAATGGCACCACCTCTTTAGATTTCAATTCCTGCAATTCAATACTCATCTCAAAAATTGGTGGTGGTATTACTGCCTGTACTATCAAATTATATGCAGCCATCATATCCAATAGTTTCCCTGGTCGTGAATCAGCCCAACGTTTTGCCACATCATCAACATTTATACTAAACTCTTCGTTTTCATTATCAAAAATATCCAAAATTAAAAAAGCTAATGTGCGATATAATTTGTTTGTGACATGAGATTGGTTTTTTATAGTACGATGCACAAGTTGTCTAAATTCGTTTTCCTTAAAAGGATTTGCTTCAACTAGGTATTTTTTCCTATAATCATCGTATTCTTCATATGTGGATGCGATCTTTAGCGTTTTATACACCATGTAATTCTTCGCCAGTTCTGTATGAGCACCTTCTCTTAACGTTTTGTCCGTCAAGTGAAACACAGATAACCATGTCTCAAGAATTATCCTTTTCATCATATCAAAATCGTCATTCACGAACTGTTTATAGCCTAATTTATTGTGAATATATGACAAGTCATATAAATGATTCTTTTTCTTAAACAAAAAACGGTTAAACTGTAAATGACCATTTATAATTTTAAAGCTTTCACCTGAAAGCACAAGCAATGAAATCAATCTATCATAAGCAAGCTCATTTTCTCTATTAATGTTGAAATTACCCTCTAATCGGTAAGGCGATAGTACAATTGGTATTTGATAGCCATCATTTTTATGAAATAGACCATTCAACCAACATTTATCTTCTGTAGTATAAGGAATTTCTCTGCCATTTTTATCAGTATTATGGCATTTACGTAAAACCACTTCATAATCTTCACTATTACATTCTTTGCTGTAATCTCGAGTATTATATGCATATATAGATTGATTTAAGACTATCGTATAGAAGAATTGTGACAAAGCTGTTTCAAATTCTTTATTTTGAGATAATTTAATGCCCTCAAATGGTTTGTCATACTCTTTTGTCTCATCTATCAATCTATCCTCCGATTCTTTAGACAAATTAAAAATCTTACTGTTATTCTCTTGTTTTGTCGAACATTTATATGATATCAATTCCACATGTCTTCCAGACACTGTAAGCTTATATATTCTATCATTGTACAAATAATAAAGATCGCCATCAACACCATTTACATAATGCAAGTGTTCCCATCCCGGTTCCTTGGAATATTCACCAAAAACGGCAGCTGCAAAATTATTAATAAGCCTAATCTCAAATTCAATCAATGAACTTTTTCCTGCACCATTCTCACCCACTATTGCTGATATTGAAACATGAGTATTAGAAGATCCTGAACCCATGTAATAGTCATATATAGGTCTGTTAAATCGGGAACTGTCAACAATTATTTTGTTATCCTGTACTTCAAAACCATTCAACAAATAATACAATTTATCCTTAACCAACATTCTACGAATCTCTCCATCATCTGTTCTTACACGAATAGCAAAAATATAGAATACCGGATCAATTGGCTCAATCTCAACGGGCAAACTTTTAATCTTTCGCTTTAAATTATTTGTAATAGTTTTGGCATCATTTTTCATATTACCATTTATAATTTTATTTATTCTTTAATTATTTTATATCAGTTAATTATACCACAGGTAATTACATAATCTATCTTTTTGTGTAATCAAAAAGCACTACAACCTCCATCAAGTTTCAAATAATTAGCCCCTCATCATATTTTATCGTTGCAAATATAAAAAAACTTTCCTTAATACTCAAATAAGATTTCTTATACTCACACTACCTCACTTCAAAACCTCCCCCATCTCCCTCAACCTCGCCACCACAGCCTCGCCTATCAGCTTTGTCATCGCATCAGCCGAACCAGTGCGTGCATATTCGTCAAATGCATCGTAATAACTGCGACGGTCGGAATACTTTATGTTCACAGCTGGCAGACCTTCTTTGATAAGCTGCAGGTTCATGAGAAGTCGGCCGGTACGACCGTTGCCATCGATGAATGGGTGAATGCTTTCAAAACGCAAGTGAAAAAGAGCAACTCTCTCAACAATATGCATTGTCTCAGCCCAATTTTTATAATCTTCGAGCAATTCTTGTATCTTCGGCTCAATCATAAACGGCTGCACAGGCTCAGTCAAAGCTCCGGCAATGCGGACATTTACACGACGGAATGTCCCTTTGTCTTCAGGACGGTCGGCCAAGACAAGGCTGTGAATACTCTTGATTTCAAATTCAGTAAGCGGCTTATCTTGTTTCGCGAGCTCTTCAACATATTGAAAAGCCTCCTTATATCCCACCGCCTCCAGATGGTCCTTCAAAGGTTTTCTGTCAATGGTGATACCTTGCAAAACAAGCGCCGTCTCCTGCAAAGTGAGAGTATTCCCCTCAATGGCATTGCTATTGTAGGTGTGCTCAACAAGGAAAACCTCCCTTATAGCCTCAACCTCAGCCGGAGTAAGCGGACGACAAGCATCTAACTGTTTTTTTAATGCATCTATCTGTTCGAGAAGCGGACCATAGCTTTTTCTCACCGTACTTTTTGCGTAAGTTCGTGCATCTACAGGCTGAACGGCATCATCAGGAATCATGTAGAGATTGCCTTTACGCTCAACACCTGCTATTCGGCCCTGTTCGCACAAGAGTCGCACCCTTCTCGCAGAAATACCCCATTTTTCAGCAGCCTCAGAAACCTTAATATAAGTCATATTATTCCGATTTTTATAATTTCACGCCGCAAATATACTAATATTATTCCGATTTTTACAATTTTCGGAATAAAATAATTGTTGAATAATAAAATGACGAAAAAAAAGTTATGCATCTTCAATAATTATTTCTTATCTTTGCAATCCGATTAAATCATTTTTAACAATGCAAAAACTTATTGCCCCATCGTTGCTCTCTGCCGATTTCCTCCATCTTTCAAGGGACATCGATATGGTGAATAAAAGTCAGGCGGATTGGTTCCATTGCGACATCATGGACGGGGTGTTCGTGCCGAATATCTCTTACGGCATCCCGCTGGTGCAAGCCATTAAGAAAGAAGCACTTAAGCCTCTCGACGTGCATCTCATGATTGTAGAACCCGACCGCTATTTCGAGAAATTCCGCGACGCGGGAGCCGACATCATCACCTTCCACTATGAGGCAAGCACCCACATCCATCGCAGCGTGCAGATGCTGAAATCACTCGGCGTGAAAGCCGGCGTGGTGCTGAATCCGCACACCTCAGTGACACTCCTCGAAGATATTCTAGGAGACCTAGACCTTGTATTATTAATGTCAGTGAATCCTGGCTTCGGAGGTCAGAAATTCATCGAGCGCACATACGCAAAGATTGAAAAACTTCGTCAAATGATTGATAATCAAGGATTAAAAACCATGATTGAAGTCGATGGCGGAGTGAATGTCGAGAACGCACCGAAACTTTTCAATGCTGGAGCCGATGTTTTGGTGGCAGGAAACGCTGTCTTCAAATCGGAAGACCCAATAAAGACAATAGAATTATTAAAACATTAATATCATGAACGAATTAGTATTAAAACTTAAACCGGAAGGCGTTTGGAAGGAATTCCAAGGCATCATGGGCGTGCCACGTCCTTCAAAGAAAGAAGAAAAAATGGTCGCTTACCTCGAGAAATGGGCAAAAGACCATAAAGTGGAATACAAGAAAGAACCTTGCGGCAACATCATCATGAGCGTGCCGGCAACCAAAGGCATGGAAAACCGCCAGACCATCATCCTGCAGGCTCACATGGACATGGTGTGCGAGAAGAACGGCGACAAAGTCCACGATTTCGACAAAGACCCAATCGAGGCTGTGTTGAAAGGCGAATGGCTGCATGCTAACGGCACCACACTGGGTGCTGACGACGGTATCGGAGTGGCTGCTGCATTGGCAGTGATCACTGACAAAAACGTTAAACACGGTCCGCTTGAGTGCATCTTCACCGTTGACGAAGAGACTGGTCTCACCGGCGCTGAGAAACTCGACCCGAAAGACTTCACAGGCCGTATCCTCCTCAATCTCGACTCAGAAGACGAAGGCGAGATCTTCATCGGTTGCGCAGGTGGCATGGACACCATCGTCAAGATTTTCTACAAACTCGAGAACGCTCCTGAAGGATATATTCCTTACGACGTAAAGGTCAGCGGACTGAAAGGCGGTCACTCTGGCGACGATATCAACAAAAACCTCGCCAACGCTAACAAGCTGTTAACCAGAATCTTATGGCAGGCAACAAACGACTACGACCTCCGTATCTACGACATCCAAGGCGGTAATCTGAGAAACGCCATCGCCCGCGAGGCAACAGCTGTCGTCTTCATCCCGAAAGACTGTGCAAAGAAATTCGAGGCAATGGTCAAGAAGTTTGAGAAGAGCTTCAAGAACGAATATCAAGTGGCCGACCCGGGCATCACCGTAAAGGCAGCAAAATCAGAGACTACAGCCGACGTCGTCATCGACGAGATGACACAGTTCGACCTCCTGAACGGCCTCCTCACCTGCCCTCACGGCGTCATCGAGTGGTCACAGACTATCCCGAACTTCGTGGAGACATCGACAAACCTCGCTTCGGTGAAGAAAAAAGAAGGTTATTTCTTCATCCAGACTTCACAGCGCAGCTCCATCGAGTCGGCTAAGGAATATGCAGCAGCAATGGTCGAGGCTTGCTTCAACCTCGCCAACGCCGAAGTTAAACACACCGACGGCTACCCAGGCTGGACACCTAACCCGAACTCGGCAATCTGCGCAATCGCTGAGAAAGTCTATAAGAAACGCTTCGGCAAAGACCCGAAAGTGAAGGCTATCCACGCAGGTCTCGAATGCGGCCTCATCGGCGACAAGATCGCTGGCATGGACATGATTTCATTCGGTCCTACCCTCCGCGGCGTGCACTCACCTGACGAGAGAATCGAGATCAAGACAGTCCAGATGTTCTGGGATTTGCTGTGCGATATCCTCTTGGAAGCACCTAAGAAATAATGTATGGATAAGGCATGCCTTGTCCATACGGAGAATGTAAAAGTGACGAAAAAATATCGTCACTTTTCTTTTTTTTATACCATTTTTAAACTTTTTTCGTTATTTTTGCAGGCTATTTAACGTTAACTATTTGACTATGAAGAAATTTTTGATCACTATTATTCTGATGGTGGGGATGTTTTTCCCGACTTTCGCTCAAAACGTGACATTCAACATCATGAAAACCGATGGCACTACAGAAAGTTATGTCATGAGCACCACTTCCAAGATTTACTATTCCGACACTCAACTTTTCTTTGAAAGTGATGGACAAACCGTCTCTTACGACTTGGCAAGTTTGAGAAAAGCCTATTTCTCAGAGGTTCAGAATGTAAATGAGATTGACAATCAGCAGCTTACAATTTATCCAAATCCTGCAAAAGACATTTTAAGAATCACTAATATCTCGGATAATCAAGAGATTACGATTTACTCTATAAACGGAGCTGTGGTTAAGAGAGTTGTCGTTTCAAACGACACCGAGATCAACGTCAGCGATTTGCGCGCAGGTCTGTATATAATAGGTGTAGGCAACGAGTTTTCCAAATTCATAAAAATGTAAACCATGAAGAAATTTTTGTTAGTTATATCATTGATAATCATAGCATTATCAGTTAAAGCTCAGGATGGCGAATATCACGTGCGCATTCATGGCCAGGAAACCAAAGGCATAGTTTTGGACGCTCCTGTCTCCTCTATCGACAGCATGTACGTCAACGAGAACGGCAAGCTTAAAGTGCGGACCACCAACAACTTATATTCATTCGACTTCAATGAGGTTGACAGTTTGACATTCCCGTTTATTCCAGCGAGTACCGGCGATATCGTATACATTAATTATAATGGAACGACCGCCGAAGTCATCAATCCATACCCTGTTACAGAGGTCATCGTTACAGTCAGCGAAGCGAAAGTTTCCATCACTTCGTTGAGTTCTGCCAACATAACTTATTGTCTGTCAGGCACTGCCAATCCGGGACGTTTTGAAATCGAGAGCACTACGACGCCGACAATCCAGTTAAACGGCGTGAATCTCACCAATCCTACAGGTAAGGCTATGGATTTGACTTGCAACGCTGGAATCATAATGGAGATTGTTGATGGCACAGAGAATTCTCTCGCCGACAGTGCCGAAAGCGACAAGAAAGCGGCTTTGATGTGCAACAGCGATCTACTGGTACAAGGTAACGGCACACTGAATGTCACAAGTTTAGTAAAACATCCGATAAAAGTCAAGGGAATCTGTACTATCAACTCAGGTAACTTCGTGATTACCAGCGATGTAGAAGACGTCAACGGTTTTTCGGCGGACAGCACCTTGGTCATAAACGGAGGCTCGCTCGACATCACCGTAAACGGCAACATCTCGAAAGGCATAAAATGCGACGATAATCTCACCATCAACGGTGGCGATATCAGCATTGTGGCAGCAGGAAGCACAGTCCTGGAAGTCGTTAATAATCAGAATGTTCCGTCATATTGCACTGCAATAAAATGTGACAATGACATAATCATCACAGGCGGCTCATTCAACATCACGTTGCCGACAACAAACCATGGCGGTAAATCAATCAGCGCCGACAACAATCTCACTATCAGCGGCGGCACTTTTGACATTCTCACCCAAGGTGACGGCGCAGCTTACACCGTTTCAGGAAACACAAAGGATGCCTACACTTCTTCATGTCTCAAGAGCGACGGCAATATGGTCATTTCGGCAGGCGACTTCACCCTGAGAAGCACCGGCGCAGGCGGCAAAGGCATCAGTTCCGAAGGCACTCTGGTGATTGGCACACCTGGCGGAAGCAACGAAAACCTGCTTCTAAATGTCACAACCACAGGTAACCGCATCACAGTGTCATCCGGCGGTGGCGGCCCTTGGGGAGGCGGAGAATATGCGAATCCTAAAGCCATTAAGGCACAAGGATTAATCACCGTCAACAGCGGTACAACAACAGTTACGACGACAGGCACTGGCGCTGAAGGTCTGGAATCGAAGACACAGATCAACATTGAAGGCGGACAGCATTATTTCAAATGCTACGATGACTGCGTCAACTCGTCAGGAAAAATATTCTTCAACGGCGGTGTTACAGTGTGCTTCAGCAACGGCAACGATGCTGTCGACTCTAACGCAGGCACCGCAGGCGCTATCACCATCGGCAACGGCGTTATCTTCGCCTACACCACCAAAGGCAACCCAGAAGAAGGCTTTGACTGCGACAACAATAATTATATCAGGATCACTGGCACCGGCATAGGTATCAGCGCAGGCGGCTCACAAGGCGGCGGACCTGGCGGAGGTGGTGGCGGTGGCACTATCACCAACCCTGCTCAAGGCTATAAGTTCTACACTAGCAGTTATACATTCCAAGCAGGAAAATACTACACCCTGTCTAATACCAGCGGCTCAGGCGGCACCAATATGGTGACATTCAGCTTCGAGAACAACTGCAACAGCAACCTCGCCCTCATCACAGCAACAGGAATGGTAAGCGGTCAAACATATTATGTGAAATACGGCACGACTGCGCCAACCAACCCTACAACGGCATTCCACGGACTCTACCTCGGTGGAACTTCATCGGCGTCGACGCAGGCGTTTAGCTTCCAGGCACAATAATAGACTTTAGACGTTAGACCTTAGACTTTAGCACAATCCATTGTTGGAACTGACTAAGGTCTAAAAACTAAGGTCTAATTTCTCCGTAGCAATCGAAATAATCGGCTTGAGTAATCTTCACATTGACGAATGCGCCGATCTCCAACTTATTGTCTTTCATTGAGATAAGCACCTCGTCGTCGACTTCAGGCGAGTCGTATTGGGTACGACCGACATAGTAACCGCCTTCGGTGCGGTCGATGAGCACTTTTTCGGTTCTTCCGAGACGTTTTTGATTGATTTCCAATGAGATATCCTGCTGAACATCCATGAATTTATCAACGCGCGCCTTCTTAACCTCTTCAGGAACATCGTCTTCAAGTTCATAAGCAGGCGTTCCTTCTTCAGCCGAGTAAGCGAACACGCCGGCGCGCTCGAACCGCATCTCCTTGATGAAATCGATCAACTCATTGAACTGTTCCTCCGTCTCGCCAGGGAAACCAACGATAAACGTGCTTCTGAACGCGATATCAGGGACGTATGAGCGCACTTTCTTCACGAATTCAACAGTCTGCTCATGAGTCACGCCACGGCGCATAGCCTTCAAAATAGGCGTGCTGACGTGCTGCAACGGCAAATCGATGTAATGACAAATTTTCGGATTGTCGCGCATCAACTCAAGCAGCTCCACCGGGAATCCCAGAGGATAGCCGTAATGCAAACGAATCCACTCGATACCGTCGATTTCGGTAAGTCTCTGCACCAATTCGACGATATGTGACTTTCCGTCAATGTCGTAACCGTAATATGTAAGGTCTTGTGCAATGAGTATCAGCTCCTTAACACCTTTCTTAGCAAGGTTTTCAGCCTCTTTGATGAGATCGGCCATCGGCACCGACTTATGCTCGCCGCGAATCAGCGGGATTGCACAGAAAGCACAATGACGGTTGCAGCCTTCCGAAATCTTCAGATATGCGTAATGCGATGGCGTCGAGAGCACTCGCTCACAGCAATAATCAGCATGAAAATCCGATTTCAAGATATCAGCAGCGACATGTTGCACGGGTTCCACGCCAAAGAAAGCGTCAACCTCATGAATCTCTTTGCGCAATTCTTTCTTGTAACGCTCCGAGAGGCAGCCCATCACATATAACTTCTTGATTTTATTGGCTTTACGCAGCTCGGCATATTCCAAAATCGTGTCAATCGACTCTTCCTTGGCATCGCCGATGAAACCACAGGTGTTGACAATCACCACATCTGATTTCTCCTCCGAATCGTGGACAATCTTGTAAGTGTTGTTAAGCAACGCCGCCAGATGCTCCGAATCGACTTTGTTTTTCGAGCAACCGAGGGTGACAATATTTAAAACTGGTTTTCTCATTTGAATAATGAATCAACGAATTCATTTCTGTCGAAAATCTGGAGATTTTCCATCTTCTCTCCCACTCCGATGTATTTTACCGGAATCTTGAATTGGTCAGAGATGCCGATGACCACGCCGCCTTTTGCAGTGCCGTCCAACTTAGTGAGTGCCAACGCATTAACCTCTGTCGCAGCGATAAACTGGCGAGCCTGTTCTATTGCATTCTGTCCTGTAGAAGCATCCAAAACGAGCAAAACCTCATGTGGTGCGTCCGGAATAACCTTCTGGCACACTTTCTTAATCTTAGAAAGCTCGTTCATCAAGCCGACTTTATTGTGCAGACGGCCTGCTGTGTCGATCAAAACCACGTCAGCGTCTTGTGCCACTGCTGATTTAACTGTGTCGAAAGCCACTGATGCCGGATCAGCGCCCATGCCTTGAGAGACAATCGGAACGCCTACTCTGTCGGCCCAAATCTTGAGCTGATCTACAGCCGCCGCGCGGAAGGTGTCGGAAGCGCCGAGAACCACTTTCTTTCCTGCCATCTTGAAGTTGTATGCAAGTTTGCCGATAGTGGTGGTCTTTCCCACACCGTTCACGCCCACAACCATGATGACGTAAGGTTTTTTATCTGCAGGAAGGTCAAAAGTGCTGCCGTCGCCAGAGTTATTCTCCTGAAGCAACGAAGCGATCTCCTCCTTCAAAATCGAATTCAACTCACTGGTTCCCAAGTATTTATCGCGTGCCACACGTTTCTGAATGCGATCGATAATCTTTAAAGTGGTATCGACTCCAACGTCTGAAGTCACCAGAATCTCCTCAAGGTTATCCAACACCTCGTCATCAACAGTCGATTTGCCGATAATCGCCTTCGAAATGCGGTCGAACACGCTGGTACGGGTTTTCTCCAAACCTTTGTTCAGATCTTCCTTAGCTTCCTTATCCTTTTTAAAAAATGAAAATAAGCCCATTTCCTATATTTTTAAACCTCAAAAAGCTCTCCCGCCGAAACGGGAAAGCTATTCTAAATCAATTCAAAAAACTATATTAGTTCTTTGCGATGAATTCTTGTGCCTGGTCAATCGGGACGATGGTCTCTTCAAAATAGTAAGCACCAGTCTTCTCTGATTTCTTCATTTTGATGACCTTCGTATATTCCTTACCAGCTGTGTGCAATGATGCAACTACCTTCTTTGCCATATCCTAAATCTTATTTAATTTCTTTGTGAAGAGTCATTTTCTTGAGGATTGGGTTGTATTTCATGAGTTCCAATCTCTCTGGGGTGTTCTTCTTGTTCTTCGTTGTAACGTAACGAGAAGTTCCCGGGATGCCTGTTGCCTTTTGCTCTGTGCACTCCAAAATCACTTGTACGCGTGCGTCTTTAACTTTCTTTGACATATCTTTATCCTTTCAAATTTCGGACTGCAAAAATACACATTTTTTTAATACCTGACAATATTTTTCAGTCAAAAATTTTATCAACTTTGAAATTTTCTTATTTATCTGATTATCAATCGATTAAATTACTCTTTGTTGATAATTTTATTGACAACTTCGAGAATTTCAGCTTCTTTCTTGATTGCAGCAGCCTCAATCTTTGCGCCATCAGCAACAATTTTATCGGCAAATGCTCTGTCCTTCAATCCTGCCGCGTTGATCTTCACGTTGAGATATGCGCCCATGACAGCACTTCTGCAGCACAAAGCACCCACTCCGGCGTCTGAAACTGATGCAGGATTGCCTGTCTTTGCCATTGCCTCGACGATTTCGAATGCCTCAAATGCAACGTTCATGGTCTTGAACGGCACCTTTGTAGCATACTGCGATGCGAGTTCGAGAGCTTCCATACGTGCAGCCTTGTCGGCATCGGTCTTCTTAGGCATCTGCAATGCAGCCATGATCTTGTTGAATGCGTTGGTATCTTCATCAACTAAGTCAAGTAACTGATCTTTCAAAACCTGACCTTTTTCAGCAACTTTCGAGAACTCTTCCCAGCGCTCATCCCAACCTGGTTTATGTGATGAAAGGTTAGCCACCATTGTTGCCAATGCTGCGCCGAGGGCTCCCATGTAAGCTGAGATTGAACCACCACCCGGAGCCGGACTCTCGCTGGCTGTCTCGTTGGCAAAACCAGTGCAAGTCATGTCGACGAGCTTCTTCTGTGTCATGTCTTCGATCAAGAATTCGATGACTTTTTCCTTCGGGTTGAACGGTTTCAGATCGTCGAGACCCATCGACTTGATGGCGATCTTCATGATTTCGTCCTCACTCACGCCCAATGAACGCTGCTGTTTTGCAAGATAATACTTACCAGCGTCGATGAGCACCTTCTTAGGAATCAAACCGACGATTTCGCAGCCTGTCACACGCACGCCACGAGCCGCGGCCTTAGCGCAAACCTCGTCGAAGCAAACGTGAACCGGTGAAACGTTGATGTTGGTGATGTTCATTGAGACCTGAGCAATGCCGTATTCCTCGATGAACCAGCCGATAGCCTTGGTGCTCTTCAGAGTGCCAGGAATCATGATGGTGTTGCCGTTTTCATCTTTCATCGGCTTGTCGGTGACCTTTGGTCCCACTCTCTTCGGACGGCCTTTCTCGCGGACGTCGAAAGCGATGGCGTTGGCACGACGTGTCGAAGTGGTGTTGAGGTTATAGTTGATTGCGATGAGGAAGTCGCGGGCGCCAACCTGTGTGGCACCTATCTGTGCGACATGCTCGTTCCATTCGTTCGGACCGAAATCCGGTTTCCATTCTTCTGTTCCGAGACGGCTCGACAATGACTCATATTCGCCTGTGCGGCAGTATGCCAGATTCTTGCGTTTTGGCTGGAAAGCGGCCTCTTCGTAGCAGTAAATCGGGATATTGAGCTCTTCGCCGAAGCGTTTTGCGAGGTTACGGGCGTAAACCACCACCTCGTCCATTGTGATGTTTGAAATCGGGATAAGAGGGCAAACATCGGTTGCACCCTGACGTGGGTGATCGCCGTGATGGTTACGCATGTCGATGAGCTCGGCGGCCTTTTTCACCACGCGGAATGCGGCTTCGCACACGTTTTCCGGCTCGCCCACAAAAGTGATGACGGTACGGTTTGTCGTCGCACCCGGGTCAACGTCCAACAATTTCACGCCTTCAACCTTCTCGATCTCGGCAGTCACCTGATTGATGATGTTCATATCGCGACCTTCGCTGATATTCGGAACACATTCGATTAATTGTTTCATTTGTATGATTATTTAATTACTTTTCCTTTTAAAATCATTGTCTGAACCTTATTCGCTCCGTAATAATACGGCATGAACTCAAGCTGAGTCATCGGCTTGGTAATCATCACGTTGGCGATTTTGCCTTTTGTGATGGAACCGAGCTCGCGGCTCACATCCATAGCGTATGCGGTGTTCAATGTCGTTGCATTCAACGCCTCCTCCGGAGTCATGCGATATCTGATGCAGGCACACGAAAGCACAAACTGCATATTGCCTGATGGCGATGTGCCAGGATTGAAGTCGGAAGCCATTGCAACCGGCAAACCGGCGTTAATCATGTCGCGGACTGGCGAAAGTGGCAAGTTCAAGAAGAATGCGCAGCCTGGGAGCACCGTCGGCATGGTGTCGGAGCCTTTCAAAGCCTCAATTTCTGCTTTTCCCATCTGTTCAAGATGGTCGACAGAAATTGCACCGTATTTAACGCCAACCTGCACGCCGCCCGACACTGCCATCTCGTTGGCGTGGATCTTCGGACGCATGCCGTATTTGATGCCCGCCATCAAAATTCTTTCAGTGTCTTCAACGGTAAAGAAGCCTTTGTCGCAGAAAACATCAATGAAATCGGCCAGATCCTCAGCTGCAACTAAAGGAATCATCTCATTGATGACAAGGTCGACATAGTCTTCCTGATGTCCGCGGTATTCCATCGGGATGCCGTGAGCTCCAAGGAAATTCGACTTTATCGTCATCGGAGAGTTCTCCTTCAAGCGACGGATAACGCGCAGAAGCTTCAATTCGCTTTCTGTAGTAAGACCATAGCCGCTCTTGATCTCGACGGCGCCAGTTCCCATGTGCATAATCTCATCGAGACGCTGCATAGCCGATTCGTATAGCTCGTCTTCGCTAGCGGCTGCTGTAGCTTTCGCCGAGTTGAGGATGCCTCCTCCCCTTTTTGCAATCTCCTCGTAGCTCAAGCCGCGAATCTTGTCGCAAAACTCCATCTCGCGCGAGTTGGCATACACTAAGTGAGTGTGCGAGTCGCAGAACGCAGGCAAGACCAGTCCGCCCTTAGCATCGACGACTTTTTTCTCCTTTGCCAGATATTCCTGGTATTTCGGAGATTTCATCTCGCCATAGTCGGCAATCTTGCTACCTTTTATATAAAGGTACGCGTTCTTGATGCGAGTCACTTGTGACATTGCTGAACCGGCTCTCCATAATGAACCGTCTTCGACAATGCCGCAGAGTTCTTTAATGTTTGTTATTAACATATATCTTAGTCTTTAGTCTTTAGTTGTTAGTCTTTAGTTTACTCGATTATGACTAAAGTCTAAAGACTAACGACTAAAAACTATTTCTGATATATTGATTGCCAATTCTTATACTCTCTCTTCTTCCAAGGTCCATTATGATAGACGTAGGAAGCAATCATCGGGATGACGGTTGTGCCTTCGGCATAGACCATCTGCTGGAGTTTCTCGCTCACCTTGCCCCATGAACCTGCCTCGAGCAATGTCGATGATGAGCAGGCGCCATCGCGGACGTCAGCAACGGTGATCTGGATTGCGTATTTGTGCATTGGCACCTCATGTCCAAGAATTTCAGCGCATACGACTGTGTCCTGAGCGAAGTTCTTAGGAGTACCGCCACCGACCATGAACAAACCAGTCTGTGGAGCAGCCATCTTGATTTCTGTCAGCTCGAGGAAGTCGGCAACAGAGTCGATGCTCACGTATGGCTTGCCAGCGTGCTTGCGTTCCCACTGGTGCAGACCGATACCGAAACCTGCCGAAGAGTCTGAGAATGCCGGGCAGAACATAGGGACGCCGCACTCGTAGCATGTCTGGATGAGGCTGTCTTTCTTCACGCCGTGACCTTCATGCAGCCATTTACCGAGATTCCACAGGAACTCGCGTGATGAATACGGACGTGGCTCGAGAATGTTGGCGAGTTCGTATGTAGCGTGGTCGCACACCTGAAGCTGTTCCTCGTCGATATATGTGTCGTAAATACGGTCGATGTAAAGCTCGCGGAGCTTGGTATCTGGCACCACGTTCTCTTTTTCACCGATATAATGTTTGAAACCGAGAGCCTCGAAGAGGTCCATGTCGATGACTGAAGCGCCTGTTGAAACGACGACGTCAATCATTTTGTTGCGAACCATGTCGACGTAAACCTGCATACAGCCTGCTGCTGAGGTTGAACCAGCCAATGTTAGGATGTTGGTGCACTGTTTCTCTTTCACCATCATCATCAAAATGTCGGCGGCGCGAGCTGTGTCGCGTGATGTGAACGACATTTCACGCATTGCGTCGATGATTTCTGTTGAGTCGTACTTCTTGATGTCGATGTGCTTCACGACATTCTTCAATAAGTCTTTCTTTTCAAGTTTTCTTGCCATGATATTTAGTTTTTTATGTTGAATTTTCCGAAAATTTTAATCTGCAAATATACAAAATATTATTATCTTTGCGAAAAATTTATTCGACATGAAAAAATTATTAGCGATATCGTTTGTTTTATTGGCGTTATTCAGCTCATGCGACAGCTCCGATAAAAACAAAAAAGAAGACAATAAAAATAACGTAACAAGTTCAGAATCAACGGTTAACGAAAAAACTTACGTTAAAGTGATGTCATACAAAGACTTCATAAGAAACGTTTGGGATTTCGAGTCCAGCACAGATGAATTTGTTTTCAAAGGCGACAAGCCTTGTGTGGTCGATTTTTATGCTACATGGTGCGGCCCTTGCAAGATGGTCGCCCCGATTTTGGAAAAGCTGGCTCAGGAATACGAAGGCAAAGTCGATTTCTACAAAGTTGACACGGACAAAGAGCAGAAGCTCGCCATGATATTGAAGATTCAGTATCTGCCAACAGTTATGTTCCTCAACGGCAACGCTCAGCCCGAGAAATCGGTAGGCGCTAAAGACGAGGCATATTTTCGCGCACAGATTAACAAGCTGTTAAGTGAATAACATCTTCCCGACATCGTATCTTCCTGACATTCAGTATATTGCGCTGTTTTTAAAAAATGAGGCGCCTGAAATCGAATTGTTCGAGACTTATAAGAAACAATCGTGCCGCACACGCTGCAACGTAATGACTGCCAACGGCTTACAAACCCTGACAGTACCAATTGTAAAAACCAACGGCAATCACACTTTAACGAAAGACATCGCGATTAGCTACAAAGAGCCTTGGCAGCAGATTCACCAGCGTTGTCTTGAGGCGGCATACCGCAAAACACCATATTTCGAGTACTATTTCCCCTATCTCGAAAAAGCTTTCACCACAAAATTCGACAGACTCGTCGATTTGAACGAGTTTTGCTTAAAATTCATATTTAAAGTATTGAAAATTAACAAAGAAATCGTCTACACCAACGATTTTGAACCCATCCAAGATGCAAACGATTATCGTGTTTCTTTATCAAAATGGTCGCCAGAAACAACAGATTTACTCAAATATTACCAGGTTTTTTCCGACCGCCAGCCGTTTGTTTCCAACTTATCAGTCATTGACTTGATTTTCAACGAAGGGCCGGAAGCTGTTAATTATCTAAACAGTATATAAAACCACCGCCCGACTTATATTTCAAAGCCAGGCAGTGAAAGAATTATTATACTAAAAAAGTTTACTTTTCTAGAAAACAAAAGAAAGCTTTACAAAGAAAGGTCTATTTATATTAGCTGTATAAGGACTATCATCTTTGATCACATTATTCAAGCCAAATCCGGTACCCATAGTAAGTTTTAAAATATTGAATTGAATACCACCTTGGAGATCCCAGTAAAAATACAATGACTTCCATGGAAGCTCAGAATCTGTATCTGTTATTGTTTCTTCATCATCATAATAATAATATGAATATGACATCGTTGTTGTAGTCTTTCTAGAATATGACAGGCAATACTCTAACGATGGACCTGTTGCCGCAAAGACAGCAAATTTATCATTGATAGCATAGCGATATTGGAATTTAACAGGCGATACAAAGAGATTAAAGAAAGAAACAGATGATTTGATATCATAGTTATACTCACCACCAGTTTCCCAATCAACCTCTGAGTATTTTGAAGTATTGCTTCCGCTATAATAAGCTATAGCAACATCAGCAAATTCCAAGCCAATACCTTTTGCAATATCTAAATCCCAAGAAACACCGGCAAAGAAACCGCTGGTTGATTCTCCTTCTTTACCAGAGAGAGAATATTTTTCACCATCCATTTTAATGTTTTGTGTTCCATAGCCTAAACTCAAGTTAAAGCGTGTTCCGCCTTTTTTCTCGGTTGTTGTGGTGGATTTGGTGGTTTTCTGTGGTTTTACACCTGTTTCAGAACGTTGTGCTGAAGCAGCAACAGCAATCATTAAAAATGCTCCTAAAAATAGTAATGCTTTTTTCATGATAAATAGTTTTAAGTTAATAAATTAATTATTATAATTATTGTTGTGGAATCATAACTACACGCAATCCTGTCGCCGGTCCGCGGCTGTCTGGCTCGTCAGAATCACGATTCAGAATACGGCAATTTGATGAGCTGCTCGACCATCCGCCTCCACGTAAAACCTTAAAATTACCGTTTGTAGGTCCTTGTGGGTCAGTTTGGGTTTTGCTGTTGTAGATATTGTACCAGTCTTGGCACCATTCCCAAACGTTTCCGCTCATATCATATGCGCCTATCTCATTTGCACGAAGTTTACCGACAGGATGAGTTTGTCCGCCCTTGTTGTCATACCAAGCAACAGCTGAGATATTCGAACTGCCACTGTATCTTGTGTAATTAGTGTTATTTCCACCATGTGCAGCATATTCCCACTCGGCTTCGGTCGGCAAACGGAATGTCTGACCCGTCAAACGGCTGAGCTCGGTGCAGAAAGCGACGCATTCGTTCCAGCTGACATTCTCAACAGGACGGTCAAAAGCCATATTAATACTTGGATTATAATCCATAACAGCCTCCCAAATTTCTTGTGTCACTTCAAATTTGCCGATATAGAAATCGTGGCTGATTATAACTCTGTGATATGGGATCTCGTCATCCTCGCAAGAATTGTCTGTATCAGGATTGCAGCCCATAATAAAACTGCCCGCTTCGACCAAAACCATTTCAAAACTTACAACACCAAGATTAATGGTCAAAGTTGATATCTCCTGTGGAACATCTTTATCCTTGGGCGATCCTGAAATAATGGATGACAAAGTCTTGTTTTGTTTTTTAGGCTGCGCGGATTCTTGTATCGCAGGTCTGTTATTACCACTACCCACAAGCTTTGCAGCAAGTTCTGTACACGCCTGTTGCATTGAAGTTGGATCGGTACCCGAAACTTGTGGCGGCGCTGAGTTTTCAACACTGGCGCTCTCCACATTAAGGATTTTAGCCGTAATAATAATGTGAGTTTTGTCATATGTGGCAGCTTCAGCAACAAGAATTGACGTTGCGCCCGTCATTTCACCTAATTTACGGATCTGTTCGTCACTCACCATACCAGTACGTTGGAAGTTCTGCTCACCCATAATCTGTGACATGTCCACACGGTCATAACCTTCATATCCTGGAGTGCATGAAATAGCATAAGTCAAGTTACTCCTCAACTGAAGTCTGATACCGTATGGCACTGTGCCTTCTTTATCAACAGTTTCCAAAATAGCCACCTTTTTGTTTTGGGCAAAAACTATTGATACTATTGATAAAAACAATAAAATAATAAAGAAACGTTTTCTCATAATTTGATATTTTCTTTCAACATGTTACTAATATCCTTGCGGATTTTCTTATATCCGTCACGGCCGGCTTCCTCGTAATTGAATGTGTGTGAGCCTTTTACTGATATCTCGTCTTCGAAGATACGCTGTCCTGTAGCTTTTTTATCAATGGCCACCACCGCGTCCACATATGTGAAATAAGCGCCGTTTAAGGTGTTGTATTCACGCGCGGAAGCTTCAATATAAATCACATAATCAGCTGTCGCCGGATCATCAGTGAAATTGCATCCTGAAGCTGAAAGGTCGCCTTTCACCTCGTTCTTCAGCTTCGGATAAGATTTACCGAAGTTATCGGCAGTGCAAACAACACAATATGTAGTTCCATATTCCAGTTCACCCAATTTCGCTTTGATTTGTTGCTCTTTCTGATTCAACTGGTCCTGATATTGCTGCAGACGGTAATCCGGCATACCATAAACGTTCATCCAGAAAAACATCTCGTCAGATTTGCCGAATAAAGTCAAAGCGTTGTTAAGCTCAGCCTGAGCTTTGGACTTAAAGCCTGTGTTTATATAATTATCAGCTATTGTGATTGAATTACTAATCTGACCGATGAGCATATTGATGTCATTTTCATAATACCTGCATGCATCTTCCTTATTAATATATACAATCACAAACACTTTACGTGACGCCATGTCGACATGATTCTTCGATTGCGAGAATCTCATATCGACGTCAGTAGAGAAGCTGCGCTGCGATGAATAGCGGATGTCGGCATTACCGTTTACGACATTCTTTTGCATCTGGCTCACTTCCTGAACTTTCACTTGGATTTGCTTTGCGAGATTGGCACGAGCGATATCCAGAAGATTATTCATGAAACGGGTCTCCGGCAGGTTCTCGTCATTAACGCCGCTTTCCACGTCATGGAAATACTTGTCAGAAGTGTAGCTTTTCCACTCCAAAGGATAACTCTGGGCGTGTAAAGCGGCGCTAACGAATATAAATAATGCTAATGTTAATAACTTTTTCATGGATTAGTTGCCTTTAGCCGCTTTCATGATTGACTGGTTCAGATTGATAAACTGATCCAATTCATCTTGTGACAGTTGTGTCGGTTTGTAGTTTCCAGCATTATTGAGCATCTGCTGGAACTTATCGCCACGGATACCAACTTTCACTGTAGCTGTGTACATTTTTGTAGAAGGGCTGAATTCAACTTTAGTATCTCCGAAAGGCTCGCAACCGTTCTGGATGCTCTTGCTGACTTGTGTCCAGTTAGCTGAAATAGCTTTATGCACCTCTCCGTCAACTGCGAGTTTCGACTCTTCTATCTTAGCTTCGACAGCGTTTTCAATGATACGTGAGATTGTTGCACGAGCTTCCATCTCTGCCATCTCAATAGCGGTCTGCTTGTCGTTGGCTTTGCCAATACCAGCATACCATTTATAAGCGATTTTCACCATTTTTGTGCCGTCCTCACTCAATTCATCCACCATTTCGATACCTTGGAGACGTGTTGTTTCAACAGCAATCTTCTCACCTTCAAGGCTTTTCTGTTTTTCAATGTTTGATTGAACTGCCATGTTCTTTGAACTGCCGCAACTTGCCAAAACCAATGCGACGAGCGCCATTCCGAGTAAATTTAACTTTTTCATTGTTATAGATTTTATGTTAATAATATGATTGAAAATCAATACCATTACCGGCAGATCCCCAATACCGAATCATTATACATATAAACCTCAAAACACAAAAGAAAAAGCGCGGGAATCTGCACTTTGCCTATCCCGCATGTAAGGCTCTCGCATTGCCCATCGCTCGAGGATAAGCAATGTCGAAGCCCACGCCAACCGTATTTATTAAATAGCGTTTGAGGAACGCCTTAACAAAATACAATACCCGTGGACGTCAGCCCACTGCCTTATCTTGCGAGCGATTATGAATTTGCGAGATTCTACATGCCGCAGATAAAACGTCAGCACAACGTCTTTTCCAATATGTTTGTCACCCGCCTTCCCCTTGGGGCTCGACAAATGACACCGCAAAGATAATAAAATAATTTAAATAATTACAAAAAAGATGATTTTTTTTGACAAAAAAATGCAATAATATCAATCCGGATATGCGATCCTGACATGATAAATGTTCATCAGCTTCTTCTTAAGCACCTTTTTCGTCACGTTGATGTCGTGGAAGGTGATGTTGGTGTTATCAAACTGATTGGCTTTCATCTGGCCGTCGATTATGTTATCGACAAGCTTATTGAGCGATTCTTCCGTTTTGTCCTTCATGCTTCGCGAGGCGGCTTCAACGGCATCGCACATCATCAGCACAGCCGTCTCCTTTGAGAACGGCACCGGACCAGGATATTTAAACTCTTCTTCATCAACGCCATCCGGATTTTCACGAAGCTCCATCTGATAGAAATATTCGGTACGGCGCGTACCGTGATGCGTCCTTACGAAATCGATGATTTGCTCAGGGATATGGTACTCGTGGCAAATTTCTATGCCATCAATCACATGACTGATGATAATCTGAGCGCTCTCAACATTTGAGACATCGTCATGCGGATTATACTTACCATTCTGATTTTCAATGAAATAGAAAGGATTACGTGTCTTTCCGATATCGTGATACATAGCGCCTGTGCGAACGAGCAAACCGTTACCACCTATATTATATATAACCTCCTCGCAAAGGTCGGCTACCTGCATCGCATGCTGGAATGTGCCCGGAGCTTCGGATGCCAGTTTGCGCAGCAGAGGGCTGTTAGTGTTACTCAGCTCCAGCAGCGACAAGTCGGTGACAAAGCCGAAAACACGCTCAAACAAGAAGGCCAGAGGCAGAGCCAACATAGTGAAAAACGCGTTGCCAGCATAAATGATAACGAACTTCCAGTTGAACGAGTCGAAACCTCCGTCAAAAATGAGCATCATACCGAGATAAACCACGAAATACGTCAAGAATACAGCCAGCGAAGTGCCGAAGTAACTGGCACGACGTGTACGTTTAGTCATGCTGAAGATGGCTACAAACGAGACGAGCAGCTGAACAAAGAAATACTGAAATGGATTCGGAACAGCCAAACTAATGATAATCAATGTGATAACCTGCACAGTAATGGAAATACGAGCATCGAAGAACGTCATCAAAAGCATTGCCATGATAGCGACCGGCATCAGATAAATGAACCCAGGGGCATATTTCAGCAACAGGAACGATGGCACTATAGTCACCAGCATAAGCAACATGATCAGATTTATATAACGCAGATGTTCAAAGACATCGGGACGTAACATTCTGAGTATCAGATACAGTGCGACAAAAACCAGACCCACCAAAAGCAGCTGGCCATAGAGCATATAGTTTCTGCTGAAGAAATTGTTCGCTGTGATATCGGCGTATTCACGCTGTAACGAATTGATTATCTGGAACTTTTCGTCTGTCACAATCTCGCCTTCCATGATAATCAGCTCGTCTTTCTGCACCATTCCAAAGGTCAGCATGATGTTGTCGATTGCCATCTTTTCGGCTTGTTTAGTCATGCTTTCAGAATAAATCACATTTTGACGCAAAGAACTATGTAACAGATTGTTAATCAACTGCATAGTCTTATAATCAGACACTTTTGTCAGTTGACCTTGAATGTAAGCCGAAGCCGTCGCCATCGTGTTCAGATCCTCGTATTTGCACTTGGTCTGCACCTTATTGCGAACCACAACTACCGTCTCATCTCCCTTGAAATTATTGGTACGGTCGTTTTTCGCCACTATGCCGTTGTTTTCAATATAATCGTATACGCTCAAAATCAGATTTTGATATTCCTCCTTATCGCCTATGGTGTCAACCCATTGAGACTCAAAGTCTTTGAGCAGTTTCTCACGACCATTTTCGGTACCGAGCACATCAAACACGAAAATTGGCTCGATGTTTCGCAGAGCATCTTCCCTCTCCTTTTTCACAACCTCGTCCGACTTATAAATCGGGAAGTTGAACGGAGCATACAGACTCTCGTGCGGCCAAGGGCGCATTTTCTGGTATTCGTATTTGAATTTGACGTTCCGAGGCATCATCATCACAATGATAACAAGCGTCAAAATGAAAGCCAAAACCTTGATTATGCCATAATATGAATGGCGAATCTTTTCAATTATATCTTTTATCTTACTCATAATCAATAATTTACAGATAGAATAAGCAATTGTTACAATTCAAAATGTTTTAACTTGTAAAATTACGAATTTTTTTTGTAACTTTGCAAAAAAAGTTTCAATTATGTTTGGAATCTGCACTTTATCGGCAATCCCAGTAAGAAAAGAGCCGCATCACGAGAGTGAATTGGTTACCGAATTGTTGTTTAACGATCTTTATGAAGTTTTGGAAAACCATGGCGAATGGTTGAGAATTAAGATGGAGTACGACGGTTATGAGGGATGGATCAGGAGTCTGCAACATTTTGAAATTCAAGAAGATGCGTATCATGCTTTAGCTTCAAGCGACTGCTACGCCGTCAATAATCCGATTGAGCTTTACGATTCGAAAGTATTGACATTTGGAACGACGATTTATTCAAAAGACAGATGCTGCATTGAGGCCAACAGCTTCATTAACAATGCGTTAAAGCTCCTAGATGTGCCTTATCGCTGGGGTGGACGCACCGTGTTCGGCATAGACTGTTCCGCCTTCGTGCAGCTTTGCGCAAAAACTATAGGCATAAAGTTGCCAAGAGACGCCTCGCAGCAGGTGGAATGCGGAGAAGACGTGTATTTCCTAACGGAAGCGAAGCCTGGTGATCTGGCGTTTTTTGAAAATGAAGAGCATAAGATTGTGCATGTAGGCATTATTATGGATGGCGAAAAAATCATCCATGCCTCAGGGAAGGTCAGAATTGATTCGCTTGATCAAACTGGAATATTTAATAAGGAGTTGGGGAAGCATACACACTTCTTAGGAACAATTAAGAGGATCGCTTGACACGCAAGGCATGATTTATGTATGGTTTTAAGTATGCATATAAGTTTCAATACCATCCAACAATCATGCTCATATTCAGCTTGACGCAAGGCATGATTTTATGTATGGTATTGAAACTTATTTTTGAGTGTTCTCGAAAATGCGAAAAATAACGGCATCAATCTCTTTGATCGCATTTTTATTTCCTTTCAGCACTTCATCAACTAATTTTGTCAGTTTTTTATCAGTTTCAGGTGTAATTTCAGGAAATGGCAACTCCAGGAGGTTTCCTTTAAGGATTTTAATCTCGCCGAATAGCGATTTGTAAAGGAATTTGAACAGTTCGCTATTAAGAAAAGCCAAAACGGTCTTTATTGACATCCCAGGAATGCGTGGAATGAGAATATTTGCGCTGTTAAGGAACAGACTTTTACTGTTGTCGTAAGCAAAAACGAGGTTTTTCGAGATGAATTTGTACACCAGCTTCTCATCGGCACGATAGATTTCATCTTTTGCAACCTGTTGAAAATCAGAACGTTCGTATTTGATAAACTTTCTCGGCTTTTTCAAAGTGTAAGACTCTATCTCGCGACCCGTATAAATCGGCTCCATGCCTCTGCCCTGTTTGCTTTTAACCTTGTTTTTGTTGTCACCGGTAACTATTCCAAGCCCCCAGATGCTGTCCTTCAAAGTATATCTTCCTTTTACCAAAATCTTTTGCACTTTTTCAAGGTCGGAATCTGATAACAGATTGAAATTCAAGTTGTTGGTAAGGTAAAAAGATTGTAATGATACGTCGTTGACTTTAGACAAACCGAAATCAAATGTAGGGATGTGGCGCGCTGCATCCCTATTATTGCGACGACCACATTCTATGTCAATATACCTTGTTTGAACGCCGGAAAATGATCCATTGTACAAGGTAATAGACTGAATATCTGTGTTTTCAAGCAAAAACTTTCGGAAGTTTTTATGTGTCTTCACATTCAAAACCGATTCTGGCAATAAAAATCTTATCACTCCTTTATCCTCAAGTTGGCCATATGCTTTTTCAAAGAAAAACGAGAAGCTTTCTTTGGTCGAAATCGGGTTGTTTTTTTCATCATAAAGCACCGCTCCCCACGGAGGATTGCTGATGATATAGTCAAATTTTATCTTAAAGTTTTCCTTTAAATAGTCATAGCAAATTATTTGAGGTTCAAATATTTCAGTTCTAAATTTAAGCAGCAAATTTATCTTCGCAATCATCACGGCGATGGGGTCGTTATCGCAAGCGAAGATTTGAGACGGTGATGCGCCTTCGAGAGCCAAAATAAAAGATCCTGAGCCGCAGCAAGGGTCGAAAAAGGTCTGGTTTTTTGAAAAATCGAGGCCTTTTGTCATGTTACGTGCTACGTCTAATGGAGTGTAGTACGATCCTTTGCGATTTTTTTCGCCTTCGACGAGGAAACACTGGTATAGCAAGCCGAGGATATCGTGTTCATCGGAAGGAAGAAATTTTAAGGATAAGGAGGATAAGAAAGATAAGGAGGATAAGAGTTTTTGAACATGTTGCTTTTCAAAAATGCCAGCTTCTTTTAAAAGCTTCACTCCTACTGAATAAATCACTTCCTCAACAGTATAATTCTGTTCCTTGCAATATTCTACAAAGCGTTGAATATCAGCAATATTCTCTTTGTTTGAGAAATACTCAATCGGAACAATAGTCTTTGTGGAGAGCTGTTTATTCGCACGTGACATCAGCCTGTCGCTGCCGTTGGAATGCAGCCGTTTCCAGTTTCTGGTTGTAGCCTCAGAAATTGTATGTCGGATGATGACGTTCTCTTTCACAAATATTTTTTTGCAAAAATATTAATTTTCGGTATAATTTCTCAAAAAATTTTCTAAATTTGCACTTCAAATTAGTGAAATTTACTAACCCTTAAATAATTAAACATGAATAACGCATTATTTCAATTTGCACATCCTGCTAATGAGCCTGTGAAAGAATACAGACCGGGCAGCCCTGAGCGCGTCGCTTTGGAGAAAGAACTCGAGAAACAGTCGAAGGAAGTCGTGGAAATCCCAATCATCATTGGTGGTAAGGAAATCCGCACCGGCGACATGGGCGAAGTGGTGATGCCGCACAACCACAAGCATGTGATTGCAAAATATCATAAAGTAGGCGAAAAAGAGGTCAACATGGCTATCGATGCCGCTCTGAAGGCCAAGAAAGACTGGGAAAACACACCATGGATCGAGAGAGCTTCAATCATGGCACGTATCGGTCAGATGCTGGCAACAAAATACCGTGCACGCATCAATGCTGCATGTATGCTCGGCCAGTCAAAGAACTGCTTCCAGGCTGAAATCGACTCAGCTTGCGAGACAATCGACTTCTACCGCTTCAACAACTACTATGCAGGTAACCTCTACTCAGAGCAGCCTTCATCGACACCAGATCAGCTCAACCGCGTGGAATACCGTCCACTCGAGGGCTTCATCATGGCTGTTACACCGTTCAACTTCACATCAATCGCTTCGAACTTGAACATGACACCTGCTTTGATGGGTAACACCACAATCTGGAAACCTTCAACAACAGCTTTGCTTTCGAACTATCACATCATGCAAATCGCAATGGAAGCTGGTCTTCCGGCTGGCGTCGTGAACTTCCTGCCAGGCAAGGGCTCGTTGATTGGCGGCGTCGCTTTGAACAACCCGAACCTCGCCGGTATCCACTTCACAGGTTCAACAGCCACATTCCAGGGCCTCTGGAAGGGCGTAGGCGTCAATATAGCCAATTACAAGTCATATCCACGTCTCGTAGGTGAAACAGGTGGCAAAGACTTCATCTTCGCTCACAGCTCGGCAAATCCACGCGAGGTGGCATGCGCTATCGTCCGCGGCGCCTTCGAATATCAAGGCCAGAAATGCTCGGCAGCATCACGCGCTTACATCCCAGCATCGATGTGGAACGAGGTGAAACAGATTGTCGGCGACATGCTCAGCACCATCAAGATGGGCGACGTCACAGACTTCACCAACTACGTCAACGCCGTCATCGATGAGGCTTCATTTGACAACTGCAAGGGCTACATCGACAGAGCAAAAGCAAGCAAAGACGCGGAAATCGTGTTCGGCGGCAAGTGCGACAAGAGCGTCGGTTACTTCGTCGAGCCAACCGTCATCCTCGCCAAGGTTCCGAACTACGAGTCAATGGCTCAGGAAATCTTCGGACCAATCATCACCATATACGTCTACGACGACAAGAAATATGAGGAAACACTGGAACTCTGCGACACTACATCACCTTACGCATTGACAGGAGCCATCTTCGTCAACGACCTCAAGGCACGTCAGCTCGCCGACCAGAAGCTCAAATATTCAGCAGGTAACTTCTACATCAACGACAAGCCTACGGGCGCCGTCGTGGGATGCCAGCCATTCGGCGGCTCACGCGCATCAGGCACCAACGACAAGGCTGGTGGTTTGTGGAACCTCATCCGCTGGACGAACCCACGCGCCATCAAGGAGACATTCGTGCCAGCTACTGAGTACGGATATCCTTTCCTCGCAAAATAATTGAATATAAATAATTCAGAAACAATGTAGAGACGTGCCATGGCGCGTCTCTACATTTTATTTAATCACCTTGTAAATGAGTTCCTCTCCCGGTCGGGCTAGCCTCATCCTGGTCCTTTGTTCCTCGGTGAGGTCGTAATAAAGTCGGTCAGCATCAACGGTGAAACCAGCATTTTCAAGCACTTGCGCATAGTCACGACCGAACTGGCGGACATGGTCATATTGGCCAAAACAACGTTTCCTCTCCTCAGGATCAGTAATCGAAGGATCCTCCCATGTGTCAACATTCGGGTTGATAGGCACCATTAGAATCGCCCATCCGCCTGGCTTTAAGATACGTTTTATCTCAGAAAATGCCTTGTCAACATTATCCACATGTTCAAGAACATGGTTACATATCACGACATCATATTGGTTGTCAGGAAGATTGATATTCGTCACATCGAGATGCAAATCAGCAATTGGAGAGTCAAGATCCGCAGTGGTGTAATCGAGGTTTTCCAAAGCGCGAAAACGCTTCAAAAAAGGCTGTTCCGGAGCAAAATGAAGCACCTTCAGATGGTCCGAAAAGAAATTCGAGCGTTGCTTTAAGTAAAGCCATATAAGTCTATGACGCTCAAGCGACAAACATTTAGGACACAGACGGTTATCCATCGCCTTTCCATAGCCGTATGGAAGAAACTTGCGGAATTGTTTTCCACATACCGGACACTCCACTTTATTGCCGACATAAAACGGTCGGATAAGGAAACTGAACAGCCCGCTGAAACGAATCAGCGTCTGACGGGGAAATATCTTCGTAAACAAAGCGATTAACTTCTTCATAACAGATTTTTTAAAGCAGCGGTCATGTTCGACCACTGATATTTTTGTTTTTCATTCCTCAAGCCCGAGACGAAGCAGGAAACACGGTCATTTTCGCAGAAATCAACCAACGCTTCAGCGATAGCGGATGGTTTTGGCTCGACCACATAACCCACTTTTCCGTTCGGAATAATCTCACCCAAACCACCGACATCAGTCACCAGCATCGGCTTCTCGAAATGATACGCAATCTGCGTCACACCGCTCTGAGTAGCCGATTTATATGGCTGAACGACCATATCAGCAATATTAAAGTAATACTTTACATTATTATCTTTAATATATTGATTTTCAATTATTACAAAGTCATTTAAACCAAGTTTTTCAATCTGTTCGAGATATGGTTTCGGATCATCGTAGAACTCACCTGCAACAAGCAGTTTGACAGGATACTTTCTAAGCCTTGCATCGGCGAAAGCGTAAATTAGAAGGTCGAGACCTTTGTAAGCGCGCACCAGTCCGAAGAACAAAAGGTAACGATAATTCGGGGCAAGATTCAGATGTTTGGCAGCTTCAGAACGATCCATTATCTCGCCGAAATGATCGTATAACGGATGCGGCGTAAAGACTTTCGGTTTGTTATCTTTATCCAACGATGCCACATCATCCAAAACCGACTTCGAGAGCGCCACAAAACCATCCATAGCCTTCACAAAACGAGGCGGAAGCATCTTGTCGAGCAGCGACTTTTCATGCGGTATCATATTATGAATCAATCCGATACACTTTGTATGACCGTTTTGTTTTATAACTTTTGCGATCCGGCTGAAACAAGGAGCGAAAAACGACATCCAATATGTAAAAATCACGATATCAGGATTCTTTTTTCGTATCTCCTTCCCCACTGTAATCCAGTTTAACGGATTGACAGAGTTGACTTTACGTGAAATCTGGAAGCCTTCCGGAGCCTTGGCGTCGGAATACTGCGTCTTTCCTGGAAACAGGAACGACGGATACTGAAGCTTGAATGTAACAACTTCAATATCAACGCCTTCCTTGACAAGCTCTTTAGCTAGCCTGTCGGTGAAAGCGGCTATACCTCCACGATAAGGATATGATGTCCCGACGATGACAATCTTCATATTAGTTATTCAGTTGTTCAGTTATTCAGTCGTTTATTTCAACTGGCTAACTGATTAACTATTCTTTTTTAGATTTTTCCTCTATTTCTGCCTCTTTCTTAGGTTCAACAACCGTTGCCTTATATTTTATTTTAGCGAAAGCCTTGATCAGATTTTCAGGATTGGTTTTCTCGCTATCATATTGAATAGTAACGAGTTTCGTCTTCAAATCAGGATTAATGGCTTTCACTCCTTTCTCAAAACGGAGGTTGTTTTTGATGCGTGTCACGCAGCTCTCGCACTCGATCTCCGGTTCGGTTGTGAACACAACTTCTTTCTTTGTCTGAGCTTGCGCCAAAACGGTTAAAAACAATGCAAATGCCAATAAAATAAGCTTCTTCATAATATTAGTATTTTGATAATTTCCATTTGATTCCAGCGTAGAACATAATGCCGTCAACGGGGCCGTATATCATAGTCGCGTCGAAATTCTCGCCCCAAGGATCGTCATATCCTATAATTGGATCTTTCTGTTTGAAATTCGTGATATTTTCCGCTCCGATATACACATTACCCCAACGGAACCATTTGAGTATCTGTGCGTTAAGTACTGGATATGCGTCAAAGGTACCGAATCCGTCGGGCATGCGGCCGTCACCGTTAATTTGCAAGGTTACGTCAAACTGCCATATCTCAAGCGGCGTTTTGTATGTAGCTGTCATCAAGCCCTTGTAACGGCTAGTCAAAGGCTTATCGCGAAGCGCTCCATTGATGGTATATTTCACGTCGTTATACCTGAACGCGCCCAACAGCGAGAAACCCTCGAAAAATGGGTATGTAGCGTCGATTTGGAAGGTATGCGAATAAGATATACCATCAAGGTTGTAGAAATGTAACTTATGAACATCACTGTCAAAGTCGGCAACCACCTGACTTGAAAAGTTTGTGTAATAGTATTCCAGATTGATAATCAAACATTTCTCAAAGATATCGATATCAAATGAAGCTGTGGCGCCATAGTTCCAAGCCTCTTCCTGTTTCAGGTTGTTGTCGACAATTATATCGCGACTGCTTGCCAAATGTGTGTGATAATCGAGCATAGGACGTGGCGTATGGTAGCCTTTTCCTGCTGAAAAACGCAGTTTTAAAAGGTCACCAATCGCCCATTTCACGTGAGCACGAGGAGTGAAAAACGCACCGTATAAATCGCTGTAATCGCCTCTAAAACCTGCCATAAACACAAGTTTATCATCATAATTGAAAGTATACTGGGCGTAGGCTCCTCCGATATTTTCATCAGGAGCTTTTATGAGATTCGGAATATATTCCAATTTCCAACGCTCGTCAAAGCAGTCATGATTAAACGACAAACCCGTTGATATACTGTGACTTGGCGTGATTTCAGTCTCAAACATCAATTGCGCGTAAGCGTTATTATTGTTCACGTCATACGTCTTAAATCCATATAACGAATTCATTTTGTGAATAGAACCTGACAAAATCAAGGCGACATTGGTGTTATGGATTTCATCAAAAATATAAGCGTTTTTCAACACGCCCTCATAACGCTCCGAGCCGATATTTATTTTATATCGTTGATTATCAATTTCTTTAGAATGATTATGTGCATTCTCAACTTGACCTCCATTCCTATCCTCTTTCAAAGCCTTGACATAAGCTTGCATGACATAATGGTCGGTTTTGTACATCCAGCGGTTCATGAAGTCAAATTGCTGTACTTTAGGCATATCCATAAAACCGTCGCCATTACCGTCGTGTTCCATCCACATATTCTCGTAATGCGCTAATAATCCGCTACTTAGCTTGTCGTTAAAGTGCAGATTTCCTTCAATATTCGTTTCAAATTTCAGATGACTGTCAAGAAACAGATTCACGTCAAGTTCCTCATCTAGCTGTGGTTTCAAATATTCCACGTTGATTTGTCCGGTTATCGACTCATATCCGTTTTTCACTGTGGCAGCACCTTTTGACACCTGAATCGAGTGCATCCAAGTTCCAGGGATGTAACCAAGTGAGAATGGAGCTGCTGCGCCTCTGAAAGCAGGTACATTTTCGGTTAGCATCTGCACGTAACTGCCTGATAATCCAAGGAGTTTGATCTGTTTGGCACCTGTCGCCGCATCGCTGTATTCCACATCAACGGATGGGTTTGTAGAGAAGCTCTCGCCTAGGTTACAGCAAGCGGCGCGACAAAGTTCGGTACTCGTTGTAATCTCAATGTTTTCAGCACCTTTCGCTCTCAACCGGCCCGGTCGTGACGACTTCACCACCACATCATCAAGGGTGATCTCACCACGAAGCGTAACCTCAACATAATCAGCACCTTCACAAGAAACAGTATCATTTTCATAACCGACGAACGACACGACCAAACTGTTGACATCTTGACGTCTGTCAAGCGTAAATGCCCCGTTGACATCGGTTGTTGTGCCAAAATTCGTGCCTATCCAGACAACATTGGCACCTGTCAAAGCATTACCTTTATCATCTTTGACGACGCCACACACCTGCGAAAACGATGTGATCGCGAGGAAGAACAGTAATATCGTTGATAATAATCTTTTCATAATTTACCGGAGATTTCTCCGCTCACTACGGTCGGTCGAAATGGCGGACCCTATTTATTATTTCGTTAATCTCTTTTGATATCTTTGTTTTATAGATAATTCCCAATCCGATAACAACAATTATTCCAGTTCTCAAAAACGCTTCCACTATCTTGGCCACCATTCCGTAACCGAGAATTCCAACAAGCCACATTGAGACATATCTCATTGATAACCAATTTATTAAAAACATAACTGCAATTATCAAAACCACAATAACTTCTTTCCATGAAAATGGTGAAATTTTGGTTTTCCAGATGATCAACGACAGTAAAAACAGATAATAAATCGAGAACGAGATTATCGATGACCAAGCAGCGCCGGTCATGCCCAAAACAGGTATCAGGCTGTTATTCAATATGATAGCGCTTATGGTAAGGATTGCAGTAAAGATCAGTTGCAGATAATACCAACGCGAATAACTAAGCACCGTGACGCCGATATTCAGCGATGAATTGACCAGTTTGGCCAATCCGAGGAGGAAGAAAACCCATTTTCCGTCGACATATTTATCGCCGTTCGGAAGCAGCTCGAAAAAGAGGTCGATGTTGATCCAGATGATGAAAAACACGAACGCCCCGGCAATCAGCTGATGCAGCGACACGCTCTTGCAGATTTCCGCAGCCCGTTGACTGTCATTGTCTTTCATCGCTTGCGAGATTATCGGACGCGAGATTGCCGACACCGAGCGGTACGGTATCTCAACAAGATTTGCCATATATGAGGCGATGGTGTATATACCCGTGATAGCGAGTCCAAGTTGCGCCGAGATGAAGAAGGTGTTGATGCTCGGGATTATGTTGCCGATTACTGCCGCCATCGTCAAAAACAGGGTATAAAACATAAAATCACGGCGCAGCCATCTAGAAATATGCCCCGGTTCTATCTTGAACGAAATCTTTGACAGACTTAACAAATATATGATATTCAATAACGTAGCGACCATATACGCCAGACATAGCCCAAGCACCATTCCGTCAAGGTCGATGACTTTGGTGATGTAAAGAATGTAGTCGGCGAGTGTGAAAAGCCGGATACCCACTTCCCTCACGAACTTCGGTACAACGATGCGCATCAATATGTTGGCGTTGGTTTCGAACACCGTCATATACATCATGAAAAACGCCATAGGGATGACAAGATAGATGTAGTCGACAAAAAGCGACGATTTGTCGGCAAACATCCCGATTATCGTGGATTTAAAGGCAAAGAAAAGAATTGTGAATATCGTGAAACCGATTGCCGGCACAATTATTGTCCAGCCGAAAAACCCATGGTCACGGCTGTTTTTATCACGAAAATACGGATAGTAACGCAGAGCCGAGGTGTTGGTGCCGAGTGCGCCTAGACCGGAGAGCAAAATCGCAGCGTCGGCCATGACACGTGTCAAGCCGACCTCCTCCTGAGTGAGATATTTTGTCATCACAAAGAAGGTGGTGATGAATCCCACAGCCACACCGAGGTAATTCATCAAAGTGCCCTTAATGCTCTGTCTTACAACGATTCCCATCAGCTTTTCAAGATATTCTTTACAAAGTTACGGGTCGGATAATTCTTGTCATTGAGCACATGGTAAAGCTCGCTCATCAACGGATAATCGACCATATCAATTTGATTATCAACAAGTTTATTATAAAACACATCGACAGCGATGCGGCCTTCAAGAACGACATTGTCGGCCATGCAGTTGTTGAAGAATCCCTTGCCGATGAGCAGTCCCAGCGTACGGTTGCGGCTCATATCGTTAAGAGATGTTAGCGAGAAGTCGCCGAAGCCGCAATACCTGTACATGGTGCTGTTTTCGCCTCCGAAAGTTATTATCAGGCGGCGCATCTCGTTGAGTGCCTTGGTGATAAAGATAGAACGGAGATTTGCCGAGTCGAAGTTGGCGTCGACAATTCCAATAACGATGGCGTAGATGTTCTTCAAGATTGAAGCGTATTCCACTCCAGTTACATCGGTGGTGAAATCTGTGCGGATCGGTGTATCGTCGAACACATCTGTAATGATTTTATACAGCGTCTCGTCTGTTGACGCCGCAGTAAGTCCTGTATCCTGCCTGTTGATGATCTCGCGGGCGAACGAAGGGCCTTTCAAAGTCATGAACGGATTGAAAATGAACGACTTGATGCTATCAGGAATCACTTGATCGCCACTGCCGAAACCCTTAGCCAGGTTCACGATAAGCGCCGTCGGATTGATGTATTCTTTGTTTTCCTGAAGATATCCGAACACCGCAGTTGACGGGATGGCGAGAAAAATCACGTTGGCCTCGAGAAGCACGTTTTTGTCGTTTGTCGCCTTGAGATTCTCGTTCAGCTTGCATTTCGGGAAATACAAAGTGTTGACATGCATGGTGTTGATCATCTCAATCACTTCATTCTCAATGGAAAGCAGATATATCTCATCTTTATTTTTCGCAGCGAGGACATCCCCTATTGCCGTCGCGATGGCACCGCTACCGATAAAAACAATTTTTCGCATTATATTAAAATTTTTGCAAAAATACGAAAAAACTTTCAGTTTTTAACTTTTTATGAGATTTATTCACCTTTGGTGAATGCTTTCTCTTCGGTCGGATTGACAAGGATTGACTTTTTTTCAGCCAAAAAGATGCTCGCGTCAAGCTCATAGCCGATCAAAACGATGATGCAATTCACATACATCCACAACATGAAAATGATGAGTCCGCCGATTGAGCCGTAGAGCGCGTTATAGTTGGAGAAATTGATAATGTAATAGTTAAATCCTATAGTTCCGATGATAAACAGCAAGGTAAACATGATGGTGCCAGGTGTAAACAGCCTGAACTTCCTGTCTTTATCGGGATTTCCGAAATAATACAGAATAGCTATCGCCACCAGCAGGGCGAAGACAGTCAAAATCCAACGACCTATTTCTATTGAATTTATGATCAGACTATTATAAAAATTGATTTTGTTGAAAAACCATGGCAGAACATCATTTCCGATGATAATCAAGGCGATGGATGTTATAAGCAAAGTGCCTAGAATGACAGTGGTGAGAAGTCCGCCGGCATACATCCTAACAAACGACATCTTCCCGAGATGGTTGGTGCCCATGTCGAAGCCACGGAAAAATGCGCGGATGGCGCCCGAACTGAAGTAGAAAGCCATTATGATACCTACCGACATGAGTGTGCCATGCTGGTGCGACATTATCTCATCAATGGTGCCAATGACCCTTCCGGATATGTTACTTGGCACAAATCTTTGTATAGTATCTTCAAGCATTGGCTGCACACCTTCCAACGGCATATACGGGATGAAGGTAAACAGCACCATGATGGCGGGAAACAGCGCCAAAAACACGTTGAAAGCCACCGCGGCGGCACGGTCGGTGAGATATCCCTGCGAAAAACCGTCTACAAAATAAACCAGCACATCATAGAGCGGCTTGCCTCTAAAACCCGGGAGAGTGATACCTTTCAGCCACGCTATCGTTTTGTCTTTCAACGATATAGAATACGACTTATATTTTTCAATGTTCATTTTCATAATAAAAAACTATAGGTTGCAAATATACAAAATTTTGTATTTTTGCAAAAAATTAATGATATGGCAGAACATGTTTCACATCCTGGCGTAGTTGTCGGGATCAACGATAAAGACATTGAAATAGAGATACTTAGCTCGAGTATGTGCGGCTCTTGTGGCATCAAGTCGGCATGCGGTATGTCGGAGATGCAGGAAAAACGTGTAACTGTGCCCAAGCCCGATGACAAGGATTTCATCGTGGGACAGCCGGTCAGCATCATCATGAACACACGACAAGGCAACAAGGCGGCATTGTTCGCATATTTCATCCCTGCGTTCCTGCTGGTCGCCATCATCGTGATTCTCAGCAACTTAAACGTTAAAGAATGGCTAGCCGCAACCATCGGCATCGGAGTGATTGCGGTTTATTATATCGTTTTGTCTTTCTTCAAAAATAGACTTAGAAACGAGTTTACCTACGAGATTAGGTAACTACATGAACACGAACGACTTATCAGTGATAATGTCATCCACAGGGGTTTCGTTAGGCTGCCAAGTTCTCACGTGAATAATCGGTTTCTCATGACGCAAGTCGACCATCAGGAAGAGGTAGCCCACATCGCCGTAATTGCTTGAGAAATATTCCTGTTTAAGCTGCACGCCAATCACATTGTTGATGTTGTTAACAGTGTTGAACGAGGTGTTTGTGAAGCGTATATTGACGAATTCGTTGTTGGCAAACACTCTGTCGAGACGTTTCATGTACTGGTTTTTCGACAATGTGTCGTATTTTATCCTCACCTTCTCATCAAGTCTGATGTCGTCGGTCTTTTTTGTCTCTTTCAGCACCGAGCCGACAATAATCAAAGCACTTTCCGAATAAATCTGGTTGAGATATTCCTTACGTTTGAGTGCGTAGGCTGTCTGGTAGTCCTCAATAAAGTTTATCAATGTGAGACGAGCGTCATCCGACCATTTCTCTTTCGCAAATATCTGACTTTCAGTGATATCCGTAAGACGGAATGCTATCGACTTGACCTTCTTCGTGTTTTTGTCGAAGCGGAACACCACGTCGCGGATGAAATTCACGTTACCTTTGAAGTCGAATTGCATCGGTATGGAGCGGCATAGCACCTCGTCGCCGAACTCGAGCAGCTTGTATGTCGGCTTTCCGATGATTTTGCCATCGCCATAGCTGAAAAGGTCTCTCAGCATCTGCAAACCATCTGGAGTGAAGTATTTCTCAAGGCTGTTGATGTCTTTTTTGGCAACAGCCTTCTCAATCTTTTCCATCGTCTTGAGATAATCGCTCTGCGGTTCCGATGACTCGACGGCGGCCATGAACTCCTCCGACTTCTCCATCGACTTTGCTATCTCTTTGTCGGCATAGGTCTTCATCTCCTCCACTTTATTGATTTTCTTCACCTTATCGATGGCAATGCTCTTCTTTGAGCCCGGAAAATCGATTTGTTCGTCGAGAGCGTTGATGATAGAATACACTTCAGGATCGTAGAATTTCACCGCCTCAGTGTTTTCCAAGTCTATGACAATGTTAACGTTATGCATGTCGGAATGAACGAGTTTTATATGGCTCATGCCGTTATCCACGGTGCCTTGCGAGGTGCCGTTTCCGTTGTTATACGAGAAATTCAGTCCGTCGATATTGTTTCCAAGATACGCGACTTTGAACAGAAACTCGTTGTTGTCGCTTTTCTCCTGTTTCATCGGGATGAAAACCACGTCGTTGAGGACATTCTCGGTACGACGCAGCAGCCATCTGTAGCAATTCACCTCCGGACCTCTTTCATCCTGGTATTTCAGCGCGTTACCATCAGGGTGCGAGTGACAGAGCATGAGAGCCCAGTAATAATAACGCAATGCGTCGCCAATACGGTAGATATCTTCTGCATTCACAGCTTCCGCTATATAATCCATCACTTTCGACTCCCTAACCTTACAAATTTCAGCAAAATCGCTTTTTTTGATATAACGGAACGCCTTTGCCGAGCCGTTTGCATCGTTCAGTACAAGATCATCTGATTGTTTTTTAAGCACTTCGCTGAAGGTTCCCATGATACGCTCATGCTGTTCGTCCTCGTCATCAGAGTTCTGGAAATAAATCGGGTGCAGCGACTTGTCCATGGCTATATTGTCGAGCAGTTCTTTCAGAGCCTCCTCATCAGCCTTACGGGAGTTTTTGCACTCGCCGCTTTCTCCGAAATAATAATTCGGATCGGCCTTGATCATATCGGCCTGCTTACGGTTTTCCTTAAAATTCTGAGCGAAGCAGAATACCGATAAAGAAATCGTTATTGTAAGAAAAAGGAGTTTTTTCATTGTCAAAATGTTTTAAAAATCTATAATCTATTCTACAGGACAAACAAGTCGGATGCTTTGCCCCAGATATGTATATTTATTCTCAATCAGAATAACTTCCACTTTATCATCTTCAAACCAAAAATTTGCAGGGACTTCCGATGCATAATAACCACCGAAAGAATCAACATCAGCCACATTTAATTGGTCTCGCATACCTGTTACCGGAAGGAAAACTGCTCCTGCAGGCTCAAATATATTTGTCCAATCACCTGAAGACACTTTGTTTGAATTAAACTTTGCAGACTCGTCGTTTGTGCTTTTCAGATTGTATTTTGATTCATCCCAGTCATCAGGCAACAAAATCAGTCCATTGACGCCATTGACCTTGCCTTTTGCAAATCTAATACCAGAGCTAGTTTCTCTATAGAATAAAATATAATACCACTCTACGGAACTTGGTGTAAACCATGTTCTGCCTCCTCCATTGTTTATTGGACTCTGTCCCAAATCGTAATATGCCAAATCAGAAGAAGTTGAATATGACCAGACAGCCTTATATTGAGCACCATTCCAAGGGAACAGGTCTAACCATCCTTTATAATTAGAGTTCGTGACATTTTTGTTTTTACTACCAACAGTTTCCCATGGCTGTTCGGCTATACGCCACTCTTCTGTTGATGGCTGATATTGCAGATTACCTTTTGCAAAGTGAACTTTTCGATTATCGCTAATTGAGAAAACGCCTCTGCTCACAACATCTGTATTTTTAATTTCAGCGTGTTCTTTCTTCGGTCTTTGTAGCACTACATAAATTTTTGCGGTATCGCGAGACTGAACATTGAGGTTTATAATTGTATCCTCATATCCATGTTTTGAAATTGTATAGGTATATGGTGTATTTGGCGCAATATTAAGTAACTGCGGAGTTTCCCACGACCTACCATTTCTTTCTACATCAGCCTTTTGAGGCCATGAATCAAACTCTACATAACCTCTAACATTATTGGCGACATAATTCATGATATCCATCGTATCTGCCGGATTGATCGCAAGACGGAAGCCATTAGCTAATCTTGCAGCCTGTGGATATACAGACATTCTTCTTGTCACACGAAGATCCTTATCGACATATATATAACCGCCACCTCGAGTAATAACCTTAATACCATTATTTGCGCCAATCGGGTCGGTTTGTTTTTCATTACTGTAATCGCCGTACCAATCACAACAAAGTTCTATGACATTACCAGTCATATTGTAAATACCAAGCTCGTTAGGTGCTTTCGAACCTACTGGTTCGGTATTTGAACCTTCATCGGAATAAGACACATTGTGGTCAACGTCATTTCTATTGTTGCTGCCGGCATATTTGAAGCCACGGCTCTTGTTGCCACCTCTTGCTGCGTATTCCCACTCGGCTTCGGTCGGCAGACGGAAGTTCTGACCGGTCTTAGCTCTCAGCCACTCACAGAACGCTTTAGCATCGTTCCAGCTTACATACATCACCGGATGGTTGTTTTCAGAGCTTTTTCTGATATTTCCTTGTCCGTCGCAACGCCAATTCACGCCTTTTACTTCAGTCCACTGACCTTTATCGTTAACTTTTTTAATCATATTTGAAAAGCCTGCTTTTTCCGCATCAGTCTTATAGCCTGTTTCGCTTACAAACTCCTCAAACTGCGCTACTGTAACCTCATATTTTCCGATGTAATAATCAGACACCGTGACTCTGTGTGCCGGTTTCTCATTATCGCTGCAATCAGCACCTTGCTCAGAAGTGCAACCCATTGTGAAAGTGCCGCCTTTCACAGCTATCATATCGAATGAGAGCCCATTTACTTTGCATGTGAAGTTTTTAAGCTCAAACGACAGCTCCACCGAAGTGGTGCCACCACTCTGCTCGACCATTATTGCCTGTGTGGCGGTTTTGTTGTCTCTCACCGCCTTCACTTCGTGTTGTCCGTACGACATCATGGTTGTCAGAGGAGACTCGCCGATATATTCTCCGTCAACGTAAACCATATCGCCGCTTGCACCGGTGGAAATTGATATCTCGCGACCGACCTGCAGATACATATTAACATTGGCAACAATACCTTCATTAACAACCACCGTCCTCAGGCTCGACGAATAGCCCGGTTTAGACACTTTCACCTGATGCTGACCGGTTTTTATCTCGAAAGTCTGAGGCGTACGTCCCTTATAATCGCCATCAACGAAAATGTCAGCGTCTTCAGGTGATGAGCCGACAAACATCGTGCCCATGACAACCTTTTCGAGAGCCAGCACAATATTCTCCATCTGCACGTTTATCTCGCCTTTATTGACTGTCACCATATTTGCATAAATCTCATAACCCGTTTTTCTCAGTTCGACAACGTGATTGCCAAGGGTTATCTTCTTCATCATATAAGGCGTCGTGCCCACTTTCGTGTTATCGACATACACCTCGGCGCCACTCGGCTCGGTTTTTATGGTTATGAATCCGTAATTCGGCTCAAGTTCAACGTTTATTGACTTTTCCTCACGTTGGTTGAAAACAACAACGCCTTCTTTCGTGTAATAATCCTCGCACACAACTCTGTAACGATGCTCGCCGCCAATCGAAACGGCACTTATCGCCTCGCCCGTGCCAACTTTCTGATTGTCAATATATATTTCAGCGTTTGTAGGTATTGTTCTGATCACCAATGTAGCGGTCTCCATACCGAGAGTCAGCACATAGATTTTATGGCCTTCGAGTTTGTAAGGCAGCTTGAACGTGCAGTCGCCCATGTGTTTGATGACGATTTCACCCGTTTTGTTCGATGAAACATACAGAATCACCATGCCGTCTCTTATGGTTTTGTGCATGATATCCAATCCGTTAGGCACAAATACGAACTTCTGCATCAGGTTCTCGTCGAAGCCCACAGCTTTCACCTGAATCATACAGACGGGATTGTTGTCCCAGTCAGTTCGAGCGTCACGAGGCACCTGTTCGATGTCCATGATGCCGTTGGTCTGGAGCATGAAATCCTTCACCGCAAGAGGTGACGTGTTTTGGGCAAAGCCTATGATTCCCAGTAAAATAAGGGTAAAAAGTAAAAACGCCTTCTTCATATTAGCAATATTTGGAAACTGCAAATATACGATTTTTTGGATAAAGCAACAAATTTTTACAAGATTCAATTATTCCGCCAGGCATACGAGACGGACGCACACGCCACTGTTACGATTTGCATACGAAAGTGCATAAACACCATCATTAGAGTAAATATTGTACTGATCGTTCTTTTTATGGAACTCAATTGCAAACGCATTGTCTTTTTTATAGTAAACAGAAGACCAATAATAGCCCTCAGGTGAAGCCTCCTTTGTTATTTTATTCTCAAGAATACCTGCTGTAGCCGGCAAAAATACAGCACCTTTGGGTTCAAAAGATTTCTCCCATACTGCCTGGGATAATTTATTGCTTTCGTAATATGGTTCCTTGCTCAATTTGTAATTGCTGACATCCCAATCATCAGGTAATATGATCAAACCCTGAACCTTGTTCACTGTAGCCAGGACATAGTTGATACCGCTATTCGTTTTACGTTTGTCCAAAACATAATGCCATTCATCATTTGTCAAGGTAAACCATGTCTTACCATCGCCATTGCTGATAACATTATCGCCCCAATCGTTAAATGGTCCGTTGTCACAGGAAAATCCATAAGGCTGTATCGGATTATTACCAGTACCCCAGCTAAACAAATCTATCCATCCGTCATATTTTTGCGATCTTTTCTCATTCGGTTTACCAATTACCTCCCATGGTTGCTCCGCGAAACGCCATGTATTCGTAGATGCCTTATATTGGAGATTTCCTTTGGCGAAACACACCTTTGTGTCATCGCTGACAGAAAAGACTCCCCTGCTTTCGTTACCATTCTTCTGTTGTTTTATCCTGTTCATTTTGACAACAGTTGTCTCAGACCATCCAGCTTTAACTTGAATTCTCTGTTCAACATCTTCGTATCCATGTTTTAACAACCTCACCATATAATCTCCAGGCACACTGTCAAGCGTTACCGGCGTGCATCCATATTTCTTTCCGTCAATCATTATTGTCGCACCTTCTGGATTTGAAGTAATGTCCATAACACCTGTTTTAGCATTTGTTTTGTCTTCAGCATTGATAACCAGACGAATACCAAAATCCCTCAGATCAAAACGATCCTCATAACTAGCTGGATTCAGTTCGTAAGACTCCAGCATATCGCATTCGTAATTAAGCTTCTGATTTCCGCCACCTCTATACACACGTCCCCAATAGCGCCCCAAATACTTCATGCCCATATACTGTGGATTATAGCATTCATAACTATCCTGGCACCACTCGCAAACATTGCCTGTCATATCGTATATGCCAAGTTCATTAGGCAATTTGGTGCCGACAGGATGAGAGTTGCCATGACTATTGGAATAATACCACGCAACATCATCCAGATTATCTCCGCCGCTGTATTTATAACCTTTGCTCTTCTCTCCTCCTCTTGCGGCATATTCCCATTCAGCCTCCGTTGGCAGTCGGAAGTTCTTGCCAGTCAATTGATTAAGTCTTTTAACAAACTCCTGCCCTGCATTCCAGCTAACATATTCTTTCGGATTATTGATGACACTATTATCAGATTCCGTACCCATCACAGCATCCCACAATTCAAATGTGACCTCGTATTTTCCGATATAGTAGTCGCCAACAGTAACTTGTTTTGTAAAACCTTGCTTACCTTTTGTATATGTACCACCATTGACTTTAACCATTTCAAATGAGACTCCATTAACAGTAATGAACAGATTGTCAGAAATATCAAGATGAACCGATGTCGCACCACCTGTTTTCTCAACTTTAATACTTTTTTTACTCTTTTTATCGCCACGCACGGCTTCGACATTATGATTGCCGTAACCCATTATTGTTTTAAGAGGGCTAACTCCAATATAATTGCCATCGACATATATCTTGTCGCCAGTCCCGTTAGTTGAAATTGCTATTTCGCGCCCCGATTCAAGATAGAGACTAACATTTGTTGTCTGGTTCTCGTTCACTGTCACTGTTTTAGATGCTGGAGAACTTCCTTCTTTTATAACAACTATGGTATGCTCACCTATCAGCATTTCAATGGTCTGCGGCGTACGTCCTTTATATTCACCGTCAATATTAATGTCGGCACCTTCGGGCGTGGATGTGACGAATATGGTTCCGTAAGCGACACGCATAGCCGTAAGAGGCACATTTTCCAGTTGTCGATTGATTTCGCCTCTTATAATTGATATCATGTCAGCATAACTCTCATAGCCGTTTTTCTTTAACTCAACTACATGGTTTCCGAGGGTTATCTTCTTCATCTGATATGGTGTCGTACCGACTTTCACGTCATCAATGTAAACATCCGCTCCACTAGGATCAGTTTTGATAATTATATAGCTAAAATTCGGCTCAAGTTCAACGTTTATTGACTTTTCCTCACGTTTGCTGAACACAACAACACCTTCTTTCGTGTAATAATCCTCGCACACAACTCTGTAACGATGCTCGCCACCGATTGAAACGGCGCTTATCGCCTCGCCAGTTCCAACTTTCTGATTGTCAATATATATTTCAGCGTTTGTAGGTATTGTTCTGATTACCAAAGTGGCTGTCTCCATGCCTAGCGTCAGCACATATATTTTATGGCCTTCAAGTTTGTAAGGCAATTTGAACGTGCAGTCGCCCATGTGTTTGATGACGATTTCACCCGTTTTGTTCGATGAAACATACAGAATCACCATGCCGTCTCTTATGGTTTTGTGCATGATATCCAATCCGTTAGGCACAAATACGAACTTCTGCATCAGGTTCTCGTCGAAGCCCACAGCTTTCACCTGAATCATACACACCGGGTTATTGTCCCAGTCGGTGCGCGCGTCGCGTGGCACTTGTTCGATATCCATGATTCCGTTGGTCTTCAACACAAAATCTTTCACCACCAATGGCGAAGTATTCTGCGAAAAAGCTAAAAATCCCAATAAAATAAATGTGATAAACGTAATAATCTTCCTCATATTCAATAATATTTGAATTTGCAAATATACAAAAAAGTTATTAAACAAAAAAATTTTCAGGAGATTTCTTGACAAGCTCGAAATGACAAACTCTTTCTTTATTAACGACTTACATTTTTTGCAAAATTTCCTTGTTTAATTAATATAAAATTAGTAATTTTGCAACCGCTAAAAATATATTTTGTTATATGAGTAATGTTTTATTATGGTCCTTAGTGATTCTGGGCATTTTAGGAGGAGTGGCGGCGGTGATTCTGTTCTTCGTCGCTAAGAAGTTCAAGGTTGAAGAGAACCCACTCATCGACGAGGTCGAGTCAGTTTTGGCTGGCGCCAACTGCGGCGGCTGCGGTTTCGCAGGTTGCCGTAATTTTGCGGAGGCGTGCGTGAAAGCCGCTACCGAAAAGCAGAGCCTCGCGGGTTTGAACTGCCCTAGCTCCGACATGTCGAAAGTGGCCGGATTGCTTGGACTTACCGCTACCGTTGCCGAGCCGATGATCGCAGTAGTGCGTTGCAACGGTACTTGTGAGAATGCGCCATCGAAGGTGCATTATGAAGGAGCCGACATCTGCGGCTTCGCCAACACTCTTTACGCTGGCGAGAACGGATGTCCTAACGGCTGCCTCGGTTTGGGCGACTGCGTGAAGAAATGCCAGTTCAACGCCCTCCACATCAACAAAGAGACTGGTCTTCCAGAGGTTGACGAAGACAAATGCGTGGGCTGCGGCGCATGTGCCAAGGCTTGTCCGCGCGGTGTCATCGAAATTCGCGCCAAAGGCAAGAACAACCGCAGAGTGTATGTGGCGTGCAACAACGTGGAAAAAGGCGCAATTGCGATGAAGAACTGCAATGTGAGCTGCATCGGCTGCCAGAAGTGCTTCAAGACCTGCCCGTTCGAGGCTATCGAGATGCGCGGCAACCTCGCTTACATCGACTTCACGAAGTGCAAGCAGTGCCGCAAATGTGTCGAGGCTTGCCCACGCGGAAGCATTCACGAGGTTAATTTCCCGCCAAGGAAACCGAAAGAAACTAATGTAGAACAACCAAGCGAAAGTAAAGAATAACGTATGAATCCAATTAAGACATTTCCAAAAGGTGGCGTTCATCCGGAAGAAAACAAGCTTTCGTCGGACCAGCCTATCATCACATTTGAGATTCCGAAACAGGTAATCATCCCGTTGGGACAGTGCTTGGGCGCTCCAGCCGAGCCGATAGTCGCTAAAGGCGACAAGGTGAAGGTGGGACAGCTCATCGCCACGGCGAAAGGCTTCATCAGCGCCAACGTTCACTCGTCAGTGAGCGGCACCGTCAATAAAATTGACGAGGTGATGGACCACACAGGCTACCGCAAGCCTGCCATCTTCATAGACGTTGAAGGCGACGAATGGCTCGAAGGCATCGACACCAGCGACACCTTAGTGAAAGATATCACACTCTCGAAAGAAGAGATTATCGAACGCATCAAACAGCACGGCATAGTTGGTCTGGGCGGCGCCACATTCCCTACATACGTCAAACTGATGATACCACAAGGCAAGAAAGCCGAATACGTAATCATCAACGCGGCGGAATGCGAGCCTTACCTCACATGCGACAACAGACTGTTGCTTGAAAAGCCGTATGAATTCCTCGTAGGCGTAAAAGTGATCATGAAAGCTGTGGACGCTCCAAAAGGCGTGGTAGGCATCGAGGTCAACAAGATGGAAGCAGCCAAGAAACTCGACGAGATTGTCAAGAGCGACAAATATTTCGACGGCATCGAGATTCAGCCACTCAAGACAAAATATCCTCAAGGCGGCGAAAAACAGATCATCAAATCAGTGACCGGACGCGAGGTGCCGTCAGGCAAGCTGCCTATCGAGACAGGATGCGTGGTCGTTAACGTGGCTTCGACATTCGCCATTTACGAAGCGGTGCAGAAGAACAAACCGTTGATTTACCGCGTTGTTACGGTGACAGGCAAATCTGTCAAGAAGCCGTCAAACTTCCTGACAAGAATCGGAACGCCAGCCAATTTGCTTATCAAAGCAGCCGGCGGACTCCCTGAAGACACAGCCAACCTCATCAACGGCGGCCCGATGATGGGCAAATCAGTGAGTGTGACCACATTCCCAACCATCAAAGGTACTTCGGGAATTTTAATGCTCAACGAGAAAGACGCTCAGCCACGTAAGGTGAGCAACTGCATCCGTTGCGGAAAGTGCATGCAGGCTTGCCCGATGGGTCTTGAGCCTTACCTTCTGAACCGTCTCGCACGTCAGAACAACTTCGAGGAGACAGAGAAACACAATATCATGGACTGCATTGAATGCGGCTCATGCGAGTTCACCTGCCCTGCCAACATTCCGCTGGCCGACTACATCCGTTACGGCAAGACAAAGACAGGTCAATTAATACGTTCACGTAATCAGAAATAGCTATGAATCAGTTAACAATATCAGGTTCTCCGCATGTTCACGGAGATTTAAGCGTCAAGAAAATCATGAGCATGGTGATTATCGCCCTGCTCCCTGCTTTGCTTGTTGCGGTTTATTATTTCGGCTGGTATGCTCTGCGTCTGACCATCGTAGCGGTGGCAGCCTGCATGCTGACTGAATACCTCATTCAGAAATATCTGTTCAAAGGCCCGTTGACCATCAACGACGGCTCGGCCGCATTGACAGGTTTGCTGTTGGCCTTCAACGTCCCTGCAAACCTTCCGATTTGGATGGTTATCGTGGGCAGCGTCGTCGCAATCGGCATTGCCAAGATGTCGTTCGGCGGCTTAGGCAAGAACCCGTTCAACCCGGCATTGGTAGGACGTGTATTCATGCTCGTTTCATTCCCAACAGCAATGACGACATGGCCAAAAGCACAGCCGATCTTCGAGGCAGGTTTCTTCGCCGACGCGGTGACAGGTCCCACCCCACTCAGCCTCTTGAAGGAAGCTGGTGTAGGAACACTTGCAAAATCAGGTGATATGCAGTTCCTCGACATGGTGCTCGGCAACCGTGGCGGTGCTTTCGGTGAGATTTGTGCCATCGCTCTTTTGATCGGTGCCATCTACCTCCTCATCACTAAAGTCATCGACATCTGGACACCATTGAGCATACTTCTCACAGTGTTCATCATGACAGGCATATGCTACCTTGTCGACCCGACACAGTACATCGCTCCATGGTATCATCTCGTTTACGGTGGTCTCATCCTCGGCGCCTTCTTCATGGCGACCGATATGGTGACTTCACCAATGACAACGCCAGGCAAGATCATCTACGGTATCGGCATCGGCGCCATCACAGTCATTATCAGATTGTGGGGCCAGTATCCTGAAGGTGTTTCATTCGCAATCCTTATTATGAACGCCGTTGTGCCGCTCATCAACAAGGGTTTCAAACCAAAACGTTTTGGAGTTTAATTGTTGAATCTTAAAATTTTGAAGTTATGGCAAAGAAAGAATCAACATTAAAGAATATGCTCATCGCCCTGATGGTCATCACCATCGTGTCGGGCGGAGTGCTCGGATTTGTTTACGGCTTGACCAAACCTGCAATCGATCAGGTTGAGGCCAACAAAAATCTGAAAGCTATCAACGAGGTTTTGAAATCTGACGTCGAAATCGTAAAGACGGAGACCAAAGAAATCGAAGACCTCACATATAACCTTGCATTCGACGCTGAAGGCAACTTCATCGGCGCGGCCATCAAGACCTATTCGAAAAACGGCTTCGGCGGCAAGATCGAGTTGATGGTCGGTATGCTCGCAAACGGTATTATTAATAAGGTGTCGGTGCTGTCACAGGCTGAGACCCCTGGTCTTGGAGCTAACATGGTGAACGACAAGTTCAAAGGTCAGTTTGACGGCAAAGATCCTAAGACTTTCACTCTCAAGGTTAAGAAAGATGGCGGTGATGTCGACGCTATCACAGCCGCGACAATCAGTTCGAGAGCCGTTTCGGAGGCCATCAAGAAGGCAGCCGACGGTTTCGAGGCTAACAAAGACCAATTCATGAAAGGAGGAAACAATGAGTAACTGGAAAACTTTCACCAAAGGACTTATCAAGGAGAACCCTATCCTCGTCCTTTTGTTAGGATGCTGTCCTACTCTCGCCACCACGACGAGCGCCATCAACGGAATGTCGATGGGTCTTGCGACAACATTCGTTTTGATAATGTCGAACTTGGTAATCTCATTATTGAAGAACTTCATTCCTGACAAGGTTCGTATCCCTTGCTTTATCGTGGTTATCGCCTCGTTCGTGACTGTGGTTCAATTGGTTATGCAGGCTTATGTTCCTGACATTTACGAGACTTTAGGCTTGTTCATCCCACTTATCGTTGTGAACTGCATTGTTCTCGGACGTGCTGAAGCATTCGCTTCGAAGAACCCTGTGTGGCCTTCAATCCTCGACGGCGCAGGTATGGGCTTAGGTTTCACCTTCGCTTTGACGGTTCTCGGTTCAATCCGCGAAATCCTCGGAAGCGGCAGCATCTTCAACTGGAGATTCCTTCCTGAAGACGCCAACACGATTCTTATTTTCGTGCTCGCCCCCGGAGCCTTCATCGCCTTGGGTTATCTCATCGCAATAGTCAACAGATTAAAGAAAACTAAATAACGCAGTGCCATGAAAATCATCATCATTCTTATATCGACAATATTTGTCAACAATGTCATTTTGGCGCAGTTCCTCGGAATATGCCCGTTCTTAGGCACTTCCAAGAAGACATCCACCGCTGTTGGTATGGGTGCGGCCGTTATCTTCGTTCTCGTGCTCGCCACTCTGGTGACATACCTATTAAATAAATACGTCCTTGTGGCACATGGCTTGGAGTTCTTGCAGACCATAGCGTTCATCCTTGTCATTGCAGCCTTGGTGCAGATGGTCGAGATCATCTTGAAAAAGATCAGTCCGTCACTTTATACCGCACTTGGCGTGTTTTTACCTTTGATCACCACTAACTGCTGCGTTCTCGGCGTCTCGTTGAAGGTTGTAGGCGAAGGCTTCATCTACGGCAACAACGTCGGAGAGGCAGTCATCTACGCAGCCGGTATCGCTATCGGTTTTGCAGTTGCTTTGATAATATTCTCAGGCATCCGCGAGCACATCGACCTCATGGAGGCACCGGAAGGCACCAAAGGGACACCTATCGCTTTGATCACAGCAGGCATTCTTGCCATGGCATTCATGGGATTTGGAGGATTAGTATAAACCATTTATAGATTTAACAAATGAAGAAATTAAACATTAAAAGATTGCTTTGCTTGGCTTTAGTGATGCTGAGCATTGCAGCTACAGCTCAGGAAGTACGCACTTTCAGATTCAATCATGAAGGAAAGAAAGGTCTTCAATTGAAAAACCAGACAAGAGGCAACGTCACTCTTGAGTATAACCTCGATGAGATGAGCCTTACCACATTCACCTACAATGGTGAAGAGATGCAAAATATCGGCATCGCCGACATCAGCCTTCCGAACGCGAAAGGTCTGCCGAACGTGCCATGTTACAGCCGCACCATAGCAATCCCACAAGGCGCTAACGCAGTGCTTCGCGTGTTGAGCTACGAGCAGCAAGTTATTAAAGATGTCAACGTGGAGCCGTCATTAGGCATCCAAATGGAAAACGAAGAACCTGACATGAACTACACCAAAGACATGAAGGTTTATGCTGAAAACGCCTTGTATCCTGCAGAGTTCGCAAGCATGAGCGCTCCGTCACAGATTCGTGGCGTCGACATCGTGACCATCAGCATCAGCCCTGTCAGATTCAACCCTGTCACAAAAGAAGCTGTCGTTTATCATAACATCGAGATAGCTGTAGAATTTGAAGGTGGCAACGGACAGTTCGGAGACAACCGCCTGCGTTCACCTTATTTCGACCCTATCCTCGCTCAGAACATCATGAACTACAACAGCTTGCCAGTAGTCGACTATGAGGCGAGAATGCAGCAGTGGCTTCGTGATGGCGCTGAAGGTGCTGAATATGTCATCGTCATCCCTAACAAAGACGAGTTTTCAGCTCCAGCCGAGCGTCTGAAAGAGTATCGTATGAAACAAGGTATCATCACAGAAGTCATTCGTCTTGACGAGATGCCTGCAACGACAACATCTCAGATGAAGTCATGGTTCCACAACGCATACAACACATGGGAAATCGCTCCAGTGGCAGTGCTTCTCTTCGGCGACCACAACACCAATATGTCACAAGGTATTCCTGCCATCACAGTGAGCCACCCGTACAGCGGCAACTGCATTACCGATATCCAGTATGCCGACGTCATCGGTAACGACAACCTTCCTGAGATGGTTTTCTCACGTCTCGTCGCTGCCGACGCTGCAGAAGCCAACATGATGGCCGACAAGCAGATTGAATACGAATACACCAACCCTAACATGGATCCTACATTCTACAATGCTCCTATCACAGCTTTGGGATGGCAGACCGAGCGTTGGTTCCAGCTCTGCTCAGAAGTGTTTGGCGGTTATATGCGCGCTCATGGCTACAACCCACAGCGTATCAACTGCATCTATTCAGGCACTCCAGGCAGTTCATGGTCATCAGCACAGAACACAAGCCAGGTGACAAGCTATTTCGGACCTTCAGGAACTAACTACATACCGGCATCACCGGAAGAAATGGGAGGCTGGACAGGTGGTTCACCTGATCAAGTGGTGACAGCTGTCAACAACGGCTCATTCTGGGTACAGCACCGTGACCACGGTCTTGATGAAGGCTGGGGTGAACCTGCAGTTCGTAACAACCACATCGACCAGTTGACCAACGTCGGCAAGATGCCTTTCGTCATGTCAATCAACTGCCAGACAGGTATGTTCAACTACACAGGATCAAACGGCAACTGCTTCACAGAGAAATGGATGCGCCGTACTTATAACGGTCAGAACGCTGGCGCTGTCGGCGTCCTCTCTCCTACCGAGGTTTCTTACTCATTCGTCAACGACGCCTTCGTTTGGGGTGTTTACGATCAGTTTGACCCGAGCTTCATGCCGACATATCCGACCAACACCAACACCCCTGCTTATGAATACAGAAGCAACTGGCGTCCGGCATTCGGCAACGTGGCAGGTAAATATTTCCTCCAAGAGACATCATGGCCATACAACACCGACGACAAGGACATCACCTATATCATGTTCACCGCACACTGCGACGCTTTCTTACGTATCTACACTCAGGTGCCTCAGACGATGAACGTTAACCATCAGAGCGTACAGCTCGCTGGTCTTGACAACTTCCAGGTCACAGCACCGGCAGGCGCAACAATAGCTTTGACAAAAGGCGAAGGTGAAACTCTCGAAGTCGTGGCAGTGGCAACAGCTACCGGAAGCACACAGTTGATGCCGATAACTCCACAGGCTCCTCCAACAGTTCTGCACCTCACCGTGACAGCTCAGGACTACCTCCGTTATGAGGCTGATATTGATGTCATCCCAGCTTCAGGACCATACATCATCGTCAACAGTTGCGTGCTCTCTAACGACGCTCCACAGCTTAACTTCGGCGATGAGTCGGGATTCACAATCCAGCTCAAGAACGTAGGTAGTGTACAGGCTCCAGAAGGTTCAATGACCCTGACATCAGAATCAGAATATGTGACAATAACCGATGGCGAGGCAAGCTTCAACGCACTCAACGCAAACGCTACAATCAACCTCACCAACGCTTTCAGCTTCACAGTGGCAAACAACGTGCCGAACAAGACAAACATCGAGTTCCTGATCACCATAACAAGTGGTTCAGACACTTATGAGAACCATGTCTCGATGAAAGCCTACGCTCCTGTCTTTGAAATCGGCAACGTCACAGTCACCGAAATCGAAGGTAATGGCAACGGCCGTCTTGATCAAGGAGAGACAGCGAAACTTACATTCAACATATTTAACAAAGGTAACGCCAACTCAAGCATCACCAACGCTGTCCTCAACATGAACAACGAATACCTGCAAATCACATCAGGATCGGCCACAAGCATCGAGACTATCGAAGCCGGATCATCAGCAAACGCTGAATATAACATCTATGTAGGCGGCGCTCCTGCAGGTTTTGCAGCGGCATACACTCTAAATGTGGTTTCAGGCGCTTATTCCGACACCAAGGACTTCATCTCTATGGTTGGTCTCAACGTTGAAGACTTCGAATCGGGCAGCCTCGATCCGACAGTATGGACAAATACAGCATCGGCACCGTGGACTATCAGCAACGAAGAGCCTTACCAAGGTCAATACAGTGTGAAATCAGGAAGTATCGGAAACAACCAGGAGACAACATTATCACTCTCTGTGAATTACTCTGAAGCAGATTCAATCACATTCTACTATAGAGTATCTTCAGAAAACTCATATGATAAATTGTATTTCTACATCGACAACGTGGAAATGAGCAACTGGTCAGGCGAGGTGGCATGGTCAAGAGCTCAGTATCCTGTTTTAGCCGGTACACACACATTCATGTGGAAATACAAGAAAGACGTAAGTGTGGCTGGCGGTAGCGACTGCTGCTGGATCGACTATGTGATCCTCCCACAAGATAGAGCCCTCTCAGTCAACGCAGGTCCTGACATCAACATCTGTTCGGACGAGACAGCACAACTCAACGGATACGTCGCGAACCAGACTTCAATGCAATGGACTACATCAGGCGACGGAACATTCAGCAACACCACAATAGCCAACCCTGTGTATACTCCTGGTAATCAGGATATTGCGAACGGTGGAGCAACACTCACACTCACCGCTCACAAGAACAGCGAAGTCATGTCAGACGCCCTCGAGCTCTCATTCATCAACGAGCCTGTTGTGACATGCGACGATGAGCTTATAACTGAGACAATAAATCCTTTGGCTGTGTCTATCAACATTGAGAACTTAGGCGACTTCATCGGATGGACAACATCAGGAAACGGTATCTTCGACAATCCTTATAGCATGAATACAGTCTACAACCCGACAATGGACGATTTCGACGCTGTCGACATCATCCTCACGGCATCGTTCACCGGCTGCGGCTATAAGACCTACGAGCACGAGGTGTCAGTACACTTCTCGCACGCTAATGTTGTAACTCCAAAGGCTGCCACATTGAGCATCCATCCTAACCCGACAAACAACATCATCAACCTCTCTCTCGGAAACATCACATCAGACGTTCAGATAACCATCTACAACAATGTCGGTCAGGTTGTCTATTCGAAGAAAGAGGCCGTCGAAGGCGGACTTAACTCAACAATCAGTTTTGACAATCTTTCATCAGGTTCTTACATCCTTCAGGTCAGAAGCGACGAGGATATCTGGACAAAGAAAGTCATAAAGAGATAAATTTAAAAGCAAATGGAAGGAATACCTGCTTTATTCTCCGATTTAGCCCTGATCCTCATTACGGCAGGCATTACAACCGTTGTATTCAAATGGTTGAAGCAGCCGTTGGTGCTCGGTTATATCGTCGCAGGCTTCCTAATCGGACCGCATTTCACCTATTTCCCTGTCATCATTGACACCACAAGCGTCGCGACATGGAGCGAGATCGGAATGGTATTCCTTCTATTTGCCATTGGTCTTGAGTTTTCCTTCAAGAAGCTGAAAAAAGTGGGCGGTCCGGGCGCCATCATGGTGCTCACCGAGCTCATCATCATGTTCACCACAGGTTTCTTCGTTGGAAAACTGTTCGGCTGGCAACGGATGAACTGCATCTTCCTCGGATGTATGCTCTCCATCTCGTCAACCAGCATTATCGTCAAGGCATTTGACGATCTTAAGCTTAAAAACGAGAAATTCACCACCCACGTCATCGGGGCGTTGGTGGTGGAAGACCTCGTTGCCGTCATCCTGATGGTTATCCTTTCCACCCTTTCGGTAGGTAACACCTTCGACGGCGGCGAACTCGTGCTCAGCATGATAAAACTCATGTTCTTCCTGATAATCTGGTTCGTCTTCGGCATCTATCTGATACCGTCATTTCTCAAGCTCATCAGGAAATTCATGACCGAAGAGACCCTTGTCATCATAGCGATAGGTCTATGTTTCATGATGGTCATGCTCGCCAACTACGCCGGATTCTCCTCAGCTCTCGGCGCCTTCGTCATGGGATCACTTCTGGCGGAGACACTCGAAGCCGACATTATCCACAAACTAGTGACCCCGATTAAAAACCTCTTCGCGGCTATCTTCTTCGTGTCGGTGGGAATGCTCGTCGATCCGAAAATCCTTGTCGACTACACCTGGCCAGTGGTCATCATCGCACTTACAGTGATGATATTCAAAACATTAAGCGCCACATTCGGCATGCTGATATCGGGAAGAGACATACACACATCATTCAAAGCAGGCTTCTGCTTCTGTCAGATAGGCGAGTTCTCATTCATCATCGCTTCTCTCGGCCTCAGCTTCAAAGTAATTGATGAGTTCCTCTACCCTATCATCGTCACAGTATCCATCGTGACAACATTTTTCACACCTTATATTATAAGGCTTGCCGATCCTTTATACAAATGGCTCAACCCGCGGATTCCGGAAAAATGGAAGCTCGCCATGACGAATTATTCCGAAGGATTCAAAGTGAATGAAGACACCACGTTGACCTTTAAGGCTTTCGTCATCAACCAATTCAAAAACATGCTTATCTATGGCTGCATAATTTTTGCGTTAGCCATAATCTGTTTCTCCGCCATCGGACCGTTTATCATCAACAATATCAAAGGTTTATGGGGCGGATTAACCTCAATAGCGATAACACTCGCCATCGTGTCACCATTCATCTGGGCGATGGCATTCAAATATAGAATCTCACTGACCAGTTCAAAGCTGATAACCAAAAATCTCTTTGAACGTCATGTGATTGTGTTTATTTTCATCTTGAGATATCTCATCGCGTTAGTCTTGATAACATATATACTGCGTCATTTCATCTCAATAAACTTCTTCGCGGCCGTCGGTATAGCGATAGTAATATCACTTATCCTGGCGTTCTCCAACGGAATCATGAAGTTTTACGACAGATTGGAGAAACGTTTCATGGACAACCTCAACAAACGTCAGAAACAAGCCTCGTTTATCATTCCTGAGGTGCTACAGCAGAACTTCCATCTCGAGAAGGTAACAGTCAGTCCGCTGAGCCAAGTGGTAGGCAAACAGCTTAAAGACACTGTGTTCCGTCGTGATTACAAGGTCAGCGTGGTATGTATCGAGAGAGGTCCTAAGATTTACGATCTTCCTGACAAAGACATGGCGTTCTACCCTTACGACATAGTGACGCTGGTGGGAAGCGATGAAAACATCAATAAAGTCAAGCCAATAATAGAAATTGAAGACACCGAACTGATTCATGAGCGTCAAGATCATAACATGAGCCTGCATTCAGTTAAGATATCTGAAAAAAGCCCGATCTGCCACGTCTCACTGCTCAACTCGATGTTCAAAGACAGATACGACGCCATGGTTATAGCCATCCAGAGAGGCGACGACTATATACTAAGTCCTTCAGCGGCAACGATTTTCAACTGCAACGATATAGTTTGGTTCGTAAGTTCAGCCGATGCCGCAAAAATGATTATGCAAAAAGAAAACAATTAAATTAATCTATACATCCCAAAGATGAAAAACTTAACCTATTGTAAAAAAATATTGATGACAGTGATGGTATTGTTGTCATCATGGACCGCATTTTCCCAGACTTTTGAGATTGTGAACAGCAACCGCGCCAATCTTGAATTAAGTCTGAAAATAGACCAATTCTTGCTCGAAGACAGCAAGCAGGACGGTATTCAAGGGAAATCAATAGTGCTTAGCGGCATCTTCTTGCCTAATGTTACAGGAATGCCTGATTTGCCAGTTATTTCACGCTATGTGGCAATCCCAAGAGGTGCAAACGTCATCTTAAATGTAAAGAAGCAGAAAACAGAGACGCTGTCCGGTGTCGAAATCATGCCGGCTCCTGCATTACCTCTTGATGACGACAAGACTCCGATGCAGTATGTGCGCGACGAGAAGGTTTACTCGACAAACGCCTTCTACCCTGCCGAGCCTATCATCGCCTCAAAGCCGACCAAAATACGTGACGTTGACGTGGTGATAGTCAGCGTGACACCATTCCAATACAATCCTGTAACCAAAGAGCTCGTTGTCACAAGAGAACTCAACCTTGAGGTGGCGTTTGAAGGCGGTGACGGCCATTTCGGAGGCGATCCGCGTTATCGCAGCGCCGCTTGGGATCATATCATCCGCGACATGGTCATCAACGAGAACGTGTTGCCAGACGCTGATTATCAGAACTTTCTCAAAGAAGCGGTGCAACGTCGCGACACAGGATGCGAGTATCTTATCATCACTCCCGACAACCCGGAATTCGTCGCACTCGCCGACAGCATCAAACTGTTCCGTAACCAGCAAGGCATCCTCACCGACGTGGTGACAGTAACTGAATGTGGCGGCAACAACCAGAACGCCATCCGTAACTACATCATAAACGCATACAACAATTGGGATATTCCTGTATCAGCGGTGCTGCTGCTAGGCGATCACAATACCGACAGCACTCAAGGTATAGTATCATACACAATGAACAACCATCCGAATGAAGGCTACAACCCTTACATTTCAGATAACAAATACGGCGATGTCAACAACGACCACCTTCCCGAGATTGTCTTAGGACGTATAACAGGCCGTAACTACGACGAGATGTACCACATGATTAACAAGGACTTGCAGTTTGAGCGTCATCCGTCGACAAACCGTCATTTCTACGACAAACCTATCACCGCAATGGGTTTCCAGCTAGAAAGATGGTTTCAGCTATGTTCTGAAATCGTAAACGGATTCTGGGAATACGGACTCGGCAAGCATCCTGTTCGCGTCAATGCGGTTTATCAAGGCACTCCCGGAAGCCAATGGTCAACAAACGACAACACGTCAAGCGTTGTCAACTATTTCGGCCCTAACGGTCTTGGCTACATCCCTCAAAATATGTCGCATCTCACCGATTGGGACGGCAATGGCAACGAAATCAATGATGCCATCAATGCCGGCGCTTTCATCTTGCAGCACCGCGACCACGGCGCAGAAGAGCTTTGGGGAGAACCTTCATACTCAATAGGTTACATCAACCGTCTTGTCAACCCAGACCTCACCTTTGTTATGTCGAACAACTGCCTCACGGGGCGTTTCAATTACGGCGGTGTCAACGGCACATGTTTCGCTGAGGCGTTCCACCGTCATCAATACGGAGCACTCGGAATTATAGCAGCCACACAGGTTTCCTACTCCTTCGTCAACGACGTGTATGTTTGGGGCGCTTACGACAATATGTGGCCGGAGTTTATGCCAACATATGGTACACATCACCCGACAAACTTCATCTTGCCCGCATACGCCAACGCATCAGGAAAGTTCTTCCTCGCACAGTCAAATTGGGCCGGCAGTTACTATAAGGAGATCACGTATTACCTGTTCCACCATCATGGCGACGTGTACATGAATCTTTATACTGAAATGCCACAGGATCTTGAAGTTTCTGTTATTCCAGTAATCGTTGAAGGATCAACACAATTCCAGATAACCGCGACCGAAAATGCCACGATTTGCCTCTCAAACGGTAACACTATCATCGGTTTGGAAACGGCTACAGGTTCACAGCAGACAATAAACATCACACCTCAAACCGTCGGCGATGAAATACTTCTCACAGTCACGAAGCAGAATTATTACAGATACACCAAGCGAATCCAAGTCATTCCGAATGTGGGGCCTTTCATTATCTTCAGCAACTGTAACATAGACGACCAGAATGGCAACAACCAACTCGATTTCAATGAAAACGCGACACTAAACGTATCTTTGCATAACGTAGGATTCGAAACGATTCAGAATGTAAACGTCGAGTTGACAACAGATTCACCTTATATTGAAATCAACTCAGCCTCAACGACTTACGAATCGTTAAACGCTAATGAGATCGTGACTAAAAACAACGCTTTCGCTATAAAAGTCTCCGATGACATCCCAGATCAGACAAAAGTCATATTCCATCTCACGATGGACAACGGAACTTATTCATACTCAGACGAGTTCAATCTCATAGTAAACGCTCCTTCATTTGCGATCACAAATCTCAGCATAACCGACGCTGACGGCAATCCTACCGACAGATTATATAAAGGAGAGACCTCAAATCTTACGTTTACCGTTAATAATCAAGGACATAGTAACAGTAACGCTATCGAAAACCATCTTAATATCGATGCTCCGATTATCAGCTATCAAGAACAGACAATAACTGCGGAAAGCATCAACGTGAATGACAGCATTGACGTCACATTCACCGTAACCGTGCTGAACAACGCACCGGATGGCGCAATTCTGAACAATAACATGACCGCGACATCAAACGGTTATCAAGCTGTTTATGACAAGCCAATTTCACTCGGCAATTGCATCGAAAACTTTGAGAATGAAGAACTTAACACTTTATTCACATGGAACAATTCAGGGGCGGCACCTTGGTTTAAAGATGACAACAATCCATTCGAAGGCAGTTATTGCTACACCGGCCCTTCATCAGAATCCGGCACTATTTCAAAATTATCACTTGTGGCAACCACCGAAATTGATGATAAATTATCATTCTATTACAGAGGTTCCGGCAATGCCAGCGATGAATTCAAGTTACAGATAGATACCGACCATTATACTCTGACAGGCTCACAATGGAAGAAGTTTGAAGAGTATCTTCCTGCAGGAATACATCTTATCAGATGGTCGTTCGCGCGAAAGAGCCATACGGCTGAAGGTTCAGCATCCATCGACTTGATCAAACTACCTCCTATGCACGTGGAAATTCTTGACGTTGAAGAAGTTACAGAGATTAACAGCAGCATTACCGTCTTCCCGAACCCTGGCGACAACGAATTGAACATAATTGTTTCCGATATTGACCAAACCGAACTGCAAATCTTTGATTTCCAAGGCAGAAAGGTTCTTGAGAAAGATATCAACAGCGAAATTACTACGATTAATACTTCAAATCTTGCAACAGGATTGTATTTCTGGAAAGTTGGCAACGAAACAGGTAAATGGATAAAATCAAGATAAGAAAAGGTCTGGATATACGTCTCGCTGGAGAGCCAACTAAACATCTCGAGAAATTCGAGCCAACGTTTTGTGCTCTCAAACCGACAGATTTTATTGGCGTTGTGCCCAAAATGCATGTCGCTGAAGGTGACGATGTGAAAGTCGGCTCCGTGCTCTTCCACGATAAAAATAACGAACAGATAGTGTTCACCTCCCCCATCTCGGGCAAGGTGAAGGCAATAGTGCGTGGCGAAAAACGCGCAATTCTTGAAGTTATCGTGGAATCTGACGGCAAAAACGAGTGCATCGATTTTAGCGCAATTGATGATCCGATAGAAAAAATATTACGCAGCGGCGTCTGGCCGATGCTGCGTCAGCGCCCGTTTGCCACCATTGCCAACCCAAACGACAAACCGAAACATATTTTCGTGTCGATGTTCGACACCGCACCGCTGGCACCAGATAGTGGTTTTATCATTGGAAATCAATATGATACGTTAGCAAAGGGAATCGATGTATTGTCGAAACTGACAGACGGCAACGTTTATATTAACGTTTGTAAAGACGTGCCATGGCGCGTCTCTACAGATGCAAAAAACGTTGTCGTGACAGAATTTTCCGGTCCGCATCCTGCCGGCAATATCGGCACGCAAATCAATGCGTTATCACCAATAAACAAAGGCGAAGTCGTATGGTACTGCTACCTTCAGGACGTCACCACCATAGGTAAATTGTTCCTGACAGGAAAATTTGACAGCAGCCGTATCATAGCGACAACAGGCGCTGCAGCGAACAATCCGCATTATTACCAGACAAGAATCGGTGCTGACATCTCACCCATTTGTAAGGACGTCGCGAGTGGCGTCCGCATAATCAGCGGCAACGTGTTAACCGGCACTAACATCACCGGCGACCATCATCTCTGTTTCCATGACACTCAGGTTACCATGATACCTGAAGGCAACAGATACAAGATGTTCGGCTGGCTGAAACCGGTCTTCAAGCGGTTCACCGACACCAACACCAACGGCGATACGCGTCAATACATCATGACAGGCCAGTTTGAGCAGGTATTTCCGTTCGATATCTACCCTATGCAGCTCCTCAAGGCGTGCCTCATCAAAGACATAGACCAGATGGAGGAACTCGGCATCTATGAGGTTGATGCTGAAGACTTTGCGCTTTGCGAGGTTATCGACCCGTCAAAGACTAATATACAACAAATCATTCGTGAAGGACTGGAATTTATCAGAAAGGAGACGTGCTGATGGGACTCAGAGATTATATCGATAAAATCAAACCCAACTTCGAAGAAGGCGGTAAATTCGCCAAGTTTCACTCGACTTTCGAGGCGTTCGAGACGTTTCTGTATACTCCAAACAGAGTAACGGCAACAGGCGCTCACATCCGTAACTACGTCGACATAAAACGAAGCCTGATCTTCGTGGTCTTTGCCCTCATCCCATGCTTCCTTTTCGGAACATGGAACATTGGATATCAACATTTTCTTTCGATTGGCACAGACGTAACTTTATGGCAAACAGTCGGTTACGGATTGATAAAAATTATTCCTCTCTACCTTGTCAGCTATATTGTCGGACTTGTAATTGAATTTACATTTGCCGAGATACGCCACGAAGACGTTAACGAAGGCTATTTCGTCACCGGTTTTCTGATTCCGCTGATCATGCCAGTCGACGTGCCCCTCTGGATGCTCGCTCTAGCCGTGGCATTCGCAGTAATCATTGGCAAAGAGGTGTTTGGAGGCAGCGGCATGAACGTGGTGAATCCGGCATTGCTGGCACGCGCGTTTCTGTTCTTCTCCTACCCTTCCAAAATGACTGGTATTGACGCTTACAGCGGAGCTACACCGCTCGGCATCATATTTAACGGCGGCAGTGTCAATGACTTGCCAAGTCTGATGGATATGTTTGTCGGAACTATTCCAGGCAGCATTGGAGAGACATCGAAAATAGCCATTCTTATCGGAGGAATCTTCCTGATAATCACCGGAATAGCAAGTTTAAGAATAATCATATCAACATTCATCGGAGCAATCGCGATGAGCTTGCTTATTTCTGATATCCCATACTACTATCATCTTTTAATGGGTGGATTCATGTTCGGCACATTCTTCATGGCCACCGACCCTGTCACAGCGGCACAGACCAACCCAGGGAAATGGATATACGGCTTCCTTACCGGCGCTCTCGCTATACTTATTCGTGTAGCGAATCCCGGCTATCCCGAAGGAATGATGCTCGCGATATTGTTGATGAACGTTTTCGCGCCTCTCATCGACTGGTGCGTGGTGGCAGTCAACGTCAGGAAACGCAAAAAACGCTGGGCAGCAGCAGAAAGGAGCGGAAAATGAGTGACCGTTATATCTTCCGTTATATCATCATTCTCGTGGCGATAGTTTCGGTGCTGCTCTCCGCCGCAGCGATGTGGCTACAGCCTTATCAAAAACGCAACGAACTCAACGAACAGCGTATCAATATTCTGAAATCAGCAGGAATCACTGGCGCTGACAACAAAAACGCGGAGCAGCTGTTCAAGCAACATTGCACTGACCGACGTGAGGGCGAAATGCCCTATTATGTCATTGATAATCAAATAACTGTAATCCCAATGCGTGGCAATGGACTCTGGGGGCCGATATGGGGCTACATCGGCATTGCCGCTGACGGAAAGACTGTGGTTGGAGCCGTCTTCGACCATAAATCCGAGACGCCGGGGCTTGGCGCTGAGATTACTACCGACAAGTACAGAAATCAATACGAAGGCAAGGAATTGCTGATACAAAACGATAAAGTTTCTGTGGAAGTTGACGCCATCGCAGGCGCGACTCGCACCTCAAATGGTGTCGAGGAGATGATTGAGCGCGCTTTAAAGTTGTATTTACCATATTTTGAAGGCAATGAGTAAAAATATAAATCTGATAACAGCCCCTTTGCGTAAAGCCAACCCTATCACGGTGCTGATTCTGGGAATCTGCTCCTCGTTGGCGGTCACGGCGAAGCTCAATCCCGCTATCGTGATGGCACTGTCCGTCACTGTGGTGACAGCCTTGTCAAACCTCGTTATATCATTGCTGCGCAAAGGCATACCTTCAAAAATACGAATCATTGTGCAACTAATCGTTGTTGCCACATTAGTCATCCTTGTCGATCAGTTTTTGAAGGCGTTTATGTATGATGTCAGCAAGCAACTCTCTGTTTTTGTTGGACTTATCATCACCAACTGCATAGTGATGGGACGCTTGGAAGCCTTTGCGATGTCACACAGCCCTTGGGAATCTTTCATCGACGGTGTCGGCAACGGACTCGGTTATGGTATGATACTCGTCATTGTTGCGTTTTTCAGAGAATTGTTCGGTAGCGGCACACTTTTAGGCTACCAAGTCATACCGCAAGGCTTGTACGATTTCGGATATGTTAACAACGGCTTGATGATTTTACCTCCTATGGCATTGATAATCATAGGAATAATCATTTGGCTACAAAAACCTGAGGAGGAAAAATGATGGATACTCTTGGCATTTTCTTCCGTTCGATCTTCATCGACAATATGGTTTTCGCTTACTTCCTCGGAATGTGCTCGTTCCTTGCAGTTTCGAAGAATGTAAAGACATCATTCGGACTTGGCATAGCTGTCACTTTCGTGCTAATCATCACAGTACCAGTGAATTATCTGTTAGACAAATACGTACTTTCAGAAGGCGCATTGTCATGGCTAAGCCCGGCATTTGCTGATATCTCGCTTGATTTCCTAAGCTTTATTCTCTTCATCGCCATCATTGCCGCAATAGTGCAGATTTTGGAAATGATTATCGAAAAATACAGCCCTACCTTATATAATTCGTTGGGCATTTTCCTACCTTTGATAGCCGTTAACTGCGCCATCTTGGGTGCCTGTCTGTTTATGCAGGAGAAACATTATGATACTGTAATTCAATCACTTGCATATGGTTTCGGCTCCGGAATAGGCTGGCTCATAGCTATCGTCGGAATGGCGGCAATCAGAGAAAAAATCAGATATTCAAAGATACCGAAGCGTCTTCAAGGCACAGGTATCGCATTCATTATCACAGGTTTAATGGGGATTGCCTTCATGGCGTTCATAGGAATTAGTTTTTAAATGAGCAGCACTTTCGTCATATTAACCAGCGTCATAGTTTTTCTCATCGCCGTATTGATTCCAGTGGCGATTCTTATCATTGTCAAGAAAAGGCTTACGCCGAAGGGAAATGTTAAAATCAGCATTAACGATGAACGTGAATTAGAAGTACAACCAGGCAATTCATTGCTGCAGACACTCGCTGAAGAGCAGATTTTCCTGCCATCGGCATGCGGAGGCAAGGGCAACTGCGGAATGTGCAAATGTCAGATATTGGAAGGTGGAGGCTCGATTTTACCCACTGAAAAAGGCTTTTTCAGCCATCGTGAGCAACTCGACAATTGGAGGTTAGGCTGTCAGGTTAAAGTGCGTGAAAACCTCACAATTAAGATAAATCCGCAGATATTCGGCATCAAGAAATGGGAATGCACCGTTGTCAGCAACAAAAATGTCGCCACTTTCATCAAAGAATTTGTGGTGAAACTGCCTGAAGGTGAGCATCTGAACTTCAAATCAGGCAGTTACATTCAAATCGACGTGCCTAAATGTGACGTCAGATACACTGACATTGATGTCGATGAGGAATACCGTAAAGACTGGGAGAAATTCCATATGTTCGACCTAGTGATGCATAATTCAGAGCCGCAGTTCAGGGCTTACTCCATGGCCAGTTATCCTGCGGAAGACAACATCATAATGCTCAACGTACGTATCGCCACACCGCCATTTGACAGGAAAAACGGTGGATTCATGAAAGTGAACCCTGGCGTTTGCTCGTCTTATATATATTCACTTAAACCTGGTGATAAAGTCACAATCAGCGGACCTTATGGCGAGTTCCATATCAAAGACACCGACAAAGAGATTATCTTCATCGGTGGTGGCGCTGGAATGGCACCAATGCGCTCGCATATCCTCGACCTATTCCTCACTAAACACACGCAACGCAAGGTATCTTACTGGTATGGAGGACGCTCATTGCGAGAGCTTTTCTACATCGACGACTTCAAGAAGATTGAAGCTGAGAATCCGAACTTCATATTCAATATAGCATTGTCATCCCCGCTTCCTGAAGACAATTGGGACGGCTTTGCAGGCAATATTCATGAGGTTTTATTCGATAATTATCTCAAGAATCACAAAGAACCGGAAGAAATAGAGTATTATCTCTGCGGTCCTCCGATGATGACACAGGCTGTCCTCACAATGCTCGACAACCTCGGTGTACCGAAAGAGAACATCTTATTTGACGATTTTGGTGCTTAATTTTCACCCCTAGGGGCGAATTTTTTACCCCTGTTTTCGGTATTTTTACCCCATTTTCGGGTTAATAATTTTTGCATTCACCCCTAAAAACGGCATCTTTACCCCTAAATAAGCGTTTTTATCCCATTTTTCACCCCACTCACCCCATAAAATTTAATGGGTTAAAATACTAAGTATTTTTGCAGCGTTTTAAAAAGCAATTGAGATGGAAGAAAAACGCATTTTTGACATTCTGACAACTTACCTCCAAAAACATCCTGACCAGCAAATCGCTCTCGCAAAGAAAGACAACGGCGAATGGCACAAATATAGCATACAGGAATACGTGGAGACGACAAACATCATCAGCTATGCACTTATAAAATTAGGTATCAGGAAAGATGATAAGGTTGCCATTATCAGCAGCAACCGTCCTGAGTGGAACATCATGGATATGGCCATTCAGCAGGTTGGAGCCGTCACAGTGCCAATCTACCCTACTATCAGCAAAGAAGACTATCGCGTTGTGATCAACAACAGCGAAGCCAAGTTCGTGATGATCGAGGGATTATGCGTTTTGAATAAGATTGAAGACATCAAGGACGACATCCCGTCTCTGAAGATGATCTACACCTTCGTGAAACGTGGCGACTACCCTATCTGGGCCGACCTTCTTCAGTTAGGACGCGAAAACCAGAATCCCGAAGAATTAGAGAGACGCAAGGCTGCTGTCATGCCAAATGACTGTGCCACAATACTTTACACATCAGGCACAACAGGCACCCCTAAGGGTGTGATGCTTTCACATGCCAACATTCTAGGTCAGATTGAGAATCTGCGTCAGACTCCATCGCCTACATCAACACGCGCATTGAGCTTTCTGCCAATCTGCCACGCTTATGAGAGAACGTTAGTGTATCTGTATCAATATCTTGGAATGTCGGTTTATTACGCCGAGAGCGTAGCCACCATTGCCAACGACATGAAGGAAATCCATCCAACGATGATGACCTGCGTGCCAAGACTTTTGGAGAAGATTTACCTCAAGGTCAGACAATCCGGACAAAGTCAGAAAGGTCTCGCAAAAGCCATATTCTACTGGGCAATGAACCTCGCGGAGAAATATACCGTTGACGGCAGAAGCTGGTTCTACAATCTTAAGCTAAAGCTTGCCGATCAGTTGGTTTACAAGAAAATCCGCAACAAACTCGGTGCGGACTGCTTCGACATCATTGTTTCGGGTGCCGCCAGCATACAGCCGAATATCTCGGCATTCTTCTCAGCCATTAAAATGCCGGTTTACGAAGGCTACGGCATGACGGAATGCTCACCGGTTATCTGCACCAGCTCAAACGTGCCTCACGGCCGTGAAGCGGGCTATGTCGGTCCCGCATTGCCAGGCGTTGAAGTGAAAATAGCTGAAAACGGCGAGATCATCTGCCGCGGTCACAATGTGATGCTGGGCTATTACAAACAGCCTGAGCTTACAGCCGAAGTCATCGACAAGGACGGCTGGTTCCACACAGGCGACCTCGGAAGTGTCAATGAATACGGCAACTTCAAGATTACAGGTCGTATGAAGAACCTCTTCAAGACATCGTTAGGAAAATATATCAACCCTGATATCATCGAGAATAGATTCACCGAATCAGGATTCTTCGAAAACGTAGTGGTGCTAGGCGAAAACGAGAAATTCGCTGCCGCGCTCATCGTTCCAGACTTCTCATTCTTGAAAGACTGGTGCGCAAAGCACGAGATCAAGTTCACGACTAACGCCGCGATGATTAACCTCAAAGAGGTGAAAGACCGCTTGACTAAAGAGGTTCAGAAGATCAACGCTTTCTTCGGTGACACTGAAAAAATCAAGCGTTTCAAATTCCTCGCTGACGAGTGGTCAACCGCTAACGGCATCCTCACTCCTACGCTGAAGGTGAAACGCTCGGTTATCCTTAACAAATATAAGGATGTTATCAGCAGAATGTATCAGGGAGGAGATTAATTTATCACTCTCACTTCAACTCTTCTGTTTAATCTCTTGTTAGCCTCACTGTCGTTAGGCGCTATCGGACGTTTGTCGCCATAGCCGGCCACCTCGAGTCTGGTCACCGACACTCCTCTCTCGATGAGAGCTGTCATGACAGCAGCGGCACGTTCCAACGACAAGGTCATATTATGCTCAGCACTTCCTGAATCATCAGTATAACCTGATATTTCTATCTTAATCAAAGGATTCTCTTTCATGAAATTGGTAAGCGAGTCGATTTCGGCGTATGATGCCTCGCTAAGGATGGCGCTGTCGAACGCAAAATTGATGTTACGCATCACAAAGCGTTTTATATCGACTGAGTCAGGAGCGTCAATCTGATCCAAATCAAAGACATAGATATCGAAACCACCCATTCCGCCGTCACGGTTCGATGAGATATAGGCTTTCTTGCCGTCAGCGCTGACCACAAAGCTTATCTCGTCTTTCTCCGAGTTGATAGGATAGCCGAGGTTAATAGGCTGACTCCACTCGCCTCTCACCTGTTTTTTGCACATAAAGATGTCGAAACCGCCCATTCCAGGATGTCCGTCAGAGGCAAAATACATGGTGTTACCATCAGGATGAATAAACGGGCTCATCTCGCTGCCTTTTGAATTAGCGGTTACAATAGGCTTAGGATTTGTCCATTTCCCATTATACAACTGGCTTACATAGAGATCGCTCTTGTAGTTTTTGGAATCTCTCACAAAAAACAGCTCCATACCGTCGGCGCTGATGCAAGGCTGCGACTCCATAGTCGAAGTGTTCACGATATTACCGAGATTTGTCGGTCTACTCCATTCAATATCAACGAAATCCGATGAGTAGATATCGCCTCTGCCGTAGCTGTCAAGGAAATCGATGCCAACGAAATACATCTTGTTTTGGTTTGCCGAGAATGACACTGCGCCCATTCTTTTGTTGTTATGCCAGTCGAACTCAAGCGGCATTGCTGGCATACATTTGTCGTCTATCACAGAAGAAGTGAAAATAAATTCCTCTCTAGCTCCCTGTTTGTCAATTACTTCACCGCGACGGGTGAAATAGATTCGGCTTCCGTCAGGCAGAATCTGGTTGATATACTCATCACCCGGGGTGTTCACGTTTTCACCAAGATTTTCCGGGTTAAACGACACCGGATTATTGAATGCCGTCTCTCTGAATTTAGCTGTCTCAAGCAGGTCTTTTGCCTGATTTATCAGTACAGCCTTCTGATTCGGCGTTTTCACATACCATTGCAGGATATGCACGGCATCGCTGAAACGAAAATGCTTCAGATACAGCTTCGACAATGTTATCGCTGACTTTGGAAATGCCAATGAGTCGGCGGCAAACATCTGTTCAAAATTTGCAATAGCCTGATTATCATCATCTAACTTCAAAGAAAGCTCGGCCTTCAACAACAATGCGTCTGCGAATTTGGCATCGACATCCAATGCTCTGTCGAGGTATTTGAACGTCTTTGGATATTTCTTCTTTTCGTATTGTTTCTGGGCTTTTTTGTAATATTTTACAGCCTTTTTTGATTGGGTATGATAATTCTGAGCCATGGTCGTTGCTGGCGCAAAAGCGACGAACAACAATACTAAAGCACTGATAAATAAGCTTTTAACAGAGATTTTCATAGGGATTATTATTTTCTTTTTTTAGCTTGCAATGTGTTGTAAAGCAATGAAACTATCGTCATAGGGCCAACTCCGCCCGGCACTGGGGTGATCTTCGACGCCGCCTTCGCCACTTCGTCGAAATCGACGTCGCCTTCAATGCGATAGCCTTTTTCGGTCGTAGGATCCTCGATACGGTGAATGCCCACGTCTATGACAACAGCACCCGGTTTCACCATGTCGGCCTTGAGGAACTTCGGTTTGCCGATAGCAACGACCAAAATATCAGCCTGACGTGTGATTTCAGGGAGGTTCTGCGTCTTGCTGTGGCAGATGGTCACAGTGGCGTCGGCACCTTTACGCGAAAGCATAACGCTGATAGGTGTTCCCACAATGTTTGAACGACCGAGAACCACCACGTGTTTGCCTGCTGTCTCCACGCCGCTGCGTTTCAGCAACTCCACGATACCTGCCGGTGTGGCTGGCAAGAAGCAAGGCTCGCCAAGCTGCATCAAACCTATATTAAAAGGTGTGAATCCGTCAACGTCTTTCTTAGGGTTGATGCTGTGGATAACCTTAGTCTCGTTAATATGTTTCGGCAGAGGCAGTTGAATGATGTAACCGTCGATTTCCTCGTCGTTGTTAAGGAAATCGATAAGTTTCAGCAGTTCTTCCTCTGTTGTGTTTGCCGGCATACGGTACACCGAGCTCGTCATTCCCACGCTCTGGCAGGCTTTCTCCTTCGATGCCACGTAGGTCTGGCTTGCGCCGTCCTCGCCCACTATCACTGCCGCAAGATGCGGAGCGTCCATGCCTTTGTCCAACATTCCGGCCACTTCAGCCGCTATTTCTTTCTTCATTGCATCGGCAATAGCTTTGCCGTCGATTATCTTATCTTCTATATTCATAATTTTAAAGTTATTCAGTTGTTCAGTTATTCAGTTAACTGACTAACTAGCGCAACGCTAGCGTCTGCGCTTAGCCTGTTGCATCATCTGCATCATCTTCTTGGCGCCGCCGGTGGTCATCATGCGCATCATCTTTGAGGTTTCGTCGAACTGTTTTATGAGACGGTTCACCTCTTCGATGCTGTTGCCTGAGCCGAGAGCGATTCTGCGTTTGCGGCTGCCGTTCATAATCTTTGGATTTTCACGCTCCTCAGGCGTCATTGAACCAATGATGGCTTCGATGCTCTTGAAGGCGTCGTCGTCGATCTCCTCGTCATCGATCTTGTTCATGCCAGGAATCATCTTAGCGAGATCTTTAATGCTTCCCATCTTCTTGATTTGCTGAATCTGCTTGAGGAAATCGTTATAGTTGAACTCGTTTTTCGCAAGTTTTTTCTTCAATTTGGCAGCCTCTTCGGCATCGAACTGCTCCTGAGCTTTCTCTACGAGAGAAACGATATCACCCATGCCGAGGATACGGTCGGCCATTCGTTTCGGGTAGAAGATATCGAGAGCGTCCATCTTTTCGCCGAGACCCACGAATTTGATAGGTTTCTCGACGACAGTACGGATTGTAAGGGCGGCACCACCACGCGTGTCACCATCAAGTTTGGTGAGCACCACTCCGTCGAAGTCGAGGCGGTCGTTGAATGCTTTTGCAGTGTTCACCGCGTCCTGACCTGTCATTGAGTCGACGACAAAAAGCGTTTCCTGCGGCTTCACCGTCTCTTTGATCTTAGCGATCTCGTCCATCATCTCCTCATCGACAGCCAGACGGCCTGCGGTATCGATGATAACCACATTTTTATTGTCTCTCTTAGCCTTGGCGATGGCGTTTTCCGCAATCTGGACAGGATTTTTATTGCCTTCTTCGGAATAAACCTCCACTCCCACCTGTTCGCCGAGGACTTTCAACTGATCGATAGCGGCAGGACGATAGACGTCACCGGCTACGAGCATGACTGTCTTGCCTTTCTTGTTTTTCAGGAAATTGGCGAGTTTGGCCGAGAAAGTTGTCTTACCGGAACCCTGGAGACCCGCTATGAGAACAACTGCCGGACTGCCTTTGAGATTGATCTCAGAATGCTCGCCTCCCATAAGCTCGGCGAGTTCGTCATGCACGATCTTCACCATCAACTGGCTCGGCGACACCGATGTCAAAATCTTCTGACCGATGGCTTTTTCTTTGATGTCGTTGGTGACATCCTTAGCGATTTTATAGCTCACATCGGCGTCAAGCAAGGCCTTGCGCACTTCCTTAACTGTCTCAGCCACATTGATTTCCGTGATATATCCCTGTCCCTTCAGTATCTTGAACGAACGTTCCAGTTTCTCGGTTAATCCTTCAAACATATCTTACTTTTTCTAATAATTACAAATTGCAAAAATATAAAATATTTTTAATATCTGTTAAACAAATCGAAATGATATTGCATATAAGCCTTACCTTGATTTATCAGGCTGTCGGCTTTATCCTCGGGCATTGTGTTTTTTTGAACGTAGTTGTTTGAGATAACATACTCGCCTTCTTCGGTCTTCCATCCCAAACCTCCGTATAACTCAAAGAACGCAAATGGTTTATAGCATGTGTTGAACACGTCTTTACTCCAGATGAACTCATCATGTTTCACGCCAAGTTGAGCCAATAGAGTAGCCGGAATGTCGGTGTTGCCGCAAATCTTGTCGTAAGTTGTGCCACGAAGCGAATCCTGAAGCGGCTCGCCATATATCAGTAACGGAATCTTATGATACTCAAAGGATTCCAGCGGATAATTCTTGTAAGACGGATGGCTATGATCAGCCATGAAGAGAAAGATAGTATTCTCATACCAAGGCTGCTGCCTTGCCCTGTCCACAAAGAGTTTCAGAGCGATATCGGTATATTTTGCCGAGTTGACGAACACTTTTTCCAGTTGAGGCCACTCCAGCTCTTCGAAAATCTTAGGATAATCGTAAGGAGAATGCGTGCTCAGAGTGAAAATCGTGGTAAAGAACGGCTCCGGCTGGCTGTTGATGTCTTTAGCGGCCCAAGGAAGCATGTCGGTATCCTGAATGCCCAGCTTTCCCTTATGAAAATGCTCGGCAACGTCTTTGCCTTCGACAACTCTGTTGAATTCATTATATCTCAGATACGAAAGAATATTACCGTAATTCAGCTCGCCGCCGAAGTAAAAACTGGTAAAATACCCAAGAGAATCAAGCGGTTGGTTGATTGACGGGATGGCATAATACTTCTCCTGATGGTTGGTGATTGTGGTCACCGGCAAGCCAGGGAGACCGCCGATTATTGAGGCTATAGCCTGTTGCGATCGGTTTGCCGAAGCGTAAAAATTGGTAAACAGCATACCGTCTTTCTCCATGGCATGGAAATTCGGAGTGATGCTCGGGTCGCCACCGAGCGACTCTATAAGGTCGGCAGACCAGCTCTCAAGAAGCACGATGAGTATGTTCGGACGCTCGGTCTTAAGGATGTTTATCGTCGAGTCGCATTCAACTTGGTGAGTCTCTTCTGTGATTTTCTTAGCCGTCTCAAAATCCATATAGTTGAAATGCGCGTTATCCTTGACTTTGCGGTCGTTTGTGATGTTTTCAGCGAGGTTGTAGGCAGGATTCACAGTCATTATATTGACTATCTTATAATTGCTGAAATATCCTGAGCTCGTTGAGATAGGAATCTCGCCGAAACCGCCACGCATTCCGAGGAACATCAGGCCGAATGACAGGATAAACACAGTCACGAACATCACCGGATGGTCTTTTTCACGAATATAAACACCGTTTGAAGGTTCGATCCAACGGACGTACCACCAGCAGAACAGCAAGGTAAAGCAGGCCCAAAGCGATATCAGCAGCACTGTCTGTTGTGTAGACGCTGTATTTATCACCTCCGAAGGGTTCTCTAAATATGCTAAAGCCTTGGCGCTCAACTTAGTACCCCACTCGCCATAAATACCAATCTCACCCATCACCGCAAGAATGTAAAGAGCAATAATGATGTAGAAATACCAGCGCATCCAGCGATAGCTGATGTTTTTGTTGAAACAAGTGAAAATAAACATCACCAAGGCCGGAATAGGCATAATATAACAAGCCGTCGCGATGTCAATAGGCAGAGCTTTGAAGAATCCACGGATGATTTCAATAAAAGGAACCATATCAACATTGACGAGATGCCAGTAGTTCACGATAAAGACGATACGCATGGCTGCAAACAGCACAAGCAAGAATATCAATATCTTAACTAAAAAAATGACGTATTTTTTCATTGTTTTCAATTTTTTGCAAAAATAATAAAAAGTCTTTAGACTTCAGACGTTAGACATTAGTTTTTTTTATATCTTTGCGTGTTTAAATTTTTGTTGATATGGTCAAGGAAAATTTGGAAAAAATAAGAAAAACGATCCCTTCGGGAGTTTTGTTGGTGGCCGTGTCGAAGACTAAGCCTGTGGAAGACATTCAGGAGGCTTATGACGCCGGACAGCGTGTTTTCGGCGAGAACCACGCACTTGAAATGCGCGACAAACATGAGGTTTTGCCAAAGGACATCGACTGGCATTTCATCGGACATCTTCAGACGAATAAGATAAAATACATCATCTCGTTCGCCAAGATGATTCACTCCATCGACACCTTTAATTTATTGCAGGCCGTGAATAAGGAAGCGGTGAAACACAATGTGGTTGTCGATTGTCTGCTGCAGTTCCACATTGCGGAAGAGGAGACGAAATTCGGTTTGGATATGAACGAGGCAAATGAAATATTGCAATCCGACGTGTACAAAGCGATGAAAAACGTCCGCATCTGCGGCGTGATGGGAATGGCGACCAACACCGACGACATGACGCAGGTCCGCAAGGAATTCAAGCATCTGAAAGAGATATTCACGACATTAAAATCGAAGTATTTCGCTGATTGTGATTGGTTTAAAGAAATTTCGATGGGAATGTCGCACGATTACCCGATAGCCATTGAAGAGGGTTCAACTATGGTTAGGGTTGGAAGTAAGATTTTTGGTGAAAGAAATTATAACATATAATAACATGAAAGAATTTAATGCTAAAGAAGTAAAAGACCGTGTAGTTCAATGGATTAGAGACTGGTTCGAAGCAAATGGCAAAGGCTGCAACGCCGTTATCGGCATATCAGGCGGTAAGGACAGCTCGATAGTTGCTGGCTTATGCGTCGAGGCGCTCGGCAAGGACAGAGTTATCGGCGTGACCATGCCAAACGGATTGCAGAAAGACATCTCCGACAGCATGAAGCTCATCAACCATCTCGGAATCAAGTACTGCTGCGTGAACATCGGCGAGACATATAACGCTTTGATGGCAGAGGTGAAAAAACAATTAGCGACACTTGACAAAGACGTTGCTAATCAGACAGTTATCAATATGCCACCACGTTTAAGGATGACGGCATTGTATGCTGTTTCGCAGTCGATGAACGGTCGTGTTGCCAATACCTGCAACCTGTCGGAAGACTGGGTGGGTTACAGCACTCGCTATGGCGACGCTGCCGGCGACTTCTCCCCTCTCGGCGGCTTGACAGTGCAGGAAGTGAAAGCAATCGGAAAAGAACTTGGTTTGCCGATTGAATTGGTAGAGAAGACACCTTCTGACGGTTTGTGCGGCAAGAGCGACGAAGATAATTTAGGATTCACTTATGCCACTTTGGATAAATATATCAGAACCGGCGTTTGCGAAGACGCGAGAATCAAGGCGATAATAGACGACAAACACGCCAAGAATCTGTTCAAATTAGAGCCGATTCCGCATTTCAGTCTGTAGTTTTTAATATCAGAAATAATCAAGCAAACAGCAGTCTGGAAACTATCGTTTCAAAGGTCTGCTTTTTTGCTTGATTATTTCTTTCTGATTAGTATTACTATAAGTACAAAAATTCCGATGTAAATGCCCCACAGCGCCGCGGTCCAAGGGTAAGAGATGTGATCGAGACGCTGTTTAGTTATATTAGCGGTTTCGTGGCGTGTTACGGGGTTCAGCCACATCGTGGTACCGTCGAAGAATGTCAATACTGTGCGGACGTACTGGTCGGCAGGCTGAATCTCGTATGACGCGGAGAAAACCGTATCAGAATTCCAGTATTCCTCTTCTTTTACAACCATGCCATTCTGAGCGATAAACTGAGCCTTTCTTATTGGTTTTGTGACATTTACAGTAAAATCAGAACCATTCAGCCTGGCACTGTTTAAATATGGTATATCACGCTTGAAGCGTTCAACTTTATGATCCATTTTCTCGTTATAATCAAGGTCAAAATGGATTCCGACAGCCTTGCCCGCAAGAAGTGCGTCATAAAGCTGGTTCGCATCGTTTTCTTCAGCGTTGAGATATGTGACTCTTAGTGCTATATCATTGATTTTCAACACATCATGAGTATCATCGTCGGCAATTAGATAAACCAGATGTCCGTTTGAAAGCGCCATATCCCAATGCTCAGGCGAATTTACAAAACCGTTTAAAACCTCAAGAACCTTGTAATTGCTGAGATATTTCATGTCGCGGACGTTATAGCTGCCGTCGACAAAACTCGGATGCGCCACAGCCACAATTCTGTTTTGCTCGCCCAACTTATTGAGCATGTGTTGTTTATGGCTCAAAGTCTGATAAAAGAAATAATCGATACGACGCACTTTTTTCGTACCTAGGCACACCTGATGCGTTTTCCACACATTGTATCCATGCTCGTAGCCAGGAATAAAACCGGGATCTTTGCCGTCTTCGAATGAATTCACCTTATTATAATCGGAGATTCCGACGTGATCGTAGCCAAAAAGACGATACATGCTATCGTAAACCACATTGCCGTTATTGCGACCGTTTGTCACGCCTCCATACTGACGGGTATGTCCGTGAAAGTTACAGCATTTCCAATATGTTGAATCGATATCCTGATATGGATTTAAAAGATAATCGCCATGGAATGAAACCGGCTCATCGAAAACGTAGACAGGAACGAAGAGGTTCATCGCAATCAGAAAACAGATGAAAGCACTGACCAAGAATATGAGATATTTGAAAAATTTTTTCATTGGCATTCAAAAATTTTATAGGACGTATATGACCAATAAGTCCAATACGACATATAAGATTACAAAATTAAACAAAATTTTTCAAATAACGTCAAAAAATCGCATTTTATTTTCCAGAATTGGCCAAATTTCAGTAATTTTGCGCCATGAAAAACAGAAATTACATAGTTCACATTGCAGGCGTTATCGCTATGATTATCTGGGGGTTATCGTTCATCTGGTCGACTCAGGTATACCGCAGTCTTAACCCTACGGCAACTATTTTTCTTCGTTTGTTGATCGCCACGATTTTCTTCACAGCGATACTTTTCACCTTCAAATTGAACGAGAAAGTAGAGAGAAAACATCTTAGTTTGTTCGCCTTGGCGGCGATGTTCGAACCGTTTTTATATTTCATTTTCGAGGGTTACGGATTGAAAAACACCTCCCCCATCATAGGGTCGGCCATAATAGCGATGATTCCGCTGGTGACACCTATCGCAGCCTCGATTTTTCTAAAAGAGAGACTCTCGCCGATGAACATTTTGGGCTTGATTGTGTCGTTCCTTGGCGTGATGGTGATGCTCATAAACAAAGACCTCCAGTTTGTAGCGTCGACCAAAGGCGTGATTTTCCTGTTCTGTGCGGTGCTCGTGGCAGTTGGATATTCAATATCTTTGGCAAAGCTGACAAAACTATATAAACCATTGACAATCACATGGATGCAGAACATCGTAGGCATGATTTATTTCATCCCGTTGACCATCATCATGGAGCAATTTGAGCCTTCTAATTTCGCGAATATCGGCGCATATATTCTGCCGTTAGTTTGCCTCGGCGTTTTATGCAGCGCTGTTGCCTATTCGTTGTGGGCATTTGCTTTCAGCAAGCTTGGAGCGTCAAGAGCCAATGTGTACAGCAACCTAATCCCTGTGTTTACTGGCATTTTCAGCTTCATTTTAGGAATCGAGATGCTGTCGGCGAACAAGATGTTGGGCATTTTGATGGTTGTAGTCGGTTTGATTTTCTCACAATTAAAAAAGAAGGAGACGAAAGCATGATAACGAGCAAAACCAACCCTAAGATAAAGAATATCACCAAGTTAGAGAAGGCTTCGGAGCGTCGTGAACAGAACAGAATCCTCATTGAAGGCAGACGCGAAATCGAGCGCGCCGTCGCCTGTGGATTCGAGGTGGATACGTTATTTGTTTGCCCGGAGATAGCAAAAAACGGAGCAGAGATAACGGCGCGCTCGACTGAGGAAGTCTCACTTGAAGTCTTCGAAAAGATTGCCTACCGCGAAGGCAGCGACGGTTTATTGGCCGTAGCCATCCCCAAATACGCTGACCTTCAACAGTTTAAGCCCAAAAAGAAGAACCCGCTCATCATCGTTTTGGAGACCGTGGAGAAGCCTGGGAACCTCGGGGCGGTGATGCGTACGGCTGATGCAGCAGGCGTAGATGCAGTAATCATAGCCGACCCTCGCACCGACTTGTACAACCCGAACGCTATCAGAGCCAGCGTCGGATGCATCTTCTCAGTGCCTTTGTTCGCCTGTCCGTCTGAAGAATGCATCAAATGGTTGAAATACAATAAGATAACTATATATTGCACATATTTGAAAGCCTCAATCGATTACCTAGACGCCGACTTCAAAAAAGCATCGGCAATAGTGATGGGAACGGAAGCCACAGGCATCTCTCAGCAGTGGGTTGACGCCGCTGATCAGAACATCATCATACCAATGAACGGAATCGCCGACTCGCTTAATGTTTCTGTGACAACAGCGATTGTGACGTTCGAAGCTATCCGTCAAAGACGAAAATAACATGGAAAACAATCATTATACAAAGAATTTCAAGGTGATGTCGAGTCATTGCGACAGCGTGAACAGACTGAGTCCTTTCATGATGCAGACGTTGTTTGAGGAGCTTGCCGACGCCAACGCAACCGCCCTCGGCATCGACCAGCCGACATTGATGCAGCGTGACAACGCCTTTTGGGTTGTACGCCGCATAAAATTCGAGTTCAAAAGCATCGTCAAAGACCACGAAGACGTGATACTGAAGACTTGGCCGTCAGGTCCTGAGACGCTGCGTTGTTTCCGTTCATATCAGATACTAAAAACCAATCATGATCCTGCTGTAAACAGCGTCGCAGAATGGGTGATTCTTGATAAAGAGACTCGTCGCCTACGTAAGACTGACAGCGTACAATATCCTGATATTCAATTTATTACAGAAAAAGCCTGCGAGCCGACATTCAAGAGGTTTAAAGACGACTTCACTGAAGACGACTTCGTTTACGAGAAGACTATCAGAGCCTGCGACATCGACATTTCGCATCACACCAACAACACAAAATACTGCATGATGGTGCTCGACTGTTTTTCTATCAAAGAGTTGGAATCAATGACACTCAAGGAGTTGGAGATTCATTACGAGGCTGAGAGCTTGGAAGGCGACGTGTTGCGCATTTACCGCAAGAAAGTCGATGAAGAGTGGCATTTCGCGATCAAACGCAACGGCAAAGTCATAACTTACGCCTACATTGGGATTTAAAATTGAACATCGAAAGACACGAAAAACACTAAATTTCGTTTCTTTCGTGTTTTTCGATGTTTAATGTTTTGAAGTTTCCAAAAAATTATTTGGGGTTTTATAATTATTTCCGTATTTTTGCAAAAAATTGGGAGCGAGAATGAAGCATATTTTCATTGTTAATACTGTTGCCGGCGAGCATTCGTGTCTCAAAGAGGTTGAAAAAGCGATTACCGACGAAAGTGAAGTCATTGATTATGAATTATTTACACCCGATTCAGCAAAAGACAATGTCGCTAAAATCAAAGATTACCTCGAGGCGCATCCCAACGATGAAGTACGTTTTTACGCCTGTGGAGGAGACGGCACATTGAACAAGGTGGCAAGCGGCATTTACGGCTACCCGAATGCAAGTTTAGCGGTTCTGGCTTACGGCAGTGGCAACGATTACATCAAGTATTACGCTGATTTACAGACATTTAGAAACGTTGAAAACACAATACACGGCACTGAGCGACATGTCGACATCATGCAGGTCAACGAACGGTTTGCCATCAACGCCACTCATTTCGGATTGGATTCGGTTGTCGCCAAAATTATGCATAAAATCCGCCGCTACCCTATCATCGGAGGCAAGATGTGCTACCCTATCGCTGTGTTTCGGGCGTTTTTGACAGGAATGCGCACCAAATGCACCGTATATGCTGACGGAGAGAAACTCAACGACGGAAAAATCTGCCTATGTACCATAGCAAACGGCAAATATGTCGGCGGCAGCTACCAATGCGCTCCTCGCTCATTGAATGATGACGGTTTGTTAGAGGTTTGTCTCATCAAACCGGTTTCGAGAATTAAATTCGCTTTGTTGAAAAAATACTATACGAAAGGAACTCATCTCGACAATCCGAAGTTTGAGAAATATGTGGTTTATCGCAGAGCGAAACAGGTTGTGATTGAAGGAGGCAAGGGATTCTGCGTTTCATTGGATGGCGAGATTCTGGAGGGAGAAAAAATAATTGTAGAAAACAAACAACAAGCTATACGGTTTGTAGTGCCAAAGAGTTAGTCAGTTGTTCAGTTAGTCAGTTGAGAGTTTAAAGTTTAAAGTTAAAAGATATTATCATGATTGCAAAAGAGTTATTAAATCCGAAAAGCATCGTTGTGTGCGGTGCGTCGAGTGACATTCACAAACCAGGTGGAAAAGCTTTGAAAAACCTCTTGGAGAGTCCGTTTAGAGGTCCTGTTTATGCAGTGAACCCGAAAGAGACCATGGTACAGGGCGTTAACTGCTACGCCAGCGTCAATGACCTTCCACAGGTCGATTGCGCCATTCTCTGCATCGCCGCCAAGTTCTGCGCACAGACAGTGGACGTGTTGGCAAAGGAGAAAGGCTGCAAGGGCTTTATCATCATCAGTGCCGGATTCTCGGAGGAGAGCCACGAAGGAGCTGAAATTGAAAAGCATATCGTCGACACCATCAACAGCGTCGGCGGCAGCTTGATCGGTCCTAACTGCACAGGCTTCCTCAACGTGAACTACGCAGGTTGCTTCGACACCCCTATCCCAACCCTCGACCCTAAAGGCGTTGACTTCATCACAGGATCAGGCGCGACAGCAGTGTTTATTAAGGAATACGGAATGAGCAACGGTCTGAAGTTCAACAGCGTGTGGGCAGTCGGTAACAGTGCTCAGCTTGGCATCGAAGACGTTTTGGAACACTTGGACGAGACCTTCGACCCAGTGAAGTCGAGTCATGTCATCATGCTTTATATGGAAAAGATCGGCGACCCTCAGAGATTGCTGAAGCACTCTCGCAGCCTCATCAACAAAGGATGCCATATCGCGGCAATCAAATCAGGAGGTTCAGCGGCCGGTTCACGTGCAGCTTCGAGTCACACTGGCGCTTTGGCGACAAACGACGCCGCTGTCGATGCATTGTTCCGCAAGGCGGGCATAGTGCGTTGCAACAACCGTCAGGAGTTGACGACAGTTTGCGGCGTGTTCATGCACCCGGAAATCAAAGGCAAACGCTGCGCTGTCATCACACACGCAGGCGGTCCTGCAGTTATGCTCACCGACGTTTTAAGCAACGGCGGGATGGAAGTCCCACCACTGAAAGATCATCCGGCAAGCGCCGCATTGTTGGCAAAGCTCTTCGGAGGCTCATCGGTAGGTAACCCAATCGACTTCCTCGCAACAGGAACAGCCGAACAGCTCGGATATATCATCGACACAGTTGAAAACGAATACACCGACATCGACTTCTCAGTCGTTATCTTCGGCTCACCTGGATTGTTCAGCAACAAAGAGGTTTACGACCTGCTTGACGCTAAGATGAAGACCTGCAAGAAGCCTATCTTCCCTGTTCTGCCTTCAATCATCAACGTGAAGGACGAAATCGAAGACTTCATCGCTAAGGGCCGCATCAATTTCCCGGAGGAGTGCGTGCTCGGTAATGCAATTTGCAAGGTATACAACACACCTAAACCTCAGCCAGAACATGTTGAGTTGCCTAAGATCGACGTAGCTCGCATCCGCAAGACCATCGACCGCTTCAAGTCTGGTTATCTGGAGATTGCCGACTATAACGAACTGCTCGACGCAGCAGGCATCAGCCGCAAGAAATCAGTGGAAGTCAGTAAGAAAGAAGACGCGCTCGCATTCGCAAAGGAAGTCGGTTGCTCGAAAGATGTGCCGCTGGTGATGAAGGTTGTCGGACCACTTCACAAATCAGACGTTGGCGGCGTGACACTTGGTGTGAAAGACCTCGACACAGTTGCCAAGGAATTCGACCGTTTGATTGTCATCCCTGAGACATACGCTGTGGAGATGTACCCGATGCTTGATGGCATTGACGTTTACATCGGCGCTATCAAAGACGCCAAGTTCGGACATCAGATATTCTTCGGTTTGGGCGGCATTTTCATCGAAGTGCTGAAAGATGTTCAGAGCGCCCTTGCTCCTATCACAGCTGGTGAAGCCAAAGAGATGCTCAAACAGCTGAAGGGATACAAGATTTTGCAAGGCGTTCGCGGTCAGGAAGGTGTCAACCTCGACCTTTATGCCGACCAAGTGGCTCGCGTGAGCGCATTGGTGCAAGCGGCTCCTGAGATTGCTGAAATGGACCTCAACCCATTGCTCGGCAACCCACGTTATGTAACTGCCGTCGACGCTAGAATTAGAATCGAGAAATAATGAAAAAGTCAGATAAAACAACGTTGATAGTGATAGCCGTGGTAATCCTCGGCTTCGCTTTCATCCCAGGAGTATGGGATTGGTTCATCAGTGCCACGAAACATCACGGTTTGCTGATGAGTTTCTTCAAATTCGCCATTTTAGGAACTTTCGGCGAGATGCTATCGCTGAGAATCAAGGAAGGCGTATATTACAAGGAAGGCTTCGGTTTGCTGCCAAAGATCCTCGTTTGGGGTGTTTTGGGTGTCGTTATCGCCTCGGCGATGACCATTTTCAAAACCGGAACGGTGGTTTTGCTTGAAAGAGGCTTCCACATCAAGAAAGCGGCATGGTGGTTCGCCAACGACCTCAGCTGGGGCAAATTCTTCGTGGCGCTTTGCATCTCAGTGCTTATGAACACCTTGTTCGCACCGGTTTTCATGACATTCCACAAGATCACCGACATCCACATTTCAGAAACTGGCGGCACATTGGCGGGATTTTTCAGCAAACCGCTGGAGATTCAGAAGACAATGGCTGAAAAGATTGACTGGAACATCCAATATGGCTTCGTTTTCAAGAAGACGATACCGTTGTTCTGGTATCCGGCTCACACCATCACTTTTTTGTTGCCCGGAACATTGCAGGTGCTTTTCGCGGCATTGTTAGGCGTAGCGCTTGGTGTGATTCTGAGTATTAAAAAATAGTTTGTTTCCGTTTGCGGATAGCGTATCCAGCACCGAAAACAGCAAGTATCACGAGCCCGTCGCCTAATGGCGCGGGCTCATTTGTTGTTGAACCCAGCGGATCGGACGGCAAATTCAAAAATGTATTCGGATCGTCGGTCAGTCTATTGTAAATATTACTGTTATCGGTAGTAAAGAACCCGTCGTTACGTTGCGCAAACATATCGAGACTCATCGAAAACACCAACGCTAATATCAAATATATCTTTTTCATAACAAAACTGTCCTTTTTCAATTATTCAACAACAATTTTCTGGGTTTTAACTCCGTCGCCTATCAATCTTAAGATGTAGACGCCTGTCGGTACGGACGCGGCATTCCATGTGTCTGAACCGCTCACCCGCATTGATGAAACCATCCTTCCCATGATGTCAAAAATCTGCAATTCGCCATCGCCGTCGACTACAATTTCATCGCCATTTTGATATGCGAACGTTTGATTATCATCATTTTCCGACAATTTCAAACGAACGACAAATCTATTTTCGTTATCGTTTGGCGTCCCAATGAATGTGTAATCGTCCTCAACCAGCATATCCAGATCCTCCCCTGTCATCCTGTCGATCATATGCAGATAGCTGAAATTGCCGGTCGGCTTTATCTTCATGGTAAATTGGCCTATTTTGGCGGCATGGAATTTCAGGTTAAAAGCCCGAACATATTCCTCGATATTGGCGATAGCGAAATCCTCTCCATTATGCTCAATGTAAAGCATCTGGATTTCTTCATTTCTATGCTCAATCTTGTTCAAACCGTGACCTTCCTTAAACACTGCGTAAGCCACATCCTCATAATTGCTGTTCGACACTACAAACATGATATTATCTTCAAAATCCCTCTTCGCTCCAATTTCCGTCGTGTTCGTTATTGTCAGCTCATCACCTGCTGTTACAGAACTTATAGCCTGCACCAAAATGGCCTGGCATGGCGCAATAGCGGTGGAATTATCGGTTCCGGCCTGCCATGCGCCAGCGGATGTCAGGGTGTAGAAGCCATCTTCAAGATATGTGTTTGGAATGGCAGTGCCTGCACCTTTATATATATTGTGCGGATAAGGATTGCCGATCAGGTGGAAGCCTTTCGTCGTTGATGAAGTGTAGGTCAACGGATAGATTACGTTACCGACATTTAATGTTCCGTTAAATTCTATTTCTGTACTATTGTCTTTTCGATAGAGATATCCGCGGCCGTTTTCGAATGATGAATAATCGCTATCTTGGCAGTTTTCCCACATCATAGTTGACTCGTTCAAACGATAAATATTGTATGACACATTTGTCAGATTATTCACATTACTGAATGCTACATTATTCACTGGCGTTGAGATAGCCTGCCAGCCTGTTTTTTGGGACGCATTCCATTCTATAATATTCTTTTTCACTTTGCCAGTGATACCTGGTGTGCTATTCACAAGCTGACCTGTGTTATTAAGCGTTATGAAATTACTGCCTTCAGGTTGAGTTATAGAACCCGTAACAGTTAGTTTTTTACCAGACCAAACTCTAATATCTCCGTTAATAGTTAAAGAAGCTACCACCTGATCCGAAGACACTGTATTACTCATGAAGTTAGCCTTCAAACTTGCGGCTTCTGTCACAGTAAACGAGTATGCGATATCTGATGAAACATGCACGTTGTTTTTCGTCCAATCGATAAACGAATAGTCCGAGTTTGGTGTAGCTGTCACTGTAACTGTAGAACCAACCGCAAGATTGGCTTGTGTAGCAGGAGAGCCGCCGGAATAGGTGACTGATATGCTTTTAATTCTACGATTACCAGAAGTACCACCGATAGTAAACGTTACTGATGAAGTGCTGCCAGTCCAAGTTGGTGAGCTGAATGTATTAACATTTGTTGTAATTGTATTGCTGCCATCGCTACTTCCAAATGTTAGCGTTATGGAAGTAATTGTATATGTTCCTGCATTGATTATAAAAGTATTACCAGCATAACATCTTACAGCCGTTCCATTAGTATAATATTGTGGCTTTGTTCCTCCAGTATTTATATTAAATGTAACATTAACATTAGGATCTATTTCCACTGAAACTCCATCTAAATCAGTATTCTCCGAATACAAGTCTGAAAATATAACTGAAGTTGTTACAGATGTCGGTGTCGGGCTGTCTCCAATATATGCCGAGCCGCCTGCTCCTGCTGTTACAGCTATCTGATAGTTAGAAGTTGTTTCGAAGTTGGCTTTATATGTCGCGTTTTCTGCCACTGTGAAAGTATATGAGGCATCGGTTGAAACAACAGTGTTGTTTTTTGTCCAGTTGAGGAATGTGTAGCCAGAGTTAGGTGTCGCCGTAAGCGTGCATGTTTCTCCGGCATGGTATGAGCCAGCACCATACACAGTACCGGAATTTAACGGATAGACAGATGCGGTTATATTGTAACTTGTATTCGGTGCCCATATTCTTGCGGCGTATTCCGGATGATCCACGAAAGGATTTCTGTTGCCCTGAATACCATACACAGCTTCGTTTCTGGCTATTTCTTTCGCCGAAACAGGATCATCGGCATGCCAGCGCAACAGCATCGTCACTGCCCATGGCAACAACTCCGATTTGTTTGTCATGCCAGATGTACTCCAACTGTTGTCTTCAGAGTAATAACGAACACTGACATACATTATGGCACGAGCAATATCACCTTTATATTCGTCTATTGGTTCAAAAACCGTACCGGTATAACCCGATGTTTTACATGATCCAAGTTTACCTCCGTTTAATGATGTCCATGATGCGGTTCCTACTTCACCGAATGCATAATTACTACGTTGTGCGTTAACATATCCGTCGGTCGGATAAACATGATGCAAGTCGGTTTGATGAGTTGAGTTGTCATTTGTCCACGATTGCGCCCAAACATGTTCCCGATTGTAGCAACTGCCCTCTCCATTATAATTTCCGCATTGATCGGTGCTGTAAGTATATTGATATGGCGGTGTTCCATTGGGATTATCAGAATAAATGTCCCAAATATAATTTGTGCCGGGCTTCTTGTCAGTAGTCGCATAAGCACTCCATAATTCTTTATAAGACACGTGATCGTCATTTTTAATTATATTATGCAATGCGGCTTTCAGTGTTGTTCCGGTCTGATTGTCTGTTATGCCATCGTAATATCCGCGATAATCCTGAGCCTGCAGAATAAACGCGGCGAGTAACAGATATATAAATATGTATAATCGTTTCATACTTATTTATTAAAAATCATAGTTAAAATAAATTACAAAAATAGGAATTATTTTCGAATCTCAATGAATTTTTATGAGATTTCTCGACTACACTTCATTTCGCTTGAAATGATGGCTAACGTCTAAGGTCTAAAAACTAAAGTCTAAAAATTTTTTGAAAAAAAATTAAAAATTACTTGACATGTAAAAAATTTGTTGTATTTTTGCAGTGTATTAGATGACTAATACAGAGATAAAATGACAATAAAAATCTTATAATATGATTAAAATCAATAACTTAGACTTCGCTTACAAGAATACGCAAGTCTTCAAAAACATCAGTCTGGAGTTCCAAAAAGGAAACATCTACGGACTTTTGGGCGAAAACGGCGTCGGAAAGACCACCTTATTAAAATTAATATGCGGTCTGCAGATGCCGCAACACGGCAGCGTGACAATAGACGGCCTCACACCTTCAATGAGGCAGCCTGAATTTCTTCAAAATGTGTACTTCCTTCCTGAGGAAGTGATTACTGAGGACACCACTCCAGAGAAGTTCGTCCAGAAAATCGGCGTGTTCTACCCTCGTTATGATTTCGCACTCTTCAACAAACTTATGGGCGAGCTTGAAGTTGATTTGAGCAAGAAATTCAACGAACTCTCACACGGTCAGAAGAAGAAAGCTTTGTTGGCATGCGCGATGTCGCTGCAAACCGACTATCTCTTCCTCGACGAGCCTACCAACGGCCTCGACATCCCTTCAAAAGCCTTGTTCCGCAAAGTGATTTCGCAATATTGCAGCGACGAGACAACCGTCATTATCTCCACCCATCAGGTGAAAGATGTGGAAAATCTCATCGACCCTATCGTGATTTTGGACAACGACGATGTGCTTATGAAAGCCAGCTTCACCGAAATCACCGACAAGATTTACTTCGAATACGGTCCTGAGAGACTGCAGAACGCCTACTACACAGAGATGCTGCCAGGCGGCTACATCAACGTGATGCCTAACACAGAACATTTGGAGAGCAACGTCAACATCGAGGCGCTGTTCAATGCGGTAATGAAGAATAAGGAAACCATCAAAAACTTAATGAAATGAACAACACATTCAATATCAACCGTTTCGGCAAAATCCTCAAACACGACGGACTGAACTATTTCCCGAACATTATTCTGGCTTTGGCTATTTTATGGGCAATTCCGGTAGTCATTTACTTGTTCACAAGCCTCATGCCTACTGAGGAAACCAATAAGGTTTTCGATGCTTGCGGAAGAATCAATATAATCGACGCTCTAACAAAAATCGCTGTCATCATAGCACCGGTAAGACTTTATAAATACTGCAACGACTCACGCAAAGGCATCGGCTACGCCATGTTGCCAGCCTCAACGCTCGAGAAGTTCCTCAGCATGGTGTTTTACTGCGCCTTGGTGACACCTATTATATATATAGCAGGTGCACTCGCAATCGACAGTATTCTCGCCCTCTTCAACGGACCTTACGAAGGATTCGCGATTTCAGAATTTTTTGACACAATGTCACAAATCAAGCATCAATTGATTAACTCAGGCGTAAGATGGGAAGAAGATTTGCCAGTTTATGCTGAATACGACAAATTGATAACTCCGTTTATCCGCATTATGTTAAGCATTTTTGGTATATTGTCGCTTTCTTCAATCTTCATGTTTGGAAATATGATTTTCAAAAAACACAAAACCGGGAAAATGATTGGCATTTTAATACTATTATTCATCATTTTCATGATCATATTCATCAATTATGTTGCTAATAACGAAGAATATTTTGAACAAAAACTAACAAATATAGACGGTGAGAATTTCGTCAAGCTTATAATATACTACTTTACACGTGGATTATTAGTTGTTCAAATAGTTGTTTCTGCATTGATGCTGTTCGGTGTTTACCGTAAAATTAAAACTCAAAAATACTAACATATAACTGATTAACTATGGATTTTAACGGACATAAACCTATATATCTGCAGATTTACGATCATGTTTGCGAGCGCATCCTCAGCGGTGAGTTCCGCAGCGGCGACCGTGTGATGTCGGTACGAGAGCTGGGCGTCGAGCTGGGAGTAAACCCCAACACTGTGATGCGTGCATTCGAACGACTGCAGATGAAAGAGATCATCGCAACGAAACGCGGAATTGGATTCTACGTGTGCGACGACGCAAAGGAGAAGATTCTTTCGGAACAGAAGAAAGAGTTTTTGGAAAACGAAGTTCCGGAATTTTTAAAGAAAATGGAACTTTACGGGATTACCATCGAGGAGATTGTAAAACTAAAATGAGATTTCTCCACTTCGGTCGAAATGACAAATATTTGTATATTTGCAAAATTTTCAAAATAATAAACATGAAAAAATTATTCTTAGCATTAGTTATCATCTTGAGCATCAATGTGATGAGCGCTCAGGTGAAGGTCAAGACAACTTATCTTGACAACGGATTGAAGGTGGTGATGTGCGAAGACCACAGTTCACCAAAGGCTTACGGCGCAGTTTATGTGCATGCCGGAAGTAAGAACGACCCGCTCGATGCCACAGGTATGGCTCACTATTTCGAGCATATCATGTTCAAGGGCACCGATAAGATCGGAACAATCAACTGGGAGGCCGAAAAGGTTTATCTCGACAGCATCGACATCATGTACGACAAGCTTCACGAGACAATCTTCGACGATGAGCGTGCCGCAATCCAGCAGAAAATCAACGAGTTATCATTGGCATCGACAGAATATGCCATCCCTAACGAGGTCGACGTAATCCTCACCAAGATGGGCGGCGAAGGTCTGAACGCTGGTACAGCCTACGACCAGACGATGTATTTCAACTCCTTCCCTTCAAACCAGATTGGCAAGTGGATGGACGTGTATGCCGAGCGCTTCCGTTATCCTGTGTTTCGCTTGTTCCAGAGCGAGCTTGAAACAGTGTACGAGGAGAAGAACATGTACGGCGACGAGCCGATCGAGGCATTCAAAGACTATATGTTCAAAGCGGTCTTCGGCGAGCATCCCTACGGCCGTCCTATCATCGGTTTGACCGAACACCTGAAGAACCCGCAGACAAGCAAGATGCGTGAATTTTTCAACACTTATTACGTTGCCAACAACATGACTCTCATCCTCGTCGGCGACTTCAACATCGAGGAAATTGAGCCTATGGTTGCGGAGAAGTTCGGCATTTGGCGCAGTGGCGTGATTCCGGCACAGCCAGAGTTCACCTTGCCTGAGTTCCACGGCCAGACCATCCATGAAGTGAAGCTTACACCAATAAAGATTGGCGTCTTGGCATGGCGCGGTGTCAAAGTATCTGACCCGGACTACATGCCGCTCAGCATGGCTTGCAGCATCTTCAGTAATGGCGAGACCGGCATCATGGACAAGGATATGCTCGAGGGCAACATCATGATGGCGATGCTCCTGCCACTCTCACTCGAAGACCACGGCGCAAACATCATCATGTATGTTCCGAAACTCCTTGGACAGTCACACGAGAAGGCGGAAAGCTATATCTTCGAGAGCCTCAACAAACTTAAAAATGGAGAGTTCAGCGATGACCTCTTCGAAGCCATCCGCACCAATATGCTGAAGGAACGTGAACAGGAACTCGAGAGTCTCGGACATCTGGCCAACCTTTTCCTCGAACTCGAGCAGCGTGGCATGACCTACGATGAGTATCTCGCTGAGACTGAGCGCATTAAGACTATCACAAAAGACGATATCGTGGCTATCGCCAACAAATATTTCGGCGAGGATTACCTCGACGTCCGCTCAAAGATGGGCTCGGCACCGAAAGACAAAGTTGACAAACCTAACTGGAAACCTATTGAGGCAAAGAACACAGATGCCAAGTCGGAATTCGCCAAGATGATTGAGGCTGAAGAAGTTCCAGCTGTCACACCTCAGGTTATTGAATTCGGTAAAGACGTGGAGATCAACAAGATCAACGAATGCTTCACGATGTTCTCGACAAAGAACCCGTATAACGAAATCTTCAATCTTACCATCACTCATAACTACGGCACAATTGACAACCCTGACCTTAACCGCGCTATCAGTTATTGGAGCATGCTAGGCACCGACAAGATGAGTTTTGAAGAGTTAAGCCTTGAGCTTCAGAAACTTGGAGCTGAGATTTTAATTAGTGCCAACCAGAGCAACTGCAACGTGATTATCGAAGGTTTCGAGAAGGATTTGGACCGCATCCTTGAGCTTTGCGAGGAGAAGATCTTCAATCCTGTTAACGATGAGAAAAAGATAAAGATCATCTACGATGGCGAGAAGATGGAAGAAGAGACTCTGAAAGATGACGCTTCGGAATGGGCACAGGCAGTGCGCCAGTATGCTCTTTATGGCGAAAAATCGAGCTATCTCACACCATCACCTCTCAAACAATGGAAGAAACGCAGCGGTGACGATTTACTTTACGAAGTGGAAACAGCATTACAATACAACGGCGAGGTTTATTTCATTGGAAATATTGATAATCAGACAGTTATCGAGGCATTAAAGAAACACAACCTCATAAAAGACGATGCCATCAAAGCTGAGAAAAAATTCAAAGCCGAGAAAAACTTCACCGACAATCAAGTGTTTATCGCTCACAACAAGAAGTTCCGCCAGAGCAACATCTTCATGTTTGTTCCAAGCGAGACATTGAACCAGAGAGACAAGGCTGTTAGCAATGTGTTTAACAAATACTTCGGCACTGATATGTATTCAATTGTGTTCCAAGAGGTTAGAGAGTTCCGCTCATTGGGCTACACTGCATATTCTTATTTCATGTACGACTATCTCAACCGCAAGCCAGGCAACTTGTTCGCCTTCCTCGGCACTCAGTCGGACAAGACCAACGAAGGTATCGATGTGTTGCGCGGCCTCATCACCGACATGCCGGAACGCCTAGAGAAGTTCAACGCTTCAAAAGACGCTTTGATCATGTCACGCGCATCTGATTATGTGGGATTCAGAGCCATGCCGGCAACCGTGAGCACATGGGTTGAGCAGGGTTACGATCATGACCCACGACTTGAGACAACCGAAATCATCAAGAACACCGAGTACAAGGACGTGTATGACTTCTACAAACGCAACGTCGCCAACCGTCCGGTTATCATCATGATGTCGGGAAACAAGAAACAGTTCGACCTGAAGGATCTCGGAAAATACGGAGAGGTGAAGGAATTGAAATATAAGGAGATTTTCCGATAAAAAATTTAGGGGCGAATCAACATTCGCCCCTTTTTTGATATAGACGGGCGAATAATTATTCACCCCTACGGCATAAAACCTCTGCGGCACGTATGGCCTCTGGGGTAACCTTATCGTTTGAAAGCATTTTTGCAATCTCTATAACGCGTTCATTGTAAGACAGTTGTCTGATGCATGAGCGTGTTTTTTCGTTGTCTTCGTCTTTGTAAACAAAGAAATGGTTTTTGGCTTTGGAGGCGATTTGCGGGAGATGCGTGATGGAGATGATTTGCAGGCTCTCCCCCATTTTCTGCATGATGTCACCGAGTTTCGAGGCTACTTCGCCTGAAACACCCGTGTCGATTTCATCGAAAATCAAGGTCGGGATGTAGCTGCTTTCCGCGGCTACAGACTTGATAGCGAGCATAAGACGTGACAGTTCGCCGCCAGAAGCGACACGGCTCATGTCGTCTGGAGCGATGCCTTTGTTGGCGGAGAAGAGGGAACGGACACAATCACGGCCAGTAATGGTAAATTGAGTGTTCTCGGAACTATTAGAGAACTCAGAAATCTCTATTTCAAAGACGCCGTGAGGCATTTTAAGCTGTCTCAGAATCTCAGTGACCGCTTTTTCAAACGAGACTTTAACTTTTTTACGCTTATCGCTCAGATTATCAGCGAGTTTAGTGAGTTCTTTCTCGCATTTTTTCAGTTCCTGCTCTTTTTTAGCGATCTCTTCATCGATATTCGCGAAAGCTCCGACCTTTTGTCGCAGATCCTCACGAATTGAAAGCAAATCGGAATAATCAGAAACATGGTGCTTCAGTATGAGACGCTGCAGTAGATCAAAACGTTCTTGGATTTCATTCAACGAAGCGGAGTCAAACTGAGTGCTGTCTTGCAAACTGTCAAGATCTTGCGCTATGTCTTTCAACTCGATTTTAGTAGAATCTATGCGTTCGAGATACTGCTCAGCCTGAGGAATGTATCTTCTCAATCGGTCAACTGAAGATTTCAAATCATTCAATTGGTTCAGAATAGAGTATTCAGAATCGTTCAGAGAATTCAAAGACTGCGCTAAAAGCGTCTTCACTTCTCCGGCATTTTCCATGAGCTCGAGGCGTTGGCTAACTTCCTCATACTCACCATCTTGCAGGTCAGCTTTAACCAATTCATCAAGTTGAAATGCGAGAAAATCGTTTTCCGCCACATTTTTCTGAGCCATCTCTCGAAGTGACTTCAGTCCATTGCGCAAAGCAACATATTTATGATAAACTTCTTGATAATCAGCGAGTAAGGTAGCGTTATCCGCTGCGTCGTCAACGATCTTCAGTTGGAAATCGGCATTGGTAAGTAGCAGCGAATCATGTTGTGAATGTATGTCAACCAATTGATTTCCAAGCTCTTTCAGCTGCTGAACAGTTACAGGCGTATCGTTGATGAAAGCTCGCGATTTCTTCGTTGGCGACAGCTCGCGTCGCAAAATGAGTTCATCTTCAATGTCGAGGTCGTATTCTTCAAAGAAAGGCTTAAACCTTTCATTATCAACAACAAACGTCGCTTCAACAGAACATTTTTTGGTCTCGTCAAGCATGATGCTCGAGTCGGTGCGGTCGCCGAGGACGAAACCTAAAGCTCCTAAAAGTATTGATTTTCCTGCTCCAGTCTCGCCGGTTATGACGCTGAATCCATCATCAAAAGATATTGATAATGAATCAATTAAGGCATAATTACTTATAGCGAGATGTTTTAACACAATTTTAGAATTTCGGTCTTGCGTTAAGGAGCTCTTCGTATTCTTCGGAGTGTGTCGGATCGAGTTCACGCAATATGTTGACCGCCTTGGTGCGTTCCTGCTGCGGTCCTTGCGAATACACGTTCTTCAACTCGTCACGTTTGGTATCGTTGAGAATCTCAAGGAAATATAGCGATGGCTTGCTATTGTAAACGGCTTTCACATAATCCAGCGATTTTGTCATCGTGGCACGGCCGTCATCAACCTTGCCGCTACCCATCACATCAAGTCCAAGTCTATGATACTCATACATAAACTGACGAATCTGACGATAAGCGGGGTTGTTATAACTGTCGAGCAGCCAATAACGGTTTCGGTTGCCGTCGAAAGCCTTCCATCCTCCTTCAGCCGCGTTTTGTGCCTGTGTCATGATCATGTCGCACATATGGAACATGTCATTACCTCCGTAAAGTCCAAAGGTGTCGAAATAAACGCCAAGGCTGAAATAACCGTAAAACGCCAGCAGTGAGGTGAGATTCGACATGAATGAGTTCTCGTTGAAATCAAGTGGCTGCGACTCTATGTAATTGATACTGAAGTCAGTATCCACATAATTCAAAAGCGGAGTGTTGTAGTTTGACTTATAAACCGGACGGCGCAGACCGATATTCAGCTCGCCCGTAATATTGTTGCCATCCTTGCTTTTAACCACGATAACCATTGTTCCTTCGATGCGTTCCTGCTCTTCGAATTTGATATTTGTCCAGATTCTGTTGTTCATGAAGTTGGTCACAGCCTCCTGCAACGACTCATAAACACGCTGGTCGGTACCTGCCACCTGTTTTGTATTGACAGTCACCTGCATATTAAACTCCTGAGCGCAGATATCCTGGGCTAAGAAGTAGAGCAAAAACATCAATGGAAGGATTATCTTTTTCATAATGATTATTTTGTAAACAGTTGATATACAGCGTCTAACACATCTTGAGCCACTTCACTCTTCGGCTTGAGATCATAGTCGCGCACCTGATCGTCTTTAGTTATGATATTGACCTTGTTGGTCTTCGTCTTGAATCCCACGCCTGCCTCGTTCATGGTGTTAAGCACTATCATGTCAAGGTTTTTGGAATGAAGCTTCTTTTTAGCGTTTTCAATACCATTTTCTGTCTCCAGTGCGAAGCCCACAAGAATCTGATTCTCTTTCTTCTTCTCTCCGAGTGACTTGAGGATATCCTGTGTCTTGACGAGTTTCAGTGTCATCTCGTCTTTGTCAGGATCTTTCTTAATCTTTTGATCAGCAGTCACTTCCGGACGGAAATCGGCTACTGCGGCGCTCAGCACGGCAATGTCGGCTTTTTTGAATGCCGCTGTCGTGGCGTCGTACATCTCTTGAGCGCTAGTGACCGGCATCACCTGGATGTTGCTTCTCTCCGGGCGTATCGACGATGGTCCCAAAACGAGAGTCACGTCAGCTCCCTGATCAGCGAAAGCACGTGCTATCTCAATGCCCATAAGGCCTGAGCTATGGTTGCCGATGAAACGTACCGGGTCGATGGCTTCGTAGGTAGGACCTGCCGTCACCACCACTTTCTTGCCTGCGAAACGCTTTTTGTTATCGAAAAACTCCCTGATACGCTCGAAGATCTCCTGAGGCTCCTCCATCCTGCCCTCACCGCACAGTCCCGACGCCAGTTCGCCTGATGACGGAGCTATGAAACGGTATCCGCGGCTGATGAGAGTGCGGATGTTTTCCTGCGTGGCCGGATGCTTGTACATGTCGAGATCCATTGCCGGAGCGAACATTATCGGGCATTTCGCTGACAGACAGACAGTTAGCAGATAGTTGTCAGCTATTCCAGCCGCCATCTTGGCTATGGTATTGGCCGATGCCGGAGCTATCACGAAGAGGTCGGCCCACAGACCGAGCTCAACATGACTGTTCCACTTGCCTGTTTCCGGATCGAAGCCCTTTGATAAAACGGGTAAACCACTCAACGTAGCTAACGTGAGTGGTGTTACGAAATCTTTTGCCGCATCGGTCATCACGACCTGAACCTCAGCACCTTGCTTCTTCAGAAGCCTTACCAGCAGCGGAATCTTATACGCGGCAATGCTTCCCGTAATTCCTATCAGAATCTTTTTAGAAGTCACCTTCGTTTTTCTTGTTAGGATTACGATAGTAAAGCTTGTCGTTCAAGAACTCGTCGATGGCGATGAGAGTTGGTTTTGGCAATCTCTCATAGAACTTAGCCACTTCGATCTGCTCCTTGTTCTCGAAAACTTCCTCCAAAGTGTCGTTGCTTGAAGCGAACTCCTCGATTTTCTTGTTGAGTTCCTGCTTCTCTTCAGTTGCGATCTGATTTGCGCGTTTCGCAAGGATAGCAACTGTTTCGTAGATATTACCTGTTCCTACGTAGAACTGGTCTTTCTGACGTGTGATCGCGGTTGTTTCCGTCTTAACTTTTCTAAAGTCTATCATCTTAATTCGATTTATATTTTTCTAATTTTTCTCTGATTTTTTTCACTGTAGGCTCCAATTTAGCGATATATTCGCTATCCGGGAAGACGTAACACAATGTGTTGTATTTCTCCAAAGCCAACTCATAACGTTCGCGCTGTTTCGACTTGACACTGTTCTCAGCGTAACGATAGTAGTTGATAACCATATTGTTAAGGATCTCCTCACGATATTTCGTTGTCGGGTGATCTCTCAAAAACGCCTCATATGTAGTTATCGCCGCCTGATATTCCTCCATCTTGAAATAGAGTCTGCAAACATCGTATTCCTTTTCCTCAAGCTTCATGCGCAAAGTGTCGATTCTGGCATTTGCCTCTTCCACTTTCGGACTGTTCGGAAACACGTCGACAAAATTCTGGAACTCTTTGATAGCAGTATAAGTATCTGTTTGGTCAAGAGTGATTTTAGGCGAAATCCTGTAATAACAGATAGCGCTCTTGTACAAAGCGTCTTCAGAATATTTCGACAATGGATATTTTGTCACGAAACGTTTATAATAGCTGCTTGCAATGACATAGTCCTCTTTCTTAAAATAACACTCTGCCGTGAGATATGCGATTGTCTCTCCCTCAGGTCTTGTGCGGTAATAAGCCTGCATGACATCAAAAAGCTGTAAGGCACGGTCATAATTCTTCTTTTCGAAATAATTCATGGCGGCCTTATACTTGGCCTCATTGTCCGTACCCTTTAGCAATTTGTTGTATTTGCTGCATGACACGCATAACAGCAGACACAATATCACCGATAAGAAAAACCTATTTTTTAGCATGCTGCAAAATTACTATTTTTTTAGCTATCTCTTAACGTCTTTTCAAAGAAAATTATTGTGGATGATTACTCCACAATAATTCTCTTGATTACCTGTGTTCCTTCGCAATCGATATTGAGGAAATAAATTCCTGATTCAATATCTTTTACATTGATTTCCAATGAATTAACGACCGTCTTCACGATTTGTCCCTGAATGTTCACAATCTTAACTTCGAGGTTCGCGAAATCATTCAAGCCATTGATACTGATGACTGATGAGGCCGGATTAGGGAAGATTGTCACGTTTTCAGCAACGATTTCGTTGACATTTGTGTTGTCGAGAACTGTGAAAGTCACTGATGCTGTGGCTGTTTCTGTTCCGTCGCTTACTGTCACGGTGTATGTGAAAGTGCCAGCCTCCGTAGCTGTAAACACCGGGCTCTGGGCATTAGGGTTATCGAGGTTCTCGGCTGGTGTCCATTCATATGTGTAGACACCTGAACCGCCTGTTGCGCCAGCATACAAGGTATTGGTCTCGCCAATGTAAATCGTCTCATGAGCTTGTGACGCTGTTGCTTCCAATGGCAGGCCGATGCAGCTTACGTGAGCTTCCCATCCTGCGCCAACAGTGCTGTAGTCAGAAGTGAATTTAAATGTCAAAGCGCCCTGAGCGTTGGTGGCTGTCACTGTGCCCGGATTGCTGCTTCCTGTAAAGTCACCGATTTGTGTGGCGCTTGTTGAAGCACCGTCATAAACATACAGATGATCCCAGCCGCTTTCGATAGCGAACGACAAGAATTCGACTTGAATCTTTGCTCCCTGTGAACTTGGAAGGAATGTCATCGTCAGATTCAAATTATCAGTATAATTTGCATTTGGGCCACCGTTGTCATAGAACATCGCGTCACATGTCGTGACGGTTCCGTCCTGCATATTATAAGCTGCCGCCGCAGTAATATAGTTCGGCAAATACTTGGTAGAGCTCTCGCCCGCTGCGTTTGACACTGTGAGACGGACTCCAAATGATCCCGCCTCGTTGTATGTCACGGTAGGATTCTGCTGTGTTGAAGTTGCCGGTGTACCGCCTTCAAACTCCCATTCCCAGCTGTTGATCTGTGCGCCCCAAGAGTTGTCGGTGAAATGTACCGAATTTCCCAGAGCAACTGCTGTCACATCGGCGATAAAGTCGGCCGAAATGCCTTCGAGTGCGACCATTTCAGCCTGAATTGTAACTGCCGCGTTGTCGGCGACTGTCACCTGAGTCTCGTATGGTTCATAGCCGTTCTTGGTGATTCTCACGTTATATGTTCCAGCTTTGATCGGGCGGTGGAAGTCGCCTGCAGGAAGCTGTGTCGACACTGTTGAATACTGGTCATCGTGACCCACAATGGTGATTGTAGCATCGCCTATCGGAGCCTTTGAAGCGGCATCGACCACTGTGCCGTGAATACCGTTCAAGCATTGGTTGACAAAAGCGAAGATAGAGTTTTTGTTATAGTTCCAGAATGTTGGCATCTGACTGCCAGCAGGCAACTTAGTGTTCGAGCATTCAATCGTGAGCTCGCGGCATTCAGCGTAACCGTTCATATAATCCTGACGGCCGCCGCCAATCATATACCACTGAGCGCCATTGGTGATACCGTTGTTGTAATCGGTCATATAGCCTGAACTGACCTGATGTGTAAGGTCGGCGTATTCATGGCTGATAAGCTGATACCAAGCGTCATCCGCATGCAGTGTGTAAGTGTTGTCCCAAGGATAGTTCATAACTTCTGCTCCACCGTGGTAGTTGGCGCCCATAACAAAGTTGTTTTCCTCCGCGAGCTGCATAAACCACAGTGTTTCCTGCTGATATGCCTCGCCATCAGGATGTGCGCCGCCGTGAGGGTCTGCATAGTTACGGTTCATGTCAACGCCGTTGGCATTGTAACGTGTAGCGCCGTTGACTGTATTGTTGCCTCCGTGATAAGTTCCGTCAGGGTTAGTGTTAGGACCGACGTACAAATCGACGTTGTTGAGGATATTGGCGCACTCCGGAAGTGTAGGATTTTCAAGGAGATAGTCGATAAAGCGGAGCATCAGCATCCAGCCTGTTGTCTCGTCACCGTGAATAGTTGAGGTGTATAAGAACTTCGGCTTGCCGGTGCCACTGCCGTTGTTGATGTGTGCAATCAAAATCTTGCGGTTGCTAGGAAGTGTGCCGAGGTCAATGATTTCACACATATCAGGATGGTCGGTCGCAAACTGGAACATCATGTTTTCGTACGCGCTGTAGGTCGGATACTGATCCCAGTCGTATGCCGCGCGGTTGCTGCCGTCCCACATCACGTGGTCCTCGAGCATTGAAGGAGGAGTCTGCAATGTGATTTCATATCCCATTTTCTGGAATTCGGCGAATTCCTTGTTGTTAGCGTAAGCTGTAACGACATTGCCGTCGACTCTGTCAACAGAAATCATGTGAGCGATCTGCGGCAGATTGTCGTTGCCGTTAAGTTCAAAAGTGAAATAATACTCATTGCGGTTTTGCATGAGCTTGCTAAGATTTGTTTCTTGTGCAAACAATCCCAAAGAAACAAAGAAGAAAAGAATTGCAAAAAACTTTGTTTTCATTTTTTTATTAAATTTTACCTTTATTTCAAATTGTTATCGTATTCATTTTCAATATCTTGGCACACTGTATCACTCACCGGCACCAATGGGAGACGGAGCACATTCTTGCACAATCCGTTGTGGGCCATGAGGGCTTTTATACCTGCAGGATTGCCGTCTGCAAAAATCAAGCCATTCATTTTCAGCATCTTATAATGCAACGGCAAAGCCTGTTCGTTTTTTCCTTCCAGCATCTTGTGCACCATCTCGCAGAAAGGTTTCGGATAGCCGTTGGCTGCCACTGATATAACGCCTTCAGCGCCTAGAGCCATCATTGGCTGTGTAATGCCGTCATCGCCCGATAGCACCCTGAAATCTTCAGGTTTATCGCGCAGAATCTCCATGATTTGCTGCAGATTTCCCGAAGCCTCCTTCACCGCCACGATGTTTGGATGACTGGCCAGTTCCACTGTAGTGGCTGCTTGCAGGTTCACTCCCACCCTGCCTGGGACATTGTACAGAATCACCGGCACCGGCGACGCGTCGGCCACAGCTGTGAAATGCGCCTTCATGCCGCGTTGGTTAGGTTTATTATAATAAGGAACAACGCTCAAGATACCGTCAATTCCTGTAAAGTCCTGAGTTTTAATGCTTTGCACCAAAGCAGTGGTGTTATTGCCACCCATTCCAAGCAGTATAGGGCAGCGACCGTTAGCGGTTTCGACAATAGTCTTCACCACTTTCGCCTTCTCTTCGGCGTTCATAGTCGGAGCCTCGGATGTCGTACCCAGAGCCACCAGAAAGTCAGCGCCATTTTGCAGAGTAAAGTCAACAATCTTCTTTAACGATTGATAATCAACAGAATAATCATCGTTAAACGGAGTTATCAAAGCCACTCCTGTACCAATAAACGGATTCATTTTCATCTTTGTCCCAATAACATCGACAGATAATTCTTCAGAATCTCTATCCTATTTAACATATCGTCGTCATTTTTCGAATCGATGACCATGTCATACAATTTCATACTCGATTTTCCAAAAGTCATTCTGAATGAATTGTTTATCAAAGTCAAGATATATTTGTTTGTCAACAATTCATCAGGTTTTCTTGTGAAATCCACCACCATGTCGAACGCCAGGCTGATCAGCGACTCGTATTTATCTCTCTTCATCAGACCCCAGAAGTTGAAATCCTCGTTTCTGATAAAGAAATAACGGTCGGTCTGCATCACGTCTTTTGGCAGTTCGTCCACGTAAACGATAAAGGTGTACCGCTTCAGCGCAAACAGTTTTTTGAGTGTGTTTTCTATATCTTTGTAATGTTTAAATTGGTCTTTATCGAGCAAAATCGCTATCGACGGATACTTAGCGATATCCGGGAGTACGCAGGATTTCTTGCGTTTCAGGAATCCTCTGATTGCTCTTAACCTAAAAAACCTTACAATAGTCTTCATCGTTTTGATGATATACTCAATAAACTTGCAAAGATACGAATTTTATTTATAATAGATATAAAAAAATTAAACTAAAATCTAATGTCTTTTTATTATCTTTGCAGCGATTTTTGGAATTATGATGAAGGTTACCATTTTAGGTTGTGGCACATCACAAGGCGTTCCTGTAATTGGTTGTGACTGTGAGGTTTGCAGATCTACAGATCAGCGCGACAAACGTTTGCGCACTTCTATTCTGATTCAGACAGAGCAGACCACAATCTGCGTGGATGCCGGTCCGGACTTCCGCCAGCAGATGTTACGCGAGAACGTCAAGCACCTCGACGCCATCCTGATAACACATCATCACAAGGATCATATCGGCGGACTGGATGACGTGCGCTCGTTCAATTTCCTGCAAAACATCTCGATGCCGATTTATGCTTCGCCCGAAGCTCAAGAGGAAATCAAGCGCGAGTATTCTTATGCTTTCGTCGACAAAAGCGAGTTGTATCCAGGCGCTCCGACATATAATCTCATCGACATAGAAAACAACAAGCCTATAATTATCAATGAGTTGACTATTGAGCCAATCCCATTGACACATCTTCATATGCTGTGTTACGCCTTCCGTATCGGAAACTTCGCCTACGTCACCGATTTCAACCACATCTCGGAAGATAGTCTGAAGAAACTTGAAGGTGTTGAGTATCTAATAATCGAGGCGTTACGCAAGGAGGAGCACTATTCGCACATCAGCCTTCCGGAAGCCATTGAGATAGCGCAGAAGCTCAACGTTAAACAAGCATGGTTCACCCACGTCAGTCATTCCATGGGGAAGGCCGAAGATGTCAATAAAACCTTGCCATCCAACATGATGCTAGCCTTCGACGGGCTCAGCGTCCTTATAGAAAACCAATAAAGTCACTTTGTCATTATCATCCAAGCTAAACGCTTGATCATAAACGAGATAGTACAGCTTGCCCTTTCGTGTTTTATGAATACCTGTAAAACAATTGAAATCGAAGCCAAGTTCTTCCAGATTATTTCTATCGACGGTTGTCCTGCCGTGAGGGTTTAAAGTCCTGAGGATGCCACGGTTTTTCAACAGCGTCTTGTTAACATTACGGATAAAAGTTTTCCGTTCGCTGTTAATCTTGTAATAATAGTTGTTACGGCATCTGTCGTCGCAAAACACCTTGTCGATTCTACCAGAAATCACCTTATTGCAATTCGGACATTTTTGAATCTTTTCTTTAACATCTGTTTCATTCATTTTGATCGTTTTAGTTAAACATTCGGTTTATTGTGTGAAGACGAACCGGATTATGTTAGCCCCCATTTTCAACGCTTTCAGGCGTATCTCATCGGAATCTTTGTGAACCCGCTGGTCTTCCCAGCCGTCACCGAGGTCGCATTCGTAGGTAAAAAGACACACAAGGCGGCCATCGTAAATCATGCCAAACGCCTGTGGAGTCTTGAGGTCGTGCTCATGGATCTTTGGCAGTCCGTTCGGAAACTCGTACGGTTTCTGAAAGATTGGATGCGAATATGGCAGCTCCACCCATTCCAGCTCAGGGAACACCTTCTGCATCTGCGGCATGATAAAGTCCTTGAGCCCGTAGTTGTCGTCAATGTGCAGGAATCCACCGCCAAGCAGATAGTTACGCAGATTCTCGCATTCAGCCTTGTCAAAACTCACATTGCCGTGACCAGTCATGTGTACAAACGGATAGTTGAATATATCCGGACTTCCCACTTCCACCGTCGCGATGTCGGGATTGAGGTCGGTGTGCAATTCTTGGTTGCAAAACTTCACCAAATTCGGCAATGATGTGGGGTTCGCATACCAGTCTCCGCCACCTCTGTATTTCAGAAGCGCTATCTGCGTCTGCTGAGCCGAAAGTCCCAGCGACAGCAACAGAAACAGGACTGTCAGCAATCGTTTCATTTCGACATTTGGTTTATCAGATTCACTGTATGGCACGCCACCACTGCCGCCGTCTCAGTTCTCAAACGAGCATCTCCAAGGCTCACTGGAACGAATCCGTTGTCTTTTGCCAGCTGCACCTCTTCAGGACTGAAGTCACCTTCAGGTCCGATGAGAATCAAAGCGTTACAGCCTTTTTCGTATTTATCGCACAACAATTCCGTCACATTATCGTCAATCCAAGCGATGAATTTCTGTCCGTCGAAAGGCTTCTTCACAAGTTTGTTGAAATCGACAACATCATCAATTTCAGGCAGTTTCGATTTTATCGACTGCTTCATCGCGGCTATCATCACCTTACGGAAACGCTCAACATTAGCCACACGGCGTTCAGAGTGATACGAGGCGAACAGCCGCACCTTGTCGATGCCTATTTCAGTCGCTTTTTCAAGAAACCACTCGGTGCGCTCATTGAGTTTGGTCGGAGCTATAGCTATCTCGAGTCTGAACGCTTTGTTGTCGTAACCGGGCCGTTTGTTTGTCAAGCAAACTGTAGCACGTTTCGGGTGCGCTTCAACCAGCTCGCCGTCATACAATGAGCCCTTGCCATCGGTGACGCAGAAACGGTCTCCAACCTGCATCCTCAAAACCTTGACACAGTGTTTCGATTCCTCCTCAGGGAAGGAGACCATTCCTTCTGTAGCGTCCGATAAATAAAAAACGTTCATGTTACTATTTTTACATTCTCTCCGGCATCTGCATACCCAACAACTCACCTGCGTTACGCAGCAAACGAGCTGTCATAGCCGCCAACTGCAAACGGAACGCTCTGCGTTTCTCGTCCGGTTCCTTCATGATACTACATTCCTGATAGAACTGATTGAATCCCTTGCAGAGATCGTATATGTAGTTGGCAATCATAGCCGGACTGCGGTTTATTGCAGCCTGTTCAAGAACTCCCGGCCATGTATGAATATTGGTAAGCAGCGATTTCTCTTCAGGCAATATGCTCTCGACAACGACCTTATCTCCAACATTGATTCCCGCTTCCACAGCTTTTCTCAACACCGAGCAGATACGCGCATGAGTATATTGAATGAATGAACCCGTATTGCCATTGAAATCTATCGATTCTTTCGGGTCGAACAGCATCGTCTTCTTCGGGTCAACTTTCAAGATGAAGTACTTCAGAGCGCCGAGTCCTATCACATGATAAAGCTTGTTGGCCTCTTCATCACTCAATCCATGAGCTTTTCCTAATTCTTCCGACACGTTCTTCGCCGTTGCAACCATCTCGTCCATAAGGTCATCGGCATCTACAACGGTTCCTTCGCGCGACTTCATCTTACCGCTTGGCAACTCAACCATACCATAAGAAAGATGCTCGATGTCGTTACCCCACCCAAAGCCTAATCTCACCAAAACACGTTTCAGCACGTCGAAATGGTAATTCTGTTCATTACCGACCACGTAGATCAGTTTCTTCGGATGGAACTCGTCATAACGCAATTGAGCGGTTCCCAAGTCTTGAGTCATATAAACGGAGGTGCCGTCACGACGCAGCAGCAGTTTCTCGTCCAATCCCTCATCGCGGAGGTCGCACCACACCGAGTTGTCATCTCTTTGATACAGAACGCCTTTCTTCAAGCCATCCATCACAGTACTCTTACCTAAAAGATAGGTCTGCGATTCGTAATAAATCTTGTCGAACGACACTCCCAAACGTTTGTACGTCACATCAAAGCCTTCGTAAACCCAGTTATTCATCATCTCCCAAAGCTCACGCACCTCTTTGTCACCGGCCTCCCATTTGCGCAGCATCTCGCGAGTCTCCTGCATCAGCGGAGAAGCGTTTTCAGCCTCTGCTTTCGCCTTTTCCTTTTCCTCATCGCTAAGTTCATCGTAATTTGCCGGCAGCAGGTTCTTCACCTCTTCCTTGAAATGCTTGTCGAACATCACGTAGAAGTCGCCAATCAAGTGGTCGCCCTTCTTCCCTGTCGACTCCGGAGTGCAGCCGTTACCCCATTTCTGCCATGCTATCATGCTCTTGCAGATGTGAATTCCGCGGTCGTTCACGAGGTTCACTCTCACAACATTTTCACCGTTGGCTTTTAGGATTTCGCTCACGCTCCAGCCCAGCAAGTTGTTACGGATATGACCAAGATGCAACGGTTTGTTGGTATTCGGTGAGGAATACTCCACTACAACAGGTTTGCCTGAGACCTCTTTTCGTCCGAACCGTTCATCGAGATAGTTCTTTTGCATAAAGTCGATCCAATAGCTATCGGAGATAAGCAGGTTAAGGAATCCTTTCACCACATTGTATTTCGCAACAAAAGCGCTTTCCTTCATCATTTCTGTTCCGAGTTCATTGGCTAAGACTTCGGGAGCTTTCCCCGCCATTTTCACAAACGGGAAAACCACGATGGTAAAATCACCTTCAAATTCCGGTCTTGTCTTCTGGAAACTCACGTTCTGCGCAGGAGGCTCCTGTCCGTAGAGTTTCTTGAAGGCATCAACAAAAAGTTGTTTCAAAATCAATTCCAGCATAGTACAAATCGTTAAAATATTTGGGTGCAAAAATAGTAAAAAATCGCTAATTATCCATCATTTTTTACAAATAAAGCGCGAAATCGGCTAAAGCAGGTGTTTAATCCATCACCTGCTTCCTTGATATTTCCTGAAGCGTTGAAATTCAACACTTTGTCAAAGAAATTACCGAGGGCATCTGAACTTCCTGAAAATTCAAAGCCATCACCGGCACTGCTCACCAAGCAGTTAAGGAACAATGACAACTCCGAATTGCCATTATGGTTGAGATAATAGCCATCCAGCACATCTCTACCCGAGAAAATGTTTCCTACGATATTACCTATTGCAATATCAAAGATTTTCTGCTCACCGTTATTGCCGAACAGCATAGTACCCAAACTTTTACCTTTATGATTATCAGTAGGTTGTTCGAAATATGCGTTCAACAAAGCGCTTGTAAGTTTTGAGCCGAGGGCATGCAGCACATCATCCTGAAAATCGCTTGTTTTTAATATGTTCCAATCGATACCGCTACCAGTGTTTTGTCGTACAAAGCTGTTCACACCCGACTTAATCGTACCTCCGGCGGCACTTCCTATAACCTGAACAGCCCACGGGGTGCCGGACAGTCCTTCCGTCAGACAGCCACTCACAAAACCTGCGCCAAACGACAGCACTCCTTCGCCAAAATTATTAATATCTTCCCAGTTAAAAGCCACATTGGCAATACCGGTAAAAACACCATGCAGCAGCCATTCCACCCACTCACCTGTCGGATCATTATACGACAAAGGATTGTTAAAACAATACAGATATCTATTGTAATTCTGCGAGAAATCCGGGGTTTGTATGTTTTCATCAGGGTTAATCATCATTGACAGCAGCGGATCATACACTCGGCCGTTCATGTTTATGATTCTAAATGGCATCAGATGCTCATGACCGGTAAAACCTCTGTCACACAACAAGTTACCATAATAGGCGCCAGTCCATGTAGTCTCATTACGCGGATTGCCCCACACATCATAACCCGTTTTTTGAACAATCTTGCCGTTTTCATCTGTTATCATACACCATGAGTTGAGATTATCCTTATGAACATACAGGAATTCAGACAGTCCCGTCTCATCCGTGTGACAAACCGCAAACACGCCCATCGGTCCTTTCAAAAAAGTATAGACATCACTCCTACCCTGATCTTTAACAAATTCACAGTCAGAGACATACACTTTCTCTTTTATTTTTCCGCCTGAGCTTGCAACAGAACGGATTCTATTATGATCATAGCCATAATCTATTGTCAATGAATTAGATCCGCTAGAGATGGCACGCATCTTACCGAAAGGAGTATAAGATATGCTATGTTTAAAAAACGGCTCATCATCGAGATCAGTTTTCACCTTACTAACCGCATACGGACACGGCTCATCATAATGCGCATCATAATAAACATCTTGATAATCAATATATTTTGACAATATATTACCGTATTCGTCATACTCCATCCAACCAGATACATTATCATTTAGCCTAACTTCAACAAGACGGTTAAAATCGTCATAAACAAAGCTTTCACAAAGATGATTGCCATTTAACCTAGTCCTGTTCACAAGATTTCCGAAGCCATCGTATGAATACACCATATTTTGATAAACCGAATTATCTGCGGTCGTGTAAATACTTGTTAGCAAATTAGTGTTTACGTCATAATCATTTCGCATTCTGACGCCATTACCGTATTGATAATCAGTAGCATACCCCATAGCGTTGGCTTCATCTGTCTGCCATAACACAGCCCCGTCTTCAAAATTGATCATCGATTTATAAAATCCGGTTTTAGAATATTTCTTTTTCACCGCAAGACCGCTTGGATACGTAATAATATCTTTTCTACTGGCTTTGTCATAAGTGAAAAAAGTCCTGTAATCATTACCATTTACAGATTCTTCGACACTAACGGCTCTTAACAAATCATCATAATAATACGATATGGAGTGTGAATTGCCATAAATGACTTTAGAAAGCATCCCGATTTTCCCCTTACTATTGTTGTAAACCCATTGAGTAGCAACGACATTCTGACCACTCTCATCATATTCGAAACGTTCGAGCATATTACCCAAATTATCATAGTTATACGTTGTGACGCAATGCTTCGCGGATGTTTTTTGTACAAGTTCACCAAACGCATTATAAGCATAACGCACCTCGCCACATGCCGGATCGTTCATCATCATGAGATTTCGCCGATTATCATACTCGTACTCCACTTTCGTCCGAATGTCATCACCAATCATCGAGCTTTTCAGTTTACCATCACTGTAATATTCATAATTTATTATGTTCCCGCCGATATCTACAGTCTGGATTAGCCATCCCATCGGATTATCAGATTCAATAACGATATGCGAAACACCTTCAGGCGATACGGTATTGACAATTCGTTGCAACCTGTTATAACTATAGCTTTTCACAAGACCATTCGGGTAAACCTCCTCAATGATCCTGTTATTCCGATCGTAAACATAATAAACAAAACGCGGATTATCTCCGGCGATGTAAGGCATTGATTTTGAAGACAAGTTCCCATAATCATCGTATGTCATGTCAACATAAACAGCCTCGCCATTCATACCGAATGTAACATCACGAAGCTCTTGGTCGTTTTTATTGAAAATCTTCATATTCTCAGCACCTCCGGTAGTCTGTTCCCATTTATAATAAGCGGCGTCAGTCGGCGCATGCTGATTTTCTTTTGCCCATCGTTTCGCCTGAATAGTTTTTGTTCCATCAGGCGAAGACTTTTCGCTAGTGATTTTAAACGGATCAGAAGCGCTTGTCGTCTCATAATTATTATAATCAACTAACGATTGCAAACTGCCATAATCATTATCATAAGACAGGTTCTCTTCCCAGCCGTTTTCATTAACTACAGTTGTCGGATAACGATAATTATAATTCTCGCCATAATTGATCAGTTTCACTCTTTGGTTCTTGGTTGTTGGAGACGTCAGCGCTTGCATAACTACATGACCCACAGCGTCATAAGCGTAGTCAGCAACTATTTTCAACGGGTCTGCAAAATTCATATTCACATTCGGCAATGATGTTTTTCGAGTCATTTGATATGGTCTACTGCCATCATATTCAAAGATCTCACACGACCCCACGCATTCTTCATCACCATAATGCTTTGATATTGTCATCGATTGTAATCGCGAAACAATCCAATCTGAAACATCGTTATTATAAACATAATCAGTTTCAGTCCTGTGATTACAAGCCATAGCATCATCACCGGCATAATTGGCATCAGTACCTTCGACAAAACGTGATATGTTAATTACATCAGAATACTTAACATCGGATATATCACTCTGATAATCAATATTTTTAATTATAGATTTCAAAACAGAGCCAGGTGTATCCGGATCGTATTTAATAGTCTTTTTCACGGTCTGTAGAGGCATTACAACCTTAGTGTTTTTAGAACACGACCATTTACTATAACAATACTGTTCTTTATATACTATTTGATTAGCATAATTATATTTTTCAAGTGTTGCAGGCAAAACCATGCAATTATTACCCATCGTTTCAGCATCAGTTTCAACTACGGTAGTTTCAGCTAACGTATTGTTAACAAACAATTTAGTCTCAATCTTTTGAAAACCGAGCAAACCATGTCCCTTCGAATGATACATGGCGTTTTCATATAAATATTTTGTAACATTTGGTTTGAGATTTGATGCGTACACTGTATCGGCGCATAGTGCTGTCATTGACAACGACATCGTTCTTATTGCATTATTAACCCATTGATAATCATAAGTATAAAACTCATTACCAGGCATCAGATATTCGTATTTAAAACCTTGGGAGTTTCCCATACCATCCGTTATGCGTTCGACCGAATACTTCGACAAATGCGGGTTAAGCGAAACAATTTTAGGTATCTCATAAATCCCCGGATTTGTTTTGACACTACTGAGAACACTTATGTTTTCATGACCCAGAAAATTCCCCAGGTGCACATACTGATGAGCGTGGTTTATGCCTAGATAAAACCGTTTTTCATATTCAAAATCATAGTTATTATTTGGTTTTTGATGAAACTTAAATCCTATCTCCAAATAATAATTGCCTCCCGTGTTTTTAAAAACACCCACATCTGTTTTCCCATCGCCATCAAAATCCGCCGTTCTGATTGTAACCGAAGGTGTCGACAAATTCTTTAAAGAGTATGTGTACCGGTCTTGAGGCGCCAACGTCAAACCATAGAACAGATTGGTGTTCAAACAAGACACGGGGGTTTTGAACTTATGTCCATCAGAATATGCGATTTTCCAATAGTTTTGGTTATCATATTTCAACAGATCCATATTGCCATCACCATTGAAATCAGTCGGAAACAGATAGTCATCTTTGTCAAAATTGTAATCTGCAAAAAGATGGTAAAAATCATAATGATTATAATTGAACTTCAATTTTGCCGCCACTAATGAATTATCTGTCAGATACATAATCTCTGAACATCCGTCGCCGTTGATATCCCCCACATATACTTGTCTTGGAGTATACGTATACGACGGAGCGCCAAGCGATTGAGTTATTATTGAATTATTATCAACATCATAATAAACCACTAAAGGGTAATAATTATTGGGGAAATTGTCATTATTATAATTCAAGAAGAAACTGATTTTTCTATTGCCGAAAAAATCGCCGGGATACAAAGCAAAATACCTGGTTCCTACATATTCGCCTATAAACGTGAACGTATTTCCCTTATTCAAATAGACATAAAACTTGGTTTTCCAATCGCCATTAGGATCATAATTAACATACAACGGCACCACATCATCCAATCCATCTCCATCAAAATCAACAACATACACCCACTCAAGCGTGTTTTCGAAATTAAATGTATAAAATGTATTATCATAAAATGATCCGTCACCTTTATTAATTATAATGCTAGCTTGAATATTTGTCGGATACGTATTGTTGGTTTTATATGGCACTGTAAGCACATCGGAATAGCCGTCGCCATTGAAATCGCCAACAAACGGCACCTTGTTAAACTTGTTTTTATTCAACGAATATGACAAGAAATCATTGGGGTAATGAGTCTTTTTATTCCAGCTGATCAAAGTAGGATTAAGCTTCATGTCACCGGCTGTCAATTCAATGCTTCTCAACCTGTGATACATATATTTCACATCTGAATAATAGTTATCTGGCGCGAAATAATCAAACGCGTAATCATACAAGACCGTTCCAGTCAGCATATTTCGCACGATAATGTTTTTAAGGAGCTTTTTCTGCTGAACAATATTCTCATAAACATAAAAGACTTCGGAATCTTCTTTATCGTCGTATATAAACTCCATCCGATACATCGATTGTATACCTGCAGCGTCATTTAAGGTATAGTCAATCTTATCGATATAAGATTCTCCCGTGTTCTGGCTCTCCAAATAACTGAATGTCATATAGTTATCATCCGAATCGGTGATTTTGTTGACAAGCCATTTCAAAGCCACATTATTCTTTTTTTGCGGCTCAACCCTTGAGTCCTCAGTGCAACCATATTCCCAAACCGTGCCGTCTTTTTTATGAACGACAAACCGTGCCGGACCACTATAACCATCTGAATATGAGACGATTTTGCTCATTTCATCGACTTCGGTCTTGTACACTGCGCCGTTGCTTCCATAGTTTCCGCCGCATAACATCAGCCTCTTCCCGTCCATCATGAATCTGTCATCAACAAAATTCACAGCGGTTTGAGCCCCGTCATGATAAATTGTCTGCCCCAGTCTGGTTATCGACGACAACCCGGACAGATCCCAGCCCCATCCAAGAAGCCCGTTACCCATCTGATTATTATATGTAACAGCTATTTCCGGAGTCATCTTGCCTATGCCCTCGGGTGTAATTATAGTAATATTATACACAGCGGCACCAAGATCGTTCACATTGAGTTTGCCGGGCAGAGCACCGACCACTCCATCTTGAGCATATGGCGTCATGCCGCCTGTAACGCCACTTTCCGGCGGATAGACACCAAAAATATCAATCGAGAAACGCGCTGAATTCAGTTGCCTTGGCTTGCAATGAAAACCGTCTGTCATTTTGATTGACACCGATGCCTCATAAACGCAGTCTATGCCATTTGGAATCTCTGAATTAAGTTCCATAACAGCCTGTTGATAGGACTGCGCAAACAAATTTGCAGCTCCTAACAGCATTATTATCAATAATATATTCCTTTTCATAAATTGTGGTTTTATTGTTTCAAAACTATCTTCAAAATCACATCTTCGCCATTGAACAGTTTCAACAGATAAACACCTGCCGGATAAATCCCTATGTCTATTTCTGTCTGATTATCATACAGTTTGTTTTCAATTAACACAACGCCATTCATATCAAACAGCTCATAATACGATTTCTCTTTTTTGAGACTATCAGGTATCATGACATGAAAACAGCCATTATTGGGATTGGGATAAACTACAATATTCGCCTCTTCAACAACAGGCGCTTGAACATTAGTCATTTCTCGCATATTTTGACAATTAGTCGTTACGGTTCTGCTGATTCTATTACCGTCCGCATCATAACGCATAACCAGACATCTCTGGGCAAAGGTTTTATTGCTTGGCCCAAACGACAACAGCATTGCAAGAAATATCAAATAATATTTCGTTTTCATAATTCAATATTTAAATATTATTTAATTTTTCTTCAATCCATCAATAATGGCCCGCTGTAACTGTATTTGACGCTGTAACTCAATAGTATACAGAGTTAGTTCCTCTATCTTTTTCAATAACAAGCCTTCCATTTCAACCACACTGTAACCTCTCTCCATCACATCTTTTTCAGAAGGCATATCAGGGAGATGCCCGTTTTGATTGATAAACGACTCCACATCTTCCAGAGACATCAGCTGATAATCATCCGAAAACACATAATCGTGCCATTCATCTACATCTTTAACAAAAACTTCGGTCGTCAAGATTCCGCCTTTTACAGCCAGATCATAATCATAATCGCCGGTAAAACTATTGTTTACATTGATACCGACTTTGCCTGTAAGACTAATGTTTTTGGCATCTAACGCCATGGCATCGTTTGGAGACGCGATAAGCATTCCGGTTTTCGACACCATGATTTTGTGTTTGTCATCGTACATCTGCAAATATGCGCTCTTGGTCGCCTTATTTGATGTCTCCAAGATAAAGCCCGCGTCTTCGTTAGAGTCAGCCAACATATGAAGTTTCGCCAATGGATTGGTCATATTTCCGATACCTATCTTTCCAGTAGTAACTCCACCGTTGGATGTCCCGACAAAAAGCGTTGGGCAGCTACTGTTAAAACCAACCATCAATGTGCGTGAATAATTGTTAATCAAGGCTTTAGCTTCCGTATTATCCATTCCGGATCCGATAACGATAGCGTTTGTTGCGTTTGCCCAAGCAAATTTGCCAAGCGCAATTGCCCCTGAGCCTGCAGTCCTGTTCGCCTGCCCGACAGCTAGAGAATTTGCCCCGACCGTCAAGTTACTCATTCCTATTGTGGCTGAGTAGTTGCCCTTAGCCTGATTTTGTGTTGATCCTGATGGTCCGCATAAGTCACAGCCACCTTTTTCCTGTGCCATCACCACATTACATAAAACAAGTGACAATGAAAATAATAAAAAACGTAGTTTCATAAATCATAATTAATTAAGTTAAACAATCTAATTTTTCACAAATTTTCCTTTTTGTTTCTTTTTTCCATTTTGAATTTCATAAAAGTAAACACCATTTTCAAGTGATGACACATTGATTGTCAGCAAACCGCCCACACCCTCGAACGTCCGCACAAAGCGTTTCAGCCCTTTAGAATCTGTGATGCTAATCATAAAGCGTTGAGTATCATTATTTTCAAGACATACTTTCAAATAATCACTCGTAGGATTCGGATATGGTTCCTGGTGTAGCGAGCCCCCGGGATATTCATCAAAGGTCCAGGCAACGACAAAATCTTCCGGTAACAACTTACAGACATACAACGATTCGCCGGCATAACTTTTCTTACATTGTCCATAAACGAGACAGCCGCCATCGGCAGTCCTCTGACAGTGCATAATCCGTATTTTTGAATCATCGACTTTCAGCCTCTTTGTCCCCTTAAGATTTAAATCATTGTCTATCAAACAGATAACTGCATCATTGGGCTGTTCATTTTGTCCGTTTTCCCAATATGTCGCGACATATATCACATCATCACTCACATACGCCATACTCCCGAATTGAGCCGTGTAATCAGAGGTGTCTGCTCTATCATAAACTAATGTATCGATATAATGTCCCTCTTCATCCACCTCAAAAACAGCAGCATAAAACGGACTCTCAACAACCCCGTAATGGTGCGTCATCGACGACATCAGAAAATGTCCATTCTCTTTCCAACAATCAGTATAGTTCCATACATCTTCCAACCACGGCAGCGGATAAACGTCCAGCATCTCCAAATCGTTGTCGATATAACAAATACTATGCGAATTATTCACAAAGAACCCTTTCCCTAACATCATCATCTTATCGCTGTTCGGCACCTTGATCAACCCGGTGGGTCTCGCGCCATTCACACCGTGTCCTTCCGAGAACAACCGATGTTTCAGCACATTTCCATGCGCATCACACTTGAACACAGCATACACACCATTCATCATCCAAGGATAATCATTCTTGCTAATATCAGCCAACACAATAATATCACCGTAATTATTGAATTCCAGATACACGTCTGTGGTCCATGTCACATATTGATCCATCAACGCATAATTCCGTTCTTCAACAATTACCAGATCCGGAGTCATAACCATCATCCACAACGTATCGTAGATATGATTCGTCATCGTCCCTCCTTTGACACCAACCACAAACGCATCGCCGTTATCCAAGCATAAAGCGCTACATAAATGTGATTTATATCCATCAAAATGGAACTCTCTTTCAATGTATTCACCATCATCTCCGACAAACATCGCATATGCGTCCAAATATCCCGAATCACCGGTATTATTGCAGGCTCCCACAATAAAATTACCATGTCTGTTACAATCTCCGCCAACAAGCAATACACCTTCCTCAAGAGGATGTGTAATAACCCATTGCTGAGACTTACAACATATCGCCCCAAGGCATATTATTAGCAACAAAATCCTCTTCATGACTCAAAAACGTTAATCAAGCAAATCTCTCAAAGGAGGTAATTCCTGGACAGGGACAAGCGCTTTATCACCATAAATAATGTAATTCTTGTGTTGATAATAGCTGCCATTGCCAACATATCCAAGCAATCCGATAATATCAACTCCCATAAAGACTGGATTCCTCGGCATCATGCCCAGAATCGCCGGATCATTGGGTAAAAGATGCAGCAAAACCTCAAGCTCCCTGGTGTAATAATAATTCAGCCAATCGCCATTCATGTACAATGGAGGGTTAGAATTCACCGGATAAAAATACAGATATGGATCTCCATTGTCATCAAAATATTCACTTCCTTCAAGCGATATCCTGAACATCCCATGATGCACATACCTGAATCCGGGCTGAGGAACTTTAGTGTAACTGTAATAATAATTGATTGTATCTTCAAGAATCTCCGCGGCATCGCTCATAATAGACGGATCATCACAAGCACCGCCATATTCGCCAAAATACCAACAATCATCAGGGCCAAACGGACCGGCAACAGGATCTTTAAACGAACTACTGTTATCCACTTTACCTGATACCACGAAAACATTGACAATCACTCTATTACCTACAAGATCCCCTTTATCCACAACTACTGTCTTCAAGGATTTATCAGAACTAATGCCATCTCCTGAATACGCCTGACGCACAGCATCCGTAATTTCTTCATACAAATCAGCGACGACACTGAACGGCGCCTCGCCATTTTCATTTACATCAACAAAAAACTCCAGATTCTGCTTAACTGTCTCCAAATATTTCCTATTCGGATCAGCGTATTCCACGTTGAATAATGCCTCAACATTCCAAATTATACTGTCAATTGGCATATACAAGCCACTTCTTACAACTTGTTCTTTATCAACTAGTTGTGACTTAAACCGCCTGACTTTTGCGGCTACAGACCTGGCATAGTCGGTATAATATGCCGATTCATAATTATTACCCTCTATTATATTAATAGGAGTGACAGCATCTTTTTTACACGCTTCCAAATACAAAGCGATCGCCGTCGTCAATAAAACAATAAGTGAAACTCCTAAAAATTTTGTTCGTTTCATAAACCTGATTTTACTAGATTAATAAAAAAATGTATCGATTCCGCACAATCAACGGCTTGTCATCGTCTGCGATTACTTGTGCCAAAACCGCAGACTTTAGAAAATTGTTTTAAGCGTAACGCGTTTCATATCTTTTAGCATTTAATTATCGATGCAAAATTATAGTGAAAATTTTTATTTGTCAAGAACTTTTTTCTTAAATTTTATTAAGATTTCTCCCATTTTTATGCAAGTTTTGTTAAAAAAAATGTTTACAACTTTTTCTTGACAAGTCAAAAAAATGTCGTATTTTTGCATTCCGATAATCAAATAAAATCTTTACAACAATGTCTATCTCCTTGAAAAACCGTAGCCTGATATCCATCAGCGACTACACTCCGGAAGAAATATGCCATGTTTTGGACATCGCCGAGGACTTTGAAAAGAATCCTCACCAGAACCTGCTCAACGGACGTATCATCGCTTCTCTCTTTTTCGAACCTTCCACACGTACACGACTCAGTTTCGAGACCGCCATCCAACTTCTTGGAGGCAACGTCATCGGATTCAGCAGCACTGCAGGAACCAGCGTTCAAAAAGGCGAATCATTAGCCGACACCATCACCATGGTGGCATCCTACGCCGACCTCATCGTAATGCGTAACCCTATCGAAGGTTCAGCCCGTTTCGCTTCGGAAGTGTCGAAAGTGCCGGTCATCAACGCAGGTGACGGCGCCAACCAACACCCAACGCAATGTATGCTCGACCTCTACAGCATCCGCAAGACCCAGGGAACACTGGAGAATCTCGAAATCACCCTTGTTGGTGACCTCAAATACGGCCGCACAGTTCACAGTTTAGTCGAGGCTATGTGCAACTTCAACGCAAAATTCAACCTCGTCTCCCCTGTTGAACTGAAACTCCCGAGTGTTGTGAAACAACATATTAAAGACAAACATCTTGAATATCATCAATATACAGAGCTCGAAGAAGCTATCCCGCACAGCGATATCATTTACATGACACGTATCCAGCGCGAACGCTTCCCGGATCCTGAAGAATATGAAAAGGTCAAGAATTCCTACGTATTGCGCAATGCTATGCTCGACGCTTCGAAGCCTAACTGCCGTGTGCTGCACCCACTTCCACGTGTCAACGAAATCCATGTGGATGTCGACGCCAACCCGAAAGCTTACTATTTCCAACAGGCTCAAAACGGTGTTTACGCCCGCGAGGCTCTTATTGCAACTATTTTAGGACTTAAATAAAAATCAGAATTATGGAAAAGAAAAAAGAACTTACAGTGTCAGCCATCGAAAATGGCACCGTTATCGATCATATCCCTGCCGACAAAGTGTTCCAAGTCGTTAAGATTTTGGGCCTCGAAAAAGTCAGCACCCCTGTGTATTTCGGCACCAACGTCGATAGTAAGAAATACGGAAAGAAAGGTTTCATCAAGGTAGCCGACAAGTATTTCGCACCTGAAGACTACAACAAAATCGGTCTTGTGGCCCCTACCGCTTCAATCATCGAAATCAAAGATTACGAAGTGATTAAGAAACAGACGGTTACGCTTCCTGACAGCATCGAGCACATCGTGAAATGCTTCAACCCTAACTGCGTCACCAACAAAGAGCACGACGTCCCGACCAAGTTCACCGTGATCAAAGACGCTGAAGGCAACATCAAACTGCATTGCCACTACTGCGAGAAGAACACCACACAGGACAAGCTGGAATTTATTTAGTTTAGTAGCTTAGTAGCTTAATAGTTTAAAAGGGATGTCGCATTTTTGCAACATCCCTTTATTTTATGTCAACATCATTTCGCAACGATTGATGATTGTATTTGCGATTCTAAATCCATCGTCACATACCCCTTTTGCAGGATTACCGTCATAATTCATATTCAAATGCATGGTTAAATAACCATCATTCATCAAAGCAAGTAATTTTCTGTCGCGCTTACCTACAACTTCACGATAATCGTTGATATCAACACTTGTTCTTCTGTCTTTCCTTACTTGAAACACTGCATCAAGAGCCATCAGCACACCAAGCCACAGGTAATTGCCTGCGGCACGAACATACTTCTCGTCGTCATACCGGTTTAATTCAACGTCAAGTTCACCGTTTTCACTTAAAGTCTTGCGGGCGTTCTCCACATATCGTCTCGCTTCTGCAATAGGATTTTTCTGTTTCATAGAATTTTACTTTTTTATTCTGTTATACAAAATTATTGTCGCTTCAAAAGTACAACAGATTTTTCTTTCTGTCAAGATATTTCTGAAAAAATTCCTAAGTTGCCAACAGCGAAGTTCCTCGCCTCTTTTGGCGTTGCGGTTTATTATTATTCCGCTTCGCTTGCCTGCTCCACTCCGTTACGCGGCTTGCTACGCTTCATTATAATAAACCGCTTTTAGCTTAGTATGATAGACTTCGTCGTAGTATAACTAAGGAACAAGGACGAGGCGGAACCCCTGGCGGCTGTTCCCGAGGTCGGGATTGAGGCGGACCCGATACGAAACGCGACAGCAGCTCGCGTCGTTGTAACAACTACCGCCACGAAGCACGCGGGACGAGCCTGAAGACAATCCCGTAGGGTTGTTCTGGCTTGAGCTGCTGTAGCTTCCGTACAAGTCTTGGCACCACTCGTATACGTTGCCACTCATATCATATATTCCAAGTTCATTTGGTGCCTTTGTACCAACCTGATGCGTCTTGCTGCCACTATTGTTAGTGTACCAAGCCACATCACCTATATTGTTGCTCCCGCTGTACTTATATCCCCTGCTCTTGTTTCCACCTCTTGCAGCGTATTCCCATTCGGCTTCGGTCGGAAGCCTGAAATTGGCTCCAGTCTTCTGATTAAGTTTTGTTATGAATTCCTGAACATCGTTCCAACTGAGTTTTTCAACAGGTAAATTATTTCCTTTAAAATAACTCGGATTATTGCCCATCACTGCCTGCCACAACTCCTGTGTCACCTCGAATTTTCCGATGTAGTAATCACTCAAAGTAACACTGTGCGTAGGTTTTTCGTCACTGTAACAATCGCCACCCTGTTCCGAAGTTCCTCCCATTGTGAATGTGCCACCTTTCACTGCCACCATCTCAAATGAGACACCTTTAACAGAAATAAACTGATTTCCCGTAACAGCACCAACCTTATTGTTATTGTTTGGAATGTTAGTTTCATTTATTGTCGGCACCAGCAACTGTGCATTACGTTTCGTCATGGTTACTGCCAGGGTCTCCTTCTTGCCATCCTTTACGGTGACTGTTTGGACAAGGTTTTCATAACCTTCTTTCGTGAAATAAACGGTGTACGTACCAACCTCAAAATCTGTCAAAACCTTTGGCGTCTGCCCGTATTGGCGTCCGTTTATCGTTATCACCGCTCCCGACGGTTCGGATGTCAGGTCGAGACTTCCCATAGGGATACGAATCGCCGTAAGTGTCACATTTTCAAACTGTTTGTTCACCTCATCCACCTTAATCAGCACCATGTCGGCATAGCTTTCATAACCAGCCTTGCGGAGTTCGACAACATGGTCACCAGGTGTAATCTTCTTCATCAAATATGGCGTAACGCCAACCTTAACTTCATCAACATAAATGTCAGCACCGCTCGGGTCGCTCTTAATCGTTATATAACCGAAATTGGGTTCCAAAACAACACTTATTTCCTTGTCTTCCCTTTTATCAAAATACACCAATCCTTCTTTAGGAAAATAATCATCGCAACTCACTTTGTACCTATGCTCCTCTCCTATTGACACCACTTTGCTTGCATATCCTGTTCCCATTAATTCATCGTCAATAAAAATCTTTGCATTTTGCTGATCTACCTTGATAATCAGATAATTATTCTTGTCGATATTAGGTGATTTGTTAACCAAAGTCATCTCATATCCGCATTTCGGTTTTAAATCATACGGCAAAGCAAACTCAATGGAACTAAAATCAGGATGCGAAATCTTTAAATATTCGGCATATTTAGCAGTAAGATAAACCAAACTTCACCATCTTTGTATTCCAGCATTATAAATGTACCTCCGTTGCCGCTGAATTTAAGCTCACGACGCTGTCTGTCGTTGATATTTTCCGTCCTAACCTTAACAACCGCAAACGGCAAATCGTTGTCGTCGGTCTGATAGTTCTCATCTGGATTAATATTCACAAATCCCGGCACTTCCTTAAACGACCCCTTCTTCACCTCAAGCTGGGCAAAAGCCGTCAAAGAAAGGAATATACCGAACAATAAAAATACAAATCTCCTCATATTGAACCATTTTAACGATACAAAAATATAAAATATTTAACAAAAAACAAAAATGTAGGGGCAAATAATGATTTGCCCCTACTCTACACTCTCAGCTCTAAACTAAAATCATGCTTCCCCTGCTGACCCCATTGTAAACGGAGCCACAGTGTCGTTGATATCTTTAATCGGGCCGAAATTCTGCTCGTATTTCTGCAGGTTTTCCGCCAGCGCTCTATATAATCTTTTAGCGTTCTGAGGCGTCATAATCACTCTCGAGCGCACCTTGGCCTTCTGCATCGCCGGCGCAATCTGAGCGAAATCAATCACGAATTCTGTTGGAGAATGGCTTATGATAGCCAAATTTGAATAAACGCCGTCCGCCACTGATTCCGGCAGATCGATATTCAATTGTTTCTTGTTGTTGTTTTCCATAATGATTAATTATTTGATGATTTTTAAAATGTAGAGACGCACGGCCGTGCGTCTCTACTAATGTCTAACGTCTAAAATCTAACGTCTAAAGGTCTATTACGCCTTTACTGGTTCAGCTGTAACCACCTCAGGTTCAAGGTCTTCCTTCGAACCAACGATCAAATCGTCGTATTCGCGCAAACCTGTACCTGCCGGGATCTTGTGACCCACGATGACGTTCTCCTTCATACCCTCTAGATAGTCGGTCTTTGCGCTGATAGCAGCCTGTGTCAAAACCTTTGTAGTCTCCTGGAATGAAGCAGCTGAAATGAAGCTGTCGGTCTGCAAAGCAGCGCGTGTGATACCCTGAAGCACCTGGTGTGCCGTTGCCGGTTGTGCGTCACGAGCCTCAACAAGCTTCAAGTCACGACGTTTCAAGGATGAATTCTCATCACGCAATCTTCTTGCAGAGATGATCTGTCCCACGAACAACGCATCCGAATCACCCGGATCGGTAACAACGACCTTTCCGAAGATGTCGTCGTTGGTCTCCTGGAATGCGATCTTGCTGACGAGTTCGCCCTCAAGGTATCTTGTGTCACCCGGATCGTCGATTTCAACCTTACGCATCATCTGACGAACGATGACCTCAAAGTGTTTACCGTTGATAGTAACACCTTGTGAACGATACACTTCCTGAACGTTGTTCACAATATATTCCTGAACCTTCATAGGGCCTTCGATAGCCAAAATATTGGCAGGTGTGATAGCACCTTCCGACAATGGCTGACCAGCTTTCACGTAGTCGTTTTCTGAAGCCAAAACCTCCTTAGTTGTAGGGATGAGATACTTCTTGACTTCGCCTGTCTTTGATGTGACAACTAAAACACGGTTACCACGGACAAGCTTCTTCTCGAATGAGACCTCACCGTCAATTTCAGAGATGATAGCAGGCTCTGAAGAGTTACGTGCCTCGAAGAGTTCTGTAACACGTGGAAGACCACCGGTGATATCGCCCAAACCTCCAGTAGCACGTGGCTTCTTGGTCAGGATGTCACCAGCTTTGATCTTGTCACCGTCTTCAACCATGACGTGAGCGCCGACCGGCAAGTCGTACGACTTGATAACCTCGCCGTTCTTGTCAACGATTGAGATTGACGGGTTCTTCGAGAACTTACGACCTTCAATGATAACACGTTCGTTGTAACCTGTCTGCTCATCCGATTCATTACGGAATGTGACGTTTTCAACGATGTTGTCGAAACGTGCTTTACCGTCATGCTCAGAGATGATGAGTGAGTTATATTTATCCCATTCGCAGATGATATCGCCTTGGTTGACGTCGCTGCCAGCCGGGATGTACAATTTCGAACCGTAAGGGATGTTCTCTGTTACGAGAGCAACACCTGTGTTGTGGTCCAAAATCTTCATCTCAGATGCACGGCTCACCACGACCTGATACTTGTTATCATCTTTATCTTTGTATTCAACAGCACGTAAGTCGTTGATAATCATCTTACCGCTGTAGTCTGCCTTGATCATTGAATCTTCCGATGTGCTTGATGCGGTACCACCTTGGTGGAATGTACGCAGAGTCAACTGAGTACCAGGCTCACCGATTGACTGTGCCGCGATAACGCCGACGGCCTCACCACGCTGCACGAGCTTGCCTGATGAAAGGTTGCGTCCGTAGCAGTTGGCGCAAACGCCCTTCTTTGACTCGCAAGTCAACACGGAACGGATCTCGATTGTCTGGTCTTTCAATGGTGAATCGCAGATCTTCTTCGCGATGTCCTCAGTGATTTCAGCGCCACCGTTGCAGAGCAACTCGCCTGTCTGAGGATGGAAGATATCGTGCAAAGCAACACGGCCGAGGATACGGTCGTACAACGACTCGACGATTTCCTTACCACGTTTCAAAGCGCCGATTGACAAACCTCTCAAAGTGCCGCAGTCTTTCTCAGTGATGATGACATCGTGTGCCACGTCAACGAGACGACGGGTCAAATAACCAGCGTCAGCGGTCTTCAAAGCGGTATCGGCCAAACCTTTACGGGCACCGTGGGTTGAGATGAAGTACTCCAACACTGACAAACCTTCCTTGAAGTTCGAAAGAATTGGGTTCTCGATAATCTCAGCGCCACCGGCTGCTGTCGATTTCTGCGGTTTTGCCATCAAACCTCTCATACCGCAAAGCTGACGAATCTGCTCCTTACTACCACGAGCTCCAGAATCCAGCATCATGTAAACCGGGTTGAATCCCTGGTCGTCCTGAGGCAACAGCTTCATAACTTCATCAGTCAACTTGGTGACGACGTGACCCCAAATATCGATAATCTTGTTGTAACGTTCGTTGCCTGTGATGAAACCCATGTTGTATTCTTCACGGATTGCGTTCACTTCCTCATTAGCCTGACGGATCAACTCTTCCTTAACTGAAGGAATCAACACGTTACCGAGGTTGAACGACAAACCGCCTTTGTAAGCCATATAGTAACCCATATTCTTGATATCGTCCAAGAACTTGGTTGTGACAGCTGTGCCAAGAAGTTTCACCATATCACCGATGATATCACGCAAAGCCTTCTTGTTCAACAGCTTATTGATGTAGCCAAATCCTGCAGGAACAACCTGGTTGAACTTGACACGACCCACTGTTGTCTCCACCATTTCCTCAACGATTGAGCCGTCTTCCTTGCGGACCGGCACCTTCACGTAGATGATGGCGTGCATATCGACTTTCTTCTCGTTGTAGGCAATGATAACCTCTTCTGCTGAATAGAATTTCTTGCCTTCACCTTTGACGATATGGTCTGGAGTGCTCTTACGCGGTTTTGTGATATAATACAGACCCAAAACCATGTCTTGCGAAGGCACCGTGATAGGAGCTCCGTTGGCAGGGTTAAGGATGTTGTGTGATGCGAGCATCAAAATCTGGGCTTCCAAAATTGCCGCGTTGCCGAGTGGCAAGTGCACAGCCATCTGGTCACCATCGAAGTCAGCGTTGAAAGCCGTACATACCAATGGGTGCAGACGGATTGCCTTACCTTCAACCAACTTAGGCTGGAATGCCTGGATACCGAGACGGTGCAATGTAGGAGCACGGTTCAACAGAATCGGGTGTCCTTTCAAAATATTTTCAAGGATGTCCCACACGACCGGGTCTTTACGGTCGACAATCTTCTTTGCCGACTTCACTGTCTTCACAATACCTCTTTCAATCATCTTACGGATGACGAATGGTTTGTAAAGCTCAGCTGCCATATCCTTTGGAAGACCGCATTCGTTCATGTTCAAATCCGGACCAACCACGATAACCGAACGTCCTGAGTAGTCAACACGTTTACCGAGCAAGTTCTGACGGAAACGTCCCTGCTTACCTTTCAAGCTGTCGCTCAATGATTTAAGCGGACGGTTAGAGTCAGTCTTCACTGCGCTTGACTTACGTGAGTTGTCGAGCAATGAGTCAACAGCTTCCTGAAGCATACGTTTCTCATTACGCATAATCACGTCCGGAGCCTTGATTTCGATGAGTCTCTTAAGACGGTTGTTACGGATGATGACACGACGATAGAGGTCGTTCAAGTCTGATGTTGCGAAACGTCCGCCATCGAGCGGGACCAATGGTCTCAACTCAGGTGGTGTCACAGGGATGACCTTCAAAATCATCCATTCCGGACGGTTCTCGACATGCTTGTTAGCCTCGCGGAAAGCCTCAAACACCTGCAAACGCTTCAAAGCATCGGCTTTACGCTGCTGTGATGTTTCTTTATGTGCCTTATCGCGAAGTTCGCCAGCTTCTTTCTCGAGGTCGATCTGAACCAATAAATCGTAGATAGCCTCAGCACCCATCTTGGCGATGAACTTGTTAGGGTCTTCTGCCGGAAGATGCTGATTCTCAATAGGAAGCTTATCCAAAATGTCGAGATATTCCTCTTCTGAAAGGAGGTCGAGTTTGTTTATGCCTTGTTCGGCCATGATACCCGGCTGAACCACGACGTATCTTTCATAATAGATGATGCTGTCGAGTTTCTTGGTCGGAATACCAAGCAAAGCTCCAATTTTGTTAGGAAGTGAGCGGAAATACCAGATATGTGCAACCGGTACAACCAACTGGATGTGACCAGTACGCTCACGTCTGACTTTCTTCTCTGTAACTTCCACGCCGCAACGGTCGCAAACGATGTTCTTGTAACGGATACGTTTGTACTTACCGCAGTGGCACTCCCAGTCTTTCACAGGTCCAAAGATTCTCTCGCAGAATAAACCGTCGCGCTCTGGTTTGTAGGTGCGGTAGTTTATTGTCTCAGGCTTTAACACCTCGCCGTATGAACGGTCGGAAATGCTTTCCGGTGATGCCAAGCTGATGGTAATCTTTGAAAAGTTGCTGTTTAATGTGTTATTCTTATTTAAAGCCATAGATTTACAAAATATTAAGAGCTTTTTTATTCAAACGTAATCTCAAGTCCGAGTCCGCGCAATTCGTGAACCAAAACATTGAATGACTCTGGAATACCTGGTGTCGGCATGTTCTCGCCCTTGACGATAGCCTCGTAAGCCTTTGCACGACCGACGACATCGTCTGACTTCACTGTCAAAATCTCCTGAAGGACGTTAGATGCACCGAATGCTTCGAGTGCCCAAACCTCCATTTCACCGAAACGCTGACCACCGAACTGTGCTTTACCACCCAGAGGCTGCTGTGTAATCAACGAGTATGGTCCGATTGAACGTGCGTGCATCTTGTCGTCGACCATGTGGTGCAGCTTCAGCATGTAGATGTAACCCACTGTAGCCTGCTGATCGAACGGCTCGCCTGTCTCGCCGTCATAAAGCTGAACTCTACCGTTCTCAGGAAGTCCGGCCTTCTTCATATATTCGTTGATTTCTTCCAATGTGGCACCATCAAAGATAGGTGTGGCGAACTTCAGTCCGAGCTCGTGACCTGCCCAACCGAGCACTGTCTCGTAAATCTGACCCAAGTTCATACGTGAAGGCACGCCCAACGGGTTCAATACGATATCGACTGGAGTACCATCCTCAAGGAACGGCATGTCTTCTTCGCGAACGATTCTTGAAACGATACCTTTGTTACCGTGACGACCTGCCATCTTATCACCGATGTTCAGCTTACGTTTCTGTGCCACGTAAACCTTTGCCATCTGGACGATACCGTTCGGCAACTCATCACCAACGCTTGCCACGTTCTTCTTGCGGCTGTAAACACCGTTGATTTCCTTGCACTTGATGTTGTAGTTGTTCACCAACTTCACGATGCAGTCGTTAATCTCGGCGTCTGTAGTCCACTTATAAGGATTGACAGTCATGTAATCGATCTGTGACAATGCCTTCTGGGTGAATTTCACCTTCTTAGGGATGATGGTCTCCTTGAAGTTGTTGTAAACACCTGTTGAAGTTCTGCCGTTCAACATCGACATGAGCTTCTCCATCATGCGCGCCTTCAAGGCATCGAGCTCTTTCTGGCATTCGGCGTCGAGTTCAGCGATGATGTCCTTATCTTTTGATTTAGCCTTACGATCTTTAACCACGCGTGAGAACAAGCGTTTTCCGATGACAACACCCTTCATTGAAGGACCTGCCTTGAGTGATGCGTTCTTCACATCACCTGCCTTATCGCCGAAAATGGCGCGCAACAGCTTCTCCTCTGGTGTCGGATCGGTCTCGCCCTTAGGCGTGATCTTACCTATTAATATATCGCCTTCCTTGACATCGGCACCGACGCGGATCAAACCGTTCTCGTCCAAATCCTTGGTAGCGTCTGCACTGACGTTCGGGATATCGTTGGTCAACTCTTCCAAACCACGTTTCGTGTCACGCACCTCAAGGGTGAATTCCTCGATGTGGATTGAGGTGAAGAGGTCTTCCTTGACGATTTTCTCAGAAATCACGATAGCATCCTCGTAGTTGTAACCCTTCCAAGGCATGAATGCAACCTTCAAGTTGCGGCCCAATGCGAGGTCGCCGCCCTGTGTCGCATAACCTTCTGTAAGGATCTGACCCTTTGTCACCTTCTGTCCTTTTCTTACGATAGGCTTCTGGTTGATGCTTGTGCTCTGATTAGTTCTTATATATTTAATAAGGTTATATGTCTTCACATCGTCATCAAAGCTCACAAGACGCTCTTTGTCGGTTCTGTCATACTTGATGGTGATCTTTGTTGAATCGACATAGATGACTTCGCCGTCGCCTTCAGCTTCGACTAATGTACGTGAATCCCTTGCCACATAATGCTCAATACCTGTTCCGACAATCGGGGCCTCCGGAGACATCAACGGCACTGCCTGACGCATCATGTTCGATCCCATCAAAGCACGGTTAGCGTCGTCGTGCTCCAAGAACGGAATCAATGATGCAGCCACAGATGACATCTGGTTAGGTGCCACGTCGATGAGGTCGAGCTGATCTGGTGTGACGATAGGATAATCAGCCACGTAACGTGCTTTCAGCATATCCTCAGTGATGTGACCTTCGTCATCCATCTGAGTGCATGCCTGAGCAATGATCTTGTTGTCTTCCTCTTCTGCTGTCAAATAAACCGGCGGATTGATGAAGTCGACATTACCTTCCTTAACCTCACGGTAAGGTGTCTCTATGAATCCGAGGTTGTTGATCTTAGCGAACACGCAGAGTGAAGAGATAAGACCGATGTTAGGGCCTTCAGGTGTTTCGATTGTACAGAGACGTCCGTAGTGTGTGTAGTGAACGTCACGCACCTCGAAACCAGCACGGTCACGTGAGATACCGCCAGGACCCAAAGCAGAGATACGACGTTTGTGTGTCAACTCTGACAACGGGTTGGTCTGATCCATGAACTGTGACAGCTGGTTGGTGCCGAAGAACGAGTTGATCACTGATGACAATGTCTTTGCATTAATCAAATCGGTTGGAGTGAATGACTCGTTGTCACGGACGTTCATACGCTCACGGATAGTTCTTGCCATACGTGCAAGACCCACGCCGAACTGTGCGTACAGCTGTTCGCCCACGGTTCTGATACGACGGTTGCTCAAGTGGTCGATATCATCAACTTCAGCTTTCTGGTTTGAAAGCTCGATCAAATACTTGATGATAGCGATTATATCTTCGTTTGTCAAAACCTTGACGTCTTCCGGAATGTTCAAACCGAGCTTGCGGTTGATACGGTAACGGCCGACTTCTCCAAGGTCATAACGCTTGTCGGAGAAGAACAACTTCTTGATGATGTCGCGCGCTGTTTCCTCATCTGGCGGTTCAGCGTTGCGGAGCTGGCGGTAGATGTATTCGACAGCGTCTTTCTCCGAGTTGGTTGTATCTTTCTGTAATGTGTTGAAAATGATGGAGTAATCATTGGTGTTGACTTCTTCTCTGTCGAGGAGGATGGTCTTAACGCCTTTCTCGATAATCTTGTCGATATGTTCGTTTTCGAGGATGACACCGCGTTCGATGATGATTTCGTTACGCTCGATTGTCACGCATTCACCAGTCTCTTCGTTGATGAAGTCTTCAAACCATGAGTGCAACACTTTTGCTGCGAGGCGACGACCCACCACTCGTTTCAAACCGCTCTTTGTAACCTTCACTTCCTCGGCGAGGTTGAAAATGTCGAGGATGTCCTTATCGGTCTCATATCCGATAGCACGGAGCAATGTGGTGATAGGTAACTTCTTCTTGCGGTCGATATAGGCATACATCACGTTGCTGATATCGGTCGAGAATTCCATCCAGGAGCCCTTGAACGGGATGATACGCGCTGAATACAGAGTCGTTCCGTTGGTGTGCACGCTTGAGCCGAAGAAAACGCCCGGAGAACGGTGTAACTGTGAAACCACAACACGTTCTGCGCCGTTTATGACGAAAGTACCCTGTGGTGTCATATACGGAATCAAGCCGAGATACACATCTTGGACGACTGTCTCGAAATCTTCATGCTCCTCGTCGTTGCATGAAAGTTTCAGTTTTGCCTTGAGTCTTACGCAATAGCTCAAGCCACGTTCTATACATTCAGCGATAGTATATTGTGGGGCATCAATGTAGTAGTCGAGGAACTCGAGTACAAAGTTGTTTCTGGCGTCGGTAATAGGGAAATTCTCCGCAAATACCTTGAACAGGCCTTCGTTTTTACGATTGTCGGGATTAGTTTCGAGCTGGAAGAAATCACGGAATGACTTCAGCTGAATATCCAGAAAATCAGGATAGTCGAAAGGCTTCTTGATTGACGCGAAACTGATTCTATCTAATTTAATGTCTGCCAAAGTGTTTATGTTTTAATTGTTTCTAAAAGCTATTATATTATATAGACGGCGGTATACAACACAATATAGGCACAAACCTCAACCCCCGTCTATATGGAGGGGCTGAGGTATTTATGCCTGTTGTAGCAGGAAATAAACTTATTTTATTTCGACTTCTGCACCAGCTGCCTCGAGTTGAGTCTTGAGTGCATTAGCTTCTTCTTTGCTCACGCCTTCTTTAACAGCTTTAGGAGCAGCGTCAACTAAGTCTTTAGCTTCTTTAAGTCCGAGGCTTGCTAAGTCCTTAACGAGCTTCACGACTGCGAGTTTCTGTGCGCCGGCTGATTTGAGGATAACGTCGAATGAGGTCTTCTCTTCTGCTGCTGGAGCTGCTTCGCCACCAGCGACTGGACCTGCTACTGCAACTGCTGCTGCGGCTGGTTCGATGCCGTATTCTTCTTTCAAAATTGCTGCGAGTTCATTAACCTCTTTCACTGTAAGGTTTACTAATTGTTCAGCAAAAGCTTTTAAATCTGCCATTTTTTTACGTTTTTATTTGTTATACAATTATTTTTTATTTTTCTTAATCTTTGTTGTGAATGATAATCATTCTGAATTATTCCGGTCTCTCGGATAAGGTCTTCACTATGCCGCTGAGCTTGTTGCCGCCACTCTGAAGAGCGCTGATGACGTTCTTGGCTGGTGACTGGAGCAATGCGATAACGTCAGCGATGAGTTCGTTCTTAGACTTGATGCTGCACAATGTGTCGATCATGTTGTCGCCAATGTAGGTGCATTCCTCAATGTATGCTCCCTTAAGAATTGGCTTGTCACTAGTCTTGCGGAACTTCTTAATAAGCTTTGCAGGGGCGTTGCCATTCTCTGACAACATCATTGCTGTCGTGCCTTTGCAGACATCGTAAAGATCACCGTAATCCTTACCGACTCTCTGCATGGCCTTCTTCAGTAATGCGTTCTTCACCACAACAAGCTTGACCTGGCTGTTGAAGCACTGTCTTCTTAACTGACTGGTCTTCTCAGCATTCAATGCCTCGATGTCTGTCAAATAGAAATTAGGACATGCATTCAACTGGTCCACTATCGAGTTAATGATAACTTCTTTATCTTCTTTTCTCATGTCAATACTTATTTAAGGGTTTAGATGGCTACTGATTTGACGTCCACTTGAACACCCGGACTCATTGTACTTGAGATGTAGATACTCTTAATGTAAGTACCTTTAGCTGCTGCTGGCTTCAATTTGATGATAGTAGCAAGGATTTCCTTTGCGTTATCATAAATCTTTTCAGCTGGGAAGCTCACTTTTGCAATGCGGCTGTCGATGATTCCGTACTTGTCAACTTTGAAATCAATCTTACCAGCTTTCACTTCCTTAACAGCTTTACCAATTTCCATAGTCACTGTGCCGGTCTTCGGGTTTGGCATCAATCCGCGTGGTCCGAGGATTCTACCAAGAGCACCAACCTTTGGCATCAATGAAGGCATTGTGATAATTACATCGACATCGGTCCAACCGTCTTTGATCTTCTGGACATAGTCCTCAAATCCGACGAAATCAGCACCTGCTTCGGTAGCTTCCTGTGCTTTATCTGGCGTACATAATACCAACACGCGGGTAACTTTACCTGTACCGTGAGGCAGTGTCACACTACCACGAACCATCTGATTGGCTTTACGTGGGTCGACACCTAAACGTACGTTGATATCAACTGAAGCATCGAACTTGGTGTAAGTGATCTGTTTTACGATATCAACAGCTTCTGTCAAGGAGTAGGCCTTGCTTTTGTCGAACTTAGCTAAAGCTTCTTTTCTGTTTTTAGATACTTTTGCCATTTTTTAATTTTTTGTTTGTTCTACAAATGCTTAAGACTTAGTCTTACTTTAAAGGTGATTCGCCTGTAATCTTAACACCCATGCTACGAGCTGTGCCTGCCACCATGCTCATTGCTGATTCAATTGTGAAGCAATTCAAGTCCTTCATCTTGTTTTCAGCAATTGTACGGACAGCGTCCCAAGTGATTGAACCGACCTTTGAACGGTTAGGCTCTTTTGATCCCTTGGCGACTTTGGCAGCCTCGAGTACGGAGACAGCTACTGGAGATGCTTTTACAACGAAGTCAAAACTCTTATCTTTGTAAACAGTGATGATGACTGGCAAAACCTTACCGGCCTGATCCTGTGTACGAGCATTGAACTGCTTGCAAAATTCCATAATGTTCACACCCTTTGAACCTAATGCCGGTCCGACAGGTGGTGCTGGATTAGCGGCTCCTCCTTTGATTTGCAGTTTAATTAATCCGCTTACTTCTTTCATTTGAATTTCTTATAAAAAGTTAAATGAAAACATTAACCACTATTCTTAACTCTCTCTCTTCACCTGGAAGTAACTGAGTTCAAGAGGTGTCTTGCGACCGAAGATCTTCACCATAACTTTGAGCTTTTTCTTCTCATCGTTGACCTCTTCGATCACGCCACTGAAACTGGAGAACGGTCCGTCGTTGACTGTCACGGTCTCGCCTACAATGAACTCGAGCTCTGAGCCTTCGCCTGCCTCTGTCATCTCGTCAACTTTTCCTAAGATACGTTTGACTTCCGATGGACGGAGCGGATCAGGATCACCTCCGCGTGTGCCGAGGAATCCCATCACATTCGGAGTTTCCTTGATAAGATGCATGACCTCAGCGTCAAGCAATGCCTCAATGAGAACGTAGCCAGGAAGGTAATTTCTTTCCTTGCTTACTTTCTTTCCGTTTCTCACCGAATACACTTTCTCTGTCGGGATCAACACTTGTGAAATCAGATTCTGCAATGACGTATTACGTGACAACTCGGCATCGAGATATTCTTTGACTTTTTTCTCTTTACCGCTTATCGCGCGAATCACATACCATTTCTTTTCGTTCTGTTCACTCATCTTATCTGTGATTTAATAAAGTAGTTGAATGATGATTTTTTAGATCAAACATTTCCTTATTAGAAGATGCGATAGAACGCCTCCAACAAGGTTTCAAAAGACTTATCCATCAAGTACACCACTAAAGCGATGATAAGGGAAGCAATGGATACGACGACAGCACTACTTTGCAGTTCTTTCCAAGTCGGCCAGCTTACTTTCTGGACTAACTCGTTGTAACATTCTTTAACGTAGTTTATGAACTTTTTCATTTTGTTTGAACTGTTTTTCTTATTAGCACAGGCGGAAGGGCTCGAACCCTCAACCTATGGTTTTGGAGACCACCACTCTACCAATTGAGCTACGCCTGTGTGTCAGAGTGCTCGTGTTAGGAGCACTCTGGAGTTATTCTTAGTCGTCAATGATTTCTGTAACCTGACCTGAACCGACTGTTCTACCACCTTCACGGATAGCGAAGCGGAGACCTTTGTCCATAGCGATTTCTGAAATCAAGTTCACTTCGATAGTGACGTGGTCGCCTGGCATAACCATTTCCATTCCTTCTGGAAGGGTGATTTCACCGGTAACGTCAGTTGTTCTGAAGTAGAACTGTGGACGATATTTGTTTCTGAATG